>Ga0307515_10000014_pt1 | contig 562358 bp, 507 predicted proteins | sample 17_EM_MG_FD_194513 | JGI IMG/M metagenome (GOLD analysis project Ga0307515, IMG submission 194513) | Populus trichocarpa ectomycorrhiza microbial communities from riparian zone in the Pacific Northwest, United States - 17_EM | ecosystem: Host-associated > Plants > Roots > Unclassified...
CGGTGGCGATCACGGTGAAGCTGTAGCCAGCCTTGACTTCGTGGTCGGGGTTGCCGGTCAGCGTCACCGCACCGCTGGCGGCGTTGATAGTGAACAGGGCGTGGTCGTCGGCGGCCTTCAGGCTGTAGCCGACGCCACCGCTGATGTCACCGGAGTCGGTGGCCGTGGCGGTGTGGACCACCTGGCTGGCGCCGCTGTTTTCGTTGACGGTGGTGGCGGTGGCGCCGGACGTGATGCTGGGGGCGGACTCGTCAAGGTCGGTGATGCCCAGGCTGACGGCTTGTTCGCTGCTGTTGCCGGCAGCATCGGTGGCCAGCACCGTGAAGCTGTAGCTGGCTTTGCTTTCGTGGTCCGCGTTGCCGGCGAGCGCCACTGCGCCAGTGGCGGCGTTGATCGTGAACAAGGCGTGATCGCCTGCCGCCTTCAAGCTGTAGCTGACGCCGCCGGTGATGTCCCCTGCGTCGGTCGCCGCGGCGGTGTAGACGACTTGGCCGGCGCCGCTGTTTTCATTGATCGTCGTTGCGGTAGCGCCGGAGGTGATGCTGGGTGCCGACTCGTCAAGGTCGGTGATGCCGAGGCTGACGACTTGCTCGCTGTTGTTGCCCGCAGCATCGGTGGCCACCACGGTGAAGTTGTAGCCGGACTTGGTCTCGTGGTCCGGATTGCCGATCAGCGTCACCGCGCCGGTGGCGGCGTTGATCGTGAACAGGGCGTGATCGTCGGCGGCCTTCAGGCTGTAGGTGACGCCGCCGCTGATGTCACCGGTGTCGGTACTGGCGGCGGTGTAGACCACTTGACCGGCACCGCTGTTTTCGTTGATCGTCGTTGCAGTGGCGCCCGACGTGATGCTGGGAGCGGATTCGTCAAGATCGGTGATGCCGAGGCTGACGGCTTGCTCGCTGCTGTTGCCGGCGGTATCTGTGGCGACTACCGTGAAGCTGTAGCTGGGCTTGCTTTCGTGGTCTGGGTTGCCAGTGAGCGTCACGGCGCCGGTGGCGGCGTTGATCGTGAAGAGTGCGTGATCGCCGGTGGCCTTCAAGCTGTAGCTGAGGCCGCCGCTGACATCGCCGGTGTCGGTGGCTGTGGCGGTGTAGACCCTCTGGCCGGCACCGCCGTTTTCGCTGATGGTCGTTGCAGTGACGCCGGATGTGATGCTGGGCGCCGTTTCGTCAAGATCGGTGATGCCGAGGCTGACGGCTTGCTCGCTGCTGTTGCCCGCAGCGTCGGTGGCGATCACCGTGAAGCTGTAGCTCGCCTTGGTTTCGTGGTCGGGATTGCCGGCCAGGGTCACCGCGCCGGTGGCGGCGTTGATCGTGAACAGCGTGTGATCGCCGCTGACCTTCAGGCCGTAGCTGACGCCGCCGCTGATGTCACCCGCGTCGGTGGCTGCGGCCGTGTAGACCACTTGGCCGGCCCCGCTGTTTTCGTTGATCGACGTTGCGGTGGCGCCCGACGTGATGCTGGGTGCCGACTCGTCAAGATCGGTCATGCCGAGGCTGACGGCCTGCTCGCCGCTGTTGCCCGCAGCGTCGGTGGCGATCACCGTGAAGCTGTAGCTCGCCTTGGTTTCGTGGTCGGGATTGCCGGCCAGGGTTACAGCGCCGGTCGCCGCGTTGATCGCGAGCAGGGCATGGTCGCCGGTGGCCATCAGGCTGTAGCTGACGCCGCCGCTGACATCACCGGTGTCGGTGCTGCCGACGGTGTAGACCACCTGGCCAGCACCGCTGTTTTCGTTGACCGTCGTTGCACTCGCGCCCGAAGTGATGCCGGGCGCCGACTCATCGAGATCGGTGATGCCGAGGCTGACCGCTTGCTCGCTGCTGTTGCCGGCGGCGTCGGTGGCGACCACCGTGAAGCTGTAGCCGGGTTTGGTTTCGTGGTCGGGGGTGCCGATCAGCGTCACGGCGCCGGTCGTCGCGTTGATCGCGAGCAGCGCATGGTCGCCAGTGGCCTTCAGGCCGTAGCTGACGCCGCCGCTGATGTCGCCAGCATCGGTATGGGTGGCGGTATAGACCCCTTGGCCAGCACCGCTGTTTTCGTTGATCGTCGTTGCACTCGCGCCCGAAGTGATGCCGGGCGCCGATTCATCGAGATCGGTGACGCCCAGGCTGACCGCCTGCTCGCTGCTGTTGCCCGCGGCGTCGGTCGCGATCACCGTGAAGCTGTAGCCCGGCTGGGCCTCGTGGTCCGGGTTGCCGACCAGTGTCACCACGCCAGTGGCCGCGTCGATGCTGAACAGCGCATGGCCATCGGTGGCCTTCAGACTCCAGCTGACGTGGCCGGCGTCGGTGGCCACCGCGGTGTAGACCTCCTGCTGGGCACCCGATCCTTCGTCCAGCGCTGCGGTGTCGCCGCCCGATCCGATCACGGGAGCGTAGGTGTCGACGAGTGCCGAGACGCCGCCGCCCAGCGCCGGCCCGGTGTCGACGGCGGCGCGTTCGGCGCCGACGACCACAAGCGCCTGCGCCGCTTCGCTGAGCGTCGCCTGGTTGCCGTTCAAGGTGATGCCGGCGAGCAGTTCGTCGACGGTCTGCTGGCTGTTGCCGCCGTGGCCGGCGTCGGCGCCCGACAGGGCCGCGAGCACGGCGCCGTAGACCTCGCCCTGGCTGAGGCCGTTGCCGGGCTCGTAGCTGCCGCCGTTGGTCGGCGTCACCGCCGTGGTCTGCAGCGAGTCCAGGCCGAACAGCTGGGCGATGGCGTGGTTGGCGTCGTTCACGGCCTCGGCGGTGAGCGCTGCGCCGCCGCCGGCGGCCGCGGCGTCGTGGGCCAGCGTCGTCAGCACGTTGAGGTTCATCACCAGCGTGGTGTTCGGCGCCAGCACCACGTCGGCGCTGACCAACGCGGCGTTGAGGTCCTTGCCGGCGGCGGTGGTTTCGTCCAGGTAGTCGGGGCCGTCGTCGGCATCGGTCACCTTCGCGATCACGACGCCGGTGTAGCCGCCGATCGCCACCGTGAAGCTGCCGTCGCGTTCGACCTTGGTTTCGCCCAGCCGGGTCACGCCATCGGCCTGGTACACCGTCACCGTCAAGCCGTTGCCGGACACCACCGGGCCGCCCACGACGGTGCCGGTGATCTGGTTGCGCGGTATCGCCGCGACGCCACCGCCGTTGCCACCGCCGCCGCCAGCGGCCAGGCCGACGGCCGACAGGCCCAGGCCGCCCAGCGCCAGCTGCATCGGCGTGACGGTGCTGCCGTCGCCTGCGGCGGTCCAGACCAGCGACGTGCCCGCGGCGGCGGTGTCCGGCATCGGCGCAGCGGCGGTGATGGCGGTGCCGGCCAGGGTCTCGCCGTCGATCCGGCCCTCGGGCAGGAAGCCGGCATCGGGGGCCTGGTAGAAGTGGGAGAGTTCGATCTGCGCCGCCGGCTCCTGCAGTTCGACGACCAGCGACGTGCCTTGCCGCTTCAGCACCAGGCCTTTTGCTGCGGCGCCGGTGGCGAGGTCGATCACCGCGTAGCGCACGCCGGGCTGCGCAGCCTGCGTGTGCGCGCCATCGAGCGCCGTCCTGCGCAAGCTGCCGTCAGCCAGATGCTCGACGAGTTGAAGTTTCCGGCTGTTCGCTGTGGCTTGCATGGTCTGGACCTGCGTCGCCGAGGGGGCAACGGTGAGAGGGGAGGGATCGTGGCGAGCGGGGTCGCGAAAAGGCTTCATGCCGTGGCGCCCAGGCGGCGCCGCCAGAAAATGAAGAATTCGCAACATGCTAGGGCGCGAGGTCCGGTGCCGTGGCGCACAGGAAGCACCGAAAAACGGTGCATTTCGGGTTGGCCCGTGCCGCTGTTGCCGCCGCTTGAAGACGGGCGGTTCCAGACCCGGCCACCCCTCGGTGAGGTGGCCCGTAGCGCCCCCACTGCGGTGCCATCGGGGCGTACCATCCTGGCGTGGAACTGATGGGCTACCGCTTCGAGGCGGTAAAGGGCTACACCATGCCGAAGGTCTGCCTCAGCGCGCTGCACGAGCGGCTGATCGAGATGTTCCCGACGCGCGAGACCGAGTTCGGCGCGCACTGCCTGGCCGCGACGTTTTCGGCGCGGGTACCCATGATCGAGGCGCTGCGCGAGCGCCAACGCCCCGCGGCTTCCCACTGACACCGGCGGCGGCTGCCGCGCCAGCCGGGCCACCATGGAGGCGAAGATGACGCAACGCAGACTTGTCTATACATGCTGGCTGCTGATGGCCGGCTGTGCCTTGCCGGCAGCGGCGGCCGACGCCCCGGAGACCAAGCCGCCGCCCCGGCCCGAGAGCACCGCTGTCACGGTCGTGCAGCCCAACGACGTGCCCGTGCCACGTGTCTTGCCGGCCTGCGCGCCGGGGAAGTGCCTGTTCGCGGGCCAGAAGGTGACGGTCATCGCCACCCGCAGCGCCATCAGCCTGGCGCTGCTGGAAGTGAAGGACGAATACGAAGCGGCCACCGGCGCGCAGCTCGAAATCGTGCGCCTGCCGGGTGTCGAACACTATCCGACCATCATCTCCGACATGACCAACCGCGTCGGCAAGTTCGACGCGTCGATCGCCGGCGGCTGGTGGGTCGGCGACATGGTGGCCGGCGGGCACCTGCTGTCCTACGACAGGTTCTACGACGACCCGCGGTTCCCGAAGTGGAGTGCCGACGACGTGCTGCCCGGTCCACGCAGCCTGCTGTCCTACGGCGGCAGGAAGTTCATGGTGGCCTACGACCACGACGGCCAGGTGATGTACTACCGGCGCGACATGCTGAACGACCCGCGGCACCAGGCGGCGTTCAGGCAGAAGTACGGCTATGCGCTGGCCGTGCCGCAGACCTGGGCCCAGTTCCGCGATGCGGTCGAGTACTTCAACGGGCAGGACCTGAACGGCGACGGCACGCCGGACCACGGCATCGTGCTCGCGCTCAAGCCGGGCAGCCAGGGCATGTTCAACTACATGTCGTTGTCGGCCTCGTTTGTCATCGGCCCGAGCAATGCGCGGCTGTACTGGTTCGACCCGCGCACGATGGAACCGCTGGTCAGGAGCCCCGGCCATCAGCGTGCCCTCGAACTGTTCGTCGACCTGGTGAAGTTCGGCCCGCGCGAGATGCTGGGCTGGGACCATGGCCGCGGCTGGGACCACTTCCTGGCCGGCCGCGCCGCCTTTGCGCTGACCTGGGGCGACCTCGGCGCGCTGGCGCAGCAACCGGGCAGCCAGGTGAAGGGCAAGACCGGCGCCGCACCGGTGCCTGGCACCCACGAGTATTACGACATCGCCCAGAAGAAGTGGGTCAGGACCGAAGCCCTCAACCGGGTCGGCAACACGACAGGGGCCTCCTGGGCCGGCGTGATCTCGCGCTATTCGAAGGTGCCCGAGGCGACGTACTTCCTGCTGTCGCTGCTGGCGACGAAAGAGAAGTCGCAGGTGTACGCGGCACGCGGCTGGGACGGCGTCGACCCGGGGCGCAGGTTCCACTTTCTGCCGCCAGAAGGCACAGGCACGCTGGAGCCGTATCTGCGCGCCGGCTGGGACGAGGCCGACGTGCGCGACTACCTCGATGCCTTCCAGCGCACCTTCAGCGACAAGCAGCAGTTTCCCTATCTGCGCATCCCGGGTGCCTACAGCTACTGGCTGGCGCTGGACCTGCACCTGGTGGAGGCGGCGAGCGGGCAACTGAGTCCGGCGGCGGCGCTTGAAGCCGCCGCCATCGACTTCGAAGAGATCACGATCCGGCTTGGCCGCGAACGCCAACGCGAGGCTTATCGAACGTCCCTGGGCTTCTGACCGTGCGCCTGCGCCGCGTCTTCCAGGCCGCGCCGCTGGGCATCGGAACCAAGCTGACCGTCGGCTTCGGTACCCTGGTCGGCCTGACGCTGCTGGTCGTGGCACTCGCCTTCGTCGCCGGCCGCGACGCCACGCGCGACATCGAAATCAGCGAGGCCGTCAGCGCACCGGCCTCGCTGGCTTCGGCGCAGGCCCAAGAGGCGCTGCTGCGCATGCAGCTGCATCTGCGCGGCTACCTGGTGCTGTCCGATGCCGAAGACATCGAACAATACGGCGTGGCAGGCAAGGCGTTCGAGAAGGCGCTGACATCGCTGCAGAGCTTGGCTGCCGCCTGGCAGGACGACGAACGCAGCCGCGTGCAGGCGCTGACCGAAGGTTACGCACGCTGGAAGCGCCTGCCGCCGCAGCTGTTCGAGCTGCACGAGGACACGTTGCGCAACCGGCCGGCGCTGCGTCTGTCGCGTGTCGACGTGCAGGCGCGGCGTGTTCGTGCGCTGGTCGAAACCGAGGCGATGATCCGGCTGCAGAAGGCGCGCCCCGGCGACGAGTTGAACCGCGAGACGCTGACGGCGATGCTCAGCTTCCAGAACTCGTTCGATGCGCTGGCCACCAACGTGATGGCCTTCGGCGCCTCGGGCGAAGGCAACTTCAGGCTGACCTATGGCGCACAGCTGGTGGCCAACGCAGCGGTGTGGGACGCACTCACCGCACGCCACCCCTGGCTGACACCCCGGCAGCGCGAACATCTGGGTCGCATCGCGGCAGCGCGTGCCGAGCTGATCGACCTGACCTTGCAGATCCGCATGATCCTGGACAGCGAGCGTGGCTACGAAGACCTGTACCTGTACCGCACCCAGGTCGTGCCGCAGGCACGTGCGCTGCTCGACCTGCTGCAACAGGTCACGGCCAGGCAGCAGGCACGGCTGCAGGCCGACCTGTCGCGGGCCCGCGAGAGCCTGGCCCGCTCGCGTGCGCAGACGGTGGCCGGCGGTGTGCTGGCGCTTGCCTTCGGCGTTGCGATGGCGTTCCTGCTCCGGCGCAGCATCGTCGGGCCGGTGCAGCGCCTGACCCTGGTGGCCGGGCGCATCGCGGCCGGCGATCTCGGCGCCCGGGCGCGCGCCGAGGCGCACGACGAAACCGGCATGCTGGCAGCGAGCTTCAACACGATGACGGCACGCTTGGCGGAGACCATCAGCCACCTCGAAGCCGCTTATGCGCAGGCGCAGCAGGCCCAGAACGCGGCCGAACTCGCCAACCAGGCCAAGAGCAGCTTCCTGGCCAACATGAGCCACGAGATCCGCACGCCGATGAACGCGATCCTCGGCATGTCGCATCTGGCGCTGGAAAGCGACCTCGACGCGCAGCAGCGCAACTACGTCCAGAAGGCACACGCCGCGGCCGAATCGCTGCTGGTCATCATCAACGACATCCTGGACTTCTCGAAGATCGAAGCCGGCAAGCTCGACATCGAGTCGATCCCGTTCGGCCTGGGCGATGCGCTGGACAACGTGCTCAACGTGCTGGGCCTGAAGGCCGAAGAGAAGGACCTGGAGCTGCTGCTGGCGTTGCCGCCGCAGCTGCCGACGGCGCTGGTGGGCGACCCCTCGCGGCTGGCCCAGGTGCTGCTCAACCTGGGCAACAACGCCGTCAAGTTCACCGAACTCGGCGAGGTCGTCGTGACCGTGCAGGTGGCAGAACAGGACGGCACATCGGCCCTGCTGCGCTTCGAGGTGCGCGACACCGGCATCGGCATGAGCCCCGAACAGCAGCAGCGCTTGTTCCAGCCCTTCATGCAGGCCGACAGTTCGACCAGCCGGCGCTACGGCGGCACCGGCCTGGGGCTGGCGATCAGCCGGCACCTGGTGCACCTAATGGGCGGCGAGCTCATGGTCGAGAGTGCGCCAGGCCGCGGCAGCCGCTTCCACTTCGCGTTGCGCTTCGGCCTGCAGGCCGGCGCAGCGACAACACGGCCGCCGCGCTGGAGCGACGAGGCGCTGCGTGGCACACGGGCGCTGGTCGTGGACGACAACGCCACCGCGCGCGAGGTGCTCGCCGCGATGAGCCGGGCGCTGGGCCTGGGGGTCGATGTCGCCGCCGGCGGCGCCGAGGCGCTGGCGCGGGTGGTGCAGGCCGACGCCGACGATCTGCCGTACCAGCTGCTGCTGCTGGACTGGAAGATGCCCGGCATGGACGGTGTGGCCTGCGTGCAGGCGCTCGCCGAGCGGCCGGCGCTGCGCCACCCTGCGCCGGTGGTGCTGATGGCCACGGCCTTCGGCCGCGAAGAACTGCGGCGGCGCCTGGCCGAGCGCAAGTTGCAGGTCGGCGCACTGCTGACCAAGCCGGCCACGCCCTCGGCGCTGTTCGATGCCTGTACCACGGCGCTGGGCCACGCGCCGCCGGTCCCGACACGCAGCGCGCGGCGCGCCGAAGCCCTGCTCGAGCACCGCAAGGCGCTGGCCGGAGCGCGCATCCTGCTGGTCGAGGACAACTCGATCAACCAGGAACTCGCCGTCGACCTGCTCAGCCGCGCCGGCGTCGTCGTCAGCGTCGCCAGCGACGGGCAGGCGGCGCTGGACGTGCTGGCCCGCGAACGTTTCGACGCGGTGCTGATGGACTGCCAGATGCCGGTGATGGACGGCTACGCCGCGACCCGGGCGTTGCGCCAGCGGCCACCGCTGCGGGCGCTGCCGGTGATCGCGATGACCGCCAACGCGATGGTCGGTGACCGCGAAGCCGTGCTCGCGGCGGGCATGGACGACCACATCGCCAAGCCGATCGTCGTCGATCAGATGTTCGCCACGCTGGCACGGTGGGTGAAACCGGCCCGCGCCGCGGCTGCGGGCGACGACGGTCTGCGCACGGACAGCCTGCCGGACCTGCAGGGCATCGACACCCATTGCGGACTGGCCAATGCCGGTAGCAACGGCGTGTTGTACCGCCGCATGCTGAACATGTTCTGCGAACGCGAGACCGGCTTCGCGCAGCGTTTCCATGCCGCACGCGCTGCCGGCGACGCCGGCGCCGCGATGCGCGCCGCGCACGATCTCAAAGGCGTGGCCGGAACGCTGGGCATGCATGCCGTGCAAGAAGCCGCCGCCGCGTTGGAGCGGGCGTGCCTGGAGGGCGCGCGCGACGCTGAAGTCGACGCCATGGTGCGCGCGGTGTCGAACCAGCTGGACGAGGTCGTCGGTGAACTGCGGGCCATCGGCACCGCGCACGCCGAGCGACGGGACGCCGCGTAGTCACGCCGTCGCAGCAGCGCCGCCGCCGGCGGCGGCTTCCTGTTGCAGCCAGGCGCCGAAGGCCTGCAGCGCGGCGCTGCCGGCCTTGCGTTCGGGCACGATGAGGTAGTAGCTGCGGTCGCTCGGCACCGCCTGTTTGGACACCGTGACCAGCAGCCCGCGCGCCAGTTCGTCCTCGACCAGGAAGGGCGGCACCAGCGCCACGCCCATGCCGTGCATCGCCGCTTCGGTAAGCATCGAGAACAGCTCCAGCCGCGGCCCGGCCATGTCGCCTTCCACCCGCATGCCGCAGGCGCCGAACCACTGGCGCCAGGCGTAGGGCCGTGTGCTCTGCTGCAGCAGCGTCTGGCGTGGCCAGTCGCTGCGTGTGAAGGTGCGGCGTGTGCCGGCCAGCTTCGGGCTGCAGACGGCGACCAGGCTCTCCTGCATCAGGAACGTGCTTTCGGTGCCGGGCCAGGCGGCGACACCGGCGTGGATGGCGGCGTCGAACGGCGTCTCGTCGAACAGGAAAGGCCGTGTGCGCGATGTCAGGTTGACGTGGATGCCGGGGTGGCTGCGCACAAATGCCGGCAGCCGCGGCAGCAGCCACTTGGTGGCGAAGGTCGGCACGACGCCGAGTTCGAGCGCACCGCCTTCCGGGCCCTGGGCCATGACCTCGAGCGCGTCGCGTTCGACTTCGTCGAGCCGGGAGCGGACCTGGCGGCTGTAGGTGAGCCCGGCTTCGGTGAGCGCCACGCCGCGCCGGCTGCGCTGGAACAGCCGCACGCCGAGAAAGTCTTCCAGCGACGCGATCTGCCGGCACACCGCGCTCTGCGTCACCGCCAGCTCGTCGGCGGCCTGCGTGTAGCTCTGGTGGCGCGCCGCGGCCTCGAAGACGGCGAGCGCGGCGGTCGATGGAATCTTGCGGCGCATGGTGCTTCATTGTGCCTGTTGTGCATGAAGCGCACAGGTCGGTGCAAAGAAGTCGGTTGTGAGCCACCGTGCCGCACTCTACAGTTTCGCCATCGACCACTGCCCGTTGCGACAGCCACATGACTTCCACGCACAAGACTGCCTCCTTCCACTGGGACGACCCGCTGCTGCTGGAGGCCCAGTTGAACGACGACGAGCGTTTGGTGCGCGACGCGGCCCGTGCCTACTGCCAGGAGCGGCTGGCGCCGCGTGTGCTGGAGGCCTTCCGCCGCGAGCAGACCGACCCGGCGATCTTCCGCGAGATGGGTGAACTCGGCCTGCTCGGCGCGACGGTGCCCGAAGCCTATGGCGGCGCGGGCTTGAACTACGTCTGCTACGGCCTCGTTGCCCGCGAGGTCGAGCGTGTCGACTCGGGTTACCGCTCGATGATGAGCGTGCAGAGCTCGCTGGTGATGGTGCCCATCCTCGAATTCGGCACTGAAGCGCAGAAACAGAAGTACCTGCCGAAGCTGGCGGCGGGCGAATGGATCGGCTGCTTCGGCCTGACCGAACCCAACCACGGCTCCGACCCCGGCAGCATGGCGGCGCGTGCACGCAAGGTGCCTGGCGGCTACAAGCTCAGCGGCGCCAAGACGTGGATCACCAACAGCCCGATCGCCGATGTCTTCGTCGTCTGGGCGAAAGACGACGAAGGCGCGATCCGCGGCTTCGTCCTCGAAAAGGGTTGGCAGGGCCTGGAGGCCCCGGCCATCCACGGCAAGGTGGGCTTGCGCGCCAGCATCACCGGCGAGATCGTGATGGACGAGGTGTTCTGCCCCGAAGAGAACGCCTTCCCCGATGTGCGCGGGTTGAAGGGCCCGTTCACCTGCCTGAACAGCGCGCGCTACGGTATCGCCTGGGGTGCGCTCGGCGCCGCCGAAGACTGTTTCCACCGCGCCCGCCAGTACGTGCTGGACCGCAAGCAGTTCGGCAAGCCGCTGGCTGCGAACCAGCTGGTGCAGAAGAAGCTGGCCGACATGCTGACCGACATCACGCTCGGCCTGCAGGGCTGCCTGCGCCTGGGGCGGATGAAGGACGAAGGCACGGCCGCGGTCGAGATCACGTCGATCATGAAACGCAACTCCTGCGGCAAGAGCCTGGAGATTGCGCGCACCGCACGCGACATGCTGGGTGGCAACGGCATCAGCGACGAGTTCGGCGTCGCCCGCCACCTTGTCAACCTCGAGGTGGTGAACACCTACGAAGGCACACACGACGTGCACGCGCTGATCCTCGGCCGGGCCATCACCGGCATCGCGGCGTTCTGAGCGTGGCCGCGGCACAAGAAGGCGCGCCTGACGTGTCTGGCACGGCTGGCGCGCTGTCGGGCCTGCGTGTGCTCGACCTCTCGCGTGTGCTCGCCGGCCCGTGGTGCGGCCAGCTTCTGGCCGACCTGGGCGCCGATGTCGTGAAGGTCGAGCGGCCCGGCAGCGGCGACGACACCCGCGCCTGGGGCCCGCCCTGGCTGGCGCGCGACGACGGCAGCGCCAGCGACGAATCAGCCTACTTCCTCAGCGCCAACCGCAACAAACGTTCGCTCACCGTCGACATCGCCCAGCCCGATGGCCAGCGCCTGGTGCGTGAACTCGCGCTGCGCGCCGACGTGCTGATCGAGAACTTCAAGGTCGGCGACCTGGCTCGCTACGGGCTGGACCACGCCAGCCTGCAGTTGCTGAATCCGCGCCTCGTCTACTGCTCGATCACCGGTTTCGGCCAGACCGGCCCGTATGCCACGCGCCCGGGCTACGACTTCCTGGTGCAAGGCATGGGCGGGCTGATGAGCGTGACCGGCCGGCCCGACGGCGAAGCCGGCGGCGGCCCGCTGAAGGCCGGCGTCGCGCTGACCGACGTGATGACCGGGCTCTACGCGACGGTCGCGATCCTGGCCGCGGTGGAGCGCCGGCATGCGAGCGGCGAAGGCCAGCACATCGACCTGGCGCTGCTCGACGTGCAGGTCGCGGCGCTGGCCAACCAGGCCGCGAACTACCTCGTCGGCGGCCAGGTGCCGCAGCGCATGGGCAACGCACATCCGAACATCGTGCCGTACCAGGACTTCCCCACCGCCGACGGCCACATGATCGTCACCGTCGGCAACGACAGCCAGTTCGCGGCCTTTGCCGCCACGCTGGGCCGCCCGGCATGGGCGGGCGACGAACGGTTCGCGAGCAACCCGCAGCGGGTGCAACACCGCGCCGAACTGGTGGCGCTGATCCGCGAGATCACCGTCACACGCGGCACCGACGACTGGGTGGCGGCGATGGAAGCAGCCAAGGTGCCGTGTGGCCCGATCAACACGCTGGACCGTGTGTTTGCGAACCCGCAAGTGCGGGCACGCGGCATGCAGATCGAACTGCCGCATGCGCAGGCCGCTGCGGTGCCGCTGGTCGGCAACCCGATCCGGCTCTCGGAGTCGCCGGTGGGCTACCGGCGTGCGCCGCCCGCGTTGGGGCAGCACAGCGCCGAAGTGCTGGCCGACTGGCTGGCGCTCGACACCACCGCGGTCGCCGAACTGCGGCAGCGACACATCATCTGAAGAAGGCCGAACCATGCATCGCAACTACGTCGGCGGCGAATGGGTCGCCGCGGACCGGGCGCGCGACAACGTCAACCCGTCGGACCTGAGCGACGTGATCGGCGCCTACGCCGAGGCCGATGAAGCACAGGCCGCAGCCGCGGTCGAAGCCGCTGCGGCGGCGTTCCCCGCGTGGGCCGTCTCCGGCATCCAGGCCCGTGCCGACGCGCTGGAGCAGGTTGCGGCCGAGCTGCTGGCGCGCCGCGACGAACTCGGTGACCTGCTCGCGCGCGAAGAAGGCAAGACGCTGCCCGAGGCCACGGCCGAGGTGGTGCGTGCCGGCCAGATCTTCCGCTTCTTCGCCGGCGAGGTGCTGCGCCCGGCTGGCGAACGCCTGCCTTCGGTGCGGCCGGGCGTCGATGTCGAGATCACGCGTGAACCGGTCGGCGTCGTCGCCATCGTCACGCCCTGGAACTTCCCGATCGCGATTCCGGCGTGGAAGATCGCGCCGGCGCTGGCCTTCGGCAACTGCGTCGTCTTCAAGCCCGCCGACCTGGTGCCCGGCTCGGCCTGGGCGCTGGCTGAGATCATCAGCCGCGCCGGTTTCCCGCCCGGTGTGTTCAACCTGGTGATGGGACGCGGCAGCCGGGTCGGCCAGACCTTCATCGACCACCCGAAGGTGAACGCGATCAGCTTCACCGGTTCCACCGCCACCGGCGCCCGTGTGATCGCCGGGGCGACGTGCCGGCAGGCCAAGGTGCAGCTCGAGATGGGCGGCAAGAACCCGCTTGTCGTGCTGGACGACGCCGACCTGGGCACCGCGGTCGAGTGTGCAGTGCAGGGTGTCTACGGCTCGACCGGCCAGCGTTGCACGGCAACGAGCCGGATCATCGTCGCCAAGGGCATCCTGCCGCGTTTCACCACCGCGCTGCACGCGAGTGTGCAGGCGCTGGTGGTCGACGACGCGCGCAAACACGGCACGCAGATCGGTCCGGTTGTCGACCGTTCGCAGTTCGACAGCGACCTGGCGTACGTGTCGCTGGGCAGCAGCGAAGGTGCGCGGCTGCTGTGCGGCGGCCAGCCGCTGCGGCGCGAGACCGAAGGTTTCTATCTGCAGCCGGCGCTCTTCGCCGATGCCGACCCGGCGATGCGCATCGCGCGCGAAGAGATCTTCGGCCCGGTGGCCTGCATCATCGCCGTCGACGGCTACGAACACGCGCTGGCCCTGGCCAACGACACCGAGTTCGGCCTCACCGCCGGCCTGTGCACAACCTCGCTCAAACACGCCACGCACTTCAAGCGCCATGCCCAGGCCGGCATGGTGATGGTGAACGTGCCGACAGCAGGTGTCGACTACCACGTGCCGTTCGGCGGCCGCAAGGCGTCGAGCTACGGCCCGCGTGAGCAGGGCCGCTACGCAGCCGAGTTTTTCACCACCGTGAAGACCGCGTACACGGCTGCGTGAGCAGCGCAGGCCGTTCTTCTTCCGGGTATTCCCGATACTCAGTTTTATGCATAAAGTGTGTTCTATGCCTATACTGATGTCATCACGACGCGTGACACCACGCTCGAAGCAAACCGGAGGATCCCTGCCATGAAACTGCTCTCGTATCGAATTGCCGGCCGCTCGGCCTGGGGTGCCGTCGTCGGCGACGGTGTCGTCGACCTGTCGCACTGGCGCGCCGATGTCACGTCGCTGCGCGACTACATCGCCTGCGGCGGTTACCGCGACGCCGCCCACCACGTCGAGGGCCGGCCGGTCGACGCCAAGCTGAGCGAGATCGAGTACCTGCCGGTGATTCCGCAGCCGGAGAAGATCGTCTGCGCGGTGCGCAACTACCTCGACCACCACAACGAGGCGCTGGCCGCTGGCCTGCAGCGCGAGCTGTCGGATTTTCCGCCGATCTTCCTGCGTGTCTGGCGCTCGCAGTGCGGCCACGGCCAGCCGGTGGTCAAGCCGCGTGTCTCCGACACGCTGGACTGGGAAGGGGAGCTTGCCGTCATCATCGGCGACGGCGGGCGCGACATCGCCGAAGCCGACGCCTGGAAACACGTCGCCGGCTACAGCATCTACAACGATGCCAGCGTGCGCGAGTGGCAGTTCCACGCCAAGCAGATCGCCTCGGGCAAGAACTTCGAGAACACCGGCCCGTTCGGCCCGTGGATGGTGACGGCCGACGAGATCGCGCCCGGCCGCAAGCTCAAGCTCGAGACACGGCTGAACGGCGAGGTCGTGCAGTCCAGCGACACCGGCCACCTGATCTTCTCGATCCCGCGCCTGATCAGCTACGCCTCGACGATCTTCACGTTGTCGCCGGGCGACGTGATCGTCACCGGCACGCCGGCCGGCGTCGGCTTCGGCCGCAAGCCGCCACGCTACATGAAGCCGGGCGACACGATCGAAGTCGAGATCGAAGCCATCGGCGTGCTGCGCAACCCTGTAGTCGCGCAGGCATGACATGACCTTGATCGCCATCCGCAAACGTTGCCTCAGCATCGAGACTGTCTTCCACGAAGGCGGCCCGCCGCCGGCCCGGCCGCTGCGCCTGGCCGCCGCCTGCGCCGTCATCCGCAACCCGTACGCCGGCCGCTACGAGCCCGACCTGCTGCCCTTCATGGCCGAGCTGCGCGGCCTGGGCACGCTGCTGGCTGAAGAGCTGACCGGCGCACTCGGTGGCGCCGATCGGGTCGAGGCCTACGGCAAGGCGGCCATCGTCGGCAGCAGCGGCGAACTCGAACACGGTGCGGTCTGGCACGAAGCCGGCGGCTGGGCGATGCGCCAGGTGCTGGGCGAGCCCAAGGCCATCGTACCTTCAGCCAAGGCGGTGGCGCACACCGGCTACCGGCTGATGGTGCCGCTGCACTACATTCACGCTGCTTACGTGCGCAGCCATTTCAACGCGATGGAGGTCGGCCTGCAGGACGCGCCGCGTGCCGACGAGATCCTGTTTGCGCTGGTGATGGCTGACGGCGGCCGCATCCATTCGCGCCTGGGCGGGCTGCGCAAGGACCAGGTCTCGGTGCACGACGGCCAACGCTGACGAGAACACGCATGTCATCTGCCTTCGCCCCCAGCCTGTCGCACTTCGGCGTCTTCTGCCACGACATCGACAAGATGGCGGCCTTCTACTGCGAGGTCTTCGACATGGTCGAGACCGACCGCGGGCAGGGCATCACGATGCCGTTCAAGATCGTGTTCCTGAGCAGCAGTCCGCAGCAGCACCACCAGCTGGCGCTGGCCTCCAGCCGCCCGGCCGACGCGCCCAGCACCGTGATGCAGCTGTCGTTCAAGGTGCAGGCGCTGGACCACCTGCGCGAAGCGCGCCGGCGTGCGCTGGAGCGCGGCGCCAGCCGCATGCGCGGGCTCAACCACGGCAACGCGCTGTCGATCTACTTCAGCGACCCCGAAGACAACACGGTCGAGGTCTACCTCGACACACCCTGGTACGTGACCCAGCCACATGGCGACCCGCTGGACCTGGAGCGCAGCGACGAAACCATCTGGGCCGAGACCGAGCGCATCTGCCGCGCCGACCCGACCTTCATGCCGATGGCGCAATGGCGCAACGCCTTCGGCCAGGCCCGATGATGGCAACGATGAACGAACTCGACGCCATCATCGTCGGCCTGGGTCCCACTGGTGCTGCGCTGGCGGGACTGCTGGGCCAGCGCGGGCTGCGGGTGGCCGCCTTCGACCGCCTGCCTGACCTGTTTCCGATGCCACGCGCCGCCGGCCTGGACCACGAGGCGATGCGCATCGCGCAAGAGCTGCAGATCGCAGACCGCCTGGCGCCGCATGTCGCGCCCTACCGGCCGAGCGAGTACCGCGGCATGGACGGCCAGCTCATCAAGCGCCTGGACGCCGCACCGCCGCCGCACCGCCTGGGCTGGGCGCCGAACTACGTGTTCGAGCAGCCGGCGTTCGAGCGCATCCTGCGCCAGCGCCTCACCGAGCTGCCCGGTGTGCAGGCCGTCTGCAGCGCCGGCGTGGTGGCTGTCGGGCAGGACGCCGACCAGGCCTGGGCCGATGTCATGCTGCCGGGCGACAGCGCGCCGACGCGCCACGTGGCACCCTTTCTGATCGGCTGCGACGGCGGCTCCAGCCCGGTGCGCAAACAGCTGGGCATCACGCTCGAAGACCTGGACTTCGACGAACCCTGGCTGGTGGTGGACGCCATCGTCTCCGAGGCCAAGCTGGCCGAGCTCCCGCAGACCCAGGTGCAGTATTGCGAGGCCGAACGGCCGTGCACCTACGTCATCGGCGTCGGCCGGCACCGGCGCTGGGAGATCATGCTGCAGCCCGGCGACAGCCTGTCGTCCGACTTCCCGCCCGAGCAGCTGTGGCCGCTGCTCGAACGTTGGCTGCGGCCGGGTGAAGGCGAGATCTGGCGTGCCGCCGCCTACCGCTTCCACGGCCTGGTGGCGCGGGAATGGCGGCGTGGGCGCATCCTGCTCGCCGGCGACGCCGTCCACATGACACCGCCCTTCATGGCCCAAGGCATGGTGCAAGGCCTGCGCGACGCGCAGAACCTGGCGTGGAAACTCGAACGTGTGCTGCGTGGCCGCTCGTCGCCTCAGCTGCTGGACAGCTACCAGCTGGAACGCCGCCCGCACGTGGTGGCCACCACCCGGCTGGCGCTGGAGCTGGGCCGTGTCATCTGCGAACGCGACCCCGAGCGCGCCCGCCAGCGCGACGCCCGGCTGATCGCCGAACAAGGCGGCCAGGTCGGCACCCGTTTCCGCCAGGACATGATCCCCGGCCTGCAGGGTGGCTTGATCGACCTGGGCACACCGGGCGCCGGCAGCATCCTGCCGCAGCCGATGGTGCTGACTGCCGACGGCGTGGCGCGCCTGGACGAACTGACCGGCCGCACGCTGCGGGTCGTCACGGCCGCGCCCTTGTCGGCGGTCGAGCAGCAGGCGCTGCTGGATGCGCTGCAGCCGCTGGGTGGCGTGCTGGTGCAACTGGGCACGGGTGAAGCGTGTGGCGCCGGCATGGTGCGGGCGGTGGAAGAACCGCCGGTGCTGGCGCCGTGGCTGGTGCAACTCGGCCAGCGTTTCGCGGTAGCGCGGCCCGACCACTGCGTGTACGGCACCGCAACCACCGTGCGCGACACCATCTCGATGTTGGCCGCACTGCGCGCAGCCTGGGCTTGAGCTTGTCTCAGACCGCAGCAGCCGCCGCGTCGAACGCAGCCTGCACGTTGCGCAGCGTGCCGCGGATGTGCTCGGTGAGCAACGCACAAGCCGTCGCGCCGTCGCGGCGCAGCGTCGCGTCCATCAGCTTCTTGTGTTCGTTGGACTTGCGCCGCACCGACTTGCGGTGGCGGGCCGAAAAGCGGCGGTAACGTTCGGCCTGGTCGAACAGGCTCGCGCTCCAGGCCAGCTGGCGCTGCGACGGGCAGGCCGCCAGCAGCGCAGCATGGAAGTCGCGGTGCAGGCCGCTCCATTCCTCATCGAGGATCACCGGGCCTTCGGGCAGGCGCGATTCCACCTTCTCGAGCCGGTAGTAGGCGGCGACGATGGCCGCTTCCCAGGCGTCGTCGCCATGTTCGATGGCTTCGTGCAGCGCCTGCACGTCCAGCATCAGCCGCATGCGTGTGATGTCGCCCAGGTCTTCCGGCGACAACGCGGCGACACGGAAGCCGCGCCGCTCGTCGGCACGCACCAGCCCTTCCTGCGACAGCCGGCTCAGCGCTTCGCGCAGCGGGCTGCTCGAAAAACCGTAGGCCGTCTGCAGTTCCTCGACCTTGAGCTTGGTGCCGCCGGCAAACGTGCCGGTGAGCACGTCGTGGCGCAGCCGTTGGAAGGCCTGGTCGACAAGGGGCGGGCTGTAATCCGACATGGGAATCCTTTCCTGCGTAGCGAGGATTCTATGCACAGAGCCAGCGCAAGGCGGCCACCGTCAGCGCCGTTGCGCGCCGACCAGCACAAACAGCATCTTCGCCGGCTTGTCGGTGCGGTTGCGCCAGGCGTGGCGGGTGCCGTGCTGCACCGCCACGTCATGTTGGCGCAGCGTGACCTCGCGGCCGTCGTCGAGCTCGAGCACGATCTCGCCTTCGAGCACGACGTCGTAGTCGATGCTGTTGGTGGTGTGCATGCCGGGGTGTTCCATCTCGAAGCTCTCGGCCAGCCCCGGCGCGTTGCGCGCGAACTCGGCGCCGAACGCGGCGCCGTCGAAGTCCGGCCGCATCATCACCGCGTCGGGCGGAAAGCTCACGATCATCAGCCGCGTCTCGCCGGGCCCGGGCACGAACGAGATCTCCGGCGAATCATCCTTCGGCTGGCCCTTGCCGACCGCAGCGCCGGCCGGCGTCGACCAGAGCAGCGCCGAGGCAAAACCTGGCACGGTGGTGTAGTTCACGCTGCGCGGCGCCGGCGCGTCGGAGACGACGCCGGAGCGGCCTTCCGGCCCGATGCCGGTGACAACCCGTCTGACTTGCATGCTGCTCTCCTCGTTCAGGGGTTGATGACGAAGTTGCTGAAGCCGCCGTTGCGCTGGGCAATGCCCGAGATCGCTTCGTTGACTTGGTCCAGCGGTGTGCGCACCTGCTCGAACACCGACAGGTCCAGCGTGCCGGCCTCGGCCATGTCGGCGATGTCCTGGCCTTCGGCAGCGGTGAACCAGGCCGAGCCTTCGATGCTTTGCTGGTCGTCCATCATCGTGTGCAGGTCCATCGCCACCGGGCCCATGATGGCGCCGATGTTGTAGGCACGGCCACCGCGCTTGAGCGCACGCACGCCTTGCTGCAGTGTTTCGTGCAGTGCGCCGGGGCCGAGCGCGTCGATGAAGGCATCGACGCCCAGGCCGCCGGTCTGCTGTTTGGCCCACACATCCAGCGGCTCCTTGTCGGCGGTCGAGAAGACCTCGATGCGGTCCGGCGCCAGCGCCTTCACACGTTCGAGCAGCTTCCTGTCGCGGCCGGTGCCGAGGATCTTCGTCACGCCCATCGCCAGACCGAACAGCGCGCCGCCGATGCCCAGCGTGCCGCTGATGCCGTTGACGAGCAGGCTCTTGCCCGGGCCGACGCCGGCCTTGCGCATCGCCGAGTACATGGTGCCCAGGTAGCCGAAGCGTGCGGCCTGGTCGAAGCTGACGTTCTTCGGCAGCTTCACCAGCGCGTACTGCGGTGCCACCATGTATTCGGACAGGCCGCCGCCGGGGTAGTTCTTGTACAGCTTCAGCGAGTTCTGTGAGAAGCCGAAGTAGCCGCTGAAGGCGTAGTGGGTGCAGTTGATCAGGTCGCCGGAGCGGCAGGCGCGGCAGCCGCCGCAGTACAGCCCCGGGTTGACGTAGACGCGATCGCCGGGCGCCCAGGCGTGCACGTGCGAGCCGACCTTGACAACCTCGCCCGCAGGGTCGAGGCCGAACACCGCGGGCAGCGGCGGCAGCGGCAGTTCGGGGAACCAGGTCGGCCAGTTGGCGAGGATGTTGCCGAGGTTGGGCACGATGCCGCAGGAGCGCACTCGCACCAGCACGTCGTTCTGGCCCGGCTCCGGAATCGGCAGCTGTTCGATCTTCATTGGCTCGCCGACCTTGTGCAGCCGGGCGGCTTTCATCATCGTCATGGGAAGTCTCCGTTTGATGCAGACATTCTGCTTTATGCACAATTTAGCGAGAGACCGACAACCGGGCATCGGGTCAAACCCGCGGGCAGGCGCCTGGGTTCGAGCGCATCGCCGCCGGCGCGGCGCCCGTTCATGCCCGTTTCGTGCGCGTTTCGCGCCCGTTCAATCGAGCTGGATCTTGCTGACCGCGACGGCCTGGCCCCAGGCCGCGAAGTCCTTCGCGAGGAAGGCCGCGAAGTCGGCCGGTGTGCCGCCGCGCGGCACCTGCACGAACTCGCGCACCTTGTGCTGGAAGTCCGGCCGCGAGGTCACGAGCTGCAAGGCGCCGGCCAGGCGTGCCAGCACGTTCGGCGGCGTGCCCGCGGGCGCGAAGATGCCGTTCCACGCATACAGCGGCTCGCCGAGCCCGGCCTCGGCGAAGGTCGGCACGTTGGGCAGGCGTTCCAGCCGCGAGCGCGCCGAGACGACCAGCGGCCGCAGCTTGCCGGCTTCGATCTGCGGCACCGCCATCGCGGTGACGTCGAGTGAACAGTCGATGCGGCCGCCGACCAGGTCCATCAGGCCGCCGTCCTTGTAGGGCACGTGGGTCATCGTCGCGCCCACGGTCCGCAGGAACTGCAGCACGGCGACGTGGTTCGGCGAACCCTGGCCATAACTCGCGTACGTCAGCCTGTCGGGCTGGGCCTGCGCCGCCTTGACCAGCTCGTGCACGCTGCGGTAGGGCGAATCGGCACGCACCACCAGCACGAAGGGCGCGTCGAGCAGGTGGATGATGGGCACGAAGTCCGATGCCTTGTATGGCAGCTTCTTGAACACATGCGGGTTCAGCGAGATCGACGGCGCCAGCCCGTACAGCAGCGTGTAGCCATCGGCCGCTGCCGACGCCACCGACTGGGCGCCGAGGATCGAACTCGCTCCCGGCTTGTTCTCGACGATCACGGTCTGGCCCAGTTCCTTGCCCAGCCGCTCGGCGACGAAACGCGCCATCGCATCGGCCGAGGTGCCGGCCGGCAAGGTGACGACGAGCCGGATCACGCGGTTGGGGTACTCGCCTTGCGCCTGGGCCACAGCCAGCGGCGCGGCCAAGCCGGCCGCCAGCAGGGCCTGCAGCGCCGCCCGGCGTGATGGGGGGCGCGATGGGGTGGGGTGTCGGTTCATCGTTCGTCTCCTTCGTTGTCGGCACCAACGCGCGGCTCGGTGGCCGCGTCGAGGAACGGGTAGTCGGTGTAGCCGCGGTGGTCCGGCGCGTAGAGGTGGATTTCGTCGAGCGGATTCAGAGCTGCTCCACGCTGCAGTCGTACCGGCAGGTCAGGGTTGGCGATGAAGGGGCGGCCGAACGAAACCAGATCGGCATGTGTTCGCAGCGCCTGTTCGGCCTGCGCCACGGTGCGCAGGCCGTTGTTGGCGATGTAGAGGCCACCGAAGCCGCGGCGCAGGGCGGCGTGGTCGAGTGCGTGGGTCGGCGGCTCGGCCGTCGTCGAGCCTTCGACCACGTCGACGTAAGCGATGCCCAGCGTGTCGAGGCCACCGAGTGCGGCCTGCATCAGCGCGCCGGGGTCCGAGTCCCGCAGGCGGTAGTTGGTCGGGTTGGTCGGCGACAGGCGCACGCCCACGCGGTCGCGGCCCCAGACCTGCGCCACCGCCTCGACGATCTCCAGCAGCAGGCGGCAGCGGTTCGCGGCGCTGCCGCCGTAGCCGTCGCGCCGCCGGTTGGCCGAGTCGCGCAGGAACTGGTCGATCAGGAAGCCGTTGCCGGCATGCACCTGCACGCCGTCGAAGCCGGCTGCGAGCGCGGCGTGTGCGGCCTGCCGGTATTCGTCGACGACGCCGGCGATCTCTGCCGAGGCCAGTTCGTGCGGCACCGGCAGCGGCAAGCGCCCCTGCGCCGTGCGCACGGTGGCTTGTGGATCGATGGCCGACGGCCCCACCGGCAGCGCGCCGCCGGGTTGGGTCAGCGGGTGCGAGTTGCGGCCGCAATGCCACAGCTGCACGAAGATGCGCCCGCCCCGCGCATGCACGGCGGCGGTGACGCCGCGCCAGCCGTCCACTTGCTGCGGCGTGAAGATGCCGGGTGTGTTGGGCCAGCCCGTGCCACGCGCCGAGACCGCCGTCGATTCGGTGATGACCAGGCCGGCGCCGGCGCGCTGGGCGTAGTAGGTGGCGTTCAGCGCGGTCGGCACGCCGCCCGGGCTGCGGTCGCGCGACATCGACGACATCACGATCCGGCTCGGCAGGCGCAGCGGGCCCAGCGAGACCGCGTCGAAGAGCCGCTTGCCGGTGTCCATGCTGTCTCAGCGCTGGCCGTCGTGCACCGAAACCTGCTCCTGCGTCAGTCCGCCCAGGCGCGAGTGCACACGCCCGCCGTCGCCCATCACCAGCGCGAACAGGATCTCGCGCGGCCGCGGCGCGTCCTGCAGGCCGACTTCGATGGCATTGAAGTGGCTGCGAACGTAGCAGGCGTGGATGTGGTGCACCGGCACCATCAGCCGGTAGCCGGCTGCGGCCACGGCCTTGGCCGCCGGCACGATGGCCTTGGGTTCGCCGAGCACCTGGCGCATGGCCCAGCCGCCGGCTTCGTGCCAGACGGCGCCGTGTTCGAGCTCGCCGTCGGTGCCGACGATGGCGGCCTTGCCGTAGACCTCGACCTGCTCGCGCCCGAGCGTGGCCACCAGCTCTTCGGCGAGTGCGTGGCCCAGTTGGCGCAGTTCGGCCATGAAGGGCAGCAGGTCGGCTTCATAACGGCCGGCGTAGGGGTTGCGCACCACCGCGCAGGCGGCGGCCAGACGCAGCGGCCGTGCAGGCGGCGGGCCGCCTTCGTGCAACGTGGTCTCGATGTGCAGGCAGCGCTTGCGGACTTCGATCAGCGACATGTTGCTCCCCCGTTCAGCGCCGGCGCCGCGCGCCGACCAGCACGAACAGCAGCGTGGCCTGGCGCCCGCTCTTGTTGCGCCACGCATGGCGGGTGCCGTTCTGCACGACCACGTCGCGCGGCTGGAGCTGGACTTCGCGGCCATCGTCCAGCTCCAGCCAGACCTCGCCGTCGAGCAGCACGCCGTAGTCCACCGTGTCGGTGGTGTGCATGCCGGGGGCATCGGGCTCGAAGGCCTCGCCGAAGCCGGGCACCTTGCTCGCGACTTCGGCGCCGTAGGCGGCCGGGTCGAAGCCCGGCAGCGCCATCGATGCGTCGGGTGGCAGCGCGACGAGCATCAGCCGCGTGCCGCCGGGGCCGGGCATGTAGCTGCGCACCGAAGGCACCGGGTCGGCACCGCGGCCGACGCCGACCTCGGGCACACCGTCGGTGGACCAGAACAAGGTGTTGGCGAAGCCGGGCAGGCTGTCGAATGTACGTTCGAGGCGCGTGTCGGACTGGAGCACGGCCTTGCCGTTGCCGTCCAGGCCGGTGACGATGCGACGGATCTTCATCGTGGGTCTCCAGTGGGGTTCAGGGTTGTCGGGGCAGATTCGCTTCGAGCGCCACCTTGCTCCAGCGCGCCACCTCGGCGCTGACGAAGCTGCGCATCTGCTCCGGCGAACTGCCGGCAACTTCGCCGCCCATGGCTTCGAGGCGCTGCCGCACGGCGGGCATCTTCAGCAGCTTGTTGACCTCGGCGCTCAGCCGTTCGAGCACCGCGCGTGGTGTGCCGGCCGGAACCATCAGGCCGGCCCACGAGCGCACGTCGTAGCCGGGCACACCTTGTTCGGCGACGGTGGGTAGGTCGGGCATGCCGGCCCAGCGCTGGCCACCGGTGACCGCCAGCGCTCGCAAGCTGCCCGCCTTGACGTGGGCGGCAGCGGCCGTGGGTGGCGCCAGCGCGACGGCGATGTCGCCCGCCAGCAGCGCCGTCAACGAAGCCGCGTCGCCGCGGTAGGGCACGTGCAGCCAGGTCATGGCGGCCATGCGCGCCAGCAGCTCGCCGCCGAGATGGTGGCCGGTGCCGACGCCGGCACTGCCCCATGCCACGCTGCCGGGACGTTCACGCGCTGCCGCGAGCAGGTCGGTGAAACGCCGGTACGGCGAGTCCTGGCGCACGACGACGAGCATCGGAAACGTCGAGACCATCGAGACCATCTCGAAGTCGTCGACCGCGCGGTAGCGCAGGTTGTCGTTCAGCGCCGGCGCGATGGCGTGGCCGCCGAGCGCGATGAGCATCGTGTAGCCATCGGCCGGTGCGCGGGCCACCGTGGCCGCGGCGATCATGCCGCCGGCGCCCGTCACGGCGTCGACGTTGACCGGCTGGCCCAGCGACCTGGCGAGTTCGGTCGCGATCACGCGGGCGATCGTGTCGGCATTGCCGCCGGGTGCGTAGCCCTGCACGATCCGGATCGGCTTCTCCGGGAAACCGGCTGACCGGGCCAGGCCGGCCTGCGCCAGCCATGCAGCAGCCACGCTGGCGCGCAGCGCACATCGTCGATCCATGGTGTGTCTCCGAATGGGTTGTCGTGTGCCGGTCTCTGCCGGCTTCGTCAGGCCGCCTTGCGCACCGATGTCGACTGCCAGTGCACGACACGCCAGGTGTCGCCGGTCTGGTGCCAGACGATGGTGAAGCGGTTCTGGATGACGCGGTCTTCGTCGCCGATCCGGGCCTTGATGTCGGCGATGCCGCTGACCATCGCGACCGGGCCGTAGAAGCGCACGCTCTCTTCGGAGCAGTCGATCGCCTGGTAGACGGTCTTGCGCGACTCGATCGATGCCAGCAGGCCGGGTTTGGTGTCGGCACGCGCGGTGGCGTGGATCCACACCATGTCGTCGGCAAACAGGCGCGACAGCGTGGCCGTGTCGGCGCCGATCATGGCCTGGCGGCGCTGGTGTTCCAGCACCATGATGTCGTGGGCGGTGGTGGTCATGCGTTGGGCTCCTGTGTTCAATGGCCTTCGACGATGTGCACGCTGAGGCGGCCGATCGGCCCGACCTCGGCATCGATGCGGTCGCCGACCTTGAGGAAGTTGCCGGTGCGCAGGCCGACGCCGGCCGGTGTGCCGGTGGAGACGATGTCGCCGGGCTCCAGCGTCACGTGTTCGGTGATGCCCACCAGCTGCTCGGGCAGCGACCAGATCATGTGTTTGGTGTTCGAGTCCTGGCGCAGTTCGCCGTTGACCCACAGCTTGAGCGGCAGGTCGTCGTGCTGCAGGAAGCGCTTGGGCACGATGCCGGGGCCGACCGGGCAGCTTTCGTCGAAGCACTTGCCGCCGAAGAGGTCGAACTTGACCAGGTGCTGGGGGTGGCGCTGCCAGTCACGCGCCGACAGATCGATCGCGGCCGTGTAGCCGGCCACGCAGTCCATCGCGTTGTCCAGCGTCAGGCGGCGTGCACGTTTGCCGATCACGGCGGCGAACTCGACCTCGTAGTCGAACTTCACCGACTGCAGCGGGTAGTGCACCGCGCCGCCGCCGACCAGCGCCGTCGTCGGCGGCTTGAGGAAGAACACCGGGATGTTGGTTTCCTTCGAGAAGCTGGTGCGGCCGGCGTCGCCGTGCATGTGGTCGTAGTAGTTCGCGCCGACCAGCACGATCTTGTTCGGGTACAGCAGCGGACACAGGATGTCCTGCGGCCCGGCCGGTGCCGGCAGCGGGCGCGCGCTGCTGCGGCCACTCTGCAGCGCGGCGGCGACTTCGACGAGCACGCCTTCGGCCATGACCCAGTCCTCGAACACGTTCATCAGCCCGCGCAGGGGCTGCGGTTGCAGCAGCTGCGGCGCGACATCGGCCAGCGCCCAGTAGCGGCCTTCGATGCACAGCGCCGGCGTCGCCGTGCTGCCGACCATCAAGGTGGCGAGAGAAAACATTGCGTATGCTCCAACAGTTCCAACGAATGCCAACGATAGCACATGCATTTCAGAATCGCCAGCAGCAACACAATCCAATCGGTACAGGGAAAACGCGAGCACCCTGCGCAGCGTCTTCGTCGATTTCGATTGGCAATCACCAATACTAATGCTATCGTTCGCAACCAGTGAGCACCACACGATGACAACCGCCCGCGACATCGCCGAAAGGCTGCAGATCTCCGCTTCGACCGTCGGTCGTGCACTCGCCGACGATCCCCGCATCAGCCCGACCACCAAGCAGCGTGTGGCGCAGGTGGCGGCCGAGTTGGGCTACGTGGTCAACCGGGCGGCGCGCATGATGCGCGGCGTCTCAAGCAACCTGGTCGGGCTGGTGGTGCCCGACATCCGCAACAGCTTCTATTCGACGACCGCACACGCGCTGTCGAAATGCCTGGAGCAGGGCGGCTACCAGCTCACGCTGTCGGAGACCGACGACGACCGCGACACCGAACTGCGCCACGTGCGCGAACTCTCCAGCGCCAGCGTCGCCGGCATCATCATCGTGCCGAGCGTGAAGCCGCATCCCGATGCCGTGCGCTTGCTGGCGGCGCTGCCGCACATCCAGCTGCTGCGCCAGAACCCGGCGCTGGCCGACCGCTGGTTCGGCATCGACGACGCACAGGCGCTGACGCAGGCCGCGCAGCACCTGCTGCAGCTGGGGCACCGGCACATTGCCTACATCGGCGGCTCGCCCGAGCTGCCCACCGGCGCGGAGCGGCTGCGCGGCTTCCGCGCCGCGCTGGCCGGCACGCCGGCGGCGGCGCAGGCGATCGAAGAGACCGGCATCCCGTCGTCGGGCGACTTCGGCCGCGAGGCGTTGCGCCGGTTGCTCGAACGCAGCGATGCACCGAGCGCCATCGTCACCGGTTCGGTGCAGATCACACAAGCCGTGCTCGACGAACTGCTCGACCGCGGCGTGTCTGTGCCCGAGCAGCTGTCGGTGGTGGGCTTCGGCGACGAGCCAGGGTTCCGCTGGTGGGGGCCGGGGCTGACGACGCTGGCGTTGCCGGTTTCCGACCTGGCCACCGCCTGCGGGCTGTGGTTCGTGCACCAGATGATGGGCAAGCCGCCGAACCTGGCGGGTTACCGCTCGATCTCGCCGGCGACGCTGGTCACGCGCGGCAGCACACGCGCCGCCGGCCCGGCGTCGGCGGCCTGAGCAGCCCGGGTTCCCAACCTGTGCCCTGCACCTCCATCGAAGAGACGCCCACATGAACCCCACCGTCCTGCTGACCGACCGCGCCTGGCCCGATGATTCGCTGGAACGCGAGATCATCGAAGCCGCCGGTCTGCGCCTGGTTGCCGGCCCCGCCGCGCCGGCGCCTGCCGCGGCCATCGAAGCGCTGGTGCACGAACACCGCCCCCAGGCCATCATGACCTGCTGGGCTCAGGTCAGCGCGGCGGCTATCACGGCCGCGCCGGCGCTGCAGATCGTCGCCCGGCTCGGTGTCGGGCTGGACAACATCGCCGTCGACGCCGCCACGGCCCGCGGCGCCTGGGTGACGAACGTGCCCGACTACTGCGTCGAAGAGGTGTCGGACCACGCCGTCGGTTTTGCGCTCGCGTGGACACGCGGCCTGGTGGGCTTCGACCGCGACGTGCATGCCGGCCGCTGGAACCCGGCCGCTGCGCGGCTGCGCCGGCTGGCCACGCTGACCTGCGGCATCGTCGGCTACGGCCGCATCGGGCGTGCGACGGCGCGCAAGCTGGCGGCCTTCGGCTGCCGGCTGCTCGCCGCCGACCCGCATCTGGGCAGCGCCGCTGCCGCCGGCGTGCAAGGCGTGGAGCTGGACACGCTGATGCGCGAGTCGGACATCGTCATCGTGCACGCGCCACTGAAGCCGGCCACGCGGCACCTGATCGACGCGCGCCGGCTGGCGCTGATGCGGCCGGGCGGCCTGCTCGTCAATGTGAGCCGCGGCGCCGTCGTCGACACGCAGGCTGTGGTGGACGCGCTGGCGTCGGGCCAACTGTCGGCCGCCGGCCTGGACGTGCTGGAGTCCGAGCCGGCTGTGCCGTCGGCGCTGCTGGTCCAGCCGGGCGCGATGCTGACGCCGCACGTCGCGTTTTCGTCCGATGCCTCGCTGGCCGAACTGCGCCGCCGCGCCGCCGAAGAGGTGGTGCGTGTGCTGTGCGGTGAACCGCCGCAGCACGCCTGCAACCAACCCGCCGGGCGCTGAAGCCCGGTCCACCCGATCTCCTGTCCACCATGTCCCAGCCCACCCTGAAATCCCTGCGCGCGCGCCAAGTCTTCGATTCGCGCGGCCGCCCCACCGTCGAGGTCGAGGTCGAGCTCGACGACGGTTGCATCGGCCGCGCGTCGGTGCCGTCTGGCGCCTCCACCGGCAGCAACGAAGCGCACGAGTTGCGTGACGGCGACCCCGCCGTGCATGCCGGCCTGGGTGTGCGGCGCGCGGTCGGCCACGTCAACGGCGAGATCGCCACGGCGCTGCGCGACGTCGACGTGCGCGAACAGCGTGCGCTCGACGAGCGCCTGGTCGCGCTCGACGGCACGCCGCAGCTCGAACGGCTGGGCGCGAACGCCGTGCTTGGGGTCTCGCTGGCGGCCTGCCGCGCCGCGGCGGCGGCGAACGGCCTGCCGCTGTACGCCCACATCGCGCAGCTGGCTGGCACGGCGCAGCTGTCGATGCCGATGCCGATGGTCAACATCCTCAGCGGCGGCCTGCACGCGGGGCGCGGCATGGACGTGCAGGACTTCCTGGCCGTGCCGGTGGCGGCGCGTTCGATCGCCGAGGCCATCGACCTGGCCTCGCGGGTGCGCAACGCCGCTTCGGCCGTGGCAGCGAAACACGGCCTGCCGACGCTGCTGGCCGACGAAGGTGGGCTGAGCCCGGGCTGTGCCACCGGCCGTGCCGCACTGCAGCTGATGATGGAGGCCATCGAACACGCCGGCCTGGTGCCGGGCGCCGACATCGCGATCGCGATCGACGTCGCGGCGACCTCGCTGTACGACCGCAGCCTGCACCACTACCGGCTGGCACGCGAAGGCCGCAACGTCGACGGCGCGGGCATGGCCGACATCGTCGAATCGTGGCTGGCGGAGTTCCCCATCGTCTCGATCGAAGACCCGCTGGACGAAGACGACTGGCCCGCGTGGGCGGCGCTGACGCGCCGCGTCGGCCAGCGGGTGCGCCTGATCGGCGACGACTTCTTCACCACCCACCGCGAACGCCTGGCACGTGGCATCCGCGAAGGCTGCGCCAACGGCGTGCTCGTCAAGGTCAACCAGAACGGCACGTTGACCGGCACGCTCGACGTCATCGCCGACGCACGTGCACACGGTTATGCGCCGGTGATCTCGGCGCGCTCGGGCGAGACCGAAGACGACTTCATCGCCGACCTCGCAGTCGGCACGGCGGCGGGGCAGATCAAGATCGGCTCGTTGCGCTGCTCGGACCGGCTGTCCAAGTACAACCAGTTGCTGCGCATCGAAGAGCGCAGCGCTGCTGCGTTCGCCGGCATGTCGGCGATCAGCCTTGGGCGCTGAGGTGACGGGCATGCCGATGGGCGATCCGTCGCCGGCCGCGTTCGAGCGCACGCTGCGCGACTTTCTGGTTGCGCACGGGCTCGCGCGGGTTGAAGAGCCGGTGGTGTTCGAACCCTTGAACGGCGGTGTGTCGTCGGACATCTGGCGCGTCGATCTGCCCGGGCGTTCGTTGTGCGTCAAACGTGCCTTGCCGAAGCTGAAGGTGGCGGCCGACTGGCAGGCGCCGGTGAACCGCAACGCCTACGAATGGGCCTGGTTGTGTTTTGCCGCGGAGCAATGCCCCGACCACGTGCCGCAGCCGCTGGCGCAGGACACGCAGGCGGGGCTGTTCGCGATGGCGTTCCTGGCGCCGCAGCAGCACCCGGTGTGGAAACAGCAGCTGCTGGACGGCGTGGTCAGCGAGACCACGGCAAGCCAGGTCGGTGCGTTGCTGGCGCGTCTGCATGCGACCAGCGCGGCGCGGCCCGCGCTGGCGGCTGTCTTCGACTCGGGCGCCAACTTCCACGCGCTGCGGCTGGAGCCTTATCTGCTGGCTACGGCCGAGCGGCATCCTGCCGTGGCTGGCGCACTGCGCCGCTTGAGCGAGCGCACCGCGGCGGCCCGCATCGCGCTGGTCCACGGCGACGTGAGCCCGAAGAACATCCTCGTCGGGCCGCAGGGGCCCGTGTTCCTGGATGCCGAATGTGCCTGGTACGGCGACCCGGCTTTCGACATCGCGTTCTGCCTGAACCACCTGCTGTTGAAGGCCCTCGTGCGGCCCGACCGCACGGCCGCGTTGCGTGCGGCCTTCGCGGCGCTCGGCCGGGCCTATCTGGCGGGCGCCACCTGGGAGTCGCCCGAGGGCTTGGAGGCGCGCGCTGCCGCCTTGCTGCCCGGCCTGCTGCTGGCGCGCTGCGACGGCAAGTCGCCGGTGGAGTACCTGGCCGGCGATGCCGACCGCGAACGCATCCGGCGTGTTGCGTTGCCACTGCTGCGCATTGCGCCGGCCCGGCTGGAAGCCGTTGCGCAAGCCTGGTTCGACGCCGGTCCGGAGCACTGACAACGTGCCGGGCGCTGCCCGGCACGCCGAGCTTCAGAACCGGTGCACGACACCGGCGGTCAAGGCCTTCGGATCGGCGCCCGGGGTGGTGCCGCCGGTGCGCTCGGTGCCGATCAGCAGCGCCAGGCGCGAGTTGGCGTCGTTGTTGACGCCGCCGTAGCCGGCATAGAGGTTGGTGCGCTTCGACAGGAAGTAGTTGTAGGCGATGCCGTAGGTGGTGCCGGCCCCGCTGGCGTGGGCGACGAAGTCGAACTCGGTCTTCGCGACCTGCGCGTAGATGACGTGTTCGCCGAAGGTGGCGCCCGCGCCCAGCCAGTAGGCACGTGTCTTGGCGACGCTGCCGGTGGCGCCGTCGACGGGGTCGCCCTGCCAGAAGCCGGCGTTGACCGCGTAGGCGCCGAAGCGGTACTGCGCGCCGAGGCCGAGTTGGTCGGTGCTGCCTTCCGGCGCTGTCGCCGTGGCCAGTGTGTCGCGGCGCATCGCGGCCACCGCCGCGTAGAGGCCACCGCTGCGGTATTCGACCGAGCCGCCGTAGAGTTTGCCGGTGATGCCTTCGCCGGCCGCCACCGCCAGCCGCCCCGTCACGCCGCCGAGCGACGGCGAGGTGTAGAAGACGCCGTTGTTCGTGCGCGAATCGCTCAGCTGGCTGGCCACCAGCACGTTGCCCGGCAGGCCGCTCGAATGGCGGTCGCTGAAGAACACGAGCCAGAAACCGGGTGTGTAGTCGCGGCCCAAGGTGACCTCGCCGAACGGCCCTTTGAGCCCGACGACCGAACGGCGCGCCCAGAAGCCGCCGGTGCCCAGCGTCTGCGGCGAGCCGGTGTCGAGGTCGATGCCGCTCTCCAGGTTGAACAGCGCCTGCAGTCCGCCGCCCAGGTCTTCGGTGCCGCGGAAACCCAGACGGTTGGCGACCTGGTTGCCGGAACTCACGCCCTTGATCGAGCCCACGCCCGGCGCGCCGGTTTTGCTGACCGTGAGGCCGGCATCCATGGTGCCGTAGATGGTGACGGTGCTCTGGGCGAAGGCGGCCGGTGCTGCCAGCGTGGTCAGCGCGAGGGCGGCGGCGAAGCTGTGGGAAGTCTTGTGGGTCATGCTGTCTCCGTGTGGATTGGGTTGTGCGTGCAATTCGGGCGCAGGCACGGCTGCGCCGCGCTGGGCGGCGCGCCGGTCCGGGCGGTGGGGGTCAGTGGACCCGGGTCAGGGGCAGATCACGTAGTTGCTGAAACCGCCGTTGCGGTTGCTGATGAGCCCGAGCGCGGTGTTGACGTCGTCGAGCTTGTAGACACAGTGTTCGAAACACGACAGGTCCACCGCGCCGGACTCGACCATGTCGGCCATCTCCTGGCCCTGGCCGGTGGTGAACCAGGCCGAGCCGCTGAGCTGCATGTCGCTGTCCATGATCTTGTGCAGGTTCACCGGCACGTCGCCGGCCACCGCGCCGATGTTCACGTGGTGGCCGCCGCGGCGCAGGGCCTGCAGCGCACGCAGCATCGAGTCCTGTGGCGCGCCGGGGCCGAGCGCGTCGATCACGAGCTCGGCGCCTTCGCCTGCTGTCATCTCGCGGGCCCAGTCGGCGACGTTGCCGTCGTCGAGCGACATCACATGGATGCGGTTCGGCGCCAGCTGCTTCACCCGCTGCAGCAGTTCGTGGTTGCGGCCGGTGCCCAGGATGCGGCGCACGCCCATCGCCAGCCCGAACAGCGCCGCACCGATGCCCAGCGTGCCGCTGATGCCGTTGACGAGCACCGTCGTGCCCGGGCCGGCGCCGCCGCGCTGCAGTGCGCGGTAAGCCGTGCCCAGGTAGCCGAAACGCGCTGCGGTTTCGAACGACAGGTTGTCGGGGATCTTGACGATGCTGTACTGCGGCGCGGTCATGAACTCGCACAGGCCGCCGTACGGGTAGTCGTCGAACATGCGCTGCGCATCGGGGCCGAAGCCGAAGTAGCCGTTGAACGAATAGCTCAAGCAATGGGTGGTGTCGCCGCTGCGGCAGGCGCGGCAGCCGCCGCAATAACGCGCCGGGTTCACGTACACGCGGTCGCCCGGCTTGATGCCGTAGACCTGCTTGCCCACCACCGAGACCACGCCGGTGGCGTCGAGGCCGAAGATGGCCGGCAGTCGCGGCAGCACGAGGTGCGGGAACCACTCCTGCAGGTGGTTCAGCACGTTGCCGAGGTTGGGCACGATGCCGCAGGCCTTGACCTCGACGAGCACGTCGGTCGGGCCGGGTGTCGGCACCTCGACGCGGTCGATGGCCAGCGGCTGGCCGACCTGGTGCATGCGCGCGGCGCGCATCGTCTTTGTCATGGTGAGTCTCCTGGTTCGTTGGCGATGGGGCCCGGCGCGCTGGCGCCGGGGTGCATGTCGCGAACCGCAGGGCGGGCCGCAATTTGCGATTGTTGATGCCAACGATAGCATTGCATGCCTACCTCTTGTCAACCCGCAAATCCCGGATTGGGTTGCTTTTATCCATAGGTGCTTGGCGGCTTCTCTCTGCAGCAGCGGGTTTGCCCTAGGGTGTTTGTGCAAAAGGCATCACGTAGGATGATGCCAACGATAGCATTCATCGCGGCACACCCTATGAACCCCACCCAGACCATCCGCCCGCAGCTCACGCACATGGGCATCAACGTCTTCGACATCGCGAAGATGGAGGCCTTCTACACAAGCGTGCTCGGGCTCGTCGTCACTGACCGCGGCCGCGGCAAGAACTTCAAGGCCGACTTCGTGTTCATGAGCGTGGACCCGAAGACCCACCACCAGGTGGCGCTGGCCAGCGGGCGCGACCCGGAGACCCGGCACTCGACGATCAACCAGATCTCGTTCCATCTCGATTCGCTGGACGAACTGCGCGAGATGCACCGGCGTGTCGTCGCGTACGGCGTGCAGGGGCTCAAGCCGCTGAACCACGGCGTCGGCTGGTCGGTGTACTTCTTCGACCCCGAGGGCAACACGATCGAGCTCTACGTGGACAGCGACTGGTACATCGCGCAGCCGCACGGCGACCTCTTCGATCCGCAGCGGCCGACGGCAGAGATCCTGGCAGAGACCGAAGCGATGTGCCGCCTGGACCCGCAGTTCATGCCCATCGAGCGCTTCCGCGAACGTGTGCAGCGGCAGCTCGACGCCGCCGGCTGAGCGCTGCCCCGCGGGGGCAGGGCATTCACTGATGAGAGTTTCTGTTTTTATGCATAAAGTAGTTACTGTGCACTTATAGAGGATGCATGCGCATCCCGCAAACACTGGAGACACCGATGAAGCGAAGAGACTGGATCCGCAGCCCGTTGCTGGCCTTGGCCCTGGGCACCGCGTTGGCGGCCGCGCAGGCGCAGGAGGCGCCCAAGAGCATCCGCATCGGCTGGTCGCTCTCGAAGAGCGGCCCGCTGGCGGCGCCCGCCGACACCACGGTGCGGCCGAACTACGAGATGTGGGTGCGCGAGGTCAATGCCGCCGGCGGCCTGATGCTCAAGGCCTACGGCAAACGCATTCCGATCGAGGTGGTCGAATACGACGACCGCTCCAGCACCGAAGAGGCGGTGCGTGCGGTCGAGCGGCTGATCACGCAGGACAAGGTCGACCTGCTGCTGCCGCCGGTGGCCACCGGCTTGAACATCGCCGTGGCGCCCACCTTCGCCAAACACGGCATGCCGCACCTGGGCGCCACCGTCACCACCGAGCGTGCGCCCGAACTCGCCAAGCGCTGGCCCGGCCTGTTCTTCATGCTCGGCGTGCCGGGCATGTATGCCGACGCGCTGATGGAGCAGCTGGACGCTGCCCGCAAGGCCGGCAAGATCGGCGACAAGATCGCGATGGTGCACGTGGCCGATGCGTTCGGTGTCGAGAACGCCACCGCCGCGCGCAAGGCAGCTGCGAAACACGGCTTCAGGCTGGTGCTGGACAAGAGCTACCCGATGGGCTCGCAAGACCTGTCGCCGCTGCTCAACGAAGTCAAGAGCCTCGAGCCCGACGCCTTCGTCGCCTTCTCGTACCCGCCCGACACCATCCTGCTCAGCGACCAGGCGCGTGTCGTCGCCTTCAACCCGAAGGTGTTCTTCAGCGGCGTCGGCACGCAGTTCCCGTTTTTCCGCGCCAAGTACGGCGCCGGTGCCGAAGGCCAGATGGGCCTGGGCGGCATCGACGGTGAATCGCCGCGCATGAAGGACTACGTGGCGCGCTTCAAGGCCGGCACCGGCAAGGACCCCGAGAACTGGGCCAGCCCCGTGACCTGGGCATCGCTGCAGGTGCTGCAGCAGGCGATCGAACGGGTCGGCAAGATCGACCGCGAAGCGATCATCAAGGACATCAAGGCCAACAGCTTCGAGACGGTGCTCGGCCCCATCAAGTTCGACAACCAGGTTCTCAACAGCGGCATCTTCCTCATCGGCCAATGGCAGGGCGCCGTGTTCCAGGGCATCGCGCCGGGCAACAAGCCGGGCGCCAAGCCGGCAGTGATCCCGAAGCCGGCCTGGAAACAATGAACCCCGCTGCTGCCCGCCAGGACACGTGATGCTGTTCATCGAAGTGCTCGTTGCCGCGCTCACGCTCGGCGGCATCTATGCGTTGATCGCACTGGGGCTGACGCTGCAGTACGGTGTCGCGCGCATCATCAACCTGGCGCACGGCGAGGTGATGATCGCGGCGTCGTTCGTCGTCTACACGCTGTTCAGCGCCGGCGTGATGGACCCGCTGGTTGCGTTCGCGCTGGCGCTGCCGCTGGGTTTTGCGCTGCAGTGGTTGCTGTACCAGGGGCTGCTGGCGCCGCTGGTGCGCCGTGCTGCTTCGCCCGCGGCGCTGGAGGTCGACAGCATCCTGGCCACCTTCGGCCTGCTGTTCGTGATCGAAGGTTTTGTGCACGTGTTCTTCGGTGGCGGCTATTACAGCTACACCTACCTGGCGCAGCCGGTGCAACTGGGCGGCACCGCGGTGGCGGCCAACCGGCTGCTGGCGGCGGCGTTCGCCATCGTCGTCTGCGTCGGCGTCTTCGTGGTGCTGACACGTTCACGCTGGGGCACGGCGATGCGTGCGATGGCCAATGCGCCGCGCTTTGCGCACCTGGTCGGCATCGACCCGCGCGCGATGGCGGCACTGGCCTTTGCGCTCGGCGGCGCGCTGGTCGTCGCGGCGGGTGTGCTGATCAGCATGTTCCTGCCGTTCAGCGCCGCGCAGGGGGTCGTCTTCACGATGAAGGCGCTGGTCATCGTCATCCTCGGCGGTGTCGGCAACGTGCTGGGCTGCCTGGCCGCAGCGCTGCTGCTGGCCGTGGTCGAGACACTGGTGGCGCGTTTCATCGACCCCGGCCTCACGCTCGCGGCCACCTTCCTGATCTTCCTGCTGGTGCTGCTGGTGCGGCCCACGGGCCTGTTCGGCCGGAGCGTCGCGCGATGAGCCGCCACCTGGACAAACCCGCCGTCGCCGTGGTGCTGGCGCTCGCTGCGATGGCGCTGGCGCCCATCGTCTGGCGCAACGACTACGTGCTCTCGTACGGCATCAACCTGCTGCAGTTCGCCACCCTGGCCACGGCCTGGGCGCTGTTCTCCGGCCCCACACGCTGCGTCTCGCTGGCAACGACGGCGTTCTACGGCATCGGTGCCTACACCGTGGCCGTGCTCGGCGAGGTGCTGCCGTGGCCGGTGGTGCTGGGCGTGGCGCTGCTGATCGGCATGCTGCTGGCGCTGGGCGTCGGCCTGGCCACGCTGCGGCTGTCGGGTGTGTACTTCGTCGTCTTCACGTTCGGCCTGGCCGAGTTCGTGCGCCAGGTCGTCGGCTGGTACGAGGTCAACATCACCAAGTCCAGCGGCCGTTATGTCTTCCTCGACATCCCGCAGGTCGCCATCTACTGGCAACTGCTGGCGCTGCTGGCGCTGGTGCTGCTGACCGGCTGGCTGGTTCGCCGCTCGCGGCTGGGCCTGGCGCTGCGTGTCATCGGCGAAGACGAGGTGGCGGCCCGCCACTTGGGCATAGCCACCACACGCGCCAAGGTGCTGCTGTTCGTCGCGAGTTCGGGTTTCATGACGCTGGTGGGCGCCGTGATCGCACCGCGCTGGACCTACATCGACCCCGGCATCGTGTTCAACGCCAACGTCTCGTTCCAGGTGCTGATCATGGCGCTGCTCGGCGGGCCGGCGTATTGGCTCGGGCCGCTGGCCGGCGTGATTCCGCTGACCGCGCTGTTCGAGTTTCTCTCGGTGCATTTCCCGAACTACTTCTCGATCTTGCTCGGTGCGACCTTCCTCGTCATCGTCTACCTGCTGCCCGGTGGCGTGATGGCACTGCGGCTGCGCTGGCCGCGGCGCAGCGAACCCACGGCACTGAAGGAGGTCCGCTCGTGACTGCGCTGCTTCGTGTCGACGACCTGCAGAAAAACTTCGGCGGCTTGCGTGCGGTGGGCGGGCTGAGCTTCGATGTCGCTCAAGGCGAAGTGCTGGGACTGCTCGGGCCCAATGGCTCGGGCAAGACGACGGCGCTGAACCTGATCTCCGGCGCGCTGCAGGCCAGCGGCGGTGCCGTGCACTTCGACGGCCAACGCATCGACCGGCTGGCGCCGCACCGCATCGCACGGGCCGGCGTGGCCCGCACTTTCCAGCTTGTGCGTGTGCTCGCCGGCATGAGCTGCTTCGAAAACGTGCAGGTCGGGCTGGCGTTCCGGCGCCAGCCGTCGTTCGGCCCCGGCGCGCACGACGAGGCGATGGAACTGCTGGCCCGCGTCGGGCTGGCAGCGCGCGCCCAGGTCCTGGCCGGCGAGCTCACCTACATCGACCAGAAGCGGCTGGAACTGGCGCGCGCGCTGGCGCTGAAGCCGCGCCTGCTGCTGCTGGACGAGTGGCTGGCCGGGCTGAACCCGACCGAGCTGCAGGACGGCGTCACGTTGATCCGCGAACTGCGCGGCCAGGGGCTGACGGTGGTGCTGGTTGAACACGTGATGGAAGCCGTGCGTGCGCTGTGCGACCGCTGCGTCGTGATGCGCACCGGCAGCAAACTGGCCGAAGGGCCGACCGCCGACGTGCTGGCCGACGAGGCCGTCGTCGACGCGTACCTGGGGCGCGCGCATGCTTGACGTTGCTGGCCTGACGGTGGACTACGGCAAACACCGCGCACTGCACGGCGTCGGCATTGCCGTCGGCGCGGCCGAACTGGTGGTGATGCTGGGTGCCAACGGCGCCGGCAAGTCGACGCTGCTGCGCGCCCTGGGCGGCATGCAGCGCCCGAACCCCGGCGCGCGCATCACGCTGAACGGGCAGGACCTGCTGGCCTTGCCGCCGCACAAGCTGGTGGACGCGGGCATCGCGCTGGTGCCTGAAGGCCGCGGCGTCTTCGTCGACCTGACGGTGCGCGAGAACCTGCGCCTGGGTGCACTGCCGCCGCGTGCACGCGCCGACGAAACGCGCAACTTCGAGCGTGTGCTCGATCTCTTTCCGCGCCTGGGTGAACGGCTCGGCCAGACGGTGGTCACGATGAGCGGCGGTGAACAGCAGATGGTGGCACTCGGCCGCGCGCTGATGTCGGCGCCGACGCTGCTGCTGCTGGACGAACCTTCGCTCGGCCTCAGCCCCTTGATGGCGCTGGAGCTGTTCGCCGCGGTGCGCAAGGTCAAGGCGCTGGGCGTGGGTGTGCTGCTGGTCGAGCAGAACGCGCACCTCAGCCTGGGCATCGCCGACCGCGGCTACGTGCTGGCCACCGGCCGCATCGTCGGCCAGGGCAGTGCCGAACAGCTGCGCAACGACCCGGCCGTGCAACGTGCCTACCTGGGCGGCGCCTGACACGCCGCTTTTTTCGCATCGACCCGAGACGACCATGACCTACCTGTTGAACGAGTGGTACGCCGCCGCCTTCACCGACGAACTGGGCAGCCAGCCGCTGCTGCGCACGCTGCTGGAGACCCCCGTGGTGATGTACCGCGGCGAGTCCGGCCAGGCCGTGGCGCTGCACGACCGCTGCCCGCACCGTTTTGCGCCGCTGCACCAGGGCAAGGTGATCGGCGATTCGCTGCGCTGCCCCTACCACGGGCTGCAGTTCGGCGCCGGCGGTGCCTGTGTGCACAACCCCATCGGCGAAGGCAAGATCCCGCAGGCGGCACGCACCACTGCCTACCCGCTGGCCGAGCGTGACGGCATCGTCTGGCTGTGGTTCGGCGACCAGCCGGCCGACGAAGCACGCATCCGCCGCTGGCCCGAGTTCGAAGACAGCGCCGGCTGGGCCAGCGTGCAAGGTTCGATGTCGCTGCAAGGCGAGTACAGACTCGTCGCCGACAACCTGCTGGATCTGAGCCACGCCGAATTCCTGCACCCGAACCTGGCCACGCCCGGCTTCAACCGGCGCACCCAGTATTCGATGGAACAGGACGGCGACACCGTGATCGCGCGCAACTGGCGGCCGAACGAACCGATCAGCAACCTCTTCCGCATGGCCTTCGGCGACGCTGCGCCCGAGACGGTGGACCACCGCTCCATCGTGCGCTGGCAGGCGCCTTCGACGCTGCACCTGGAGATCGGCGTCACACGCTGCGGCCGCCCGAACAGCGAAGGGCCGGCAACGATCCAGGCCCACCTGATCACACCCGCTGGCCCCGGCGAGTGCCACTACTTCTGGAAGTTCGCGCGCGACTTCCAGCGCGACGACGCGGCGTTTTCGCAGCGCTTGCAGGCCACGATCCAGAGCGCGTTCGAGACCGAGGACAAACCGATGATCGAGGCGCAGTACCGCTACATGGGCGGCAAGAGCCAGGAGCAGCTCAAGCCGGTGCTGCTGCCCACCGATTCGGCCTCGCTGCGCGCGCGCCGTGTGCTGCAGCAGCGCATCGAACGCCAGGCGGCGCCATGATCGACGCCGTGGTCCTGCAGCGCTGCGACGAAGCGCAGGACATCTGCAGTTTCGAGCTGGCGGCCGCCGATGGCCAGCCGCTGCCGCCGTGCGAACCCGGCGCACACATCGACGTGCACCTCGAAGGTGGCCTGGTGCGGCAGTACTCGCTGTGCCCGCCGCCCGGCGCGGCCGGCCGCTACCTGATCGGCGTGCTGCGCGAGCCGGCGTCGCGCGGCGGCTCGGTCGCGATGCACGGCCTGCAGGCTGGTCAGCGGCTGCGCATCAGCGCACCGCGCAACCAGTTCCCGCTGGTAGCCGGCGCGCGGCGCTCGCTGCTCTTCGCCGGTGGCATCGGCATCACGCCACTGCTGGCGATGGCCGAGCACCTGGCGGGGCAGGGCGCCGACTTTGCGCTGCACTACAGCACCCGCTCGGCGCAGCGCACGGCGTTCGCCGAACGTCTGCGCAGCGGGCCGGTGGGCGGACGCGCTCAGCTGCACCACGACGACGGCCCGGCGGCGCAACGGCTGGACCTGGACGGCGCCCTGGGTCTTGTGCAGGTGGGCACCCATGTCTACGTCTGCGGGCCTGCAGGCTTCATGGAGTGGGTGCTGAGCGGCGCCCGCGCCCGCGGCTGGCCCGAGGCGCAGTTGCACAAGGAATACTTCGCTGCGCCGGCGGCCCCGGCCGGCGCCGCCGACGGCGCTTTCGAAGTGCTGCTGGCGCGCCGCGGCACGGTCTTCACGGTGCCGGCCGGCCGCAGTGTGATCGAGGTGCTTGCCAGCCACGGCGTCGAGGTGCCGGTGTCGTGTGAACAAGGCATCTGCGGCACCTGCCTGACACCGGTGATCGACGGCACGCCCGACCACCGCGATGTCTACCTCACCGACGCCGAACACGCGCGCAACGACTGCTTCACACCGTGCTGTTCGCGCGCGCTCTCGGCGCGGCTGGTGCTTGACCTCTGAACCGGAATGCAAGACATGACCACCCACACCCTCACACTCGCCGGCGGCGCTTTGGGCTTCAACTGGCTGCCGGTTTTCGTCGCGCGCGAACAAGGCCTGTTCGCGCGCCGCGGGCTGCAGGTCGAACTGCAGCGCCTGGGCAGCGTCGACAAGGCGACGCAGGCGGTGCGCAGCGGCGCCGCGCAGTTGGCGATCACGCCACCCGAAGGCGTCATCGCCGACGCGCTGGGCGGCGGCCCGCTGCGGCTGGTGGCCGGCAACGTGAACCGGCTGCCGCTGACGCTGATCGCACAGCCCGGCATCCACAACGTGCGCGAGCTGCAGGGCGCCGTGCTGGGCACGTCGTCGCTGACCGAAGGCACGTCGATCTACACCCGCGAGATGCTGGCGCAGCACGGGCTGCAGTACCCGCGTGACTACAGCTTCGCCGTCGTCGGCGTGCACCCCGAGCGCTGGAAGGCGCTGCAGGCCGGCACCATCAGCGCGGCGCTGCAGCTGGTGCCGCTGAACTTCGTTGCCATCGACGCCGGCTTCAGCGCTTTGGGCGAAGCCAGCGACGCGATTCCCGAGATCGTGTTCACCGCACTCGTCGCCGATGGCCGCTGGGCCGCAGCCCACGGCACCGCCGTGGCCGAACTGCTGGGCGCGCTGGCCGAGGCCACAACCATGCTGTACGACGCCGCGCACGACGGCGTGCTGCTGCCGCTGGTGGCCCAGGTCACACAGTGCGACGAGCCTTATGCGCGGCGGGCGCTGGCCTATCTGCGTGAGCGCGAGGTCTTTGCGCGTGGGCTCGGCATCCCGTCGGCCGCGTTGGTGCGCAACGCCACGGCGATGGTCGCCACCGGCCTGCTCGACCCGGCCCGGGTGGGCGACGTGGCCAGCGCCTTCGACCCGACCTGGCTGCGCGCCGCCGGCCTGGCGGCCCAGGAGCACGGCCATGTTTGAGCCTTCGGCCGTCGATCCCCAGGCCGTGCTGCGTGTGCTGTGCGGCGTCTGGTTCCTGCCGCACTGCATCGGCAAGCTGCGCAATGTCGGCCCGGCGTCGCAGACGTTTGCGAAGGCCGGCCTGGTGCCGGGGCGTGTGTTCGTCGCGCTGACCATCGTGCTGGAACTGCTGGCCGGCGCCGGGCTGGTGCTGGGCATCGCCGTGCGGCCTGCAGCGGCGCTGGCGGTGGCCGTGCTGCTGGGCGCCAGCTACGCCGTGTTGCGCATCAACGGCTGGAACTGGCGCTGGCAGAAGCAGGGGCCCGAATACATGGTGTTCTGGGCCGCGGCGTGTGTGCTGTCGGTGGCCTGATGTCCGGAGCGGCCATGACAGCCGAGCAGTTCAACACCCAGTGGCAGGCCCATCTGCCCGGCCACCTGGGCATCGTCGTCACCCACGTCGCAGCCGGCGAGCTGCACGCCGAGATGGCTGTTGTGCCGACGAACTCGGCGCCTGACGGCCATCTGCACGCAGGCAGCGTCGTCGCACTGGCGGTGCATGCTGCGGGTTGCGGCTGCGTCGCCGACCTGCCGCCTGGCAGCGCCGGTTTCACGACGCTGGAGCTGAAGGCCAACCACCTGAGCAGCCCACGCAACGGCCACGTGCGCTGCGTCGCGCGCCGCGTGCACGGCGGGCGCAGCACGCAGCTCTGGGACGTGCAGGTCACGCACGCCGAAACCGGCAAGGTGGTGGCGCTGTTTCGCTGCACGCAGCTGCTGTTGGCGGCGCCACGCAGCTGACACCGGGCGGCCCCGGTGGCCAATCGTTCCGTGCGACCTTAAGCTCGCCGGGATGATCACCCGGGAGACCCGACCTTGACCCCCTTGCTCGACGACGCGGCCCGCCGTGCCTGCAACTACCTGGATGGGCTGGCCACACGCGGCGTGGCGCCTGCGCCCGAGGCCGTGGCCCGGCTGAAGTCGTTGCACGAACCGCTGCCCGAGCACCCGCAGCCCGCGGCCGAGGTCTTGCGCCGGCTCGACGAACTGGGCTCGCCCGCCACGGCGGCGACGGCCGGCGGCCGGTATTTCGGCTTTGTGATCGGTGGTGCGCTGCCGGTGAGCACCGCGGCCAACTGGCTGGCCACCGCCTGGGACCAGAACGCCGCGCTGCACGGCCCCGCGCCCGGTGTTGCAGCCTTCGAACACGCGGCGCTGCGCTGGCTGCTCGACCTGCTCGATCTGCCGCGTGACGCCGCCGGCGCCTTCGTCACCGGCGCGACCCAGGCCAACCTGTGCGGCCTGGCGGCGGCGCGCCACGCGGTGCTGCGGCAGGTGGGCTGGGACGTGGAAGCGGACGGCCTCTTCGGTGCGCCGCCGGTCACCGTGATCGTCGGCGCCGAGGCGCATCCGACCCTGTTCAAGTCGCTGGGCGTGCTGGGACTGGGCCGCAACCGGGTCGTCCAGGTCGACGTCGACCACCAAGGGCGGCTGCGGCCCGACCGGCTGCCGCCGATTTCGGGCCCGACGATCTTGTGTCTGCAGGCCGGCAACGTCAACACCGGTGCGTTCGATCCGATGGCCGAGCTCTGCGAGCACGCCCACGCCGCAGGCGCCTGGGCGCATGTGGACGGCGCCTTCGGGCTGTGGGCGGCGGCCGCACCGTCCTTGCGCCCGCTGTCGCTGGGCATGGCGCAGGCCGACTCGTGGGCCACGGACGCGCACAAGTGGCTGAACGTGCCCTACGACAGCGGCCTGACTTTCGTTCGCGATGGCCGCAGCCTGCGTGCGGCGATGTCGGTCACGGCCGCCTACCTGCCCACCGACGCGGCGGAACGTTCACCTTCGGACTACACGCCCGAGCTCTCGCGCCGTGCCCGCGGCGTCGATGTCTGGGCCGTGCTGGCCACGCTGGGGCGCAGCGGTGTGGCGGAGATGGTCGAACGTTGCTGCCGCCACGCCCGGCGCTTCGCGGCAGGCCTGCAGGCCGCCGGCCACGAGGTGCTCAACGATGTCGTGCTCAACCAGGTGCTGGTGAGCTTCGGCGGCGCCGAGACGACGCGCAGGGTGATCGATGTGTTGCAGCGCGAGGGCACGTGTTGGTGCGGCATCACGCTGTGGCAGGGGCGCGCGGCCATGCGCATCAGCGTCAGCTCGTGGGCGACGACCGACGCCGATGTCGAACTCAGCCTGGCGGCCATGCTGGCGGCTGCCCGGCGTGTGGCAGCCGGCTGACACTGTTGCCGAGCGGTTGCCGAGCGCAGGCACACTGGGCGCTTCCTGGCAGAACGGGTTCGACGCATCGATGAACTCCAATTCCTATCGCTCCTATGGCGTGGGCTTGCTCGGCGCCGGCATCATGGGCCGGCGCATGCTGGCGGCGCTGCAGCAGCACCCGCGGTTTCGCGTGGTCGCCCTGTGGGACCCGCGTGCCGACGCGCTGCAGTCCGCCGTGCAGGCCACACCTGGCGCTCGCGCGGCGGCCAGCCTGGAGGCGCTGGTCGGCGATGCGTCGGTGGACTTGGTCTACATCGCCTCGCCGCCGGCGAGCCATCTGCATGCCGTGCAGGCCGTCGTGGCGGCAGGCCGCGCCTGCCTGTGCGAGAAGCCGCTGGCGCATGACATCGGCGAGGCCCAGGCCCTGCGCGACGCCGTCGTCCAGGCCGGCCTGCCTTTCGCGGTCAACTTCCCGTTCGCCCGTTCGGCGGCCAGCCTGGGCTTGCGCGACCTGGTCCGCAGCGGCGCGCTCGGCCCTCTTGAGCGGGCCAGCATCACGCTGCGCTTCGCGCAATGGCCGCGGCCTTGGCAGGCTGGTGCCAGTGCCTGGCTGGCGGGTGCCGCGGAAGGCGGCTTCACGCGCGAGGTGCTGTCGCACTTCGTCTTCCTGGCGCTGCGCCTGTTCGGGCCGGCCGCGGTGCAGGATGTGCAGGTCCAACGCACACCCGGGCAGGCCGAAACCGCGTTGCGGGCGACGCTGCGCCATGCCGGGTTGACGGTGCAGATCGACGCCGCAGTCGCGGGCACCGTGGCCGACCAGAACCGCTTCGAACTGATCGGCTCGCGCGGGCAGGCCGCGCTGGTCGACTGGGCGCGGCTGGAACAGGACGGCAGCGAGCTCGTTGCGCGCAGCGACGGCACACCGCGCACGCTGGACAGCCTGGCGCAGCTGCTCGACGGCCGTGTCGACAACGGCCTGGCCACGGCCGACGAGGCTCTGGCGGTGGTGCGTTGCATCGAGACGATGCTGCGCGAATGAGAAAGCGCGTGAGCTGCCCGACGCTCAGGACCGGTAGACGACGCCGGGCATGACACACAGCATCTCGAACGCGAGGTTGGCCCCGGCCAGCGCGCTCGTGCCGTGCGGGTCAGGCACCTCGTCACCGCCCAGCGGCTGGTTGAAGCGCGGTGGGGTGGGGGAGTCCGAAGGGCTCACGGGAGGGGCTCCGGCTGCCTGGGGGAATTCGAGGGTTCATCCTGCGCCGAGACGGGGGCAGACAGCACATCCGCCTCATCGCAGAAATAACCGTTGCGGCCGCGTCGTTTGGCTTCGTACAGTGCTGCATCGGCGCGCTGAAGCAGCGCCGCGTCGTTGGCATCGTCCGCGTTCCACAAGGCCACGCCGACGCTGGTCGTGATCTCGTAGAGCTTGCCCGCCAGCACCGTCGGGGCTCGAAGCGCTTGCACCAGCTTGTTCGCAAGCGTCGTCGCGTCGGTCGCGTCGCGCAGCCCCTCCAGGATGATCGTGAACTCGTCGCCGGCGAGCCGTGCGACCATATCGGACTGCCGCACGCAATCACGCATCCTGGCTGCAAACACCTTCAGCAACTCGTCGCCTGCCGCATGCCCGAGCGTGTCGTTGATGTTCTTGAAGTGGTCGATGTCCAGGAACAGCACTGCCGTCCTGCTGCTGCGAGTCGCGCGTGCCATCGCCTGCTGGAGCCGCTCGGCAAACGACGCGCGATTCGGCAGGTCAGTGAGTGGGTCGAACTCGGCACGGTGACGCAGCCTGTCCTCGGCCATCCTGCGTGTGTTGATGTCGGCATACGTGCCGGCCAGTCGGCGCGCCCGCCCGCCCGCTGGCGTCGCGTTCGACCACGCGGCCGCGGGCACGTATCCACAGCCAGTCTCCCGAGTGTTTGCGAATGCGGAACTCGGCGTGGTACTCCGGCACTGCCCCTGCCAGGGCTGCCTTCAGGCTCGTCCGCACCGTGTCCGCATCATCGGGATGCACGAACGACCGCCACTCTGCGGCCGATGCCGTGGTCTCGACCGCAGGCTCGCCTCGCATCGCGGACGCCTGCGCGCTGTGGTAGATGCGGTCGCCCGCGATGTCCCAGTCGAACAGCGCCAGGCCGGAGCCTTCCAGCGCCAGGCTCAAGCGCTCCTCGCTGCGCGCGCGCTGCAGTTCGGCTTCGTGGCGCACGGTGAGGTCGTTGATCAGCCCGTACACCGAGTGGACGGATCCGTCGCTCCCCAGCTGCGGAACGAGCGTGACTTCGACTTGGCGCATGCCGTGGGGTGTCGGCATCTCGCGTTCATACACCACCCGCGCGCCTGCCAGTGCCGCGTCGACGTGGTGACGAAAGCCGCTGTAGGCCTTGTCACCGTAGACCTCCCGCAAGCTTCGTCCGAGAAGCGAAGCCGGTTCGATGCCCAGCCAGTCGCGATAGGCACGGTTGACGAAGCGAAAGCGCTGTTCCCGGTCCCAGCGTGAGATCAGAACCGGCAGGCTGTCGGTCACCTGCCGCAGCTGCTCCTCGCTGCTGCGCAGTTGCTCGACAGCGCGGCCGAGTTCGGCGTCGATTCGCTTGCGCTCGGTGATGTCCAGGTGCGTGCCGACGATCCGGATGGGTCGATTTTTCGCATCGCGTTCGACGATCATCGCCCGGCTCGACAGCCAGATGTCGTGGCCATCCTTGTGCCTCATTCGATGCTCGCAGTCGTATGCCCCGGCTTCACCGCGCAGGTGCGGCAGGATGGCGGCGTCGACGAGTGCACGGTCGTCGGGGTGTATCAGGTTTCTCCATGCGCCGCCCTGAGGCAGCTCGTCACCTTCCGAAAATCCGAGCAACGCTCGCTCGCGCGGGTTGACGACGAAGTTGCCACTCGGAACGTGCAAGTCCCAAAGCCCCAGATCGGCACCTCGCAGTGCGAGCTCCAGCCGCTCGGCGCCTTGTTGTCGCTCCTTCGCCGCAGCCGCTGCAAGGCCGTCGAGCTGCTTGCGCCGTCGTTGGCTGAAGTGGAGGCCCAAACCCGACCCGAGCACGACAACCGCGTAGAAGAGACCGAACCGCAGCGCCATCTCGCGCCATGGCAGGTAGATGGCCGACAACTCCCGGCTGACCGCGGCCACCATGGGCTTGTCTATCTGCAGATCGGCGCGATTGAGCGTGCGTAGCGCCATCATGCGATGGTCGCCAGTGGCCAGGACCTTGCCGGTCATCAAGGTCGCGGTTTGCCCGCTCTGCTGGTGCCGTGTGAACAGCGAGCCAGGTCTTGCCAGGCTCATGCCGAGTGCCTGTTCGTTCACCGGCATGTTCACGAACACCTGACCGTCGCCATGGGCGAGCGCCGCGCGCATGTCCGGTGCGTAGAGTACGGATCGAAGCACCACCTGGAAATAGGCCGGGTCCAGCGTCGCCACGACAACCCCTGCGAACTCGCCTTGGGCGCCGGTCAGCACCCGGCCGACCGCGATCACGAACGGACCGAGCGGGGACTTGAACGGCGCCGAGAGGTAAAGCACCGCACGGTTCGGCCGTTGGCGGGGTGTGTCGAAGAAGTCGCGCTGGCTTGAATTCGTGCCGATCAGTTCAGGGCGGCTCGATGTCACGATCGTTCCGTGTGCGTCCAGGACGGCCACAGTGCGAACACCGGGCATGGCGCCGCTCAGCAAACTGAGTCGACTTGAGGTGACCGCTTCGGCACCGCCAGGCCCCGGGTGTTCGAGTTCATCGCGGATGCCCGTCAGCGCATTGTTCGCGCCTTCGAGTTGACGGATCAGGTTCTCGTCGACGACACGCGCATGACCCTGGAGCCGGTCACTCTCCTGCGCTCCCAGCGCGTTGCGTTCGCGGTAGAGCGCAAGGGACAGGGCAGCCCCAAGCAGCACCAGCAAACCAACCACGGCCAGCCACTCGACGCGAAAACGCCAGGTCTGAGCGGTGATGAAGCGGCTCACGTGCGTACGGGGAAGTTGGTCAGAGAGAGTTCTGCCGCGCCAAATCGCGCCCGATGGCCCTGGGTTCTCGACTTTAGCGTCATGGCCTGCAGCGGGCGCAACGGCGCGGCCTGTCGCGGCAGGGGCATGCCCGTTTCAGCCCGCGCCGCCGAAGACATCGCGCAGCAGCGCCCGCCCGGCAGGATGGTGCGGCAGCCAGTGTGCGTGCGCCGGGTCGCGCAGCACCATCGCCATCATGCCGCAGCGTTCGTCGACGGCGGCGCGCAGCAGTGCGGCGGCGCGCTCGTGTTCGCCCAGGGCCGCCAGCGGTGCGGCATACAGCGTTGCTTCGCCGGCCGTCGTGCGCGAGCACAGCAGCGCGGTGTCGACGATGTCCAGCGTCGCCTCGCGCCGCCCCAGCCGCGACAGCACGAACGACGCCACGGTCCAGACGAAGGGCGGTGTGTCCGGCCCCTGCGTGAGCCGCCACGCCGCTGCTTCCAGCTCGGCGTGCGGCGCGACCATGGCCTGGATGGCGAGCGAAAACGCCACCGTCACGAGCTGGCCGGGATGGTCGACGACGGTGGCCTGTGCTTCGGCCACCGCCTCGGCACCGCGCCCGCTCTGCACCAGCGCGCGGGTCAGCGTCATGCGCACGTGCAGTGCGTGCGGCGCCAGCTGGCGCACGCGGCGCAGCCGTTCGACAGCCTGCGCGGCGTCGTCGGTGTAGAGCAGGTGGCGGGCAAAGGCGAGCAGCGTCTCGGTGCTGTCGCCGTCGGCGGCCAGCGCCTGGTCGAAACAGCGCCGGGCTTCGCCGAAGCGCCACGCCATGTCGAGCAGCGCGCCGCGTGCGGCGTGCAGCCCGGGCACCGCGGTGCTGCCAGCGTCGAGCCCAGTGAGTTCGGATAACGCCGCCAGCCCTTCGTCGACCGCGGCCGGCGTCGGCAGCTGGCCCCAACCCACCGCGACCGCCAGCGCGTCCGCCAAGGCCACGCGCGCCGCCGCGAAGGCCGGTTCGTCGCGCACCAGGCCGCGCAGCAGTTCGACCGCCAGGCCCATCGCCACCGGCGTGCGCTGCTGCATCAACTGGCGGGCGTGAGCGTAGCTGTCCAGCGCCTGCGCGCTCGGCCCGGCCGGGCCGGCTTGCGGCGGCTCCTGATCGACGAGCCGGTAGCCCAGCCCGTAGACGGCCTCGACCTTCAGGCCGCGCGGCTGCAGCACACGCCGCAGCCGGCTGATGCAGCGCGCCAGGCTTTCGTCGGACATGTCGCGCCCAGCCCAGGCCTGCTGGGCGAACGCGTCCTTGCGAACCGCCCCCGGCGCGTGCTGCAGCAGCAGCCGCAGCACCGCACGTTCCTTGGGCGGCAGCCGCAGCGGGCGCCCGTCGGCCAGCAGCAGGCCCGCGTCGTCCAGTGTCAGCACGTTCGTCGGGGTCTTGCTCGGCATCAGCGCAGGGCCATGGTCAGGATTTCATCAAGCTTGGGGCAGCGGTCGCTTCTAGGATCGGCGTCGTGCGGCCGGAGGATGGGCTTGCGGCCACCCACATTCGAACGGAGGAAATCATGGCTATTGTCAGTGGTTGGGTCGGTCGTTGGCGCACGCGCCTCGCCGGCGCTCTTTGTGCCGTCTGCCTTGTGAACCCTGCGAGCGCCGACGTGCTGCTGGACACCGGCACACCCGGCGGCTGGCTGGGCTACTACGGCTTCGACGTTTTTGTCGGGCAGTCGGTCGCGATCGCCTTCACGCCCGGCCAGAACTATGCATTCGACGATGTCTCGCTGTGGCTGATGAGCAATGACTTCGACGCCGCGGGCCGCACGCTCACCATCTCGCTGCAGACCGACGCCGGCGGCGGGCCGGTGCCGGTGGCGCCTTCGGGCACGGCGCTGGAGTCCTGGGCCCACACGACGGGCGCGATCGGCTGGACGCCGGTGCTGGAAACGCTGAGCTCCGTCCTGCATCCGGTGCTCAGCGCCGGCACCACCTACTGGATCGTGGCCGAGTCCAACGAGCCGGCGTTTGTCGACCCGGTCTGGGTCGTGGCGGGCAACGGCCCGTTGTACACCATGGGGAACATCGACTTCCAGTCCAGCACCGCCTGGCAGGTCGGCCTGACCGGCGGCCCGCCGGGGGTGGTGATCACCGCCTCGGCGGTGCCCGAGCCGGCGGCGCTGGTGCTTGCGCTGCTGGGCGTGCCGCTGGTGCTGCGCGTCGCCAGGCGCCGCGCCAAGACGATGGCGTGAAGCCGGGCGCCGCGGCCGTGCCGCGGCGTCATGCCGCGACCGGGTCGCCCAGCGCGATGCCGGTGTCATCGTCGGTGGTTTGCACCTGGTTGCGGCCGCCGCGTTTGGCGCGGTAGAGCGCCTGGTCGGCGCGCAGCAGCAGGCGCGAGGGCTCTTCCTTCGGGCCCTGCCACTCGGCAACGCCGAAGCTGGCCGACAGCGCCAGGGGCTCGCCCTCGCTCTGGATCGGCTCGGCGGCCAGGCGTGCGCGCAGCACCTCGGCAATGTCCGCCGCCTGGGCCAGCCCCACGCCGGGCAGCAGCACGATGAACTCCTCGCCGCCGAAGCGGCCGACGCGGTCCACCGCGCGCACGGAGGTCTGCAGCAAGGCGGCGGTGTGCTGCAGCGCCTGGTCGCCTGCGGGGTGGCCGTGGCGGTCGTTGATCGCCTTGAAGTGGTCGATGTCTAGCATGACCAGCGCAAACGTGTCGCCGGCGCGGCGGCTGCGGCTGAGTTCCTGATCGATGGCCTCCTGCATCGCGCGGCGGTTCAGCAGGCCCGTCAGCCCGTCGTGCCGGGCGCGCCAGCGCAGCTGCTGGATCAGGCGCGCGACCACCAGCGCCATCAGCGTGGCGTGCAGCATCGCGATCAGCGCCACGACCGCCATTGCGGTGCCGACGTTGAGCGTGCTGTTGGAGGCGATCTCGGTGGCCAGCGCCTCGGGCTTCAGCGCCGTGCGCAGGGCGCGGCCCGCGGCATTCAGCCCCGCCAGCAGCAGCGGCACGGCCATCAGCAGCGGGAAACGCAGCACCAGCGTGCCGCGGGCGTAGCGGTACAGGTCGAACGCGGTCCAGAGGTACAGCGTGGCGGTGATCGTGTAGTGCACAACGGCCTGTTGCGGGCGCCAGGCGGGGTCGGCGCCGACCCATGAAGCCAGCGCCGCGGCAGCCAGCATCGCCGCGTGCGGCAGGTAGCGGCGCGGCTGCCCGGTGAAGTGCCAGACGCCGTGCTGCAGCAGCATCAACCCGGTCATCGCGACCAGCACCCCGGCCATCGGCAGCGCCCTGAGGTTCGTGCCGAGGTACAGGAAGGCCACCGCGCTGCAGCTGGCGTAACCAGCCCAGTGCGCGGCGGCGGTGCGGGTTTCACGGATCCACCATGCGCCCATGGCCCACATCACCGCGGCCACGGCCTGGATCATCGCCAACATCAAAAACGCAATCTCCGAAGGCGTCAGGCTCGACATATCTCATCACTCCCAGATCGCCGAGTTTCGTCGATTGCGGCGCATGCTGCCGTCCAGGCGGCGCCTGCTTGCCGCTGCGGCGTCGAGGTGCTCTACTTCGCCTTCCAGCTGGCGAGGGAGGCGGGCAGCGGCCGCGCAACGCCGCAGCTGGCGTGCAGCCATGAACAAGAGCGTGCCGAAATCGGAGATCGCGGTCGCCTTCCGTTTGGTCGGCGCGCCGATGGTCCGTGTCGCCCCGCACGATTGGCGCCCACTGCCAGCGGGCGGTGCGGCACTCGTGCTCGCTTATGTCGGCCTGCAGGGCGCGCGCTCACGTGCCGAGATCGCCGAAGCGCTGTGGCGTGGCGAACGCGGCGGCGAGAACAGCGCGCGCCAGGCCATCCACCGCCTGCACACGTTGTTGTTCGATGTCGCCGGCCGCGAGGTCAAGGCGCTGGTGGGCCGCGGCACGCTGGCGCTGGCCGACGGGGTCGACGTCGATGTCAGCGACGGCTTTGCCGGCGCTGCCGACCGCCTTGAGCTGGGCGAGCTGTTGACGGCCGTCGACGTCGGCCGGCTGCCGGCATCGGGGGTGCACTGGCTGGACGCGCAGCGTGCGGCATGGCGCCAGCGCCGTGCCCGTGCGTTTGCCGAAGCGGCGGCGCGGCTGGCGGCGCTGGGGGGCTTCAACGAGGCGGCCGAGCGGCTGCAGGCTCTGGTTGCGATCGACCCGGGCCGGCGCGAACTGGTGCTGCAGCTGGCGCAGTTGCATTCGCAGCTCGGCCGCCCGGCAGACGGGCTGGCGCTGATCGCACGTTACCGCTCGGTACGCGCCGGGGCGGCACAGGCCGACGCACAGCTCGACGCGCTGGAGCACCGGCTCGGCCAGGAGCAGCGTGCGCCGTCCACCCTGGCCGTCATGCCGGCGCCGGCCGCGAGCACGACAACCTTCGAGGGCCGAAAGCTCGTGCTGGACGAATTGCTCGGCGCCTGGGCCGCCGGGCGCGCCTTCGTGCTGGTGGGTGAAGCCGGCATCGGCAAGACGCACCTGCTGGAGCGCCTGCACGAAGGGCGGCCGGGCGCGGTGCTGGTGAAGGCGCAGGCCGGCGACAGCGAGATCGCCTACGGCACGGCGGTGAGGTGGCTGCGCGCGTGCCGGCTGCGCTGGCCCATCGACGCCCAGACGAACCCCGAGCTGTGCCGGCTGCTGCCCGAGCTCGGGCGCCCACCCGACGGTCTGCCGAGCGAACCGGCGCTCGCACGCGCGCTGCTCGGGGCGCTGACGCAGGCGCACGAACGCGGGCTGACGGCGCTGTTGTTCGACGACTTGCAATTCGCCGACTCGGCGTCGCTGGCCGTGCTGCTGCAGGGCATCGAGCTGATACCGACGCTGCGCTTCGGCCTCGCGACACGGCCCGACACGCGTGAGCCCGACACCCGCGAGCCCGACGACCCCTTCTCGTCTCTCACGGCGGGCGGCGGGCGCATGGTACACGTGCCGGTGCCACCGCTGTCGCTGCCCGACGTGCACGGTTTCCTGCTCGGCTTCGCTGCCGGGCACGCGTTCGGGCGCCGTGCCTCCGAGGTGTTGCGCGCCAGTACCGGCAACCCCTGGCACGTGGTCGACCTGGTGCAGCGCTACTTCGAGCGCGGCCAGCCCGCGTTGGCGTTCGATCAGCTGGCGGCGCAGCCATCGCGCGTGGACCTGCTGTTGCCGCGGCTGACAGCGCCGGCACGCGCGCTGCTGAACCTGGCCGTCGTTGCCGGGCCCGACTACGACGCCGCGCTCGCCGACGCGGTGCTGGCGACGGCGGCCGACACGTTCGAGCGCGCCGCAGCGGAGCTGGCGGCGGCCGGGCTGATGCAAGGCCAGGCGCCGGCGCACGACATCGTCGCCGAACACGTGCTGGCGCGCCTGGACGAGGCTTCGCGGCGAGGTTTGCATGCGCTCATCGCCGCCGCGCTGGCCGAGCGCGCGCCGCCCGAACGCCTGGCGCACCACCACGCCGGCGCCGAGCACTGGCCCGACGCGGCGCGCCACGCCGAAGCCGCGGCGCGCCGCTCCGAACTGCTCGGCGAACGTGCGCGCCAGCACGGCTGGCTGGCGAACGCCGAACGCTGGTACCGCCGTGCGGGCCTGGCCACGCCGGCCTTGCGCGCCGGCATCGACGCGCTCGAACCCTTCCTCTACCTGCACGGGTCCGACGCCGCGCTGCATGAAGCTGGGCGGCTCGCCGCGCTCGCGACCGACGCCGGCGAGGCGGCGGCGATCGACGTCCAGCGCGCGCGCATGGCCGTTGTCCGGCACGACTTCGACGCTGCTCTGCGCCATGCGACGGCGGCGCTGCCGGCCGCGGCTTCGGCTGCGACACGTGCGCTGGCGACGGCCGTGATCACGATCGTGAGGGCGCTGCAGGGCGGCCTGCCCGAGGCGCTGGCGACGATCGAGCCGGCGATGCGCGCGATCGAGGACCAGACCGACGTGCGCCTGCGCCATGAACTCTGGAGCGCCTACGGCATTGCACTCGCCAACGACGAACGCTGGCAGCAGATCGCCGCCCAGTGGCCGGCGGCGCTGGCCGATGCGCGGCGCTCGCACGACCGTGTCTACGAACTCGACGTGCTGAACTCGCTGGCGGCGGGCAACGCCGGCCTTGGCCGCACCGAGATCGCGATCGAACTGCTGCGCACGGTGCTCGCCAAACGCGCCGAGATGGACGACAACCCCGAGAGCGGGCGCGTCGTGCAGCTCAACCTGGCGGTCCAGTGGGTCGCGGTCGGCCGCTACAGCGACGCGGTCGACACCTTGCAGACACTGCTGACGCTGGCGCGCGAAGCCGGCGCGGACGGCAGGATCTACGGCCCGACGGCCGCCGACGCGCTGGCGGAGGCGTGGCTGGCGCTCGGGCGGCCCGACCTCGCCGCGGCGCAGGTCGCCGAGCCGGCGCCCGAAGGCCACAGCGGGCGGCGCCTGGCGCGTGCGCTGCTGCGTGCCCGCGCGGCCAGCGACTCCGGCGCCGCCGATGCCGCGGCGCTGTGGCACGAGGTGGTGGCCTTGAGCGAACGCCCCGACACCAGCGCAACGCGCCGCGAACGTGTGCGTCTGATGGCCATCGGGCCCTTGCTGCCGCTCGACGAGGCGCTGTGCGAGCCTGCGCTCGGGCTCGCGCGCGAACGTGGCCATGTCGTGCTCGAACTGCTGGCGCTGCTGCGCCAGACGCAGTGCCGCCTGCGCCGCGGCGCGGCCGACGCCGGCGCACATGCACAACGTCTGGAGGAACTGGCGCGCACGACGCAGGCGATCTACCTGCAGCGGCCGGAGGTTCTGCTGACCACCAGCGAGGCGGTCGCTGCCAGCGGCCGGCTGGCCGCCGCGCGGCGCTGGCGCGCCGAAGGGCGCGAGTGGCTGCAACGTGTCGCCGAAACGCATGTGCCGCGGCCCCAGCGCGAAAGTTTCCTCGCACGCCCGCTGCACCGGCGTCTGATCGACGTAACGCAGACATAACACGGCATCGGCGTCGGCCCTCTAGATTGGTATCGAGGCCTGCGCAGCCCGGGTGCCCCCACCCCGGTGGCCAGGCCCCGTGCACCACGTAACCAACGAGGAGACCCGCCATGAAAGTCACATCCAGGCTTGTGCTGAATCTGCTGTTGCCGACCTTGCTCGCATCCTGCGGCGGCGGCGGCGGCGACAACCCCGACACCGACCCCCCCATCTATGTGCCAACGCCGGCGGCGGTGACGCCGGCGAACCAGGTCGCCGTCGCACAGGCCGCCGTCGGCGGCAGCCAGGCGCTGGTGCTCGCGCAGCCGCTCGCGTCGGGACCGTCAGGCCCATCAGCGCCGCCTGCAAGCGCGCTGGCCTTGGCCGCGCCGCCGCCACGGTCTGCCGCCGCACTGCTGGCCGGGAGCGCCCGGCGCACGCTGGCGGCCACTGCCGTGGCACCGCAGAGCGCCGGCGCAAGCCGCCGCAGCCCGCTCGCAACGACGACCGAGTCCGACACCTGCGGCGCCAGCGGCAGCATCACGACGACGATGGACGATCGCGACAACAGCAGCGGCCTGACGGTCGGTGATGTGGTGACGGTCGCGTTTGCGCAGTGCCGCGACAGCGCCAGCGATCTCATCGACGGCACGGTCACGGCGACGATCACGAGCCTGGGTCCGAACACGTCGTCGACCACCACGTTCTCGGCCAGCCTGGTGTTCGGGAAGGTGACGTCGTCCTTTGGCGCGACCTCGGGCGTCATCGACGGAACGGTCGACGCCGCTGCGGCGGTGACGTCCTCGTCATTCCAGCTCACGCTGACGGTGGGCGACAAAGGGCTCGGCATCGCAATCAGCTCGGCGTCGTTCAGCGACGGCATCGCCTATGCGCCGGGCATGCGCATCGCCATCGGCGAAAGCGACAGCGGCGCCGGCTCTTCGACGGTCTCGCTCGATGGTTCGTTCAGCACGCGCTCGATCGGCGGCAGCGTCAGCGTCGCCACGTTGCAGCCCTTCAGGCAGGTCGGCAGCGACAGCTACCCGAGCTCGGGCCAGATGCTGATCACCGGTGCCGGCGGTTCGCGCCTGCGTCTGACGGCGCTCGACCGCACCCAGTTGCGGATCGAACTCGATGCCAACGGCGACGGCAGCTACGAGGCTTCGCAGGTCCTGCCCTGGAGCACGCTGTCGCCGGCTTGATCAGCCGTAGGTCGGAAACCTTGCCGCGATCTCGCCGACGCTCGCGGCAACCCTGGCCTCGACAGCGCTGTTGTCGCTGGGACTCTGGCGCAGCCCTTCCAGAACCTCGGCGATCAGGTCGCCAACGGCTTCGAAGTCGGCGACGCCGAGACCGCGTGTCGTCGCCCCCGAGACGCCGAAGCGCAGCCCCGACATGATCTTCAGGTCGGCGGTGTCCGAGGGGATGGGGTTCATGTTCGCGATGATGCCGGCACGCTCCAGGCTTTGCGCGGCCGGCGCGCCAGTGAGGCCCTTCGCACGCAGATCGACCAGCATCAGCGGCGTGTCGGTACCGCCGCCGACGAGGCTGAAGCCGTGGCGCTGCAGCCGGCCCGCGAGCGTGCGTGCATGGGCCAGCACCGCCGCGGCGTAGTCGGCGAACTCGGGGCGCAGTGCCTCGCCGAGCGCCACCGCTTTGGCGGCGACGATCTGCAGCGAAGGGGTTCCCTGCAGCCCCGGAAAGACGGCGTTGTTGATGCGTTTCCTCAGGCCCTCGTCATTCCAGAGAATGAGCGCGCCGCGCGGCCCGCGCAACGACTTGTAGGTGGTCGTCGTGACGATATCGGCGTGCGGGAAAGGCGGCTCGTGCGCGCCGCCGGCGACGAGGCCGGCAAAGTGCGCCATGTCGACGAGAAGCTTCGCACCGCCCGCGTCGGCGGCGCGGCGCAAGGCGGCGAAGTCGAGCGCACGTGGGTAGGCCGAACCGCCGGCGATGACGAGCTTGGGCTTGTGCTGGCGCGCGAGGTCGACGACCTGCTCGTAGTCGATCAAACCGTCGCCGGCACCGACACCGTAGTTCACGACCCGGAACCACTTGCTGCTGAAGTTGGCTGACGCGCCATGGCTCAGGTGGCCGCCCGCGTTGAGATCCATCGCGAGAATCGTGTCGCCCGGCTCGGCGACCGCGTGCAGCACGGCATGGTTGGCCTGGCTGCCCGAATGCGGCTGGACATTCGCGAAGCGGCAGCCGAAGAGCTGACAGGCCCGTTCGATCGCGGTGCGCTCGACGACATCGACGTTCGCCGCCCCGGCGTGGTAGCGCTTGCCGGGGTAGCCCTCGACCGTCTTGTTGGTCAGGATCGATCCCTGCACGTCGAGCACGGCACGGCTGACGATGTTCTCCGAGGCGATGAGCTCGATCACGCCCCGTGTGCGCTTTTTCTCGCGCTCGATCGCCTGGGCGATCAAGGGGTCGGTCTGGTCGACGCCGGTGGTGAAGTACCCGGGTGGAAGAAGAGAGGCTTGGCGCATGTTCGGCGTGTCCTGAAGTGCTCGGCATGGAAATGCTATGCGCAAGTGCACGCAAGCACGACCTGGCTGCACGAGTGCTGCAGTGCACATGGCTTCAGAACAATGTATGATGAACATCATGCGAACAGTGAAGCCCAACGCCAGAGCAGCAGCCAAGGATGCGACGCACGAACGTATCGTGGCCTTGGCCGCGCGCGCCATCCTGGTTCGTTCTTGAACATTGTGCATATCATGCGAAATGGAGAAATGCCCATGAACATCAAGAGCCGGCAGAGCAAGATCGCTCTCGTGACCGGTGCCTCGTCGGGCATTGGCCAAGCCACGGCGGAACGGCTCGCGAACGCGGGCTACAAGGTCTACGGGACCAGCCGACGCGGCGGCGCTGCGAGCGGGCGACCCTTCGCGATGCTGCCCCTGGACGTGACCCGCGACACATCGGTCGATGCCGCCGTGCAGACGCTGATGCAGGCAGAGGGCCGCATCGATCTGCTCGTCAACAACGCCGGCTTCGGGGTCGCTCCGGCCGGCGCGGAAGAAAGTTCGATCGAGCAGGCGCGGTCGATCTTCGACACCAACTTCTTTGGCATCGTCCGCATGACACGTGCCGTCGTGCCGCACATGCGCCAACAGGGGGCGGGGCGCATCATCAACATGGGCTCGGTGCTGGGCTTCCTGCCCATGCCTTACATGGCGCTGTACTCCGCCACCAAACACGCGGTGGCGGGCTACACGGAATCGCTCGACCATGAACTGCGCACGCAGGGCATCCGGGTCTGCGTCGTCGAGCCCGCCTACATCAACACGCCGTTCGATGCCAACCTGATGCAGCCCGATGCCCCGCTCGACGTGTACCGCGAGATTCGTGCGGGCGTCGAGCGACGGGTGAGCGAGGTCCTGGTCGGCGCCGACGGTCCCGAGGTGGTGGCCGAGATCGTGCTGAAGGCGGCGATGGCCGCGCACCCCAAGATCCGCTACGCCCCCGGACTCGCCAGCCGCATGCGCATGCTGCGCCGGTTTGCGCCCGCCGGCATGGTGGACGCAGGGGTCCGCAAAGACCTGCGTCTGCAAGCGTAGGCTCAAGGCAGCGCATGGTCCACCGCGCCAACAAGGAAAACCCATGAAAGCATTTGTCCTGGATCGTTATGGCAAAAAGGGTGCGTTGCGATCGGCAGAGATGCCCATGCCGGAACTGCGCGATGACGAGGTGCTGGTCGAGGTCCATGCTGCGGGCGTGAACCTGCTGGACAGCAAGATCAGGGACGGCGAGTTCAAGCTCATCCTGCCCTATCGCCTGCCGCTCATCCTGGGGCACGACGTGGCAGGCGTCGTGGTCAAGGCGGGGCCACGCGTGCGGCAGTTCAAACCGGGTGATGCGGTCTATGCGCGGCCGGACGATTTCCGGATCGGCACGTTCGCCGAATTCGTCGCGGTCAAGGAGTCGTCGCTTGCGCTCAAGCCGAAGAACCTGACGATGGCGGAGGCCGCTTCCATTCCCCTGGTGGGCTTGACGGCCTGGCAGGCGCTGGTAGCGAAGGCCGACCTGAAGAAGGGGCAGAAGGTTTTCATCCAGGCAGGCTCCGGTGGTGTCGGCACGTTCGCCATCCAGCTGGCCAAACATCTGGGCGCAACGGTTGCCACGACGACGAGCACGGTCAATGTCGGGCTCGTGAAGAACCTGGGGGCCGACGTCGCCATCGACTACAAGACACAGGACTTCGAGGCGGTCTTGCGCGACCAAGACGTGGTGCTGAACAGCCAGGATGGCAAGACGCTGGAAAAGTCGCTGCGGGTGCTCAAGCGGGGCGGCAAGCTCATCTCGATCTCCGGGCCGCCCGACCCCGAATTCGGCCAGGACATCGCGGCACCCGGCTTCGTGCGGCTGGTGATGCGGCTGCTGAGCGCAGGCGTCAGGCGCAAGGCGAAGGGGCTGGGCGTTGCCTACTCGTTCCTCTTCATGAAGGCGAGCGGCAGCCAGTTGCGCGAGATCACCGCGCTCATCGAGGCCGGGGCCATCCGCCCGGTGGTGGATCGCGTCTTTCCATTCGAAGCGACCAACGAGGCGCTGGCCTACGTCGAAGCCGGCCGCGCGAAGGGCAAGGTCGTGATCAAGCTCAAGTAGTCCCGGGCCGCCGCCGGCGGGCTCTGGCTGCAGCCGCAAGCCAGCCCGAGATCGATGCGAAAGCGAACTATGCTTCGGTCCAGTTCCGTGAACGCCGGGGAGTTCCACGCCATGTCTCAGTTCGCCAATCGGGCTGCTTTCGAAGAGGCCAGGAGCCGGATGGTCGCGATCGGCACCGACCTGTCGCCGGCCCGGGCTATCGTCGATGCACGCGGCAACGTGCTGGCCCATGCCAGAACCGGCGGCATGATCGACCCCGAGCGTTACACGCTCAAGGCGGGCTCGACGATCTACCGTTTCGGCGGATCCCGGGCGCCCAGGGACATCGCCAAGGGCGGCTGGTGGATCGAGAAACGCGAATTTCAGCTGTTGGTCAACTTCGCCATCAGCAACGACATCTACGTCGGTCTGGCGATGCGGGTGCTGTGTCTGGTGCCGCCCGAGTGGAGCGATGCCACCGTGCTGGTACGTGGTCGTGTCGTGGACGATCTGCTGGCCTGGCGGGGGCTGGGCAATTCCGTCGTGACGCCGATGAAGGGCGGCAAGGGCGTCGTGAGGCTGCCGCACCAGAACGAGATCTCCGCGCGCCGCGTGCACCAGCTCTACATACCGGGGCTGGCCGATCTCGACAAGCTCGAGCCGCCGATCTCGATCGAGGATGTCCGCCATCTCGATGCGCGCGAAAGCACCGTCGGTTTCCTCTATTTGTGAAGTGTGTGAAGTGTCGATCTGACGGGCCGTCGTTCGTCGTGGCAGACAGGCACCCCTTGCACAAGGAGCAACGACGATGCGGTTCATCATCACGGCACAGGCAGGCACGAACGAAACTGCCGCGGCCCCGGGGTTCGACGAGAAACTCTTCGTCGACTACATGCGCTTCAACGAAGAAATGCACAAGGCCGGCATCCTGGTTGCTTCCGAGGGTTTGAACCCTGCGGCCAAGGGGGCCCGCGTTGCCGTTTCCCAAGGCCGGCGCCAGCTCGTCGACGGCCCCTTCGCCGAGTCGAAGGAACTGGTCGGCGGTTTCTACATCATCGACGTGAAGTCGCTCGACGAGGCCATCCAGTGGGCGCTGCGCGCTCCCTCGGGCATGGGCAGCGACGACGTGCTGGAGATTCGCCAGCTGACGGGTGCGGGTGACGTGCCGCCCGAGATTCTGAAGGTCATCAACGCTGCCGCGCCGACCTGGAGCGCGTCGGTGTGGCAGGCGCGAGACCAGCAGCCGTAGCAACCGGCCTACGCTTGCGCAAACTGCCGCCGCAGCAGCCGAAAGCCGTTGCCTTCGGGCTGCAGCGCCGGCATCGCCACCAGCAGCCGGCGCGTTACCGGGTGGCGCGCGTGGTCGAAGACCTGGTCGCGCGGCCCGTGTTCGACGATCAACCCGTCGTCCATCACCAGCACACGGTCGGCCACCTGTTCGACCGCGCCCAGGTCGTGCGAGACGAACAGGCAGGCGAAGCCGTGTTTGTCCTGCAGCGCGCGGATCAGCGACAAGATCTGCTTCTGCACCGTCATGTCCAGCGCCGAGACCGGCTCATCGGCGACGACGAAGGCCGGTTCGCGCACGATGGCGCGCGCGATGGCGACACGCTGGCGCTGGCCGCCCGACAGCTCGTGCGGAAAACGATCGCCGAACGACGGGTCGAGGCCGACTTCGAGCAGCGTCTGCCGCACCCGTGCCGCACGTGCGGCGGCGTCGAGCTGCGGCAGTGCACGCAGCGCTTCGGCCACCAGGTCGGCGACGCGCATGCGCGGGTCGAGTGAACCGTACGGGTCCTGGAACACCATCTGGCAGCCGAAGCGCCAGGCCTGGCGCGCGGCGCTGTCCTGCGCCGTTATCGGCCGGCCCTGGAAGAGAACCTCGCCGCTGCTCGGTTGCACCAGGCCGACAATGGCGCGCCCGACCGTCGTCTTGCCCGATCCGCTGGCGCCGACCAGTGCGACCGTCTCGCCCGGCATCACCTGCAGCGAGACGCCGCGCACCGCCTGCTTCGGCGCGCTCTTGCGGAAGAACATGCCGCCGCGGCCGGGGAAGTCGACGACCAGGTTGCGCACCTCGAGCACCGGCACCGGCGCGCTGGTTGCAGCCTGCGGCCGGCTGCGTGCCGGCGCGCGGCGCGGCAGCGCATCGAGCAGGCGGCGTGTGTAGGCGTGGCGCGGGTTGAGCAGGATCTCGTCGCTGCTGCCGGTTTCGACGATGCGGCCACGCTCCATCACCACGACGCGGTGCGCGAACTCGGCGACCATTGCGAGGTCGTGGCTGATGACGATGGCCGCGGCGCCTTGCTCGCGCGTCAGCCCCAGCATCAGCTGCGCCACTTCGCGCTGGATCACCGCGTCGAGCGCAGTGGTCGGCTCGTCGGCGATCAGCAGCGCCGGCCGCAGCAGCATTGCCGAGGCGATGATGATGCGCTGGCGCATGCCGCCCGAGAACTCGTGCGGGTAGGCGTTCAGCCGCGCGGCGCCGTCGGGCAGGCCGATGCGCACGAGCATCGCAACGATGCGCTCGCGGCGTTCGGCCTTGCCCAGCGTGGTCTGGTGCGCAAGGCCTTCGTCGAGCTGCCGGCCAATCGTCAGCGCCGGGTTCAGCGAGGTCATCGGCTCCTGGAACACCATGCCGATGCGGCGCCCGCGCACACGCTGCAGCGCACGGGGCGCGAGCGTCGCGAGGTCTTGCCCCTCGAAACCGATGCGGCCGGCCGTGCGCTGCACAGCCTGCGGCAGCAGCCCGATGATGGCGCGCACCGCCATCGTCTTGCCGCTGCCCGATTCGCCGACGATGCCGAGCACCTCGCCAGCGTGCACGTCGAAGGACAGCGCATCGACGACCGTTGCCGCGCGGCTGGCGAGTGTCAGCCCTTGCACGCTGAGCAAGGGGCCGCTCATGTCTTCATCCTCGGGTCGAGCCGGTCGCGCACGGCGTCGCCGAGCAGGTTCACGCCCAACAGCGCGAGCGAGATGCACAGGCCGGGAAAGATCGCCAGCCACGCGGCCTGGCCGATGAAGGGGCGGGCGGCAGACAGCATGTTGCCCCAGGTGGCCTCGGGCGGCGGCACGCCCAGGCCCAGGAACGACAGCGCGCCTTCGGCGAGCAGCACCCAGCCGAGCATCGAGGTCGCCAGCACCGTCAGCGGCGCGATGCAGTTGGGCAGCACGTGGCGCCACGCGGTGTAGGTCTCGGAGTTGCCCAGGATGCGCGAGGCCTCGACAAATTCACGCGCGCGCACCGACAGCACCGAGCCGCGCACCACCCGCGCCACCGACGGCATGTAAGCCAGCGCCAGCGCGAGCACGATGCCGTACTTGTTCGCCCCCAGCACCGCGAGCAGCCCGAGTGCCAGCAGGATGCCGGGGAAGGCCAGCAGCGCGTCGTTGAACATCATCAGCAGCCGGTCGATCCAGCCGCGTGCATAACCGGCGACCAGACCGAGCAGTGCGCCGGTGCCGACCGCGCCGCCCACCGTCAGCACGGCAATCAGCAGGCTGTTGCGCGCGCCGGCGATCAGCCGGCTCAGCACGTCGCGGCCGAACTCGTCGGTGCCGAGCCAGAAGGCCGCGCCCGGCGGCTTCATGCGCTGCAGGATGTTGATCTTCAGCGGGTCGTGTGGCGTCCAGACGCTGCCGAGCAATGCGGCGGCGACGAAGAAGCCGACCAGCAAGAGGCCGATGGCGGCACCGGCGTGCAGGCGCGGCAGCTTCATTCGGCCACCACGCGCGGGTCGAACAGCGGGTACAGCAGGTCGACGACGAGGTTGACCAGCACGTAGACGAAGGTGATGAAGAGCATGCAGCCCTGGATCACCGGGTAGTCGCGGGCGAAGATCGCACCCACCAGCAGCCGGCCCAGCCCCGGCAGCGTGAACACGGTCTCGACCACCGCGATGCCGCCGAGCAGGTTGCCGAGCACCAGGCCGATCAGCGTCCACGTCGGCGCAAAGGCGTTCGGCAGCACGTGGCGGCCGAGCACGACGTGTTCGGGCAGGCCCTTGGCGCGGGCATGGGCGACGTAGTCCAGCCGCAGCACTTCCAGCGCGGCGGCACGTGCCATGCGGATGAGCACACCAGACTCGACCAGCACCAGCGTCAGCACCGGCATCGCCAGGTACAGCAGCCCGGCCTTCAGGTCGCTGGCCAGCGACACGTAGCCCACCACCGGCAGCCAGCCCAGGTGCAGGCCCAGCGCCAGCAGCAGCAGCAGGCCCATCCAGAAACTCGGCACCGACATCAGCAGCGTTGCGGTGGCGACCACGCCGAGGTCCCACACGCTGCCTTGGCGCCAGGCAGCCAGCAGGCCGGCCGGCACGGCGATCAGCACCGCGATGGCGACCGCGCTGACGACCACCGCCGCGGTCACCGCGAAACGCTCCAGCAGCAGCGGCCGCACCGGCACCGCGAACTGGATCGACTGGCCGAGATCGCCGCTGAGCACGCGGCCAAGCCAGAGACCGAACTGCGCGACGATGGGCTGGTCCAGCCCCATCTGCGCACGCAGGTCGGCGACGCTCGCTTCGGTGGCCATGTCGCCGAGCATCAGCGAAGCCGGATCGCCCGGCACCGCGCGCACCAGCGCAAAGACCGCCAGCGACACCAGCAGCAGCGTCGGCAGCGCGGTCAGCAGCCGCTTGAGGGTGAAGCTCAGCATGGCGTGGTTGACGTCGGCCTACTGGACGGAGACTTCCCACAGCCGCGGTGTGCTCGCGAACCAGGGTGCGTAGCCCTTGACGCGTTTGGCGACGGCGCCGAAGTCGACGTTGTTGAAGAGCACGATGATCGGCACGTCGTCGATCTGCATGCGGTGCAGGTCGTCGAACAGTTTCTGGCGCTCGGCCGGCGCCGTCACTTCCATGGCCTTGTCCAGCAGCGCCTGCGCCTGCGGGTTGTCCCAGACCTTGCGCGGCTGCTTGGCCTTCGGGCCGGTGACGGCCTCATAACCGAGCGCCGGGTCGAGCCGCGCCGAGTAGCTGAAGGACTGCAGCTGGTAGTTGCCCTTCTGGTAACGCTCGAGCTGGGTCGCCCACTCGATGTTCTCGATCTCGATGTTCAGGCCCACCGCCTGCAGCATCGCCTGCGCGATGACCGAGACCTCGAAGCTCGGCACGATGGGCCGCTTGTTGGTCAGCATCTTGATCGGTTCACCCTTGTAGCCCGCCTCGCGCAGCAGCCGGCGGGCCTTCTCGATGTCGTGTTTGAAGCCCTGCTTCTGCACCGCGGTGTAGTAGGCCGACGCCGTCGGCACGACCGAGTTGTTCGGCACGCCGAAGCCGTCGGAGACCGCCTGCACGATCTGCGCCGTGTCCAGCGCGGCGGCGATGGCTTGGCGCAGCGCCTTGTTGGCGAGCAGCGGGTCTTTGGTCTGCAGGATGATGGTGTGCATCTGCGCCGTCGCGGCCGAGGCGATGCTGAGTTTGTCCGAGGCCTTCAGCTCCTTGACCTGCGACGCGTCGACATCGGCGATGTCGATCGCGCCGGACAGCAGCCCGGCCTTCACCGTCGCCGCATCGGGCACGTGCAGGAAGCGAAGCGTCGGCACCAGCGGGCGCTTGCCGCCGACCGTGCCGTTCGGCGGGCCGGGCAGCGCCTGGTAGAAGGCATTGCGGCTCATCAGCACCACCTCGCCGCGGCGCCATTCGTCCAGCTTGAACGGGCCGGTGCCCACCGGCTTGATCCAGGCGCCGTCGGCGCCGACCGAGTCTTTGTGCAGCACCGCGGTGCCGCCGCAGTCGAAGCGCGCCAGCGTCGCGAGGAAGAGGGCGCTCGGCTTGTCGATCACCATCACGAACGTCTCGGCATCCGGCGCCTCGACCTTCTCGACCTTGACGGCGCCGCGGCCGTCGAATTCGGAGGTGCAGCGCCACTGCGTCTTCGGGTCCATGTAGCGGTTCCAGCTCCACAGCACGTCGGCCGAAGTCATTTCGGCGCCGTTGTGGAACTTCACGCCCTTGCGCAGCTTGAAGGTGTAGCTGCGGCCGTCGGCCGAGACCTGCACGCTGCGCGCCAGCATCGGCGCGGCGACACCCTTGGCGTCGTAGCCGACCAGGCCCTCCACCATGTGCAGCGTCACCGAATCGGTGTTGCCGTCGCGGTTGACACCCGGGTTCGTGCTGCGGATGTCCTGGTTCATCGCATACGTCAGCGTCTGCGCCGCGGCACCGGCCGTGAGTGCAGCCAGCGCGGTGGCGCCCAGAACGCTGCGAAGGGTCGAACGGCGGGGGATCCAACTCGGCTTCATCGGCGTCTCCAAAAGGGGCGGGCGTGGGGCAGGGCTCAGCTCAGTCCGGTGCGCTGTGCGTCTGCGGTTCGTGCGTGAGGCTGTAGCGTGTGAAGACGCGGTTCAGCGCCGGCAATGGCGCCACCTCCATCCAGCCGGCGGCCGGCTCCATCACCACCATCGCGACGGTGGCCGAGAGGTCTTCGTGGCTGCCCGGGCGCGGCGGCCGGCACACCGAGTACGGTGTGCCGAAGTCGTCGAAGAGCGCGCGTTTCAGGTCGTCCGGCGTCAGCGCGGGGCCGGCCGCCTGCAGTGCTTCGCGCACACGCAGGTCGCGGTAGTAACTGTCGGGTGAATCATTGATGCCGGTGTCGCGCAGCTTGGCCAGCGCCGCGGTGCTGGTGAAGTGGTTGGCGTGCACCAGCAGGCCGTCGTGCGGCCACAGCGCGAAGCTTTCGTCGGGCGCACATTCGAGGTCGATGCCGACGCCGTCGGCATGGCTCAGCATCATGTTGTTCGAGCACGACTTCGGCGTTGCCGCGACGGCGCGGATCGCCAGCGCGAAGTGCTCCTGCTCCAGCACCTTGCGGCGGATCAGCGCCAGCGGCACACCGGTCTGGCTGTAGTCGCGGTCGCTGCGCAGGTAGTTTGCGGTGATGGCGATGCCGGCCGCGTTGAAGCCGTTGCGCGCCAGCCCGCCGGCCTCGACGAAGGTGACGAAATCGGGCCCGTCGTCGCGCCGCACACGCAGCACGATCGCGGTCTCGGCACATTCGGCACGCCAGTCCCAGTTCTGGCCGTGGATCAGCCGGCCCGTGCCGCTGCGCCCGGGCAGGATGATCGCGCCGGTGCAGCCGTCCTTGGGCACCAGCGCCGCGGCGGCCTGGGTTTCGGCCTGCGCAAGACGGCGCGCCTCGGCCACCACCTCGGTGCGTGCGTTGATCATCACCACCTGTTCGAACGGCAGTTCGGCGCCGTCGGCGATGCCGCGCATCTCTTCGACGTAGTGGGCGCCGAAGGCCTCGATCTGGGCCGCGAACTTGCGGATCAGCGTCGTGCCGCGTTCGCCGCCGAAGCCGAGTTTGTCGAGCGTGCCGTTGTACAGCGCGGCGCTGCGCCGCACCCGCGTGGCGACAGCGCGGCCGTGCTGGTGGCCACGTTCGTACGGCGAGCCCGAAACGCTGACGAAGGGAAAGGGGGCGGTCGAGAAGCTCATCGGCGGTGCTCTTTCGGGTTTCATCCGGCCTTGCGTGCGGGCCGGGTCGGCAGGCGGCTCGGCGGCGCCGTGCGGTCGGCGGATTCGGTCTGCTGGATGTGTTCGCGCAGCAGCTTCTGCAGCCGCGCGGGCTGGTGGGCCTCGATCGCGTCGACCATCGCGAAGTGCTCGCGGCTGGACTGTTCCATGCGTGCACGGGTCTTCCACTGGAAGATCGGCGCCGACGGCCCGCGGCGGCGGATCTCCATGATCAGCTCGACCAGCTCGCGGTTGCCGCACATCGCGAGCATGCGGCGGTGGAACGCGATGTTCGCTTCGTACTGCTCGAACACGGTGCCGCCCGGCAGCAGCTCGTCGAAGTGTTTGGCCAGGCGGCGCAGGTCGCGCACGTCGGCGGGTTTCGCGGCGGCCTCGATCAGCTCGGCGGCCCGCAGCTCGAGCACGACGCGGATGTCCTGCAGCTCGGCGTAGACACGCGAGTCGGCCTCGTAGACGTGGTAGCCGCGGTTGTGCACGTGTTCGACGAGGCGGTTCGCGACCAGCCGGTCGAGCGCGCGGCGCAGGTCGATGCGGGTGCACGCATAACGCGCTTCCAGGTCGACCTGCTTGAGCCAGGTGCCCGGGCCGAAGACACCCGACTGGATGTCGAGCGCGATCCGGTTGACCAGTTCGTCGAGCGCGGTCTTCACGCGCAACTCGCCCGGGGCTTCGGGTGGCTGCGCTTCGGCGTCGGCGATTTTTCGGCTGGTTCTCATGCGTGGCATCAAATTGGCGCCAATAATACAGCCAACATGGCTGCCAATGTCAAGACTGCCATGACACTTTCAGCAACTGCCTTCATTGCAAGGATGGAAGGACCAACGATGCCGGCCCAGACCGACGACTCTCCCGCGACGCGCCGCCGCCAGATGTACGAACGCGGCGCGACGCCCGCGTTTGCCTGCCGCGCCGACCCGCGTTTCAGCTACTGCCTCTATGTGCCGCCGACCTTCGACGCCGACCCGGCCGGCCATGCGCTGGTGGTCGCGATGCACGGATCGGGCCGCAGCGCAGAGGCCTACCGCGACCGCTTCGCCGCCTTCGGGCGCTACCGGCGCTGCGTCATCCTGGCGCCCTTGTTTCCTGTGGGCCCGCTGGGCGACGGCAACGCACACGGCTTCAAGCTGCTGCAGGAAGGCGAGCTGCGCTACGACCAGGTGCTGCTGTCAATGGTCGACGAAGTGGGCGCGATGCTCGGCACGCAGTTCGGCCGTTTCCTGCTCTTCGGCTACTCGGGCGGCGGCCACTTCGCCCACCGCTTCTTCTATCTGCATCCCGAGCGGCTGCATGCGGTTTCGATCGGCGCGCCCGGGTCGGTGACCTTGCTCGACGACAGCCGCGACTGGTGGGTCGGCACCCGCGACCTGCGGGCCCGGTTCGGCCGCGACATCGACCTCGATGCGCTGCGCGCGGTGCGTGTGCAGCTCGTGGTGGGCGCGGCCGACATCGAGACCTGGGAAATCAACTACGCGAGCGACAGCGTCCAGTACACACCAGGCATCAACGACACCGGGCGCACACGCATCGAACGCATCGCCGCGCTGCGCGCCAGCTTTGAGCGGCATGGCATCACCTGCCGGCACGACCTCGTGCCCAACGTGGCGCACGACGGCGCCCAGGTGCTGCCCCATGTGCACGACTTCTTCGAACAGGTGCTGGAGGACATCGTCTTGCTGTGACACTTCACGGGGTCTCACCCCGTGTCATCCGCCACACGTAAACGACTGTCGCACAAGGGATTTTCGGTTCGCGAGCTGTCTTCTGGTGTCGTGGCGTGCCACCCAATCGCAACAAGATTGGGTGAGTTGGTGGGTGAGTTGGCGGGTGACCTGACGAGGTGACTTTCCCGACCGTCCCCGGCGCACCGGGAGAGTGGCATGGGGAACTCAAGCGGACTCTTGTCCGACCTGCAGATTAGGGCATGGGTCAGGGCTGGGAAGCCGATCAGGGCCAGCGATGGCGATGGCCTGACCTTTGTGATTTCGCCCGGAGGGCACGCTGCATGGGCGCTCCGGTACAGGGTCGGCATGCGTCGGCCTGAGATGACCTTGGGGCCGTATCCGGCCCTCGGGCTCTCCGAAGCCCGGAAGATGGCGCTACAAAGGCGGGCCGAGATTGCACAAGGCAAGGATCCGCTGGGCGAGCGGCGCAAAGCGAAGGCTGCAGCTGTCAAGGACTGGAGCGTGCGCCGTCTTGCCCGGGACTACAGGGAGAAGATCCTCGTCAGCCTCGCCAGGAGCACGAGGGTCTGCTACTCCCGACATCTCAAGCGGATCGAGAACAGGCTGGGCACACTGGGCGTGCGCGAGGTCGAGGCCAGCGACATCGTCGCGCTCATCGTCGACAGCAAGCTCACGTGGGGCGAGTCGAGCCTTCTGCACATCACCGCAAAGTGCTTGTTCACGCACGCCTGCGGAAAGCGGCTCATCAACGTGAACCCTTGCGCCGGCATCATGATCACGGCGCTGCTCGGCCCTCGCCCACCGGTGCGCAAGCGGCTCATGTTGACCCGGCCCGAACTGCAGCTGTTGCTGAACGCGCCGATGCGCCGCCCCAACGCGCTTGCCGTCCGGATCCTGCTGGCCACCGGTGTGCGCGGCGAGGAGCTCTTCACAGCCGAATGGAAGAATGTCCATCTGGACGAAGCGCGTTGGCACATCCCCGCGAGCAAGACCGGGACGGACATGGACGTGCCGATGGCGCCGATCGTTGTCGGCTGGTTCAAGGAACTGCGTGCCTTCGCACAGGAGTCGCGTTACGTGCTGTCGGCAAGGAGGCGCAGTCGTGCGTTGCGTCATGGTGGGGATGCCCACGTCGGCAAGGACACGATCCGCGAGGCGATCGACTTCTGGATCGATCAGTACGGTCCTAAGGTGCGGCGCTTCACGCCGCACGATCTTCGCAGCACCATGAAGTCCCACATGAGAGCGCTTGGTGTGCCGCGGGACATTTCTGAGATGTGCCTCAACCACAAGCTCACGGGCGTGGAGGGCATCTACGACCAGCACACGTACTACCCCGAGCGCAGGCAGGCACTATTGACCTGGGCAGAATTCTTGACGGCCTGCGAGACCGACGAGGTGTTTGAACGGAGCAGAGGCAACTAGTTTGGCCTTAACGATTGATTTGCTGTGCAGCAAACTGGTCGCGTCATCCAAATCAAGAGCAGAAGCACCACCGGCGGGGCCACGCGCCCTGAGCCTATCGTCGAGCAGGCTCTGGGCGTGCCGATGAAGCGCTTCGAGCGCTCCATGCGGGGCTTCCTGTCGCGCGAGGAGATGCTGGCGATCATCGGCAAGCCGGGCTCAAGCTGGACCAGCCAGCGTGACCATCGGCGGTTCGATCGTGGTTGAGGTTCAACCCGAGCCTGCTGCCCGCATCGGCGCTGCTGCCCAACCGGGACGGGCACACGATGACAAGGCCCAACGTCGCGCAGCGGCTCGCACTGGCTGTGGCGGCGGCGACGACGAAGATGCCGAGCCTGCGTGAACGATGGGCGGGTGAACGTGGGGCAGTCGAACAAGATGGCGGCGCGGCTGATGGCAGCCACGACCTCGTGCAAGCCGATCCTGCTGGATCTGGAGTACGACGGAGGGCACGGGCAAGGCGGGACAAAGCTCCAGCGGCAGCGCCAGCTGGCGAACTCGTTCGCGTTCCAGTTGCGGCAGGCGGGGCGAGCGCAGTTCCAGCCGACTGTGCCGGACCGATGTTGAGTCCGACTGGGGGTGTCGGACCGGGCGACGGTCGGCAAGCGGTGCCACAGTGACGCGCCGAAAGCGGCTGGCCGCTTCAGACTTTTGGTAATAGTCCGACGAGCACCCGTAGACTTCTAACGCAGTACGCTGAGCCATCAGCGACTGATCGGCAGCACGCCTTCCTTGCGCATGCCCGCGACCACGATGACTTGGAAGCTCGGGTGGTCCTGGGCCTTGGCCTCCCAGCCCTTGTAGGTCGCCATGCCGCTCTTCAGCGCGGTGGCGAAGGTGTCCTTGCCACCGAGCATGGTGGTTTCCAGTACGCGGTAGGCATCGGGCTTGTCGAGATCCAAGGTGCGGATGTAGCCCAGCATCGCGTGGCCTGGGCCGGTGATGATGATCGGCTCAATGCCCATCTTGCGCAGGATAGAGGCCATCAGCACCGTGCCATCCACGCAATTGGCTTGCGAGGTGCGGATCGAGTCGCTGGGGAAGCGCACGATCTGCGAGGCAACGCGCTCGGAAATGCCCGATGTGGCTGTGATGCTGGAGTACTTGACACCCCGCTGGCGCAGGTAGTCAAAGACAATCTCGACCTGCTTGTCCACCAGGTCTGCCCCGCCCTGGTAGCCAACCGGGCCCGAGCCATACTTAGCGAAGGCTTCCTTCAGCAGTCCGTCGATCCAAGGCGCGTCCTCAGTCACGAAGCCGGCGAACACCCAGCTCATGTTCTCGACGCCGCGTTCGGTGGTTAGCTGGAAAGGCGCGTCCTGGATAGAGCGCAGGCGCACTGTCTGCGTCTGGTTGCCAGCCGTCTGGCCGTTGATGGCCACCGCCCAGTTCACGTTCACGGGTGTTGGCTGCAGCACGGCACGCAGCTTGTCGAAGCGGTAGCGCAAACGCGGGTACAGCGCGTAGGTGCCTGCGGTCGGTAGAACAAAGGTCTCTTCGGTGGGGTCGGCGATCTCGTCGACGGTCACCCGCAAGCTGACGCGGGAGTTGGGTTCAGTGCTGCGCACCTTGATGCCAATGAGGCCCCACTGGTCACCTATGTAGATGGCGTCGCGCTGCCCACCCATGTAGCGCGAACGCGTGCCGCCGAGGGCCAGGGCTTTCGGGCCCTTCAGTGCGTCGGGGCCGCTGGCAAGCGACAGTGGATCGCCGCGCGGCGCCGGTGCGGCGTCCTTGGTCGCAATAGGCTTGCGTGTTGACGCCGCCAGGATGTATGACGGAAACAGGTCTTCGAAGTCCATGCGCGGGGCCCACTGGACCGCGCTGACACCGCCCTCCTGCGTCGTCGGCTGCGCGGTGTTGCCGGGAGGCGTCACGACGGCCGACGTCGGCGAGGCGTCTTGCGCGCTGCCCAGCGAGACCAAGCCGCCATTGCGCATCTCCACCAGCAGCGCGTTGCCGCTGCGTGGCGTCAAGCGGCCACGACCGACCAGCTGGTTGTCACGGAACTCACCCTCAAGCACGTCGCCGTTGGCGTAGTAGAAACGGGCTCGGCCGACGACTCTGCCGTCGAGGAATTCGCCCTCGAAACGGCGACCGTCGGCGAAGCTGTAGATACCGTAGCCGGTGGGCTGACCATCGCGGAAGCCGCCCTCGTAGCGATCGGCCCCAGTGGCCCGTCCGCGGCCGCTGGCATAGCCGGCGACGCAGTCGCCGCCGTAGCTTCCTTGCAGGCTTGGCATGCGCACGATGCAGGAGTTGCCTTGCGCCAGAGCGGCGCCGAGCGCGCCCCAACATAGCACCAGCGCGGCAGCACGAACGATGAGTGTCATGACGGTGTTCTCATGGCGATGTGGATGTTGATCGGAAAGGCGCTACCGACGCTGTCAAGGCGCCTATGCCAACAAGACGCGGATGGCCCGGCTTTGTCAGGCCGTGCCGACATAGCGGTTTCACAGGCGAATAAGGTTGCCGCGGCCGCTGTAGGCCATGGTGGGTGTCTGCTGATCGTTGCCGTTACACAGGTTGCCCGCCCGGCACATGGCCCGCGAGCTGTCCATCACCTTGGTCTGCACGCTTTGTGCGTACACACTGGCCAGCGACAAGCGGCCGCCGCTGGCCAGCAGGCTCCTGAACAGCGTCGTGGTGAACAAGCCGCCTTCTGGCGTCTCCAGCGAAAGTTCGCTTGGGCTACAAGCCGTGAGGATCGCAAAGTCCTGGCCCGGCCCCGCGTTGCCGGCCACTGTCTGCGCGTCGGGGCCGCGCAGGTCCTTGAATGCGGTGACGCCGCTGCTCGACATCACGACCGAGGTCAGGTTATTGGCGGCGCCACCCGAGTGGCAGGTGTCGTTGATCCAGACCACGCGGCCGCGCAGGTTCTTGATGAAGCTCTGCAACTCCCAGAAGTCCAGGTTGGCAGGGTCGCCGGGTTTGTGGTCGGCCAGCACAGGCATGCCGAAGCCGGACGCGGTTTCGTTCTTGTCGACACCGTGGCCGGCGATGAAGACCAGCACCACGTCGTCGGGCCCAGCCTGGGCGGCAAAGGTCTTCAACACGCCGCGCACGGCGCTGCCGGTGGCTTTTGCGTCGCGCAGCACCGTGGTGCGGTCGGCCGGGAAACCAAGTTTGGCCAGGCTGGTCTCGACGAAGCCGGTGTCCTTGGCGACACCCGGCAGGTTGCCTACACCCCAGCCGGTGGCGGTGCGCACGTTGCTGTAGTCGGACATGCCTACCACCAGCGCCCAGCGCTGCTTGGGCGCCGAGAGTTCGGCCGGGGCCGCCGGGACCGACGGCGGTGGCGCCAACGGCGGCGGTGCAAGCGGCGGTGGTGCGCCAGGCGTTGCAGTGGAGGGCAGCGGTGGCGGGCTGGCCGTGCCGCCGATTCCCGGGCCCAGCGGCGGCGGCGTGCTCGGCGACCCGGGCGCGCCGCCGCCGGGCGGCACACCCACCACCTGCGCGGTGGTGGTTCCGGTTGGTTTGCTGCCCACCATCTGGTTGATGCGCTCGGGCGACAATGCCTGCAGTTGGCGCGCGGCCTTATCGGCCACGTCGGCGGCAGCACGTTGTGCCGCCAGTTCGAGCGCCCGGCGCATGCCAAATTCGCGGTTGCCGGCCTCCAGCCGGGTGAACATCTGGCCGCGGCCTTCTTCGGACACCAGTATGTTGCGGCCGACGTAGACGCGCGTGGCCAGGCGCACTTCGGCGATGCCGGCTTCCTGCCCGGGTGCCGGGCGCACGTCTGCATAGACCGAGAAGACCAGCGAGAAGCCGGCGTCTTCTGCGAAGGTGATGATCACACCCTGGCCCTGGTCGAGCAGTTGATAGACATCGGCCGTCGGCTGCACCACCCGGAAGCTGCGGTTGATGAACTCTCGCTCCAGCGCCGCGACGGCGGCTTGCGTCACAGGTTCCAGCCGACCCGGAGCCTGCGCCGATTCGCGCCGGTACAGCACGGTCACCACGTTGGTCGGCACGGCTGCCAGTGCAGCCGGCGCGACGGTCAGCAAGGCGCCGCCGATGAGGCTCCCGCTGCCGCTGGCCAGCGACGTGGCGGCCAGCATGCCCAGGGCGCTGCGGCGGGACATGTCGATCGAGGATTCCATGGTGGTTCAGTCCACGCGGACGCCGGTGGCGGAAAAGTCGGACAGCACGGCAAAGTCGCCAGGCTGCATCTTGAGGTCGGGCGACAGTTTGATCACGACGCACTGGCTGGTGCGCGTGCCGGTGCCATCGCAGCGTGCAACCACCACTGTCCGTGTGCTGGAGAATTCTTCTTCTCCGCTCGGCAGTTTGATGGTCGTGGCGCGGAACACCACCACCTCGTCTCCGCCCTGGAAGCCGTGCGCCTGGCCGCCCAGCATGCCGAACTGGTTGCCGTCGACGCTGACCACCTTGCCCACCGGGCGGATGACTGCGGCCATGCGCGCCGAAGCGGCGTCGAAAGCGCGTTGCAGCGCACGTTCGTAGTCCAGGCCGAGGCGCTTCTGCACCTCGGGGTTGTCCACCCGCTCGCCGGGCGCGATCACGACGCGGTCGCCGGTGGTGGCCCCTGTCTGGCCCACCACTTCCACCGGCGCCACGAACAGCGGCGTGCCGTCGTAGCGGTGCCGACCCTGCACCGATAGCCGGACCTGCGTGACAGACACGCGAGCGCCACCTTCGATGGCTTTGATCTCCTGCGTTACCTGGGTGACCATAGCATCGACCACCAGATCGCTCTGTTCGGCGGTGACGCTGGTGGTGGTGTCGTAGACCTCGAAGCGGCGCGGCCGAGACACCGTATCCACGAAGCGGCGGCGCATCTGTGCGTTCGTGATATTCAGCGCCAATGCCACGTCAGGCCGCACAAGCAGCGTCTTGTCCTTGGCGTTGTCGATGCCCAGCAACTCGGCATAGACCTTCATGCGCCGCCCTTGTTCGATCAGGCGCACCGACTTGAAGTCCACCCCTGCCGGCATGCGGATCGCACCTTGCGCCAGGCGCTCGTTGGTGGCGGCGTGGCGGTCATCCTTCACCGGCTTGGTGACGCAAGCGCCCAGCAGCAACAGCGTCGACGCCACCGCGGCGGTGCCAACGGCGCGGCCGGCACGCGCGAGGCGGAGATCGGGGATGCGGGTCTTTGAACGGTTCATCTTGGGCTCTCCTCTGGGTGGTTTCAGTTGCGACCGGCTGCGCTGGCAGCAGTGGCCGGACGGCGGACGTTGGTCGGAGGGGGCGTGATGGCCGGAGGCTTGCGTGGCGCGTCCACGCGTGGTTTTGGCACCGCAGGCCGTGCGGGCTGAACGAGATTGCGGCACAGGTCCACAAGCGATTCGTAGGAAAACACCGACTGCGACGATGCAATCGGCCGCACGACGGTCTCGCCGAGTTGCAGCGTGGCGTACTGCGCCGCTCCTTCGCGGTTGGAGAAGATCAGCCGCATCAGTTGCTCGTCGCCCCAGCGCTCGTAGCCGCCGCCGGCCACCTTCTTCTGCACTCCGGATAAGGCCAGGGTCGAATCTTGGGTGCGCTCGCGCTGGTCGCTGCGCAGGATCTCGTCGTCAAGCGCCTGCTGCGCCTTCGAAGCCTGGGCCGATCCGGCTTCGAATGAGTTCGCGAAGGAGAACCGCGGCACTTCGCGCTGGAAGTAGACCTTGGCGAAGTCTTCGCGGTCGCCGGTCGCCACGGCGGTGTCGAGCATGCGACCGGCTTCCGGCGGGCTGCACAGGTATAGCTTGTGCAACAGGCCCGAGGCGCCGTTGCGGAACAGAGAATCGCGCAGCAGCGGGTCAGCATTGCGCTTGTTTAGTTCGCGAAACACGTCGCGGGCACTGCTCAGTTCGACGCCGCCGGCATCGCTGCCCGAGGTGCCGACGCGAAAGCGCTTGTTGGCCTTGAAGGGCAGCTTGGCGCCCTCGGCGCCGGCGTCGATGGACAGTTGGACGAGCCCGGGCATTTCCTTCGCAAATTCGTAGGCCAGGGGCATCAAGGCCAGTATCTCGTCGCCGCTCTTGCCACGGACGACACTGCCCACCTGCTGGGTGAAGACTGTCACCATCGCGCCGAACGCGACCGCGCCGCTGGTCAATCGCAGCAAGCCCCGTGCGCGCCCGAGCACGCCCTGCGACTGCGCCTTGTAGGCGGCGAACGCACCCGGGTCGGTACGCTCCAGATAGGCCAGCGCCAGGTTCTGCGCTCCCAGGTCGCGGGCGAACTCGCCCAGGGGCATACGCGCCAGCGTGCCCTGCAGGAACTCCACATCCTTCGCACTCAGGCCAGGCATCGAGCCTGCAGCGCCGCCGCGCGCCAGTGCCTGGTACAGCACGGTCGCCGCTTTCTCGCGCCGATCCAGCAGTTCCAGGTACTCCTTCTCGATGCCGGCGAAGTCCTTGCGCGCGCCATCCATCAGCTTGTTGGTGACACGTGTCATGACCAAGATGGCACCGATGGTCACCGCGCGCTGCTGCTGCACCAAGTTCAGGCCCTTCGGGCTCGGCATCTGCAGCTCCTGTTGTTGCAGCAGCTTGGGGTCGTCAATCAGCGTTCCCATGTGTTGCTCGAGCGCTTGGTAGCTAACCGACAATGCCTGTTCCTTGATCAAGGCCATGAGCGTGTCCACCGCCAACTTGGTGACTACCGAAACCGCGCTGGCGGACGGGTTGGCACTGACCTTGTCGACCGAGCCGTTGAAAGCGGCGATGGCGGTGGCGGTGCGCTGCTGCCGCATCGCAAGGCGCATAGCCTTCATTTCCTCGAGCAACTCGTCGCCACGCACCTTGCCTTTGCCCATCAGTGTGGCCAGCGCTTGCGGCGACCGCGTGGTGGTGGGAGGCACATTGGCGCCCAGCAAGGGCTCAAGCGAGCGGTCTCGCACGGCGGCGTTGCTGCCCTGCGCCTGGTCTACCAATTGACGCGCGGCGTCTTTGGCTGCCTCCGTAGCAGCTTGCGCGGCTGCCGCCAGATTGGACTCGGAACTGCTACCGGACCCAGAGCCACCCGACCCATTGGTGCCGCAACCGCTGGCCAACAGCACCGCCACTAACAGGGGCGACAGCGTTGCAAGGCGCCACTCAGAGTGATTGGCTTGAAGTCTTGTCTTCATGGTTTCCTCGGGTGTCGGCCTGGTCGGGGTCATGAGCTGCATGACGCTTGGTGTCACTGGATGTCAGGGCACCTTCTGCGCCCCCACCTTGAAAGTGAACATTTCAGCGCCCGTCTTGGCGCTGGACAGCGAGACGGCCGCGCCGCGCTGCGATGTCGTCGACACCGGTGTCCGCGACATCCCCGACCCGTCGGCGGATTGCGCCAAGAAGGAATAGTCCGTGCGCTCACCGTGGCGTTGCGCGGGAGCGGCCAGCACCAGCAAGCGCGACAAGCCCACCGAGTTGTCGTCGATGTCCAGCATGCGCACCGTGCGCGCGCCGGGCTCGAGCCGGTTGCTGCCGCCGGCGTCGTCGGGAAACAGCACGCGGATACCGGCAGCTTGATCGACGTAGAGCACGGTGACGTCGAGGGCCTCCGGCCTGGGGTTGGTGAGTGTCACCGAGATCCGGTCGCCGCTGCGCACCGCGGCCAGCGGGCCGGCCAGTGGCGCGAGCGTCGCCCCGCCTGACGTGGCGCGGTGCGCCAGCGAAATGTCCAGCCCGGTGGCCGCGGCATCGCCGGCCAGTTGGGCGGCCAGCCGCAACAGGTGCATCGATCTCGTCAGCATCTCCAACTGCCGGCCAACCTCGTCGGCCGCGCCATCGCCAACCTCGACCCGCAGCGTGCGCCGGCCGGGCACGATCAACTCCAACTGGCGTGGCAATAGGCGTAGCGTCACATCCGCTGCACGGTCGACCCAACGAAGTTCGACTCCGGCGGCTCCCGCGGCCCGCACCCGCTGCGCCACGGCGCGCGCAGCGCAATCCGCTGGGCAGGCGCGCGCGTCCAGGGCCACGTTTAGTCCGGCGGCAAGCGGATTGCTGAGGAGTCGCACCGTGCGCCCCGGCACAAGTTCGGCCGCAGCAGGCGGTGCGCGGCCGGCGTAGCCTGTCGGCTCCACGATCGAACTCGACAGGCCGACCGACTGGGCGCGCACGAAGCCCAGCGCGGCATCGGTGCTGGCCAGCGGGCTAGGTAGCACGGCGAACAGCGCACCTTCCCGCAGGCCCGAGAGTGCGCCCGCGGCGACGCTGCCGCCCCTTTCCAGCAGCCACTGCCGGACCGCGGGCGCGCGTCCACCGAGCAGCGGCGCGTCCAGCGCCGTGCCGGTGAACAGCGGCGTGACTCGTGCGTAGGGTAGCGCTGCATATTGCGCGAGCACTGCCTGTGCAAGCTGTCGGTAGCTGACGGAGTGGGCCTGCTCCAGCAACTGCGTCAACACGAAGCTGAACAGGCCGTAGGGTCGACTTTGCGGGTGTTGGGGCGGCTGCCTCAGTTCTGGCGTGCGCTCGGTGGTCTGCGCGGCATAGAAAAACACCGAGCCGCCGCGCGAGGTGCCGCCGCGAGTGCGCACCACGACCTCGGCATCGACCGTTGCGGCACTGGCCGCGGCGGCCATTGCAGCATCGGGAACGCCGAGATCGGACGGCGCCACGTTGCGATAGCGAATCTCTTCACCGTCGTCGGCCAGGGCCGACGTTGCGACGTCGCGCACCAGCGTCGCGGAATGGCAGGTGTCGAAAACCGCCCAGACGAAAGCACCCTGGTCGAGCATGCGGGCGACGTAGCGCCGAATCTGGTGGTCGGCGATCGAATTCTGTACGGTGGCCGCCGTACCGTCCCAGCGGCCCACATCGGCCGGCAGAAAGGTTTCATACAGGCCGTCGGGTTCCTCGCGGCTTGTCAGCGCGCCGGGCGGGGCCGGCTGCTGGCTGCCGTGACCGGCCATATACAGGAACAGCGTGTCGCCCGGCCGCGCCGACGCCGCCATCGCTTCGAGCGCGCCGACGATGCGGCCGTAGGTCGGAGGCGCTGCGCCCGGCACGCCGTCGGCGAGCACCGTGATGTGGTCAGGTGAGAAGCCACGTTGCTGCAAGACTGCGTTCAGGCGGCGCACATCGTTACGCGGTCCGCGTAGCTGCAGCCGCTCTGCCAACGTAGGGTAGTCGGAAACGGCTACCAACAGCGCACGCGTCTCGGCCATCGCAGGCATAGCCAACAGCAGCCCGCCGACGAAAGCCACCAATACCCGGATGAGCACGGTCAAAGGCATCATCGCTGAAGGCGCAAGCGGTGGATGCCCGCTTCGGCGGGCAAGCCCTCGGCCTGTAGCAGCGACCGCAGCGCCTGTGCGCGGGCCGCTGGCACTTCGACGTCCAGTACAAAAGCCTGGCCTTCCTGGTAGATCAGGACGCTCAGGCCCTGGGCACGAAGTCGCGCGGCAGCGGCCTCGGCGGCGGCATGCGGGTCGGCGTCAGTCCTCACAGCCTCGGCTTCACCACCGCGCCACACCGGTGGTTCGTCATAGGTTGCATCCGGCGGGCGCAGGACACTGAGGCCGACCCCCAACACCACCGTCGCGGCCAGCGCCCACCCGGCTACCAGGGGCCAGCGGCGCCCCGGCTCGCTCGGCGGTGCCTCGGCCTTGAGCACACCTTGGCGGCGCAGTTCGAAGAGCAGCTTGTGCAGTTGGCTCTCGCGCAATGCAGGGTCGGTCACGGCCGGCTGCAACTCGGCCAGCTGGCGCTCAGCCTGCAGCGCGTTTCGCAGCAGCAAAGCCTCGGGGTCGCCCGTCGATGCGCCAATGTGCAGGGCATCAAGCCAAGCCTGGTCGGAATCCGAGAACTCAAACTCGGGGCCGGGATGCGTCATGGTCGGCACCTCATGAGCTCAGCAGCTCGCGGCAAGGCGCTACGAAAGCCTGAAACACGCGCCGACATTGCGATAGGAACTCGCGTGCCGCGCCTGGTGTCCGGCCGATGTACGCGGCCACCTGGTTGCCGGACCATCCCTCGATGTGCATCAGCCGCAGCGCGTCGGCGCGCTCGGGGTGTTCACGCGCGAAGCGCTGCAGAGCACGCGAGACGCAGTCACCGATCGCCGCAGCCGAGGCCCCGGGTTCGGGGTTTGGAACCTTGGCCTCCAGCGACTCTTGCGTTTCGTCATCAAGCTCGACTTCGTGGCTGCGGCCGCGGTAGAAGTCCGCCGCCGCATTGGCTACGATGCGCCACAGCCAAGCGCTGGCGAGCCCCTGGTGCCGGCACTGCGCCGCAGAGTGGCCGATCTTGATGAAGACGTCCTGCAGCACGTCTTCTGCTGCCGCGAGTGGCAGTCCTTTGCGCAGCAGAAAGCCGAGGACTGGCTGCCGGTAGATCCGGTACAGCGCTGAAAGCGCCTGCGTGGCGGTGCGTCCGCCACCAGCCACTTGGCTGATCAATCCTGATGCGACCCGCTCACGCTCGTCGCCGACGCCTTCGACCACATGCCCTCCCCGATGCCCCGGGTTCCGGCGCTGGTTCGACAGAGCCTGACCCGCATGTTCGGTATCGCCGAGGGCGACACCGCTTCGATGCGTTGCATTCTGCAACATGTCGCCCGCGCTGGCGAGTGCGACTGACGCAGAAATTGCGCGCCACCACAGCGCGGGCCAACGAGGGTCGAACATGGTCGGTCTTTCCTAGGTGCTTGCTTCCGCACCGGGGCCCCTTTGGGCACCGATCTGCGACCGCGTTAGTCCTCAAGACGCGATCAAGGTCGTGACGTCAGGCCGCGGAGCGCAAGGGCCGCGATCCCGGGGAGGATGGCTCCGCCAGTTAGGACGTTGGGACGCGGTCTTCAGCTAGACCTACGTGCCCCGGTGGGTGCACGCGCGTGATCAGTTATGGGTACTGACGACAGCGCCACCCGGCACTCGCGTCAATGTGAACTCGGCACTTTCCCTTGGACGGTCGCGTCGATCCTGACAACGGGGGGTTGACCGCGTCTTCCACATCAAGGCGAGCGCTGCGCGCCCTGGCTGGACGGCCGATCCGTTCGAATTGCCCCCGACCCGCAGTTCATCGGCATGCGGCCGACTGTGCGGGCGCAAAAGCGGGCGAGTTCACAAACACAGGAGTTCGACATGCAAGCCACCGTGCAATCCACCGCTTCGCGCGCTCACAAGAACCTGCCCCGCCGATTCCTGCTCAATCCGCTCGTAGTCGGCGTCGCGGCGCTGGTTGCCGCATGCGGCGGCAGCCCCAGCGACACCCCGTCTTCGGCGGGCAGTGGCGACACAAACCCCACGACGCCCACGGTGAGCGCACCGACGACCGAAGAAGGTATGGCCAGTCAGATCGCCTACGTTGCCAGAGCCAGTTCGGCGGTGGCCGCCAGCCCGGGCCGCCTTGCGCAGATGGCTGTGCTCACGAAGATCATCGGCTCAGGCGGCACGACAGACATCGCAGGTGTCGCCCAGGCGTTTTCGGAAGCCAGCAGCGAGTGGAACGTCTGGTTCGGCGCGTCTTCTGGCAACGAGCTTGATGGCCAGGTCAAGATGTTCTCGTTGCTCAGCAAGGCCTTAGCTGGCAAGTTGCCACGTGCCTCCGAAACAGTTCTGGCCGCCTACACGACCCTGCTGGATCGCTCAAGCCAACAGTCCTCCCCGGACTCCTGGTGGCGCACCGCCAGGAACGCGAAGGCCGACGAGATCATCGGGAAACTTGTGATGAGCTGCAAGGCGTCCAAGTCGGCCTCGGATCTCTGCGATGCCGTTTTCAGGCAGACACTCGGCGTCTCCGTTACCGCATCTTTCGGCGAGATCTGCGCGGCCGGCGATGTCGGCGCTTGCGGCCTGCTGTCGGTCAAGACGATGACGAAGGCGCAGGTAGTGAAAGCGGTGACTGACAAGCTGACCGAGGCGAATCAGAAGACGAGCGCCTGCGTGACCGCAGACGCAAGCTGCGACGACCCGGGCAAGACCCGCGCGCAGGATGCAGAACACATCAAGAACACGATCGTTGCGATCTCAAAAGGGGCAGTGTTCTTCGGCCTGATCGATGAGACGCTGGCCGGTGATCTGAAGAAGGTCGGTGGTGCCGCGGGCGACATCTACAGCCATGCAGGCAAGCTGTTCGACGCCTTCCATGCGCTGGACCCCAAGTCCCTGAAGAGTTTGACCCAGTGGTCGCAATGGTCGGACTGGATCTTCGGCGACGGCGGCAGCGAATTGTCCGCGCTCTACAACTCAGTGAAGGGCATTGTCAGTTCCACGAACGCGATCGCCGCCGCAGTGGGGAGTGTTATGGATATGTTCACCGACCATGGCGCCAAGGCAGATCCAGCGGTGCTACAGCAGCTCGCAGAACTGAAGAGGCTCTTGTCGCAGATGCGCGAAGAGATGCATGAGCGCTTCGACCTCGTCGACACGAAGCTGGACAAGATCTTCCTCACGATGGTCGATGGCCTTGGCGCGATCGATGGCAAATTGACCAGCATCGACCACGCCATCGCACAGGTTCAGTTGGCACTGGGAAATCTGCAGCAGCAGGTCGGTGGCTTGTCCCTCACGATGCAGGCGTATCTGGCAGACCTGTCGCGGCAGGAGCTGAACAGCATCCGCGGACTCGTCAGCGTGATCGACGAAGCCGAGTTCAAGTTGGAAGAGGCGATGCTGTTCAACTACATCATCAATACAACCTCGGATGGCCTGCATGCCGGGCCGAGCAACGCAAGCTGGGCGGCTGACATCTTCGGCGAACTGTCGCGCGCCCTGGGGTTCACGATCAATGCGCTCGCAACCTACCCTGCGGCGGTGTACTACGAGAGCGCGATCTCGGGCCAACGTCTTGCGAACCCTTCCGAGCTGGTCTACGCGGGCCAGATGTACGCGTCCTTGCTGCAGCGCTATCCGACCTATACGAGGAACTCGGCCGACGTCGTGCGCTCGCATCTGGCCCTGATCCTGTCGGACCGGGTCGCACCGATCAACGCCACGATGGTCGGCATCCAAAGCTATCCGGATCTGTTCAAGAAACTGATCGATGACTACCAGATCAAGGCAGCCAACTTGCAGTCCGTGATCGACAACTCGGCACTGGTCTACTTGCAGGGCGCGGGAACGGTGGGTCAAAGTCTCCCCTTGCTCAATATGTGGGGCCTGCCCGACCAATCAACCGGCTATGTTCCCGGCGTTGTTCGAGCCGGCAAGGTTCCATCCTGCTCCGGAATCGGCGGGCTGCTTGCCATGCCTGCGGGCTGGCAAGCACTGGTCTCGACCGCGAGCGCCCAAAATGCCGAGGCCCTGGGCCTGGGCACGATTACGGCCTGCTACGAAGTCGGTCCGGGTCCGGGAGGTTGGGTGCACTATCAAGAGATCAAGATCAAGCCTGACCGCTATTGGGCCTGGGGTGTGCTCGCGGTGACGATCAATACCTACTTCAACGGCATTCCAATGAGGTCGCGTCAGCTTGTGGCACCCGCCGGTAGTCCCTACGCGACGTCTTCGATCTGCTTCTACTTCACCGAGGACGACATTCGAGTCGCGCAGACCGCGATGCCGGCCACCACCGTCGTTTCGGCAGCCTGGGAAAGCACGTTCCGTGGAAATGGCTGGTGTGGCGATGTTGGATATGTACCGACCAATCTCAAGCAGGTCTTCGACGCGCAAGCCGTGACCTTGTGGGATTGGGCAACCGGCGCACCTGACAACAAGTCAGCCCTGGATGCCGCCATCGGCGTGTCGCTCGCCGACCTTCAGGCGGGCTTCTACGGCCAGGTGGCCACGCAGATCCGCAGCGCCACGACGATCGGGGCTGCCGCCAGGGAACTTGCGGGGGCCAAACTGGCGATTCAACGGTTCCTGGAACTGGGAATGCCGGGCCTCATGGCCAACAACTACCCGGTTCAATCGCTCTTTTCCGGCTCCAGCCCACTGCCAGACGATGTCAGCGTGGCGTCCCTCTATAGCGCCGCCGGGGCGCAGGGCGCATCGGCAGAGCAGAAGGTGAACTTCCTCGCCGACGCATCGGCCAAGAGTGCCAACCTGCAGGCGATCCTGGATGCCGCTATCGGCCGACTTCGCCGCGGCGAGACAACCGAACAGCTGTCGGAACTGCTCGCTGTGCAGACGCAATTGGAACTGCTGAAGGAGGTGACCTCAGCGGCCAAGTGAAAGCAGCAACGATCGAGCAAGGGGCGATCCATCGCGTGAACAGAACGCCACCGGCAAACAAACAGGAGCGCAGCGGCTATGGATCCCGACCTCATCATCAGTTATCTATTCAAGGAGTACCGCCCCTATCTGGAGCGAATCGGCGCGGCGTCGCAAAAGGTGTGGGCCGAGCTTCTACTCCCCGACCGACGTGGGAAGCCGGACTACAACAGCTTTAACAAGCTGACGTCTGGCAAGCCGACGCCTGACTTCGTCAAGCTTGCCCTCAAGAGCCCGGAGACGCTGAAACTCATCGCAGCCAAGGTGGGTGTTCCGCGGCTCTTCGGAGCGGCGAACTACGACGAGCTCGAAGCGATCCTTCGGCCTCATCTCTTCGTTGAGTCGCAGGCGAGACTGGTCGCCAGCCGTGCTCTGGTTATCCCCGAGCCGTTTGCCGACGGTGCCAATTGCATCAGCAGCCCGGAGGATGCAGCGATCAGGGCCCTGGTCTTCAGGCTCAAGGACAACGCGAGCAGCGTGGTTTGCTGGACGGATGCGCCCGCAGTCGGAACGATGTTCATAGCCTACGCGCTCGGGGGGACCTATCTCCCGCAACTGGGCATCAAGAACACATACCTTCTTTGTCCGTTTTCCGGATACACGGAGAAGGCAGAGCCTGACGACGACGAGGAAGTCCCTTTCGAGCGCGCTCTGCAAGAGTTGCGCGCGCACCTGGGCCTGCCGCCCGCGGCCTCGGCTGAAAAGCTTCTACGTACTCTGGAGCGAGACAACGCCATCGTGCTTGTCATTCATCCAGAACTCCTGGCGGAAGCAGGCGCAAGCGATCTGAAGCAGCTCGTCAGGGCCGCAGGAAGTGGTCCTCGCGAGATCGCCACGTTCCTACTCTTGGGCCAACCCGAGTTTGTTGTCATCAACTGCAGAAACTTCACTCACGTCATGACCGCAATCAAGGTGGCGGAGAGCCAAGCATTCTTTGAACGGCAGTGGAAGCGCTACTGCCTCCTTCGCGACCATGCTCCTGCCGACGAGCAGGGCACAAGACTCAATCGCGCTCGTGACTACTACGCCAGCGACAAGACCTTGGCGACCGGACCTGCTTCGGTCCGGATGCTCGCATTCCTCGCCTCGAACTACGAGACGTTCAGCTACTTTGATCCGACTGGCGGATGGGCTGAGCTCGCCAGCATGCCCGCTGACCTACTCCCTATCGACATCCGTATGCACATCGATGAGGTCAACTCGCTGCTGCGAAGCGAAGCAAAGGGCAATGTGCTTCGTGCAGTCGAATGGTGCAGCACGGCGCTCTACTGGCTGACGCAAGATGCCGCCGCCGTGTTGATTGGACTCCGAGGGGTGAGTTGGCAAACCTTCAGGACGGCCGTGAACAAGGTATATGGCAAGCTCATCACGACGGCCACGGTAGACCCTTCCGCCAGCGTAGATGGCAGGATCAAGACCGAGAACTACAAGATGGACCTGGCAACCCGCGCTCTAGTCCAAGACCGCTGGATGCGGCGAGATCCGTACGGGCGTGCTCAGGCCCACCATGCCATCGCCAAGCGGTTGTTTCTGCACTGCAACGACAAGAACCTGCTCAGCGCAGAGTTTCCTTACGAGCCACACTGGGGTAGATCCAGGATGTTCTTCCTTGCTGAGTGCGTGCGCCACCTGATGCGCTCCTGCGGGCCGCTTGACGTTGCCAAGCCAGAAGAGTCTCGCCTGTCGAACGAGTTCCCCGCGGCGCCGCACCCGATGCCTGCCGGGCAGGGCGGCTGCGATCCGTATGAGGTCGTGAACTTCTGCTTCGAGAAGATCTTCTGGCAGGAGCTGAACGGCAACCGCCATAGCGGACGCGTGCTCAACCGCAAGCTTGCCCGCCAGCACGGCGCTTACGAGCTCACAGGTGAATTGCTGGAACTCTTGAGTTGCGGCCGTCAGCTCGGACACCATCACCCTGCCCTGCACGCGAGGCATCATGCTCGCTATTACCGCGAGGTGGCCTTCGCTCAACTCGACCTCGGAAGACTCGAAGACTCTCTCAACAGTTGCGAGCGACTGATCCGACTGTCGGGATCGGGCTTGGACATCACGGAAGAAAACGTCGAGTACCAGCTCGACCGTATCGTGGTCCTTTCAGCGATGGATCGGATCGACGAGGCACAACACGCCCTGTCTGCCGTCGAAGCCTACGTGAAGACGATGCTGAAGACGCCCGATAAGATCGAGATTCGTCTGAAGGCTCGCCGAGGGCAATTGCAATATCTGCGCGGACATGTGGACGAAGCGCGCCAGACCTACGAGGGTATCGCAAAGGACGATGCCTCGGCGATAGCTCGGGACGTCGCCCATACGTATATCGCGACGCTCGGAGCGCTCGGCGGTGATGTGTACCTACAGCGGGCTCTGACGATCTGTCTGCAGAATCTCTTTCATAACTCTTCACAGGGTCAGCATCACGCCGCGCTTGGCTTCCGCGTTGCGCTAGCCCACCTGTTGCGCAAGAAGCAAATGTTGGACGCTGCGGAGACGACGTTGGACCAGGTGCTGAACGACATCCTGAAGTTCGGCTGCTCCGAGCGAACCTACCTTTCGTTCTTGCTCGAAGCTGGACGCATCGTCTCGCAGTACCCCGACCGCGTTGCGCGGGCGTACGCGGCCTACCTTAGGCCTTGCTTGGACCGTGCCGCGTCATTGGGCTACGTGCGCACGGGCCACATCGCTTTGGTAGAGGCCGAGCGTTGCCTACACGTACTCCTGGCCTTCCTGAACACGCCGTTAGGTGCGTCTTCGGAAACTATCAGAAAGCTGTTGACCGATGCACGGGCCGTGAACTTCGTGTCCCGTAGGCCCGAGGTGGACCCGCGCTATGGATTCGGTCCTGCGCAGGTCGAGGCATGGCTGCCGCGTTTGGCAACGGCTGCCGCCATCGAAAAGGAACTGGAGGGGATGGCGGTGGCGAGGATGGCTCTAGAAGCACTCAGGCGTCCGAAGGGGCTCTCGGCGCAGGCGGTTCCTTGACCCGCACGAGGTAGCCCTTTGTCAGTCGGAACATGAACTCCGTCAGGCTCGACTTGGGGTGGCGCAGTTCCGTGCCGTCAAAGTCAATGTCAATGCCAATGGCGGCCGACCGCCGCCGCTCCATAGCCGCGGTGCAGATCACGATCTCAATCCCCTTGCTGCCGTCGATGGACGGCACCGTCGGCCAGTGCGCATCGCCGTCGACATTGAGCTCGTGGTCGAACCGCATGAAGTCGTAGCCAGAGGGTGTCGCAGATGCCGCCACCCCTGCTTTTCCTCGATCACTTCCATGCCGAGGAGGCGCGGAGGATAGCAGCCGTGGCGGCGACGTCCGCGACGTAGACCTCGATCTGCAGCATCTCGCCTTCGTCTCACATGCCATAGGGAAAGCTCCTGTGGTCGACAAAACCGGAGCCGCGTACCTCCTTGAGCGCCGTGGCGTAAGCGTTCAGCAGCCTGAGGCAGTACACGGCATATCGGGCGACGTAGCCGGTGCCGGTCAACGAGTCGTGGCCGTCCGGTGTGCGGGCGTCGCGCAGGATCAGGTGATCGGGAATCCAACACATGTGATTATTCTTGGTGCTGCTGGCACGCAACTGGGCGATCGGGTACGTGCCACCGCGCGTTGCGGACACGCCGACCGCCAGCGCCGGCTTGTGGCCAACCTCGTTGCCCGAGCAGAGCAAGAGGAAGTTCGTCAGACGCGGGGGCACCATGCCGGCGTACTCCGGCGCGATGACGATGAGCGCATCCGCGTTGAACAGGTGCCGCGCCGTGGCGCGCCAGCCATCCCAATGGGGCGCCGCAGCGGGATCGCCCCACAGGCTCTCGTCCCAGACGGGGAGGTCGCCGATCGAGATCACTTCGGTCTGGCAGCGTTCGAGGTGTTCGGTGGCCAGTTGCTGAAGCTCGGCCGCCACGCGCGCGGACGCGCCTTGCTGGCGATGCGAGCCCGAGATCAGGGCAATGCGGTTTGTTTCCATGTTGAGGTGCTCCTTTGGGGGGTGAAGGGAAGAGGGGAACCTCGCTATCACGCGAGGTGTCGGACGATGCGGAGACCGGTGACGGCGTAGTTGGCGGTGAAACCATGGCGGCGCTTGGCCAGGCAGAGATCGCCGTAGAGCGTGTAGCTGCCGCCGCGCAGGACGTGGTAGCCGGGACCTTGCTCCTTGAAGATGCGGTCGCGCACGAGGCTGCCGCCCGGATAGGGCTGGTACGGCGTGCGAGTCCACTCTTCGAGGTTGCCGGCCAGATCCTCGATGCCTTCTGCCGAGCGGCCACGCGTGAAGTCACCCGTCTTGGTGGCATACCCAGGGCCAGCATCGGCGGTGTTGACGCGATGTGGGTCCCAGTCGTTGCCCCACGGGAACGCATAGCGGCCGCGCGAAGACGCCGCGTATTCCCACTCGGCCTCGCTGGGCAACAGAATCTGCTCGCCCCTCACCTCGGAAATCCAGGCGCAGAACGCCATGGACTGTTCCAGCGAGATGCCCTCCACGGGCAGGTCGGCATCGCCGCTGGTCAGCTCGGAGGCGGGCAGACGGGTGGCACGTTCGTACTCTCGGAACTGCCCGCGCGTGATGAGGCCGACCGCCATGTCGAACGTCGGCACCTCCACGCCGAAAGCCGGCGTTTGCTTGCTGAACCAGGTGATCACGTCGAGGGGATCGAACGTGTCCAGCGCATAGGCGAACTGATCCACTGCCGACTCGATCTCGCTGGCGTTGCTACCCATGCGCATGGGGCCGCCCAGAATCGGTTTGAACTCAATCTGCATGGACCGCCACCTCGTAGACGTTGCCGTCATAGCCCGCCGCCAGGAACTCTCCGCGGCGATCGCACCAGGCCAGCGATGAGATTCCGCGGGTGGTCAGACGGCGCATGCGGCCCACCCAGCGGGAGGCGCTGTGGTCGAACACATCAACCGTGCCGGCGTAGCTGCCGCTAGCCGTGAAGCGGCCATCCTTGCTGGACGCGCAGCACTTGATGGACTTCGGATGGCGCGTCTTGACGGTGTCGATGAGCTGGCCGTCTGGATGCCAGCGACGCATGGTGAGGTCTCGCGATACCGAGACGAAGCCGCCGTCGAAGAAGCTGACCGCGTTAAGGATCGACTCATGGGCGCTCGCGCGGTGGTGCAGGACCTCGAAACGATCCGGATCAACCACGACAAGGCGACCGTCAGCTAGGCCGCAGACTAGACGGCCGCCAGCCATCGACATGCCCTTGATGGCCGACTCGCCGATGCGCAGCACCTTGTTGGCGGATACCTTACGGTCGCGGACAACCAAGAGCGTGATCGTGCCGTCGTAGCCGCCGATCACGACATGCGGAGAGGCACAATGCGACTCAAGCTGGACGATGCAGTTGATCGGCGCCAAATGCTTGTACAGGCCTTTGCCGGTTTCGGCGTCGTACACGACGCCGGTCTGGCCTGCCGCGATGGTGAAGTCACCGATCACCGCCAGCGCGTTGCACAGCGAGCCGACGGCGCCGGTGCGCCGGCCGTCGACCAGCAGCTCTCCTGCGTCGCCGATCGCATGCACGACACCTTCGTGCACGCAGATCGCGTTCAGGCTAGGAGAGGGCTGATAGTCGGAGACGTCCCAGTGTCCGCTCATCGGATTCAACATGACGTAGCGAGAGCCGAACGAGCTCATCACGACGTTTCCATTGTCGAGGAGTGCGCCGCTGCGCGCCCAGGCTGCTGAGCACAGATCGCCCTCGGCGATGAGCCGCGGCGCACGGTGACCGTTCAGCCCCCATAGCTTGTACTGTTGGTCGTAGCCGATGGAGAGGAGGGCATTGCCCAACTTGGACAGGCACTTCACCCCCGTCTTGTGGGCGGGTATGGACAGCTGACCTTCCGGACGCACCATGAGCAGGTTGCCGCTGTCCGTCGCCGCCACCCAGGCGTTGTTGTTGATGTAGCAGACATCGTCGACGTCGTACGGCAGCTCAGCATGTGTGGTCACACAATCGGCGGTCGATGCGTGCCACTCCTTGATCTGACCGTCCGTGCCGCAGGAGAGAATGTGCGTGCTGTCGGGGCTCCAGGCAAAGCGTTCGATCAGGCCGACGTGGCCGATGCACTTCGCTACTGGGACGCAGTTGCTGTCGAGCACATGTATCGTGCCGTCGTAGGAGCACGTCGCGATGAAGGTGCCGCAGGGAGAGAACTGCACCTGCGCCACGTCGTCGACGTGCCCCGTGTACACGTTGGAGAGACGCATCTCCGGAACCGAGTAGATGCGCATAGACGCGTCGGCGCTGGCCGTCGCGACCCGCTTGCCGTCAGGCGAGAAGGTGCATTGGTTGACGAGGTCGTCGTGGCGGGCACACGCCAGTGGATCACCGTTGTCTGCGTTCCAGAGGATGGTCTGGCCATCGTAGCCCGCCGTCACGACGTGCCGACCGTAGGCCGCTACGCCGCTGATCGGGCCGACATGGCGAATGCCAGAGGTTTTCATGCCGGAAGAATTCATGCTCGCTCCTCGTTGCTTTACTGGTGGTAGAAGCTGTCTAACCGCTTGAGACCCTGCTCGAACAGCTGCCCGGGAAGGGTCAGCCCGACGCGGACGAAGTACTTGCGGCCGACGGGTGTCTGGCAAAAGCAGCGCGAGGTGAGCACCCCCACGCCATGGTTCTGAGCCAGGTCGAGCTGGTCGTTCTCTTCCTTGTCCGCGTCCATGGCGTCGAGCGCCAGTGCCACGTTGAAGCCAGCGTCCAGGCGCAGCGCGCGCGTGACTCGCCCACCGAACGCATGCTTCAGGCGTTGGAAGTTGTCCTGAATCAGCTGCTTGCGCTGTGCGGACTGGAGGGCGAGTTGCGGCAGCGCGTCTGCGGCCTCGGCCAAGAAGCCCTGGAAGGACTCCTCCGGCGGGTATTCGCCGAACACCCGGTCGTGAGCCGACCGGAAGACGTGCAGGTAGCGGTGTGCGCGCTTCTCACCCCGGCTGCCCGCGCGGGTCAGGGCCAAGGTGGCGCTGCCGAACACCGGTGGGTTGAGGAAGCGCGACTTTATCGTCTCGATGATCCCCGTTTTGGAGCGGGCGTTCGTGACCAGATACCCTATGCGCAAGCCGGCCAGGCTCTCGGACTTCGAGAACGAGTCGGACATCGCCGCGCGCCCTTCCAGGACGAGTGGTCCAAGCAGCTCGCGGACATGCACCGGCTCATCCCAGGTCATCAGACACACCCGATCCACCAGGAGGCGGGCGTCATGCTTGCGGACATGGGTCGCGATGCGCTCAAGTGACGCACGGTCCACGATTTCGCCCAGCGGGTTGTTCGGGAGCAGCAGGAAGATCAGCTGAGGCTCCACGCGGTCCAGCGCCTCGGCGACCGCTTGCTCGCTGGGCATGAAGCTGTTGACGTTTCCTTCGTCACCGAGGCACTCGTGAAACGTTAGGCCGCGCTCTGTCGCGAGGCGGTGGTACAAGCCGAACGCATGACCGATGGCGAGTGCGCGGCCGCCAGGTAGCACGCTGCCATCGCTGCTCCAGTTGTCCAGCGCCAGGGTAGAACCCTCGGTCGTGCCATGGACCAGCGTCACCGCGAGGCCCCGGCAGCCGTAGACGTGATCCTCCAGCGATTCGAGGGTGCGGGTCACGGCGGGCGAACCGCCAGCGTTGCCATAGTTGCGTGTCGTGATGGACAGCTCAAGCTCGCGCTTGAGCAGCTCGATGACCCCCGTCTCCGGGTGAATCCAATTCACACCGGCGGAGACGTTGATGAACTCGCGTCTTGCGATGAAGGCGCTGGTCCCGATTCGGCTGAGGCCTTGCACCATCAGGTCAAACGGCGCGCCCACGCTCAAGGCTCCGACTGGTTCGTCGACGAGAGGGGCTCGAGCGTGAGGCGGTGGCCGGCGTCGCGCTTCGCTGCGAGGTATCGCCGGTTGGCGGTGGATGCGTAGATGCCGGTTGGGATGCACTCCCGAACGCGGATGCCGCAGCGCGCGAGCGAGTCGGCCTTGTCTGGGTTGTTGGTCAGCAGACGGATCTCGCGGCCGGGCAGCAGGGCGTTCAGGATTTGTGCGGCGACGCGATAGTCGCGCTCGTCGTCGCGGAAGCCCAACGCGCGGTTCGCCGCGAAAGTGTCGAGGCCTTCATCCTGCTTCGCGTACGCGTCGATCTTGCGCACCAGGCCGATGCCGCGACCTTCCTGGTTCAGGTAGATCAGGAGGCCGCCGCTATGGGTGAACAGCTCAAGCGACTCCTTGAGCTGAGGACCGCAGTCGCAGCGCTGGGAGCCCAGGATGTCGCCTGTCGTACAGGACGAATGCACGCGGACCAGTGGCGGCAGGCAGTGGTCGGGAGCCGGGAAGGACAGGGCGAAGTGGTCGCCCTGCTCGTCGGCCAGACCGTCGAACGTCGACATGGTCGGTATCGAGCCGTTGGCCAGCGGCATCGAAACGGAACGGCGCAGGGTTGCGGGCGGGATCTTTATCGAGCAGCGCATATCCGAGCAGTGGGAGGCGGCGTTCAGGGGGATGGACTGCATGCTTGTGTCTCCGTCTGATGAAATTGAGCATCCAGGTTAGGGATGGCACAGACGCCGTCTACGGCGAGACTCTGGGACACTTTCTTAGGAAGCAGATCGCGAGTCCTGCGCGCTTTCTGCCGGCTTCACGGACAAGTCACAGCGCTTTCACAAAGCCCGAGAAGAGTGTCCTGGGGCATTTCGATTTCGCGCTGGCGCGAAGCGCTGGGCTTTTTCTGACGCCGTCTGACTTGATGCCGCCTTCGACTCTTCGACGCGACTTGGTCGGCGTCCATGGATATGCTTGATCCCGGTCAGCGCCGGACGTCAGCGCAAGCTGCACGTCGGCCACTTCGCCTTCATGCGCTCGGTGGTGCAGGGCCTCGATCCCCGCGAAAGCTGGGAGCGCTACTTCCGGGTCGGGGGCGAAGCCACCGACCAGCGCACCGTGCGCGCCACCATCGCCTGGATCCGCGAAGAGTTCGCCGCCGCCGCGAAGCGCGAAGACCGCTTCGGCACCGCACGCCTGGTGCGCATCGACGCGACCCGCATCGCCGACCCCTCACTTGACCCATTCGTCGAACTGCCGAGCCTCGAAACCTTCGCCGAGGCGCATGGCCTCGAAGACGAGTCGTGCGTTGCGTCATGGTGGGGATGCCCACGTCGGCAAGGACACGATCCGCGAGGCGATCGACTTCTGGATCGATCAGTACGGTCCTAAGGTGCGGCGCTTCACGCCGCACGATCTTCGCAGCACCATGAAGTCCCACATGAGAGCGCTTGGTGTGCCGCGGGACATTTCTGAGATGTGCCTCAACCACAAGCTCACGGGCGTGGAGGGCATCTACGACCAGCACACGTACTACCCCGAGCGCAGGCAGGCACTATTGACCTGGGCAGAATTCTTGACGGCCTGCGAGACCGACGAGGTGTTTGAACGGAGCAGAGGCAACTAGTTTGGCCTTAACGATTGATTTGCTGTGCAGCAAACTGGTCGCGTCATCCAAATCAAGAGCAGAAGCACCACCGGCGGGGCCACGCGCCCTGAGCCTATCGTCGAGCAGGCTCTGGGCGTGCCGATGAAGCGCTTCGAGCGCTCCATGCGGGGCTTCCTGTCGCGCGAGGAGATGCTGGCGATCATCGGCAAGCCGGGCTCAAGCTGGACCAGCCAGCGTGACCATCGGCGGTTCGATCGTGGTTGAGGTTCAACCCGAGCCTGCTGCCCGCATCGGCGCTGCTGCCCAACCGGGACGGGCACACGATGACAAGGCCCAACGTCGCGCAGCGGCTCGCACTGGCTGTGGCGGCGGCGACGACGAAGATGCCGAGCCTGCGTGAACGATGGGCGGGTGAACGTGGGGCAGTCGAACAAGATGGCGGCGCGGCTGATGGCAGCCACGACCTCGTGCAAGCCGATCCTGCTGGATCTGGAGTACGACGGAGGGCACGGGCAAGGCGGGACAAAGCTCCAGCGGCAGCGCCAGCTGGCGAACTCGTTCGCGTTCCAGTTGCGGCAGGCGGGGCGAGCGCAGTTCCAGCCGACTGTGCCGGACCGATGTTGAGTCCGACTGGGGGTGTCGGACCGGGCGACGGTCGGCAAGCGGTGCCACAGTGACGCGCCGAAAGCGGCTGGCCGCTTCAGACTTTTGTGGAGAGCTCTCCATAAAGGCTGCATGCAGCCGGTCAGGTTTTGCGGCCCAATGACGGCCGCCGCCGGAACTTGACCGTCGCAAGCAAGCACTTGGCTGTCACCCGGGAAGATAAACCGGCCGCGCGCGCGTTCGTTCAGCTGCTGCCGGTGACGCTCGACATACTCGACCTCAACGGAAACGAGAGGCACGTCCGTCTGCCGCGCAACCTACCCACCAACTCCGAGGGGCCGTGCACCTATGCCATACCCCAGGCGTGAAGACGCTTGTAGAGGCTCGTCCGGTCGATAGCAAGTCGTCGAGCTGCTAGCGAGCGGTTGCCTCCGCTCGCTGTGAGGGCGTCCATAACGACCTTGCGTTCGGCTGCAAGCACCGCCTCTTGCAACGTAGGCGCCGAGGACCGTTCGTTCTCAGAGGGCACATGCGACAGCGCAGCGTCAGCCGAGTGCGTCATCAGCGATTCGAATGACTCGATTTGGAAGGCACCCTCCGGCAGTGCCACCGCAGCCCTCTGCAAGGTAGCCTGCAGTTCCCTCACGTTGCCAGGCCAGCTGTGCTGCCGAAGTTGTTCGATGGCAGGGCGGCCAAGTGAAAGCCGTGGCAGGCCGAGTTCTATCCGCACGCGCGCCAGGAGATGCGACACCAGCAAGTCAACGTCGCTGCGTGCACGTAGCGAAGGAACATCGATTTGGATCACCTCCAGGCGATACAGCAAGTCTTCGCGGAAGCCGCCATCGCGGACCAGCTGGCGCAGGTTCCGATGTGAGGCGCACAGCACACGAACGTCGACCTTGTTCGGCCGGTGGCCTCCGACCCGCGTGACCTCTCCTTCCTGCAGGAAGCGGAGCAGCGCCGCCTGCGCTTGCAGCGGCATGTCGCCTATCTCATCGAGAAACAGCGTGCCGCCGCTGGCCAGTTCGATCTTGCCCTTGCCACCGCGTGCATGTGCACCCGTGAAGGAGCCACCTTCGTAGCCGAACAACTCGCTGGCGACCAGATCGGGCGGGATGGTCGTGCAGTTGATCCAGACGAATGGCCCACCCGCGCGGTTCGACAGCCGGTGGATTGCTTGCGCGACCAGTTCCTTGCCGACGCCCGTCTCGCCATGGATCACCACCGGGTAGTTGCTGCGAGCTGCCTGTCGCACCTGAGTGCGCAGCTTCTGCATCTCGGCGCCGCGGCCAACCAGATCGTCGACGGTGTAGCGCGCCCGCCATGGGGTGTGCTCGGCCGGAACCACAAGCGAGTCTCCCGTCAACTTGCGCAGCGTGGAGACAGCCATCTCCGAGTTCGCGAAGAGGGCGACACCCAATGCGCCGATGGTCTCGCCGTCCAGCGCTATCGGTACCTGGCGGGTCAGGATCTCCCGCCCACGCACGACAAGCCGCGTGCCCACCGCTGGCGGCGCGCCGCCGGCCACCTCTGCCAGGTTGCTGGCAGGCGAGACCGCATCGCGGATGTGGCGGCCAATGAAGTCCTCCGGTTCACCGCCAAGCAGATCGCAATAGGGTCGGTTGATCAGCACGATCTGCCCCTCGGTGTCGACCACCACGAGGCAGTCAGAGACGGCATCGAGCACGAGACGCAGGAACGCAGCCTCACCGAGCCGGATGATGTCGTGCAAACGCGTGGGCATCACTGATTTCTTTCGTCAACACCTGTTGAGTTTTCTCTACAGCAAGAGCTGTGCTCGGGCGCGACAAGGCCGGCCGCGAGCCACGGCCTTACTATGGCACGCCCCAATATCGATCAGTCCTCCAGCCATAGCCAGTACAACGCCATAGCGAGGGCGAGGAGGTCTCCTTCGGCGAACCCGTGCACCACACGAAGGCGCCAAACGGCGGGCTGGACACCAGAAACGTGCATGCCGACTCCCCGTGGTCTGGCGCTGGCACATCGGTTGCGAAGAGAGTCTTCATGACGCCCTACAGCACCCGATGAACGCCATCCCGATCGCAGTCGAACCGCTTCCGGTGAATCGCAGCTTCCCGGAGATCACTATTCGCGGCCTTCACAAGCGCTTCGGGGGGGAGCCGCTCTACCAGGGCTTCGACCTGGACATCGAGCGTCACAAGGTGACGACCTTCTTCGGCCCGAACGGCTGCGGAAAGTCGACGCTGCTCAACATGATCGCCGGCCTGGCGCCGTACGAAGGCGGCTCGATCCTGTTCGACGGCCGCGCGCTGAAGGACGTGAAGCTCGGCTTCGTGTTCCAGAACTACCGCGACGCGCTGATGCCCTGGTTGCGCGCTGTGGACAACATCGCCTACCCGTTGAAGCTGCAGGGGCGCAGCCGTGGCGAGATCGACCACCGCGTGCAGGAGTTGGTGGACGCCTTCGAGATCGGCTTCGACCTCAAGCGCTATCCGTACCAGATGTCAGGCGGCCAGCAGCAACTCGTCTCGATCCTTCGCGCGCTGGCGCCGGACCCGGAGGTCATCTGCTTCGACGAGCCGTTCTCTGCGCTCGACTACGAGATGACGCTCTTCGTGCGCGAAATGCTGCAGCGCCTGTTCATCAAGACGCGCAAGACGCTGGTGATCGTCTCGCACGACATCGAGGAGGCCGTCTGGCTGGCCGACCGCCTGGTGCTGCTGACCCGTCGTCCGACCCGCGTGGCCGAGGTGGTGAAGGTGGATCTGCCGCATCCGCGCGACATGTCCACCCTGTCATCGCCGGACTTCGTGCGCATCAAGCAGCGCGCGCTCGAGGTTTTCCAGCGGGAGGTTCGTGCATGAGCAATTCCCTGGTTTCGGCAGACGGCAAGGGGGCGAAGGACGCGCCACCGGCCATCGCCATCGGCTGGTCGGAGCGCCTGGCCCCGCTTCTTCCGCTGGTCGGCATCGCCGCATTCATCCTGCTGTGGGCACTGCTCGCGGCCATGCCTGCGCTGACGGCCGGCTTGTTGCCCAGCCCCTGGGCCAGCATCGGCGCGGTGGTGGACGGCATCCGGGGCGGCAAGCTGCTGGTGGACCTGGGCTCCACGCTGTACCGCACGCTGTATGCGTTCTCCATTGCGGTGGTGCTGGGCGTACCGCTCGGCGTGCTGCTGGGTTCAAAGGCGCGCCTGTACCGCGCTTGCGAGGTGCTGATCGACTTCTTTCGCTCTACGCCGGCCACCGCGATGTTCCCGCTGTTCCTGGTGATCTTCGGGCTGGGCGACTTTGCGTCGATCGCGGTGGCCGCGTTCGCTGCCTGGCTGGTCATGCTGCTTAACAGCGCCTACGGCGTGATGCAGTCTCGCGAGGTGCGACGCAACGCAGCCAAGGTGATGGGTGCGCGCGGCTGGCGAATGCTGCGCGACGTGCTGTTGTTCGACGCCATGGCGCAGATCTTCATCGGCCTGCGGGTCGCGATCTCGCTCGCGCTGGTGGTGATCGTCGTCGCCGAGATGTTCATCGGCGCGCGCAACGGCATCGGCAAACAGATCATCGACGCGCAGGTCATCTACGACCTTCCGCTGATGTACGGCTCCATCCTGCTCAGTGGCCTTATGGGCTATGCGCTCAACGCTCTGATCATTTTCATCGAGCGCCGATTCGTGCACTGGTCCGGCAAGTAGTCCAGCCCGCCGCCTTCACCCACTCGTCCTTCACCCGGAGTCCTTCCCATGAAAGTCCTGTCACGACTGTTGATGTCGGTCGCCCTGGCGGCGGCATCGCTGTCAGCTCACTCTGCAGACAAAGTGGTCGTTGCCTACCTGCCCACCTTGCACGGCCTGCCGCTCTTTGTGGCGCTGGAAGAGAAGCTGTTCGAAAAGGCCGGTCTCGACGTCGAGGCCACCAAGTTCGAGAACCCGAACCAGATCATCGACTCGCTGGTTTCGGGCCGTGCCGACTCAGCCCCCTCAGGAGGTGCAGCCGGCATCACCGCGCTGGCCGAGACGCGCTTCCCGGGCAAGCTGCGTGTCTTCGGCCTGCAGGGCTCGGCCACCGTCAATGGCGCCGTCAACGACGCGCTGATCGTCAAGGCCGACTCGCTCGTGAAGTCCTTTGCCGACCTGAAGGGCAAAAAGGTCGCGCATGCGCCAGGCATCCAGTGGCGCACCATCACGCGCACGGTGGTCAAGGCCAACGGCCTGGACCCGGACAAAGACGTGGAACTGACCGAGATGGCGATCGGCCTGCATGCACAAGCGGTCATGGCCGGAACAGTGGATGCCGCCCTGACGCTCGAACCCGTGGGTTCGGTGGTGGTCGCGGGAGGCCAGTTGAAGGCGGTGGTGGTCAACCCCGCGGGGCGCTTCATCGTCGATCCGTTCTACGCGGGCGCGGGTGTCATCACGACCAAGTTCATCACCGAACGACCGGATGTAGCGCGCCGGTTCATCGCAGTGATGGATGAGGCGGTCATCAAGGTCTCTAAGAACTTCGACGCTTACCGCAAACACCTGATTGGTTACACGCCCGTGACCGCACAGACGGTGAGCGTGGTCAAGCCGATGCATTTCGTCGGATCGGGAGACTTGCGCGAGGCCGACATCGCCGCGTACCAGAAGTTCGCCGACATCTTCGTGGCCGGTGGCGCGATGAAGGACCGAGTCGACGTCTCCAAGCTGATCCTGCGCCGCGGCGACCTGAAGTAGCCACGTAACTCCTCCAACCCTGACCGTCATCGACCCATGAAATCCTACGAATACCGCGCCGCCACGGTGCAGACGCTGGCAAAGATCGGCGACATCGACGCCAACCTGGAAATCTGCCGCTACTTCGTCAAGCAGGCCGCGCGTCAAGGCGTCAAGCTGCTGGTCTTTCCCGAGTGCATGAACGTAGGATACCTGTACGACTCCGTGGCGCACGCGCGCCAGTTGGCTGAGACGGTTGACGGCCGCTTTGTGCAGGGCCTGGCGAGAATGGCACGCGAGAACGGCATGTTCATTGCCAGCGGGATGACCGAATGGGATCCGAAGGCCGAGAAGGTCTTCAACAGCGGCGTGCTGCTCGACAAGTCGGGGCAACTGATCGGCCATTACCACAAGCAGTTCCTGGCGACGCACGACCAGAATTGGTTCGAGTTCGGTGAGAAGGGTTTCCCGGTGGTGGACACCGAGCTCGGACGCCTGGGCTTGATGATCTGCTTTGATGGCCGCATCCCCGAAATTGCACGCTGCACTGCGTTGAATGGCGTGCAGGTCATCGTGGACATGGCCAACTTCTTCGTCCTCGACCAGGCCGAGATGTGGGGCCCAGCCCGTGCCTACGAGAATGGCGTATGGCTGTGCGCCGCCACCAAGGCCGGGCAGGAACGCGCGATTTACTATCCCGGCGGCAGCATGATCGTCGACCCTCGCGGCAACGTGCGCTCGCAGGTGCCGTACGGTGCGCACGCGATGGCCGTGAGTGAGATCGACCCCACGCTGGCCGACGATAAGTCACTCGTGCCCGGGACCGACCGCTTCGCCGATCGCCGCCCCGAGACCTACAGCGCACTGGTGCAGCCCTATGCCGAAACGCCAGTCGCCGAGATTGTTAAGCGGCCCATCGTGCCCGGCGACTTCGCTTTCAAGATGGCAGCGGTGCAGAGCCACGTGTGCGACGCACCCGGCACGGAGACCACGATCGACGAGGTCGTGGCCCAGGTGAGCCATGGCGGCAAGCTGGGCATCAAGGTGATGGTGCTGCCGGAGTATGTGGCGTCGCCCTCGTGGCGCATCGACCGCGCCGAGGCCGAGCGCCTGGCTGGTCTGCACCACGCGTTGGTCGACCGCCTGGCCGGCGTCGCACGCGAGTACGGCTGCGCGGTGTTGCTGCCCAACGTGGAAGCTGCCGACGGCAAGCTTTACCCCACCGCCACGCTCATTGGGCCCGATGGCCGCGTGCTGCTGAGCTACCGGAAAGTGCACCTGTTCGCCGACGAGCGCGAATGGGCCACGGCGGGATCCGAGTATCCGGTGGTCGAGACGCCGTTCGGCCGCATTGGCGTGATGATGGGCTACGACGGCAACTTCCCCGAGACCTCGCGCATCCTGGGTATCAACGGCGCCGACGTGATCTGTTGGCCGGCACGCCTGCAGGACGGCAAGGACCGCAAGTACCTCGCGGTGCCTCGCGCCGCCGACAACCGCTGCGCCGTGCTGCTGGCCAACCGGGTTGACGCCCCCTTCCCTGGGGGCAGCGCGGCCATCCCGCCGGCACAGTTCCCGGTCTGGGACATCGACGCGGTGACGCCGTACTACACGGACATGCACAAGGTGCTGTTTGGGTTCTTCGATCTCACCAGTGCGCGCCAAAAGCAACTGATCGGCAAGGTGGACATGTTCGCCAATCGGCTTACGCACACCTACGGCCCGCTGGTGCGTCAAGGCTGAACAACATGACCTCGACCCAGCACGACGACCTCCTTGTCTGTGACGCGGTCGAGCTGGCCTCGATGATCGCATCGGGCCATGTTTCGCCGGTCGAGGCGGTGCGGGCCAGCCTGGACCGTCTCCAGCGCGTTGAGCCCACGCTCAACGCTTTCAGCCACGTACTGCGGGATGAGGCGCTGGAAGCCGCGCGCAGATCGGAGCAGCAACGTGCTGACGGCTCGCCGCTGCCGCCACTGTTTGGCGTGCCTTTCTCGGTGAAGGACCTGATCGCGGTCGATGGCGCGCCGCTGGCCTTCGGCTGCCGCGCCTTCGCGGACAACCGCGCGAGCATCGACGCACCTTCAGTTGCCCGTCTGCGGGCGGCCGGGGCCATCGTCATCGGCAAAACGACCACCAGCGAGATGGGGTGCAAGGCAGTAGGCGCCTCGCCGCTGACCGGCTTTACGCGAAGTCCCTGGGATCCGGCCTGCACTGCCGGTGGGTCCAGTGCCGGTGCAGCCGCCAGCGTGGCCACGGGCGTGACCCCGGTGGCCCTGGGTACCGATGGCGGGGGCTCGATCCGGATCCCGGCGGCACTCAATGGCCTCGTGGGCTTCAAGGCCCAGTTCGGGCGGGTGCCCGTGTTCCCGCACTCCGCCACGCCAGACCTGGCGCACGTTGCGCCGCTGGCGCGTTCGGTGCGCGACGTCGCGCTGATGCTGCAGGTGATGGCGGGACACGACGCACGTGACCCCGGCTCGCTGATGCAGGCGCCGCCCAACTTCCTACGCGCCGCCGACGCAGTGCCCCGCAAGGTGCGTATCGCTTGGTCGCCGACGTACGGCTACGCTGAGCCGGACGCGGAAGTCGTGGGCGTCGTCGAAGCCGCCGTCAAGGCGCTGGAACGCGGCGGCTGCGAGGTAGAGTTGGTCGAAGCCCCGTTCGGCCCGGACCCAGGCGATGCATGGACTCAGTTGTTCTACGCCCAGGTAGCTGCGCGCTATGGCGGTCTGCTCGACAACCAGCCTGACTTGATCGACCCGGCCGTCCTGCCCTTGCTGCGCGCAGCCGCCGCTAGGCCGGCACTGGCACACGCGCGCGCACTCACAGTCCGGCGGCACGTGTATGACCAACTGCGCGCACTTTTCGAGCGCTTCGACGTGCTGATCTCGCCCACGCTGCCGGTGGCCAGCGTGCCGGTGGGGTTGGACCTGCCCCGCGGGCATGAAGGCCGCAACCTGGTGACCTGGGCGTCCTACACCTACCCCTTCAACCTGAGCGGCCTGCCGGCTGCGTCGCTGCCGGCCGGGCACACCTCGACCGGTCATCCGGTCGGGATGCAGGCGGTAGGACGACCGGGTGGCGATGCAGAACTGCTGAACTTCTGTGCGGCATTCGAGGCCCTTCGCCCTTGGCCGCGCGTGGCGCCGCTGCCGGCATAGGTCGGCCTGCTTCAGGGCTCAGTCTTCGGCTGGTCTGCGACCCGGCACCTCGGGCGACGTGCACTCGTCGCTGATTCGGGATGGTGAGATCCACGCATGGAACACCGGCCGTTCAACCCTTGGTAGATCAAATGGCCGCTGTCGGCGTCGACCTTTAACTGGTAGGTCTCTGCCACAAACCGACTCTCACCGGGCAGCTGCTGAGCAGTCGTTCAACGCCTAGACTTGTCGCATTTCGAAATCTGGTTCAAGGTCCTCTCGCTCGGACTCACTTGCTCCCGCTCACGGGCGGGCGGTGGGCATGGCCCCTTCCCTCACGGGAGGATGTCGGGGATGGGTTGTGTTCTTCGCAGCAGGGAATCGGTGGCTCCTACTTCGACACCGCGCTGTCTTTCGCAATGATGCGCGGTGGCCACCTGGACATCGCCATCCTCGGGGCCTTCCAGGTCTCGCAGCGCGGCGATCTGACCAACTGGACCACCAGCGCGGACACCGGTGCCCCGCCTGCCGTCGGCGGTGCCGTCGACCTGGCCGTTGGGGCCAAGTCGATCTGGGTCATGATGGACCATGTCACCAAGGAGGGGCAACCGCGCACCGTGCGTGAGTGCTCGTTCCCGCTCACGGCCGCACGCGTCGTAGACAAGATCTTCACCAACCTCGCGATCATCGACGTCACCACCGAGGGCTTGTAGGTCGAGTCGAATCTCGACGGGGTCTCCTTCGAGCGTCTTCAGGAGTTGACGGAGGCGCCGTTGCTGCGCGGTCAGCGGACCCGGGTGCTGGCCATCTGAAAGGTCGTGCGAGAATTTTTCGAGAAGCGTCCCTGCCGCCATCTGCGGCTGCGTCGCGGAACGAGAAGCTCCAACGAAAGCTGTCGTGGCACTGAACCTCAAGCAACTACGCGTCCAACGGGGCTTGACTCTTGAGCAACTGGCGCAGCGATCCAGCCTCACGCGCAGCTACCTGTCGAAGATCGAACGCGGCATCTCGATGCCCTCGATCGAGTCCGCGCTTGGCGTTGCTGCAGCGCTTGACATCAGTGTCGAGAAGCTCTTCGGACACGGCGAGGACGAGGGTGATCCGATCACCATCGTCCGCGCGGCAAACAGCACGGGCAAGGACCCGGATGCCTACCTGTCGCTCGTGGCGGGTGTGAATCCGAATCGGACCATGCGGGCGTTCGTTGTCAGGCCTGGCAATCAATCCGGCCGCGGCCGCCCGTCCAGCCACCACGATGGCGAAGAGATCCTCTTCGTCCTGAAGGGGAAAATCGAGATGCTGGTCGGCAAGACGACCGAAGTGCTGGGTCCGGGCGACTGCGTGCACTTCAATTCCTCCATGCCGCACAAGCTGACGTCGATCGGGAGCGCCCCCGCCTCTGCGCTGGTCATCGTCTCGAGTGTGGCCCCCACGAACGAAGCGAAGGAGCGCTGACGGACATGCCTGATACCGCCAACAACGCCGAGATTGATCTGGACCCTGCACGGCTGAGCCGCAGGAAGAACATGGTGCGCGTCTTCTACAAGGACGTGTGGGACAAGGGCGATCTGTCGCTCATGCCCGAGCTGTTCCATCCCAGCTTCACGTTCAGGGGCTCACTCGGCCCAGCACTCGTGGGCTATGACCAGTTTGGCGACTATGTCAGGTGGCTCACGAGCGTACTGGAAGGCTATACGTCGGACATCCTCGGCCTCGTCGAGGAAGGCGACACGATCGCCGGGAAGATCCGTTTACACGGCATCCATCGCGGACCATTCTTCGGGCATCCCGCCACAGGCCGCCGGGTGTCCTGGCATGGCGCGCCGATGTTCACCTTTGAAGGGGAGCGCATCCGCGACCTCTGGGTGCTGGGCGACATTCACGGGTTGCTGCGACAGCTGTCCGGCGGTGCCGATCCGCTGGACTTCCGACCGAGCGCCTGAAGCCCTCAAGCCCTGAAGTCCCGAGAAACCGCATCCGTAGTCCTTCACCTTGCGTCCAGCGGCTTGCTCGCCCTATGATGACACAAAGTGTCGTGTACGACACTGTGAATCCAAACTGACGAAGGAGCCTTATGGCCAATCCTGCATCTCAGGGAGCAGACAACGCCTCGACCTGGCAGGGCGTGGTTCGGTTTCTTCACCGTACTCCGCGAGCGTTCCTGCCGATGCAGTCGTTCCCTGAGCTGAAGCTCGTGGCAGGTCGAGGCATCGAGGGCGACCGCTACATGATCGGCAACGAAGCCGGCTTCTATTCGCACAAGCCGGAAGAGGGGCGCCAGGTCACGCTGTTCGAGATCGAGACGCTCGAGGCGCTGGCGCGCGATACAAGGATCACCTTGCTGCCTGAGGAACATCGACGCAATGTCACCGTCCAGGGCGTGCCCCTCAATCACCTCGTGGGGCGTCGGTTCTGGTTGGGGGAGGCGCTGCTCGAAGCCACGCGCCTGTCCACTCCGTGCCGGCACATCGAGGAGATCCTGGGCAAGGCCGTGTTCGACCCGCTCATCAACCGGTCGGGCCTGAACTGCAAGATCCTGCAGGGCGGCACGGTCCGGGTCAGCGACAGCGTCAGGCCGGCATGAGGGCCAAGCCCATCAAGACCGTCGCGTTGGTGGTCACCAGCGTCGATGAGCCCGCGCCCGGTGTCCGGCGCTTTGTGCTGCAGGACGAAGATGGCTGGCCGCTTCCGCCATTCAGGCCCGGTGCCCATATCGACGTTCACCTGGCACCAGGTCTGGTGCGCACGTATTCGCTGTGCAACGAACCTTCCGACAACCGCCGGTATGTCATCGGCGTCAAAAGGGAAGAAGCTGGCCGAGGCGGTTCCCGGCACGTGCACGACAAGCTGCAGGCCGGCGACAGGATCGGCGTGTCCGTGCCACGCGCGGGAATGGCCATCCATCCGACGGCGATGAACATCTTCGTGGCGGGTGGGATCGGCATCACCCCGTTCATCTCAGCTGTGCGCAATCTGGAGTGGTCCGGCGAGACGAACTACGTGTTGCATTGGTCCAGCAGGGGCGAGCCTTCGCTGATCGACATGCTCGAGGTCGCGAAGTCAGCCGGCCGCGTGCGCCTGTACAACACGGTGGTCGACCCTCTGCCCGACCTCACCACCATCGTTCGCTCGGGTGGCGACGACGCACGAGCGTTCTGCTGTGGCCCTGCCGGCATGCTGGATGCATTCGAGAAGGCGGTCTCCAGCTGGCCCGAGGACCGCAAGCACGTGGAGCGGTTCACGCCCCCGAAGCTCGCCCCCTCGCTGACCACCGCGCCGTACACGCTCGTCCTCGCCAAGAGCAACAAGGAGTTGACCGTGCACCCCGAAACCGGGCTGCTGCACGCGCTGGAAACACTGGAGGCGGACGTGTCGGTATCCTGCGCAGGCGGCATCTGTGGGGCCTGCCGCACGCCATGGCTGGAGGGACCGCCCGTCCACCGCGACCGGGTGCTGAGCCGTGAAGAGCGCCAGCGAGAAGTCATCGTCTGCGTGGCCGAGTGTGCAGGCCCTCGTCTCGTCCTCGACATCTGAAGGAGAAGCTGATGTCCACCATCCAGCGAATCAATGCAGGCGCCCGCATGTCGGACGTCATGATCCACAATCGCTTGGCCTAACTGGCTGGCAAGGTACCGGGCAAGGGCATTGAAGGCATTGGCGAACAGACCCGCGACGTGCTCGCCACCATCGGTCGGATGCTCGCCGAAGCTGGCGCGAGCAAGGAGCACCTCCTGCGCGCCGAGATATTCATCACGGACCGCCAACGCGCGCTGAGCCGTTTTCAGTGGCTGGACCAGGCGCTGGAAGGCAAACACTACCTGATGGGCGAGCGGTATTCGGTTGCGGATGCCCATCTGTTCGTCGTCTGCAGTTGGGGCCCGCTGGTCGGTGTCGATCTGTCCGGCCTTCTGAACCTGCAGGCGCTGCTCGACCGTGTGAGTCAGCGCCCGGCCGTGGAGCGGGCTCTGAAGGCTGAAGGGCTTCGGTAGACATATTCGTGCGTCGGGGCGCTAGCCTGTGCCGTCAAGCCGCTCGACGAGGCGAGCCCGGCACTACGGTTCGGAAGACAAGATCCCCTTCGCCGCGGTGCAGACCACTGCGGATGGCAGACCGCATATGGCCTGCTTGTCGGCGCGCCCGTTCACAGAGGCCCCGCTGGAAGCCTGCATCGCCACCAGCATGGCGCTTCCGATGGCCCGTCGCAGCCTGATGAACCTCCCGTACGCAGATGAGGACGTTGGTGTCACCAGTCCGCAGAAACGGTTCGACTCGGTAAGCCCAGAGCGTCGCAAAGGCCCGGTCGGTGGCTTGTGCCGACAATGCACAAAATCCATCGCTGAAGAAGCAGTGTCCACGCTGATTCCTTCGGTCCTGGGTCAGATCGCCACCCCGCGGCGGCGCATCGGCGACGAGCATAGGATTCTTGATTGCGTACGACGCTTGTTGCTTGTCACGAATGGATCGCAGACGGAGCAATCGCGAGGTTCGGTGGTCAAGCCGCCGCGCCATCGAGACCACACCGATCGCGGCCAGGTCGATCGGCTCGACGCCGGGGTAGAGCAGGAAGCCGAACCTCATGGGCGGGCCTTCATCCGTACAGCACCGACGGCAGCCACAGGCCGATGGCCGGGAACAGGTAGAGGATGATCATCGCGAGCACCTGCAGCCCCATGAACGGCAGCATGCCGGCGAAGATCTGGTTCAGCGTGACCTCGGGCGGCGCCACACCCTTCAGGTAGTAGGCCGACATCGCGACCGGCGGCGACAGGTAGGCGGTCTGCAGGTTCAGCGCGACGAGCAGACCGAAGAACAACGGGTCGACGCCGAAGTTGTCGAGCAGCGGCACGAAGATCGGCATGAAGATCACGATGATCTCGGTCCATTCCAGCGGCCAGCCGAGCAGGAAGATGATCAGTTGCGACAGCAGCAGGAACTGGATCGTCGTCAGGCCGAGCGACATCACCCAGGTCTCGATGATCTCTTGCCCACCCAGCAGCGCGAAGGCCGCCGAGAAGATCGCCGAACCGACGAAAAGCCAGCACACCATGCTGGTGGTCTTGGTGGTCAGCAGCACCGACTCCTTCAGCACCGCGAAGCTCAGCCGCCGGTATGCCAGTGCCAGCAGCATGCCGCCAGCAGCGCCCACGGCGGCGGCTTCGGTCGGCGTCGCGATGCCGAGTACGATGCTGCCGAGCACCGCACCGATCAGCACCGCCAGCGGCAGGAAGGAGGCAACCAGCATGCCGAGGATCTGCAAGCGCGCCGCCGACAGGCCGCGGTAGAACCACGCGGCCGCGGTCGCCAGGGCCAGCAGGGCGGCCCAGGGCAACCAGGCCGGCGTGGCCGCGGCCGGTGGTTTGCCGGGCGCGCCGCTGTCCGCCAGCGCGGGCTTCAGGTCGAACATGTCGGTCGGTTCGGCCGCTTCAGCCGCTTCGGCGTCGGCGGCGGCCGGCAGGACCGGTGCCACCGCCACCACCGTGGCGGTGGCAGATGCCGACGGCAGCGCCAGGTTCAGGCCCAGCAACACGGCCAGCACCGCGGCCGGCGCCAGCATCATCAGCGCATAGCCCGCCACACGCAGCCGGGGTACACCGGCTTGCGGCCGCAGCAGCGCGGCCAGCACCGGGCGCAGCATGTGGGCGCGGCGCGAGCCGCCGAGCTGCTGCAGGGCGGGTGACAGCACGAGTTCGCGCTCGTGGGCCGGCATCGGCGGCATCAGCGCCGGCTTCAGCTTCGCGAGCACGACGATATAGACCACGTAGATGCCGGCCAGCATCAGCCCCGGCAGCAGCGCACCGGCGTACAGGCGCACGACCGAGACCCCGGCGGTCGCACCGTAGAGGATCAGCAGGATCGACGGCGGGATCAGCACCCCGAGGCAGCCCCCGGCTGTGATCGCACCGGCGATGACGCGGATGTCGTAGCCCGCTTTCAGCATCGCCGGCATCGCGAGCAGGCCCATCAGCGTGATCACCGCGCCGACGATGCCGGTTGCAGTGGCGAAGATCGCGCACGTCACGAGCGTCGCCACCGCCAGGGCGCCCGGCACCCGCACCATCGCGAGGTGCAGGCTCCTGAACAACTTCTCGATCAGGTCCGCGCGTTCGACGACGTAACCCATGAAGACGAACAGCGGGATCGAGATCAACACGTCGTTGCTCATCACCGCGTATGTCTTCTGCACCATCAGGTCCAGCGTCTGCGGCCAGGCGGCGGCGGCGTCGACGCGGGCATAACAGATGAACGCGAAGATCACGCCCATGCCCATCAGCGTGAATGCGGTCGGGAAGCCCAGCATGATGGTGACGACCACCAAGGCGAGCATCAGCAGGCCGATGTGGCCGTTCTGCAAGTCGCCCCAGGGGGTGAGCACGCCGACGGCCAGCAGCACCGCCACGATCATCGCGATGCCGAAACGCAGCTCCTTCCTCATGGGCGGCGCTCCGTGACGGGTGCGGGGTCGATTGCCACCTGCGCCCTCAGTTTCTCGACATCGACCTCCTGCACGTCGCGCTCGCGTTCACCCCAGGCACCGGTGCGCAGACAGACCCAACAACGCAACATCTCGGCGATGCCCTGCATCAGCAGCAAGGCGCCGGCGAGCGGGATCAGGGCCTTGAACGGATAGACCGGCGGGCCGTCCGCGGTCAACGCGGAGTGCTCCCGGATCGCCCAGGAATCGGCGGCATAGGTCCAGCCCGCCCAGACCAGTGCGACCACACCGGGACAGAAGAACAGCAGGTAGAGCGCCAGGTCGATGCCGGCCTGGGTGCGCGGCTTCAGCATGCCGTAGAGGATGTCGCCGCGCACGTGGTTCTGCTGGGCGAGGGTGTAGGCGCCGCCCATCATGAACAACGCGCCATAGCCCATGATCGAGGCGTCCAGCACCCAGGCATGCGGCGCGCGGAAGGCGTAGCGCGCAAAGACCTCGAACACGATCAGGCCGACCACCGCGACGATCAGCCAGCCGAAGGTGTAGCCCACGGCCTTCGAGACGCGGTCGCAGCCGCGCAGCAGCGTGTCCACCGGCGGATCAGGCGAAGAACTTGCGGTAGGCCGGCTGGGCCTCGACAGTCGTCAGTTCCGACCAGTAGACGACCCTCTTGGCCCAGGCCTTCTGCGAAGCGGCGATCTTCGCGAACAGCGGGTTCTCGGCACTGCGTGCCGCCGTGACCTTCAGCCAGGCCTCGAGCTGGGCGGCGAGGATGGGTTGCGGCGTCTTCATGACCTTCACCCCGTCTTTGGCTTGCATCTCGAGCAGGTCGGTCGACATGCGGTCCATCGACTTCCAGGACATCAGCGAGTTCGCGGCATGGGCGGCCTGCTGGATCGCGTCCTTCAACTCGGCCGGCAGCGCATCGAACTTGGCCTTGTTGAAGCTCAGCTCGAAGACGTTGTTGGCCATGTGGTAGGACTGCAGGTAGTAGTTCTTGGCCACGTCGGGGAAGCCGAGGATGCGGTCGTCGGTGATGTTCGCGAACTCGGCCGCGTCGATCACGCCGCGCTCGAGCGAAGGCACGATGTCGGCCGGCGCCAGCTGCACCGGCGCGGCGCCCAGCTCCTTCATCATGTCGACCGCCAGGCCGGACGTGCGGTACTTCAGCCCCTTCAGGTCGGCTGCGGTCTTGACCTCTTTCTTGAACCAGCCGAAGGGTTCAGTCGGCACCGGGCCGTAGAGCACCGAGACCACGTCGAGCTTCGCGGCGGCCAGGATCTCGGCGTAGAGCGCCTTGCCGCCGCCGTGTTCGATCCAGCCGAGCAGCTGGTTCGCGTCGAGCCCGAAATTCGGGCCGGCGCCGTACAAACCGAAGGCGGTGTTGCGGCCGAACCAGAAGGCCGGCACCGCGTGGCTGCCGTCGAGCGTGCCCTTGGATACCGCTTCGACCAACTGGAGCGGCGGCACCACCGCGCCGGACGGCAACATCTGGATCTTCAGCTTGCCGCCGGTGCTTTGCTCGATGCCTTTGCAGACATCGAGCGCGAACTCGTGAAAGATCGCCTTCGCCGGCCAGGCGCTCTGGAAGCGCAGGCTGGTCGCGGTCTGCGCGGTCGAAATTGCCGGCGCAGCGAGCGCCATGCCGCCGAACGCGCCGAGCTTCAGGGCACGGCGGCGGCTGCGTGCGTCGGGGGTGGACGGGGAGGCAGACAGCGCAACGGGACGGGACGGCTTCATGGCGTGCTCCAGGATGGGTGGCGGTGAAGCCCCATCCGCAAGCCGCGTGCCAATCATTGTGGACGCAATTCCACCAAAGTAGACGCCACGCGCACCCGATAGGGGAACTTATTCCCTTATGTGGCGCTCCATCTGGTGCATGCCGGCGCCGCCCTCAGCGCCGGAACGGCGTGCTGTCGATCACCAGGAAGAACTGGCAATCGACCGTGCCGAGGTTGCGGAATTCGTGCGTCGAGGTGGCCTGGAAATACACCGCGTCCCCGGCCTCGAGCCGGTGCAACTGCTCGCCCATGCGGGCCTCGAGCGTGCCGGTGAGCACGTAGATGTATTCGTCGGTGCCGCGCCGGTGCGCGGTGAACTCGCCGGTGGACGAACCGACCGGCAGGGTGTTCAACAACCAGTCGATGCCGCGCCCCGGCAGGATCGGCGAGATGCAGCGCCGCGTGTAGCCCGAAGCCCGGTCGCGCAGCACGGGCTGCACGCGCTGGGGCAGCACGACGATGTCCTGCTCTTCGGGGTCGACCAGCAGCTGCGAGAAGGTCACCCCCAGCGCCTCGGCGAGCTGTGACAGGACCGAGGTCGACGGCACGGCCTCGGCGCGCTCGATCTTCGAGATCATCGAGCGGCTGACGCCTGACAACTCGGCGAGCTGTTCGATCGCGAGGCCCTTGCTCTTGCGCTGGCCGCGCAGCGCATCGGCGAGTTTCGCGAGATGTTCGGCGCGGTCCTTGCGGCCGCCGGCGGCCTCCGCGGCCGCACTGCCAGCCGGTGGATCGGCAGGCTCCCTGGCCGCCTTCGGTGCGGAGCGCGGGGTTCTGGCGGCAGTCACCGCATGTGCCTTTGGGTTGGCCTTTTTCTTGCTCAGCACTGGAATCCTAAATAGTGGATTAAATTCTACAATGTGGAGGAACCACCATGAACAAGCCCGTGCCTGCTCACTATCTCAAGTATTACGGCTGGTCTGCACTCGAGTTGCGGGCCGGCGACAAGTCGATCTTCTTCGATCCCTTCTTCCGCCCCTACTGCGGTGCGCACTGGTTCAACCTGCCGGATTTTGCCCATGCCGACCTGGTCTGCGTGACCCACGGCCACGAGGAGCACTTCCTGGATGTGCCGGCGGTCGTCGAGGCCAGCGGTGCACGGGTGGTTGCGACACCGTCGGTCTGCCGTTTCCTCGCCCGCCGAAACAAGACTCCGGCCACACAACTGCTGCCCACAGAGTGGGGCGAACACGTCGATGCCGAAGGCTTCAGGATCGACCTCTTTCCGTGGAAACACCGCGACATCAGCCTCGTCAAAGCGATGAGCAAGGCCGTCTTCCACGGCAACACCACGCAGTTGTCCTGGGCTTGGAGCAGCGCCACCAACGCGCCCTTCTACTCGGGCTATACCGGCTTCCACGTCACGCTGCCCGACGGCCGCACTGTGCTGAACTACAACGAAGGCTTCAACTCGAAGATGACCGACCAGGACATGGCCTTGTTGAAGCAACAGTACTCCAAGGTCGACGTGCTGCTCGCCGGCATGCAGCTCTTCTTCATCGACGAGGTGGTGCGCGGCGTGAAGGCGCTGCAACCGAAGGTGGTGCTGCTCTATCCGCCGCACGAACACTTCCACGCGATGATGGGCGTCAGCTCCGCGCCGTGGGAGGACTTCGCCGCCGCGGTGCGCACGGCCTGCCCCGGCGTGCTGGTCGTGGTTGCCGTGCCGGGCACGGTGCTGGGCCTGAACGACCACAGCGTCCGCCTCGAAGCGACCACTGCGGCAGGCGCCACGCTGCAAGCCGCCTGATGTGGGCATGAGCGGCCGCCATCAGGCGGAACCTTTGCGCCCGGTGGCGACCGAACCCGCCTTGCCCACTTCCCTGCGAACCGCCCCATGACCCCTGCCGACACCCAGGCCATTGTCACCATCGCCGTGCTCGCGGCATTTGCCGACGGCGACAAACACGACCGCGAGCGCGACGAACTCAAACGCATCGCCGAAGGCCTGGGCCGGGCCGATGGCGTGCACCTGCCGACGCTCTACCAGGATGTGTTGATGAAACGCGTCGACACCGCGTCTGCGGTCGCCGGGCTCGGCAGTTCCGAGGCCCGCCAGCTGGCCTACGAGATGGCGGTCTGCGTCTGCGACGCCGACGGCGCACAGTCGGAGGCCGAGGCGCGTTTCCTGGCCAGCCTGCGCAGCCAGCTCGGCCTGGGCGTGTCGGCCGAGCGTTTCGCCGCGCAGGCCGAGGAGATCGCCGCAGTGCCCATCGGTGCGCCGGCGGCCTTGCCGACCCCAGGCATGGCGGCGCCGGCCATCGACAATGCCGCCCTCGACCAGGCGATCCTGAACGCCGCCATCCTCAACGGCGCCCTCGAGCTGCTGCCGGAGACCCTGTCGACGATGGCGATCATTCCGCTGCAGATGAAGCTGGTCTACCGCATCGGCCAGGCCCACGGCTACCAGCTCGACAGCGGGCACGTGAAGGACTTCCTCGCGACCGTCGGTGTCGGCCTGACCGCGCAGTACCTCGAACAGGCCGGCCGCAAGCTGCTCGGCGGCCTGCTCGGCAAACTCGGCGGCGGCATGCTCGGCGGCCTCGGCAAACAGGCGGTCAGTTCGGGCATGAGTTTCGCCGCGACCTATGCGCTCGGCCACGTCGCGAAGCGCTACTACGCCGGCGGGCGCACCCTGTCGACCCAGATGCTGAAGGACGCCTACACCAGCGTCGCCGCCGAGGCCCAGGGCCTCCAGGGGCGTTACCTGCCGGCAATGCAGGAGAAGGCCCGCGGGCTCGACGCCGGCAAGGTACTGGCGCTGGTGCGGGGCGGCTGAGGGTCAGTCGAGACCTTTGCCCAGCAGCCGCCAAGCGGCTGCGCCAGACGACGAACCCACGCTGGAGAATCTGCTGGCGCAGGTCCAGGCCCGAGGCATTGATCCCATGCGCTACCAGGCGTACGCCGACCGACGATGGGGCAGCGGCTGGAAGCTCAACCGGCACGGCCGTCGCCGGGCCGGGGACGAACTGGTGGACCGCTACCGCAACGACGCAAGGCTACAGCGACAAGATCGAAGGGTAAGCTCGTAGATGAGGCGATCGCCCCAGGCACGTAAGTCCTCGGGCGTACCGTCGTTGACCAGTGTTTGACCGCGTCGCCGTTGGTCTCGGCGATATCCGGGCCGTAGACGACAGCGCCGTTCTCGTACTGCATCGACGACATGGGCCTGAAGAACGAGGAGTTCCAATGCGAAAAGTCATCTTCATCGGATTCATCGTGTTCGGTGCGGCAATCGGTGCGGCTGCCGGTCTCGGAGGAGGCATCGACCTGAAGCTACTTTTCGGGTGCATCGGCGCGGTTGCAAGTGCGGCGATCGGTGGTGCTCTCGCGGGAATTGGTCGTCGCAGACGAGAGGACGAAGAAACCGACGCCCAGGGTCTTACCGACTCGCAGAACGCGAGGCGAAAGAACTACTGGCTGGATCGAGGGCGCCTGACCTCGTCACCGGGTCTGCCGCACCCTGACGATCTCGATCCTCATAGCCGGGGGCCGTGACTACTTGTTGCGTTTCAGCACGTTCCTCACTGCGTCCTTGGCCGCGTCCAGCGACACATCTGCGTCGCCGACAACTTGCTTGCCTGCCTGCGTGAAGAGTGACTTCTTGGACTTGAGCGTGCCGTCAGGCGTTTCGACGAGCTGGGCCTTGGAGTCGAAGCTTTCAGCGGCGCTGGCTGCCTGATCCTGCAGGCGTTTGTGAGCATTCTGGATTTCCGTCCGGATCGGCGAAGATCCTTGCTCCTGGGTTTGGATCGCAGGCGTGCCGGTCGGATACCCGGCCACGCGCCCATCATTGGTTTGCCTGGTTGTGCTCAGCGCCGGCGAAAACGCGCTGTCGCGGCGCACCTGCTCATGAGCGTCCCGGATGCCTCCAAACGAGGTGGGCAGCGAGGTTCCGTCCGAGAAGGTGGGAGTGGGGCGCAGCCCCTGACGTGCCAACTCGGCATCCATCAATGTGTGGGCAGCAGCACTGGTGCCGCCGTACTGCTCCACGTAGCGCATGAACATGTCCAGGTTGTGCGGGTCCTGGGCGATGTCGATGGACAATGTTTCTCCACGCTCGTGCGCTGCACTCATCCGTTCAGCCAATGCTCGGCGCTGTATGAACGTTGCTTCGGCGCGTTCCGATTGGGATGTCGTGGTCGCCAGGCGTGAGGCCATCTCTCGTCCTTCGCGGCTGTCAGATGAGATGGCGCTCAGCAGGCTGCTGTCCCGCGAGACTCGGTTCCCGAACTGCTTGAACTCGGCAAGCTGATCGGTGGTCATGGCGTTCCGGACCTTCTGCTCATCGGTCGTGATGCCGGACTGATAGTCCTTTCCTGCGCTTGCCTGAACGCGCGCACTGGCGACGGGTGTGCTCAGGCCCAGCGAGCCGCTGGCACCAAATGCGATGTGCGCGACCTGAGACTGCGACAGTCCTGTACGGTCGGAGACGCTCTTCGAAATCTGATCCAGTCGGCTCAAGGTTTCACCAAGTTGCTCGAAGCTGCTTGATGTTGTGCCCGATGAGCTTCGCATCGAACGCAGCTTTGCGGTGCCGCGCGTGAATGCCTCGGTCAACATTGCCGACCGTTCCTGTCCTGCAGAAACTGCCTCGCTACGCGCCGCGTCAGCCTGCCGGCTCGCCTCGGTGACATCCTGCTCCGAAACCCGCATCGAAACGACCCGCGACGCGAAGCCCTGGTTACGCAGCAGGCTCGCGGCCGTGCGACCAGTCAGCACATTGGAGGAGAAGGTGTTTCCCGTCAGGTCGTGCTGCCAACTGCCCATGAACGCCGACGTACGGTTTGGCGCCAACTGCATCTGGTCCATCGCGACGTTGCCCATGTTCACGTTGCCGCTTGCCGCGGGGCCGGTGCTTCCGGACAGCGTTCCCTGAAGCCCGGACAGCCCGCCTACCAGCGCTGTGCCGAAGTTCTCCATCCGCTTGAGCGCCGCCCAGGCGATGAAGGGGATGCTGATCGCCAGATACCCGACGATCGCCTCCCCCGAGATCGCACCCGAGTAGATGGTTGAAGCTGTCTGCAGCGACAGAGCTTTGACGCCGGTACCCAGATCGGCCGCGGCCGCCAGGTCATACGCGGCGTAGACCGATGCCATGTAGTTCAGCACCGCGTACAGAGGCGGCCACAGCTGGATCCAGATCAGGATCGTTGCATAGCCTTTGAAGGCCATCATCGTCTCGCGCCCGCTGGTCAGCAGGAGCAGCAGCACCAGCAGCGGAAACAACGCATACGTCACCGCCTCGATCACGTTCCTGAACACCGGCAGCGCCTGTTCGGCCACCTTTCCGTAGTTCAACCAGGTCGCGTTCTGCTGCGCCGTCGCCTGGGCACGGCCAACCGCCAGCATCATCGCCGCCGGATCGTTGACCTTCTGGCCGACGATGTTGCTCGTGTCGTTGATGGCGTTGATGACCGCGTTCTGGCGAATCAGATCGGCGGTCGTCGCTGCAGCGTTGGCGATGCTGTTCTTCAGGTAGGCCTGCTGGATCTGCCCTGCGATCACGCCCGCGGCCGTTGCCGCCGGCAGTGTCGGGTTCAGCGCAAACGCCAACTGCCCTTGGATCTTGGTGATCTGTGCCGGCAAACGTCCGTTGAGGCTGGCGTACACGTTCGGACAGGTATCGATGTTGATCGCGCCGCCGCCGGTCAAGGTGCTGAAACGCGCCGGGTTGGGCGTGGCCATCAACGCCCACACGTCGGCTGACGCTGAGAACGTCGCCGGGTCGAGCGTGCCGTCGACCAGGTCGTACATCGTGCAGTTGTTGATGTAGTTGATCAGGTCGGTGCGAAAGTTCGGATCCTGGAACACGACCTTGCCGGTGTCGCGGATCAGCCGGTTGCCGAACATCAACCCGTGCTGCTCGTAGGTGAGCTCCGCGGGCAGGCCGCCCACACCGGGAATGACCTGGAACGCGGTCTCGAACAGCCCCGTCAGCGTGTGGCCGATCGTGCTGGTCAGGCTGCCCAGCACCGCGACGCCGAAGGGCACGTTGCCGACCACCTTGACGGCTGAGCCGCCGGTCTTGTCGACGATGCCGACCGTCACCTTCGGCACGATCAGGACGCCGAACACCAGCAACACCGTTGCCAGCCACTTCCAGCCCTGCAGCTTCTCCGGCGCGAAGGCATACGCGAACAGCGCGGCCACGAAGCCGCAGAACGCCACCGCGGCGAGCGCCGCGGCGTAGTCACTCGACGCATGGATGGCCGCGGCCGCGTTGAAGATGCCGAACAGGCTTTCGGCATTCTGGTAGGCGTAGATCTCCCACATGGCGCGGGCACCGGGTGGCGGGCAGACTCAGCGTGCGAGGTAGGCCGCCTGGTGGCCGAGCATGTCCATCACATGCTGAGGCATGCTGGAGCGCAATTGCCGTTCAAGTTGCTCGAGGTGGCTGGACACCGCGCGGAACGAGCCCACCTTCTGGTACAGCGCACTCTTCTCCTGTGCGATCTGCTGCAGCACCGCCTGCGCCCGCTGCCGGACAACCCTGGATTGCTCGCGCTGCCCCTGCTGCAGCAGGTAGTCCTTGTCGAGCGCGGCCATGCCCAGGCGCAGGTTGCGCTCCAGGAAGACGTAGGCGTAGTCTGCGGCGATGACATCGCGGTACTGCGCGATCAGGCTGTCGCTCAGACCCGAGCCCGGGATGCTGGAGCCGATCGAGAGCATCTTGTAGACCGGCTCGGTCGTCTGGTTCACGAAGCCGACCTCGGCCGAATTGTTGGCGATCGCGGTGCGGGTCGCGATCTTGTCTGCGATCGAGCGCATCATGTTCTCGACCAGGGCCGTGAAGGGCGTGCTGGTGTACCCGGTGTTCAACGTCACGATGTCGCAGTTGGTGTAGTCGTTGCAGCGCAGCAGGTGCTGCGTCACGCTGGTCCCTGTGCCGGTGGCCTGGCCATAGAGCAACTGACTGATCGACGTGATGGTCGGTGCGATCGGGTCCGGATCGCGTGCCGCATCGTCGGGATAGAAGATGACGGTGCCGACGATGCTCATGATCAGCTCGCGCTCCTGATCGTCTAGGTAGCTGCCGGTGTACTGCAACGCCCTCCAGGTCAGGTTGCCGACGAAGGGCGCCTTGTTGCGCACACCAGCGTCGCTTGATGAGCGGGCCGACGCGAGAATGCTCGGCCGGTCGGTGGCGCAGCGCCGGCGGGCGGCATCGCGATCGCTTTCCAGGCCCATCTGGATGGCCAGGTCAGCGCAGGTCTCCTGCGAGCTGTAGCCGGCGGACTCCGCCGCCGTGCTGACGATGGCCTTCGCTGTCTCGCAGGAGTTGATGCGCGCGTTGTTGATCCAGGTCTCCAGGCCCTTGGCCCACTTGGTCAGGCCACCCAGTAACGGCGACACCGACTCCAGTGCAAGCTGGAACGCAATGCCTGGCAAGGCTGCCGTGATGTTCCTCAGCATGTTCTTGAACTCGTCTGCGGAGATGTGCGAGAACGAGCCTCCGAACACGTCGATGCCGCCGCAACCCGCCTTGGCACTTGGGAACTGGATCGCGGCGAGCTGGTAGACCTTGTTCGGAGAGCGCATGAAGAAGCTGCCGCCGGTGTAGGTGTTGAAGGTCTGGCCACGGAATGCACCGGGCGCCGTGTAGTTGCCGATGGTGCCGAGGTTGTTGAACATGTTGTTCACCTCGGTATTGAGATCGCCCGCATGCAGTGTCAGCGGTTGCAGCGCGAGGGCGCTGGTGGCGATGGCGACGCAGGTGCGGCGCAGGATCGGAGTTGGCATGGGTTCCTCCGGAAGTCAGGGGCGGGCGATCTGCCGCACGGCGCTGGGCACCATTGCCTCATAGCCTGGCGCCGAGACGGCGGTGATGCGCTCAAGGAGTTGCGCTTCGGACAGCACGCCGAAGCCGATGGGGGTGATCTTTCCGGTGAAGGGCTGCGCCAGATAGACGGCCGGAACCTGGGTCACCCGCAAGGCCGTGGCGATGCCGTTGTCGCGCCGCGCGTCCGGGAAGCCCGGCATCGTTCCGCCATCGACGCTGACGGCTTCAACCCTGATGCCGTGACGTGCCTGGAAGGCGCCCACTGTCGGCGCGAAGGCGTGGCAATAGGGGCAGTCGCCGCGGAAGAAGAAGATCAGCACGTGTTCGCGGCCAAGCTCCCCGATGGAGCGCGAACGATCGGCCAGCTGTTGCTGCTCGAAGACTTCGATGGCTTTGGCATTGACCGGGCGACCCTGCAGAGTTGGATCGAGTTCCGGCGTCGACCAGGCGACACGCTGGGCGACATCGGCGAAAGTCGAGGCTTGCGCGACGACCTTGGCCTCGAGCTCCATGTAGCGGCGCACGTTGGCTTCCGACGGGCGGATGATCGCTATGTTGCGCATCTCCTCGAGCGTCTTCTGGAGTCGCTCGAACTCTTCGAGTTCCGGCGCTCGCGGTGGCGGCTTCGCGGTTGGGGTCTTCGGCGCGGCAGGCAGCTTGAGGGCGGGCTTGGCTGTCGCTTCTTCGCCGAGTTCGGGTTCCTCGTAGAAGTGCCAGCCGCGCCACGCATCGCCCCAGAATCGCTTGGGTGCCTCGTCCGCCATCGCGCTGGCGGTCGACAACAGAAGGCCAATGAAGACGGCGAGACGCATGGCCATAGTGCAGCTTCAGGAAAGTGACTTCGGCGGCTGGCCGTCGCGGCAGTAGTTGATGCCGATGTCGACGGTTTGGCGACGTGGTGTTGGCGCGCCGGGCAACTGGACGCCGTCCTGCCAGAAACGAACCTTGAGCCGACTGCAGCCTGCTTGGGCGTAGCGCCGCTCCGTGCTGACGTCGATGTAGACCGGCGTGGTGGCCTTGAAGCGTTGTGTGATCGCGTCAGCCACGTCGCCGCTCAGGATGCCGTGTGCCTGACCGTCGGGCGCGTCGATCGCAGCCACCAGTAGTGCGCGAGCGTTCTCCACCGGCACTCTCTGCTGTGCCAACGCCGGAGCGGTCAGGCACATGACAAGCGCAAGCCACGGTGCGCAGTGCATCGGGCTCATTGGCACTTCCCCTGACCGTAGTAGCAGGTGGGTACCCGCCCAGAACTGTTGGTCTGCAGTGTCCCCAGGTCCGGCGTCATCGGCACGAGTGAGGCGTAGAACTCGGAGAGGTCCATTGCCGCGAAGTTGAGCGACTGCAGCTGATCGACGGTGAAACCTGAACAGTCCGCGCTCTCCGCGCCACCCCATCCCTTGCCGATCTGCGCGCGGCCCTGCTCGTTGACGATGCGCGCAAGCATCGAATTGAAGCAGCACTTGGAGGTCGTGTGTTCCTCACATGCGGCGCAGACGCCCGGGTGGGTCCAAATGCAGCGCGAGCACCAGGTACCCACGGTATGACACAGCTTGGCGCCTTCCTTCATCGCCAGCTTTCCCTCTTCCTCGTTGCACGACATCATCGACAGGACGATGTAGATGATCACGGCGATGAGCAGGGTCCAGGGATCGAACGCGACGACCAAGGTTTCGCTGGAGTAAACCGCGACCGAACCGGCAGGCAGGGCCGCACCATTGACCGCGACAGTGACACCGTAGGTCGTGAAGGTGCCGCTGAACCCGCCTCCGAGCAGCATGGCCGACATGCCCTGGTAGATGAACTGCTGGTTCTCGGCATTCATCAGGATGTCGTAGACCAGCCTGGACCCGGTGCCGAAGAGACTCTGGTTGGTCATGCCGCTACCGGCGCTATCGGCGTAGCAGCAGTTCTTCAGCAGGCGGTTGCGGCAACGGTTCTCTTCGCCCTTGAACACCTGCATGCGGCTGGTGTCGAGATACACGCCTGCCTCGCGCGCGGCTTCCAGCATCGACATGCTGCGGCCGAAGTCAGCATCGTTCGGACGGCTGATATCGAAGCAACTGCCCTGGAAGCAGAAAACGGTCGAGGGACAGGCGCTCGCGCTCGTCGCCGAGTGCGCCGTCGTGGGACAGGCGTAGGCATCCTCGAAGATCTCGCACACGCCCGTGGACGGGCTGGTCTGGCGGCACGCGGTGGCGCCAGGCGTGCACCCTTGGGCCACCAACGGGGCACAGTCGCTTTGGCCGGCAGTGCCGCTGCAGTTCAGTGTCTGCTCATACGACCAGCAGTCCCGGGTGACTGGATGACCATCGATGATCTTCGTGCCGGGACCATCAACGCAGCGCTCCGCGCTGACCGCGGTGCAACGTCCGCCGGCGGCCAGCGACGCGCTCTTGTCGTCCCAGACATCCGTCTCGATCTGGTTCATCGTCGGCTGCTGGAACGTGAGCGGAATCGTCCAGCCCGAAACCCCAGCCAAGGTCGCGCCGCCCGTCGGGGTAGCGCATTGCAGGCCGGTGGCGTCGTAGATTCCTTCTGTTCCAGGTGGGCACCCCTGCTCGGGGTCGGGGCTGACGAGCGCGTAACACTGATCGGCCGGACCGGACATGGGGTACTCGCCACCCCAGTAGCCGGTCAGGCTGTCGCCGCGCACGGTTCCGGCCGGGCAGGCGTACACGGGGGTACCGAACTGGAACTGGTAGTTGCAGCTGCCGGCGGTACATCCCGAGCCCGGCATCATCACGACCTTGAACGGGCTCCAGCAGGAACCCGACCAGTGCGGCGACAGGTCGGTGACAAACAGCGGGTCGGTGGCGCTGGTGGTGGGCAGATCCAGTTCCTGCCATCCGATGCAGCCGCCGTGGCCCCCCGCTGCGTAGAAGCGGAAGTGCTGCAACCCGTCGGCGCGGATACGGCACTGGGCATCGGCCACCATGTAGTCCGACCCGTTGCGGTCGGCCTGCCCATGGGCGAACCAATCGCCTGCCGTGCAGCTGGGCACCAGTTCGACCTGGACGTTCAGGTCGCGTCGCATCGAGTACGCGCCGATGCCTTCGTAGCGTAGGCACGACCGAGGTTGTGTGCCGGCCGGCACGCTGGTCGTGGCCGTCATGCAGCCGCTGTAGTAGGACGCGAGATCCTCCAGCACACTGGAGGGACTGCGGATGATTGAGTTCGCACCAAGCACCGCGGGGTCGTAGGCGCTGACGCCCGTGCGTGGTGTATTCGCTGACGACATCGCGCCGCGCTGCGCCTGGCACACGGGGTCGTTGGGCAGGGTGGCGCACAGTGCAAGGCGAGCGGATCCTTGTGAGGACAGGTTCGGTTGCTTGTAGTAGGCCGACTCCGCGGGCGTCGTCGTGTACCCAGGCACCACGGCGGTCGCGCCCGGCGTCGTGACGCTACCCCGCGCGACGGGGTTGGCCGCTTGCCCGGCTGCGACGCCTTCAGCGTGTGGATCGGCGAGGGCCGAGGTCTGCGTCGTCAGAAAGCAGAAGGCGGTGAACCAGGCGATGGGCTTGCGCATTGTCTTGCCTCACCGGCTCTTGAGCCGGCGCAGGACCGTGCCTGCGTCCTTGGCGAAGCGGGGTGCCGAGCGTTGGACGTGCGTCAGTGCGTAGCCAAGGCTGACGTCACCGGCCACGATGGCGTAGCCGTCGCCCGGCACGCACAAACCTGTTGCACAAGGCGCTGCTTGTGCCCCATCCCGCACGAGCACAAAGGATGGCGTCCGCGTGACTGTGTATCGGTCGAAGGCTTGCGGATCGATCTGGACCGCGACCTTGCGGTCGCCGATCAGTTGCTGCACACGTGCCGCAGTGCGAAGCAGCGACCCATCGACCAGCCCGCGCAGGACCAGGGTTGCCTGGGCCCGCGATGATTGCTCGACCAGTCGTTTCAACGCCGCCTCCGGCATGGCGAAGCTGACGAAGACGAGGACCGAGGGGCCCGACGACGGATGCAATGCTGACTTCGAGGTCTGCGCATCGAAGCCGCGTGACAGCGCCTCCAGATCGATGGGCGCCCTGATTGCAGGCACCGGCAGCTTGTCGATGCGCGGCGCTGATGGAACCGGCACGCGGCGAAGTTCTTCGTCCGTCGGCATCCGGTTGCGTTCGCGGGCGCGTTGCATGTCCTGATCGGTCACGACGGGTTGCGCCAGCCGTGTCTTCTCGATGTCCGACTCGGTGACTGTGGGCACAGGCTGAGCGGAGGCCAGGCATGCGAGTGCCAGCAGGCCAGTGGCGACCGCGTCACGCGTGGACTCAATAGCCCACACAGCAGTTCCTCTTGCGAAACAGCATGAAGGCGAAGTCCTCGCCGCGGACCGGGTACTCCTTGCCCGCGCCCCAGACGATGGTGCTGCGCCCGAAAGGCTGACAGCACCGCCCGCCATCCTTTGCCGTGTTGGCGACCGGGTAGGTGAGCTGGCTCTTGTAGGCCGTCTTGTCCATGGCCGGCAGGAAGTAGGGGCCGCACAAGCCTGGCTGGCCATGCCAGCCCCAGGCGAGCAACTCGCGATGCATCTTGGCCGTCAGCCGCTGTGCGAGCAGCTCGGCGGTGCGAACGCCACCCATGTGGTACGGCACATGACCGTCGAGCGGATACAGGCCACCCTGGCAGCCCGCACACCAGAACATCTCTGGAATGCCGAACCCGGCCGTCGCGGCCACGCAGTCCGCAGCGCAAGCCGCGATCGCGATCGGGTTGGCGAACAGCACCGCCTCGGGGTTGAGGATCAGCGTCAGTTCGTCGTCGTTCCACAGCGGGTCGACCTCGGTCAAATAGGCCAGGTCGAAGGACCCGCGTTCCAGGCAGGGGAAGTCGGTGACGACCTCCATCCAGTACAGCGCTGGGTTGATGTAGAAGTGGGCTTGGTAGAAGCTGCCGCCGTCGCCGTCACCTTCTGCGCGCGTGAACCGAGCTGCCGATGGCGCGCTGATGCCGGGATCGAGGTCGATGCCGCCGAGAGAGGACAGGCAGAAGGGCTTGCGCACCGCCTCGACATGGCGCGCCGGCTCCCAGAAGCCGATCGACAGACCGATGGTCGGGTTGACGCCGCAGCTGCACACGGGGTTCGACGGGTTGGCGATGTCTTCCTGGCCGTCGAAGTTGCCTACCGTGCTGGATCCGATGCTGATGGGCAGGATGCAGGACCAGCAGATGTCGGTGATGGGATTCGGAAACGCCCCGGTGCAGGTCAGGCTGTCGGATGCCCGGGCGCCCACCACGCTGACCCACAGCGCCAGGGCGACGAGCCATGCTCTTGCGGCGCGGGCCCTCATTGCACGGTGACCTCGTCGATGCGCAGCCGCCAGCCTTCCTGCGACACCACGGCTGGCACCTGGCGGATGCCGAGCCGCCGGCTGAGCGTCCCTTGTTGGTCGTAGTAGACGGGCACGCGCCACGCCTTCATCAGGTCCAGATACGAGCCGCCCGTGAGGACAGGCTTCACGCGACCGTCGTAGCTGGACATGACCTGGCGCGCTCGCGTCACCTGGCGCGGATCGCGGGCGTCGAAGAACAGGAGGCGCTTGGACAGCGAGACGATCTCCAACGGGTTCTTGCGCGTGCCCGCGGCGAACAGCAGCCGTCCCTGGGCGTCCACAACGTTGCGGTCCAGCGTGAAACTCGGATCGACGTAGTAGGTGCGAGCCTTGGAAGTAGCGATCAGCCCTTCGACGGGCACCGGAGAACGCACGGCATCAATGCCGCGAGTTCGCGCCTCGTCCATGAGCCTTTGCAGTTCGCCGCTGTGTTCCTTGGCACGCAGGCGCCGTTCGATGTCGGCCAGCAGATGCGGCTCGGCTATGCCATAGGTCGGGCCGACAACGCCGAGATCCACTGCATGGGCCAAGTGCAGCAGTCCGAGGCCGACAATTGCAAGCGCGCGCTTCATCTTGGGCCTCCACAGGAGAGGCTTTGCGCCAACGCGGCCAGTGCCTTGGCATCGCGCAACTGACTGGCGCGGATCATGCCCATGAGCACGCGATCCCCGCTGTCGTGCGCCATGGCGCGCCGGAGTTGTTGCGTGGTCAGCGCGCGGCCGCAGCGCTGTTGGTTGGCGCGGAGATAGGCCTCGGCGCCTTCACGCGCGGCAGGTGCGATCTGCTCCAGCAAGCCCAGGTAGTCGGCCATTGGCATGCTGCTGTCGGCAACGCCCGAGGCGGGCTGCGCGTGGGCGCCCGCCAACAGACAAGAGGCAACAGCCAGGGCGCAGGTTCGAACGCGAGCGAGCATGCCGGCCTCTCACCACAGCGGGATCACGGTGCCCAACACCTGGTCGGCACGAACAAGGCCGCTCACGCGGTAGCGGGAATCGAAGGAGTCGGCGCTGGTGCCCTGGACGTAGTAGTGGCCCGCGGGGATCACGGTCGAGCCGATAGGCTCCAAAGGCCGACGGTCGTAGGCATGTGTCTTGGCGACACCGACGACTTCGCCATTCACGGAAACCACCCGGCCGGACACGCTGACCACGTCGCCCGGCAGACCACGAACGATCTTGAAGAACGGTTGCCCGTGCAGGCCCGGGTAGTGCGCCTGGGCCTCGCCATCGAACGCGAACACGACGTAGTCGCCGCGTTGCAGATCGCGTGGTCCGTACAGGAGCCAGGCCACACGGCACGGCAGGCTGGGCGTCCAGTTGAAGAGCACCGGGAGGCGCGGCGTCGGGTCGACGAAGAGCCGCGTGTAGGCAAAGCCCCAGATGGCGAAGACGGGCAGCACGACGTACCAGTGCCGCCGCATTTCGTGCAGAAGGCCGTCGAACGCCGCCAGCACGCGGTAGGCCGTCGCGGTCATGGTGCCTCCACCTTGGTCCTGAGATGCGCCGTCAAGTCGACGGTGCGAGGTGTCCTGCCGGCGATTGCGCTCTTCAGGACGACCAGGCACCCGCACTCGCGCGGCAGATCATCGAGTGCGATTGGCAGGCGCTGCGCGAAGACACGCGCCATAGCCATAGCCTTCTGCCGCTCGTCATCAGAAGCAGCTCTGGTCAGGATCAGCGTGAACTCGGCCTCTTTCTGCCGGTAGACCTCACCGACATCGACCACGCCGACGCGCAGCGCCGGGCGGATGACCCAGTGGTCGTAAGCCGCCAGCCCAGCCGCGAACAGCAGCATCGTCAGAGCGGCTTGCAGCGCCAGGGCTCTCATACCGAGTGCCCCCGGCGCCGGAGCACCTCGTCGATGGCATCCTGGATGCTGTAACCCCGCGCGCGCAGTTCGTCGATCGGCGTGTTGTCTTCGAGCTTGTTGGAGAACAGCAGGTGGGTGGCCGGATCGAGGATGTTGCGGGCCACGCCTTCGCCGACCGGCGATGAGATGTACAGCTCGGAAAACACGCCAGGCTCGGTGCGCAGCGAGTTCAGCAGGCGCTTCTTGGCTTCGTCCATCGACAGCCGCCCCTTGCGGTAGAGCAGTTCGATCGACTCGGGTTTCTGCCGCAGCAGGAACACCCAGTCCGAGCAGTTGAAGGCGGCCTCCATCTGCGTCGAGCTGTAGAAGTCGTCGGCACTCTGTGTGGCCGTGCCCAGTGCGCCGCCGTACTTGCGGGCGCGCCGAGCGGCTTCTTCGATGACCGCGGCTTTGACCGGATCGTCGGCGCCGATGTCGCCGAGCTGCTGTTTGAGTTCATCGACGAAGAGCACTTTGCGCCGATTGCGCGTCAGGTACATCTCCGCGGTGATCTGGTGCAGCAGCAGAATATTCACTACCGCATGCAGGTCGGGCCGACGCTTCAGCTCCTCGTTCTCGATGACGATCGTGTCGTTGCTGAAGTCGACGTTGTTGACGCCTTCGAAGAATCGTTCGTACTGTCCGCCGCGCGCGTATGGGTTCAGCATGATCGCCAGGTCCTTGATGCGTGGGTCGTCGCGCACGCCCAGCTCTTCGATGGTCCCGCCCTTGAACGCATCGCGCAGGGCGGTGATCGTCAGGTCGTTACCGTGCGCCCTGAACAGCTTCAACACCATCGCCGAGATGGCCTTGTACTGGACCTCCTCGAGCGGGCGCTGCATCGACGCCATCTTCGAGATGCCGGGCACCAGCATGTCGATGTCTTCGTTGATGTCGACGATGCGGGTGAACGGGTTCAGGCAGATGTCAACCTCCGGCCGGAACTCGATGTAGGTGCCTTTGGCCTGCCGGCAGAGCTTCTCGAAAGAGCGGCCGAGGTCGAGCATCCAGACCTTCGCGCCGACAGCACGGTAGGACCAGGCCATCTCGTTCATCAGCACCGACTTGCCGGAGCCCGGTGCACCGACGATGGCAAAGTTGTAGTTGCCGAGGTCGTTGTCGAAGAGGTCCAGCGTCATCAGTTGGCCGCGCCTGCCACCGAACACCAGCACCGGGGTCCGTGTGCCACGCCATTCACCGATCAGCGGTGCCAGGTGGATGGCGTTGGCCATGGTCTTGCGCGAGACCCGGCGCATCTTCGCGAGGTCGCGGTGGAACCGCTCCGACAGCGTCATCGGCAGGCTGGCCAGCAGTGCCTGGCGGTGCATGTAGGTGTCGGCATTGAGCTGGAAGCCGCGGCCCCGCCAGATCGCGTTCGCAGTCTCGTGGGCGGACACCGCGCGGTCAGGCGGCGAGAAGATCGCAAGCTGGTGGTACAGGCTGACCAGGCTGCCGCCGGTGTCGATGGCCTCGGCGGCTGCTGCCCAGTCCTGCAGCTTCTTGCCCACGTCGGGCATCACGTCGGCCATCTTGCTCTTGGCGTTCTGCGTTGCTCGCACATGGTTGGCCGTCACCACCGACTTCGTGACGTTGGGGTCGAGCACGTGAACGCCCATCGTCAGGAGGAAGGGCGCGGTGTACTGCAGCGCAGGCTGCATCAGGTCGCCGATCAGCGAACCCATCTGCCACAGCGCGAAGCGTTCGGGGAATGACTTGATGGAATAGAAGCGTGCTTCAAGGACGTCCGGCGATCCCTCCTTCCACAAGGTCAGGCCGCCGGCGTGCGGGTCCTGGATCGTGTCGAAGTCGACGATCTGGTCACGGATCTCGCGCCCATCGTCGTAGTGCAGGTTGGGCGCGTCGGTCTGCGAGATGCGATCGGGATTGGTGAAGAGCGCGCACCAGTTGATCAGGTCCGCGGCGTCACAGACCTGGTTGGGCAGCGACGCCGAACGCAGGGTCGACGACATCGATTCGCGCAGCGCCAGGATCTCGTCGCGGCGCGTGAGGTCGCCGGCGTCACCGGGCAGGCTGACGCTCAGCATCAGCCTGAAGTCGCGGACCGTGTAGTGGAAACCGGAAGTCAGGGACTGCTGTGCACCGCGAATCAGGTGGGCCGTGCGCTGGCGCGCCAGACGCCTGTAGAGGTTGTCGTTGCGGGCAGGGCGACCCCAGTGATGGGCCTTGTCCGCCTGGTCCTCGTCTTCGACGCGCAGGTTGGCGTAGCGCCGCAACTGCTCGTGCACATGGGGCGATCCGAAGAGGTGGAACTGCAGGCCGGTCGCCGGCGGGCAGTTGGCGTACAGAGAGACCAGCACCTCCGCCATGCGTTCGTCGGCGCCCGACTGCGGCATCACCTCCAGCATGAAACCCAGGCTGTCGCGGTTGACGAAGAGCTTCTCCGTGGCCAGGTACGCCGAGTAGGGCAGCCAGGAAGCGAATTGCTCTGCTGGCGTGTCCGGCGCCTTTGCAAAGCTGAAGATCGTTGGGCGTTCTGCGGAGGAACGGCTTCGCGGGTGGGTGGCGGTGGTGTCCATGGTCGTGGTCCTCACTCGTCGGTGTCCGCCGGGTTCGGCATCGGCCTTGGGAGGGGCGCCGTCGGCAGCGGCGTGCTGAGCGGCGGGCGGAGAACGCCCTTGAGGTCCGGTGCCGGAGCGTCCGCGGCACTCGCGCCCGTGGACCGCGGCGGCGGCTTCAATGGTGCGAAGGTGTCGCGGACTTGCCGCTGAACATGGTCGATTTGCCACCGACCTGCGTCGACCTGAACGTAGACGTAGCCCTGGTCGTAGAGGTCATGGTCGGCGTCCTCCCAAGGCTTGAACCACAACCTCAGGATGCGCGGCGAGGATCTGAGCGAGGTCGGCGAAGGCGCTGCGCTGATCGTCGGTGTTGGCTTGCCAGCGGGCGTGATCGGCGTCAGGTGTTCCGGGAGGGCGGTGGCGCGCTGCCGCCGGCGGGGTAGGTTGTTCTGCACCGCGTTGGCGTACACGCCCGAAACGGAGTCGCACGTCACGCCCTCTGGCGCCTTGCACGCATAGCTGGAACTGCCACTGAGACCGGAGAGGCTGGTGCAAGCGGCGAGCGTCAGTGCGGTGCTGGAAAGGGCCAGGAACCGGATGAGGCTGCTGGTCATGGCCGTGCTCCCGCGTCAGCCTGCTTGAGGCGCGCTTCAAGCACCCCCCGTTCCACGTAGCCGTCCGTCCTGCTGCCATCGGCCCACACCAGCGTGGGCGTCCCCAGCACGCCCAGGCGTCGGGCCAACGCCAGGTTGCGTTCCAGAGGATGCTCGCACGACGGTGAAGTGCTCAGGTTCGAACTGTCTCCCTGCAACATGTACCGCTGCCAGGCCCGTTCCTGATCCGCGGCGCACCAAATGGCCATGGGCCGGGCGCTGCCCTGGAACGGCACGAGGAACGTGTACACCGTGATGTCGTCGAGCGTGGCGAGCTCGGGCTCGAGTTGCTTGCAGAAGGCGCAGCCTGGATCGCTGAAGACGGCCACCCTGTGCGCACCAGAGCCGCGAACGGTCTTGATGGCGTCACCGAACGGCAACTGGTCGAACGCGACACGTTCGGTACGGACCTCGTTCTGCGGCGAGCCTCGGGGCGGCGATGCCGATGCGAGCCTCGGGCCGGTGAGGTCCCGCATGGTCTGCGTGTCGAAGACGCGGCCGAAGACAAAGTAGCGAGGGTTCTTCGGCGACACATAGGCCACGTTGCCGTTCATCCAGACCTCGTAGAGGCCAGCGACCGGCGAGCGAGACACCTCGGTGAACTGGGTGGCGGGATGTGCCTTGCGCAGGCGTTCGAGCAGACGCGTCTCGTCGGGCTTGGCGGCGGGCGCCGGCGTTGCGACCGAGCAGTGCACGGCAAGGATCAGGCACAAGGCGGCGCGCCAGCGCGCGACCGACAGTTCAGTACTCGCGGTCATCGGAGGGCTCCAGGTAGCGTTGATCGGGGGCACCGTCACGGCGCGAAGCCATGGAGCCTTCGACGGATGCAGTCATGGGCACGTCGATGCGAACGCCCTTGGTGATGACGACATCGATCTCCCGGCCCGCATCGACTTCGATCACCGGAAACGTGTTCTCGGCGAGCTTGATGTAGTACTGGGCGAGGCGATCGAGCGCCTTGCCGACGCCGGTGCCTATGCCGGCGCGATAGGCATCCGCACCCGTTGCCGTGCCGATGGTTCCGAGCGCGGACGTGCTGTAGGTGGTGGAGGCCGTCGCCACACCCTGGCCAATGCCGCTGACCACACCTGCCAGCAATGCGTTGGCCAGCATCTGGCCTTGCTTGGTGACCAGGCGCCCGCGCATGCCGACCTTGCCATCTTCACCGTACACGCTGCCCTGGATCCTGACTTCGAGCGTGGCGCCGTCTGCGCGCACGCAAGACAGGCTTTCGGTGCGCAGGTAGGCACGCTCGGAGCTGATGTCACCGTACCCGGCGGCGATCACGAAGCACTCGCGGTATTCGCCGCGGAAGCGGTTCGGCAGGACGGAGGTGTCCGACAGGCGGATCAGAACCGGATGCGGGTTGGATTGCGCCTGCCCGCCGGTCGGCGCGTCCAGGCCACCGATCAAGGTGCCGCGCGTGAAGCTCACCGGCAGGAAGGTCGACACCGTGCGTGCCTCGGGGCTGTTCGCGGAGGCAGCGCCACCGGCCTGCGCGGGAGGTTCTGGCGGCTTTGGACGTTCGCTCACGGTGACTCGTGTGAGGGCGGGTAACCCGGGCGCGAACGCAGCGCTGGGAAGTCCGAGTGCACCCGGTATGCCGGGCGGCAAGCCCATCGGCGAAGTGCGATGCGGCGGTGGCAGACTGCTCGCTGGCGGCAATGCCTGAGGTGCCGGCGCGGGCGGCGGTGGCGCCGGAACGGGCGCGGGTGGCATTGCCGCGGTATTGGCTGCCGCCTGGGTTGCAGAGGTCAGCCGTTGCTCCAGATCGGCGAAGCGCTTCATGGTGACGGCTTCGAAGGTCTGACGGTCCTTGTTCAGGCGGCCTTGTTCTTCGCGTTCGGTTTCGTACTGGGCCAGCTTGCTGCCGGCCGTGCCGACCCATTGATCGACAGGGTTGACCTGCTGGCCCGGTGACATCACGCCGATGTTGGTCACCGCGCTGGGCCTGCCCGTGCTCTGCTTCGCTTCCTTGTTTTTGCCGTCGCCGTTCGATGCAAATACCAGCCACAGCAGGCCGATGCCGACTACCAGGATCCCGGCCAGCATGGCGTACTGGCGCTGGCGGGGGGAGAGCCGTTCAATGCCGCGGCGCGCGGCCGCGCGCAGTGCCGCAGCGGGGTTGGGAACGGCGCCGTTCATCGCGCAACCCCGCGCCGAATGACAAAAACATTCGTCGTCTCACCGGGCCGCAGGTTGTGATGCTCAATGGCGATGCCGGCCACCTGGCCCTCTTCGCGATCAAACTCCTGCTCGGCAAGCACCATCACCGCGGGACCCACGTTCTGCAGTTGGTACTTCTCGCCGACGAGGGCACGTCCCTCGTAGCGCCGCATCAGCGTGAAACGCGCCTCGGCCCAGAGCTGCACGGATTGGCCCAACTCCTCGACGCGAACATCGGGCGGCACCCGGTCGGAGGCCATGGCCAACAGCAGGGCCTTCATCGCGCGGATGTGGTTCGAGGACGGGCTCGGGGCCCCCTGCAGGGGCGCGCCTGGCAGCGGCGTCCGCGTGGTCTTGTCGCGGATCACGATGGTGTCCGCGGGCGTGTCGGAGCGACGCAGCAGAAGGGTGTAGGTCGCCTGTGCCGAAGATACGAACAGGTTGATCGGCTTGCTCGAGTCGCCGATGGGGCGCACGTAGATCTCGCCCTTGTCCCGATCACACTCCAGCACGAATTCGCCAGACGGATTGACGGGTGGGGCGGGTGCCGGTCCGATCGGTGTGGTCCCCGTGGCCGCGGCCGTCGAGCCCCCGCAGTTGGTCGAGTGGATATTGCCGAACACGTCGGTGATCGGCGAGCCATCGATTCGGATTCGCGTTGGCTCCTTGATCGATACGATGGCTTCGACCGCGACACCATCACGCGCTTCGACCACCTGGAGCGCCTGCGACGGTGATCCAGCGATCACGGCCGCGATGACGGCCAGAAGCGCCGGGAAAGTGGTTGCCCGGCCGTTGCTCTTGGAGGTTCTACGGTGCTGCACTGGGCACCTCCTTGAACGTCTTGAGGTGCATGCGTCCACCGGCGTAGCTGAACTCGACCAGGTAGGCCTTGGAGTCGTTCGCTGTCTCCTGCCCGTTGACGAGGGTCCGGAGCCGCCCGCGCACGACGACGGTCTGTGCGTCCTCGCTGGGTACCAGTTGCTGCGGCATGAAGACCGTGCTGGCGTTGATGCGCTTCAGCCGTGTGGCCTCCAGTTCCTGCCGCGTCTTCATCGCACCGTGTTGATCAGGTTCGACGTAGCCGAGCAGGACTTCCTTCTTCCAGTCGATCGAAGCCGGTGTCACGTCCAGGATGAGCCAGGCGATGAAGCTGCCCATCTGCTCGAGGTACTCACTGCTGGCCTTGTCGCGTTCGACCCAGAAGGACTTGTTGATCGAAGGTGGGACGATCAGGGTGCGCACCGAGCCGAGCAGGTTGAGGATCACGAGGAGCGCGATGACCTGACCCGTGGCGAGCGCACCGACGGCCATGCCGAGGCCCCGGTTCCTGCGCCGAAGCTCCTTGAGGTCGCCGCTGAGACGATCGAAGTCCATATCGCGCGCTCTGGTGCTTCAGCCGACCATGCGGCGGATGTGCGATGGCGGCGTCGCGCGCATCGCCGTCATCGGGCTGGTGGGCAGGTGCCAGTACAGCCAGTGCATGGCGAACGCGGGGTGCTTGTCCGCCTTGACGCGCGCGATCCAGCGCGATGCGAGGACTCCGATGCCCATGCACAGCGCGAATGACAGCTTGGAGCCCGACACGTAGCCGAGGAACAGGCCGAAGATCACCGGCGCGGCAACGTCCAGATCCCAGAAGCCGACCTTCCACTGGTCGTCCAGGCGGCGCGGGATGTAGGTGTCGGCGAGCATGCGAGCTCCTGAGCAGAGAGCGTCAGCGCACGTCAGACCACCGCGCCCATGATCGCGCCCGCGATCACGAGGCCGACCGCGCCGAAGATCGCCAGGCCGACGTAGAACAGCACAGGCCCGAAGTTGCGCAGCGCGGCCAGTGAGATCAGCGCAACGACAAAGCCGACGAAACCGACCAGGGCCTTGATACCCGGGCCGAGGGCTGCGATCTGCGTGAGGGCTGCGACGAGGGGGCCCGTGATGCCTGTGAAAGCAACGAGGTCGAGTGCGTGGCCGGGCAAGGCGACCAGCAAGCCCAGGGCGAGCAGGCCGAGCAAGCCGATGCCGGCGAGCGGCTTGCGATTGAGGACGGGGGGACGCAGGACAGCAGTGGTCATGAGAACTCCGAAAGAATGAAGATGGGATCGGGGTGCTGAGGCGTGGTGGTTCACCCGGCGACGGGCGGACCGCGGGCGGCCACCGAAAGGAGCCGGCGCTCTGGGTCAGGCTGGGCGAGAGCAAGAGTCGAAGGCGACTTCATGGCATCCCCTCATCGCGCGGCCGGTACGCCAGCTCAACGCGGCGGTTCCGTGCTCGACCGGCATCCGAGTCGTTCGGGGTCGCGTAGCAGCAGCGACCCTTGGCATCGATGGCGATACGTGCGGGAAGATCGGGCGCCAGGTCCAAAAGGTGGTCGCGGATCGTCAGCGCGCGTGCCCGAGCCAGGGCCTGGTTGATCGACTCGCTGCCGAGGTCGTCGGTGCGACCCGAGATCACGATGTGATCGGTGCGCTGCAGCTTCTCGAGGGCATCGCTCAGGAGTGCCTTGTGCGTGGCTGTCAGAAGGGCGCTGTTGGTTCCGAAGTGCAGGACCAACTTGCGAGGAGCAATGGTGTCGGCATCCCTCGACGGAGCGGCGACCAGGTGACCCGCGGGGCGCGTTGCCACGGCGGCACTCGCGGCGGCGGACGGCATCGCGACCACGGGCGAAAGCGGTACCGAGGCGGACGTCGAGGCGAGTACCTTGGGCGTAACCGACGGACAGGCCGGTTCCATGCAGCGCGCGAAACGGGCGTCGTGCCCGAAGCCGACTTGACCGATGTGCGGCGCCGCGGGCATGGCCTCGGCGGGGCGGGGCTTCTGCGGCGATGGGTCATTGGCAACCAGGCTGCAAGCCATCAGTAGCAGGCCCGCAGCCAGTGCCGCGACCCGTTGCAGGGGTGCGCTTCGCTTCACGGCGACACCCGTGCGGCGAGGATCAGCGGCTGCTTCGACGCAGGCTTCGCGGCGTCCTGAACAGTTGGGGCATCAGCGCCTGGCAGATGCCGATAGACCTGCCACGCGTAGCGGCTTCGAGCGGCCTGACATGCCTGGCCTTTGAGCTGCGTGCAGGCAGCGTTGTAGGCGCCGACGCCATCCCAGCTGACGCCGTGGCGGCTGAATGTCTGCGCCAGCAGCCAAGCGCCCACGTGGATGCTGGTGCAGGGGTCGTAGAGATCGTTTTCGGTGATGCCGCGGCGCGCCAACGCCGGCAGGTTCGAGCTGTTGATCTGCATCAGCCCGATGTCGTAGCTACCGGTGCGCTGGCGATGGGTCAGGTTGACCGCCCGCGGGTTCAGCTGCGACTCGACACTGCCGATGGCGTACAGAAGCTGCGGCGAGACGCCATAGCGTTGGCCCGCCTCATCCCAGCAGGCGAGGGCGTGCGCTGGCGACAGCAGCATCACCATCCATCCGCGAAGACCGAGCAGTCGCATGACTTACCCCCGAAGGCCGAGACCCGCGTGCCGAAGCACGCGCCGATGTGAGGACCGGCAGGGCCGGTCAGGGTCGGGTTCGGGTGGGCCTCGGCTCGGTGGCCTTGGCGGGGTGGTGCGCGGGTGAGTGCGGGCAGCGGGTCAGGCCAGGGCCTGCGCTTCCGCCGCCGTGGTCAACTTGGCGGTGGTGTCTGGCGCAGTGCCGTGTTCAATCTGGCTTGTCGCAGCACCGTCGCGCCGGGCGCATCAACCTCGCGCACCAGCGCCGCGCAGGCGGTGGTCAGCTGATCAAGCTGAAACTTGGGGTTCGGATGCCGGTTGGCAGGCGAGCGCTGCAGGTCTTGGAGCAACTCGTACTGCGGGCGCCACATCGACTCCCTGCGGCGGGGCGTCTGGGGTGAGCGCAGCACCAGTTCAGTTCCGAGGAAGCGGAAGATGCGCGCGGGGCCGGCGGCATCGGCGAGGACCAGCGACACGCAGGCGCTGATGAGGTCGGGGAACCGGAAACTTGGTGCGCTGTTGTGTTCGCCCTTCAGGACGCCGTAGAGCCACTCGTGTTCTTCGAGCCAGAGGCGGGTTTCGGCGACATCGGAGGGCGCGGTCCGCCATGGGCCAGGGCCTGGCGGTTGCAGCGGGGTGATCGACGCGGCTTGATGCATGACGCCTACCTCGGTTCCTACAGGTTCGTTTGGTGTCTGGAGCGCATGGACGAACGGTAGGGCTGGAGGTCGTTGGAGTCCCTCGCGAATCAGCGCTTTGTTCAGGGGTTTTCGGCGTCAGCGGGCATCGGCGACGGACCGGACGTTTGGCGCGTCAGGCTCGCTGCGAGCGCAGAGATCCAGAGGTTGCCCAGCGGTCGATCAACGGAAGTGACCTCGCCGGGCTTGTACTCACTCAACCGGTACGACCCTGCAGTCCGAACTTGTCGTGCCAGGCGGCAACTTCCAGCGGCCGCAAACCAAAGCGCACTGCGTTGCCGCCGTGCAGGGTGTCGAACTCGGTGCGCAGCTGTCCTGCAAAGCGTTCCCTGTCTTCGGCCGCAACCGACGCCGGCGTGACGAGGCCGAGATTCCCGTCCTCGAGCGCCAGGCCTTGTTGTATGAGCGCCTTGACGGCAACACCGATCTCGGCGCGATAGCGCAGACGGAAGGTGTCGGGCGGCACTAGTTGCTGCTTCACGGCCACGTACTGTTGGCAGGAGCGTTCATAGGCCCAGACGAATACGTCGCGCAGCAGTTCGATGCGCGTGAGTTCGTAGACGCCCAGCATGCCGTCGACGTAGGCCCGCGCCGGCACGTCGATGAACGACAGCGGGCAGAGGTTGTGTCGCAGCAGCGGGATGTTGGCAGCCAGCCGGGAGACCCGCTTGTTCACGTCCTCGAAGGGCTGCAGGTAGGGCAGGTGCACCATCAGAAAGAAGGCCTGCTCGAATGCGTCGTCGATCTCGGCGGCCATGCGCAGCACGATGCCGAACAGCTCTTGGAGGCGCTGCGGCAGTGCGATGGGCCGGAACACGCTGCCGCCAATCTCGACGGCGCGCTGGCGCACCCGGCCGCTGGCGATGGGGTCGCGAAGCAGGCCGTCGGAGAGCAGAGCGTGCAGCGCGATGACCGTCTCCGTGTCGACGGCCATGCGAGGGTCGCCAACGAGAAACTCGATCGCCGCCTTGTGGTTCAGGATCATCTGGGTCTCGAGCGCGTCCTTGCCAACGGCTGCTTGGCCGAACTCGATCAGGCGCTCGGTGTCGAGCCGGGTGTAGGTGTTGCCCTCCAGTTGCGACGAGGCCCATGAAAGGTCGATGAGCAGGCGGCTCAGGATGTCGCGGGCGAAGGTGCCTGCTGGCGCTTGTGCCTCCACGCCTGGACGTCCCAGGACATGCAATTGGGTGCGCAGCGAGACATCCAGGTAGAACGTGTGGTTCGGGGTGTAGGCTTCGAGGAACCGGATGTCGTACGCGATTGGGCGCCGTTGCGTGATGGGGCGCCGGACGTAGGTCTTGATGTCCTCGCCTTCGGGCGAGGTGGGCACGTAGATCTCTGCCGTTGCAAGCAGTTGATCGCCCGCTTCCTGGATGCCTGCTGTTGCTTTGATCGGCGCCACGCGGTAGCGCAACGCACGGGCTTCACCGTGCGTGAGCAGGCGGTCACGAGTGACGAGTTCGGCCAGCCGGCGCTGCAAGGTGCGTCGTGTCACCGTGCGCTGCAGGGCCGCCTGCAAGGCGTCCACGCCAATGCCGGCGGGGTGCAGGGCGACTTCGGCGAGGATGCGGTCCAGTTCGCTGGTGGGAACGTTCTTGGGCATGGGAAACAGTAGTGGCGCGAATCGCCAGTATTGCGCCACTTGTTTTGGCGCGCAACCACGAATCGCGCCAAAATGATCATCCGGGTGCCATGCGGTCGGCAAGGGCAGCCGCGAAGGACCTGCACGCAATTCGTGCAGGCGACAATGCACCGAGGGGGCAAAAAAATGGACTATCTCGGCCTGTTCTGCCTTGGCGTGTTCGCCGGGGCCATCGCTGTGATCGGCCTGGGCAAAGTTCAGAGCCTGACCGACTGGCGGCAGGTGTTGGTGGTGGTCCTTCCGGTGCTGTTGTCGGGGGCGGCGATGGTCTTCACCGACCGGTTCAAGTACTCCCCGGCCGTTGGGGCTTTCCCGCTCGGTTTGCTCGTGTCGCTGTTGTGGGCACACATCGGCACGGCACTCGATCACATCAAGTCAGCAGCGCTCGGCAGCAAGGTGGTCGGCTGGGCCCATGTCGCTGCCGCTGTGGCTGTCACGGCTGCCGCCTTGCCCTTCGTGATCGTTCCGGCAGCGGGGCAGGTCCGTGCGGAGGCCGCGGTGCCGCGCGAGGTTCGCATCAAGGAGCTCCAGGATGCGCGCAGCCGTGCGAACTGGGGCTTGTCTTCGCGGACGGCGGCGTCCGCTCCGGAAAAGTCAGCGGCGGCCTCCGCGCCGGGCTCATCTATGGGCGCTTCGGCGCCCGCGCCGCAAGTCGTGGCAGCCAGTGGGGCCGCTTCTCGCTAGCAGTGGCTCATGTGGTGAGCCAGTCCGATGTGAGACTCGGATTCCTGCCTTTCACGTGCGGCTGCCGAGGTTCAACCAGGGAGAAGACAAGAAGTGCACAAAGTTGAAGCAGCCGTCATCCACAAGCTCGTCAAGGAGCGCCACGGCAAGGCCAGCGTCGTCGCCCGAGACGCTCCGCTCGAACTGAACGCGTCCGTGATCAAGTTGGTCACGGATGTTCACGAGTTGTACTCGGACAAGCCCGGCAAGGGATTCGGACGATTCGAGGCCGACGAGGTGAACTATCCGGCCGCGACCGTGTTGCGCGACTACGCGCTTCATGGGAAGACGTCGTTCATTGACGCCACCAAGGTGCTCATGGGCGTCCTGGCAACCAAGGCGTCGCCGGTCGCCCTGGCCACCGGTGGCTTCGTCTTGATGGCCCACATGTCCAACGCGGCCGGTGCCCGCTGGTTTGTCGTGGCCATCGTGACCAACGTGCAGGGCAGCGCGGTCAATGAAGCCACGTTGGACGTGGTTGACACCGTTCACGTCGACATGCAGAACCTGCGTGTGGCCGGCCGCGTGAACATCGGTGACTGGCTCGAAGGTGATGCCGAGACCCGCTACGTGGGGTTCCTGAAGCAAAAGGGCGGCGTGTCCGACTACTTCAAGCTCTTCTTGGGGTGCAGCGAGCTGATTGCCTCGTCCGAAGAAACCAAGAAGCTGGTCGCGGAGCTGAAGCGTTTTGCCTACGAGTCGGCCATGACGGCGGCCGACCAGGAGAGCTTCCTGCAGCGTGCACATGACTTCTGCGTGGACTGCCAGAAGAACGACCAGCCGCTGTCGCTGGACACCCTGTGCAACGCGGTGTTGCCTGGCGAGCCCCAGGCATTGCAGCGGGCGCTGGCGAAGGCGCAGGTGCAGATCAACGATGGCTTTGTGCCCGACGGCCGAGTCCTGCGCACATTCGTGCGGATCAAGGCCAAGACCGAGTATTGGTCCATCGACATTGATCGGCATGCGCTTGTCAGCGGCCAGGTGAAGTACGACCGCGACAAGAAGACTCTGACCCTGTTCGACCTTCCGGACAGCCTGGACGCGGAACTGCGTCGGGACCTGGGTTGAGGCCATGGCAACCTTCGAGCAACTCGTCCACGTCTTGCGCCGCTTGTCGAACAGGCGCGCGGATGGGAGTGCGCTGCTCGGTGATCTGCTGATCGACTCCGACGCGACGCTCGTCAACCTCCGTGCTTGTGAAGCCGCGGTCGAAGACACGGACTTGTCCCTGGTGTCGGCGGCGGCTTCAACGCTGGCCGTGGGACAGACCGTCCAGATCCGGTTGGGGACACCCCGGCCAGCGTTCGGGCTGGTACGCAAGGACCTGGACGAATTGCTGAAGTTCCCGTCTGCACATGTGCGTGAGCCGGCCCAGTACTTTCTGTGGGAGACCGTCTTCGGCAAGACCGATGCAGTGAGCGCTGGCAGTCCCATCGACAGATACCGCAGGGTACTTGCGTTGATCCAGGTGCTGAAGAGCGCGGCGGCGTTCCTGGACGAGCAGGAGGAGGTCCTGGTCTTCATCCGCGGGGGCAAGTTCGAGGTTCCTGCTCGCTACTCCGTTGACGATCTGCAGGCCCTGGATCTGGGGGAACTCGACAAGGTGACAGCGGCGATCCCCGAGGGCACCCACAAAGCACAGTGCGAGTCCATCCTGTCCGAGTCGATGCACGAAGTGTTGGTCAAGCATCCGCCGGCCGAGCGCTTCAGCCGATTCCTGCGGGGACTGGCTGAAGTCCACGACCGCTTTGATCGCGGGTACCGGCTCTTCGCTGCCGGTTTCTCGTATGAGAAATTGCGAGACCAGGTCGAAGCTGCGCGCATCGAATACACCGGCAAGATGCACAAGGTCTTCTCCGACATCCAGAACCAGCTGTTGGGCATCCCGGTAGCTACCGTGATCGTGGCGACCCAGATGAAGCCTCATGATCGGGTGGCCAGCGAGTTCTGGATCAGCGTGGCAGTCCTGCTCGGCTCGTTCGTGTTCGCGTTGCTGGTTCACCTTCTCCTGCGAAACCAACGCCACACGCTCGAGGTGGTCGGGCTGGAGATCCAGCGCCAGCGCAAGGAGCTGGAGAAACAGCCTCAAGGTGTCACCGCCAATCTGCTGCCAACGTTCGAACTGCTGGATCGGCGTTACCGCACGCAGATGCGCATCCTGCAAGCCATCGACCTCGTGGTGCTGGCCGGGGTTGCGCTGTCAATGTTCTTCTTCTACCAGTTGAGCGGGCCGGCCCGTCAGTGGGTTGACGAGGTCGTGTTCGCAGCCTTGTCGGCGTAGTGAGGCGGCGCCGGGACAGCGATCAGGGGAGCCATGAATCCGCGCTTCGAACTCGATCAGATCCGCCGGTACATCGCCTACCTCCAGTCCAACCCTGGCCAGTTGCGGGATACGGTCGAGTCACACTTTTTCCCGGTCCTGCAGCGCATCTTCTTTCGTGAAGAGATGGAGGTCCAGCGCGACCAGTTGGTCAATGAGCGACGGTTCCCATTCTTGCTGAAAGACCTGGATCTTCGCCGTCCCGATGTCGCCGTGGACTTTGGCTACCAGACTGCGGACCTCGATGCTCGATCGTCTCTGCCGGGTTTTGCGCATGAATGGGCTGCCGATGTTCGCGCCGGCAAGCAAGAGCGGGCGCTGCTCGTGCTACGCAACGCGCCACTTATCGATGCTCACCAGAAGCTGCTGCACCAGTACGGCAACGCGGTGCGGTTTCTTGACTTCGATGCGCTGCAGAGCCATGCGACCCATGCCTTCGAGTCCTATGCGAATCGCCAGCAGCAGCGAGCGGCCGTGCTGGTGATCGACATGCTGGACAAACTGATCGGCGCCATTGCGGCGGAGCAAGCGAAGTTGGCGGAACTTCACTGGTACGACGTTGAGCGCTTGTTCTACCGCGTCTTGCAGGGGATGGGATTCCACGTGCACCACACCCCCTCCAGTCAGGACGGGGGGCGTGACGTGCTTGCGTGTGACATTCAGGTCGATGACGTGCACTGGTACAACGTCGAGATCAAGCACTGGGCAACCCGAAAGGCGGGGCCTGCGCAAGCGCAGAAGACACTGGAGACGGCGTTGTGCGAAGGCAGGCGGGGAGCACTGCTGCTGTCGACGTCGGGCGTGTCAGAGGCTGCCGTACGCGTGCGAACCGAGGTGCACCAGGACTACCTTCGCTTCGGCGATGGCGACAAGTTGGTCGCGAGCTGCAAGCACTACACCCAGGGGCGCAGCGGCGTGTGGAACAACCACGGCACCTTGAGGAGCTTCTTGTTCTCGAACACCACATAGGCGCGCGAATGAGCCGCCTGGTAAGTGGTGTCAACGTCTTTTCGGCTCGCGATTTGCGCGGCGGTTCTACGCGCGCAGATGAAAGTTCCCCAGAGCCCCGGCAACAAGGATGGCCAGGGCCGCGGGCACCGCCGGCAGCATCAGCGCCGGCAGCGTCACGGGCAGCACCAGCGCGATTGCTGTTGCGCACGCCAACGCGATGGCTGCGCTCACCAGCAGCGAAAACAGCTCCGGGCTGTGATGCTCGAACTGTCTGGCCTTGATCGTCCGCGCTACGCCGCCGTCGAGCAACGCGGCCAAGCAGAACGGTGCCAGCCACGGCACCCACTCGAGCAGCGTGAAGAGGCGATAGCTCGCAAGCAGCAGCAGCGCATCGATGGATCGGAAGTACGGGCTGTTGAAGAGCCTGGCGTTGACCGCCGACATCTCGATGCCGACAGCCGCATTGACGGCGCCAGGGTCGGGCGCCTGACGGAGGTCGGGAACAGGGCTGAACTGCCCGGCCGAGGCCTGAGCATGCAGTGTCCGGGAGAGGATGTGCTCCGCGTGCGGCGCTGTCCAGAAGTCGGTGGTCTGGGCGTGCGCGATGCGCAACTGCAGAACGAAGTGTTCGGGCGGATGGGCCGACGGCAAGTAGAGCACCAGGATCAGCAGTGCCGTGAGGGCGACGATGCTGAGGCCCCGGATCACTGGCGTCCCATAGCGGTGCCTGCCCGATCGAAATCCGGATCGAGGATCGGGAATCGTCCCTTGATGAGCCGGCCACCCGACACCGACGCGAAGTACTGCAGGTTCGGCAGTTTGCCGAGCACGTCGGCCGGCACCATCTCCTCGAAGCTCTCGCTGAGCTGGGTCGAGTAGCTGGCCGAGAAGTCGCCGAGATGCGTGTCGGCGCCATGGCTGAGCCCGACGCGCACCGTGTGGATCGCGGTCTTGCCGAAGGTCTCGACGACGAAGTCCTGCGTCGGCCGGTCTTTGGAGCGCAGCGCGATCAGGTTGTTCAGGTTGCCCAGCGCCATGCGCGCAGCCGCTTCGCTGCCCAGGCGCTTGGCCAGGTCGGCCAGCGTCTGCATCGCGCAGGTGGTGAAGATGCCGCCCTCGGCGCCTTTGTTGAGGATCTCGATGAGCGGCTGGTTGATGACGTTCGACACTTCATCCACGAAGAGCGAGATCCGCCGATAGCCGCCCAGGTTGTAGCGCATGCCGGCGCGCGCGGCGAGATCGGCGAGTGCAAGCGCACCGATGGCCGATGCGACTGACGGATCGGGCAGCGAGTCGAGGCACATGTACAGCACATGGCCGGCGCGCTCGATCTTCTCGAAGTTCATGATCGGCCGGGTGTCGTCGGCGTCGAACGGGTCGGGCGACAGACTGCGCCCCAGGTCACCCGATGTCAGCATCGACAGGATCGGCAGCAGGTTGGCGGTGATCTTCTGATAGTGCTCGCGGTTGTGCCTGAAGGTCCGCACCTGGGCGTCGATGACCTTGTAGCGCTGCGACTGCGCGACGTGGTGTTCGTAGTAGGCGACGAAGGCCATCAGGTCGGCACTGGCGGCCTCCGACGGCCGCTTCATGACGCCGCGGTGCGCGTCGTGCAGCAGCTTCTTCATGTCCGGCAGCTCGCGCCAGGCAGGGCCGAGCGTGCGCTCGTAGTAGCGGCGCAGCGAGCTTTCGAGGACAGGCTCGATGCCGCCTTCGATGTAGCGCGTGAGCTTCGCGAGGTTGGGGCGTTCTTCGAGTTCGACCAGGCCCTGCACGACGACGTTGACCGCGTCCCAGCCAAAGGCCGAGAAAGCTCCTGCGGTGTCGGGTGGCATGACCGACTGGATGCGCGATGCGATTTCGGTGGGCTTCTGCCAGTTGAAGGTGAAGTCCAGGCGAACGCCGGTCTCCGGGAACGATGGGTGGAACTCCATGAAGGTGTCGGGCTCGCGGTAGTCGGAACAGGCGCGCTGCACCACGCGCTTGAGGCGGCGGCTGTTCTTCGGGTCGATCACGATCACCACGTCACCTCGGCGTACCGCCTGCGTCACCAGGGTGGCCAGCGCTACGCCCTTGCCGGACTGGGTTGTGCCGACGAGCAGCGTGCCGCCTTCGAAGTTCTGCAGGGGTCTGTGCAGCGGGCCTTCCCGCGGTTCCACGCCGTGGATGTAGGGCAGGCCGATCTCGGCGTCGGGTTGCGGCGATGCCGGTTGCCCCAGCCAGTGCAAGAGGCGCGGCGAGACGGCGAACTCCCGGTAGTCGACTTTTGCGAGTTCATAGAGCCGCTGCGAGTGCACGGGCTGCCACTCGAACCCGAACCCGAGGAAGATCTGCGCCGGGTCGGCGCACCATCGCGCGAGCCTGCGTGTGTCGATCACCTGGATGCCGTGTCCCCCCAGCGACGCACGCAGCACGAGCACACGCAGGCCCTGGGTGAGCCGCAGGACTCCCATGCCGAAGCAGGCCAGCGCCAGGGGCAACGCCAGCGCACGCGGCAGGTCGCCTGCCACACCGGTGAAGACGAAGAAGAGCAGGGCAAGCCCCCAGGCGGCGCTGGCGTAGATCTCGTAGGCCCGCCGCCAGGGCATCTCAAAGCGCCGCACCAGCATCTCAGGCCCCGTGCGGCGTGGACAGAATGAAACCGTCCAGGTCGAAACCGTCGATGAAACGCGGGTCGATCACCAACCCGGTCGTGGGTGCGCCGTGGAGGTCGCGCGACCGGGTTGGTGGGCCCTTGGTGCCTTTGCCTTCGATCACCAGCAGGCTGGCGTCGCTCAGTGCGCGCAGTGCGACTGCCGATGGCACACCGCGTTGCTCGAACCGGTCCAGCGGTACGAACAGGCCTTCGGCAATGGTGCAACACTGCGCCGGCCCGAGGCCGTCATTCAGCGTTCGAACGATGCCATCCAGCGCGTCGCGCACGGCTGGGTTGAGGCGCATCGGGGCACGCAGGCTCAGCGTTGGCGATGGTGGCGTCACGCGCGCTCCGATGGCGTCGGCCGGAGCGGGTTCGCGTGGTGCAGCTTCGGAGGGCCGGTCGGGTTCAGACGGAATCAGCGAAAGTTGCGCGCCGGGCGCCGCCACGGCCGGTTCGGGCGCCGGCGGTGGTGCAGGAGGAGGAGCGGATGGCGTCACTTCGACATCGACCGCCAGAGCCGCGCCGATCGAGGGGCAAGGCTCGACACCCGCAAACAGGATGGTTGGCGAGGTCAGGCGCACTGCCCCGAACAAGACCTTCGCGCCAGGCTGGCGGATGGTCCACGTCGGGCGGCCAGCATCACGCGCCGTGAAGACGCCGGCGGCCAGCAGTACTTCGAGCATGGTCTCCGGCGCCTTTGGGATCCCACGCAACTGGTCACCCTCCAGCAGTTGTCGAACATCATCCGCGGCTGCCGGCCACAGCAGGAACAGGCCATCACTTCCAAACCAGACGCGCGACTTGTCGCGGTTGGGAATCCACGACGAGTTGTTGGCAGCAAGGCGACGCAGCGCATCCACCAGGTAGCGCTCGAGGTGCGATCCGAACTGCGGCATGCCGTAGCGGTCGGCATTGGCGATCAGGTTGCGGTCGATGACGAGGGCGAGAGAGCGGCGCACCAGTTCGTCGAGCACGTTGTGATCACGGTAGAGCGCGACACCGCCGATGCTGGCCATCAGCTGCGGCACGATCACGGTGTTGTCGTCTGACAGGTGCAGAAGCACGTCTGCGGGAACGATGTGTGGCAACGCGAAGATGCCGAGGCCGCGCGACTCGGTGGCCTGGGGACGCCAGCGAATGAAGTAGCGGTCTGTCTGCCGGGCGACCAGCCAGTCGGCCAAGGGGCTCAGGTAGCCCGACCAGGGCTCTCCGGCTGCGTCGGTGATGATCAAATGCGTGAGTACGCGGTGGCACTCGCTGCACAGGCCCGCGATGAAGGTCGCCAGGCGCCAGCGCGGTTCCAGGTGCCGGCGGGCCGAGATGGTGGATCGACCGGAGAAGATGTGTGCGTCCGTGCCCTGCAGGCTGAAGAACGCCACTTCCATGCCGAGACGGAGCAGACCACCGGGTGTGCCGAAGTAGTTGTCGGCCGTGGCGGGAAGCAGATGCACGTAGGCCGCGTAGCGGCGCACAAGCGACATCACCTCGCGTTCGAAGCTGTCGCCGTCGGTGCCGTAGCAGAGCTTGAGCCGCGCGATCAGGTCGGCGTGTTCCGCAAGCAACTCGCTGACGGGGAGCGCTGGAAAACCGGGGTCGGCGGCGGCGTAGATGGCATGGGTCGGTGAGGACGGGACCATCGCGATGGCTCCAGACAACCGGCGCCATTGTTCGTCCGCGCCTGTGCGGTGTCGCCCGACAACGCCCGCTATTCAGGTGGTGTATCGGCACGGGGCACGTCGTTGTCGTCGTGCGGGCAGACCATGGCCATGATGCGCAACTGGATAGCGATGGCGTCGTGCAGCGGCTGTTCCGGAAATGAGCTCTGCACACGTTGGTCGCAGGCATAGCGCTGCACCAGTTTGCAGAAGGGGCAGTGTTCTTGCGTCGAGGCGATCGTGCCAACCGAGGCCAGGAACTCGCTTCTGCAGGTTGGGCAGGTGACCACCGAAAACGCCGTCGCGTCTGTCACCCAGATGCCATCGGTGTGGGACGCCAGATCGAAGGCCCGGTCGAAGCTGATGCGGTACGGGCATTGGCAGACCGATTGGTATTGCCGGTAGGCACCCACCAGGGTCTCAGCAGCGGCGAAGCCGCCATTGCGGAGGCGTCGGTACACCGAGACGAAGATCGACGCTTCGGCACGGTACAGCAGATTCGCACCGTGGTACCACTCGGGCGAGTCAGGTGCGCGACCGCGCGGAGCGAGTGCCGGGTCCGTGAAGAACAACCTGTGCAGTTCGCGCGGCGCGAGGCCGGTGACGTGGTGCATGGTGCGGGCTCGCGCGCCAAGCGCGCTGCAGTCCTGGGCCAAACGAAGGGCCCGCACGTGGCGCTCTGCGCGAGCTGACATGCAGCACCCCTGTTCAGACTCTGATGTTCGGCACCCGCGCGGCGAGCGGCGTGTGAACAGCAGCCAAGGGGCCAGTCAGCGGCGTTGGTAGCTGCAGCAACGCAAGCAGGTCATGGCGGGGCGGGAAGAGAGTGGTCTGGCCCACATGCGTCACGAGCGCACAGAGCTGCTCGTGTCCCAGCGTGCGCAGGTGGTCCGCCAAAGCGGCATCTAGTGCAAACCGGCAACTCGCACCGACACGGTCTTGCTCAAGGCCGAGGCGGATCGCGCTCAGCATGTGCATGTTGGTCGCCATCACGTCGGTTTGTTGCAGCGGCTTCATGTGGACTTCTCCCCTGGGTATGTCTTGCAAGGGCGCGGTGAGGAAAGGCTCGGTATTCGGGTTCTTCGTGCTGGACCAAGTGGCTTGAACTTGCTGCGGACCAGCATATGCTGAAGCCGAAACGATGATCAATAGCAACTGCTGGTCGGTGCTGTTGCTGACCCGATTGCCACACAAAAGCGCCCGGATCAGACGGCGAATGCGGAAGCTCGAAGAACGTGCCCCGGTTTCCGGTGGCTCTCGGCCTGTGTGCTGAGGAAAGATCATCAGCATGTGAGTACCGCCAACAACATGGTGCGAACAGAGCGGCACACCTGCCACCGCTGTCTCGCGCCTTCGATCACCGGAACCCATGACAAGACTTCACGCACAGGGCCTGCAGCCCGACTTCAGGAACCGATTGATCGAATCGCTCGATCAGGCGGGCATCCCTGCGAAAGCGCGGCAGGCCTATGTGGCCTCCCTGACATCCCGTGCTCCGCAGACCGTCAGTCGCTGGTTCGATCCGAACCGGCCAGGCCTGCCCGATCTGGAGTCCTGCGTGCGTTTGTGCGAAGGGCTGGGCCGCAGCGCTGACTGGTTGTTGGGCCTGTCGCAGCATGCGTTGGCTCGTGCGCTGCCCGGTGTCAATATCTCGGCGGCGGAGGTCGGCTGGGCGCTTGAGGTCTTCCAGGAAATGCGGGACGACACCTCGGAATGTGATGTCATGCGAATGCGCGGTGACGAGATGGCGTCGACCATTCGCGACGGCGACCTGATGTTCGTGGATCGCACTGCCAGGCGCATCCTGGGCAACGGCATCTATGCGCTCGAAGTGGATGGCCGAACGGTCGTGCGCCGCGTCGAAGCGGGTCTGGGCAGTCGCCTGGTCTTCAAGTGCGAACAGGCTGGCTACCGAGACCAGGTCTTGAAGGACGACGCAGCGGCCCGGCGGCTTGGCCTGCAGGTGGTCGGCAAAGTGAGGGGGGCCGTCCGCGTCACCCGCTTCTGGCACCAGTGAAAGAGAACCACCAAGGTCGCGCCCTTGGTGGTTCGGGTCATGCAACGGCGTGAGGGCGCGTGGGTACCCACGCCGTCGTCGCTCAGATCGCCTCGGCGAGACCCTTCCACTCGCTCGCGGGCAACTCGATCAGCTTGCCGCCGAGTGCTTCGAACTCGGTTGCGCGGTCGTAGTCATCCACTTCCTGCGAGAAGTGCGTGACGGCGTTGACCAGGCCGTAGCCCGAGAGTTCACCTTCGGTGATCAGATGACGCAGCACGCCCGCACGCTCACCGTCGTTCAGCGTGTAGCGCTGCGCCAGCACCTCGACCGACTTCACCGGATCGCCGACCAGCGGGATCTGCAGGGTCCGCTGAAGTTTCTGCGCCGTTTGACGGAACGTCGCCTCGGCAACCGCGGCTTGCACCACATCCCGGACCTTCAGGAAGAAGGCCTTGTCGTCGGCGCGCAAGGTGTCGTCCTTGAACACCGTGAGGGCCTCTTCGTCGTTGCCCAGCGCGCGGCCGATATGGGTCTTGCGCAGAGAGCGGTCCGAGGCGATCAGGCCGTTGCGGCACACCAATCGGTACAGCAGCGGCTGCACCGACAGCGTGCCCTGGCCGACCTCGGAGTTCGAGACCACGACACCGGCCTGCACGATGTCGCCGGGTGCCATCTCGAAGGTCAGGCGCGGCGTCACGCACTTCAGGTACATGTGCGTGTCGGTCAGTTCGACCGACTCGAAACGCACCTCGGGCAGTTGCCGCAGGATGGGCAGCACGCTTTCGGCGAGATCGAAGCTGTCGAGCCGCCGGTAGCGCTCCGACAGCACCGCCCGGACGTTGCCGTCGAGCGTGCGGATCATGCGGCGGTCGTCGTCGCTCTGCAGCCAGGTGTTGACGTTGCGGTCCAGCAGCACCGGCTGTTCACCGCGCATGCGCTCGAAATACGCATAGGGGATCTTCAGCTTGTCGGCCAGTTGCCGGCGCGCCAGCGGTGTCACGCCGTAGCGCACGGGGCCGTTGCTTTCTTCGATGACGAGCCGGACATCGCCGGTGTCGTCCGTGTCGTGCCGCAACAGCGACGACGACACCACGAGGTCTTTCTTCGATTCGAGTTGGCGCTCCAGTTCCTGCGCCAGGCTCACGAGAGAACGTCCACTTTTCATAGCCGACTCCTTGTCGGAAAGAAGAAGCGGAGACGGCTCAACCCACCTGCGGGGATGGCGCATCCCCGCATGGGTTGATGAAGGACCGGTTGTGCCAGTCCATGACGGCGCGAATGACATCGCGCCGAACTCCAGGGCTGTCTTCGCCGCGCCAAAAGGCACGGCCTGGTTTGACAGCGACCAGCGGGGAAACCTTGTCACCGCCACCGGCAGAGAACCTCCGCAGTGGCGCTGAAAAGGTAGGTGCCGCGTGTGACGGCACCTCCTCGAACTTCTATGCAGCCCGGCGCTGCGCGCCTCTCACCCGCGCACGCCACACGTCGGCCCAGTCCGCACCGGGCTGCCTGGGAATGAACACCCGCACCTGCCGCGGCCCGGTGCGCCGTTCCTCCTTCTTGAGGCGACGCGCCAGCGCGAACGCGAGCGCCTGGCCGTCGAAGTCGGCATCGGCGTCGTTGTCCGCATAGATGCAGATCCGACGCACGCCGGGGGGAAGCCACAGCTTTTCCAGGTTGCCCGCGCTCAGGCCGGCCCACACGGGCTTCGTGGTGGCCAGATGGACGGCGAGGGCGGTCTCGATGCCTTCGGCGATGCCCAAATCCTCGCCCGGCTCGAACAGGCGTACCGCGGCGCCGTTGATCCCGGCGGACAGCACCTTCTTGGCATCGCTCGTCGGCGCCTTGTGTCCGTCCTTGAGGTAGGTGCGGTGCAAGGTGACGGCGTGTCCGTCGGCGCCCTGGATGCACGCCAGCATCGCGGGGAACTCGGCGACCTTGCGTGACTTGGCCGCGCCTTCCTTCTGGTAGTAGCCGAGGCAAGGGTGCAGCCTCAGCACCTTGGGGAAGTCGACCAAGGCAATGCCGCGTCCGCGGAGATAGTGGTCGACTTCATCGCCTGGAACCACGGGACGCGCCTCGTCCCAGATGCGCTGGGCGAGCTTCTTCATGCGTTCGGCCGAGGGCTCGGCCGTCGATGCGCGCCCGGGTACCGGATCGGTGCCGACGCAGGCCTCGACTTCGCGCAACGCGGCATTGAAGTCGATGCCCTTGATGGCCTGCAGCAGCTTGAAGCCGCCGCCGGGACCGCAGCTTCGGCAGTGGTAGTTGCCTTCGCCGAACTTGTCGGTGTACTGGAAGCGGTCCGTACCGCCGCACAGGGGGCAGGGCAGGTTGAGCTTCCTGAGGATGCGCTCATCGACGCCCAGACTGGCGAGGATCTCGGTCCAGCGGCCATGCGCTCGTTGCTTGGCCTGGTCGATGCGGGCGGCGTACTCGGGGTTGTTCATCATGATCGCCATGGGGCGGGCCCATGCGAGCTGGCCACCGGCGCCGCGAACAACTGGCCCGCCTGCAAGGCGTCGAACAGGCTGTGGTCCAGAAACTCGCAGGTCAGCAGGGTCTGCGTGTGCAGTACCTCGCCGTTGACATCGAGTCGCTGCACCTTGAAGCCCAGCGGGTGCCAATGCAGGCGGTAGATCAGACGGTCCGCGCCGGCGATCACGAAGCTGCGGCCGGGCAGGCCGCTGAGGATCTCGCTTTCCTTGACCAGGTACTCGATGTCGTCGATGCAGCGCACCACGAACAACCCTGGGTCGGTCTCGGCGCGTTGGGAGTCGGTTTGCATCGTGAGGTTTGACATGGGCGTTCCTTGTGTCGGATGGAACCGCTGGCTCAGCGACGGCGGTTCCGGGTGTGGGTGGGATGGCGTCAGGCGAACAGGTCGCCGTCGGTCGACATGCGCTTGAGCTGTTCGTTGATCCATTGCGGGTTCTTGGCCAGGCGCGCCTCGACCCATGCCGGGTTGCTGGCGATGGACTCACGCACCCAGCGGGGGTAGCGCTGAACCGTCTCGCCGAGCCACGCCTTGACGCCGTGGCGGATGTGGTCGCGCAGTTCTTCCGCGTCAACCAGCCCGCAATAGGCGATGGGTGACAGCGGACTGCAGCCCACCACGCGCAGGCAGTTCACGAACGAGAACGGCCTGCTGTCCTTCTCGCGCTCGGTGAAGACCCAGCGCAAGGTGTCGAACTTCTCTTCCAGCGGTGTCTCGGGGTTCGACAGGTGACGCACCTCCTGCAGCAGCCGCCAATGCAGGAAGACGATGTCTTCTTCGCTCCAATCGACGGGCGAGGTGTCGTCGTCGTCGAGGGCTTCTGCCGCTGCGTGGCCGAAGGGCTTGGCACGCCGCTGCAGGGCCGGCGCCGTGCGGATGAAGTCAGGGACTGCGGGAAAAACGCTCGGGTTCAGCATCGATGCCTCCAAAGGATGGGGAGGCATGGCGCGCCCAGGCTGGGGGCGGATGCCCCCAGGGGGTGATGAAAGCCGGCATGGCCGGCGCAATGGAAGTGACTCCAGGGCTGGCTTGCGTCAGCGGCGTGAGCCGCCGGGATCGGTGTGCCAGCAACCGATCAGAGAAAGCTTTCGAGGGGAGGGCGGCAGGGCAAGACCTGCCCCCGCCTCGAAAGCCTGCTCGGCGCTCTCTACTTGGCCGTCGCCTTCAAGGGCGGCGGGCCGTGCGTGTCAGATCAGGCAAGCACCACCCGTGGGAAGGTGTGCCTCAGAGAAGTCCAGGGCTTGCCTTGTTTGAATGCAGGGCCAGCTGCTGCATGACGCAAAAGGTAGCCATCCCGTGCGACACGGTCAAGCGGCAAGCATCGACGTTCGTGCCCTGATGACGAAAGGGCGCGCAAGTGGTCGCCAATCCACGTGGCGACTGCTGGGCACGGCACAGAAGATGAAGCCTCATTGCCGCGTCACCCTCTCGCGTGGAGCTACAGCATGGCCGACATCCAGATCGTCAAGGTGGACCAAGGCGGCGTCAACGCGCGCATCCTCGCCAAAGAGACCAAGGCGGATTTCCGGCGCATCGAAGCGGCCAGCCTGAAGATGCCCGCGCGTTTCACGAGCGCTGAGGGCAAGCGGTTCTTCGTGCGCCTGTTCAACACCCAGCAGCTCAACGCGCACTTCATCTCGGTGATCGCACGCACGCGGCTGGATCACGACGACGTCACCAAGGTCGAGACCGTCATCCGGGCCCAGATGGAGGCGGTGACCGAGAAGCTGAACCAGGCCATCGACGGCGCCGAAGCGCTCTTCAAGGCCAACGGCATCACGTCGATCGCCACCTACGACACCGTGCCGCTGGACGTGGAAGTGGGCGTGCTGTCGTCGACCGGCCGGCGCTTCCTGGAGGTGCTGGGCAAGCTCGATCAGTTGATGCCGCTGCTGCAGACGCTGGAGATCCACGAGGTCATCACCACGCAGGCGGTGGACATCCAGCGCGCCACGCTGAAGCGGCAGGTGCGAAACGTGGCGAACGGAACGCGGAATTTTGCGATGGGGCTGAGGCGGCGGATGAATGCGCTGGCCGGGCGCGAGGGTGATGGCACCGGTGAGATTGACGCCGAGCAGGTCGCAGAAGGGCAACAGGTCGCGCCGCTCCCGGATGCCGTGCCGCCCGCAGCAGACGACATGGGAGGCATCGACCTCATCTCGACGGCTGTCGAGATCACAGAGCAGGCGTAGTGTCGTTTCCGGCGTCAGGTGCCATACACAACAGCCAAGCGTTGAAGGCGATTTCGGCGACTGTGGCCAACGCTGCCTTGAGGGGACTTCTGCGCGAAGCTATCGTTTCAGCAGGTCGCATAGCGTCGTCGTAGACGCCGGCTTGAGCCTCCCGTCGCCAGCCGACGGCGTCGCAGTCGATACCTGCCGTCATGTCAAGCACACCCGCCGAAGCCAACTTGGCGGTGTGCCGGGAACCCGGCTGCTCACAGCGCGGCATGCTCTGTCTCACAATCCACACCGCCTTCCTGGAACGCCGGGCGTGTGACCTCGAGCAATGGCGTTCCTATCGGCCCACGCATCCCTGACCTAGCGAGGCCGCGACCGAGCGGGTCATGTCTTCGAGCGGCGCAAGCCGCAGCAAGGCCGGATCGTGCCGACTTCGAACACCACTTCCCTCCCTTCCGCACACGCGGCAACCACCGACAGACCAGCCACTGCACCGGCGATACCGGCGACTGGGTTTATGCGCCAACCACAGGTGCTGATGTTCGTGCCAATTTCCAAATCAACGCTTTGGCGGCGCGTTCAGGCGAGGACGTTTCCGGCGCCCGTCAAGCTGTCACCGCACGTGACGGTATGGCGGGCCGAGGACATCCGGGGCTGGATCTTGGCGCAAAGCGTGGCGACTTGAGATGGCCGGCGTCAGCGGGCTTCCTGGTGAACGCCAGCCGCGCAACGTTGCAGTAGCGACCGCACATTGCCGCCGAAGCTGCGGCGGCCGACGCCTAGGAACAGGTGGATGCGGGCGATCAGGTCGTCGGCGGACGCGGGCAGCTCGGCGACAAGCGGGCGGCGAGGCCGGGGTCGGCGGCGAGCGTTTTCGCCCCCAACTACCTGCGTACTGGCGGGACAGGTGGGGCTGACCGCGAGTCCCTCCTACGGGCCTCAGACTACCTCGCGGCGGGGCGCGGCGCCCAGGGCAGACAGGCTCTACTGGGCGTCGCGCCTAGAATCCGCCTTTGGCACCGCCCGGTATCAGGCGGGCAGCGGTTGACGGAGGGGTCAAACGACGTGGCGAGCCCGCCTACACCGATAGAACGTAAACGAGGGTTAGTCCGCATGCCAGTACTGAAGCAACCAGTTGCGCCCACGATCCCCGCAAAAGCGGATGAGATGGTGTCGCCGGCGGACCTGCAGTTTGATCTCCGGAACCCTCGCTTCGTCGAAGGTACCTTCAAGGGGCGCGACGACATCATCCAACACCTGGTGGACGAGGCGGATGTCAACGAACTCGTCCAGTCGATCCTATCGGCAGGGTATGTCGACTACGAGCCGCTAATCGTCGAGCGGAAGACCAAAGTCGTTCTGGAGGGCAATCGCCGGCTGGCCGCGTTGCACCTCATCACGGACGCAGGTCTCCGCAAGCGCGTCAGGTATGACTTGCCCGACGTCGGGTTCGCCCACCAAGCTCCGAAGCTGGTCAGAGTACGCTTTGTCGACGACCGCGCTGAGGCAAGGAGCTACATTGGCTTCAAGCACATCAACGGACCGTTCAAGTGGGATGCTCTCGCGAAAGCGAAGTACGCCGCCGAGTGGTTCGACGAGGGCGGAAACATTGAGCAGATCAGCCGGACGCTCGGCGATGGCCACAGCACCGTGCGTCGGCTGGTGGTTGGCTGGTATGCGTTGAAGCAAGCAGAGGCCGACGGGTTTGACCTGTCGCAGCGATCGAAGAAGCGCTTTGCGTTCTCGCACCTCTATACCGCGTTGACTAGGGCATCGGTTCGAGAGCACCTGGGCCTTGCTGATGAAGAGGTTTCAGCGGCTCCTCGTAAGAATCCAGTTCCGAAGACGCATCGTGCCCAGCTTGCGCAGGTGATGTCGTGGTTGTACGGACAGGAGAACAAGGGTGAGACCACTCTCATCGAGAGTCAGAACCCTCACCTGAATCAGCTTAGCGACGTGTTGGGGAACCCCGAGGCCAAGAAGATGCTCCTTGCGCAGCGAGACCTCGGCTCCGCCTTTGCGCGGGTGGTTCCTGGTTCGACGCGCTTTGAGGAGGCCCTGCTCAAGGCCGCGAAGCACTGCGAGGATGCCAGTGGACTTGCCGGATCGTATGCCGGCGATTCCACGCTACTGCGCGTGGCGGAGGGGGTCCAACGGACGGTGCGCGCGCTCGTGGTTGCGATGAAGGATCGCGCAGACCAGTCTGGCGAGGACGAGTAGGCTCATGCTGCGAGCTCCTACTGCTTCGGACCGTCGATGCGCGATTGCCGATTGGCTAGAGTTGACTGCGCTCGTTTCAGTAAGGCACGTCGCTTCGAAGGGCGACTTGGCCAACGTCTTTGACATCGCAGATGATGGTGCGCTCGATCGAAGCGGGCGAGATCCCATCACCGGCGATCTGCTCGACGAAGAGATACTGGAAGAAGCGCGTAGCCAACCTTTGCAAACTGCCTTTGACGAACTGGAGTACCGGTCTGCGTCGCTAGGAGAAAGCTACCCTTTTGAGGTCGACTCGACTCGTATGGTCGTTCGCACCCGATTTGTTCCTGACAAGGTTCACTTTGGGCAGGTGGCGTACGCCTTCTGTCTGTTGGTGACTGCGATTCGTGATAAGAAGCTCGCAGTCGGCGACCTTCTTGATGAAGAGACGCTTTCGTTGCCCTTGCACTTTCAGGTGTGCGCATGTTTGGCAGCGGGCGGGTACTTCGGCGGTGCGGTATGTTCTTTTGGCTTCCCGAGAGCTACGGGCGAAGGGTTTCTTCCGGCATTGCGGGCGGCGTATACCCGCTTCGGGTACGGCACGGTGAGGCAAACGATTGAGCCTGGCATGCCGAAGGCAACAAAGGACGGTGGAGTCGACGTCATCGCGTGGCTTGACCATCCGGATAGCATGCCCAGCAAGCTGTACTCACTTGGCCAAAGTGCTTCAGGGCGGGACTGGACCAGCAAGTCGGCCGTGGGCTGCGACAAACCCTTTCACGCAGACTGGTTCAGCGAGCATCCGGCTGGACACTGCTTGCCAGCTATGTATATCCCTTTCCTGATTCACGAGAAGCTGGAAGAGTTTGAAGGTGACACGTACTTCAAAGCGCGGTCTCGACTCATTGCTTCACATGACCGCAGTTTTGGAGTTATTTTCGATCGCCTTCGCATCGCTCATCACATGCGGACCTGCATGGAGTCCGATCCCGCACGCCGCGTTGGAGTTGATGGTGTCGACTTGGCGGAACACGTCGCGAACTGGGTGAACGGGACAGTTGGCAAACTGATGGGCCACGGGACTGCTCGATGAGGCACCCTCTCCACTCGCTCTGCCCTTACTTCGCAATGTTCCCGGAGGACTTCGTTGCCAAGCATCTTTTTGCCTATACGCAGAAGGGTGACTGGGTGTTTGATCCGTTCAGTGGTCGGGGCACTACTGTCTTTGAGAGCCTGTTGAAGGGCCGCCCCGCGGCAGGGACCGATATCAATCCTGTCGCCGCCTGCATCGCTGGCGCCAAGGCAGATTCACCGCAACTTCGCACAGCACTTCGTCGCGTCGACGAACTCGAAGAAGCCTATCTGGCGGACTCCACGGCGCAAGCTTACCGAAGCCCTTCGGAGTTCTTCCGCATGTGCTTTCACGAGAGCACTATGGCGGAGTTGATCTACTTGCGGTCGCGACTGAACTGGCGCAGCGGAAAGGTTGACCGGTTCATCGCCGCCGTTATCTTGGGTGCTCTGCATGGCGAATCGCACAAGTCTGCGAACTGTCTTAGCAACAGGATGCCACGCACCATCAGCACGAAGCCGCAGTACTCGGTCGAGTGGTGGAAGCAGCGCGGCTTGGAGGCCCCGCATCGAAGGACCTTTGACGTCCTACGATCGTTGCTTCGCTTCCGCCTTCTGGAGGCCCCACCCGCCATCAGCGGAGAGGTCAAGTTGCGCGACGCGCGACAAGCGGCGAAGGCTTTCCCCTCCCTTGCGGAGAAGGTCTCGCTGGTTGTCACCTCACCCCCATATCTCGACACCACAGACTACAACGAAGATCAATGGCTTCGTCTCTGGTTCTTGGGTGGTGATTCGCTTCCCCACGGCGGTGTCAACAAAGACGACCGACTACGAGTGCTTGACGACTATTGGCAGTTCCTCGCGGAGGCTTGGGCCGGGATGCAGCCACTTGTAAAGAGGGGAACACACATTGTGGTTCGAATAGGCGGGACTCGCATGGCCAAGCAGGACCTGTTGGACGGCCTTTTGGCTTCGCTGAGGTCGGGCTTCTCTGGCTATCGCGTCAAGGCGCTGAACGGCGGTGCAACTACCGAGATCGTGAACCGCCAGACGAATGTCTTTCGCCCCGGCACGTCGCCGAAGCGGTACGAACACGACTTCACATTTAAGACGACGGGTTAGACCAATGCACGCGTCTACAACTATGCCAACCACAGCCATCCGAATGTCAAGGTGACCGGCTAGGCGATCCTCATAAGCTGCGCCGATGTATCAGCGGGACAGGACGCACTAACTATTCATGGCTTCCAGCAACGGATGGACGTTTCCGAACAAGCCAGCTACATCGCCGGCTAGCACTGAGAATTTCTGGTTGTGCACAAGCTGATTCAGCGAAGTAACTGAGAGGAGCCCTTCGGACTTGCCGAGCTCTGTCATGGCCCCGTGAAGTGCCTTGGATGCTTCTCTGTCGGCCTTGTTGTTCGTGAGGTGGGCCACGATGCTCCTCAGTACATCGACGAGTTTCTTGTCATTGCCCGTTGGATCCTTCGACGTCGGCCCGCCGCTCTTCTTGTGATCTTCGCAATAGGCCTTGGCAGAGATCTCGAAGGCGCTCCGCAGCAGAAAACAGAAAGCCATCGGCGCCTTATCTAACTTGAGCGTCAGCATTTCCTTCTTTAGTGCAACGACCTTCTCCCGGTTTGGACCCAAAGGAGTGAATTTTCTGAGCATCCGCATCACGTACTTGGGGTCGTTGATTGAAACGGCAGTCGTCTTCTTGCCAATTCCGCTCGCTGCACCGGAAGCGGCGCTACCGCCGCCCGCGCTAGCAGCTGTGGTCCCGCCGGCACCGCTTCCCGTCCCAGCACCATCTCCCTGTTGAGCGCCATTGCTGGAGGAGTTGCTCGTCGCTCCGCTGCTACCGCCTGAGTCGCCTGCTTCGGTCGATTGCCTTTCTGGAAGCGAAGGAATGCCATAGGCCGCCGCAAAGTCGCGACTGGTACCGCGAAGCGTCTCAAACTTAATGGTGCCCAATCCGATGTCCTTGATGATCAAGTCGAGTGAGTCTCGATGGTCGAGCTTGGGGTACTTTTTTGCCATTTCAGGCGCATTGGCCATGCCCAAGCGAGGAGCCAGCTTTTTGATTGCCTCATCGAGCACCGAGATCGGGTACGTGCCGGACCAGTTGTCGGCCTGCTCCTTTGAGACACTACGGCCCAATCTGAAATACTTCTCCAACAGATCAAGACCTGGCTCCGACGCCTGGTTGGCATCCCTATTGTGACGTGAGCGAGCGATTGCCTTCCACTCTTCTCTCGAAGCCTTCTCGCCCTTGCCATGCGTGAGCGTAACAATGCGATCGACGATATCTGCCTCTTTGGGTCCATAGAGGATGCAGGGGACCGATTGGTTGCTCCTTTTCCACTCATCGGAAACCGCTTTGATTCTTGTGGAAATGTCCGTCGGCGCCCCGATTCCGCCTTTGGGCAACAAGCCGTGAATCAGCTTTAGCGCCGCTACGCGGCGATTTCCTTCCCGGACGGTCTGTGGCGCGTCGGTGCCGATTGCCTTCAGGACGATGATGTTCTCCGTGGGAAGAAATCCATCATCGAGCAGGCTCTCAACGAGTGCCCAGAATCTGTCCGGACTGACGGAGATCATCGCTTGGATCGCGTGAATTTCCCTGGACTGCGCCACTGTTCGGTAGTTGCGGAGATCAAGGGTTAGATCCTGAACATCGATTGACACGCTTCTGGCCATTGCTCCTCCTGTTCGGTGGCACGCAGGGAGATTCTAGGTCTAGAGATGTTCGATTTGCACAAGAGCCATGTGCACGAGTTCATGGCACTGAGGGGTCGTATGGCGGAGCGAGGAACTGCAGAACTGGCGTAAGGTGTGGCGCGTTGACGGGCCTCTGCTGACGCTCGGAGATCGATCAGTATTGAGCGACCTCAAAGGCGCCTTGGCGCGCGGTCGGACTCGCTACTCCGGCCACATTTCGAGAATAGTCACCAAGTGTTCCTTAAGTTCGGCTGGCTGGCAATGCAAGTAGGTCGCTGCCGTGTCCTCACTTAGCATTCCGCGGGAGACCAACTTGGCGACAAACCATGCAAACTTACCTCGTCGCGTGATCGGAGTCGCCTTGATGGGGAAGAAAGCAATAGATAGCTCCTCCCTTGCAATCCAATCATTGGTTGGCAAGGGTAGGCTATTCAGATAGATATGAGAGGTGTCCAAGTCGGCGACGTTGCGGACGTGGTACTTAGCTGCTGCGCCGCTAATGCCGTAGGTGGTCATAACCCTGGTAACAACCTCCGCCGCGTTTCGATCGCACTCTTCAGCGATCCGAGTCACTCCACTTGGAGGTGCTAGGAATGCAATCGCAAAAGCGTTTGCTCGAGCTTCGACAGGGTCCTTCTTGTGATCCGCTGCACTGCTCTCAACATCAGAGTATTCATCAACTTTGAGCTTTGCTAACTGATTGTCTGGGTCCCACAGCAAGTGCCCAACTTCATGGCAGAGAGTCACGCGGCGCACCCAGACATTGCTGTTCATGCCCCTCTCGTTGACGACGATTCCGCGGACGCTGCCATTTGCAATGGTCGCGCCGGCGAAACGATCATCGAGTGCTTGCTGCACCAAGGGTAGCTCCAAGACCTCTTCTATCAGGATGCGAAGGCTGTCGATAGGCTCTTCAGCCGACAGGCCGAGAAGGCCTCGCGTCCTCTCCGCCAAGGAATATCCAACTTTGAATGTTGGGGAACTGTAGTTCGTGTCCTGTACCGGCAGTTCAACCCGTTGCGACGACTGAAAGCCAAGTGCCTTTGCGAGATAAGCTTGCCTTGAAATGACCCAAGCAGACTCCGCCAACCCTAGTACTGTTCCAGGTCCGAAGATGGTCGCATCGGCCTGTTTCAGTTCTCGCAGGCGTACTCCAAGCGCAGCGTCCCGCCCGGCGTTTCGTTGATGACCGAGGCGCCGCTCGTCCAACGCGAGGGCAGCCCCGAGCTTCTCTAACATTCGAATCGACGACAAACTGCCCGGAGTCTCCGCACTCGATACGTCTGCCTCGCTTACTCCGATGCGCTTAGCAACTTCTGCCAGCGTCAAACCAAGTTGATTTCGCTGTGCGATCAAAGTTGCAGCTGGCTCATCAGCGGTGCGAACAATGCGTGCTGAGCCTTCAGTGGCAACTTGGAGAAGGATGTCCCATCCGAACGTCTGTAGCGCCTCGTATGCGGACAGAACCCTGCCCGCGGCCCTATCCGATGCGAATGTGATCTGAACCTGACTTCGGACGAACCGGCGAGTAGAGGTCAGCGCCCTGTCTCCCGCAGTCGAACCCGATGAGTCGGAGCCGAATACGAGGTCCAGCAAACCGCTAGCTAGGGCACCCATTTCGGACTAGCTCCCGCGTAGAAGGGAAGCGGTATTCCTGCATCAAAATCGTATCCCATCGCCCAGACGGCGTAGCCAGACCGAGCGAACGCAGTGACAACGTCACCGAGTTCAGCCGCTGACTTTGGTCCATATCGCCCAGAGCTGCCATTGACGATGATCGTGGAGTCATCGTCGAGCACAAGCAACTCTCCGCCGGAGAACGCCGGGGCACCTCCGGTAAGGTTTGTATGCTTGATCACTCCGCTCTCCAAGGTCTTGCCGAATTGCCCGTGCTCCTCGGCCCAAACCACATCTGCGGTTCGGACGACCCATAGCATGCACTTTTTCAGCTGTGCCGACGTGATTACAGGTACTCCCGCGGGAGGAGGTTGAGGGGACGTGTGTCTCCCATCGATCCAGCTCATCAGTCCATCCGCCGATGTCATCTGAACTACTTGCCCTTGGTTCACGATGAGGTCTTGCCTCGGGATCCTCGGCTGTCCAATGTTCGTGCGTACGCTAGAAAACGCTACGTCAGTCGCCGTCATCATTCTTGTCATAGACAGGTCGTCGCTTACCGAAGAAGTTTAGCATCGAGGCTTGCGGGTACATCGATACTCATCTTCCAGCCCCGCAATGTTTGTGGCCGCGGCCCCTGCCTGCGACCGCTGGCCTCCTAAAAGGCGCCGTTCCATCGCTGCCGCTCTTCCGCCCGTCCACGTAGCACGTTCTGCGTTATCGGCGGCGTCTTTCGGCGCCGGAGCGCGGAAACGCGATGTAGGCGCCAGGGTGACAGCTGTATCCAAGCGGACGCGGGAATCGCGTCGAAGGTGGCCGGTCCGGATCCGCCGACCAACGCCTTGAATGCTGCGGAGCGTGCCTCTGGCGCGACATCCCGCTCATCAGGCGAATTCAGAGCAGCGGCGCAAATGGCGCGAAGGCCAGATCGCAGGGCGGTAGCTTCGAGAGGTCACTTGGTTCCAAGTAGTTGGGCTCAGGGAACCACACCCGACCGCGGTAAGCGCAAGAGGCGCGCGCGCACGCGCGCCTCTACCTTTGTTGAGCTGTGACGTATCGGGTTTCGATCCGAGCACAGAACTCGCCGAACGTGAGTTCAAGAGCGCCTGCAATCCTATAGAGCACGCTGATTGTGGGTTGCTTCCGACCAACTTCAATCAGCGAAATGTACGGCCGATCAATTTCGCAACGACCTGCGAGGTCCTCTTGTGTCAGTTCGAGTTCGTGTCGGCGCGCCTTCACCTCGATCGCCAGGGCGTCGATCAGCGCTTGATTCCGGCTGGGCCGCATGGCGCGGAAGTGTTGGCTCTGTGTACACTAAAGACACGTGTCTATAGACAGCAACACTGCGTGCGGAGAGATCCCAGCAAGTGCTCTCGGCAATCCGCGCGAAGCCCAGTCTCTTTTCGAGGAGCGACTAAGTGATCAACTCAGACATCAGTGTTCAAGCGATCGAGTGGCGGTCCGTTCCGCTGTGCCGCCGGTATCTGTGGGCACTCTTCGAAGCCGACCCCGTGAGCGTGAGCGACGGGGAGGTCGTGCGCGGTCACGTGGCGCGCTGGGCGCTCGGGGTGCTCGCCAACGGTAAGTACGAAGTGCTGGGCGTGTGGTTGGATCCGGTGTCGGAGGCGAAGCGCTGGCGCGAGGTTTTCGAAGACCTAGCGCTCCGCGGCGTCGAGAAGATTCGGTTCGTCGCGAGCAATGAACCTGCGGAGGTTCGCGACAGTGCGCGTGCGACGTACCCAGGCACGACGGTGCTGCCCTCGATCGAGCAACTCCTGCGGCAGAGTCTGGCCCAAGTGGCACCGCGACATCGCGGGTCCGGAACAAGCGAGCTGGGAGCACTACTCGGAGCTGCTAGTGCCCAGGACGCACAGGTTACTCTGGCAAGTCTTGCGGCGGGTGTGTGGGGCACGACGTATCCCTCAGTCGTGGAGTGTTGGCGTGCCGCCGTGGAGCAACTGAAGCCGTTCTACGACTCGACGCCCCGCGTTCGGCGGGTCATTCTTGAGGGCGATGACGCCGTCCAGCGGCTGCACCGAAGCCTGTGCCTTGCAGTCAGCCGACACGGCCCCTTCGCCAGTCGGCAGGCGGCGACTGAGTTCATCGTGGGGGCTTTGGACCGTGCAGAGCGCAGCCTCGTCGCCCGCGGTAGTGTGCGCGAGGCCTGCACCCCGCATCGCGCCGGATCCGCAAACAGGGCGAGCAGCAGGTTCAGGGTGGAGGCTCTTGGCCTCTGAAACGTCGGTTCCAGCAGTGTCCGAGTTTTCGATGGTCAAGAACTGGCAAGCCGCCTTTTCCCGTGTCAGGGCCGCACTGATGCGCCGTGGTCGCACAATGCATGACGCGGACGATTTGGTGCAGGAAGCCTGGGTTCGGCTGGCCTGTTACGAACGCGAGCAGACCGTGGCCAAGCCGGAGGCATTTCTGATGCGCACAGCGCTCAATCTGTCGATCGACGCACACCGTGCGCGCGAGAGCCACGGCGAAGAGGTGCTCCTTGACGATGTGGTGCTCATCGACACCACGCCCGGCGCCGAGGCCACGTTGCTGGGCCGGGAGCGGATGGCGCGCCTGAGTGTGTGCCTGGGCCGACTGAGCGACAAGACGCGCGACATCTTCCTCGCTCACCGCCTGGACGGCACGAGCTACCAAGAGCTCGCGCGGCAGCACAGGCTGAGTGTCAGCTCGGTGGAAAAGCACATCGCCAAGGCCACGCTGCAGGTCACAAGCTGGATGGAGGGCTGGTAGCCATGAGCCGGCAGCGCGCTGTTGGCGCGCAGGACGGGTTCGCAGAAGAGCCGCCCCCGGTGACGCCGGAGATCGCCGCCGAGGCTGCCGTGTGGGTGGCTCGTCTGCACGGCCCCGACCGATCGAAGCCCATGGAACGCGAGTGCCTCGCGTGGCAGGCTCGCTCTGCCGCGCACCGCGTGGCCTTCGAGCGCTGCACGGACACCTGGCAGGACGTGGCCCGCGTCACGGTCAGCACCTACGCGAAGGCCGGCTCGGGCGACCTGGCGGCAGGCGGACGCGGCGTGTGGGCCACAGGCCGTGCGCGCTGGGCGGTCGCGCTCGCACTGGTGGTCGTCGTCTCGGTGGGCGCGCTGGTGCTCCAGCCTTGGCGCGACGCCGGGGTCTACAGCACCGGCGTGGGCGAGCAGCAACTGTTGGTTCTGGATGACGGGACCCGCATGTCGCTGAACACGGCCACGCGCGTGCAGGTGGACCTGAGCTCGGCGCAGCGCACCGTGAGCATCCAGGGCGGCGAAGCCCTCTTCGAGGTCGCCAAGGATCCGCGCCGGCCGTTCGTCGTGCGGGTGGCCGGCAGCGAGGTGGTGGCCATCGGCACAGTCTTCGCCGTGCGGTTCACGACGAACAGTGTCCGTGCTGGCGACGGGTTGGCTGTGACGCTGATCGAGGGTCGAGTGACCCTTCGCCCCGCGCTTGGCGGCGCTGATGGGGTCGCACCCTCGCGAACGCTCTCGATGCAGCCGGGCGAACGTGTTCGGCTCGCCAGGGAGGACGGCAGTTCGACGCAGAGGGCGACACCGCAGGTGGATCGTCCAAGCATCGAACAGGTGGTCGCTTGGAAGCGCAGCGAGGCGGTCTTCGACGACGTGTCGCTGGCGGATGCCGTCAGCGAAATGAACCGGTACAACCGAACGCCCATCGTGTTGGTCGGCGATTCTGGTTTGGCAAATCTTCGCGTCAGCGGCCTGTACCGCACCGGCGATAGCGCCGGATTCGTGCGCGCAGTGGCTGCATTGCATGGGCTGGGCGTGCGCGAGCGCGATGGACGTTTGGAACTGGCGGTACCTCAGTAGGGCAAGCACTGGCGGAAATGTTCTCGACAAGTTCGTCATCTCGTTGTCACCCAACCGACAACGAGAGAAGGGCACGAGATGCGCCGCAACGTCACCATCAACACGGGATTTCATGAGCGACTGTTCGGCGCCGGCGCGCTGGTGGTGCTCCTGATCTGGTCCGGTCTCGCCTGTGCGGCAGAGCCGCCGCCCGCGGCGCGATACCTCATCGAACAGCCATCGCAGGCCTTGTCCGACTCGCTGCGTTCGATTGCCCGGCAGACGGGCATCTCCGTGCTGTTCGACCCCACCGTCGTGAACGGGCGCCTGTCCCGCTCCGTCTCCGGGCGGCTCTCCGCTGCCGAGGCGATCTCGCGCGCGCTCGATGGCTCGGGGCTGACGGCCGACGTGATGGTGGACGGCTCCATCGTCGTGAAGCCTGCCGCGCGCGGTGCGAGCCCGCAGTTGCCAGCGCGAGCCGTTCAGCCGTCGTTGCTGCCGACCGGATCGGGTGGAGCTTTGCCCGACGCCGAGCCGGTCCGCCTCGCGCAGGCGCCTGCTCAGGGTGGGCGCGATGCCGGCGTTGAGCCTGCTGCGGGGGCCACTGCCGAACCGGCGCCAGGGCAGAAGATCGAGATCACCGGGTCGCGCCTCAGGCGGGTCGCGGCGGAGGGTCCGGTCCCGGTCAACACCTACTCGAAGGAAGACATCACCAAGAGCGGGCAACCTACTCTGGAGCGTTTTCTGCAGAGCCTGAACGAGTTCTCGATCAGCCCAGGGGAGGGTGGGAACAGCCCGGTGCTCGGCCAGGGCACGGTGCAACTCCGCGGGCTGCCTCTCGGATCGACACTGGTGCTGATCAACGGACGTCGGGTGCAGGCCGTGGGATCGTCGTCGGCGAACTTCTTCAATCTGAATCTGATTCCGATGGCCGCGGTCGAGCGCATCGAGGTCGTGCCGGTGGGGTCGTCCGCCGTGTACGGCGGCGACGCGCTGGCGGGCGTGGTCAACGTCATTCTGAAGAAGTCCATCGACGGGCAGGCGCTGGCGGCACGCGTGGGGAGCGGCAAGGGAACGAGTGACGGCAACGTGTCACTGACGACGGGTGGAGCCGACGACCGGGGGGCCTATCTGTTGCTGGGCTCGGTCAGCAAGGCCACGCCGCTGAACGCGACCGAGCGGGCCTTCTTCAGGGACGCGGACTACACGCGTTTCGGCGGGCCCGACACGAGGACACGCGGTTGTACGCCGGGCACCGTGACGAGCACCACCGGTGCCAATCTTCCGGGCTTGACTTCGAGCTTTGCGGGCATCCCCCAGCCGGCGGCGGGCGAGCCCCTGACCGTCGCGAGTTTTGCGGCGTCAGCAGGACAGGCCAACCTTTGCAACCCCGAGGCGACAGGGCGGGGCACGGCACTGGTTCACGGCGCCGAGTCGCTTGGGCTCCACGCGGCCGGCGATCGGCGCATCGTAGGCGCGTGGTCCGTGTTCGGCGAGTTCACATACGCCGACGATCGCCTTCGTGCCGAGGAGTTGGGCGTCTCTCTCAACGACGTGCTGGTTCCAGCGACCAATCCTTTCAACCCGTTCGGTGAGGCGGTCCAGGTGACGGCAGTCCTGGGCCCGGACAACGGCGTGCAGACCTTCACTCGCAGGACGAAGTTCACGCGCGCGCTGGCCGGCTTTCGTGGCGAGCTTGGCGGTGGATGGGACGCCGAACTGACAGCCTCCACGACACGGGACCACAGCCATCGCCTGGCCACCCGTAACACGCTGGACTCGGATGCGCGCGATGCGGCGCTTGCGGCCACGACGCCTGGTGCCGCGATCAATCCGTTCACTGCGGGGCGCGCGGCAGGCGACGACGTGCTGGATCGCGTGTGGGCTGACAGCAAACGTGAGGGGCGCGGGCGCAAGAGCCAGCTGGGTGGCTTCGTCCGGGGTCCGCTCGTGGAACTGCCGGCCGGGTCGGTCGAGGCCATCGTGGGCGTCGAAACCGGTCGCGACCAGTTCGCGTCGGCGAGCACGGGCGTCGGCGCTGTCTCGAACACGGACAGCAGGCGCGCCAGCGCCGGCTACGCGGAGTTGCGCGTGCCGCTTCTGCGCTCTGACGCCACGGGCGGCAGGGCATGGAATCCGGCAGCGTTGACGGTCGCGGGCCGGCGCGACAAGTACAGCGACTTCGGATCGGCGAATACCTACCAGGCGGGGCTGGAAGTGCGGCCCGCCAGGTCGGTCCTGTTGCGTGCATCGGTGGCGACGTCATTCAAGCCGCCGACCTTGCTGCAGACCAACATCGATGAGTTCAGCTTTCCCATCATGTTCTTCGGCCTGGTGGACCCGGCGCGGAGCAACGAGCCCATCGTCGACGGCGAACTCGTGCGCGCGGCGAACACCCAGCTTGAGCCCGAGCGCGGAAGGGCCCACGCCTTCGGTGCGGTCTGGGAACCGGAAGGCGGTCTGGGAACGCGGCTTGGGTTCACTGCCTGGCGCGTCAAGATCGATCGAATGATCGGCATCGTCGATCCTCAGACCGTGCTGCGCAACGAGGCACTGTTTCCCGGCCTCGTGATCCGCGGGCCGTCGGTGGGCGGCACGCCGGGGCCGGTGAACAAGTTCCTCTACACCGAGGTGAACTACGGTGGCGTCGACACCGCCGGTGCAGACGTCGAGGCTTCCTACGCCTGGCAGTCCGAGGCCGGACGCTGGTCGCTTGGCGCCGGGGCAACGCGCATGAGCAAGTACGACGTTGTGCTGAGACCCGACGCACCCACCGAAGACCGTTTGGGGCGGCGCTTCAGCGACTACTGGGCGCCGCAGTGGAAGGGGCGCTTGTCCGTCGGGTTCGACCGGCGAGCCTGGAGCCTCGGTGTCACGAGCCGCTATCTCGGCACCTACAACGATGCCGGGATCAGCACCCGGCAACTCGGTGGCTTCTGGACGCACGACCTGGCGGGGAGCCTGGATCTGAAGAAGCTGGGTTTCAGTCTTGGCGCGGTCAAGGCGGCTACGGTGTCCTTCGCCGTTGCCAACCTGACGGACCGCCAGCCGCAGTTCGTGGAAACGCTGCCGTACTACGACATGAGCCAGGCGGATTGGCGGGGACGCTACGCCAGCGTCTCGCTGTCGGTCGGCTGGTAGCCGCCCCGGGCTCGCGCTTCTCGTTCCTCCTCATCGCTCGCGTCCGCCGTGCTTGCGCGGTGGTGCTGGTTCCCTATTGCTCGGCGTTGCCCAGCCAGCTCCTTTCCGGAATCTCTTGTCATGCAGTCCGACGAACGTTGGTACAAGGTTCTCGCCTGGTTTTGCGCGGTCGCCTGTGTCGGGTCATTCCTCATGCTCGTGACGGGCTCGGATGCATGCGCCGCCACGCCGGCCGGGCCGGGCCCGACGGTCAAGCAGGTGGTCGAGTTCACCCGGATCGTCCAGCCCGAGGCGGAGGACAAGGACGGGTTGCGGGCGGTGACCTCGCCGGACGGGCGCCGGGCGTTCGTCGTGACGCGCAAGGCGGAGGTCGACTCCGACAAGAACCTGTTCGACATCCTGCTGCTCGATCTCGGCGCGGAGCGGCTGCAGGCCGGTCGCTTCGAGGAGCCGCAGTTGCTGCTGCGTGTGGAGGCCCGCAAGGACTACTACTACGTCATCCCTTCGATCCGCGATGCGCGCTGGGTGGGCAACCGCACGATCGTGTTCCTCGGCAGCCTGCGGGACGCTCCTTTCCAGGCCTTCAAACTGGACGTGGACACACGCCGTCTGACGCAGCTGACTTTCTCGATGCTGTCCATCGTCTCGTTCGACGTGTCGAGCGACTTCCGTCGCGTGGCCTACGTGGCCCAGGTCCCGAACCCGCCGATGCAGCCAGGCGCTCGCAGCGTGGTCGTGGGCAACCAGATGTTCTGGAGCGTCAAGTTCGGCCAGAACGACATGCGAGCGCAGCGGAGCCTGCACCAGTACTTCGTGACCGCCAGCGGCTCGCGGCTGCCGGCGCGCCCGCTTGGAAGCGCATTCGTGAGCAGCGCATTCGCACCGCGGGTCAGCATCTCTCCGGACGGGCGCTGGGTTTTGGCACCGCGGTACGAGCCCGAACGGCATCAGGCCTGGGCCCGGCAGTATCCGATCGTGGCCGACGCCACCGCAAAGTACGGGGAAGCCTTCGCCGACGACCCGCTCGGCTATTTCAACCAGCCGCTCAACTACGTCGCCAGGCGCATGGTGGCCTACCGGGCGTCGGACGGACGAGAGCAAGAGATCCTGGATGCGCCGGACGACGCGCTGACCAACAGCGGGCAATGGCGCCCCGACAGGCTGTGGCAGGGGCGGGGCGCGTCGGTGATCCTGGCGGGTACGCACCTGCCGATCCAGGCTGGGAAAGAGGTTCTCAACGGGTCGCACGTCGTCGAGTACTGGCCCGACTCGGGCCGCTGGATCGTGGTTGCCGCACTGCGCAAGTCGCTGACTGCGGCGTATACCGTGAGCGGCCCGCGCGACGCCTTCGTGGTCATCGACGGCGATACGCGCCGGTCCTTCGAGAGAACCGTTGAAGCAGGCTGGCGTGAACGCGACGCGGCGGATGGTCCGTCGGCGGTCGAAGGCGCAACAGGTATCGGTTCGTCGGACTGGACGATCGGCATCCAGCAACGCTTGAATCAGCCGGCCGACATCGCCGCAAGGGGGCCCGCCGGCCTGTCCGTGCCGCTCACCAGGCTCAATCCGCAGTTCTCGCCCAAGTCCTGGGGCGTGATGGCTCCCTATGGGTGGAAGGACGAGAAGGGCAGGCAATGGGACGGGGGCCTGATGATCCCGTCGGAGTTCGATCCGGGAGCACCCCGTGCGCTCGTCATCCAGACCTACCACTTCGCCAAGGATCGCTTCTACCTGGATGGCCCGCTCGCCGCCTTCAGCAGCGGCTTTGCAGGGCGCGCGTTTCTTCGTGAAGACATGCTGGTGCTCGCGATGCCCTGGAACCCTTCGACCGATCGTGCCGTGGATGAACGCGGCGCCGTCGCTGCCTTCATGGAAGGTGTGCAGGGCGCGATCGATGCGTTGGTGAAACTCGGCCTCGTCGACCGCGAGCGCGTGGGGATCCTGGGCTGGAGTGCGACGGGTGAACGCGTGCTCAACCTGGTCACGTTCTCCAACACCCCGATCCGCGCGGCCACGCTGCTGGACGGTGATGCCAACACGCTGTTTTCTCTCACGGTGACCTATGGGAGAGATGGTCTGTACTCCAAGAAGGAGGGCCTCAACGAAGCCCGGCCGTTCGGTGAGTCGCTCGCCAAGTGGGTGCGCAACGATCCCGCGATGCACACCGACTGCGTGAAGGCGGCAATGCGCATCGAGACCTATGGTCCATTGGTGCTGAACAACTGGGATATCTATGCCTTGCTGCGCCGCCAGTACAAGGCGGCGGAGATGGTGGTGATCCCCGAGGGCGCGCATTCGCTGTCGCGGCCCAGCGAACGGATGATTTCCTTGCAGGGCAACGTGGACTGGTACCGGTTCTGGTTGAAGGGCGAGGAACGTACCGAACTCGTCTTGCCCGGCGAGACCCATGAAGCACTGCGAGCACAGTACGTCCGCTGGCGCCAGATGGCCGAGCTCAAGCGCGCTGACGACGCGAAGCCAGGATGCGCGCGGGCTGACGGTGCCCGTTGAATCCTGGCCACTGCCCGATGGTCATGCCGGCGTGCCGTGCATCTGTCTGTGCCACAGGCTCGCATAGGTGCCTCCTCGCGCGAGCAACTCGTCGTGGGATCCATGTTCCTTGATCTCGCCCTTGTCGAGAACGGCAATCTCGTCGGCGTGGCGTATTGTCGAGAGTCGGTGGGCGATCATGATCGTCGTGCATCCGGCGGCGATGGTCTGCAGGTCGTGGAGGATGGCCGCTTCGGTCTGGCTGTCGAGCATCGAGGTTGCTTCGTCGAACACGAAGATACGCGGTGCCTTGAGCAGGACACGCGCAATGGCGACGCGCTGGCGTTCGCCGCCGGACAGCTTGAGGCCACGGTCGCCGACCATCGTGTCGTAGCCATCTGGCAGTGACGTGATCAAGTCATGCAACTGGGCCCGGCGGGCGGCGGACTCGATCTCCGTGCGATGTGCGCCGGGCTTGCCGAGGCTGATGTTGTTGCCGAGCGTGTCGTTGAGCAGAACCGTGTCCTGCGGCACCAGGCCGACGATCGAACGCACTTCGTCAGTGCGCAGCGTGTCAATGGGACGGCCATCCAGCAGGATCCGCCCGGCCTGTGGCTCGTACAGGCGCAACAGGAGACGGATCACCGAGGACTTGCCTGAACCGCTTGCGCCGACGATGGCCAGTGTTCGCCCCGCAGCGATGCTCAGGTCCAGGCCGTTGAGCACGCGACGCTGGGGGTCGTACCCGAAAGAGACGTTCTCGAAGCGAATGCTCGGGCTCTTGGTGCACTTGGAACCGACGACCACTCTGGCATGCGCTGGCTTTGGACGCTCGAGTGGAGTGGTTGCGGTCATTACTGCCTGCTTTGCTTTGGTCGTTTCCGTTGGCAGATCGAGCACGCCCAGAAGCGGCCGGATGAAACCGATGGCTTGAGACAGGTCGCGCGCCGCCGCGCCGAGGACTTCCAGCGGTCGCACGATCTGCAGCATGTAGAGGTTGGCCAGCACGAAACCGCCAATCGTGAGCGTGCCCCGCGCAACGCCGTCCGCGGCCAGCGTGAGCGCCGTGCCAACCGACACGGTGAATGTAGCCGTGACCGCCAGGCCAAGGCGCGTGCGCAACCGGTACAGCTGCGACCAGCGCGACTCCAGCGCGTCGGTCGCTCCCGCGAGCTTGTTCCGTGCCACCGGTTCCGCGACGAAGCACTTCACCGCTTCGCAGTTCAGCAGCGTGTCCGTCAGCGTGGCGTTGACATCCATGCTCGCGCCCGAGACAACGTGGGCCAGCCCGGACAGCTTCATCGAACCGATGCCGAACAGGACCAGGTAGGCCACCGCCGTTGCCGCAAAGGTCGCGAGCAGCGCCGGCTGTTCGAGATGCAGCAGCACCGCAGACACCGTGACCACCTCGACAAGCACCGGCAAGAGGCTGCCGACCAGATGGGTCGTGAGCAGCCGGGAGCCTGTCGTCGCCATGTGGATGCTGTGGACGAACTCGCCGGTCTTGCGTCCGAGGTGGAACTGCAGCGGCAGTGCCAGCAGGTGCCCGAAGAGGCGCTGGGTGAGGCGGGCAAGCATGCGTTGCTCTGCCGTGTCGGTGAGCAGCCCCCGAACGTCGCCAAGCATGCGCCCGCCGCACAGCGCAAGCAGATAGCCGACACCCAGGAGAAGGGCCGTGGGAGACGGCTGCTGGCGTCCGTCTGAGCCACCTGTGCTGGTCGCGACAGCGTCGATCATCTCTTTCAGCAACAACGGGGACAGCGCCGCCAACAGTCCGCCCGCGGTCACCAGCACGATCGCGGCGGTGAAGCGCCAGCGCACCGTGCGGTCCGCGGCGGTGCTCAAGAGCTGAAGCACCTCCGCAATAACGTTGCGCCGGCTCATTCAGCTGGGGGCTGTGGCCGTGCCACAGTCACGTGCCGTTCTGGCCACCGCTGGAGCCAGGCCTCGATGCCGATGTAGACGTGGATCTCGAACGCGTGGGCGGCCAGCGTGGTGTGGCGACCGGACAGCGCTTCTTCGAGCCTGCGCCGGTCGAGGATGCCGCGCCGCACGAGTTCACCGTCGAGCAGAAGGCTTCTCGCGAAGTCCAGGTTGCGCTGCAGGACGAGTTGCACGTGCTCCTCCAGGCCGCCCTTGGATCGCCGGTTGGCGATCTCGGTGGGCAGGTCGGCCGCAAAGGCCTGTCGGGCGAGGGCCCGGCCTCTGCCGCCATGGGTGAGGACGTAGGTGGGCAGCCTCAGGCACAGCTCGATCAGCGGTTGGGAAAGGAGTGGATCGACCGCTTCCGGCGCGGCTTCCCGGTCGTACGGGTCGTAGTAGTCGACGGGGTGCAGCAGTTGGAGCGTCTGGTTGAGCTTGCCGACTGGCAGACCGTGGCCGGGCAGCAGCGCCGGATGCACGAACCGTTCTCGCTCGCCCGGCCGGGGCAACGCATCAGCATTGATCAGCGAGAGGTACCTGCCCGCGTCCTGCCAGGGGTCTGCTGGTCGGACGCGGTCTGCGATGGCTTGTCGCAGCGACTTCCACACGGAGACCCTGCCGAGCCTTGCTGCATCCATCGCCGCGGCCCAGAAGCCTGTATCGAGCCGGCGCACATGCAGGTAGTCGGCAGCGGGCCAGCAGCAGCGCAGCTCGAAGAAGAGCTGGTCGCCGCCGGCGCCGGTGAACAGCGCGCTCGCGCCCAGTTCGGATGCGAACACGGCGTCCATTCCAGCGGCGCCGAGACGCCCGACATAGTTGCTGGGGCCAGGGGTGCGCGCGACGTCGAGCATCCGATCGAGCCTGACGTGGGTGGCGCGCTCGCGCTCAAGAAGCGGCCGGCGGGCGCGTTGTGCTGCCAGGCGCGCGTACTGGCGCTCGTCGCTGTCGGCGCCGGGGGAGTGGTAGTTCAGGCAGGTGACCTGGGCCAGCGTCCCATCCGGGTCCAGACAACTCAGCAGGATGGACGAATCGACGCCCCCGGACAGCCTCAACAGGATGCTGTCGTGGCAGTTCGCCCAGGACCGTGCGCAGGAGCGGACCGTCCGGCGCAGAAGCTCCGCTGCCTTCCCGCGGTCGATGTCCATCGGTTCGCGCGCCACCTTGGCCGCGTTCCAGAGAAGGACGGGAGGAGCTGTGTCCGGAGCAAGCGGGACAGCTTCGCCCGGCAAGACTTGCTGCACGCCCTCCAGCGCAGTCTCGTGACCACCGAGCTTGACGAACAGGATGTGCGCGGCGAGGGAGGTCCAGTTCACTTTCGGGATGGGGACCCAGGGCAAGATGTCCAGCACGTCCTCGAGCCAGGAGAAGACGATCGACACGCCCTCGTGGTGCATCCGGAAGCAGGGCAAGGCGCCGCTCGGATCGCGCAGCACACCGATGGCTCCCGCTTCGTCGAGGAGGAAGGCGACGTAGCGTCCCCAGAAGTCCTCGATGAGGGCGCGGCCGCCGGTCTGCTGGATCTTGTCGGCTTCAGTTGGCTTGAGGTCGAGATCCGGCGAGGTGGGATGATCAAAGTCGCTGCGGCGAAACAGCTTGCCAAGGACGACGCCTCGTTCTGCAGGAAGCAGGTAGGCGCCGTTCGCGCCTTGCCTGGCTCCGGCTGTGTAGACATGCAGGCCCGGGCGCACGAGTTCTGGCCGCCACTGTGGCCGCGACCGGAACGCCAGGCTCAGGCGCTGTGCTGCGCCTGCATGCTCTGCGACCGCGCTGTCCCAGGCCAGGCCGACGTAGCGAAACATGCCGACGCGCCCGCCTTGTCAGACTGCCAGGATGGGCCTGAACGGACGCACGTGCTCGTGCTGATCACTCAGCACGACGCCGCCGCTTTGCACCCAGGCGTGCGCTGCAAACGGGCCCGTCCGGACACCCAGGACCCACGTGGCGAGGATTTCCTCGCCGGCGAGGAAGTCGAGCAGGGCCAGCGAGTCGTGCAGGCACTTGTCGTGTGCGGTGAAGACGAGCGGACGCAACTTCTGATACGCGCCGACGGCGTCGCGCATTGCTTCGCGCGAGATGGCTGCACCGCGCCGCTCCAGTCGTACGCGTCGCGATGCCACGCGAGTTGCGATCGTGAGCAAGGAGCAGAAGCGCAGGGACAGGGAGGCGCGGGAGGCGCTGAGAAGAAACCGGAAGAGACGCCGCGGTCCGGTCGACACCTCGTGAGCCGCATCTTCTGCGTTGAGCGAGGTGGTTGCTTCCTGCAGAGGGTGCTGGTGCGACTTTGCGGTTGGATGCTCCGTCACCAGGCCCTGGCTGATCAACGGCTTCGTCAATTCGTCGACGTCAGGTGAGTCCGCGAAGTGGGCCGCATCCTGCGCACCTGCCGGCCATCCTTGGACGGCGCGCGCGAGCGCAGGGAGTCTGCGGCCGCCAATGCCGAGGTACCTGCCTTTTCGGAGGTCGAGCAGGATGACCTGGCCGTCGCAGTGACAGGCGCGCACATGCGGCGCGAGGTGAAGCTGTGATCGGTCAGACATTGTGGGTTGGTTCGACTGTTGAGTGCTCCGGGCAGCGCGCGATCACGCCGTCCGACGGAAAGGGAATGTCGGGTTGTCTTCCGGCATGGGCCCGGGGGGCCAGCCCCGGATCTGCGCCTTGGCGTCACCGAGGTCGACGACGGTCAGTTCCGGTGTTTCGTTCATGTCGAACTCCAGCTGCGTCGAAAACGGCGGTGACCGGCCGCCGGCTGGCGTCGGCCACCGCGCGATCACATCGGACGGGTGTTGAAGACCGGGTGGTCTTCCACCTTGGGCTGGAGAGGCCAGCCCTTGGTCAGTTCCTTGGCCTCGCCCAGGTCGATCACTTCCAGGTCGGGTACTTGGTTCATGGCGAACTCCTGCGAATTTGACGAAGAAGGTGGCCGACGGCCGGTTGGCGTCGGCCACCGCCGATCAGGACGCCGGACGCGTCGGGAACTGCGCGTTGTCTTCCGGCTTGGGCTGCGCGAGCCAGCCCTTCGTCAGCGCTTTGGCTTCACCCAGATCGACCACTTCCAGTTCCGGTGCTTCGTTCATGACGAACTCCTTCAGGTTGCGTTGAGAACACGATGACCCTTGGCGACTTGCCTCAGGCAGCGCCACTTTAGGACGTTAGGCCCGCGCCACGCAATGAATCGCGAGGATGGATTCTCGCGTTCGGTCTGCCGGTGCGGGGTTCGGGCCAGCAAGCGCGGCGCAGGGTCGCGCCCCAGCCTGGAAGCGGGTTGGGATCAACGTCGTTGCGCTCGTTCGGTCGCGCGCGGCGTATCGGGCAGCGCTGTATCCCGGCCTTGACCGAACGTTTTCTGGGGTATTGGCCGCTGGCGCATGAGGAAACGGGCCGCGGAATCGTCATGGTGTCATGGACCGTTCCGTCCCGACCAAGGCGAAGCCGAGCGACGTGCCAACGACGTGGCACCTGTGCTGGCAGGCCGCCGTCGGGCGTGAGTTCTTCGCTGATCCGTCGCTCTACGGCCGGGTTCGGGAACGGTTGATCGATGCGCACCGGCGACCCGGGCGGGTGCTCATCGACTACCTGCTGGCGCCAACCGAAATTCATGTGGTCTCGAGGATGCCGGCCGGGGAGGGCCCGGGCGGTGTTGCGCGTGCTGTCGCCAATGTCGTTGCCCGGTGGGTGCGCGAGGCACAGCCTGTGCGCAGCCCGGTATTCGCCGGCCGCTACCGGGCCCACATGGTGGGTTCGGCCGACGATCTGCGCAGCGAGGTGCACATCCTGGCCTGGCGGCCTGTGTTGCTGCGCCTGTGCACCACACCGTCGCACCATCCGCACGCCGCGCTTCGGATTGCGCTCGGGCTCACGCCGGCGCAGGGATTCGATGCGCGACCCCTGCTGCGTCTCTTCGGGGAGTCCGTCCCGCAGGCGCGTGCCGCGTTGCGCGCCCGTGTGGCAAAGCGCCCATCCGAGCGTGAAGGGCGGCTGTGGGAGTTGACGCGCGGACTGGCGCTGGTGACGGGGAGTGTCGGGCCTCGGCCGGCCATGGCGCGGGAAGTGAGTGGCGCGGCGGCCGCAGGACTGGTGGCGACCGGCGGCCCGGACGGGATCGATGGGGCGCTGAGGCTGCTCGAAGTCTGGGTCCTCGCCAAACTTGGCGCACCAGATGTCCTCGACCTTCACCGGTCTCCAGACGCCTTGGGCGCGCGGGGGCGTGCGCTGGTTGCCTGTCTTGCCGTCGAGCACGGACTGTGCTCGGCGGCATCGGTGGCGCGCCACTTCCGACGCGCGAAGGCCACGCTCAGCGAGCAGATGGCAGCGTGCAGGGCGCGTCCGGCAGACCGACAGATCGTGGGCACGCCGGCGCAACGAATCATCGAGGAGGCGGCGGCACTGGTGTCGACCGCGAATCGGCCGACTCGCAGGTGAGTCGCCGAATGGAAGGCTGGCCCCGAATGCGCAGACATCCGACTGATCCCGAACTGCCGCTCGATTGCCGGCGAATCCCCATGGCGGTCTGCCGCCCTGGGCGTGAGGATGAGTCTGTCATTGGTACGTGATCGACCTGCGGAGGTGCGTCATGCCAGAAGAGGAAGGACCTGAACCGAACAACGCGACGGCGCTGCAGTCCATCGAGATGCTGAAGACCGTCATCGATGGCGAGACCTATGACGCCGTGGCCGCCCGGTTCGGCGTGACACGAACTGCCGTCGAGCGTCGCATCAAGGCCGTCGCGATGCAGTTGAGCCGGCGCGTTGGCATCGAAGGCCTGAACCAGGATGCCACGGCCTTCGTCCAACGCTTGCGCCAGCACCGTGCGGCGATTCTTGCGGCGCTGGATGCGTACGAGCCGGCGGCGCCGTTCGGACCGCGGGCGAGCCGGGTCGTTTCCAACGAAGAGATCGCCCAGGCGGCCCAGCGCATCAAGGGCCGCAGCAGCCGGCCCTGGCACGACCAGGCACTGTTCTACATGCTGTTCGCGACGGGGGCCCGCCCGCTGGAAATCGCCCGCCTGGAGGTCCGTGACTATCTGAACCCGGATGGCAGCGTGCGTGTCGCGTCGGAACTGCGGGCCGAAGCTGCCATCTCGGGCAAATCCCGACCGCTGTATTTCACCAGCACACGGCTGGACGCGGCGCTCGACCACTACCTCTCGGAGCGTCTTGTGCAAGGGCTCGGTCTGGGCGAGGCGTCAGCGTACAGAGGCTTCGATCCTCGGAGCCTGCTGTTCCTGTCGCCCACGGGCGAAGGCTTCAGGATCACGTCGTATGGCGAGGGTGGGCAGCGCCGCCACCTGTGCCGGTCGATCCTGGAGACCTACCGCAAGCTGTTCCGGTACGCCGAGCTGCGCGGCGTGACGCCGCTGTCGGTGCGCTTGACGCTGGCCTCGCGGCTGTACGAGCGTGGAGCCGATGAAGAACATGTCGGTCTGCTGCTGGGTATCAGCGCACGCAGTGCGGTGCGCGAGCTCTTCCCCAAGCCCAGGCCGACGATTCCGGAGCTGATGCGCGAAGTGATCTGACCCTGGCACGGTGCCGTCATGGAAAGCCAGCGCTTCGCGATCCTCGGGCGGGTCTTGTCCGATGACGACCCGCAGTGGCAGAACGTTCTGGCCCGCGTTCACGAAACGTCCGAGCGACCACGCTGCCTTTGCGTGCCGGGCGGCATCGAGATGTACGTGGCGCAGCATCGGCAGTTCGTGGTCAAGCGCATGCCTGACACGGGCAGTGGGCACCATCCAGGGTGCCCGTCGTATGAACTGCCGGCGCAGCAGTCAGGGTTGGGTGAACTGCTGGGCGAGGCGGTGCTCGAATCCGGGCCCGGTGTCGTGGATCTTCGCGTCGACTTCCCGTGGATGCGGACGCCCGGGCGGGCCGCGGCGCGCGGTGAGGGCGACCCTGAAGCGGAAGTCGCGGTCACGAAGCGTCGGATGAGCTTGCGCGCCTTGATGCACTTCTTGTTCGAGCGCGCGGGCTTCAACCGCTGGACGCCGGCGATGGAAGGCCGGCGCAACCAGGGGGTGCTGCACAAGTACCTGATGGAAGCGGCCGAGGACGTGTCTGTGAAGGGTCAGGCGCTGATCGAACGCCTGTACGTGCCCGAGCCCTTCAATGAATCAACGCACGCCGACGTGGCAAGGCGCCGCCGCGAGAAGCTTGCCGTGCTGCGACCCCATGAAGGCAGCAGTCCGCTGGCACTGGTGCTCGGTGAGTTCAAGGCGTGTGAAGCCGCGACAGCGGGGCGACGGGTGTGGATCAAGCACATGCCTGATGCGCCGCTGCTGATGGCGGAGAAGACCTGGAGCCGGTTCGAGCGCGTGTTCGCGCCGTTGCTGGAGGCGCGGGATGCCGACACAGGGCATCGCGTGCGGCTGATGCTGGCGGCACTGGTGCGAGCGCGTCGCGAGTACACCTACGAGATCGACGCCGTTGCGCTGATGCTGACCAGCGAACATTGGATTCCGGTCGAGGGTGTCCACGAAGTGCCGTTGGTGCATGCCTTGGTGGAACAGAGGCGCCGGTTCGTGAAGCCAATGCGCTACGACGCCAGGACGGTGGCGGCGTATCCCAACGCGCTGCTGTTGGATGTCGGGCCGGCGCCGGCAGCACTGCATCTGCTGAGCGCCTTCATGACGTCAAAGGATCGGTCTGCAAAGGATCAAGCGATAGCAGGCGCGAATGGCGGCGCGTGGGTGTGGGTGAGTGATCAACGGATGCCGCCGTTTCCCTCAGCGGCCCACCACCGTGGGCCGTGACGCTTGCGGCACGACCGGTTTGCGCTCGAGATCAAAGGTCGACCTATCCTTCGTCGTTCGCGGCAGACGGCGGTCAACAGCGTTCATCCCGCCGGCGACTGCGTGCCTTCGACCCAGGGCAGTTGCTGCAGCCGCTAGGCCAGGTCGTGAAAATCGCCGGCTCCTAGGGTGGCGGACCGCTGTACCTCCTGCCCTTCGGTGCTACGGAGCGAACGGGCAAGGCAACCACGGGCGACGATGTCCGGCCGACGACTGCTTCCGCTGGCGGAGAACTGGTACAACCGACCCTTTGCTGCCCTTCGAGGGCGCTAACAGCGCAGCCCGGAAGCTGACGCTCGGTGGCCTGGCGTAGACCACGACAGCGCTGATTGTGTAGTTGTCGCTGCGACCGAGGATCATTGGCCCGCGACGCCTTTTATCGGTGGACGGCAGCACATACGCGCACTCGCTCAGCTCCCGAACAAGAAGCTCACGAGTCCCAGACTCAATACCGGAAATGCCAGCAGCAGAACCAAGCGCAAGGCATCCCAGGCGAGGAATGGGAACACACCGCGGTAGGTCTCAGCCATCGGCACTTCGCGCGCCAGGTTGTTGACGACGTAAACGTTCAGCCCCACCGGCGGCGCGATGAGGCCGATGCCCACCGTCGTCAGCACGAGGATGCCGAACCACAGCGCCTTGGCCTCGGGCCCCAGGCCCAGCAGCGGCAGCGCCATCACGGCCGGGAAGATCACCGGGATCGTCAACAGCAGCATCGACAGCTCGTCCATGACGCAGCCGAGGATGACGTAGAGCACGAGCACGGCAGCGACGATGGCCAGCGGCGGCACCGGCAGCGTGCCGGCCCAGGCCGCGATGGCCGCCGGCATCGCCGTCAGGGCCAGCGTGGCGTTCATCATGTCGGCGCCGAGGAAGATCATGAACACCATCGCGCTCGTCTCGGCGGTGCCGACGAAGGCGCGCTTGAGGCCGGCGAAGCCCAGCTCGCGCTTGGCCAGACTGGTGACGAGCGTGGCCACCGCACCGACGGCAGCGCCCTCCGTCGGCGAGAACACACCGCCGTAGATGCTGCCGAAGACGATGACGAACACGGTGGCGATGGGCCAGATGCCGGCCAGCGCGCGCCAGCGCTCGCGCATCGGCAGCGGCGCGCTCGGCGGCGCCAGCTCGGGCCTGGCACGGCAGACGATGGCGATGACGACGATGTAGCCCAACATCGCCAGCACTCCCGGCAGCATCGCCGCGGCGAACAGCTTGGCAATGTTCTGCTCGGCCAGGATGGCGTAGACGACAAGCGGCACAGAAGGCGGGATCAGGATGCCCAGCGTGCCGCCGGTGGCCAGCGCCGCCGTCGCCAGGCGGCCCGAATAGCCGTGTGCACGCATCTCGGGATAGGCCACCTGCGTGATCGTCGCCGACGTTGCCACCGACGAACCGCACACCGCGCCGAAGGCGCCCGCCGAAAGGATCGACGCCATGCCCAGCCCGCCCGGGATGTGGCCGACGAAGGCAGCGGCGGCACGGAAGAGATCGCGGCTGAGCCCGCCCTGGGTCGCGAACTGCCCCATCAGCAGGAACAGCGGGATCACCGACAGGTCGTACACGGTGAGCCGGGCCACCGCACTGCCCTTCAGCATGTTCAGCAGCGACGCCTCGCCGCTGAGCGCGAAGTAGCCGAGCGCGCCGGGCACGAACATCGCCACGGCAATCGGCACGCGCACGACCATCAGCAACAGCATCGCGCCGAACATCGTCAGGCCGATCATCGTGGGCGTCATGCGGGGCCCCCCGCCGGGGCTTGCAGCTGTGCGGCCGACTCGGTCAGCAGCGACAGCGGCCGCCCGGTGAAGTGAAGCCCCGCCTGCACCAGCGCGACCAGCGCCGCCAGCGCGAGGCCCGGCGCCAGGGACGCATAGACCCACCACATCGGCAGCGCGAGGATCATCGAGGTCTCGCTCGCCTCACGCACCGCCAGCGCGCCGACGCCGGTACGCCAGGCCAGCAGCGCGCACATCAGCGCCATCAGCACGCAGCCGATGCCGTCGAGCCGGCGCAGCTGCCGTTCACGCAGCCGCGCCGTGAAGAAATCGACAATGATGTTGCCGCCCATCAGCTGGCACCAGGCCAGGCCGAGCGAGATCGACAACGCGATGCCGAACTGCGTGAGTTCGACGTCGCCGTCGATCGGACGGCCGCCGAGGGCGCGCGCGGCCACGCTGGTTGCCGTCATGATTCCGGTGGCCAGCGCCACCGCCGCGCCGCACAGCGCGAAGAACAGCGCCGTTCGGCGCAACACCAGGACCATCGAAAAACTCCACCTTGTTGTAGACACCGCGGCAGTGCCGGGCAATAACAAACTGGCGCCGGCACCGCGCCTGTTTGGCGGTGCCGGTGCCAGTCCGGATCCGTCCGGCCGCGTAGTTCTGGTGTCAGCGCTTGTGTTTGGCCAGCAGGTCGCGTGCGTCCTGCAGCAGGACCTTGCCGTTGAGGCCGCGCTTGTCCATGTCGGCCACCCACTCGTCGTAGATCGGCGCTGCGGCCTTGATCCAGTTGTCGGTCTCGGCGGCACTGAGCCTGATGACGGCGTTACCGCGGTCGGTGGCAGCCTTGCGGCCCACCGCCTGGCTCTCGTCCCAGGTCTTGCCGATCTGGCGCGACAGCGCGGCGCCGCTGTTGTTGTCGATGACCTTCTTCAGATCGGCCGGCAGCGCGTCGTACCTGGCCTGGTTCATCGCAAAGATAAAGCCGGCGCTGTAGAGCGCGGGGCGCGATGGGTCGGTCTCGGTATGGAACTTGGTCAGCTCGTGCAGCTTGAACGCCGGCATCACTTCCCACGGTAGCGCGAAGCCGTCGATCGTGCCTTTGGAGACAGCGTCGGCCACGGCAGGCACCGGCATGCCCACCGGCGTGGCACCCAGCCTGGCCAGCAGCTTGTTGGTCTGCCGCGTCGGTGCGCGCAGCTTGAGGCCCTTGAAGTCCTCCAGCGCCTTGACCGGCTTGTTCGCGGTGTGCACATAGCCTTCGTCGTGCACCCAGGTGGCCAGGATCTTGGTGCCCGGGAATTCCTTCAGCGCGTGTTTCTGCAGGTAGTCCCATGCGGCCGACGCCGCCCCTTCCGCCGAGTTGGTCATGAACGGCAGCTCGAAGACTTCCATCGCCGGGAAGCGGCCTGCGGTGTAGCCGGGCAAGGTGACGACGAGGTCGTCGACGCCGTCCTTGACGCGGTCGACCAGCTGCGGCGGCGTGCCGCCACCCGACATCGCCGGCAGCAGCTGGCACTTCATGCGGTTGGCCGATTCGGCCGCGATCTTCTCGCACCACGGGCCGATGACGCGCACCGGTGCCATCGCCGCTGGCGGCCAGATGTGGTGGAACTTCAGCGTCACCTCTTGGGCGAACGCCGGCAGGCTGGCTGCGGCAGCGCTGGCAAGCAGCGTACGACCCGCGTGCCGACGCAGCGCGGCAGGCCAATCAAAGGCATGGCTTGGGGTTTTGGTCATGGGGAGGTTCGTGAGAGTGATGTCGTGTGAGGAAGCCGGATGTCCGCTCAGCGGGTCGTGCAGCGGAAGTTCGCGGCATCGTCGGTGCTGCCGCTGCCGGTGTGGCGCGCCACTTGCGGATAGGGGCACAGCCGCCGGGTCCGCGTGACGGCGCCGTTGTCGACCCGGGCCGCGGTGATCGATGCAGGCGCCTCGCCCTTTTCTGACCAAGCCATCAGCGCGCGGAAGATGTCGGTCTTTGGCGCGGCCGCGACGATGCCGCTGCTCACCTGGCCGAACTCCGAAACGCCGGTGCCGCCGCTGCAGTGCGCCATGCCCGGCACCATGTACAGGCGCGAGAACTGGTCGGCGTCAGCGACGGTCTGGCGCACGCGCTCGTAGTAGCGCGTGCTGCCCTGCGGCATGATCAATTGGTCGGACCAGCCGTGCCACAGGATGATCTTGCCGCCCCGGGCCTTGAAGGCCGACAGGTCCGGGTTGTCGGTGGCCATCATCGGGCCGACCAAACGCGCGTTGTCGTTGAAGAAGGTCTCGTAGTTCGCGTAGGTCAGCGTGTTCCAGTCCCACGCCGGATCGAAGTAGACCCAGTAGCGCGCTTGCTCGATCGGAATCGGGAACGGGAAGTCGCCCGCGAACGCGCCCAGGTCGGCGCCTCGCTCGATACCCGGCCACAGCAGGCGGCCGCTGGCGCTGGTCGCACCGCCCCAGGTCTTTTTCACGCCGCGGGCTTCGCCGGGTGTCAGGCAGCTGTCGTCGGCGCAGTCGGCGCGCGTGATTTCGACGTCGTTCGTCGGGTCGTAGCTGCAAGTACGCGGGTCGTCGATGACGCCGTCACTCACGCCGTCGTCGGCGTCGCAGGCCGCGACTGCGCGCGTGGTGACGAGGCTGCGCTTGGCGGCCGACATCGGCCCGCCAGCCTCGAGTTTCATCGCGACCTGGGGCCAGATCTGGTAGGCCTGGAAACGGTCCCAGTGGATCGCCGGCGCGCCGGCCAGGATCGCGTCGTAGGCCTCGGGATAACGCTGCGCCATCATCAGGCCCTGGCGGCCGCCGGTCGAACAACCGTACCAGTAGGACCGCACCGGGTCTTGCGCGTAGAAGGCCTTGACGAGCTGTTTGCCGACCACCGACATCAGATACTCGGAGCGGTGCGCGAAGTCGGTCTGCAGCTGCGTGTTGGCGGTGCCGGCCGAGGTCATGCCCCAGCTCCCGTCCAGGAAGTCGGGCAGCGGGCCGCCTGCGGTGCCGGCGTGGCCGGTGTCGGTCTTGACGCCGACAAAACCCTGGCGCACCGAGTCGACAGGTACCACCAGCTGCGTTGCGCCACCGAAGACGCCGTTGCCTTCAGCGCGCAGCCGGCCGTTCCAGTCGGCACTGGGCAGGGCGACCCAGATGTTGACGTTGTCGCCGACCCGTGTCTTCACCAGGCAGTAGGCGCGATCGGTCGCGGCCGCGCCGGTGCTGCCGCTGCTCACGTCGAGAATCGTGACCGTGGCGTCTGCCGTCAGTGTGGCTGCGCCGATGCCGGCCATCGAGCAGGCCGCGCTCGGCTGGATCGACAGGCGATCGAAGTCGGTTGCCGGCGAAGCCGATTCATCGGAGCCGCCGCACGCCGCCACGAGCAGCGCACCGGAGGCGACGACTGTCAGGCAAGCAAGCAGGCGCTTGTGACCAAGCGGAAAGGTTGTCATCAGGGTTGTCTCCTTGGAAATGGATGGGCTGGCTGGGACTCGTCGCCGGACGCAGCGAGAAAACCGACAACTTCGTCGACCAGCTGTCGGCGTGCGTGCTCGAGATGCAGCAGGTGGGTGCCGTGGCCGATGGTCACCAGACGCTTGTTGGCGGAGCGCAAGGCGCACAACAGCCCGGCCGCATCGGATGTGCTGGACAGACGATCGCAATCCCCTCTGACCAGCAGCGTGTCGCAGTCCAGGCGTTCGGCGTCGAACAGCGGCGTTCCCTGGATGACCTTGAGGGCGTCGAGCATCGGCCCCAGCGGCGCACGGTAGCCGCGCCCTTGCAGAGCAGCGTCCGACGCCAGCAGCGCGTGCTCGGCAGCCTGCAGCACCTCCGCATCGCGAAAAGCGTGCGTGTCGCGCGATCCGATTTCCGCGTCCCACTGCCGGGCGAGATCGCCCGGAGCGAAGACGCGATAACCGGCCAGCACAGGATTCAGCACACCCGCACGCTCGGGGTCCACCGCTTCGGCAGCGGCGCCGCTGGCCGGTCGCCACACTGGCGCGTACAACACCAGCCGCCGCACACGGTCTGGCGCAGCGACGGCGAAACCGGCGCTGCGGGCCGTGCCCCACGAATAGCCGAAGAGGTCGACACGGTCCACGCCTTCGGTGCGGCAGACGAACTCGACCACGTCGCCAAGGTCGGCCAGCGCATCTGACATGCAAGCCAGCGACGGCCGGCTCGCCTCGGGCGGTTGTGCCATGAAGGGGGGCCGTGACGACAGACCGTATCCCCGCAGGTCGAACAGCACGACACGAAAGCCGCAGTCGGCCAGCGTCTCTTGAAGCGAATACTTCGGCACATCCAGGATCGCGGACGCCGGCTGAAAGAAGCCGTGCACCATCACGATCGGCGTGCCGCCGCGCGGGCCCCGCGCGCGGACGTGGATGTGCTCGTCCGGGGCGCGGCTGCTGTCGATCTGCCAAGTCTCGACGGTCGATCGCGCCGTCCCTGCCTCAGTGCTCATTCGGGCTGCACACCGGCGGCGCGCATCGCGTGCGCGACGACCGGAGCCTCGCGCTCCAACTGGGCCCGGAACTCCGCCGGCGTATTGCCCAGCGGGCTCCAACCAAAACCCTGCAGGAAGCGCTGCATCTCCGGCGTGCGCAGCGCGGCCATTGCAGCCTCGCTCAAACGACTCAGCACCGCCGCCGGCGTGCCGGCCGCTGCCGCCATGCCGACCCACAGCGGCAACGCAAAGGTCGGCTCCACGAAGCCCTGCTCGACATAGGTGGGTACCTCAGGCACCAGCTTCGAACGTTCGGTGCCGGCCACGGCCACGATGCGCGCCACGCCCTTGGCCTGCATGTCCAGCGCCTGCGGGATGCCGACGATTGCCATCTGGATGTGGCCGCCCATGAAGTCCTGCGCTGCCGGCGCGCCGCCCTTGTAGGCCACGATGTTCAGGTCGGCGCCGCTGACACGCGCCAGCGCCGCGGCGATCAGGTGCGGGTAGGTGCCCGGTCCCCAGGTGCCGAAGCTCAGACCCGTGCTGCTCTTGTTCAGCTGGCGCAGCGAAACGATGCCGGCGTCGGCGCGCAGCACCATCACCGGCTGGGTCAAGGCCAACTGGGTGATCGGGGCCAGATCCCGAACGGGGTCGTAGGGCAACCGTTTGAACAGCTGCGGCACGTAGGTGAACGAGTCCGGCAACGAAAAGAGCACGGTGTGGCCGTCAGGTGCCGACTTCGCGACTTCAGCCGCGCCGATGGTGCTGCCGGCGCCAGGCTTGTTTTCGACGAGCACGGTCTGCTTCAAATGATCGGCCATGCCGCGCGCAAGCTGCCGCGCCGCCGCGTCGACCGGGCCACCGGCCGGGTACGGCACGATGATGCGGATCGGCCGGGTTGCTGGCGGCATGCCCGTCACTTGGGCCGTGGCTGCCCAGGGGCCGCCGATGGCGATCGGCACGCCGAGAATCAGCAGGCGTCGCTTCATGCTTGTCTCCGTTCTTTTCTTGTGACGCCATCGTAGGCAGCTGGCCACGCGGGGCCCACCGACCAAACGCATACCATCCATCGATTCAATCGATGGCAGGAGCCGCGCTGTGTCCAGGTCTAGCGAAGAGATCGATGTCGGACTGCTGCGGGTGGTGCGTGAGCTGTCGCGCCAAGGCACCGTCACGGCAGCGGCAGCCGCATTGGGCAAGTCGCAATCGACGCTCAGCCACGCGCTGGACCGCTTGCGCCGTCACTATCGCGACCCACTGTTCGTACCGGCCGGCAAGCAGCTGACGCGCACACCGCTCGGTGCCAGGCTGGCAGTGGAGGCCGAGCGGCTGCTGATCGACATTGACCGCGTGCAGACCCTGGCACCGTCGTTCGACCCGAAGCAGACGCGCTACCGCTTCCGCGTGCACATGATCGATCTGGCCGAGCTGCTCATCCTGCCCGGCTTGCTGCGTCGCCTGGCGGATTCACCATCAGGCGTCGAGATCGAGGTCGTGCGACTGGCGGGCCAGGACGTGTGGTCGGAACTGGAGCTCGGGCGACTGGATCTGGTGATCGGAACGCCGTGGAAGGCGCATCCGACGCTGTTGCGCCAGCAGATCCTGGAAGAGCAGTTCGTCGGCGTTGCGCGCAAAGGGCATCCGCTGCGCGACCAGTTTGGGACACTGGAGGGCTATCTGCGCTGCGCCCACTGCGCGGTCGTGCCCCGCGGGCCGGCGCTGGGCCGCATCGAGGCCGCACTGGAGGCGCTTTCGCCGTCGCGCCGCGTGCTGCTGCGCGTGCCGGACTACCTGTCGATCCCTTCGCTCGTCGCGGCATCGGACGTGGTTGCCGCTGTGCCATCAACGCTGGTCGACCTGCATCCGCTGGGCGACAAGTTGCTCGTGTTCGCGCTGCCCGTGACGCAGTCGCGCTTCAAGGTCGTTCAGCATTGGCACCGGCGCGCGCACGACGACCCGGCATGCCTGTGGTTGCGACGCACGATCCAAGAAGTGGTTAAGGAAACAGCGGCGCGATGGAAGGGCAAGGAGAAGAGTCGTCGCGGCGAGTAACAACGGACGATTGCTGCCGCGAGACGCTGACCTGTAGGCAGCGCGAGAACACAGAGGCCCTCGCACTGCCGCCCGTCGACACCAAGAATCGTGACAGGCCTTGGCTGTGCGCGTGGCCAAACCGCGGAGCGCAAGCCTGGGTCTTGCCCCGGCGTTGGCAGAGGACCTGCCAGCAAGCCGCCCTTCGCCAACGACCGTTGGTGGCCGACACCAGTCGGACATCGGATCACCCGCAAATAGACAAGGGGCGCCGTGGCGCCCCTTGTCTTCGTCAGGCCGAAGCCGCCCTCAATCCGCCTGCTTGCGCAAAAACGCCGGAATCTCGATCTCATCCATCCCATTGCTCGCCAGCGCATCCACCTTCGCTGCCGCCTGGCTGCGCGCGCTGCGCCACACACTCGGTGTGTTCATGCCGGTGTAGTCATGCGTCGGCGCCACGGTCGCTGCCCCTTGGCTCACCGTCGCTGCCTGCGTCAGGATCGGCAGGTTGTCGGTGCCGGTGCGCATCTGCGGCATCGCCGGCGGCGGCGGCACCATTGCCAGCGGCGGCGCCAGGCGCGCTTCGGCCTTGCGTGCCACCGAGCTCAGGCCGGTGGCGATGACGGTCACACGCAGCTGGTCGCCGAGCGTTTCGTCATACGCGGTGCCGTAGATGACATGAGCATCGTCAGCAGCGTAGCGGCGGATCGTGTTCATCGCGTTGCGGCTTTCGGCGAGCTTGAACGTGCCTTTGCTCGCTGCGATCAACACCAGCACACCGCGTGCGCCGCTGAGGTCGATGCCTTCCAGCAGCGGGCAGGCCACGGCCGCATCGGCGGCCTTGTTGGCGCGGTCGGGGCCGCCTGCGGTGGCGGTGCCCATCATCGCCTTGCCGGGTTCGCTCATCACGGTCTTCACGTCTTCGAAGTCGACGTTGACGAGACCCGGGATGTGGATGATGTCGCTGATGCCGCCGACGGCGTTCTTGAGCACGTCGTTGGCGTGCGCAAACGCCTGCTCCTGCGTCACGTCGTCGCCCATCACTTCGAGCAGCTTCTCGTTGAGAACAACGATCAGACGAAGGGAAGCGTTGAGCGGCGGCCGAGGGCCGTCCGTTCGAGCGCAAGTCGCAGGTTGGCGAGGTCGCCGTGAGACCGCTGGCGACCCTGAGCCGACATCTGCTGTGCGGATCTCGCCGCCGCAAAGCTGCCGATCGGACTCACTCACACGCACCCGAAGGAGCCCTCGCAGCAGAGGGCCTATTGGCGGGCAGCATTCAAGGCGATTGAGGCAAGGAGCACGGACTGAGACCGTGCGGCCTCACCCCTTCGGGAACACATCGTGCAGCTCAACAGCTCAACGCCGCGGGGCAGATCGAGCTCAAAGGCGGCGGCGTACCGCGATGCCGTGCTCGCGGTCCCGGCAGTCAAGGCATGGTGCGATGCCGGGCGGGCCGAAACGGCCTACGTGGCTGCAGACGAACCGTACGGGCGTCCGAAGTAAGCCCGGCCTATTCGTCGACGTCCTGCTGCATGTCGAGCGCGGGCGCATCCGACATCGGCGTCCCCGTCGGCCGCGCAGGAACTCCCGCGACGGTCGTGTGCGGCGGCACGGCGCGCAGCACCACGCTGCCCGCCGCGACCTTCGAGCCCTCGCCCACCTCGATGTTGCCGAGGATCGTCGCACCTGCACCGATCATTACGCCGCGACGGATCTTCGGATGGCGGTCGCCGCTCTCCTTGCCCGTGCCGCCCAGCGTGACGGACTGCAGGATGGAAACATCGTCCTCGACCACGCTCGTCTCGCCGATCACGAGGGCGGTGCCGTGGTCCATGAACACGCCCTTGCCGATCCGGGCTGCCGGATGAATGTCCATCGCCAGCGAATCGGCGACGCGGCTCTGGATGAAGCGCGCGACGCCGCGCCGCCCCTCGTTCCAGATTGCATGCGCGACGCGGTGCGCGGCGAGGCCCTTGAAGCCCTTGTAGTAGAGGAACGGCACCAGCGCTGACTCCGCCGCCGGATCGCGCGTAACGATCGCGCGCAAGTCAGCGAGCGTGGCGGTGGCGATCTCGGGATTGCGCTCGACGGTTTCGCCGATGAGGTCGGCCATGGCGGCGAGGCTGAACACCTGGTTCGAGAGCGTCGCGGCGATGAGGTAGGCGAGCGCCTCCGGATAGCCCCGATGACGCAGAACGAGATCGTAGAGATGGCCCGACAGGATGGGTTCCTGCTCCACCTGCGCGATGGCGAGGACCTTCAGCGACGACCAGCTGTCTGCATCGATCGGTTGCATGACAATTCTCCTCATTGCACGACGATACCCGGCGTGCCCGCCGCGATCCCGCCGATGACCGCCGCGCGGTCTAATTCTTCCTCGCGGAACATGCCGACCACCACGTCGACCGCATCGGGTCCACACGTCACCAGCAGGCCGCCGCTCGTCTGCGGATCGGGTCGTGTTCGCCGAGACCGCCGAGATCCATGTGCGCGCCGAAGGAGTGGCGCAGCGTGTGCGTGGCGACGCGCTTGGCGACGCCGGCGGCGGCCGCGTCGCAATGGCACAGCTGCATGCAGATCGTTGCAGGAAACGATTGCGAAGGCTTCGACAGTTGCGGGAATCGACATGGCAGGTGGACTGGTTCGCGCCGTGGCGCACTCCAGCAAGCCTATCGCTGCACACGGGGCCGCTGGTCGCGAAAGCGCGCGAATGGTGGCGATCGCGTCTCAAGCCGGCGCCGAAGACGGCGGCTGCGGCGCGCGGTTTCCGAGACCACCAAAGCGGGCGCGCTACTTGGCGCGGAAACGGCACGGGCGTCGTAAGAGAAGCGCCATGCCCATCGCCACCGCCTCCGGCGTCTCGCTGCACTGAGGCATGCGCGGCCCGTGGCCGCGTATCTTCGCGCCCGTTCAGCGTGCCTTCGCCAGCGCCTCGATCGAGAACATGAAGCTCGCCTTGTCCAGCGGCTTGTGGCAGGCCAGGCACTCCGCCTGGTTGACGCCAGGCCGCATCTTCTTGTCGGCGGTGAAGATCGCGTAGTTCCAGTCCTCGTTGCGGAGGATTTCTGGGATGTCCTTGCCCCATCCGGCCTGGCGACTCATGATCGAGTAGGCCGAAAGGCGGTCGCGTACGAAGAAGCCATCGGAGCCGATGACGGGCTTCTTGTCATCGCCGAGCTTGGCGGCGTGCTGCTCCAGCACCAGCACTGCGCCATCGGGCACCTGCCGGCCTTCGCGTGCGGCCTTCAGCGCAACATCGTTGGCATACAGATAGCGCACTTGGTTGATGTCCGGTCGATTGACAGTCTGGTACATCGTGAAGCCGACGGGGTAGCTGTCGGGCAGCGTCGCTGACGACTTCACGAGGTTGGGCAGCAGGTCCGACTTCGCGCTCGCCACGCCAGCACCAGGCAGCGACGCGAAAAATGCAGAGACGTTGGTGATGTCCTCCGGCCCCAATTGCGAGGCGATGGCGTTCATCAGCGCGTTCTTGCGCGTACCGCTCTTCAGGGCTCGCAATTGAGCCTCGAGATATGCCTGCTTCTGCCCAGCCAAGTTCGGAATGGTGTCGCTCACGCTGACGCCGTTGGCCCCGTGGCAGGCCGCGCACACCGTGGTCGCTCGCGCGCGGCCGGCATCCAGGTTGGGCACCGGCGCCTGCGCGGCAACGGGCATCGTCGACAGCGCCGTGGCCGCGGCGACCGAAGCCAGGAAAGGATTGGGAATTTGCAGGCGCATGTTGACCTCTAGGGTTGGTCGAAGAGACTACGTGACGGATGCCAGGTTGGATGCGGTGCTTTCGCGACAGAGGACAACAGCCGTCGTCAGTGTTTTCCCGCGGCAGCGATATCAGGATCGCGGATGAGGTCGTTTGCGACAACCTGCCCAGGGCCAGCCGCGAGGCCCGCCGCTTCGCCGGCCCGGCAAACCTGTCGATCGAGTCGGAGCGTGCCGCCATCCTTCGGCTGGCAGTGATGCAGCCGATTCCTCCGAATGGGTCGTCAAGCCGCTGGCTGAACTGCAGCGGGATTCGGACCGACTGACGCTGCTGCGCAGGCGCCATCGGCGCACGGTCGAAATCGTCGAGCAGTTGCAATCGAACCGGAGTCAGGGGCAGTCGACGCCGATGGCGGTCCCAACCAGTCGGTCGACGAAGGCCAGGACCGTTGACACCCTCACCTCGAGACCGGACTCTCGGTATCAGTCAGGTGCGAGCTGGCGTCGACGGACCGCTTCCACTTAAGGCGAGATGGCGATCCCGACCCACAGCTGCCGCTCAAGGTTCTTCGAACCTGTCGGACAGCCAAGCCTTGACTCAATGAGTTTCGCGTCCATGAAGCAGCCGCTCGTGGCCTCCGGCGGACGGCCACGAGCGGCCGTCCGCCAACAGTCGCTTTGGAGTAGGCTTGAGTGCTCGCCAAGACAAACAAAAGATGGGGGAGTTGGATTTGACCGCACACCTTACACAGAATGAGTCTTCGTTTGAGTTTGAGCAGCGAGGGGTTGAACTCGCGCGCGCACTACATGACCCATCTGGGGTCCAAGGTGCGTTGGTCGTAAACGGGCGAGAACGTGACGGTGTATTTGTCTCCCACGACGATATTAACGTCTACGAGTTCACGCTCATGCGCACCAAGGACAAAGCGGAAAAGGACGCTGGTAAGTTGGTGGAGCTTCTCGACCAACTCACCAAAGGTCCTGAAAATTCATTCAAGACCGCAACCGGATGGTTCGTTACGCGGGAAGAGCCGACAGCCGATCAGCGCACAGCTGTCACCAGCATCGCAAGGAAGGCTGGCCGCCAGATCCATGCGATCAGTATCGCTCAGATGTACAAGCGCATCTGCAACTCCGAGATGTATATCCAGGGTCGCGATAAGGCACCCTTTGGAAGCACCGCTTTCACACCTGAGACATCCGGCAAGCCGATTCGCGTCCCTGTTCAGTTAGTGGGCTCAAGCGGCGATGTTTCATCGACTGAAGATGTCGCAAAAGCGCTAACGAACGGCCGCCGCACGTTGATTGTCGGGGACTACGGGGCGGGCAAGAGTCACGCCTTGCGCGACATTTATTCCTTCCTTCGCAAGGAACACTTTCGGCACGGCCATTTAAACCCCTTTCCAATTCACATCAATCTCCGGGACTGCGTCGGACTGAGGACACCTGCAGAGATCCTCCGCCGCCATGCAGAGGAGATTGGCTTCGACCACGCCAACGGCTTGATCTCTGCGTGGCGTGCTGGCCTGTGTGTACTGCTACTGGATGGCTTCGACGAGGTGCTGCCGAGTAGATGGCTTGGCAGCGTCACAGACTTGAAGCGCGTTCGATGGGAGGCTCTCGCTCCAGTACGCCGCCTTGTGGATGAAACCCCGGCTAGCGCCGGTGTGGTGGTAGCCGGCCGCTCCCACTATTTCTCAGGACAGGTCGAAATGACGGAGGCTCTTGGCTTGAAGCCCCTAGAAATTCTGTCCATGCTCGACTTCGACGAGGACCAGCTCGCCGACTTTCTGCGGCAGTCCGGCGCGACTTGGACGCTACCTGACTGGGTGCCCACACGCCCCCTGCTTCTCGGCTACCTCGTCACTTTAGGCAAGGATACCTCCGGAGCAATTGCCTCGTACGTGAGTCGTGCAGAAGGATGGCGCGCATTCCTTGATGCCATCTGCACGCGTGAGGCGAAGATGTTCAGTGCGGTACGCCCTGAGATCATTAGCCAGATTCTCTCGCGAGTCGCTACGATCGCCCGAGGAGGCACATCGGCAATTGGACCAATTTCGACAGACCAACTGAGCGCTGCCTTTGTCTCAGTCAATGGCTTCCAACCCGACGAAGAAGGTATTCAACTTCTTCTTCGACTTCCAGGTCTTACGGGCTCGATTGGTCCTGCCGGCGAGGAGATGCGCTCATTCGCAGATGAAGACTTGGCGGAAACTGCCTACGGGCTCGATTTGGCCACCTTCATCATCAACCCCTACGACGAAACAAACCCGCTAGCCAGTCCCGCATCATGGGTAAATGCGTCGTCCGGGCTTGGTGCCGAGGTTGCCGCAGGCCGTCTGATAGCTGAAGCCCAACCAGCTGGAGTGGTATCGGCAGCCATCACAAAGCGGCAGAAGGCTGGGAAATTTGACGCCGTGCTCGCGGACCTTCTCACCGTAGTCGCAGCCATGCCTATCGCGGGTCTGAAGATTCAAGGGAGCTTCCTGATTGCAGGCGTCGCTTTCGAAGAACTCCAGATCGCCGAGCACCCAGTCTATGGCGGTACGACCTTTCAGGACTGCCTCATTGAGCGTCTCGACATGAGCGGAATCGACGAAGATTCAGCAGCCCCTCACTTTAAAGGCTGCATCGTTTCATACTTGGAAGGACTCGTCAGTATTCCAGAGTGGCTCAAGCCCAACTTCGAAAACACCGATATCGAGCGCTTTAGCACTGCGACACAGACCACATCCGGAATTATGCAACTCAAGATCGACCGAGAGTCGCGGGTTGCACTGACCGTGCTAAAGAAGGTCTTCAGTCAACGTGGCTCCGCTCGAAAGGAGGGGGCACTCAGTCGCGGGCTTGCACCCACCGACCGAGGGATCGTGCAGGCTGTACTCGCAGAGCTTGTATCGAAAGGGTGGATCCGCAAGGAGGATTCCGGTAGCAACGTCCTCTACGTAGGTTCCAAAGATCGGCGCAAGGAGGCCCTACGCGCACTGGAAGCGCCGACCGAGTTCCGACTTTAATAGGCAGACCTGGCGCCGAATCGAGCTCGGATGTCGACTCAAACTTCAGCGCCAATCGACTCCAGCAAGCCAGCAAGAGTCAAATTCGAGATCTTCGGACACGCCAGAGTACACGGTGTGCACGAGCTTATGCATGGCAGTCAGGACAGCCAGTTTCTTGGGCTTGCCGGTGGCGGTAAGAAGCCTGGCCGAGTCGGGCGAAGCGGCCGTGAAGTTTGCCGCCAGAAAGCTGGCTTTCGCCGGCATGCCGAGGCCGAATTTTCGCGCGCGTCGCGAAGGGCAGCTGATGGCCGGCAACGTGAGTTCGCGGTTGCGCCGGGGAGCAGTCCCTCAATTCCACTATGACTGTCGACGCCGTGACATCGCCGCGCCAGATATCGACGCCCGAGATGCGTCAGATCGCGCGTGCGCCGAACAGGTCCACGGCGAGCACATCCGTCCCGTCGGAAAGCACGTTGAACATGCGGAAGCAGAAGTGATCCGGGTCGCACCAGTCCAGGACGATACGCCGGCTCCAGTCCGGCGATCCGGCACCGGCCGGGTACGTCCCGTATAGGAGGCCGAGTTCCCTTGGACGTGGCGACACTCAGCCCTGCTTGGGCGGCAGGTAGCGGCCCAATGCCTGCTTGGTGTTGCGCAGGGCCTCCGCGCCTATCGTCGTGGCAACCTCGGTCTCGGCCCGGTGCACAGCGCGGCGGAAGTCGTCGAGCCAGGTCAGCCCCTTGGGCGTGAAGTAGACGAGCCGCGCTCGTCCGTCCACCGGATCTGGCCGCCGCGCCACCAGCCCCAGCGCTTCAAGCTGCTCGACGAGTTCACTCATCGACTGCTTGGTCATGGACGCGCGACTCGCCATGTCGGTCAGCCGTGTTCCTTCGAGATCAAGATGACGAGTGGCATTGATGTGGGTCAGGGTGACCTCCGTGTGCCCTGCGGCCGTCAGCAGGTCGATGACACGTGCTTCGAAGCGGCGCAGCGCCTTGCTGAGCAGGCGTCCGAAGTTGGTCTGGCGCCAGCGGTCGTCGGGACCATGCGGTCGAGTCGAAGTTGGCGACGCCTGCGGAGACCTCTCACGACTCATCGTCGGGAATCCGGGACCAACAGGAGCCATCAACCGCGGTTGGAAGCACGTGCTCGCCCGCAGTCATGTCTCTCGAGCCCGCAGCTCGGCGAGGACACGCTTCATCCGAACAGGCCCCGAGTCGACGCTCATCAGCACAGGCTGGCGCGACAGCAGTTCCTCGATCCCCAGCATCTCCTGCATAGCCTCCATCATCGGTGCGTCCTGGTTCTGGAACGCGTGGCTGCGCAGCCGTGAAATCTCGGCTTCGATCGCCGCATCTTCGGCCTTGGCCGGCTTGCGCACGATGCCGACGTGATAGTGTGTGCTTGAGTCGGTCTCCGGCGCGAGGATGTGAATGCCCTTGTAGCCGGCGCCTTCCTCGGGGCGGTCGCCCGGGGCGTGGCAGCCCACGTCCAGAAGAAAGCACGCCGGCGGGTCCCATCGCATCTTGCTCCAGAAGTCGACGTTGCGACCATCGCGGCGGAACAGCATGTCGAAGACCATCGGCACCGGCGCATTGCGAGACCACCTTTCGCAGGTGATCGTCCGCCCGGACTGCGCGACCTGTATATCGGCGTCCGCGTGCTCGGGAACAGCGATGAGCCCTGCGTGCAGGAACGACGCGTGACTCAGATCCATCAGGTTGTTGGACACGAGTTCGACATGGACCTTCATCGTGAACGTGCTGGTCTGCCGAGACAAACCGTCGACGGCGTCGAGAACCGAGTAGTCGGGAATCAGGCTCTCGTCCGGTGCTTCCTCGCCCATCCAGACCCACACCATCGTGTGTTTCTCCACCGCCGGATAGGTGCGCAGTGCCATTGCACTCGGGATGGTGCCGGGTGCGTTTGGATTCCTCACGCAGCGACCGTCGAGATTGAACTCGAGACCATGGTAGCCACAGCGGATCAGATCGCCGTCCCTCTGTCCGAGATGCAGCGGTGCGAAGCGGTGCGGGCACACGTTGGACACCACGACCGGGTGCCCGTTCGACCGGCGCGTGATCAGCAGCGGCTCGTTGATGACCTTGCGGTACAGGGCGCTGTCTGCCTTGACGTCGTGCCCCCACGCGGCTGGGTACCAGAGATTGCTCACGAACTTCACCAACTGTCCTCCTCGATGTGCGTACCGCTGTCCGTGAGCTTTGCCATTTGCGGACGGCAGATTGAAGCGGATGCGAGACGGCCATATAGTCAGGTCTCCTGACTATATTCGCAAGACACTCCGGAGGGGTAGTTTCCCTAGCTACCAAGGGAGGCCGCCCCGGTTCTGCAGGGGAGGACGCATTCGCCGAATTGCGCTGGATCACGGTGCAGACCACTGAGCGTCACAAGCCGTGCTGGATGCCCTTCTCGGCCGGGCGGCTCATGTCCGGCAGTGTGATCGCGCTCGTCAAGCGGCGACCGTGCCGAACAAACGGACGACCGACTCCCGAAGCCACCGCACGGCGGGATCGTTGTGGAAACGCGGATGCCAGAACTGCCGGATCGGGTACGGTTTGATGTTGATGGGTGGCTCCACGACGCGAAGGTTCTCGAGGCGGATGTAGTAGTCCGCGATCGATCGCGGCACTGTCACGATCATGTCGGTGACGGCGATGATCGACGGCACCGAGAGGAAGTGGACCGTCTTCAATTGGACTCTGCGCGTGAAGCCCTTCTCTTTCAGCAGCGCCTCGAAGAACTCTTGGCTGCGGCCCATCGGGCGCACGACAACATGCGAGAGATCCAGGAATCGACGCATGCTGATGCGCGACGACTGCACCGTGGGGTGATCCGCTCGCACGAGGCAGACGAGGGTGTGCATGAATATCTGCTGCGTATAAAGCGTGGGCAGCTCCAGGTTCGGATAGAGCCCGAGCGCGAGGTCACAGCGCCCGTCTTCCAGCGCAGTGCCAACGTCCGCCGTCGAAAACGACTCGGACCGGAGATTGCAGTGGGGCGCTTCTCGATCCAGGTAGGCCATCAGCCGTGGCAGGAAGTGCAACTCGCCGACATCGGGCGTCGTGACGACGAAGTCGCGTCGCGACGTCCCTGGATCGAATGCGGGCTGATTCTGCGCATGATCGCTGAAGTCGGAGATGGCCCTGGCCGCGGCATCGGCCAACTCCGTGCAGCGAGGGGTCGGCAGCATTCCTGCGCGTGATCGCACGAACAGCGGATCGTCGAAGGCCTTGCGCAGCCGCCCCAGGGCGAGGCTCGTTGCGGGTTGGCTCAGGTCGAGCTCGGCGGCAGCTTTCGAGACGCTGCGCGAGCGGTGCAAGGCGACCAGCACCGGTAGCAGGTTGAGGTCGAGACTGTTCATTTGCTGGGCAAATATGAATATTAAGGTCGGCTTTATTGCCTAAATTTTGATGGGCGTCAATAGTTCGGCCGCGCAATTCACTACGGACGTCGCGCTACAAGAATACGGAGACAAGACTTGAACATCCTCGTGGTGGGCGGCGGGCCAGCGGGCCTGTACTTCTCGTACCTGCTGAAGAAGCGGCATCCCGAGCACCGCATCTGCGTTGTCGAACAGAACGCGCGCGGCGCCACCTACGGATGGGGGGTGGTGTTCTCCGGCGTGGCACTCGATGCGATCCGCGCTGCGGACGACGAGTTCTTTGCCGACTTCGTCCGTGGCCAGGAGACCTGCGACTACATCGAAGTGGTGCACCGCAGGCAGGGCGTGCGTATTCACGGGAACCAGTTCTCGCGCATCCCGCGGCTTGACCTGCTGGCCAGGCTCGAAGCGACGTGTGAACGCGTGGGCGTCGAGTTGGAGTGGAACCGCAGCGTCTCCCTCTCAGACATCGATGCCAGCTGGGACCTGGTCGTGCTGGCCAACGGTGGCAACAGCAACCTGCGGACGCAGTTCGCAGCCGAGTTCGGCACCCACATCGAGACCCGGCGGAACCACTTTGCGTGGTACGGCACGGAGGCGCTCTTTCACCCAGTGTCGTTGATCTTCGTGCCCACGCAGTGGGGGACCTTCATCTCGCACTGCTACCAGTACAGCCCCACCTACAGCACCTTCCTCGTGGAATGCTCGCCCGAGACCTGGGCAAGCGCCGGCCTCAACACGGTGAGCGAGGCGGACAGCCGCGCGTTCTGTGCGCGCGTGTTCAGCGACGAGCTCGACGGCATGCCCTTGCTCAGCAACCGCTCCACTTGGTTCCGCGCGAACATCGTCTCCAACACGCGCGCCAGCCACGATCGCTTCATCCTCATCGGCGACGCGTATCGCACGGTCCATTTCTCGCTCGGCTCGGGCACCCGCATGGCCATGCAGGACGCGATGGCGTTGTGCGATGCAGTGGGCGGCGCCGATGGCGATGCGCGTGCCGCGCTGGCGGCGTTCGAGAACAGCCGGCGGCCTGCCTCCGCCGAGTTCCAGGAGGCCGCTGCGCGCAGCCTCGACTGGTACGAGGCCGTCGATGACCGGCTGCACCTGTCGCCACTGGCCTTCACCCACGACTACATGACGCGCACCGGCAAAGTGACGCGCGAGGACCTGCGCAAGATGGACCCGGCGTTCGTCGCGGCCTTCGAAGCCGAGGCGAAAGCCCGCGCACAGGTGGCGGAGTCGCAGCGGTGAACACATCCTCCACCTCGGTTCCGGGGCGCCAATCGATCCGCGAGGAGTACTACGACGAGCTGCGACCGCTGAACCTCGCGCCGCTGTGGAGCGTGCTTCAGGGCCTCGTCCCTGCCGAGCCCGTGCCCGCGGCCAAGCCGTGGTGCTGGCGCTGGCGGGACGTCTACCCGCAACTGCTGCGCTCGGGCGAACTGATCACGACCGAAGAAGCCGAGCGCCGGGTGCTTGTGCTCGAGAACCCGGGCCTGCCCGGCCGCTCGCAGGTGACGGACACGCTCTACGGCGGCCTGCAATTGATCCTGCCGGGTGAAGTGGCGCCGGCCCATCGGCACACGCAATCCGCGCTGCGCTTCGTGCTGCATGGCGACGGCGCGTACACCGCTGTCGACGGTGAGAAGACACGCATGCGGCGCGGCGACTTCATCATCACACCGCACTGGACGTGGCACGACCACGGGCATCAAGGCGACGAACCGGTGGTCTGGCTTGATGGCCTGGATGTGCCGCTGGTGAGCTTCCTGCGCGCAGGCTTTCGCGAAAACCATGAAGCCCGCGCGCAGGTGCTGCAGCGCACGGAAGGCGAGGCCACCGCCCGCTTCGGCTCCGGCATGCTGCCGATTGACCACGACCGCAAGGCCGGCATGACCTCGCCCGTGTTCTCGTACCCGTACGAGCGTTCGCGCGACGCCTTGCAGGTGCTCGCCCGTGGCGGCGAGGTCGATCCGCACCTGGGCATCTGCCTGAAGTACGTGAATCCCTTGAACGGCGATTGGGCCATGCCGACCCTGGGCACAACCTTGCGCCAGTTCCCGCGCGGCTTCCAGACGCGCTCCTATCGCAGCACCGACAGCCTGGTGCTGGTCGGCATGGAAGGGCGTGCCGACATCACCTTGCAGCAGGGCGGCACGCTGTCGATCGGCGCCAACGACATCGTGGCCATCCCGGGCTGGACGGCCTGGTCGGTGCTCGCCCACGAAGACACCGTTCTCTTCGGCTACTCGGATCGCCCCGTGCACGAAAAGCTCGGACTGCTGCGCGAGCAGCGCAGCTGACTCCAGACCAACACATCATGAAACTCTGCCTCTTCGATGCCCACCGCATCGGCATCGTCCTCGACCAGCATGTGGTGGATGTGACCGATGTCTTCCAGGATGTCGCACGGCCCGCGTGGCCCTATCCGCTGTCGGATTTTGTTGTCCAGCACTTCCCGGCGTTGCGCGACAAGGTCCTCGCGACTGCTGAAACGGGCCGCCGGGTGCCGCTGGCGAGCGTGCGTCTGCGCGCACCGGTGGCCAACCCCGGGAAGATCATCGGCGCGCCGATCAACTACCGCGACCACATCGATGAAGCCAATGCGGATGCGCAGATCAACCACGGCAAAACCTACACCGAGCTGGACAAGTTCGGCCTGTTCCTGAAAGCCGGCAGCTCGCTGATCGGCTGCAGCGAAGAGATCGTCATCCCGTTTCCTGAACGGCGCACCGACCATGAGGTGGAGTTGGCCGTCGTGATCGGCCGGCAGGGCAAGAGGATTCGCCGCGAGGATGCGCTCAAGCACGTGTTCGGCTACTGCATCGGCCTGGACATGACGGTTCGCGGGCCGGAGTTTCCGGGCTTTCGCAAGTCCGCCGACACGTTCGCCGTGCTCGGGCCGTGGATCGTCACCGCCGACGAGATCGCCGACCCCAATGCGCTGGACCTGAGCATCCGCGTCAACGGCGAACTGCGGCAGCAGTCGAACACCCGCTACCTGATCTACAACGTGCAACGCCTGATCGAGTACGCCTCGGCCACCTACACGCTGTATCCGGGCGACGTGATCATGACCGGCACACCAGCCGGTGTGGGCCCGGTCACGTTCGGCGACGTGCTCGACGCCAGCGTGGAAGGCGTCGGTTCGATGACCGTGCGAGTGGCCGGGCAGGGCGCGGCATGACGGCTTCACTCGACGCCCGCCACGACGCCGACACGCCGCTGGCTTTCCTGAACGGCAATCAGGCACTCATCCGCATGATGCTGGAGCAGATGCGCTCGGACCGGGCGGCGGGGCTGCGCACCAAGGCCTTCGTGACGGGCTATCCCGGATCGCCGCTGGGCAGCATCGACATTGCGATGCGGCAGGCCCGGCGCACGCTCGAAGCCGAGGGCATCAAGCATCAGGCGGCGCAGAACGAGGAGTTCGCGGTCTCGATGCTGATCGGCACCCAGATGCTCGACGAGCACCCGCACCCGGATGTCGACGGCGTCGTGGGCTACTGGTACGGCAAGGGCCCCGGGCTGGACCGCTCGGGCGATGCCCTGAAGCACGGCAACTTCGCGGGCACCAGCGAGCACGGTGCGGTGGTCATCCTCAGTGGCGAAGACCACGAGGCGAAAAGCTCCACGGTGCCCTACCAGCAGGAGTTTTCCTTCGAGCACCACGGCATCCCGGTGCTGTATCCGGCCAGCGTGCAGGAGTTCCTCGACTACGGGCTGCATGCGGCCGCGCTGTCCCGCTACTCGGGCTGCTGGACTGCATTGAAGCTGGTCGGCACCCTGTGCGACGGCGGTGAAATCGTGCAGATGCGGCCACATGGCCTGCGACCGCAGATTCCCGAATTGCAGGTGGGCGGCAAGCCGTTCGCGAGAGCCGCCAACCACCGGTTCTTTCCGGTCACCAATGTGGAAACGGAGCGTCGCCTGTACGACGAGCGCCACGTTGCGGTGGTGGCCTACGCCCGTGCCAACGGGCTGAACCGGGTCGTGCGTGCGACACCCGCCGACCGCATCGGCATCGTCAGTGCGGGCAAGAGCTGGGCCGACACCCGGCAAGCCCTGGAAGACCTGGGCCTGGACGACGCCGCGCTGCAGGCCAACGGCATCCGGCTGGCCAAGGTGGGCCTGCTTTGCCCGTCCGATGGCGCCTTCTTCCGGGAGTTCGCACAAGGGCTGAACACGGTGATCGTGATCGAGGAGAAGCGCGACTTCCTCGAACGTCAGGTCGCCGCCGCCATCGTCGGCACCACGGTGACAGAGCTCGTCGGCAAGCAGGACACCAACGGCGAGCGCCTGTTCCCGATCGAGGGCGGCATGACCAGCGACATGTTGGTTGAGCGGCTCGCCCGCGTGCTCGGCCGCAGCATGGCGCTGCCGGCCCGCGGCCTGGCACGAGTTGCCTACCTGCAGAGCAAGTCCGTCTCGCGCAGCCCCACCTTGCCCGGCCGTGCACCGAACTACTGCTCGGGCTGCCCGCACAACGTGTCCACCTTGCTCGCACCGGGCCAGATGGCCTGGGGCGCGCCGGGATGCCACCTGTTCGCTGCGCTGATGGACAAGCCGCAAAAGCGTGTCGAGGCGACCACGCAACTCGGCGGCGAAGGGCTCCCCTGGATCGGCCTGGCGCCGTACACGAGCCGCCCTCACATCGTGCAGAACGTCGGCGACGGCGCGCTGTTCCACTCCAGCTACCAGAACATCCGCTTCGCGATCACGAGCCAGGCGAACATGACGTTCAAGCTGCTGATCAACGGCGTTCTCGCGAACACCGGTGGTCAGGAGGCCGTCGGTGCCCGCGCGATCGCCGACCTGACTCAGCGCCTGTTGCAGGACGGCGCCATGCGCGTCGTCCTGGTCACGAAGGAGCCGGCGTCGTACGCCCAGGTGAAGCTCCCCACCGAGGTGGCGCTGCGCGGGCCGGACGACATCGAGCCCTCCATGAAGGAGCTGGCAGCGATCGAGGGTGTCACCATCCTGATCTACGACGGCGCCTGCGCGAACGAGCGGCGCCGGCGGCAAAAGCGGGGTCTGCTGCCCCCGACCACGGTGTTCACCGTGGTCAACGAGGAGGTCTGCGAGAACTGCGGCGACTGCGGCGCCAAGGCCAACTGCATGTCATTGCAGAAGGTGCCCACCGAGTTCGGGCTGAAGACGCAGATCCACCAGTCCACCTGCAACCAGGACCAGGCCTGCATCCAGGGTGATTGCCCGTCGTTCGTGACGGTGGAGATCGAGGCCGGCAAGGGCCTGCGCAAGCCCAAGTGCCCAACCATCGATGCCGCCCAGCTTCCCGATGTGTCGCCAGAGCCGCTGCTCGCGCCCTATCACGTCTACGTTCCCGGCCTGGGGGGCTCCGGCGTCCTGACAGCAAGCGCGATCCTCGCGCAGGCGGCGGCCATGCAGGGGCTGCAGGTGAAGACGTACGACCAGACCGGGGCGGCGCAGAAGTGGGGCGCGGTGCTCTCGAGCCTGATCCTGGCACCCGCGGACCAGCCGCCGCTGACCAACAAGGTCGGCATCGGCAAGGCCGACCTCTACCTCGCACTGGACCTGCTCGCGGCGGCGAGCGCGAGCAACCTGATGTGCTGCGACACGGACCGCACGCGTGCCGTCATCAACGCCGGCGTGTTCCCGAATGGCGACGTGATCCGCGACTCGCGCAAGACCTTGCCTGCACAGGAGCTTTGCGACACCGTCGCCAGGGCCGTCCGGGAGGGCGCCTCGTTGACGCTGGACGCCCGTCGCATCGCGGAAGCGCTCTTCGGCGACTTCATGATGACCAACATGGTGGCCATCGGCGCGGCCTACCAGGCCGGCTGGCTGCCGATCCACGCCGAGCACATCGAAGCGGCCATCGCGTTGAATGGCACGCAGGTGGAGGCCAACACCCAGGCGTTTCGTGCCGGACGGCTCTGGGTGCACGCGCCGGAGCAGGTTGAGGCCCTGGGCGTGCTGAAGGCGCGCCCCCTGGCCGACCGGACCGAGCGGCTGAAGGCCCTGCGCAGCGAAGGCCGGTTCACCGCGCTTGCCGCCTTCGAGTCGCGGCTGGGCAGGTTGCCCGAGCCGTTGCGCAACCGGGTGATGCTGCGCTCGGTCGACTTGTGCGACTACCAGGACCCGGCCTATGCCACTCACTACCTGGGGCGCGTCATGGCCGCCATGGAGGCGGAGCTTGCAGCGCGCGGCGAACGGCACGCGTTCGAGGTCACGGCCGCAGTGGCCGAGAGCCTGCACAAACTGATGGCTTACAAAGACGAATACGAAGTCGCGCGGCTGCTCACGAAGTCGGGCTTCGACGAGGGCGTGGCGGGCCTGTTCAACGGCAGCGTTCGCCTGAAATACAACCTGCAGCCACCGTTCGCACGCCTGTTCGGCTTGAAGGGCAAGGTGCGCATCGGCGCTTGGATCCGTCCAGTTCTGAAGACGCTGGCGGCGTTCAAGTTCCTGCGGGGCACGCCGTTCGATCCCTTTGGCGTCTTCGCGTCACGGCGCGAGGAACGTGCGCTGATGGCGTGGTACGAGGCGGCGCTGACCGAAGCGCTCCGCCTGCTCGACGCGCGCAATGCCGCACAGGTCACCGAGTTGCTCCTGCTGCCCACCACGATCCGGGGGTATGAGGCTGTGAAGTCCGCCGCGGCGGCGGAGGCGAAGGTCCAGGCCGAAGGCCTGCTGACGCAGTTGAAGCGCCCTCGCACCATCGAGATCGCGCCCGTTTCACTGGCGACGTGACGCAGTCCCGCGCTGTTCCTTCAACGACAACAAAGAGACATGCAGCCATGATCAAAACGTTCAAGCGTCTCGCCGTCGCGGCAAGCCTCAGCCTGCTGGCCGTCGCGTCGACGGCGCAGGAAATGCAGATCCGCCTGGTCACCGCGTTTCCCGAAAACACGGCATGGTCTCAGGCGCTGGTGAAGTGGAGTGAGCGGGTCAATGCGCAGGGCAAGGGCCTGGTCAAGATCAACTTCATCGGCGGTCCCAGGGCCATCCCGACGTTCGAGATCGGCAACGCGGTCAAAACCGGTGTGGTCGACATGGCCCTGAATCCCGGCGCCTTTTATACGAATGTTTTTCCGGAGGCGGACACGCTCAAGATGGCGCAGATCCCGGTGGCCGAACAGCGCAAGAACGGCGCGATCGAGTACATCAACAAGGTGTGGAACGACAAGGGCAACATGCAGTACCTCGCCCGCATGGTCGAGGGCTACCCCTTCCACATCTTCCTGACGAAGAAGATCGACAAGCTCGATCTCACCGGCAGGAAGATCCGCGTCTCGCCCGCCATCCGGCCGGCGGTGCAGGCGCTCAACGGCAACGTCGTCGTCATCCCGCCGGGCGAGATCTACACGGCGCTTGAGCGCAGCGTGATCGACGGGTACGGCTGGTCCATCGGGGGCATCTTCGATCTGAACCTTGCGAGCCATACCAAGTTCAGGGTCGACCCCGGGTTCTACGACGCCGACGTGTCGCTGATCATGAACCTGGACAAGTGGAAGGCGATGACGCCGACGCAGCGCGACTTCGTCCAGAAGATGGCCATGGAGATGGAGGCCAACTCCTCGTACTGGCGCAAGGAAGGAGAGGACGAGAAGACGAAGCAGAACGCCTCCGGCATCCAACCGCTCACCTTCGGTTCCGAGGACACCGCGAAGTACCTGGACGCCGTGTACGAAGCGGGCTGGGCGGACCTCATCAAGACCAGCCCGGTCCATGGCCCGAAGTTGCGCGCATTGCTGTCCAAGAAGCCATGAGCGGCGTGGCACGACACGAGGTCCTGGGCACACCCGATGGAAACACCATCGAAGCGCTGCAGGCGGCCTTTGGTCGTGTGTATGACCTCATGGTGGTGCTGGCCTGCATGCTGTTGCTTGTGATGGTGAGCGCTATCACCCTGGACGTCGTGCTCCGGAACGTGGCGATACCTGGGTTGCCGCGCGGCTTTCCAGGTGCGAGCGACATCTCGGAGTACGCCTTGTACCTCTGCACGTTGTTGGCCGCACCTGGGTTGCTGCGGGGCGGCCAGCACATTCGAGTCGACATTTTGCTGCGGGCCTTTCCCCCGCGGCTCGCCTGGGTCTGTGAGTGGGTGTCGGACGTGATGGCTTTCGGCGCGTGCGCGGTGCTGGCGTGCGTGGGCCTGGTCGTCACCTTGCGCAGCCATGCGAGCGGTGCGATCCAGATCAAGAGCATCGTCATTCCGGAGTGGTGGGTGATGGCGCCCTTGCCGATCGCGTTCTCGTTGTTGACCGTCGAATTCGCGTTCCGCATGTGGCGGCTTGCGCACGGCCCGATGGAGCCGCGTTCCGACGCGGTATCCGCATCATGAGTGCCTGGATCGTCCCGGCGTGGTTGCTGCTTGGCGGCTCCACTCTGCTTCTCTTTGTCGGGCTTCCGGTGGCGTTTGCCTTCCTGTTCACCAACCTGGTGGGCGGTTGGATCTACCTGGGCGGCGAAGCAGGGCTGGGTCAACTGGTGCGCAACAGCGTCGTCGCGGTGACCAGCTTCTCGCTGACGCCCATCCCTCTGTTCATCCTGATGGGCGAGGTCCTGTTCCACACCGGATTGGCCGTGAAGGTCATCGAAAGCGTGGAGCGGCTGATCACGCGCGTGCCGGGCCGGCTGGCTGTCGTGGCTGTTGTGGCCGGGACCGTGTTCTCGGCGATCTCCGGGTCGACCATCGCCACCACCGCGATGCTCGGCTCGCTGATGGTGCCCGTCATGCTGCAACGCGGGTACCACCCGACGATGGCCACGGGGCCCATCATGGCGATCGGGGCCGTGGACATGCTGATCCCGCCCAGCGCGCTGTCGGTGCTGCTGGGCAGCCTGGCGAATATCTCCATCTCCGGGCTGCTGATTGGCGGCATCGTGCCCGGGCTGCTCCTGTCGGTCGGATTCATCGCCTGGATCGTGCTGCGCTCCGCCACGAATCCTTCGCTGGCGCCCGCGACCGAGTTCGAGCACTTTCGCGGCTGGGAGCGATTCAGGCCGCTTTTCCAGTATGTGCTGCCACTGCTGTCGATCTTCGGGGTGGTGGTCGGCGCGATGGTGTTCGGCTGGGCCACGCCCACCGAAAGCGCGGCGCTGGGCGTGGTGGCTACGCTGTCGGTTGCGCTCGCGTACCGCGCGCTGTCGATTCGTGCCTTGATGAAATCGCTCAGAGGAACCGTCGCGATCTCGGGCATGTTGATGTTGATCATCATGGGCGCGACCACATTCGCGCAGATCCTGACCTTCTCTGGTGCTTCCAACGGCATCGTCGAGACGATCACGGCCATGGGACTCGGGCCGATGGCGATCATCGCCGGAATGATGTCGATCCTGATCTTCCTGGGCATCTTCGTGGATCAAGTGAGCATGATGCTCATCACCATCCCGATCTTCATGCCGATCGTGCAGAAGCTCGGCGTCGATCCGGTGTGGTTCGGCATCATGTTCCTCGTGTGCATGCAGATGGGGCTGCTGCTGCCGCCGCATGGACTGCTGCTGATGACGATGAAGGGCGTGGCCCCGCCATCGGTGACCATGGCCCACATCTTCCGCGCGGTCGTGCCCTACGTGGTCATGAGCATGTTGATGCTTGTGGCGATGTTCTTCTTCCCGCCCATTGCCACCTGGCTTCCAGGGATCGTCAAATGAGTGGAATCGATAACCAGCCTCTGGTTGGCGTTGGGCCAGGGTTGGTCTATCGCTACTTCCGCCTGCTCCATTGGAGCGAGTGCGACCCCGCCGGGATCATCTTCTCGCCCAACTACCTGCGCTGGATGGTCGACGGGGTGACTGACATGTTCCTCTCGTTCGGCGTGGATCCGCACCGCCTGTTGGAAGGCAACCTTCGCTGCGGATTGCCGGTGCTCGAGCAGCAACTGCGATATCGGCAGGCGGCGAAGCTGCACGACCGCATCGAACACGTCATCGAGGTTGCGAAGGTGGGGACCAAGTCACTCACGTTCGAACACCGGATGTACCGCGGAGCGACATGTCTGATGGAGGCGACGGATCTGCGCGTGTGGGGCATCCACCCCATTGGGAACCCTGAAGACCTGCGGGCGGTGCCAATTCCAGACGAGATTCGCGCGCACCTCGCGGCCAGGGGTGACAGATGAAAGCAACGCTCAAGGCAAACGTCGTGGTGGAGCCTGATTCGTCGCGGCCCGGCGTGCAGCGTCGAAACGTGATGCTCGCTGCAGCTCTGGCGCCGACCTTGGCTTTGCCGTTCGGCGCTTCGAATGCGGCCGCGACAATTCGCCCGGACGCCGTGAGAGCTGTTTTCGATCGCCGCTTTCCACAGAGTCTTGCCTTTGCCGAACGGGCGAAAAGCCAAGGGATCGGGCAGTTCGGTATCGCGGGAGAGATATCCACCCTGTGGTTCGATGAAATTGTCCCGGCGTTGCACGCCCGCCCCATGCCGCTCATCGGCCTGACAAGCATCGGCTCGCTGTTCTGCTTCGAGCAAATGGCCTGGAGCGTTGGATTGCGGGTTCGCCTTCGAATCGACCATCGTGAAGGCGCGCGCGGGGTCCGGCACTTCCCGAGCGCTGATCTTCCTATCGCAATGCGCGTTCAGCTGGGGCGTGCAGAACATGCCTTTGGCGGCTCCGCCGTCGATGTGGCTCTGGGTTGCAGGGCGGCGTGGGGTGATTGCACGCACGCCATCGTTCCAAAGGCGGCCACCCCAGGTACGGAAGCGCTCGTGACCTGGGTGATCGCGCCTTTGAATGATCTTTGAATTCGCAGGAATCGAAAAATGCCCATGCCACCGAATGTGACAGCCGCGCAATGGAACGCGGCCCTCAAAGCGTTTCGATCGGCCGTCGGTGAGGAGTGGACTTTCACGTCCGTCAAGGACGTGGCCCTGTATCGCGATCCGTACTCGCCTGTGTGGGGTGAAGCCGAAGAGCGGCTGATCTCGGCCGCGCTTGCACCGAAGAGTGTGGAGGAAGTGCAGGCGATCGTCCGCATCGCCAACCAGTTCGGCATTCCTCTCTACCCGATCTCGACTGGCAAGAACCTGGGCTATGGCGGTCCTGCCCCCAACCTTTCCGGCAGCGTGGTCGTCGATCTCAAGCGGATGAACAAGGTCATCGAGGTCGACGATCGCCGTCATTTTGCAATCGTCGAACCCGGTGTCTCCTACTTCGATCTGCACCGCCACATCCGTGACCGCAACCTGAAGGTCTGGATCGATTGCCCCGATCCGGGCTGGGGCAGCGTGGTGGGGAATGCGCTGGATCACGGCGTCGGCTGGACCTGGGGCCAGTACAAGGACCACTTTTGGGCGCACTGTGGCCTGGAAGTCGTGCTGCCCAACGGCGAATTGCTGCGCACCGGCATGGGCGCCATGCCTGGCGCCAAGACTTCCGCCGACTTCCGCTACGGGTATGGCCCCTATGTCGACGGCCTGTTTTCGCAAGCGGGCTTCGGCATCGTCACCAAGATGGGGATTCATCTGATGCCGGAGCCGGAAGCGTTCCTGCGCAAGGTGGTCACGGTTCCGAGGCGGCAAGACATCATCCCGCTCGTCGAGATCACCGGCGCGCTTGAAAGCAGCGGGATCATCGGAACGCCGATCTTCGATTCGCAGTTGTTCTATGCGCAAATGGCCGATCCGGCGTTGCGTCAGATTGCCAGTTCGCCCGATGTCTGGAATGGCAACGCGGCCGACCGATATGCCGCCGAGAAGGGGCTGCCGTCCTGGCAGGTGGGTCTGAATTTCTACGGCCCCCCGGAGATCAATGAAGCCAAGTGGCAGTACGCCAAGTCGAAGATCGAGAAAGCGATTCCCGGCGCGCGATACGAAGGGAAGGAAAGCCTCAGGTTCCCGCTGTCGGCCGAGGCACAGGATGCGGTCCATTACAAGGGCGAGGTCGGGATACCGAACCTGGGCGTCTTTTCCGTCGGCGCGCGAAGCCCTTACTGGCCCGGCAATCCGACGGATGGTCATCTGTTCTTCTCGCCGATCGTTCCCCGCACCGGTGAGGAATTCCTGAAGGCGCAGCGCATCTTTGCCGAGGGCATGCGTTCGGGCGGCGTGGATCACAACGCGGCGCTGGGTCCGTTCGGGTACGGACCTTTCACCGTGCCTTTCACGTTCACGCGGGCCTTCGTGCTGGTCGGCATCATTCCCGTTTCGCGCTCCGACCCGGAGGTCAATAAGCGGTCTCGCGATGCGATGCGCCATTTGATCGCACTCGGCGCCAAGCACGGCTATGGCGAGTACCGCACGGCACCGGCGTTCCAGGATCAGGTGATGGGCACCTATGACTTCAATGACAACGCGCTGCGCCGCTTCTGCGAGACGCTGAAGGATGCCGTCGATCCGAAGGGGATCATTTCTCCAGGACGCGGCGGCTTCTGGCCTCGTTCCATCAGAAAGGCAGTGAAATGAAAGCACTCGCATTGTCGATTGGAGCATCGCTCGCCCTGTGTGCATTGGTGGCGGTGGCGAAGGACGAGCCTGTCGATCAGATCGCGAAAGGCAAGCAGGTCTACGAATACAACTGCATTGCCTGTCACGGCTTGGGGCCTGGTTTTCCTCCTTTTCCAGAGCTGCCGGGAACTTCAGCGCTGCGCATGAAGTATGGCAACAGCGTCCCTGCGCTCCTGGCTGACCGAACCAACCTCACGCCCGAGTTCGTGGCGTTCTTTGTGCGCAATGGCATCTCCGTCATGCCGTTCTATCGAAAGACGGAAATCAGTGATGCCGATCTCGCTGCGCTGGGGGTCTACCTCAGCCGAAACAACCCGGACCTGAAGAGCAAGTGACTGGATCAACAAGGAAATCGCATGACTGAAAATCGTGGAGCCATCGTCGTTGGAGGCGCTGGCGGGATTGGCAGCGACATTTGCCGCAAGTTGGCGTCGCTGGGCTATCGCGTCGTTGTCGCCGACTTCAACCTGGATGGTGCACGCGGCGTCCTGGCGGGATTGCAGGGCGCAGGGCACCACGCTGCCGAGCTGGATGTGACCCGCCCGAACTCGGTGAATGCAGCCTTCGACGCCATGGAGGCGCGTGATCCGGCAAGCGTCTTGGTGATCGCGTCGGGTGGGCCGGTCGTTCACCTCGGACAGCGGGTCAACGTCGCGACGATCGCAATGCCGGACTGGGAAAAGACGATCGCGCTCAACCTCACGGGCGTGTTCTGCTGCGTCCAGAAGTTCGCACAGCAGCGGCTGGCGGCACCGCTCGAGCACTCGCGAATCATCATCATCGGGTCCTCCGCCGGCGAAGTCGCCGGCAATGGCACCGACATTGCATACGGCTCGTCCAAGGCCGCTCTTTTCGGGTTGACGCGGCAGGCGGCGTTCGACCTGGCACCTGCGGGCGTCACCGTCAACAACGTGGCCCCTGGGCCGGTTGGCACCCCGGAGTTCTTCCGCAATACCGACGAACAGATCCGGGCAGGCATTGCGTCGCTCACGGCGCTCAAGCGGTTGGCGACTCCGGAAGAGGTGAGTGCCGGGGTCGCGTATGTCGCCTCGCGCGAAGCGGCCTATCTGACGGGTTCGACGCTCGACATCAATGGCGGCGTTCACATGCACTGACGATGCATCGAGGAGGGACGCTCGGCGCATGAACGAGAAGAGAAGCACCAAGCGAATTGACGTGTCGGCCGGACGGCAAACAGATCCCCTTGTGCCAGCCGAGTCCAGCGACAGATCTCAACCAAAACACAGGAGACATCAGATGAAGAAGGTTTTACCGCGGCCTCGCCGCATGGCCGTCGCGCTGGCCGCAGCGCTCGTCGGCGCGGGCGCGCATGCCGTGGAACTCGATCTGGGCGAGTCCGACTGGCAGGTGCGCTTCGACAACACTATCAAGGGCGGTCTTATGTACCGCACACGGAACGCCGATCCAGCGCTGGTCGACTCGTTCCGCTTGCTTGTCCCGGGAGTGCCGGCTTCGGCCTTCCCGCAGGCGCTGAACCTCAACGCCGGCGACGACAACTTCCGGGATCGGGGTATCGTCTCCAGGCGCGCCGACCTGCTCTCCGAGTTCGATGCTGTCTATCGCAAGGACTTCGGGCTTCGCCTGAGTGCCGCGGCCTGGTACGACGCAGCCTATCGCGGTACGACGCAAGCCGCGGATCCGGTGAACGGTCAAACTCCGGCGAATGAGTTTCCACGCGAGACACGGGATTTGGCTGGCCGCAAGGCGGAGATGCTGGATGCGTTCGTCTTCGGCGGCTGGGACCTGGGCGAGGGGCGGAAACTGGACATGCGCCTGGGCCGCCACGCGCTGCAGTACGGCGAGAGCCTTTTCTTCGGCGACAACGGCATTGCGCGCGCGCAGGGGCCGATCGACATCCTCAAGCTGCTCGGTTCGCCGAATGCACAGTTCAAGGAAATCGTCCGCCCGGTGCCGCAGTTGTCGGGGCAACTGCAGCTCACCCCCGAGGTGGCGATCAGCGGCTACGTGCAGTTCCGCTGGGAGGCCGATCGCCTGCCGCCGGCGGGAAGCTACTTCTCGACGTCGAACATCATCTGGGGCTCCACGCCTCCCGAGTTCGTTGGTATTCCCGGCGTCGGCAATTTTGTGTTGCTGCCCGGCGAAGACCACAAGCCGAAGGACTCGGGGCAGTTCGGCCTGCAGTTGAAGTGGCGTCTGGGCGGGACCGACCTCGGCTTCTACGCAGCGCGTTACCACGACAAGGGCGGCCAACTCTACGGCCAGTTGAACCCGCTGGGCCCGGTTGGACCGGGCGGTACGTTGCCGGGCACCTGGTACTTCTGGTTCCCGGAATCGGTCAAGGTCTATGGTGCGAGCGCGACGCAGTCTGTCGGCGACTTCAACTTCGCCGGCGAGGTCTCGATTCGCGACGACATGCCGCTGCGCACCAGCAACAAGATCTTCGGATTCTTCCCCGGCCAGCCTGAACCACAGTCCGCCAAAGGCCGTACCGCGCACTTGAACCTGTCGACGCTGGCCACCTTCGGCCCGAGCTTCATTGCACGTGAATCGAACCTGGTCGCAGAGATCGCTTGGAACCGCGTGCTGAACATGAATGATCCAGACCACACGCTCGACGCCGGGCGCACGCGCGATGCCACGGCGCTGCAGTTGATCTTCACGCCCAGCTATCGGCAGGCGCTGGCGGGTCTGGATCTGAGCGTCCCCATCGGCCTGCGCTACACGCTGGACGGCCGCTCGTCGATCACTCCGTGGGACGCCCGCGGCAACGGCAGCGCCAACGTGGGACTGGCCGGCAACTACCTCGGTGTGTGGCAGTTCGCAATGACCTACACCCACTTCATCGGTGAAGCCGTTCCGTTCATCGACTTCTCGCCGTCCCTGGCAGGCGGCAGTCCGTATCTGGGTCACGGCAACGCGGCCGCCGACAGGAACTTCGTCGCGCTCAATCTGCGCCGCACATTCTGATCAAGGAGACTCACAATGAATCGAAATTTCATCATTGCCGCTGCTTGCATGACCGCGTTGACGGCGCCCCTCGGGGCGTCGGCCGGCGTCAGCGTCGAAGAGGCCGCGCGCCTGAAGACCGAGCTCACGCCCCTGGGCGCGGAAAAGGCCGGCAACAAGGACGGCAGCATTCCCGCCTGGACCGGTGGCTATACCACGCCGATCCCGGGCGACAAGCCCGGGGGCCGTCGCGGCGATCCGTTCAAGGACGAGAAGCCGCTGTACGCGATCACATCGAAGAACGCCGACCAGTACGCCGACAAGCTGACTGAAGGCACGAAGGCGTTGTTGAAGAAGTACCCTGATACGTTCCGCGTTGACGTCTACAAGACACATCGCACGGCTGCCGCGCCGCAGTGGGTGTACGACAACACCTTCAAGAACGCGACCCGAGCGAAAACCAATGGCGATGCGGTCGAAGGTGCCTACGGCGGGATTCCGTTCCCGATCCCGAAGGCCGGCGTCGAAGTGATGTGGAATCACCTCCTGCGCTGGCGCGGCACGTCGTGGCAGTTCCAGACGAACATGTACCAGCTCACGACCGATGGCAAGGCCGTGTTGACGACGGACGGCGTCGGCGATCAGCAGATGCCGTACTACCTGCCGGAGGGCGCGCCTGACTCGTGGAATGGCGACTTCTGGCTGATTCGCGTGGTGAACTCAGGCCCTCCAATCCGCGCGGGCGAAGCCGTCGCCGGCCGTGAGAACCTCGACTACGGCAAGACGCAGAGCTGGGTGTACCTGACCGGCCAGCGCCGCGTGCGCAAGCTGCCCAACCCCTGCTGCGACACGCCGGCGGCGGTGTCGGCGGGTGTGATGTCGATGGACGAGATTGAGGTCTTCACCGGCCGCTTCGATCGTTTCGACTGGAAGCTGATCGGCAAGCAGGAGATGATCGTCCCGTACAACACCAACCGCCTGTTGCAGCCGAAGACCGATGCCGAGGTGCTGGCGCCGCACCACCTCGCGCCGAACTACATGCGCTGGGAACAGCACCGCGTCTGGGTCGTCGAGGCCACGCTGCGCGAGGGCAAGCGTCACCAGGCCCCGAAGAGCCGCTACTACTGCGACGAAGACACCTGGATCTGCATGCTGGCCGACCGCTGGGACGCCAACGGGCAGCTCTGGAAGCAGTTGTGGGCGAACACCTTCGTTGCCCCTGATCTGCCCGGCGTCGTCATCGGCAGCTTCGGCTTCAGCGATCTGCTGGGGGGCACTGCGTTCGTCGCCAACCTGTACAACCAGAAGAAGGCGCACTACCCAACCGTGCCGCGGTTTCCTGACAGCAACTTCACGCCGGATGCCCTGGCGGCCGGTGGGGCGCGCTGAGAACCGGCTGAACCAAGAAAAGGCCCAGCGTTGGCAGAGGGTCTTGTCTTGATCCACGGGACTGCGGACGTGAAACGACGTCTGCTGAAGCCGGCAGACGGGTGCGCCGTTGAAGCGGCTCGCTGCGACATCTGGAGAAGCTAGTGCAAAGCAGCAAAGACATCGAGGCCGTCTTGGACGGTGTCAAGCCCAATGGGTTCCTGATCGGCGTGTGGGCATTGTGTGGGATCGTGCTGTTTCTCGACGGCTACGACCTCACAGTCATTGCCTTCATGGCGCCTGAACTGGTCAAGGAGTTTGGATTCACCAAGTCCTCACTTGGCTATGTGTTCTCGGCGGGACTGGTCGGGATGGCTTTCGGCGGACCCCTTGGAGGGTGGGTTGGCGATCGGTACGGGAGAAGGTTGCCGATCATGATCAGCTGCTTTGTCTTCGGCTGCGCAACGCTGGCCATGCTGCTGGCGACCACGGTGGCGCAATTGGCGACCTGCCGCTTTGTCGTAGGCGTCGGATTGGGCGTCGCTCTGAGCACCGCCGTGGCGATCACCGCCGAATTTGCACCGAGGAGGATGCGCGGCCGGGTATTGGCGCTCGTCTCGACGTGCGTTCCCTTTGGCGCAATCCTCCCGGGTGTCCTGACTGCGGCCCTGGTCCCCACTTACGGTTGGCGCCTGCTGGTCATGGTTGGCGGCGGTCTGCCCGTGCTGATCGCGGTCCTCCTCATGTGGAGGATGCCGGAGTCCCTCAAGTACCAGGCCTTGCACCCGGAGTTCTCCGCCCGACTCGCGGTGCTGCTCAAGCGGCTGGACCCCGATTTGCAGTGGGCTCCGGGCTCCGGAGGCTTGGCGAGATACGAACGTGCCGAGAGCGTTTCGCCGACACGCCTGTTCAGCGATGGACTGGCTGCAATCACGCTGTCGATCTGGTTGCTGTTCTTCGTGAATGCCATGGCGCTGTATCTCGTGATCAGTTGGTTGCCGCTCGTATTGCAGAGCCTGGGTATGAGCATTCAGCAAGCCGGGCAGACGGCGGCCTTGTTCTCCGCGGCCGCATTTGTCGGTGGCCTTGTTGTCGCATCGCTCATCGCAAGGTTCGGCGTCGCCCTTTTGCCGGCCATGTTCGTGATTGCGGCACCGGTCCTCCTGATGTTTTCGACGATGGAACTGTCACGAGCGGCCATCGTCGCATGCGTTCTGATTCCGGGAATCTCGTTTGGAGCGCTTCAGGTTGGTTGCTTCACAGTGACCGGAATGCTCTATCCGACGGCCGTCCGGGTCACCGGCACGGGCTGGGCGCTGAGTGTCGGCCGCATCGGGGCCATATTCGGACCCCTCTTCGGGGCGGCCGTGTTCTCGCTGCAGTTGCAGCCGCAACAGATGTTCGCGTTCGCCACGGTCCCGATGATCGTCGGCGCGATCGGCGGCATCGTTCTTGTTGTTCTATGCCATCGGCGCTTTGGCAGTCTTCACGTGGATGACCGAGCCCGTCTCAATCAAACGAGCCCACCTGCAACGGGCGCTCCAGCGGTCGCGGCCAAACAGGGCTCATGAGATGCGCAGCTTGTGCAGCAGCACCAAGCGACGCAACTCTCCGAATGTCGAAATCTGAAGGAACGCACATGACCACATCGCTCAGCTTGGGTGTCGACGGAACCCACACAAGCACATCCATCCCGCCCATTCGCAAGGGCGTCGTGTACGCCAATCACGCCGGGGAGGAATTGCGGGGCGACTTTTATGCACCGGCGGGCCCTGGGCCGTTTCCAGTCGTCGTCGCAGCGCCGGGCGGCGGCTGGTTTGTCAGCGACCCCGGCGGACTGAGGCACTGGGGCGAATTCCTTGCGCGACACGGCTTTGCCGTGTTCGCCATCCAGTACCGCGTCTCGGCCAAGGAGAAGACGTTTCCCAAGCCCGTTATCGATGTTCTCGATGCCATCCAGTTTGTCCGCGGCTCCGCGAGCGAACTCAATATCGATCCCACCAGAATCGCGCTGCTCGGCTCATCAGCGGGCGCCCATGTGACGGCGCTTGCCGCACTCGCCGGCGACGCACCGCAGTTCGCAAAGCGGGAAGCATCGAATGCTCATGCCGGGGTCGACACCAGTGTCAAGGCGTTTGCCGGAGTCTACGGCGTGTACGACCTGTTCGCCCATTGGCAGCATGAAATCGCCGACTCTTCCAGCGCAGGCGGGCGACGGTCGGAGTGCTTCCTGGGTGGCGCCCCTTATGCGGACCGGCAACTCTACTTCGACGCTTCGCCGATCAGCCATGTGCGCTACGACGCCAACAAGCTGGCCGTTTTCCTGGCCTACGGCACCGCGGACGATGTGGTCGATTCGCGCACGCAGTCCGTGCCGTTTGTGCGGGCACTCAGACAGGCAGGGTTTGCCGTGCGCGAGTGTCCGGTCGATGGCGCGGGGCACTTCTGGTTCAGCGAGGAGCCGATCGATGAGCCCCACGGTTTCGTCAGTTTCCTTGCGCCGCGCCTGCTCCGTTTCTTTCAGCGGCACCTGTAGCGGTCTATGTGTTCCATCGTCATCAACCAACGCATGAAGGAGATCCAATGGCTCAAACATTGAGTGGACTAGAAAAGCCGCAACGCGACGTTGCCGGCGGGCAGGTCACGGTTGCGACAGTTGACGGCCCGATGGAGGCGTACCTCGCCACTCCGGGTCCGGGCAAGGGCCCGGGGGTGATCGTGGTGTCGTACATCTTCGGCATCGACCAGGACATGAAGAACATCTGCGACGAACTCGCCGCTGTCGGCTGCGTTGCCATGGCACCCAACCTGTTCTGGCGCGACCCGGATTCGGGCGTGCTCGTCGAGGCCGAAGTGCAGCGCGCGATCGCCCGCGCCATGCGCGTCGATTTCCCGAAGTCGATGGATGACCTGCGGTGCGCCATCGAAGAGGTGCGGCGCCACCCCCATTGCAATGGGAAGGTGGCCTTGCTGGGTTACTGCTTCGGCGGGCCCTATGCGTGGCGAGCGGCGTGCGACGGGCTCGGTCTCGATGCATCGGTGTCGTTCCATGGCACCTACGTTTCGAAGCACATGAAGCCCGGCGACAAGCCGAACTGCCCGATGGAACTGCACTACGGCGAGCACGACCACCTCGCGCCAGCGGAGGAGCTTGCGGCGGTGAAGGCGGTGGCCGATGCAACCGGCAGCGTGTTCGTCGTCCACCCTGGCGCCGGACACGCCTACATGGTGCCCAGCAATTCGCACTACCACGCGGAGGCAGCGGGCAAGTCGTGGGATGCCGCATTGCATTTGATCAAGACACTGAAACCCTGAGCCGCTTCAGGCTCAACAATAGGAGGAATTCCTCAATGAGTACGACCCTCGATTCATCCCTCAACCACGGCGCTGCTGCCGACCTCGATCTCGGTGGCATGGTGGAAGCCGAACGCGTGCATCGCCGGGTGTACGTCGATCCCGGTGTGTATGAACTGGAGATGGACCGCATCTTCGGGCAGTCGTGGATCTATGTCGGGCACGAAAGCCAGGTTCCCAACCAGGGTGATTACTTCACGACCCAGGTCGGACGTCAGCCGGTGGTCATGACGCGCCATTCGGACGGTCAAATTCATGTGCTCGAGAATCGCTGCCCGCACAAAGGCACTCTCGTCTGCCCAGAGCAGTCTGGAAACGCCAAGCGGATGGTGTGCATGTACCACGGCTGGGGATTCGATACCGATGGTTCGCTGGCGTCCGTGCCCGTGCGCTCGGGCTATGACGGCACGGCCTTCGATCCGAACGATCGGACGAACGGCATGAAGCGCCTGCCGCGTGTCGAGAACTACCGCGGCTTCGTGTTCGCCTCGCTAGCCGCGGACGGTCCCGATCTCAAGACCTGGGCGGGTGAAGGCATGCGCGGTTTCGACAACGTCGTGGACCGCGCCCCGGATGGTCAGATCGAGGTCATCGGCAGTTGCTATCGGACGGTGCAGAACAGCAACTGGAAGATTTTCATCGACAACATGAGCGACGGGATGCACACATCGTTTGTGCATCACCAGTCGGCGCGGGCGGCGAAACGGACGCTTGAGAAGTTCAAGATCGAACACGTCGGCGGCCTGCAGGTGGCGGCACTGCTGGCCGGCGAACCGGATCAGATGGCCAAGATCGACTTGGTGGCCCACCCGAATGGGCACTTCGACATGGCGGCGTTCGCTCCCGAACCGACAGGGCCCGACGCAGAGAGATACAAGGCGGCGCTGATCGCGCGGCATGGCGAAGCAGGCACCCAGGCGATCCTCAAGCGCAATTTCCACAACGTGCTGCTGTTCCCGACGGCGGTCTGGCAGGCGTCGCTCCAGCAGTTGCGGGTCATCCGCCCGCTTGCGGTCGACAAGACCTTGCTGGAGATTTGGGTTTTCCGACTCAAGGGAGCCCCGGACAGCTTCACAAGCCGTGCCATCACCGCAGCCAACACCGCAAACTCACCGTCCAACATCGTCGCTGCTGACGACTACGAGTCGTACTACCGCGTTCATGCCGGACTCAAGGGCCCCGAGTCGGATTGGGTGCTCCTGAGTCGCGAAGCGAACCGTGACGTACCGGTCGGATCGAGCCGGAAGGGCTTCTCGGGCAATTCGGAAGTCTGCATGCGCAACATGTACGAGGCGTGGAGCCAGTACATGACCGCGCAATGAGCGGCACCGCCCACAACGAAGGATCAGGAACATGTTGACCGCTACTCAAAAGTTGTCCCTCAGCCGCAATGAAGCCGAGGATTTTCTTTTTCGTCAATCCGAGTTCATCGACAACCGCGACTTCGCGTCGTGGATCGATCTCTTCACGCCCGATGGGAGCTACTGGATACCGGCACGGCTTGCGGACACCGATCCCAAGACCCAACTGTCATTCATGTATGACGACGTGCCAAGCATGGCGGCGCGTTGCGAGCGTCTGCTCGATGCGGGCACCGCCGGGCAACAACCGATCACACGAAGCACTCACGTTGTCAGCAATGTGCGCATCGTCGAATCGAGCACGAAAGGAGAGGTCGTCGTCTGCTCGCGTTTTCATGTAACGCAGTTTCGGCGCGATGCCCTGAAGTCGTACGCCGGGTCGTACACGCACTACCTGGTCGCCACGGGCGACGGCGTCAAGATCCGCTCTCAACGGGTGGATCTCATCGATTGCGACGGCATCCACGACGCGATTCTCCAGGTCTATCTATAGGTGCTTCTCGGTCGTTGCGCAGCATCTGGCAGCGCCGACCCGAGGGTGTCCGTGGCCGTTTGTCGCAGGAGGGCGTCATGATCATCAGACGGCAGGAAGATGTGACCGAAGCCGTGCTCGCGGAAGTGGAGCGGGCGGCATCGCCGCGCCACAGGGCACTGCTCGGCGCTGCGGTGCGCCACCTGCATGGCTTCGTGCGCGAGGCGCAACTCACGGAGCAGGAGTTCCAGCACCTCTGTCGCCTCATCGCCCGCCTTGGGCAGCTCACCACGGCGTCGCACAACGAGGTCGTGCTGGCCGCGGGATCGCTCGGACTCTCCTCACTCGTGTGCCTGCTCAACAACGGCGCGGCCGCTCCAGGCGGCACCACCACGGCGAACCTGATGGGGCCGTTCTGGCGACAGGGGGCGCCGTCGCTGCCCAACGGGGCGTCACTGCTGAAGTCGGCCGAGCCGGGTGTGCCCATCTTTGTCGAGGCCTGGGTGCAGGACGCCGAAGGCCGGCCCGTGGAAGCGGCATCGGTCGATGTGTGGCACACCTCGGCCGAGGGCTTCTACGAGAACCAGGACCCCGCGCAGGCCGACATGAACCTGCGCGGCACGTTCACGACCGACGCCGAGGGCCGCATCGCGTTTCGCAGCGTCAAGCCGGCGGGCTATCCGATCCCGGTGAGCGGGCCGGTCGGTGACCTGCTGCGGGTGCAGGGCCGGCACAACATGCGGCCGGCGCACATCCACTTCATGATCAACAAGCCTGGCTACAAGGCGCAGTTCTCGCAGGTCTATTCGTCCGACGACTCGTTCCTGGAGACCGACGTGCAGTTCGGTGTCACCGAGGCCCTGGTCGGCCGCTACGTGCTGCACGACGCAGGTGAGCCGCCGCCGGCCGACGATGTGAACGGTCCGTGGTACACGCTGGCCCATCGCTTCACCATCGAGCGCGGCGACGACGGCTTGCCGCCGCCGCCGATCACGGGCAAGGCCGAAGGCGACCGCCCGGTACGCGCCGTGCTGGAGCGCCGTGAATGAAGGCGCACTTGCTCAGGCTGCTGGCGGGCGGGGCGTGCTGCTGCCAGCGCGATGCGAGGGTCGCTAGCTGGGGTCGCGATGGATCTCGGTCTGCCCCTTGAACAGCCCGATGAACAGGTTCCGTAGCCAGCGGTGGGCAGGGTCCGTATCGAAACGGCGGCTCCAGTGGATGGACACGGTGAAGGTGCTGCGCGGCAGCGTGGCGGCAAGCAGGGCGTAGCGTTCCGCATCGACGAAGCCGCGCGCGATGGCCTGCGGCATCACGACCGCCAGGTCGGTGCGCGCAATGATGGCCGGCAGCGCGAGGAAGTGTGCTGAGGTCAGCACCAGCCGTCCGTCGAGGCCGAGCTGCTTGAGGATGCGGAAGGTCTCGGAGTGCGAGCGCACCGCAACGTACTCGAGCCGCCGCAGGTCCTGCGCCGTTGCGTGCCCCTTCGTCGCGGCAACCAACGGGTGTCCGGCGCGCACGACGACCGCATAGCGGTCGCGCAGCAGCTCGACCCGTTCGGTGCCGCTGACCGAAGGCAGGAAGCCGAGCGCGAAGTGGAGCGCCCCGGTTTCGAGCGCATCGGTGATCTCCTCGTGCGGCAGCGGGGTCGTTTGCACGCGCACCCCGGGGGCTTCGCGGTGGAGAGCGGCGATCAGCTCCGGCAGCAGCCGGGCCTCGCCGATGTCGCTCATGTGCATGCGAAGCGTCATCGTCGAGTGCGAAGGCTCGAAGCTGTCCTTGTCTTGGATCGCGTCCTCGATCGCGGCGACGGCGGGCTGGACGACGCTGGCCAGCCGTTCCGCCCGCAGCGTCGGGCGCATGCGCCCGTGGGTGCGCACGAACAGCGCATCGCCCAGCGCCAGTCGCAGCCGGGTCAACCCCTGGCTGGCAGCGGGCTGCGACAGGCCCAGCGCTTCGGCGGCGCGGCTGACGCTGCCCAGGCGGTACACCGCCTCGAACAGGCGCAGCAGGTTCATGTCCAACCTGTCTCTATTCATACGGTGAATTATTGCTTAGTCAGTTCATTGCATTGATGCATGTGCTGAAACTCATGACACTGCACGCTTCCAGCAAGGAGCAACCATGGATCAACGCGTCCGACCCGGCGAGGCCGAGGCGATCGCAGCAGGAGGCCTCGTGACCGTGCGCGAGGCCGTCTTTCGGCTGCTGCGTCAGTTCGGCATGACCTCGATCTTCGGCAACCCGGGTTCGACGGAATTGCCGTTGTTCATGGACTTCCCGCAGGACTTCCGCTATGTGCTCGCGCTTCAGGAGTGCGTGGTCCTGGGTATGGCCGACGGCTACGCGCAGGCCACGCACAACGCAGCCTTCGTGAACCTGCACTCCGCCGCCGGCGTGGGCCATGCGATGGGCAACATCTTCACCGCGCACCGCAACCGTACGCCGCTGGTGATCACGGCCGGGCAGCAGGCGCGATCCATCCTGCCCTTCGATCCCTTCCTCGGTTCGACGCAGGCCCCCGAGCTGCCCAGACCCTACGTGAAGTGGAGCGTCGAGCCAGCGCGCGCCGAGGACGTGCCGCTGGCCGTGGCGCGCGCCTACTACATCGCGATGACGCCGCCGCGCGGCCCGGTCTTCGTCTCGATCCCCTCGGACGACTGGGGCGTGCTGACCTTGCCGGTCGATGCGCGCGAGGTCAGCCGGCACATGCGCCCCGAGCCGGAGCTGCTGGCGCGCGTGGCAGAGGCACTGGACTCGGCCCGCGCACCGGCCTTCGTGGTCGGCGCCGCAGTCGACCGCGATGGTGCGTGGGACGAGGCGGTGCAGCTGGCCGAACGCCATAACGCGCGCGTCTACGTCGCGCCGATGTCGGGCCGCTGCAGCTTCCCCGAGGACCACCGGTTATGGGCCGGCTTCCTCCCGCCGATGCGCGAACGAATCGTCGAACGCCTGGCCGGTCACGACCTGGTCTTCGCACTGGGGGCACCGGCGTTCACCTACCACGTGGAGGGCAGCGGTCCGCACCTGCCCGAGGGCGCGGCGCTGGTGCAATTGACCGACGACCCGCAGACTGCCGCCTGGGCACCAACCGGTACCTCGGTCGTCGGCAGCATCCGTCTGGGCCTGCTGGATCTGCTCGAACGCAGCCGGCCACCGACCCGGCCGGCGCCGGCACGGCACACGCGGCCGCCGCGCGTCGCGGAGCCGGCACCGGGCGAACGCCTGCCGGTGGACTGGGTGTTGCAGACGTTGACCGACGTGCGCCCTCGCGACAGCATCGTGGTCGAAGAAGCGCCGAGCGCCAGGCCGGTGATGCACGGCCGTCTGCCGATCTTCGAGTCCGAAACTTTCTACACCATGTGCAGCGGCGGTCTGGGCTACTCGCTGCCCGCTGCAGTCGGCGTGGCGCTGGCCAAGCCGCAGGCGCGTGTCATCGCACTGGTGGGCGACGGCTCTGCGATGTATGCCGTGCAGGCGCTGTGGAGCGCCGTGCAACTGCGCCTGCCGCTGGTCGTCGTGATCCTCAAGAACCGCCGCTACGCGGCGCTGCACGAGTTTGCCCGCATCTTCGGCTATCGACCCGGCGAGCCCATTCCGGGAACCGAGTTGCCGGGCCTGGACTTCGTCGCGCTCGCAGCCGGGCAGGGCATGCGGGCGCTGCATGTCGAGCAGGCCGGGCAGCTGCGCCCGGCGCTCGAGCAGGCTCTGCACTCGGCTGTACCGATCCTGGTCGAGGTCGAGGTGGCCTGATCCGGTACTTCCCAATCACCCATCAAGGAGACATGCCCATGAGCACGATTTCGATGTTGATCAACGGTGAGGCTCGGCAGGCAGGCAACGGCGCCACCTTCGAGCGGCGCAACCCGCTCGACGGCGCCGTGGCCACTGCAGCGCCGGCGGCCACCGTGGCCGACGCGGTAGCGGCGGTTGAGGCCGCCGCTGCCGCGTTCCCGGCCTGGTCCCGGACCGGACCAGGCGAGCGGCGCGCGCTGCTGCTCAAGGCCGCGCACGCCCTCGAGGCCAAGGCCGAGGCCTTGACGGCCGCGATGGCTGCGGAGACCGGCGCCGCCGCGCCCTGGGCGGGCTTCAACGTGCACCTGGCGGCCGGCATGCTGCAGGAGGCTGCCGGTCTGACGACGCAGATCAGTGGGGAGGTCATCCCGTCCGACGTGCCGGGCAGCTTGGCGCTGGCGGTGCGCCGACCCGCTGGCGTGGTGCTGGGCATCGCTCCCTGGAATGCGCCGGTCATCCTGGCTGTGCGCGCGATCGCCACGCCGCTAGCCTGCGGCAACACCGTGGTGTTCAAGGGCTCGGAGCTGTGCCCTGCGACCCAGGGCCTGGTCGTCGAGGCCTTCAAGGACGCCGGCTTCCCGCCCGGCGTCGTCAACTTTCTGACCCACGCGCCGGCCGATGCCGCCGCGGTGGTGGAGGCCATCGTCGCGCACCCCGCGCTGCGGCGCGTGAACTTCACCGGCTCGACGCGCGTGGGCAAGCTGATCGCGCTGACTTGCGCCAAGTACCTCAAGCCGGTGGTGCTGGAGCTGGGTGGCAAGGCGCCGCTGGTGCTGCTCGACGACGCCGACCTCGATGCTGCGGTGAACGCCGCGGCCTTCGGCGCCTTTGCCAACAGCGGTCAGATCTGCATGAGCACCGAGCGCATCGTGGTGGATCGCCACATCGCCGATGCCTTCGTGGACCGGCTCGCCGCCAAGGCCACCAAGCTGCCGCTGGGCGACCCGCGCAAGGGCCCCGTGGTGTTGGGCTCGGTCGTGGACATGAGCACCGTCGAGCGCTGCAACGCGCTGATCGACGACGCGCTCGCCAAGGGCGCCAAGCTCGTGTGCGGCGGCAAGGCCGAGAACACGTTGTTCCCGGCCACGTTGCTGGACCACGTGACGCCCGCGATGCGCATCTACCACGAGGAAAGCTTCGGCCCGGTGAAGCCGGTGGTGCGCGTGGACGGAGTCGAAGAGGCGGTGCGCGTGGCCAACGACAACCCCTACGGCCTGTCGGCTGCGGTGTTCGGGCGCGACATCGCGCGCGCCTGGGAGGTGGCCAATCGCATCGACTCCGGGATCTGCCACGTCAACGGGCCGACGGTGCACGACGAGGCGCAAATGCCTTTTGGCGGCGTCAAGGACTCGGGCTATGGCCGCTTCGGCGGCAAGGCCGGCATCGACGCCTTCACCGAGCTGCGCTGGATCACCGTGCAGACCACTGCCCGCCACTATCCGTTCTGAGCAAAGAGGACTTCATGAAATCGATGCTCAGAGTGGCGGCACTCGCGCTGGGTCTCGGCACGGCCGCGCTCGTCCAGGCTCAGAATTGGCCGACCCGGCCCGTGACCGTCGTCGTCAATTTCGCCCCGGGCGGCGCGGCCGACCAGTTGGCTCGCATCGTCGGCGCACCGCTTCAGGAAGCGCTGGGCCAGCCGGTGGTGGTAGAAAACAAGGCGGGTGCCGGAGGCAACCTGGGCGGCGAGTTCGTCGCCAAGGCGGCGCCTGACGGCTACACGCTGCTGATGAGTTCCGGCGGCATGGTGTCGATCAACCCGCACCTTTACCAGAAGATGGCCTTCGATCCGGCGAAGGATTTGATGCCGGTTGCTTCCGTCGCGCGTGTTCCGTTCTACCTGGTTGTGCGCGCCGAGAGTCCGATCAAGGATTTCCAGGGGCTGGTGGCTGACCTGAAGGCCCACCCCGGCAAGCGCTCGTTCGGCTCGCCCGGTAACGGCAGCTCGCCACATCTGGCGGCCGAGATGCTGCTCAGCCGCACAGGAACCAGCGCGGCCCACATCCCCTACCGCGGGGCTGCGCTCGCACTGACCGACCTGTTGAGTGGCCAGATCGACTTCCTGTTCGACCCGGGCATCAGTCTGCAGCACGTCAAGAGCGGCAAGCTGCGGCTACTTGCGCTGGCAAGCCCGCAGCGGGCGCCGCTGGCGCCCGAGGCCCCGACCCTGGACGAACTGGGCCTGAAGGGCTTCGACGCCGATGCGGTGTTCGGCTTCTACGCCCCCGCGAATACGCCGGACGCGGTCGTGAAGCGGCTGAACACAGAGATCAACAGGATACTGACCCAGCCCGCGATCAAGGACCGCATCGTCGCGATCGGCAACGTGCCGCGGGCGTCGACGGCCGAGGCCTTCAGGCAGCAGGGGGCCGATGACTTCCGACGCCTGGGCGCGATCATCCGCGAACGCGGCATCAGGGGCGACTGATGCCTCAGCCAGGGCTCACGCGCCCTTAGACACAAGTCAGCCCGGCCGGGCACTGAAGAGCGTGCGATCGTCGCGGATGATCTCGGCCGTGCGGTTGAAATGCGCCTTGAGCAGGGCGACGGCGTCGTCGGCGCGCCCCTCGAGCGCGGCTTCCATCAATTGTTGATGTTCGGTCTTCACGTTGCGCTTGCTGAAGGCGCGCGGCGCCGACAGTCGGCGATAGCGATGATGCTGATCCGCAAGTTGCTCGCAGAACGCCAGCAGCCAGCGCGAGCCGCAGCCGGCAATGAGTGCGCGGTGAAAAGCCCTATGCAAGGGGTCCCATTCGGGGTTGTCGGCGAAGCGTTGCTCCGACAGCGAGCGCGGCGTCTTGGCCAGGCGGTGGTGGGCCAGCACCAGCTGTTCCTCCCACTTCGTGGTGTGGGCGGCAATCGACTCCCGCAGCGCGATCTCCTCGAGCCAGCAGCGCGTCTTGGTGATCTCGGCCAGGTCCGCTGAGCTGATTCCCGCCACCACGAAGCCGCGCTGCTCTCGCCGCTCGACCAGGCCGTCGGACACCAGCCGATTCAGCGCCTCGCGCAGAGGCGTCGCACTCGTTGCGTAGCGCCCGGCAAGGGCCTCGATCGCGAGTTTGTTGCCGGGCTCGATCAAGCCACCGAGCAGGTCGGCCCGCAGCTGGTCGTAGACGCTGGTGGCGCGCGTCGCGGTGCCGACTTCGCTGAGGGGGACAGGGGTTCGGGCCATGGGCCTCTAATGTACGCAATCTGAAAGGATTCCGATGATTTGATCTAATCGTTGAACAACCTGCCTTTTATATATAAACTAGGTCAACGTCTTCAGGAACGCCATGATCCGCCCCCCTCGTTCGCCCGCGTACAGGAAAGGTGCCCCGGCTCTGTGCCCGGGCATCGCGCCCGGAAGGGCGGCTGCGGCGGCCGGGCTGGGCGCCAATCGCCGCACGCCGACCCGCCGAGCGAAGGGCATGCACTTCGCCGCCGCTGGCTGGTGCCGAACCTGAAAGGAAGCCGCGATGCTGCATCACGTTGCGGGCTGCGCCTGCGGTATCGATGTGCATGCGCACGTCGTGCCCGCGCAGTTTCCGGCCTATCTGGGGCGCACGCGGCCGGCGCCGTGGCCGAGCACCGAGGCGGCACCCGACGTGCGTGGCCTGTGTCATCGCCACGTGATGGTCGCAGGCAAGCACTACCGCACCGTGTCCGAGAAGTGCTGGTCGCCCACCCGGCGCTTGGCCGACCTGCCCGCGATGGGCCTGGCGCAGCAGGTGCTGTCACCGATGCCCGAGTTGCTCTCCTATTGGCTTGAGCTGGCCGACGCACAGCCGCTGATCCGCTATCTCAACGAACAGACCGCGGCCATGTGTGCGGAGTCCGGCGCCCGGCTGCTTGGGCTGGCGGCGGTGCCGCTGCAGGATGTCGACGCCGCCGTGGTCGAATTGCGGCATGCCGCCGAAAGTTTGGCGCTGGTGGGGGTCGAGTTGGGCAGCCATGTCAACGGTGTGCCGTTGGCGCATCCGAAACACGATCCCTTCTTCGAGGCCTGCACGGCGCTGGACCTGCCGGTGTTCGTGCATGCACTCAAACCGACCGGCATGGACCGGCTGCTGGGCCCGGCGCCGCTGCAGCAGGTGCTGGCTTACCCCAGCGACGTCGGCCTGGCCGCGGCAGCGGCCATCACCGGCGGCCTGCTGCAGCGCCACCCGGCACTGCGGATTGCGTTCAGCCACGGTGGCGGCACGCTGGCCATGCTGCTGCCGCGCCTGCAGCAGGGCTGGAAGACCTTTCCCGCACTGGCCGAGAGCGTCCCCCAGCCGCCGGTGGAGCAGGCGCGACGATTCTTCTACGACACCCTGGTGTACGACGCGCTCACCCTGCGGCACCTCGTTGCCACGTTCGGGGCAGAGGCCCTGATGGTCGGAACCGACTATCCGTTCAACTTTCACGAGCCGCGACCGCTCGATCGCCTGATCGAAGGCGGGTTCGACGAGGCGACGCTGTCCTCGCTCGCCTTTGGCAACGCGCGCCGTTTTCTCGGGGCACGGGCGCCGTCCCCACAGGAGAGTCCATGAAGTCACCTGTCATCGCCGGTCTGCGCAGCGTGGCGCTCACCGTGCCCGACCTCGCAGCCGCCGAGGCGTTCTATACGCGCACCTGGATGCTGGAGATTGCCGCGCGCGGTGACGGTGTGCTCTACCTGCGGGGCAGCGGCAGCGACCATCACCTGCTGGCGCTGCATGCGGCCCCGGACGCCCCACGCCTGCTGCACGTCACGCTGCGCGCCCGCAGCGCCGAGGCGCTGCGGGCCATCGCCGCGGCCACCCCGGCGGCCGGCGGTCATGTGTTGCTGGGGCCGGAGCCGGCGCGCGACCCGGCTGGCGGGCAGCGGCTGCTCATCCGCGATGGCGATGGTCGCCGCATTGACATCGTCCACGGCGACGCGCAGCGCGGCGAGGAGGTGCCACCTCCGCCCGACATGCCGGTGCGCCTGGCGCACGCGGTGCTCAACTGCCATGCGATCGCACAGACCCAGCGTTTCATCGAGCAGGTGCTGGGTTTCGTCTTGGCCGACCGCACCAAGATCATGGCGTTCATGAACTGCAACGCGGATCACCACTCGATCGCGCTGGGCGACAGCGACAACGACGCACTCAACCACATCGCGTTCCTGATGCCCAACGTCGACGCGGTGATGCGGGGCGGTGGTCGCATGCGCGATGCCGGATTCCCGCAGCAATGGGGCCCCGGCCGCCATGGCCCCGGAGACAACGCCTTCAACTACTTCGTCGACCCGTTCGGCGTGGTCATCGAATACACCGCCGAGGTCGAGCAGATCGACGACAGCTACCGCGTCGGCGCCCCGTCGGACTGGACCTGGCCACCCGGCCGCATCGACCAGTGGGGCATCGGCGTCGCGCCGACCGAACGGCTGAAGCAGGCGCAGCGTGCCGTGTTCTTCGCAGACGCCGTTCCGGACAGGCCCGACGCCCCCCGACCCTGACCCCCCCTCTCCCCAACTCTCTCAGGAGACCTCGCACCATGCGATTTGCCACCCTCGTTCAGAACGGACGACCCTCGCTCGGCGTCGTCGACGGCACCGATTGGGTCGACCTGCACACCGATCTGCGCGCCGCGCTGACGGCCGGCACCGACCTGACTGCCGCTGCACGCGCCGCGCTGGCCAAGGGGCCGCGCCTGCCGCTGGCCGGCCAGACCTATGCCCCGCTGGTGCCCGAACCCGGCAAGATCATCTGCCTGGGCCTGAACTATTTCGACCATGCGAAGGAGGGCGGCCGCACCGAGAAGCCCACCTACCCGTGGTTCTTCTATCGCGGCAAGAGTTCGCTGATCGCGCACGGCCAGCCGGGGGTGCGCCCCAAGGTGTCCGACAAGATCGACTACGAGGCCGAACTGGCCGTGGTGATCGGCAAGACCGTGCCGCGCCACGTGAAGCAGGCCGATGCGTTGACGTACGTGTTCGGGTACAGCTGCTTCAACGATATGTCGGTGCGCGACTTCCAGAAGCGCACCCCGCAGTGGACGATTGGCAAGAACTTCGATGGCACCGGCGGTTTCGGCCCTGTGCTGGTGACGGCCGACGACCTGGCGCCGGGGGCAACCGGCCTGCGCATCCAGAGCCGACTGAATGGGCAAGTGATGCAGGATGCCAACACCAGCGACATGATCTTCAGCGTGGCCGAGACCATCGCGCTGCTGGCCGAGTGCATGACGCTGGAGCCGGGTGACGCGATCGTCATGGGAACCCCTGCCGGTGTCGGCCAGGCGCGCACGCCACCGGTTTGGATGAAGCCGGGCGACACCGTGGAGATCGAGATCGAGTCGATCGGCGTGCTGTCCAACCCCATCGTCGACGAAGGCGCATGAAGCAGGTCGACGTCGCCATCATCGGCTGCGGGCCGGCCGGTGTGGTGCTCTCGCTGCTGCTGGGCCGCGCTGGATTGACGGTGCATGTGTGCGACCGGCTGCCCGGCGTCTACGAGATTCCGCGCGCCATTTCGCTTGATCACGAGATCCTGCGGGTGTTCCAGCAACTGGGCGTTGTCGATGACGTGATGCCCTTCATCGAACCGTTCACGCCCAGCGAGTACTTTGGCGTCGACGGCCAGCTGATCCGCCGCATGACCATGCTCGGGCCGCCCTACCCGCAAGGCTACACGCCATCGATGGTGTTCACGCAGCCGCAGGTCGAACGGGTGTTGCGTGAGCATCTTGCCCGTCTGCCCGGCGTGACGATGGCGCTGGGCGTGGCGATGAGCGGCTTCGTCCAGGACGCGCAAGGCGTGACGCTCGACTATGCGGACGGCAGCCGCGTGCGCGCCCGTTACGCCGTTGGATGCGATGGTGGCGCCAGCGGCGTGCGCAGCGCGCTGGGCATCACCTTGCAGGACCTGGACTTCGACGAGCCCTGGTTGGTGGTGGACGTGCTGTGCAACGAGAAGGGACTGGCGAAGTTGCCCAAGACCAGCGTCCAGTACTGCGAGCCAGAACGGCCCAGCACGCTGGTCATCGGCCCGGGCAGCCACCGCCGCTGGGAAATCAGCCTGCAAGCCGGCGAGGATCCGAAGGAGGCGAGCACACCCGAGCGAACCTGGGCGCTGCTGTCGCGCTGGCTCTCGCCGCAGGACGGCACGCTGTGGCGGCAGACGAGCTACCGCTTCCATGCCCTGGTGGCTGAGCGTTGGCGTGTGGGCCGTGTATTCGTGGCCGGCGATGCCGCCCACATGCAGCCGCCCTTTCTCGGCCAGGGCATGTGCCAGGGCATACGCGATGCCGTCAACCTCGCATGGAAGCTCGTGTCGGTGCTGCGCCAGGGTGCACCTGACCGCTTGCTCGACAGCTACGGCGAAGAACGCAAGGCCCACGTGCAGGAGCTGACGTCCCGCATCAAGGGTGTGGGTGCCTTGATCGGCGAACGCGACGTGGTCAAGGCGAGGGCGCGTGACGCCCGGCTGCTGGCCGAGTGCGGCGGCGTCGTCAAGGACACGCCGCGCCAGGACATCCTGCCTCCGCTCGTCACCGGCCTGCTGTTGGCCAGCCCCGGTGCCGGCACGCTGTTCCCGCAACCTCGGCTGCGCAATGGAGCGCTGATGGACGAGGTCCACGGTTGCGGCTGGCGACTTGTCGGCGACGGGACACTGCCGCTGCACGGGCCAGTCGGCATCACGTCGATCGACCTGCGGCGCGAGCCCGAGGCCGACGGCGTGGTCGCGGCGTGGATGGCCCGTCACGAGGCGAGGGTGGCGCTGGTGCGGCCCGACCACTACGTATTCGGCAGCGCGGCCGATGCATCGGGCCTCGCAAGGCTTGTGGCCGCGCACCAGGCCGCGGCGCTTTGAAACGGGCAACAGCCCGAGGAGACAAGGATGACCGACCGCAGGCGCTTCACCGTTGGCGGCCTTGCCGCAGTGCTGGCCTCGCCGAGGGCCTGGCCCCAGGAGTGGCCGGCCAGGCCCATCCGCATGGTGCTGTCGCAGCCGCCTGGCTCGGGGGCGGACAACATCGCGCGGCTGCTGAGCGACCATCTCGGCAAGAAGTGGGGCCAGGCCGTTGTCGTGGAGAACAAGCCCGGCGGCCAGAACGTGATCGGCGCGCAGCTTGCGGCGCGTTCGCCAGCGGACGGCTACAACTTCTATTTCGCTACCGCGGCCGCCCTGGTCAGCAACCGGTACCTGTTCAAGACCCTGCCGTACGATCCAGTGAAGGACTTTGTGCCGGTGTCGCTGGTGGCCAAGGTGCCGTTCGCGTTGCTGGTGAATTCCGCGCTGCCGGTACGCAATATGCAGGAGTTCATCGAGCGGGCGAAGGCACAGCCCGGCAAGCTCAGCGTGGCCAACGAAGGTCCCAAGAGCTTCAGCGGCATCCTCGCACGCTTGCTCAACGCCCGTGCGGGCCTCGATACCAACCTCGTTGCCTACGTGTCCGTCGTCGCCGGTGTGACCGACACCGTGGGCGGGCAGACCGACGCCATCCTCTGCGATTTGCCTTCGGCTACCCAGATGGCCAGGCAGGGGCGCTTGCGCCCGATCGCCGTAACCACGGCCAGGCGCGTGGCCGGGTGGGAAGACGTTCCACCGATGACCGACGTGCTGCCCGGCTTCGACTTCGCCGGTTGGCTGAGCGTGGTGGCGCCTGCCGGCACGCCCGAGCCGGCGCTGCGCCGATTTGCCGCGGACACCGCGGCCTATCTCGCGGACAAGGAGGTGGTCGCACGCATTCTGAACATCGGGCCCCTTGTCGAGGCCGGCGGAACGTCGGAGTCGTTCGCCGCCTTCCTGGCTTCCGAGCACGCGCGTTGGAGTCAACTCGCCAAGGAGATCGGCCTGCTGCCGGAATGAGTTGGGAGCAGTGGCCGCAACCGGTCTAGCACTCGAACGACATCGTTCACGGGGAAGCGGCGCGTGCCGATGCCGTCCTCGATCCAGGTGCAGTCCTGCCGCACTTCGTCGAAGGCAGGCCATGTCGAGCCTGCCGGACTCTGCGGCACGCCGCTGCTTGCAAAGGAAATCCAGGCCTGCTGCATCCGCTCGGACACCAGGCGATCCACCTCGTTGTGACCATCCCCCTCGTCGAGGTGGCCGAACACGTAGGGAATCTCGGCGGTGTGCTGCGCCAGTGCTGCTGTGGCGATGGCGCCGGGCGAGCGACGGGCGAAGTGATAGCAATAAACCTGCCGACCGCGTGCCGCGAAGTGGCGTGCCGTCTGCAGCGCGGGTTCTGTCCAGACAGCTGCGGTGAAAAGCCTGTCGAGCGCGCCGTAGGTGTCCAGGCCCTCTAGTCGCTCCAGGGCCGCGAGGCCCTCGTCCGCCAGCGGGCCAAGGAACGCACCGGCCATGCCGAGCAGCGCTTCGCGAGGATAGTCCGGGCCCGGCTTGATGAAGTAGCGCGCCTCATTCTCAAGGCTGCCGAGGAGCACGGGCACGTTCGCCAGCGAAGTTGAGAGCGCGTCGTCGATCACCGCATTGCCATCGACCACCGGGATCCAGACGAGGCTGGCGGGGGTCTGCACCTGCCCCGGCACGGGGATGACGCCGCACAGCTCATGGGAGGCTGCCTGCAGGTGTGTGCTCGGCACGGTACGCAGCGTGTCGACGTTTCGCGATCCGAGGTCGTCGAAGAGTTTCTCGGCCACCGCCTGCGCCTTCGCCAAGCTCCAGGCGGGCGCCAGCGCCGGCGCTTCGAAACCGCCGCTCTGCAGGATCGCCTTGTGGAACAGCCCATCCGCCGGCGGGCTGGTCAGCAGCGCGCGGACTGCGGCAGCGCCCGCAGACTCGCCGAAGATCGTCACATTTCCAGGATCACCACCGAACCGGTCGATGTGCTCGGCGACCCATTGCAAGGCCGCCACCATATCGAGCACCGCGAAGTTCGCCCCCACGTCCGGATGCGCCAGGAAGCCGAAGGCGCCGAGCCGGTAGTTGAACGTCACCACGACGACGCCCTGGGCGGCGAGCCGGGTGCCGTCGTAGCCAGCCTCCGAGCCCGCTCCGCCGAGGAAGCCGCCGCCGTGGACCCAGAACATCACAGGGCGAAGTCGCTCCGGAGCCAGCGAAGCAGTCCAGACGTTCAGGTACAGACAATCCTCGGATTGCTGCGACGCCCGCAGGTCAAATACGGCACCGAGCGTCTGTACGGCTACCGGGCTGAAAGCGCGCGCTGCGCGGGTGCCAGCCCAGGGCTCAACCGGCTCCGGCGCGCGCCATCGCAAGGCACCGACCGGCGGCGCGGCGTAGGGCACCCCATGGAACTTGCAGATGCCGTCTTCGAGGAATCCCGAGACCGCGCCGCTTCGCGCGACGACGACTGGATCGCTGCAGTTCATCGTGTCCTCTTGATTGGCGAACGAATCTCGGTGGCTCATGTGAGCTACTGAGGGATCGCATGATCGCGGTGCCTCTGCGATCCAACAAGGCGAGCAACCTGATCACGGTGATCCGGGAACCGGATCAGCTTCCTTGCATCGGCTCCTCAGCCTTCCAGGTGCCAGCGTGCCGGCCCCGCGAACAGATCGACCAGGGTGCCGCGCAGCCAACGCAGTGCCGCGTCGCTCTGCGATGTGCGGTGCCAGTACATCTTCACGGCAAAGTGCGGGAAAGGGAACGGCGGCTCAATCTGCCGAAGTTCCGGATGCCCGGCGAAGATGCGGCCCGCCTCCTCCGGCACGGTGGCGATCAGGTCCGTCGCCGCCACGATGGGGGGCAGGCCCAGCAGGTGCGAGCCGACGTAGACCAGGCGACGCCGCAGGTGCCGCTCCTTGAGATAGCTCTCTACCAACTCCTGACTTCGGCCTGGATCCCGCAGCCCGGCATGGGAGGCCGACATGAAGGCCTCCGTCGTGAGTACACCGCCCTGCAGCGCGGGATGGCCTTGCCGTACCAGGCAGACGAATCCGTGGTCGAACAGGCGCCGTTGCAGTAGATCGGCCCCTTGCACGTCGGGGAAGTAGCCGATCAGCAGGTCGATGTCGCCGCGCGCCAGAGCAGCCAGTCGCTCAGGCAGCGTTCCGGTCACCGTGCGCACGCTCACGCTGGGGGCCACCGTTGCCAGGTGGCGCAGCAGCTTGGGCATGAACACCATCTCGCCAATGTCGGTGGTGCTCAGCGTGAAGGTGCGCGTGCCGCGCGCCGGATCGAAGGTGGGGGGCGCCAGCACGCGGTGTCGCGCCAGGTCGAGGATGGCCGCCGCCTCGGGCGCGATCTGGTCGGCATACGCGGTGGGCTGCATCCCCTGGCGGGTCTTCACGAAGAGCGGATCGCCCAGTTGCTCGCGCAGCCGCTTGAGCGCAGCCGAAAGCGCGGGTTGACTCATGCCGAGCGCCTGCGCGGCACGCCCCATGTGCCCCTCGCGCCACAGCGTGACAAGAGCGCGCAGCAGGTTGAGGTCGAACTTATCCGCTTCGTGGATCACAGTGATCAGGCTGCTCAGCTTGATGAATGACAAACGCGCCGTGATGATGCGCGACGAACTCCAAGGAGACAAGCATGTTCCCACTTGACCGCTGGTACGTTGGCGCTTTGTCCTCCGAACTGGGCGAAGGCCAGTTGCTGGGACGCACGTTGCTGAATCAGAAGGTGGTGATGTTCCGCGATGCCGAGGGCCGCGTGGCGGTGCTCGAGGACCGCTGCGTGCACCGGTCGCTGCCGCTGTCCAAGGGACAAGTCGAGAACGGCCGTGTGCGGTGCGGCTACCACGGCCTCTTGTTCAGTGCTGACGGCCGCTGCCTGGAGATCCCGGGCCAAGCCCAGGTGCCGGCCAAGGCGCGCATCAACAGCTATCCGGTGCGCGAACAAGACGACCTGGTATGGCTCTGGTTTGCCAAGCAGCCCGGCGGCATGCCCACCAGCGAGCCACCACGCTATGCCGCGCATACCGACGCGCGGTACGAACACCGCGGCAGCGTCTTCCACTACGACGCACCGTGGCAACTCATCCACGACAACCTGCTCGACCTCACCCACGCCGGCTACGTGCACACGAAAACCATCGGCGGCAACCCGCGCCTGCACTCCGAGGCCCCCACGCAGGTCAGCGAAGAGGGGGAAGCCGTGCGGGTGTGGCGCGCGTTGCTTGCCTCGCAACCGCCCAAGACGTTTGTGGACGCCTGGCCGTTCGAGGGACTGATCGACCGCTGGCAGGAGATCGTCTTCCGTCCGAGCCACGTGACGATCTTTGCCGGCGCGGTGGACACCGGCACCGAGGACATCACCGCACCCGACCGCGGCGGCCTGCATTTGCCGAGTTTCCATGCCGTGACACCCGAGACCGAAGAGAGCTGCCACTACCTGTGGACCGTGGCATGCAACCGTGCCCCCGGCCAGCCGTCGATCATCGACGAGGTGTACCGGCAGTTCCACGCCACCTTCCTCGAAGACTGCGACGTCATCAACGCCCAGTACTGCAACCAGCAACACTTTGCCGGCGCGCCGCAGGTCGACGCACACATGGACGCCGCGCCGAACCGGGCGCGCAGGCTGATCTCGCGGCTGATGGCCGCTCCCGCGTGAGCCATGCCAGTGGTACGGCTGGGCGTCATGGCCGCGCATTACGAGAAGGTATTCAATGAACCAGGACAACTCCCGAGTCGCGCTGATCACCGGTGCGGCTGGTGGCCTGGGCCAGGTCTTCGCGCTGCGGCTGGCGCAGGCGGGTCTGCGCCTTGTGATCACCGACCGCCGCCCGTGCACTGCGCTCGCCGCCCGGCTGCATGAGAGCAGCTCCGAGTTCTTCGACCTGCCATGCGAACTGAGCGATGCCGCCGCCGTGCAGCAGCTTGCCTCGCAGGCGATCGAGTGCGCGGGTCGGGTCGACGTGCTGATCAACAGCGCTGCTGTCATACCCATGGCCGATGTGGCCGGCACTCCCCCCGAACTGCTGCGCGAGGTGCTGGCGGTCAACCTAGAAGCCCCGTTTCTGCTGACGCGAGCCCTGGCGCCCCAGATGGCTACGCGCGGCTGGGGCCGCATCGTCAATTTTGCTTCCAGCAGCGTATGGTCGCCGCTGCCCGGCATGGCGTCCTACGTGATCAGCAAGATGGGCGTGATCGGCATGACCCGTGTGATGGCGGCCGAATGGGGAGGCAGCGGCATCACTGCCAACGCCATCTCGCCCGGTCTGACGCGCCACGAAGGCAGCGCCGCCGCCCAGCCGGAGTTCGTCTTCGAGGCGGTGCGGCGGCGTCAGTTCATCCCGCGCACCGAAGTGCCGGACGACTTGGCCGGGGTGCTCGCGTTCCTGGTCAGCGACGAGGCGCGCTTCATCACTGGGCAAGTGCTCAACGTGGACGGCGGAGGCTTCGGGTATTGAGCGCCCGGGGCGATTCGCGGGCAAGGCCACGGAAAACGTGAGGCGGCTCTGCCGCCGGCAAACCCTGCCGGAGGGGAGACCATGGATCACGCATTGAATGACCGTCTCACCATCCGCCAACGACCCAGTGACGCCGGCGCGCTGCCGTCGCGAGGGCGGGTCACCCTGACCTCTGGTCTCGGGCTCACCGTTCATTTGCGATGCAAGACCGGCTTCATCTCTTCGGTGTCACCCTCGCACGATGTCCATGATCTCAACTCCAACCCCGCAACACCGCGACGAGCACGCTCCCCGCGGCCACAACGACTACAGCTTCGTCTGGTCTGACGCGCGCCTTCTTGGCCACAAAGCAATGGACGACACCCACCAGGAGTTCTACGAGGTCGCCCGACGTCTCCTGATCTGTGACGCAGGCAGTGCGGAAGCGGCGCTGGCAGCCTTCGAGGCGCATGCCGTCTCCCACTTCGGCCTGGAAGAGCATTGGATGCGCTCGACGGCGTTTCCTCCGGCGGACTGCCATGCCGAGGAGCACGCTGCCGTCCTGAAGTCCACGCGCGAGGTCCGGGCGGCACTCATGGAAGGCAGGGCGGGGGTGGATCTCGTTCACGACTTCGCCATCCATCTCTTCCAGTGGTTCCCGGGGCATGCCGATTACCTCGACTCGGCGCTGGTCGCGTGGATCAGCAAGAAGACATACGGCGGCAAGCCGGTGGTGTTGCGCCGAAGGCTCTAGCGCACCCTCCGCCACTCGGGTCAGGCGAAGCCCACTTCGCGCGACAGAGGAAGCTGCCTCACCCGTTTGCCGGTGAGTGCAAAAACCGCGTTGGCCAGCGCCGCCGCGGCGGCGGGCACGCCGGCCTCGCCGGCACCGCCCATCTTGTGATAGTTCTCCAGGATGGCCACCTCGAATTGCGGACACTGGTTGATTCTCATCGCGGCGAAATCGTGGAAGTTGGACTGCTCCACCTGGCCGCCTGAGACGGTGATCTCTTGGTTCATGGCCGACGACAGGCCAAAGACGGCGCCCGAGATGAGCTGTGCCTCGAGAATGCCGGGGTCCATCGCGGTGCCGACGTCGGCGGCGATCCAGACCTTCTCGATGCGGATGCCGGACGGCGTGCTCTTCACCTGAACGATCTGGCCAACCCACGCGCCGAAGCCCAGCGAGAAGGCGATGCCCCGGGCCGTGCCCTGCGGCAGCTTTTCGCCCCACCTCGCCATCTCGGTCACCTTGTCGATGACTGCGCGCGCTGCGGGAAAGTCCTTCATCAGCCGGCGTCGCAACTGCGCCGGATCGAGATTGCCCTTGTGGGCGATCTCATCGAGAAAGCTCTCGTGGAAGAAGCAGTTGAAGGAACAGCCGACGGACCGCCAGAACCCTACCGGTATGCCGAGATCGGCCTCGATACCCGAGACGCGATAGTTCGGGACGGTGTACGGCTGGTCGCACAAGCCTTGCGCTATCGTGACGTCCGTACCCAGCGGCGACAGGGACGGGAAGGTCCGGCGCATGACGTTGCCGATCACCGAAGGCACCGCGACTCGCAGTTCGAGCGCCTCGGGGAATCCGTCAGTACCCACGCGGGCGCGGCAGCGGCCCCGTGCGGCGGGCCGGTAGACATCGTGACGGACGTCTTCCTGGCGGCTCCAGGTGACCTTGACCGGCCGTCCTTCCATCGATTTGGCCATGATCGCGGCATAGATCGTCGCGTCTACCTCGCGCCTGCCGAAGCTGCCGCCAAGGAAGGTCGTGTGGGCCGTGACGTCCTTGGCATCCAGTCCAATGGCGGCACCAGAGAGAGACTCCACCAGCGTCGGCGTCTGGTTCCCCGCCCATATCTCCAGCTTGCCGTTGCTGAAGCGAGCCGTCGCGTTCTGCGGCTCCATGGTCATGTGGGCAAGGAACGGCACCGCATAGTCGGCCTCCACCAAGCGCCCGTCCGGCACGCCGGCCAAGGCCGCATCGACGTCGCCTTCATCGCGCATCACCGTTGGCGCACCGCCAGCGACCGCGTCGTTCAGCAGCTTGGCGACAGCGTTGGTGTCGGCCGGATAGTGCGGCGTGCCCCAGTCCGCTTCGATCAACTCGGCCGCACGAAATGCGGCCCAGGTGTTTTCCGCGATGACGCCGAAACCATGGCCGTAGGTAGTGTCGAGAGGCACGATTTTCACAATGCCCTTGACCGCCTCGGCTTTGGAGAGGTTGACGTTTGACGGCTTCTCCCAGAACACCGGACTCATACGAACCGTGCCGAAGAGCATGTCAGGCAGGCTCACGTCAATGCCGAAGATCGGCGCGCCGGTCACCTTGACCAACATGTCGATTCGACGCTGCGACTTGCCGAGCAACTTCCAGTCGGCCTTCTCCTTCAGCTTGAGGGAGGAAGGCGGCGAAACCTTCTCGGCATCGGCGGCAAGTTCGCCGTAGGTCAGCGAGCGCCCAGAGCGGGTGTGAACCACCTTTGCGCTCTCTGTCTTCAGTTCGTCGGGGTTCGCGCCGAACCGTTTCGCCGCGGCCTGGACGAGCATATGACGCGCGGTCGCGCCAGCCAGACGCATCCGGTCGAAACCGTCGCGGGTCGAGGACGAGCCACCGACGGTCTGAAGGCCGATCACCTTGCTCATGGCACCGAAGGCGTCGCGAAGGATCTCGGCCTGGGGGCTGTCGTTGAACCACGGATAGGGTGCTGATTCCTGCAGGACGGTGTCGTTGTAATAGGCCTTGGAAGTCGGCCCGATCTCGACCTTCAGCATCTCCAGCGGCACATCCAATTCCTCGGCCACGAACGCAGCCAGCGTCGTCGAGATGCCTTGGCCCATCTCGGCGCGCGGCGCGATGACCGTGATCGTGTTGTCCGCCGCGATCTTGATGTACGGATTGAAGGTCGTTTCGCCTTTTCCAAGACCCTTCTTCAGCGGGTTGGGGTAGGGCTTGTTGACGTACCAGTAGCCGAAGGCGACACCGCCGGCGACGGTCGCCGTGCCGATGAGGAAGCTGCGCCGGGCGATCTTCGCGATGTTGGCCATCTCTATGTCCTCGCACGCCTGAGTACGGCCGCCTTCTTGATCGCGGCGCGAATACGTGGGTAGGTACCGCAACGGCAGATGTTGCCGGCCATCGCACTGTCGATGTCCTCGTCGCTGGGATCCGGAGTCTTCTCCAGCAGCGCATGCGCGCTCATGATCTGTCCGGCCTGGCAGTAGCCGCATTGCGGCACCTGCACCTCTGACCATGCCTGTTGGACAGGCGAAAGCGCACCATCCTTCGACAGACCCTCAATGGTCGTCACGGCACCCTTGACCGCACCGACCGGCAGCGAGCAGGAGCGCGTCGGAGCGCCCTCCACAAGCACCGTGCAGGCGCCGCACGCGCCGATGCCGCAGCCGAATTTGGGACCGAGGATGCCGGCGAGATCGCGCAAGGCCCACAGGAGGGGCATGTCTGGATCGGCGTCGAAGTCGATGGCCTTACCGTTGATGGTCAGTCGCATTCAGCGATCCTCCGGGCCGTGCTCAAGATCGATCCCACCTCTGCCCGAATGAGCGCTGCCAGTTTGCCGCGCGCGCGGGTCGCCCCGGCATCGCCGGGCAACAGCACGGGATTGAGCGACGCCCATGACTGGTTGCCGACTCTTCGCTGCTGGGCCTCCAGCATCGGTTTGTCTTCGTTCTCGAACGCGTTGCGTAGCAACTGCGCGACGAACGCGTTCGACTCGGGGTTGAGCGCTGCGTTGCGGGTGGTCCAGTACCAGTAGTGGCAGCGCCCGTCGGACTCCGGCGTGGCAAGGTGCAGGGCGAGGCTTTCCATGCCGTTCTCGCGCGGTTCGCCTTGCAAGGTCGCGCCCACACGCAGCAGGAGCGCCGACGGCGCGGTCCACGTGACCTCCGTCCATTGGTCGGTCGGGCGTCCGTGTTCCCGCAGCATCGCGTCGAAGGCCGGGGGTGCGAGTTCTCCCGACGCGTACCAGGCGATCTTGAGGGTTCGCTCGTCGATGTCCTCCACCGTGGGCCGTACCCGTGACAACACACCTGCTCCCAGCGACGCGGCGTGAAGGTAGTCGGCGTGGGTGAGGTCGAGGATGTTGTCCACCAGGAACTGGTAGTCGCAAGCAGTCGGCATGTACCCGCGCACGGTGCCGTCGGGATGGGCGGCCGGTGCGAAGGCATAGTCCGGGATGCGGGAAGAATCGGCGCGCGTCGGATCGCCGGGCCAGAACCATATGATCCCGTCGCGTTCCTGCACCGCATAACCTTTAACTTGGGCGGCCTTCGGAATCGTGCCGTCACCATGCGGATTGAAGCGGCACTGCCCTTGTCCGTCGAAGCGCAGGCCGTGGTATCCGCATTCGATGGTGTCCCCGCACAGCTTGCCAGCGGACAACGGCGCGAAGCGGTGCGGACAGCGGTCGTGCAACGCGTGGAGCGTTCCCGCCGTGTCGCGGAAGAAGACCACGGGTTCGTCCAACAGTTGGCGCGCCAGCACGGGCCCCTGTGGTGGAACTTCGTCGCCAAAGCCTGCGACGTACCAGGCATTGCGTTGATAGTCCATTTCCGTCCAATCCCAGTCCGTTGCCAATGGCCGCGACTCTAGGCACAACAGCCGAACGAAACCATATCTTTCGTCCGAACTTTCGATGCTACCGTTCAGACTCGGGTTTCCATGGAGTGTGGCGATGGATCTGCTTACCAAGGTGCTGCAATCGCTGGAAGTCATCGACAGCGCGATCGCGACATTCGAGTTTTCGGCGCCGTGGGGCTTCAAAGTCGAATTCGTATTGAAGGACTTCGTCTACCTGTTCATGCCGGTGGCAGGTCGATGCCACTTGTTCGTTCAGGGGGCCGATCCAGTCTTGCTGGAGGTGGGCGATGTGGGGATCGTGGTGGGCCGCGACCACCGCTTTGTGTCAGACCCCCACGCCGCGGCAAGGCCCTTTCTGCAGGCCTGGCGCGATCAGCGCTTGCCCGACTTGGGGCCGCGGATCTTGCGGGCCGCCCCGCTGAGATTCACCTGGCCCCTTGGAATGCGGCAGGAAGCCTGTACCGATCGCATGATCACTGCGGCCCTGCTGGTCCAGGATGTCGTTCAGAACCCGGTGCTCGAAGCGCTGCCGCCGATCATCAAGCTGTCGCGGCAGTCGTTGTCGGCCTGCCCCTGGCCCCACGTGTTGGCTGGCTTCGTGAGCTCGGAGCAAGACCCGCGGCCAGGGTACAACGCACTGGCGCTCTTGATGGCGCGTCTGGTGTTGCTGGCCTTGATCCGCGAGCACGTCGTCCAGGAAGGGGCGGTCAGGGCCAGCTGGATGCGGGGCATGGGCGATCGATCCATCGGCCACGCGCTGGTCTTGATGCACGATCGTTTCAGCGAGGCCTGGAGCCTGGCGTCGCTGGCCAAGGCCTCAGGGCTGTCCCGCACGGTCTTCACGCAGCGTTTTGCCGCACTGGTCGGGCAGTCGCCGATGGCGTACTTGACGTCGGTTCGGTTGCATGCCGCCGCACAAGAATTGCGCCTTGGCGCATCGGTGGCTTCGGCCACCGAGGCCGCAGGCTACCGATCTGAAGCCGCCTTTCGCATGGCTTTCGTCAAGCAGTTCCGCGCGACGCCGTTGCGCTACGCCAAATCGACGCGATGACGCGCAAGTAGGTCGCACGGAGAGTGGTGTTGGACTCTGACTATCACGCATCTCGGGCAATTCATTTGCGGCGCAAATAACAACTTTTAAGGGAGCTTCATTGCTTAAATTTTGATGGGCGTCAATCCTCCGGCATGCGCAATTCGCTTGATGAGTTGCGCCAAAACAGACGGAGACAAGACTTGAACATCCTCGTGGTGTGCGGCGGGACTGCGGGCCTGTATATCCCGGCGGAGCCAGCCTGGGGTACGGCGAACTGTTCAGGGCTGCCACGGGCATGCGGGTGCCGGCGCAGGTCACCCTCGCGGAGTCGAGGGACTTCAGCTTGACTGGACGTTCACCTCGGCGCCCGGACGCCATCGGGCGACGCGGGTTCGCGTGCCAGTGTTTGCGGTGCAAGCGCAGCAACTCGTCGTGCAGGAGCGTGGGATGACGCCGCTCCTAACTTTCATCGCGCTGCTTGCGGCCAGCACGGTTGCATGCGGGGCCGAGCCAGTCGGCGCGGCGCTGGACCGGCCGGCGCAGGCAGTACGGGCGCCCGAGCGCGCCGTGCTGCTGGGTGCTGCGCAGGCTGGGGCAGCGTGGATCGCGGTCGGCGAACGCGGCCTGGTGCTGCGTTCGCAGGACAACGGCGGACGCTGGCAGCAGGTTGCCTCGCCGGTCAGCGTCACGCTGACCGCGGTGCGCTTCGCCGACGAGCGCCACGGCATCGCCGCCGGGCACGGCGGCACCGTGCTGGTCACCGAGGACGGCGGCGGCCATTGGGAGCGCCGCCTCGACGGACGACGCATCGCCGAACTGCTGCTCGCCGATGCGAAGGCGCGCCACGACGCCACCGCGCAAAAGGCTGCCGAACAGTTGCGCGCCGACGGCCCCGACAAGCCGCTGCTCGACGTGCTGGTTTTCGGCCCGGGCCGCGCACTCGTCGTCGGCGCCTACGGCCTTGCCCTGGCCACCGAGGACGGCGGCAAGACCTGGGGCTCCTGGGCCAACCGGCTGGACAACCCCAAAGGCCTGCACCTGTACGCGGTGCGCCAGCGCGGCAGCCGCATCGTGATGGCCGGCGAGCAGGGGCTGGTGCTCAAGTCCGAAGATGCCGGCCGCACTTTCCAGCGCCTGAGCACGCCGTACCAGGGCAGCTTCTTCACGCTCGAGCTGCCCGACGAGCGCGAGATCGTGCTGGCCGGGCTGCGCGGCAACGTCTGGCGCTCGCTCGACGGCGGCCGCGAGTGGACCGTGCTCGCCACGCCGATGCCCGTCTCCGTGATCGCCAGCCAGCTTGGCCTGGACGGCACCCTGCTGCTCGCCAACCAGGCCGGCTTCGTGCTCGCGCGGCGCGGCGATACCTTCGTTGCGGTCCAGCGCGCGCCATTGCCTGCGCTGACCGGGCTGGCCATGGGCCGTGACGGCACGCTGCTGGCCCTGTCCATCCAGGGCGTCATGCCCGTCGCCGCCAAGCCATGACCCAGCCCCAGGACTTCGATCCGCGCTCCGGCTCGCTCGTCGAGCGCGCGCTCTTCAACCATCGGCTGATCGTTGTCGTGCTGTGCGCGTTCGTCACCGTGCTGCTCGGCTGGCAGGTCACCAAGCTGCAGCTCAATGCGAGCTTCGAGAAGACGATTCCCGCCGAGCACCCGTACATCCGCAACTTCCTGCAGCACCACAACGAGTTGAGCGGCCTGGGCAACGCGGTGCGCATCGCGGTCGAGAATCCGAACGGGACGATCTACGACGCCAAGTACCTCGACACGCTGCGCCGCATGAGCGACGAGGTCTTCCTCCTGCCTGGCGTCGCGCGCAACCAGATGAAGTCGCTGTGGACGCCGACGACGGGCTGGGTCGGCGTCACCGAGGAAGGACTCGAAGGCGGGCCAGTCATCCCCGACGGCTATGACGGCTCGCCGCAGCGCCTGGAACAGCTGCGCGCCAACATCGCGCGCTCGGGCGAGATCGGCCAGCTCGTCGCGCTCGACGCGAAGTCGAGCGTGATCTTCGTGCCCCTGCTCGCGAAGAACACCGAGGGCCTGCCGCTGGACTACGGCGCGCTCGCGCACCGGCTCGACGAGCTGCGGGCGAAGTACGAAGGGCAGGGCGTGCAGGTGCACGTCACCGGCTTCGCGAAAATCGTCGGCGAGCTGATCGACGGCGTGCGCGCTGTACTGGTGTTCTTCGCGGTCGCGGTCGCGATCGCTGCCGCCGCGGTGTTCTGGTTCACGCGCTGCGTACGCTCGACGCTGCTGGTCGTCACCGCATCGCTGATCGCGGTCGTCTGGCAGATCGGCCTGCTGCCCACGCTCGGCTTCGCGCTCGACCCCTACTCGATCCTTGTGCCCTTCCTCGTCTTCGCCATCGGCATGAGCCATGGCGCGCAGAAGATGAACGGCATCATGCAAGACATCGGCCGGGGCCTGCCCAAGCTGATAGCCGCGCGCTTCACGTTCCGCCGCCTCTTCCTGGCCGGCCTGACGGCGCTGCTGGCCGACGCGGTCGGCTTCGCGGTGCTGCTGGTGATCGACATCCAGGCCATCCGCGAGCTTGCAGTCGCCGCGTCGATCGGCGTCGGCGTGCTGATCTTCACCAACCTGATCCTGCTGCCGATTCTGCTGAGCTACACCGGCGTCAGCGCGGCTGCAGCGCAGCGCAGCCTGCGCGCCGAAGCGGCCGAGGGCAAGCAGCCGCTGTGGCGCTGGCTCGACCGCTTCACGCAGCGGCGCTGGGCGCTGGGTGCGGTGGCGGTGAGCGTGGCGCTTGCGGCGGGCGGATTCGCGGTGTCGCAGCGCCTCGCGATCGGCGACCTCGACCCCGGTGCGCCCGAACTGCGCGCCGACAGCCGCTACAACCGCGACGTGGCCTTCATGAATGCCGCCTATGGCGCATCGAGCGACGTGCTGGCGGTGATGGTGAAGACGCCCGACGGCCAATGTTCGCAGTACGCGACGCTGAACAAGATCGATGCGCTCGAGTGGGAGCTGCGCCAGCTCGACGGCGTGGAGACGACCAGCACGCTGGCGCTGCTGAACCGTCGCGTGCTCACCGGGCTCAACGAGGGCCACCCCAAGTGGTACGAGTTCCTGCCCAACCAGGACATGCTCAACACCGTGACGGCGCGTGCGCCGCGCGGCCTGTACAACGACACCTGCTCGCTGCTGACGGTCTACGTCTATCTGCGTGACCACAAGGCCCAGACGCTGACACACGTCGTTGATCACGTCGAGTCGTTCGCGAAGGCGAACGACACGGCCGAGGTGAAGTTCCTGCTGGCTGCCGGCAGTGCCGGCATCGAGGCGGCGACCAACATCGTCGTCAGGAATGCCTGGCGCACCATGCTGTTGCTGGTCTACGGCGCGGTGGTGCTGCTGAGCTTCATCACCTTCCGTTCCTGGCGCGCGGTGCTGGTGGCAGTGCTGCCCCTGATGCTGACCTCGGTGCTGGCCGAGGCGCTGATGGTCGCGCTGGGCATGGGCGTGAAGGTGGCGACGCTTCCGGTGATCGCGCTGGGCGTGGGCATCGGTGTGGACTACGCGCTGTACATCCTGTCGATCACGCTGGCCCAGTTGCGCGAAGGCAAGAGCCTGTCCGAGAGCTACTACCGCGCGCTGCTGTTCACCGGCAAGGTGGTGCTGCTGACCGGGGTGACGCTGGCCGTCGGCGTGATCACCTGGGTTGCCAGTCCGATCAAGTTCCAGGCCGACATGGGCTTGCTGCTCGCGTTCATGTTCCTGTGGAACATGCTCGGCGCGATGGTGCTGCTGCCGGCGCTGGCCCACCTGCTGTTGAAGCGGCCGCGCGTCGTGTCGGCCGAGAGTTCCGCCGCCTTCTACGGCGCGCTGCGCGCGAGACCCTGATGAAACCTGCGATGAGCCACCCCCGACGCGCGCGCATCGCGCGCAAAACGCTCGAAGCGCGGGACGTCTGCAGCTTCGAACTGGTCGCCGTCGACGGCGGGGCGCTGCCGCCGTTCACGGCCGGCGCGCACATCGACGTGCATCTCGACAGCGGCTTGGTGCGGCAGTACTCGCTGTGCAACCACCCGCGCGAGACCCATCGTTACCTGATCGCCGTGCTGCGTGAGCCGGCATCGCGCGGCGGATCGAGCAGGATGCATGAGCTGCGCGAGGGCGACGAGCTGGACATCTCCGAGCCCCGCAATCACTTCGCGCTCGCGCCCGGCGCGCGCCGCCACCTGCTGCTGGCCGGTGGCATCGGGATCACGCCGATCCTGTGCATGGCCGAGCAGCTCGCCAGCGAGGGCGCTGCGTTCGAGTTGCGCTATTGCACGCGCTCGGCCACGCGCACGGCTTTCCTGCAGCGCATCCGGCAATCGCCCTTCGGCGGCAAGGTCGGCATCCACCATGACAACGGCGCGGCCGCGCAGAAGCTCGATCTGCCCGCCGTCGTCGCGGCGCCGCAGGCCGGCGACCATCTCTACGTCTGCGGCCCGGGCGGCTTCATCGACGCGGTGCTCACGGCGGCACGCGTGGCCGGCTGGCCGCCGGAAGCGCTGCACAGGGAGTACTTCGCCGCTGGCGCCAGCAGCGCCGCGGACGACGGCGCGTTCGAGGTGCAGATCGCATCCAGTGGCGCGCTGATCCGCGTCGCGCCGCAGCAGAGCGTCGTCGCGGCGCTCGCCGCCGCCGGCATCGAGGTGCCGGTGTCCTGCGAGCAGGGCGTTTGCGGCACCTGCCTGACCGGCGTGCTCGACGGCACACCCGACCACCGCGACTTGTACCTGACCGACGACGAACGGGCACGTGGCGACCAGTTCACGCCCTGCTGCTCGCGCGCCAAGTCGCCGCGGCTGGTGCTGGACCTGTAACGGTGGAGGCGAGGAGACGATGCATGACCAGCTCACGCACCCCGAAGCGAACACCGAGGGCGCGGCGCGCCGCCGGCTGCGCGATTGGGGCGATCGCCTCTGCTGCGCGGCGTTGCTGGCGGCGGGCTTGGGCGGCGCAGCCCTGCTGGGCTGGTACGTCTGGCAGATGCCGGCCCTGCGCTGAACCGATCAGCCGCCATGCATCCCGTCTGCCGCGCCTTCCCCACTTGCGGCTCAGGTGGAGCGGTTGCGCCCGTCCATAGGGCTTTCGGGGTCGGCATCTCCCCCATAGCGGGCGAGGGCCGGGATCAGTCGGGCGAGAACGTGTGGCCCGATCACTGCCGCCATCTCGCGCTCTGCGCCTGCAATCGCACGGCCGAAGGCGTCCAGCCACGCCAGACCCGCTGGCGTGAATCGCACGATGCGGACCCTGCCATCGGCCGGATCGGCCACGCGTTGCACCAGACCCCGCGCGCTGCACAGATCGATCAACTCCGTCATGGCCGCGTTGGTCATGGCAGCCCTGCGGGCAAGCTCGGTGATGCGGGTGCCTTCGATATCCAGATGACGGGTCAGGTGGACGTGCGAGCGCTGTGTTCCGGTGTGTCCGGCCTCGCGCATGAGTTCCAGCACGCGCTCCTCGAAGCGGCGAAGCGCGTTGCTCAGCACCCGCCCTGGATTGCGGCTGCGCCAAGCGTAGGTATGACCGTCGGAGGATCCTGCCATCGCAAATTCCACTGTTCAGCGGTCATATAGTTTGGTAACCTAAATATAACTCATGCCCAGCCCGGAGATCCATTCCATGAACGCTGAAGTCGGCGCGTCGCCCGGCCAGCCGCCGTCCATCGAAACCGATGTCCTGATCGCGGGCGGCGGCCCTTGCGGGCTGATGCTCGCCATCGAGCTGGGGCGCCGGAACATCCGCTGCCTGCTGATCGACGCCAAGCCGGGCACGGCATTCAATCCGCAGGCCAATGCGACGCAGGCGCGCACGATGGAGCACTTTCGGCGGTTGGGATTTGCGCAGGAGATCCGCACGCTGGGGCTGCCGCCGGACCACGTGACCGACATCGCGTACTTCACGCGCTATTCCGGCCATGAGCTGGCCCGCCTTCGCTTGCCCACAGCCGCCGAGGCCGTGGCCAAGATCAAGGAGATGTCGGGCGCCTGGAGCGCGGCCGAGTTGCCGCACCGGGTGTCGCAGAAGTTCGTCGAGCAGGTGCTGCGCCGCCATGCGCAGGCCTGCCCGTCGAATGATGTGCGCTATGGCTGGGCGCTGGAGCGCTTCAGCGATGACGGCGATTCGGTCAGTGCGGCTGTGCGCCCCACGGAAGGCGGTACCGCACAACAGGTGAAGGCCAAATTCCTGGTCGGGGCCGACGGCGCACGCAGCTTCGTCAGGCGCGAGCTGGGCATCGAGTGGGGCGGGGTCACGGGCATCCAGCGGGAGTTCATGGGCGGCAAGATGTTCGCCATCTACCTGCGGTCGCCTGCGTTCCTGTCGGTGCTCAAGCACCCCAAGGCCTGGATGTACGTGGCCGTCAACCACCAGCGTCGCGCGTTCATGGCGTCGGTGGACGGTGTGGCCGAGTACGCGTTCCACGCCGCGCTGCGTCCCGGCGAGGACGCCGATGCGTGGACCGAGGCCGACGCCCGCCGTGTCTTCGCCGAGGCCGTCGGTGCGGAGGTGCCCATCGAGATCCTGTCCCTGGGCACGTGGCTGGCAGGGCATGCCCTGGTCGCAAAAAGGCTGCAGCGGGGCCGCGTCTTCATCGCTGGCGATGCCGCCCATCTCTTCACGCCGACCGGCGGGCTGGGGTACAACACGGCGGTCGAGGATGCGGTGAACCTGGGCTGGAAGCTCGCCAGCGTCATCCACGGCCAAGCGCCGCCGGCGCTGCTGGACAGCTACGAGGCCGAACGCAAGCCGCTGGCCGAGCGCAACACGGGCTACGCTCGCCACTTTGCCGACTCGGTAGGCCTCTTCGTCGCGGAGCCCGAACTCGACGAAGCATCACAGCGCGGCGACGAGGCGCGGCGAATTGCCTCCGGGGAGCTCAACCGACATGCCCGGCTGGAGTTCAACATCCCGGGCGTCACGTTCGGCGGCCGCTACGACGGCTCACCCATCATCGTGCGCGACGATGCCGCATTGCCGCCCGACGAGTCAAACAACTACGTGCCCACCGCCAGCCCTGGCGGGCGCCCGCCACACGCCTGGCTCGAGGACGGTCGTTCGCTGTTCGACCTATTTCACACGGAGTGGACCCTGCTGCGTCTCGGCGACGACGCGCCCTCGGGTGCGGCCTTCGAGGCCGCGGCCCGTGTTGCGGGCATGGGCCTGCACATCGTTCACCTTGCGCAGGCGCCGCTGCGCGAGCTTTACCAAGCGCCGCTCGTCCTTGTCCGTCCCGACCAGATCGTGGCCTGGCGCGGCGCCACCGATGCGGGCGCTGTCCAGGTGCTGGCGCGCGTGATGGGCCATTGAGGCTCGCTCCGAGTCGCCATTGAAGCCAGGAGATCGATCTTGCGCAATCTGAACCAGCACACCATCACCGAAGCCGTCCTGGAGCGCCAGGCAAACACGCCGGACCTGCGGCTCAAGCAAGTCATGACCAGCCTGGTCAGGCACCTGCACGACTTCGCACGTGAGGTCGCACTGACCGAAGAGGAGTGGTTCAAGGGCATCGAGTTCATCACCCGCTGCGGCCACATCACCGACGACAAGCGCCAGGAGTTCATCCTGCTCTCCGACGTGCTGGGCTTGTCGATGCTGACCGTGGCGCAGAACAACGAGAAACCCGCTGGCTGCACGGAGGCCACGGTCTTCGGCCCCTTCCACGTCGAAGGCGCGCCCCACTACGAATTGGGTGCCGACATCGCCAACGGTGCGCGGGGCCAGCGATGCACGGTCCGGGGCACGGTGCGCGGCATCGACGGCGAGCCCGTTCCTGGCGCGCACATCGACGTCTGGCAGTCCGACGAGGACGGCCTGTACGACGTGCAGCATGCCGGGATCGACCATGCGCAGGCGCGAGGCATCCTGAACGCCGACGGTGAAGGCCGTTTTGTCTTCCGTTCCATCCTTGCCGTGCCGTACGCCATCCCGAACGATGGCCCGGTCGGCGACCTGCTGAAAGCGACGGGGCGCCACCCCTGGCGGCCGGCCCACCTGCACTTCTTCATCAAGGCGTCGGGCTACGAGACGCTCATCACGCACGTCTTCCGCAGCGATGATGCGTACCTCGATTCGGATGCAGTGTTCGGCGTGCGGCAGTCGCTGCTCGCTGACTGGAAGCCGCAGCCCGACGGCAGCTACCTCGTCGAATACGACTTCGTGCTGAACCCCAGCAAGCCCGCTGGCGCCTGACCAGGAGTACGCCTTGATCCGGCACATCGTGATGTGGAACATTGCCGGCGCGAGCGCCGATGAAAAGCAGTCCAACATCGAGCGCCTGCGCCGTGGCTTCGAGGGCCTGCGAGGGCGCGTTGCGGGTTTGATCCGATTGGACATCGGCGTGGACGCAAGCGCGGTGGACTATGCCTGCGACGTCGTCCTGTACAGCGAATTCGAGTCCTGGGACGCGTTGCGGGCCTATGCAGTGCACCCTGAACACCTGCGGGTACGAGACGAACTCGCAGGCTTGCGCATCGCGAGGCATCAGGTCGACTACGAGCTGGATGTCGACTGAGAGGCTGAGCGGCATCGATTGAAGCAGTGCCCAAACTGGAGTTCCATGGACGAATTCATCTACAACGCACAGGCGTCGCGCGTGGTGTTCGGGCGCGGCGCGCTGGTGCACCTCGAACGCGAGATCGAGCACCTCGGTGCGCGCCGCGCGCTCGTGCTGTGCACGCCCGAGCAGCGCAGCCAGGCCGAACAGGTGGCAGAGCGCCTGGGCGCCCGCGCTGCGGGTGTCTTCGCGCGTGCGGTCATGCACGTGCCGCTGGAGACCGCTCGCGAGGCTCGCGACGAGGCCCGGCGGCTGAACGCCGACTGCGCGGTGGCCATCGGCGGCGGCTCCACCACCGGGCTGGGCAAGGCCATTGCGCTCGAATCCGACCTGCCGATCCTGGCGATTCCAACCACCTATGCGGGCAGCGAGATGACGCCGATCTACGGCATCACCGAAGCCGGACTGAAGAAGACGGGCAGGGACCCTCGCGTGTTGCCGCGCACCGTGATCTACGACCCCGAGCTGACGCTGACCCTGCCGGTGGGCTTGAGCGTGACCAGCGGCATGAACGCGATCGCGCACGCGGCCGAAGGTCTGTATGCCCGCGACAGCAATCCCGTGATGGCGCTGATGGCGGAGGAGGGCATCCGCGCCCTGGCCGGGGCGCTGCCGGCGATCCGGCGCGCGAGCGACGACGTCGCCGCGCGCTCCGACGCGCTGTACGGCGCCTGGCTGTGCGGCGTGGTGCTGGGCAACGTGGGCATGGCCCTGCACCACAAGCTGTGCCACACGCTCGGCGGCAGCTTCAACCTGCCGCATGCCGAGGTGCACACGGTCATGCTGCCGCATGCCATTGCCTTCAATTCTGGGGCCGCTCCGGAGGCCATGCTGCGCATTCGCCGCGCCCTCGGTGCCACCGGCTCGCGCAGCGCCGCAGCGGCGCTGTACGACCTGGCACGCGGCAACGGCGCACCGGTGGCACTGAAGGACATCGGCATGCAGGAGGCCGACCTGGAGCGAGCAGCCGACCTCGCCGTGGCCAACCCGTACTGGAACCCGCGCGAGATCGGGGCCGGGCAACAGGGTGCGATCCTGCGCCTGCTGCGAGATGCGTTTGTCGGTGAACGACCCGAATAGAGTCATACGAGATGGACAAGATCGCGCCGTCCCGCCGCAGCGTCGACCTGGCATCCAGGTCTCGCGCATCGCTGCAGGCCAGCATGCAAGATGGGCTCACCACGACGCGAGGTGAACGGCTGAGGCAGCTTGCCAATCACTGGGGCCCTTGACCATCCGCCAACTAAGCATCGTGCAGGTGCCCAGCCGATCGGATCAGCGCATCTCTAAACCAGCGAAGACCCGCGTCACCCTCATGATGCGGATGCCATTGGAGCACCAGCGACAGCGCTGGAAACTCCACGGGTGACCGAAGGATCCGCAGCGGAAGGGACGACGCGTAGCGCAGCGCGTTCCGATGCGGGACGACCGCGATGCATCGTGTTCCGACAACCGTTTGAGGTACGAGGCTGAAGTTTGGTACCCGCACGGACACGACGTACTGGCGGTCGCAGTGGCGCGCTACCCAGTCTTCCGTCAGGCTTGGATGCGGCGAGAGCGCAGCGATGTGTGGAAGGGCAAAGAACCCGTCCTCCGAAAGCGTCTCACCGATCGAATCGTTGCCGGTCCAGGCAATGCAGACCATGGGATCCGTGAACAGCGCGGCGGTCGGGTACTCGCCGATATGGAACCGGTCGGCCTTGATGACGAAGTCCGCGCGTCGCTCGATGAAGTCGCTCACGGCATGCGCGTACTCGAGCCTGACACCTGGCGCTTCCCTGCCCAGACGCGCCACGAGGCCCGACACCATGGTGATCCAGACGTAGTCCGTGCAGTGCAGCGTGAACGTTCGTTCCGAGGTCAGGGGATCGAACGAGGACTTTGTCGCCAGCACCCGGTCGGTGAGCGCAAGGAGCTCACGAACCGGGTCGCGCAGTTCCTTGCCGAGCGGTGTCAGCACCATGCGTCGCCCCGCCTGCCGGACCAACTCGTCCTCGAAGTATTCGCGCAGGCGTGCGAGTGATCCGCTCATTGCGGACTGCGTCACGTTCAACCTCTCGGCGGCACGTGTCACATGCGGGTCCGCAAGCAGTGCGTCCAGCGCGACGAGAAGGTTCATGTCCAGCTTTTGATAGCGCATGGGAGTCAGGAGATCAAGGGGTGGGCAGTCGACGCAGCACAGCATGCATGTTCCAGTCCCGGCCGTCGCCGGAGAGGGCTGAGCCGCACCGGTATACCGCATCCTCGGGCCAAGGCGGTGCATTGCCCCACCCTCTGGTGCACGAATGGCTATGGCGGATGCCTCGCATCACCAAGAACCATTTTTCGCGGAGGGGCGGGCTCGACAGAATCAGCGCTGTCATCTACCCAAGCCCATGGCGACCAGCATGCTCCACGGCTACATCCCTCCGCGCCGCTTCCTGCCGTACCTGAGCTGGGTCGACATCGACGCCTTGCCCGACCGCGAGAACACCATCATCGTCCTGCCGTGCGGTGCCATCGAGCAACACGGCCCGCACCTGCCGTGCTCGGTGGACAGCGTCATCGCATCGGGGGTGATGGGGCGCGCGCTGGACAAGTTGCCGAGTTCGGTCGCGGCCTTCGCGATGCCGACCATCACGTACGGCAAGTCCGAAGAGCATCTTCATTTCCCTGGCACGATGACGCTGACGGGCACCACGTTGCTGTCGACCGTGATCGAGATCGGCGAGTCGGTCTACCGCTCGGGCTTTCGCAAGCTCGTGTTCGCGAACGGTCACGGTGGCCAGCCGCAGGTTCTGGAGATGGCGGCGCGCGAACTGCGCCTGCGACACGGTGACTTCGTCGTCGTGCCCTACGGGGTGACGCGCCTGCCGAACGCTTCGAGCAAACAGATAGGCGAACAGGAAAAGCGCTTGTCGATGCACGCCGGGCATTCGGAAACGGCCCTGATGCTGGCGCTGGCGCCGGAAACGGTTCGCATGGACCGCGCCACGGCCAACTTCCCTCGGCCCTTTCCCATCAAGCTGCTTTCGCCGGACGGCCGCCCCGCGTGCGCGTGGACGGCGCGCGACTTCGGTCCGAGTGGCGTCATCGGCGATCCCACCAGTGCGACGCTCGAACAAGGCAAGGAGATCCTCGAAACCTTGTCCGACAGCTGGGCACAGGCGCTGACCGAACTGCACGCGCTCGACTGGATCGTCCGCGAAGAGCCGACTTGGGAGCGCGGACACCAGACAGGCTTCATCCAGACCTTTGGTCCAGTCGCTGCCTGAGCGCCGTTCGCCCGCTGCTTCAAGTCCCTTTCACTTCCTACAAGGTGTTCCCGATGCGCACGTCCTTCATTCGACACGCGGCCTGCATGGCTTGCACAGCGACCGCCGTGCTGGCGGCACCGGCCGCGCGAGCCGACGCGAAATTCACGTACATGACGAACTGGTACGCGCAGGCCGAACATGGCGGCTTCTACCAAGCCATCGCCGAAGGGACGTACAGGAAATACGGCCTCGACGTCACCGTGAAGATGGGCGGACCGCAGGTCAACATCGTCCAGCTGATGGCTGCAGGCCAGGCCGACTGCATCATGGGCTCCAGCGACGTGCAGCAGATGCAAATCCGTGAAGGCGGTGTGCCGCTGGTGACGGTAGCTGCCTTCATGCAGAAGGAGCCGACCGTCTTCATCACCCACGCCGACGTCAAGACGATGGCCGAGCTGAAGGGCAAGACGATCTTCATCGGCTCGAGCGCGCATCGCGGCTACTGGCCGTGGCTCAAGGTCAAGTACGGATTCAAGGACGAGCAGACGCGCCCCTACACCTACAACGTGCAGCCGTTCCTGGCGGACCCCAACTCGGCGCAGCAGTCGTACCTGACATCGGACCCGTTCGTCCTGCAGAAACAGGGCGTGAAGTTCAACACCATTCTCTTCAGCGATCTGGGCTACCCCGCCTACGCGGCGACAGTGACCTGCATGGAGAAGACCGTCAAGGACCGCACCAAGCAGGTGGCGGACTTCATCAAGGCCTCGGCCGAAGGTTGGAAAAGCTACCTTGCCAATCCCGCCCCGGGCAACGCGCTGATCAAGAAGGACAACCCCAACATGAGCGACGAGCACCTGGCCTACAGCGTCGGCAAGATCAAGGAATTGGGGCTGGTCACGGGTGGCGACGCTGCGACGCTGGGCATCGGCGTGATCACCGATGCACGTGCCAAGGCGAGCTACAACTTTCTGGTGGATGCGAAGCTGCTGGATCCCGCCAAGGTCACGCTGGCGAGCACCTACACGACCGATCTCGTCAAGAATGCCAAGGTGTTGCCATGACGGCTGAGATGCCTGCGGCGCCTTCGAGCACCCGCGCCGTGCCTGCCGTCGACATCCTTTCGGCGGAAAAGACCTATCCGAACGGGACTCGTGCGCTCCTGCCGGTCGACCTGTCCATCGCCGAAGGCGAATTCGTGACCCTGCTCGGTCCATCGGGCTGCGGCAAGAGCACCTTGCTCAAGATGGTGGCCGGCTTGCTCGAACCGACGGACGGACGTCTGCTGGTCTGGCGCCGGCCCGTGGCGCAGATCGACGGTAGCGGCCGGAAGATGGCCTTCGTCTTCCAGGCGCCTACGTTGATGCCATGGGCCAGTGTGCAGACCAACGTGCGCCTGCCATTGGACCTCGCCCATGTGCCGCGCGAGGAAGCCGACCTTCGCGTTGCAGAAGCGCTCGAACTGGTCGGTCTCGACAAGTTCGCAACATCCCTGCCCAGTGCACTTTCGGGAGGCATGCAGATGCGCGTATCCATCGCCCGTGGACTCGTCACTCGACCCGATCTGCTGTTGATGGACGAACCGTTCGGTGCGCTCGACGAGATCACGCGGCACAAGCTCGATGCCGACCTGCTTGAGCTTTGGCACAAGAAGAAGCTGACAGTGATCTTCGTGACGCATTCGATCCACGAGGCGGTCTTCCTGTCGAGCCGCGTCATCATGATGGCGGCCCGCCCGGGACGCGTGGTCGACCAGTTCGTGGTCGACGAACCGTATCCGCGGACGGCCGCCTTCGCGGTCTCGCCGCAGTTCAGCCGCCATGCAAAGGTGCTGCAGGACAGCCTGCTGCATGCCAGCACCGCGCCGCAGGAAGAGCTGCAGCCATGAGCGTCGCCATGCCATCGATCGTTCCGAAGCCCCCGCAGGCCGCGCCGCTCTTGAGACGCAGCACGCCGCTGCTACAGCGCCCGCGTGTCCAGCGCATTGTCTATCCGGCGATGCTCGGCATCGTCCTGATTGCCCTCTGGCAGGGTTTGGTCGTGGCGCTCGAGCTTCCAGCCTATCTGGTGCCGTCGCCGTTCCTGATGTTTCAGACACTGATCACGGACTGGGCCACGCTGGGCACGGCCTTGCTGGTGACGCTCAAGGTGACGTTTCTGGCGTTCGTGGTGGCCACCGTGGTCGGCGTGCTGATCTCGTTCTTGTTCGTCCAGAGTCGTCGCATCGAGACGACGCTGTTCCCGTACGCGGTGCTGCTGCAAGTCACGCCCATCGTCGCCGTAGCGCCACTGATCATTATCTGGGTCAAGAATCCGACGGCTGCCATGACGGTCTGCGCGTCGCTGGTCGCGCTCTTTCCCATCATCAGCAACACGACGCTGGGTTTGCGCAGCATCGACCCGGACCTGCAAAGCTACTTCAAGCTGAACCGGGCGACGCGCTGGCAACAGCTTCTGCGGCTGCGCATCCCCAGCGCTTTGCCGTACTTCTTCGGGGGCCTGCGAATCTCCAGTGGGCTGTCGTTGATCGGCGCGGTGGTTGCCGAGTTCGTCGCTGGCACGGGCGGCTCGGGAGCCGGACTTGCTTACCAGATTCTGCAGGCCGGCTTCCAGTTGAACATCCCGCGCATGTTCGCCGCACTCTTCTTGATCTCGCTCGCGGGCGTCGCGCTCTTTGCGTTGATGGCCTGGCTCAGCAAGCTGGCCCTCGGTTCCTGGCATGCCAGCGAAACCTTGCACGACTGACCTGGGAGTTCTCATGAACGCGATTGTTAGTGCCAACCCGATCGAGCAGCTTCGGCTCGACTTGCCTGAGCTCGACTGGATCACGGACCCGGGGCGCATCGAGCGGCTCTCGCAGGACTTCTGCTGGTTCAGCCCGGTGCTCAAGCGCCAGTTGGAGGGCAAGGTCGCCGAGATCGTGGTGCGGCCTCGCACCGAAGATGAGATACGGTCGGTTGTCAGCGCCTGCGTACGCCTGAACCTTGCCATCACGCTGCGCGGCAGCGGCACCGGCAACTACGGCCAGACCACCCCACTGGCTGGCGGCGTGGTCATCGACATGACAGCCTTCAAAGCCTTGCTGTGGACACGACCCGGCGTGGCGCGCGCACAAGCCGGGATCCGGCTTGGCGAACTCGAGAAGCAGGCCAACACCAGCGGACAGGAACTGCGGTGCATGCCTTCTACCTTTCGCAGCGCGACGCTCGGTGGGCTCTTCGGTGGTGGCTTCGGCGGCATCGGCTCGATCAACTACGGGCCTCTCGCCTCGCCCGGCAATGTGCTGGGCGTGCGCGCGATGACGATCGAGGCCGAACCGCAGATCGTCGAGTTGCGGGGGAAAGATGCGCTGCGCATGCATCACCAGTGGGGCACCAACGGTCTGGTGCTCGAACTCGAAATCGCGCTCGCGCCGATGCATTCGTGGCTCGAGACGATCGTCACCTTCGAGGCCTTCGAGCAGGCACTCGCATTCGGCAATTCGCTGGCGCACGCGCCAGGGATCACCAAGCGTGAAGTTGCGTTTCTCGCCCGCCCCGTCCCGGACTACCTCACGCAGCTTTCGGAACACTTGCCGGCGGGTTGTCACGCCGTGCTGGCGCTGGTCGCCGAGTCGGGCGAACGGGCGTTGCTCGAACTGATCGAGCAGCACGACGGCACCTTGGGCTACCGGAAGACGGCCGAGGAAGCGCGCAAGGCCCACCGAACGCTGATGGAGTTCACGTGGAACCACACCACGTTGAACGCGCTCAAGGTGGACCCGACCTTGACTTACCTGCAAAGCAACTTCGTGCCCGGATTGCACATGCAGCAGATCATCGAAATGGAGCGATTGCTCGGCGGCGAAGTCATGATGCACACCGAGTTCATGCGCAACATGGATGGCCTGATGACGTGCAGCGCCTTGCAGTTGGTGCGCTTCACGACAGAAGAGCGATTGAACGAGATCATCGGGATGTACCGGCAGCGAGGGGTGCGCATCAACAACCCGCATGTCTACATCGTGGAGGATGGCAAGGCCGGCGGCCCTCTGCCGATCGAAACGGTGCAGATGAAGGCGCGCTTCGATCCTCACGCACTTTTGAACCCCGGCAAGCTGCGCGACTTCCCGGTGCGGCGCGCATGAGACCCCCTGCGATGTACCCGTCGTACGAGGGGCCGCTATGAGCGCCGGGACGCCGATGGCGAACTACGCGGCTGCCCGGCGCGCCGGCGACTTCGTCCTTCTGAGCGGTGTCGTTGCGGTGGATCCTGCGCGCCGGGTCGTCCTGAGTCGATACGAGGAACTGGAAGAACCGGCCCGAGAGGCGCTGCGTGGTCTGGGCTACGACACCGGTCAGATGAGCGTCGACCTGTTCGAGGCACCCATCGTTGCGCAAAGCTGGTTCGTTCTCAACCGCATCCGTCAACTTGCGGAAGAGCAAGGCGGATGCATGAACGATGCCGTCAAGCTCGTTCAGTACTTTCGCGACCTTCGTCACTACCCTGCCTTCAACCGGGTCAGGGGAATCTTCTATCCGACCGAGCCGCCGGTGAGCACGGTCGTCGAGGTCTCGCGCTTCCTGCCAGGTGACGATGCCCTGGTAGAAGTCGAAGCCACTCTATACATGCCGCGCTGAGCCCGTCGCTCGGCACGGCAGCCCCCGCCATTTCCCTTTGATCGACCCGCATCGGGGCTTCGCCATGAACACCGCATCCCGACTCAGCGTCATCGTGCATGCCGCGCGCCTCGAGGCCCGCCACATCCTCAGCCTTGAACTCCAGCAATCTGACGGAACGCCGCTGCCGGCGTTCGAGCCTGGCGCGCACGTGGATTTGCACCTGACCGACGACCTCGTGCGAAGCTACTCCCTGCTCAATGCGAGTGCCAACGGCAGTCGCTATGTGATTGCGGTCCTGAACGACAAGAACAGCTTGGGCGGATCACGTTACGTGCATGAGCAACTGCGGGTAGGTCACAGCCTGTCGATCTCGCGGCCTCGAAATCACTTTCCGCTCAACGAAGCCGCCTCAAGGTCGGTACTCGTGGCCGGAGGTATCGGCATCACGCCGATCCTCAGCATGTACAGGCGTCTCAGGACGTTGCAGCAACCAGCTGCCTTGTTGTACTGTGCGCGGTCACGCGGCGATGCGGCCTTCAGCGAAGAGCTGGCTGCGAACGCCGATGTTCAGTTTCACTTTGACGGCGAGCGCGGTGGACCGCCGGACTTGCAGGCGTTCCTCGCGATGCAACCGGCCGATAGCGACTTCTACTGCTGTGGACCGCTGGCCATGATCGAGGCGTTCGAGGCGGCCTGCATTTCACTTGGACTGAAGAATGTGCACGTCGAACGGTTTTCCGCGAAAGGCATGGTCGACGGCACCCAGAGGGGCCGCTATCAGGTGGTTCTGGCCCGCGACGGGCGAACCCTCGACGTGCCCGCGGGTGCTGCCTTGCTCGACGTACTGGAAGAAGCGGGGGTCGATGTGGACCACGCGTGCCGCGAAGGCATCTGCGGTGCGTGCGAAACGAGGGTGATCGAAGGCGTTCCTCACCATCGCGACTCGATCCTTTCCGACACCGAGCGCACTTCGGGGAAGACCATGCTGGTTTGCGTTTCGGGCTGCACCGGATCCCGACTCGTTCTGGACCTTTGACCGGAACGCCTTCAGTCGAGACGCCCCACCTTCGCCTGCATCGACATGCCAGAGTGGAAGTGTCAGCAACCACCCGAACGTGCGCCTGATGACGCCCCAGTTCGGCAAGCCCAGTTCAGTCAAATGATCGACCGGCTGCACCGCTGCATCAGCGCACGCAGGGATCGTCATGGACCAGAACCTGCAATAGCTCGCTTTCACGGGGCACAGGAAACTCAATTACCCTCATCTTTGCGCGATTCCCATGGGCGCACTGAATACTGCTCTATCTTGGCGGCAATGGCACGGGATGCACACCGCGATTGTGCGCCCGCGGCGCGCCATCATCCGCCATCGGTCGCCGGCTCCAACTCGAAATGGAAGACCTTGGACATCACTTGCCAGCGTCCATCCACAAACAGCAGAGTCAGCAGATCGGTGAAGTGCTTTGGCAGAATGGAACACTGCACTCGCGCCAGCGCCGTCACGGGCCCGACGAATTCGATTGCGATGACGCGGTCCGTGCGCACGTCGCCACGGCTGGCGGGCGAGGGCCGCCTGTCGACGACTGGGAAGTACTCGTCCATGCGCAGGGTCAGCAGCGTGCCTCCGCTGGCGCTGGCGTACAACGCCGCCGGATGGAAGACCCGGCGCAAGATTTCCGTGTCGCTGCGATACAGGCCCTCGAAGTAGGCCGCCAGCACCGCTTCGACATCTGCAAATGCGGGCTTCATGGCCGCGGCCCGATCGCCGCGGATTCCCGGGCTGCCGCCTCGCGGCGCATCAGTGTCACTGTCTGGCCGGCAACTCCCCAGTTGTCGGTGTCGACCTCGTCGATGATGACGAAAGTGGTTGCCGGGTTCTTGTTCAGCACACGCACCAGCAGTTCGGTGGCACCGCGTATCAGCTCGGCCTTCTGCTCGGCCGTGGCACCTTCGCGCGTGATCTGGATGTTGACGTAGGGCATTCGATGACTCCTTCAGTGTGTTTCGGATGAACGAACTCGGCGTTGTGCCAGCAGCGCATCGCACTGCGCCACCATCGCACCCACGATGTCAGACGCCGACGCAACAGCATGGACCAGATCTGCAGCTTCGCCGACGATGGTGGCGGCCACGTCGAAGTCGCCTGCCTCCCGGGCCGCAAGGTACTGGCGTTGCACTTCGGGCAGTGAGGCCTGCAGCCCGGCCAGGTCTTTGGCCCAGCGGTCAGTGAGCGCGTTGCGCAAGGTGCGCAGCTGCCAAGGCCCGGCGGGCCAATGCAACCCTCGCACGAGGTCGAAGACAGGGCCTTTGATCGTGTCGTCGCCGCCAGCTTGACAAAGCCGCCGTTTGGCCCGCTCTGGGGCCAGTGATTCGGTGGCTGCGACGAACGCCGTGCCGCACAGTGCGCCGCCGGCACCAAGCACCAGCGCTGCGGCCAGGCCGCGGCCATCGGCGATGCCGCCGGCAGCCACGACGGGAACGGAGCCTGCAGCGTCAACCACCGCAGGTACCAGGGCCATGGTGCCGCGCAGGCCGCCGTGACCGCCGGCCTCGCCGCCCTGCGCGACGACCACCTGCGCCCCGTGCGCCACGGCCTGCCGCGCCTGTTGCACTGTCTGTACCTGGGCGATCAGCACCGCGCCGGCGTTGCGCACCGGCGCCACAAATTCCTCGATGGCCCCGAACGACAGCATCACCGCGCGCGGACGCGCCGCCAACACCTGCTGCAGCAACAGGGGCTGCTCGCGCAATGCCCAGGTGATGAAGCCCACGCCAAACGGCACGTCGCTGCACAGTGCCATTTGTTCGGCCAGCCAAGCGCTGTCGCCATAGCCACCGCCGATCAATCCCAAGCCGCCGGCACGGCTCACGGCCGCAGCCAGATGGCCACCGCTGACGCCAGCCATGGGCGCCAGAAGTATCGGATTCTGCAGCCCCAGCAACTGCGCCAATGCCGTGCGCGCGCCCATGCTTCAACTCAGCAGGCCTTCGGCCTTCATCGCGGCCTGGACCGCCGGTCGCGCGGTCACCCGGGCCAGAAATGCCTGCAGGTGCTGCAGGTTCGACAGGTCGAGGCTGACGTGCCTGGCCCAACTGGTCACGGTGAACAGGTAGGCGTCGGCAGCGGTGAAACTGTCGCCGGCAAGGAAGTGGCCACCGGCCAGCTTGCTGTTCACCCATTCGTACTTCTTGCGCAGCAGCTTGCTGTGCAGGGCTTTGGCCGTTGCATCGAACTCAGAGTTGAACAGCGGACTGAAGGACTTGTGCAACTCGGAGGTGATGTAGTTCTGCCACTCCATCACGCGGTAGCGCGCCAGGCTGCCACTGGCCGGCATCAGCGTGGCACTGCTCGCCTTGTCGGCAATGTATTGCGCGATCACCGGGCCTTCGGTCAGCCGGGCGCCGTCTTCGAGTTCCAGCACCGGTACCTGGCCCTTGGCGTTGATGGCGTAGTAGTCGCTGCCGGAGGCCAGCGTGTGCTTGACCGTGTCTACCTTTGCCAATGTGAAGGGCAGGCCCGTTTCACGCAGAACGATGTGAGGTGCGAGCGAGCAGGCACCGGGTGAGTAGTAGAGCTTCATGAACTTGACTCCTGGCTTGAAAGAACAAGCCCGCATCGTATTCATGACTCCAAGATCGTCAAAGGTGAGATCATTCACTTCACTGTTTACACGCAACCGTGCAATGCACCGCCACTTTGAAGACCTGAAGCTGGGCAGCATCGAGCTGTTCTGCAAGACGGCCGAGCTGCAGAGCTTCACCGCTGCGGCCAAAGCCTCTGGGCTCACGCCTGCGGCTGTCAGCCGTTCGGTGAGCCGACTTGAAGAGCGCCTGGGCGTGCGGTTGCTGGTACGCACAACGCGCCAGGTGCGGCTGACGGAAAGTGGACAGTCGTACTACGAACGCTGCCGCCAGGCCATTGGCCAGTTGGTGGAGGCCGAGCGCGAGGTCACAGGCGAGCAGCGCGTACCCACCGGCGTAGTGCGCGTGAGCTTGCCCACATCGTACGGACACCATCGTGTGCTGCCCGTCTTGCCCGCCTTCAGGGCCAAGTACCCCGGCATCACGCTGGACCTGCAACTCACCAATCGGAATATCGACTTCGCAGCAGAGGGCTTCGACCTGGCAGTGCGCGGGCGCACGCCGCCCGATTCGGGGTTGGTGGCACGCAAGCTCGAAGATGCTGAACTGGTGATCGTGGCGACGCCTGCCTACCTGCGCCGCCACGGCCGACCGGCCACGCTGGACGCGCTGCAGGCGCACGACTGCATCCAGTTCCTGCTGCCCAGCACCGGGCAGATCATGCCGTGGCTGCTGCGGCGTGAGGGCATCGACTTCAACTACCTCACCAAGGGCGGCATCTGTTGCTCAGAAGACATCCTGGGCGCCGTGACCCTGGCGCGATACGGCGCCGGCCTGCTGCAGACGTACCGCTTCATCGTGAACGAAGATCTGAAGCGGCGGACGCTGGTAGCCGTACTGCCCGCGCTCGGCGGTACCTCGCGCCCGTTCTCGCTGCTGTATCCCGCGCAGCGGCACATGCCCCTTCGCGTGCGGGTGTTGATCGAGTTTCTTCTCGCAATGTTGGGTCCCGGTCCCGCTTGATCCCCAGGGGGGCGAGCCTTTGCCCGGTGGGCCACGTGTGCGAGGCGCAGCGGGAGTTCGTGCCGCGCTTGCGGCTGGGCGAGTTGCTGCGCGAGCGCCTGGCGCCGTTCACGGCTCCCGACATCGTCCAGGCGGTCGGTCGCATCGACGGCACTCTGTACGTCAGCTTCCGGTCCTGCGATATCCTGCTGATGCCGCAGCCTTGGACACCGCAAATGACATCGGGCGGCGGCATGGCGATCGAGGACGCGGGGGTGCTGGACCGAGGAACTGCTCGGCCATGGTGACGTGCACAAGGCTCCTTCGGCCTGCAGCGCGCGCCGCCGAGCAGAGCGCGTACGCCGCATCTACGAGATCTCGTTCGAGATCTGCCGCAGCGAGCAGGCCGGCGGTGACGGCAGCCGCAGCATGGAGCTGCTGATGGAAGGCCACCAGTTGCTCGCACAGCCGTTCTGAGGGCGCGATGCCCGTCCCGGTCATCCAGGTACCAGAGGCAGCTCCAAGAGAAACTCCGCCCCACCTTGCACGGGATTGTTTGCCGTCAGCCGACCGCCATGCTGTTCGACGATGCCGTAGCTGATCGACAAACCCAGGCCCGTCCCTTTGCCGACGGGCTTGGTGGTGAAGAACGGGTCGAAGAGGTGCAACATGTGTTCGGGCAAGATGCCCGGGCCGTTGTCGCGCACTCGCACGCGAACCTGGGTTTCGTCGCGCTCGACCGTGAGCCAGAGTTGCGGTTGCTGGGCCTGAAGGCTTGACGCGGCGTCGATGCCGTTTTGCAGCAGGTTCATCAGCACCTGCTGAAGCTGGCCGGCGCTGCCGTTGACGACGCAGGGCGAACCACTGCGCCAGTGCATCTCGAAGTCCGCGCGGGTTCCCTTGCGCACCCAATGGATGGCCCGCTCGATGATCTCATTGAGATCGACAGGGGAGCGCGCCTCCGGGTCCATCGCTGAGAAGCGCTTGAGTCCACCGACGATGTCGGCGGTTCGCTGCGCGCCTTCGAGCGTGCCTTCGATCAGCGATGGCAGATCGCCCAGCACGTGCTCGATGCGCAGCGTCGTGCGCAGGGCGTTGAGCGCCTCGGCACCCTGCCCAGCGTGAATGGCGGCAAGGTATTGACGCAGCCGTTCGCTGTAGCGCGCCAGCGCGTGCACATTGCCGAGCACGAAGCTGATCGGATTGTTCAACTCGTGCGCAACGCCGGCGACGAGCCGGCCCAGCGAAGCCATCTTCTCGGAATGCAAGAGTTGCTGCTGCGCGAGCTTGAGTGACTCGTGCGCAGCCCGCAGCTCATGGTAGGCGCGCTTGATCTCTGCCGTTGGTCGGCCCACGAACACGGTGCCGACACGCCTTCCGTTGGTGCCGACGCGCGGCGTGCAGTTGGCATCGACCGGCACGCCCTGGCGTTGTGGCCCCGTCAGGTTCAGCTCGATCGCCTCGCCGCTGCGTGCTGGCTTGCTGCGCGACAGCACCGCCCGCGCCCGCTCGACGCTGGTGGCGTCGGCGAGCAGGTCGTAGAACGAGGTGCCGCGCAGGTCATCGTCGCTGCGTCCGACGAGCTCGCACAACGCGGCGTTGGTTTCTTCGATGCAGCCATGCGCGTCGCAGACCAGCAACACGTCCGACATCGCCGAGAGCACGCTGAAGATGAACTGCTGCGATTGCTCCAGCTCGATGTTCTTCTGCTCGAGCTGGATCTCGTCGTGCACCAACTGCGAGTAGACCTCGTCCATCTTGTGGATCACATCGAGCCAGGTCGATTCGTCCACGCCTTCGACGCCGCCGCGCGGCACCAGGCCTTCGAAACCGAGGCCGCGCCCTGGCGGCTTGACCGGGGGTTGGGAGTCGGCCATCGCCCGGGCCTCGCTCAATGCACCGTGCAGACCATGCACGGGTCGAACGAGCGCACGATGTGCTGCACTGCCACGGGCGTGGTCTCGCCGTCGCGCACCGGCGCGCCGACCAGCGCCTGCTCCAGCGCCCCGGGCGTGCCGGCGGCATCGCGCGGAGAGAAGTTCCAGGTGGTCGGCGCCACGATCTGGTAGTTGGCGATCCGGCCGCGCCGGACCTGCACCCAATGTCCGAGGCTGCCGCGGGCCGCTTCGCTCAGGCCGACGCCGACACCGTCCTCAGGCAGTGCGGTGGTGTTGCAGTACGGGGCGTTGACGACCAGTTGCTGCAACCACTGTTCCATCTTCGGCACCACCTGCGCCAGCTCGAGCAGGCGTGCGAGCACGCGTGTGTAGACGGTGCCCCCGTGCCGCGCCACCGCCTCGCGCACCAGCGGATGGGCCGAGGCCAGTTGCCGAGCGACCGCACCGGTCTCGACCACCAGGCCATCGAGCCGAGGCGCCTTGTTCCACGTATAGGCATCGAGCTTGTCCGGCTCGGGCTCGGTGACGCCGGCGCTCGGATGCAGAGGACCGCCGGCGTCCGCAAGCCATGCATGGGTCGCGTCCTCGCGGATCGCACCGGCGTCCAGCGCCATCAGCTCGCCGAATCCGGCGTGCCAAACACCGGGCTGGAACACATGCCCACCGCCCGGCTGCGGGTAGGCACCGTAGCTCATGAAGCGTCCGGGACCAGCGCCGAGCGTGGCCAGCCCGGTGTCGTTCGCGATGCTCAGGAAGAGCCGAAAATCACCGCGCCACGGATCTTGTGCATGCCAGGCCTGCAGTTCTGCCTCGGTGTGCAGCGCACCGATCTCTTCCAGCGGCGCGGCAAACAGCTGCCGTTCGAGAAAGCCGCGGAACTCACGCACCCGGGCCAGCAGCCGCGTCCGCTCCGCCGCCTCGACCGGGCGGGTCGACCCGCCGGGCTCGATGCTCTGGGTGTGCGGCCACTTGCCTGCCAGCGTTCCGAGCAACTCGAACCAGCGCTGGCGTGCCGCGATGGCCGCGCGCACCTGTTCGCCGGACTGTGGTGCAAAGCGCTGCTGCGCTTGCGCATACCAGGCCTGCGCGGCGTAGACCGGGCGGGTGAAGTCGGGCATGAAGAAGAGGTAGAAGTGCGTCAGATGGTCGGCGAGGTTCTCGGTCGCGAGGATCACGTTGGTGACGTGCTGGCCGTTCGGCGGCATCTCGATACCGCCGAGGTCGGCGAGTGCGCGGGCCGATGCCACCGATTGAGACACCGAGCAGATGCCGCAGATGCGCGGCACGACGACGAGCGCGTCGTGTGGCGCCTTGCCCTGCAGGATCTGCTCGAAACCGCGGTACATCGGCGCGTTGACACGTGCCGAGCCGACGCGGCCGTCGGTGATGTCGAGCGTGACCTCGAGATCGCCCTCGACGCGGTTGAACGGGCCGACCAGCAGGCGTGTCATTTGAGCCGTGTCTTGCGGGCGGCCGGCGCAACGACGATGTGGTCGGCGGTCGCGTTGAGCTTCACGCGCCGCGGCGTGGCCGACTTGGAGAGCGACGCGAGCGCGACGAACCAGGCCTTGGGCATGTCGGTCGGCAAGCCGATCGGGATGCCGGCGATCTTCGGCGTCTGGTGAAACGGATGCCCCGGCTCCTGGAATCCCGGCTCGGTGCAGCTGATGCAGGCATAGCCGCCGCGCGTGCACGAGCCTTCGCCGTTCCACAAGCGCGTGTTGCAGTCGGCGTGTGCCTGCGTGCCCTTGCAGCCCATGTGCTCCATCATGCAGCCCAGGTCGGATGGCTTCTCGGCGCTGGCCTTGAACTCGTAATACTCGTTGCGCGTGCAGCCGTGGTGGACCAGTTGGTCGGCGTAGAAGCGCGGTCGGCCCAGCGTGTCGAGGTCGGCAGCGGCCAGGCCTTCGGCGGCCAGCGCCATCAGTGTGTCGACGACCCAGCCAGGGTGCGTCGGGCATCCGGCCACGTTGATCACCGGCAAGCCGCTGGCGGAGCGGAACGCCGCTCCGAGCAGGCCACCCGGACGGTCGTCGTCGTACTGCAAGCCGCAGGCGTCGGTCGGGTTGTCGCCGCCCGCGGTGATGCCACCCCAGGCCGCGCAGCTGCCGATCGCGACCACGTGGTGCGCCTTGGCCGCCAGCCGCGTGACCCAGTGGATCATCGGGATGCCGGTGCCGGCCATCACATGAAAGCGGCCGCTGCCGTTCGGCCCCCGCAACAGCGACCCCTCGACGCACAGCGCGTCGACGCGCACGCTGCCGTCGAGCACGCCGTTCAACATCTCGATCACCTCACTGCCGCTCTCGAGCGACAGCGACGGGTGCCACAGCAGGTTGATGCCGGCATCGCGCAACTGGCCGTGGAAGTCGGTGGTGTCCGCGCACAGCAGCGACATGCTGCAGCCGCCGCAGCCGCCGGACTGCAGCCAGAGAACGTTCAGCATGGTCTTCACCCTTCGAGTCCGAAACGTTGCATCTTGCCGCGCAGGCCGACGCGCGACAGGCCCAGTTCCTTGGCGGCCCGGGTTTTGTTCCAGCGATGGCGCAGCAGGGTTTCGCGCAGCACCATCGCTTCGATCGCGTCGAGTCGTTCGCCCAGTGTGCCGGCGGCCGGCAGCGCCAGGCTGTGCCCGTTCATCGCCGCCGACTGCCCGGTCTGGCCATGCAGCACGCGCGTCGAAAAGGCCTGCGCTTCGACCAGATCGCCTTCACTGAGTGCGATCGCGCGCGCGATCTCGTTGCGCAACTCGCGTACGTTGCCGGGCCAGGGGTAGCCCATCAGACAGGCCATGGCCTCGTCGCTCAGCCGGGCACCGGGGCGGCCGAGCTCGGCACCGACCTCGCCGAACAGGCGCTGCACGATCGGGCCGATGTCGCCAGGGCGCTCGCGCAGCGGCGGCACGGTCAGCGACACACCGGCGATGCGGTAGTAGAGGTCTTCGCGGAACAGGCCCTCGCGGACTCGCTGCTCGAGATCGCGGTGTGTTGCGGCGATCACGCGCACGTCGACCGGCACGGCGCGCGCGGCACCGACCGGCCGCACTTCGCCTTCCTGCAGAACCCGCAGCAGACGCACCTGAAAGGCCGGCGAGGTCTCGCCGATCTCGTCCAGGAACACGGTGCCGTGGTGGGCGCGCTGGAACAGACCCAGGTGGTCTTCGTAGGCGCCGGTGAACGAGCCACGCTTGTGGCCGAAGAGTTCGGATTCGAGCAGCGTGTCGGGAATGGCTGCGCAGTTCTCCACCACGAAGGCGGCTCCCGCACGCGGACTGGCGTAGTGCATCGCGCGCGCCAGCAATTCCTTGCCGCTGCCCGACTCGCCGAGCACCAGCACGCTCAGGTCGTAGCGCGCGACCCGGGCGGCCATCTCGCAGACCGCATCGAGGGGGCTGCCAGGCGCGCGTTCGATGCGGTCGAAGTCGAACACCCGGCGCGCCAGCTCGAACTTGTTCGCCGCGCGCTGGCGCAGCACCGGCGTGCTGGTGCGCAGTTCGACGTCCAGCCGGTTCATCTCGCGCTGCAGCGTCTGCGCCTCGGCCGCGGTGCGCACGGTGCCGAGCAGGTGTTCGGGCACCCAGGGTTTGAGGATGTACTGGTAGATGCCGGCGTCGTTGATGCCCGCGATGATGTCTTCGGAGTCGGTGTAACCGGAGATCACGATGCGCACCGTGTCGGGCCAGCGCTCGCGCACTTCTTGCAGGAACACCACGCCGGTCTGGCCCGGCATGCGCTGGTCGCACAGGATCACGCAGACCGCGTGGCGTTCGAGCTGGATCCGCGCTTCGTCGGCGTTGCTCGCGGTGAGCACGGTGAAGTCTTCGTCGAGCGTGCGCCGGATCGCATCCTGCGAGCGCACTTCGTCATCGACCACCAGCACACGCGGCAGGTCGAGCACGGCGCTCACGACGAGGCCTTCGTCACGCCGAAGCCCGGCTCTCGGTGCACCGCCAGGTGCCGCGGTGTCCAGGCGTGCGGCAGCTTGTGGACGAAGTGGTAGCGCGCCACGTGGTAGCTCGGGTCGAAGCCGTAGAAGTTGCGGTGCATGCGGGAAAGTTCGTCCTTGCGGTGCTCGGCCAGCGGGCGCCGCGCTTCGTCGGTGGCGCGTGTGATCTGCTTGTGGGCCAGGCGTTGCGGCAGATTGTGCGACAGCGCCAGTGCCAGCGCATCGGCAACAGCCCCGTCGCCGAACGCCGCAGCAGGCGTGCCGACGCAGCGGTCGATCAGGCCCATCTGCGCCGCCGCTGGGGCCGACAGCGGCAGACGCTGCTGCATCAGCGTGCGCGCGCCTTCGGCGCCAAGGCGGCGCGGCAGCAGATAGGTCCAGTACTCCGAGCCGTACAGGTTGCCCATGTTCCTGTAGTGCGGGTTCAGCACCACGCCGCGGTGCGCCCAGACCTCGTCGGCTGCCAGTGCCAGAAAGGCGCCGCCGGCACCGGCATTGCCACGCAGCGCGGCCACGGTGAGGCGGTCGGTGGTGGTGATGAGCTCCATCGCCAAATCGTTCATCGCGTTGATGTTGCGCCACGATTCGTCGGCCGCGCTGTCGTCGGGTCGGTGCGCAGCGGCTTCGATGCAGTTCAGGTGAATGCCGTTGCTGAAGAAGTCGCGCCCGCCGAGCAGCAGCAGCACCTGTGTGTCGCGCCGCTTCACTTCCTGCAGCGCAGCGAGCAGGCGTTTGCACTGCGCGGTCGACATCGCGCCGTTGTAGAAGTCGAACGACAGGCAGCCCACACGGGCACCTGGCGGACCGAGTTCGCTGTAACGCAACTCGGCCCATTCATCGTCGGCCCGTTCGAGCAGCGCCGGTCGCTCGGGCAGCAGCGCGGCCTGCGGGGCAAACGCCAGCGCGGCGGGCAGCTTGAACGATGCCCCGTCGCCACAGGCCTGCGCCGTGCGCGCCTGGCCGATCCACACCGCGCCGTCGACGGTGCAGCGCAGCAGGGCGCCATCGCGCCGTGCGATCACGTCGCCAGGTCGGGCCGGTGGCAGCGTCTGCAGCACGGCGGCGCTGGCGGCGTGGCCGTCGAACAGGTGGGCAGGCTGGTCGAAGAGTTCGTCGGCCACGCCGGGCTGGCCGTCGGCGCTGCGCAGCTTGGCCAATGCGCTCACGGTCGTGTCGTGCTGCCAGTCGATCCGGCGAGCCGACTGCGGCACCGCAGGGCGCCAGCGGCCGGCGGGCGCTGCCGTGCTGGTGGGTTCAACTTCACCGTTCGTAGCCCCATGTCGCGCGACGGCCCGCAGCGTGGCTGTCACCGCCGCATCGGCGACCTCGTTGCGGTACAGGCTGCCCTTGGCGGCGTCACGCATCGCGAAGTCGGCGTGGGCCCGCACCGGGCCAGCGTCGAAGTCGGCAGTCGCCTGCAGCACGGTCACGCCCCAGTGCGTTGGCGCGTCGAGCACGGCCCAGTCGAGTGCGGCCGGGCCGCGGTCGCCGGGTGGGCCGGGGTGGACCACCAGGCACACGGTGCTGCGCCACACCGACTCGGGAATGCGCCGCTTCAGGAACGGGGCGATCACCAGCTGCGGCTGGAAGAGGGCGACGGCCTCTTTGGTCACCCCGTCGGCGATGTCGAGTTCCACGGCAACCTGGTGGCCGAGCGCTTTCAGCTCGACGAACAGGCGCTGCGTCAGGCTGTTGAAGCTGTGGCAGAGCAGCAGGATGCGCAAAGAGCGGTTCATGGCGCGATGGCACGGCCGACGTTCAGAGGCGCAGCGGGTCGAGCAAACGGAGCGCGTGCTTGCGGCCGATGTAGATCGCGAGCTTCGATTCGACCGTTGCAAGCGCAGCGTTGTAGTGCGCGGCTGTGCCGGCTTCTAGCAGCGGGCGGCAGATCACGTCGACATCTGGGCCGAACTGCGGAGCGAGCAAGTGCAGGGCGTCGCGCTTGCGTTGCGCGAGGCGCGCAGCGCCCGCCGTGTCGTCGGCCACCGGCATGGCCATGGGGCCGGGCGGTGGCGCGGGTTTCGACCGCAGCGGTGCTGCGGGCGGTGGAACGCCTTCGATCAATCCCATCGCAAGCAACAGCTCGACGAGTGCTGGCGCGTCGGCACCGATCTTGTGTGCCAGCACCGCCAGCGGTTCGCGGCCGTTGATCAGGATCAGCGCCGTTCGGGCGCGCGCCGGCAGTGTGGTCGAGCGCGTCGCCAACGCGGCGCTGCCGGCTTCGGTCTTTCGGTAGAGGCGGTCGAGCGGCGGACTCATGGGGTCTGCGCCGGTCGGTAGGCAGGCGCGGTCGGCACGGCATCAACAGATGCGCGGCAGTTGCTCGCCGCTGAGCCAGTCGACTACGCGGCGCCCGCCAAAGCGCGTTTCCATCTGCACGAAGTGGTGCGGGTCTTCGGTCACGCGGCCAATCTGTGCGGCGTTGCCACCCAGAGGGTGGGCCCGCATCGCGGCCAGCACGGCGGCGGCCGCTTCAGGGGCGCAGACCGCGATCAGCTTGCCTTCATTGGCGATGTACAGCGGGTCCAGGCCGAGCAGCTCACAGGCCGCTTCCACCTGCGGCAGGACGGGAATGGCCGCCTCATCGAGCACCATGCCCACGCCGGATTGGCCAGCCACTTCGTTCAACGTGGTCGCCAGCCCGCCACGAGTGGGGTCACGCAGCACGTGCACGCCGTCACGCGCGGCTTCGAGCATGGCCGCCACCAGCGTGTGCAACGCGGCCGAGTCCGAAGCGATGGTGGTTTCGAACTCCAGGGATTCGCGTTGCGACAGCACCGCCACGCCGTGTTCGCCGATCGTGCCCGAGAGCAGCACCACGTCGCCTGGCCGCGCGTTGGCGCCGCCCACGTTGACGCCGTGCGCCACCACGCCGATGCCGGTGGTGCAGATGAACACCCCGTCGCCTTTGCCCTTTTCGACCACCTTGGTGTCGCCGGTGATGATGGGCACGCCGGCTTCGAGCGAGGCGGCGGCCATCGAGTCGACCACGCGCTTGAGGTCGGCCAGGGGAAAGCCTTCTTCGAGGATGAAGCTGGCCGCGATGTGCAGAGGTCGTGCCCCGCACATCGCCACGTCGTTGATTGTGCCGTGAACGCTCAAGGCACCGACATCGCCGCCTGGGAAGAAGAGCGGCGACACCACATGGCCGTCGGTGGCCATCACGAGCTTGTGTCCGGCAGGGATGTCAAATGCGGCGCCGTCGTTGCCCTGGCGCAGCCAATCATTGTCGAAGGCCTTCAGGAACAGTTCTTCGATCAACTGCGCAGCGGCGCGGCCGCCGGCACCGTGGCCCATGTCGATACGGCCGTTCTTCAGGTCGAGCGGGCGCACGTAGTCTTTTCTGATCGTCATGTCGCCATCTCCAACCGCACCGGAATGTCGCGAAAGCGGCCGTAGGAATAGTGCGCTGCACAGGCCCCTTCGGACGACACCATGCACGAACCCATCGGGTTCTCGGGCGTGCACACGGTGCCGAAGATCTTGCAGTCGGTCGGCTTCTTCACGCCGCGCAGGATCGCGCCGCACTCGCAGGCCTTGTTGTCGGCCACCGGCCGGTAACCCAGGCCGAAGCGGCGCTCGGCATCAAAGTTGGCGAAGGCAGGCCGGATCTTCAAGGCGCTGTACGGCACTTCCCCCAGGCCGCGCCACTCAAAGCTCGTGCGCAGTTCGAAGACTTCCGACACCAGTGCCTGCGCCGTCAGGTTCCCTTCGGAGGTGACCGCGCGGGTGAATTCGTTTTCGACCTCGCTGCGGCCTTCGTTGACCTGGCGCACCAGCATCAGCACCGCTTGCATTACGTCCAGCGGCTCGAAGCCGGCGATCACCACCGGCTTGCGGTATTCCTGCGCGAAGTGTTCGTAAGGCGCCGAGCCGATGACGATGCTCACGTGCGCCGGGCCGACGAAGCCGTCGATCGGCACGGTGCCGTACTGCCGCACCTCGGGGCTTTCGAGGATGTGCGTGATCGCCGAGGGTGTGAGCACGTGGCAGCACAACACGCTGAAGTTGGCCAGACCTTCACGGTGCGCGTTGCGGATCGCCAGCGCCGTGGGCGGCGTGGTGGTCTCGAAGCCGATCGCAAAGAACACCACCTCGCGGCCGGGGTTCTGGCGCGCGATCTGCAGCGCGTCGGTCGCCGAATACACCATGCGAATGTCTCCGCCGCGCGCCTTGGCGCGCACCAGCGAGAGGCTGTCGGAGGCGGGCACGCGCATCGTGTCGCCATAGGTGCAGACGATCGCGCCCTTGTCGAGCGCGAGTTGGATGGCCAGGTCGATGCGGCCGATCGGCAGCACGCACACCGGGCAGCCCGGGCCGTGGATCATGCGCACGTTGACCGGTAGCACCTCGGTGATGCCGTAGCGCGAAATGGCGTGCGTGTGGCCGCCGCAGAACTCCATGAAACTGTACTGGCGCCCGGGCATGGCTTCGTCGCGCAACCGCGCGGCAATCTTCTGCGCCACGCTGCCGTCGCGGAACTCGTCGATGTATTTCATGCCTGTGTCTCCAGCGCCGGCGTGGCGCCGGCCAGTTCGCCGAACATCGCCAGCGTGCGCCGCGCTTCCTCGGGATCGATCTGCCCGATGGCGTGGCCGACGTGCACGATCACGTAGTCGCCGACCACCGCGCCGGGCACGAGTGCGGTCGAGACCTGCTTGCGTATGCCGCCGAGGTCGACGACGGCCTGGTCGGCGCCGATCAACTCGATCAGCAGGGCAGGGATGGCGAGGCACATGGGGAACTTTCGTGGAAGCGGGCAGGGCCGGTGGCCGCCCGAAGCTGATGCGCCGCGACCCAGGCCTGGCCGAGCGCCAGACCGGCATCGCCGCACGAAAAGCGCAGCGGCCGCAGCACGCGCAGGCCGCGCCGTTCGAGGTGGCGCGTGATGCGCGTGGCGAGCAGCACGTTGAAAAAGCAACCGCCACCGAGGCACACGGTGCCGGTGTCGAAACGCTCGGCGGCTGCAGCGGCCCAGGCGGCGAGCGCGGCGGCGAGCGTGGTGTGGAAGCCGGCGGCGGCTTCGTCGGCGCCTTCGGTGGCCGGTCTGTCGAACAAGTGCGCGAGCAAGGGGCGCAGGTCGAGCACACCTTGTTCGTCAACGGTCGACGGGGCGCTGTCGATGCGAGGTTCGCGTCCGGCCGCTAGCCAGCGAGTGGCGGCCTGTTCGAGGGCGATCGCGGCTTGGGCTTCGTGGGCCTGTCTCAGGTTCAGGCCGAGTGCTGCCGCGGCTGCGTCGAACCAGCGGCCGGTGCTGCTGGTGGGTGGGCAGTGCAGCCCTTTTTCCAGCATCTGCCGCACACCTTTGGCGCTGGCCGCTCCCACCGAGGCCGCGAAGCGCGTCTCGATCTCGTCGGCGCGACCGAGCGTGTGCAAGGCCGCAGCCGCCATGCGCCAGGGTTCGCGTGCGGCCACGTCGCCGCCGGGCAGGGCGAGCGGGTGCAGGTGGCCGAGGCGGCGAAAACCCTGCGCATCGACGCGCAACAGTTCGCCACCCCAGGCCTGGCCATCGCTGCCCAGGCCCACACCGTCGAGTGCGAGGCCGATCACCGGCTTGTGCACGCCGTGCTCGGCCATCACCGCCGCGATGTGCGCGTGGTGGTGCTGCACACCGACGGCCGGCACGCCGAGCTCGGCCGCGAGCCGCAGCGCGAGACGCGTGCTGAAGAAGTCGGGGTGCAGGTCATGCGCGATCGCGTCAACCGGCCGCGGCGCGTCGTTCAGCAGCGCGGCGACAGAGGCTTCGAGCGCGATGCAGGCCTGCGGGTCGCCGAGATCGCCGTGCACGGCCGACATGGATGGCTCGCCCGCGCTCAGTCGGCACGCGGCGTTCTTCAGCCACGCGCCGAGCGCGAGCACGTCGGGCAGGTCGGTGACCGCTGCGCGGGCCATGGGGGTCTCAGGCCGGTGTGACGCCGGCGGCGCGGCGCGCGTCGGCGAGGGCGGCTTCAAGCTCGGCGATGCGTTGCAATGCCGCCGTATCGGTCTGCGGTGCCGGTGGGGGCGGAGCCATGCGCTGCTCCAGCCACTGCAGCCAGGCGCCCATGCCTTCGCCTGTGGTGGCCGAAAGCTGGATCACTTCGATGGCCGGGTTCACGCGCAGCGCCGCCTCGATGCAGCGTTGCACGTCGAAGCGCAGGTGCGGCAGCAAGTCGGTCTTGTTCAGCAGCATCAGCGTGGCGGCGGCGAACATGTCGGGGTACTTCAGTGGTTTGTCTTCGCCTTCGGTGACCGACAGGATCGCGACCTTCGCGTCTTCGCCCAGGTCCCAGAGCGCCGGGCAGACGAGGTTGCCGACGTTCTCGATGAAGAGCAGGCTGCGCGCGTCGTGGTGCTCGTGATCATGGTGGTGGTCGTGCAGGCGGGCGAACGCCTCGGCCACCATCGGAGCGTCGAGGTGGCAGCCCTTGCCGGTGTTGATCTGGATCGCCGGCACGCCGGTTGCACGGATGCGGTCGGCGTCGAAACTGGTCTGCTGGTCGCCTTCGATCACCGAGACCGCGAGCTGCGGTGCGCGCGCCTTCAGCGCCTCGATGGTGGCGCACAGCAGCGTGGTCTTGCCCGAACCGGGGCTGGAGACGAGGTTCAGCGCCGTCACGCCGTGCGCCTCGAAGTGCTGGCGGTTGTGACGCGCGATGCGGTTGTTTTCGCCGAGGATGTCGGTCTCGAGCTTGACTGCGCGCGCCTGGCTCATGCCGGGCACCGAGACACGCGCCGTGCCGGTCCCGAAGTGCAGGTCGCCATGGCGTGGGTCGACTTGCACGTGGGCATGCTCATGCGAATGGGGATGCGAATGGGCATGGTCATGCGTAGGCTCGCTGCCATGTGCGTGCATGTGCCCCGACCCTTCGACCACCACACCGGCCAGCCCGGTCTCCGAACAACCACAAACGACACACATTGCTGTTTCTCCTTCAAGCGTCTTCGACCAGCATGTCCACGACCCGCAATTCGGTGCCGCCGACAGGCTGCAATTGATACCCGCCGCAGTCCGGGCAAGGTGCACCACGCTGCGCGATGGCCACTGTGATGCAGCAGTGCATGCACCAGGCCTGGCCGGACGGTTCGTCGATCTCGAACACCGCGCCTTGCAGGCAGGTGCCGGGCGCTAGCGCTTCCAGCGCGAAGCGCAGCGCGCGCGGCTCCACGCCGGCGAGCTGCCCGGCCTCCAGGCGCAGCGTGGTGACACGCACGAAGCCTTCGCGCCGCGCGTTGTCTTCGACCAGCTTCAGAATGCCGCCGGCGAGGCTGGCTTCATGCATGGGCGGCCTCCTCGGGCATGGACAGATCCTGTTGGTGGGGTACGCAAGGATCGTAAGCGGCCATCAGCGCTTCGAGCCGGCGCAAACCCTCGCCTGCCAGTTGCTTCGGCAACTGTTCCAGCACACACGCCACTGCGCCTTCGGCATCGAAGTTCCAGTCGGTCGGCGCGACGACGTGGCAGGCCGCCACGCGCGCCGAGTCGACGTGGCCTTCGAGTTGCACGTGGTGCAGCAGCAGCCCGCGTGCCATCTCGACCCAGGCGATCGCCTCGAAGGGTGCCAGCGGCAAGGCGCCGAAGCTCAGCCAGAGCCCGCCGCAGCGCTCTGGCACGTCGGGCAATGCGAGCCGCACACACTCCGCCAGCCGTGCGCCCAGGCGCAGCCAGGCGGTGTTCAGGCGCTGCGGCGCGGTTTCGTTCAGGCGCGTCCACACGCCGGTTTCGGCACAGCGGCCGTGCCAGCGCGGCCGGCGGGTGAAGGCACTGTCGTCCCGCAGATGAGAGGCGAAGTGTTGCAGCGCTTTGACGTCGGCGTGCAGCCGCAAGGCCGGCACATGCGGCAGTGTGGTGCCGGCGACGCGTTGGCACGAGTGCAGCAGTGGCGCCAGCGGGCCACTGCCGCGCTCGCACCAAACTCCCAGCCAGGCAACCGGGTCGTGTTCCCATGCGGCCAGCCAGTCGGCCGGTGCCATGCCCAGCATGTCGGCCTCAAGCCACGCGGCGGTTTCGCCAGGTGCGGGCGCGGCGGCGAAGGCTGGGCAGCGCGAGAACCACCCGGCGGCTGCATTGAGTGCGCCGCCGTGCAGCGGCTCGGCCGCGAGCTGGCGCGGCCAGTCGAGCGCGATGCGGCACAGATGCTCGCGGAAGGTCTGCTGTGCGAGCCGCGCGCGGGCGGCCGGGGCCAGCACATCTTCATGACCGAGCGCTGCGGTCACCGCCAAGCCGGCGCACGCGCTGTGGGCGTGGCCGCACAGGCTGAACAGGCCGGCCAGCGTGGCCGGCAGGCGGCTCGCCGGCAGGCCGCGTGTGATGCGGCCGACCCAGTCGGGGCGGGTGCTGCGCAGGTTGTGCGGGCGTGCATGGCCGGGCCGCCACCAGAGGGCGCCGCCGAGCGGCTCGCTGTGGTTCATGGCCGCACCTCGGGCACCGCGCTGCGGCCGAACAGGAACGAGCGGCGCGCCGGCACGGGCTCGATGCGTGCGGCCGGCGCCGGCGGTGTGCGCAGTTGCGCCAGCACTTCCAGTGCGGTGGCGCGCGCGGTGACCTGATCGGCGAACTCGAACATCGGCGAGAACAGCGAACATGCCGCAAATGCGCCGAGTGCCCCTTCGTGCGCGCCGATGAACTCGAAGCGCTGCCCGGCCAGCAGCGCTTCGTGCGTGCGGCCGACCTGCGCAGCCGACTCGTCGCGCTGCAGCGGCAGGCGCACCAGGTTCATGAACCACGGTGTGATCAGGATGCCCAGCCCCGCCGCGTCGCCATCGCCTGCCGGTCGGTACTCGAAGCCGATGGCCTCGACTTGCAGGGCCGGGTTCAACACCGGCACGCCGGCCATGCGCGTCTGCGCGATGGTCGTGAACAGCGCGGCCAGTTCGGCCACGCGGGCGTTCAAGTGGTCGGAGGGGTGCGGGTTCATACGGCTTCAGTCGGTCTCGGCCAGCACCATGAACTGCTCGGCGTCGCCATCGCACTGCGGGCAACGCCAGTGCGCGGGCCGTTCGCTGAATGGGGTGCCGGGGTCAACCTGCCAGACCGGGTCGCCGAGCGCCGGGTCATAGACCCACCAGCAGATCTTGCATTCGAGGCGCGCGCCGGCAGGCAGCTTGGCCAGGTTGCCGAGGTAGCTGCCCTCGAAGCGCGCGCCGTTCATGCGCCTTCCACCCAGGCCAGCACTTCACCGAGCCGCTCGTGCGAATCGTCCAGGTCTTCTTTCGCGGCCTGCGCCACGTCTGGTAGCTCCACCACTTCGACGGTGTTGAGGATCACCAGGTCCTGCGAGTTGTAGTACACGACACGCCAGCAGTTCGGCATGCGTGTGTTGGTGATGCGGCAGTTGCCGTAACCGCGCGACAGGATCAGTACACGGCCCGTGCCGAGGTGGTGGTCGAGAAAGCCGATGTCTTCGACCGACATCGGCAGCAGCGTCAGGTTGACCACGTGCGCTGGCTGGCCGGCGCGCCACACGCGCCACTGGTCCTCGATTTCGGCCAGCAGCGTCGGCGCGTTTTGCACGTTCGGCGGCAGGGCACCCTGCCAGCGCGGCACGGTCGGCAGCACGTCTTCGAGCGCGGCGGTCTTCAGCGCCTGCGGTACCGCGCCGAGCTCGATCGTGTCGGAGCTGACCGCGCCGTTCACCGAGCACACCACGCGCCACACGCCGGCGAAGACCGACTCCTGCACACGCAGCGCGTAACCCGAATCGCCGCCGGTCACGACCGCACTGACCTCGCCTTCGCCAAGCACCTGGTTGATGAGCTTGAGATCAGCGGCCGGTAACCCGGTCAGGTCGACCCCGAGATTGGGGCCGCCGTGGCGCACTCGGTCTAGCTGGGCCAGCGCCGCGCGCAGCGCGCGGTGCGCCTGGTGGCATTCGGCCACGTCTTCGGGTTCGGGCAACAGCGGCGCGCGAAAGGTTTCCATGCCTTGCGGCATGGGCAGGTAGTCGAGCGTCTCTTCTTCGGGCTGGCTGCCAGGGCCGATGCCGATGGCGACCACGGGAATGGGAAAGTCTTTCATGCGAGGTCCCTCTTCGATTCAATGGCAAGACGCGCCACCGGCCGTGGCGCTGACCGCACTCACGATGGGGATGCCAATGGTCGGCGCGCGCGAGACCGGCATCGCCAGGGCTTGCGTCACCCGCTCGATGAACACCTCCCAGTCGTGCATGCCGCTCACGGTGGTGACGTACTGGCCGTCGCGCAGGAACAGCAGCGTGGGCCAGCGCTGCGAGCCGAAGCGGCGTGCAACCTTGTCTTCGTGCTCGCGCGGCACCACTCCCACCTTGAAGCGGCCTGGCAGGCAGCGCTGCAGTTCGGGCAGCACCACGGCCACGTCGAGCCCTTCGGGAAACTGCACCGGGTCGCCGGCGAACAGCACGACGCGGTCACCGCCTTCGGCCGCCCACGCGTCGATGCTGGTCTCGTCGACCCAGCTCGCGCCGAACTGCTCGACCAGCCGCCCGACGAGTGCCGAGGTCACGACCTTCGGCGCCTGCACGGGCAGCTTCACCAGGGTCTCGGAGCTTTGTGTGTCGATGCTCATGGAATGCTTTCAGGGGAGGGTGTGGAAGGCGCGCCGGACAGCGCGCGCAGCTGCGCTGTGGTCCAGCGCGAAGGCAAATCGAAGGCGTCGGCGGGGTCTTGTGCGTCACCGTTCATCGCGGCCTGCAGCAGGTCGAGCGTGGCGTCGATCTCTGCCACACGCTGCGGCTCCAGCCGTTCCTGCGCGCTGTCGATGAAGATCAACAGCCACTCGCCGGGCACCACGTCGCCGACAAGCGCGGTGCGCACACGGCGCGTTTCGCCGCGGCCGCTGCACAAAGCGTGGCCGGGTTCGATGCTGGCCACCTGCATGGGGATGCCGATGCACATGGTCAGGCCGGGAAAAAACGTTCGTCGCCAACACGGCAGGCCAAGGCTTCGGGCGGGCGCTCGCCTTCGTAGCGGATGATCTCGAGCTGCGCGAAGCCGACGCTTTCGTGCTCGGCCAGCGGCTGCGTGCGCGGCACCGGTTGCGCGCCCCAGCGGCGCAGCGCGTCGACGCCGAGGGCGAGCGCGTCTTCCATCGCGTCGCGCACGACAGGGCGCAGGCTGCCCCCGTAGTCTTCGAGCTCTTCGGGCTGGCAGCCAATCAGCAGCACGTCTTTCGGGTACTGCTCGGTCAGCAGCGCGAGCATCAGCACCTCCTGAAAGCCGGTCTGGTGCAGGCTCATCTTCTTCGCACCCATGAAGCGCGGCACCTCGTCGTTTTCCACCAGCTTCAGCGTGCCAGGCGCGAGGCCGTAGTCGATGGCGTCGAAGATCAGCAGCTTGCCGGCCTGCTGCACATGCTGGATCAGGTACAGGCCCTGTGTGCCGCCGTCGATCAGCTGCACCTGCGGCGCGAACTCGTAACGCTGCTGCAGTGCTTCGATGCAGCGCACGCCGAAACCTTCGTCGGCCCACAGCAGGTTGCCGATGCCCAGCACGGTGATGGCCTCGGTGTTGTCACGCTTGCCGTGACAGGCGCTTTCAGGCGGACGGGGGCTCATGGGGTGCTCGCTTCGTCAGAAAGAAGGGTTTGGGGAACGCTCAGTGCGTGACGCGAACGCGCTGCGCGCGCAGACGCAGGCTCTTCCACGCGTGGAAACTGTCCCAGGCCGATTGCAGCGCGAGCCAGAACATCGCGTCGGTGTGGAACACGATCGCGCAGCGCACCGCCGTGTCGGGCGTCATCGCACGCTGGCCGTGTACCACCTCGTGCAGGCGCCGGCGCGACAGGCCGAGCAGGCGCGCCGCCTGCGACTGCGACAGCTGCAGCGGCCCGAGGTAATGGCGGTTCAGGAAACGCCCCGGGTGCCACGGCGCGCGTGCCGGCACGCCGGCCGGTGCGCGTTGCCAAGTGGGTGGGACGAGGTTGCGCACGGTCAATCCTTGAACGTGCGGTGGCCGGAGATCATGGTGCTGACCACGCTCGAGCGGCCCATGATGTCTTCGCGGATGGCGGCGTACACGTGGATGATCACGAAGCAGATCAGACCCCACATGCCCAGGTGGTGCCAGGTGTGCACGTCCTGCGACTGGCCGAACAGCGGGATGACCCAGCCGAACATGCGTTCCTGCCACGAGCCCATCTGCGAACCTTCTCCGTACAGTGCGAAGCCGGTGACGATCATGAACAGCGTCAGCAGGAAGAAGGCGAAGAACATCGCCAGTCGCGCCAGCGGGTTGTGGCCCACGTAGCGGCCGGGGCGGGCGCTGACGAAGGCGTACCACTTCACCATGCCCCACGTCTCGACCCAGAAGGCACGCTGGAAGATCGGCACCCAGAACAGTTCGCGCGCATGGTGGTTGCCCACCACGGCCCAGTACAAGCGGCCGAGGACGCCCACCGCCAGCAGGTAGCCGGCCGCGAAGTGCGCGAAGCGGATGTAGCCCATCAGGTAGTTCGCGCTGGCTTCGCCGGGCTGCGTGGGCAGCGGCGAGCCGATGAAGTAGCCGGTGATGGCCAGCGCGGTGATAGCGAGCGCGTTGATCCAGTGCCAGATGCGCACCGGTGCTTCGAAAACGTAGACCGACTTGATCGACTGGGCGCGGGCGACGACGCGGTCGTCGCTCGCTGGGGCAGCGGCCGAGGCGGAAGGGGAGTTCGTGGACATGGTGGCGTTCTCCTGCGCAGGTTCCGGGCTCAAGTTTCAGAGGCGGGCGGCGAGCATCACGAGCCCGCTGCCGCCGATCAGCGCGGCGGCCGCGCGCCAGGCCCAGGCCTGCACCCGCTGCAGCCAGGCACCCGCCGCGAGGCCGGCGCCATGCAGCGCCGCCGAGCCGAGCATGAAGCCGGTGGCGTACACGGCGAAGGGCGCTGCAGAGTTCCACTCGATACCGTGCGCCTGGCCGTGCAGCAGCGCCGCAGCCGCCACAATCAACAGGCCCGCCGGCACGGCAATGCGCCGCGCACCGAGCATCAGCACGCCGAGCAGCACGATGCTGAGCGCCACGCCGGCTTCAACCCCCGGAATGACCAGTCCAGCGCTGGCGAGCAGGCCACCAAGCAACAGCATCGCCAGAAAGATCAGCGGCCCGCGGGCGCGCTGTGCGCCGCTGGTCGAGGCGGCCGACCAGAGGCCGACCGCCAGCATCGCGAGCAGGTGGTCGAGGCCGGTGAACGGGTGCACGATCCCGGTGGCGAGGCCTTCAATGCCGTGCCCAGAGTGGGCCTGCGCGGTTGATGCTGCGAACAGCAGTGCGGCCGTAGCCATCGTGCGCGAACGATGTTGCGTGAGCATGTTGTCTCCTGGATGGTTGTGGTTCGTCGCGTGCGGCTTCAGCGCACTTTCACGCTGGTGAGTTCCTGGCCGTCCGGGCTCATCACGTGCGTCGAGCAGGCCAGGCACGGGTCGAAGGAATGCAACGTGCGCAGGATCTCGACCGGCTGCTCCGGGTTGGCCATCGGCGTGTTCATCAGGCTCGCTTCGAAGGCACCGATCTGGCCCTTGTTGTCGCGCGGGCTGCCGTTCCAGGTGGTCGGCACGACACACTGGTAGTTCTCGATGCGGCCGTCCTTGATGCGGATCCAGTGGCCGAGTGCACCGCGCGGTGCAGCGACCGTGCCCACGCCCTTGGCTTCCTTTGGCCACGTGGCCGGATCCCACTTCTCGACGTTGGCGGTGCTGCTGTCGCCGGCCTTGATGTTGGCGATGAGCTCCTTGTAGTCGTCGAGCATCATTTCGCAGCAGTACTGCGCTTCGAGCGCGCGCGCCAGCGTTCGGCCGATGGTGGTGGGCAACAGCTGCTTGGCGGTGTACTGCGTTTCCTTCATGCCCAGCGCTTTCGGGAAAGTGCTGTTGATGATGGTGGCCGAGCTTTCGATCTGCTCCTTCACGCGTTGGCAGTGCTTGTTGCCCTGGAGCGCGTGGGCGTAGCCGAGGATGTAGCGCGCCAGCGGCCCCACTTCCATCGAATGGCCGCGCCAGCGTGGCGACTTGATCCACGAGTACTTGGCGCTCTCGTCGAGCTCCTTGATGTCGGTGCGTGTGCCCTTGGTCTTGGCGCCGAGCACGTAGTTCGGCTCCGTCACGCCGTCCCACGGGTGCAGGCCCTTCGACTCGTCGGCATACTTGTACCAGCTGTGCGGCACGAACTCCTGCACCTGCTCGGGGTCGCGCGGGTCCACGGGGTGGATCACGTCCCAGTTGCCGTCGAGGATCGCGCCGCCCGGCAACTGCTGGGTCGAGTGGTCGCCCATCACCTTTTCGTAGGTGCCGTAGTCCATCACGTTGGTGGCCGAGAGGCCGCCGCCGTACAACCAGCCGGCGTTCTTGTAGATCGTGCCGATCGCCAGCACGTCGGGGATGTAGACGTTGTTGTTGAACTCGATCATCTCCCTGATGCGCGCCTCGACGAAGTTCAGGCGCTCCATGTTGATGGGCGCGCCGGCAGCACCTTCCTTGTCGATGTTGATTGCGCACGGCACGCCGCCCACCAGGTAGTTCGGGTGCGGGTTCTTGCCGCCGAAGATGGTGTGGACCTTGACCCACTCCTTCTGCAGATCCAGCGCTTCGAGGTAGTGCGTCACCGCCATCAGGTTCGCCTCGGGCGGCAGCACGTAGGCCTTGTTGCCCCAGTAGCCGTTCATGAAAGGGCCGAGCTGGCCGCTTTCGACGAACTTCTTCAGCCGGTTCTGGATGTCGCGGAAGTAGCCCGGCGACGACATCGGGTGCGACGGCGACACGGCCTGCTGCAGCTCCGAGGTCTTCTTCGGGTCGGCCTTCAGTGCCGAGACCACGTCGACCCAGTCGAGCGCGTGCAGGTGGTAGAAGTGGACCGCGTGGTCGTGCTCCTGCAGCGTCTTGGCCATGATCTCGCGGATCAGGTACGCGTTCTTCGGGATCTTGATGCCGAGAGCGTCTTCGACTGCACGCACCGACGCCAGCGCGTGGCAACCGGTGCAGACACCGCAGATGCGTTCAACGAAGGCCCACGCGTCGCGCGGGTCGCGGCCTTTCAGAATGACTTCGAGGCCGCGCCACATCGTGCCGGTGGAGACAGCGTTGCGGATCACGTTGTTGCTGTCGAGGTTGACCTCGCAGCGCATGTGGCCCTCGATGCGCGTGACCGGGTCGACGACGATGCGCCGGCCGGTGTTGTCCATCTTGAAGCCCTGAGTTTCGTAAGCACCCATGGTTGTTGTCCTCAGACCTTGGTGGTCGTGTCGTTGTTCTGCGTCGCGCGCTTGATCGCCGAGACCGCCGCGTGGGCAACTGCCGCCGCGCCGACCACACCGGCCGCTGTGGCGCCGACCTGGTCGGCGTTGGCTTCGATGCCGAACTGGTGGATGTCGGTCAGGCGGCTGTAGAACGAGCCCTTGTCCCAGAAGCCGTCTTCGCTGCAGCCGATGCAGCCGTGGCCGGCCTTGATCGGGAAGCTCGTGCCTTCGTTCCACTGCACCGTGGAACACGCGTTGTAGGTGGTCGGTCCCTTGCAGCCGACCTTGTAGAGGCAGTAGCCCTTGCGCGCCGACTCGTCGTCCCAGGCTTCGACGAACTGGCCGGCGTCGAAGTGCGGCCGCCGATAGCACTTGTCGTGGATGCGTTGGCTGTAGAACATCTTCGGCCGCCCCTGGCGGTCGAGCTCGGGGATGCGGTCGAAGGTCAGCATGTAGGTGATCACGCCCGTCATCACCTCGGCGATCGGCGGGCAGCCCGGCACCTTGATGATGGGCTTGTCGAAGATCACCTTGTGCACCGGCGTGGCCTGCGTCGGGTTCGGCTTCGCGGCCTGCACGCAGCCCCACGAGGCACACGAGCCCCAGCTGATGATCGCCTTGGCGTCTTTCGCGACGTGCTTGAGCTGCTCGATAAACGGCTTGCCGCCGATGATGCAGCTCATGCCGTCCTGGTTGAGCGGCGGGTTGCCTTCCACGGCCAGGATGTAGTTGCCCTTGTACTTGACCATGATCTCTTCGAGGATCGCCTCGGCCTGGTGGCCGGCTGCGGCCATCAGCGTGTCGTCGTAGTCGAGCGAGATCATCGACAGCACCACGTCCTTGGCGAGTGGGTGCGCAGAGCGGATGAAACTCTCGGAGCAGCAGGTGCACTCCAGGCCGTGCAACCACAACACCGGCGTGCGCGGTTTGGTCTCCATCGCGTGCGCAATCTGCGGCACGAAGGCCGGGCCGAGGCCGAGCGAGGTGGCGGTGAGCGAGCAGTACTTCAGAAAGCTGCGGCGCGAAATGCCCTGGCGGCGCATCACCTCGTAGAACGTTTCCATGTGGGCGGTCTCCTCTTGTCGTCGACGATCGAACGGGCCGGGCGCTCCGGCAGCTGACATTTGCTTTACAAGTCGCGCGCCAACTTAGCGGGGCTCGCGGGAATACCCCGTGTCTGCGCTGCAAGCCCTTGTTTCGATTGACAAAAGTTCTGACGTTCGCGGCACGCTGTGCGGCCGCGTCAGAACGACTGCCAGCTAGACTTCCAGTCGGGATGGCAGAAGGGCAGGCCAGCTTCCAGTGCCTGCGCCAGTCCAGGTGCCAGACGCCGATCGCCGCGCGCAGGCGGCCGGCCTCGTCGATAGCGGCAGCACTGCCTCGTGCAACGCCACGGCCAACTACATGCGCAGCGTCAAGCCGCACTTCAAGTACATCGATCTCAACAGGGGCGGCCACGCACTGGTCGACGCCGATGCAGACCTTCGGCACGTCCTTCGAGGTGCGCAGCGGCGCCGGGCATCTCGTGCCTTCGGTGCAGACGACGCCGCGCAGCAGCGCGACGCCCCTGGCGCCCTGAGGCCGTCTACAAGGGCACGGGCACGCGCCGCGGCGCGACCGGCGCGTGCACCAGCGCAATGCTCAGCCAGACCGCGACGCTGAAGTACAGCGACATCCAGACGACCTCGCTGCGCCACTGCTCCCAGCGCGTGGAGACGACCCAGCGCGCAACGGCTCTGTAACGGGGCCAGCAGACCATGCGGACGCTGCCAACGTTCGCCTCTGCCCAAGTCCCGACTCATAAGGAGTACCCCATGTTCGACCTTAGCCGCATCGTCCCGCTTCGATCCTGCCTGATGGCCTGTGTTGCCACGCTGCTCGCCGCACCCCTGGCGCAGGCCACCCCGTTCGAGACCCAGCTTCTGGTCAATGGCGACGCGGAGTCGGGCAACACGGCAGGATGGGCCAGCGCCGGGATCGACGCCGTATCGAGCGGCATCTCAGGGTCTGTCGGCCTGCCCGGGGGCATGTCGGTCGGGAGCTTCTCGTTCACCGGTGGCACCAGAAGCGCTGCTTCGCAGTCGCTGTCGCAGACCGTCGGTCTCGAAGATATCGCCGAACGGATCGATGCCCTCCAAGTGTCATTCAGCTTCTCCGCGCTGATCCAATCGCGGCGCGACGCCGACACGACAGACATCGCGAAGGCTTCGCTGCGGTTCGTGGACGAGGATGGGGCCGTCATCGCGGGCTTCGACTTCCTCGATGCCGATGTGCCACCGGACGTCAACGACTGGTCGTTCGTCTTGCTGACTCAGGGCCTGCCCGCCGGAACACGCGCGGTGCAGGTGCTGCTCGACACGTCCCGCTCGGGCGGTGCTTCGTCGGATGGCTTCTTCGACAACGTTAGGCCGAGCGTCAGCGCCGTGCCCGAGCCGGGTGGCTGGGCCTTGATGCTGACCGGTGCGGCTGTGCTGCTGTCGCGCAGCCGGGCAAGCGGGTTGCGATGCGCCCGGCGAAGTAACGCACATCCCACCACCGGCCGGAGGCCTTCACGACCCAGTCCTTGATCCGCTCTGCCTTGTCCATGCTGACCTTACTGAGCGCTTCCGTCGCCCTGGCGGGAGCGCGGCTTCGTAGATTTCTCATGGGAATCGGCCCGATCCGTGCCAGTCTTTACCCGGACTTGCTGTCGAGGTAGTTGAGTCCCTCAAAGGTGAAGGACCCACCTAGACTTCTCGTCCTGCGCCCTCTGAGTAGGTGTTGTTGCGCAGGCTTCTGACCGTTGACGCTCGAACCCTTGCTCAGGCACTCGGCGGCGCTCTTCACCAGTTTGCGCCACAGCGTCCGCTGATCGCAGTCCCTTCGTCCCCGCGCTCATCACCGGACTGCGACGCGGATTGCTGATGGTCACGTTGCCCTTCGCAATCTCACCGTAGGGACCCTGGGCGACCTCGAGGCGGACCGGACCGGCCGGCGTAGCACCAGGCGCTTCGGCTGGCGTGTTCATCAAGCCTGCCCGAACAAATCATCGGGTTGGCGCTGCCGCAGTCAAAGCCACTCCCCGATGGCATCGGAGAAGCGCATAAACAACGGGCAACGACCCCTACCCTCTAGACGTAAACCAGATCCGAGAATCTCGCGTCCCGGCGGGTTGCTTTCGACAATGCCCCGGCTATGAAGCCGCCTTCTCGATGTCGGGCAAGCGCCAAGAGCGCTCGAAATATGGCTCCAGCGGGCCGAAGAGCCGGAAGTATGCGTACCACGACTTGCCAGGTGTTGTCGGAATCCAGTTTTGGGCCGGACCGCGCGGCGCGGTCGGACCCATGATGATCTCGATAGATCCGTCCAGATCTTTCTGCAAGTCGTGGCGCGAGGAGCGATCTACGACCCCCTGCGTGTTCTGGATCAGACAACGCGTATCGGAGTCATAAAGCGTGATCGACCAGAACATCTTGGCCGGCACATTGGCAGGCACACGTAGGCGATAGAAGCGTCCCCCGTCGTATGCTGCACCGCCGTCGTCCTGATACGCAGCGAGATAGGCAGCGCCAACGCCAGGCGTCTTGCTAAGCACGGCCGCAGAGGTTCCTGTCACCTCGAAGAAGAACGCCGTCCTCTCGTCAAACATTGTTCCGCCGGGCACATCCTGCTCGTTTACGAACGATGGCGGGATGAGGTACTCCCAACGAGAGTCCTGCCGATAGCGCATGCCCTCAATGCGCTTGTTGAACGCGACGGCCTTCATCGTCGCCTGGCCCACAACAGCGGCCTTCTCCAGGATCTGTCTTTGCTTGGCATCCGGAGCGAACACACGGTTGGCCTCAATGCCAAGCGGCTTGAGCATCGCAGCGAAGAAGCGATCCCGGTCCTCAATGGGCTCGTCTCGAAGGGCATTGGCGAGATGCTGCCAGTAGGCGATTCCTTCCGGATGCGCCATGCTCGTCAACCTGCCTCGATTCTTGAAACGCAGCAAGCGCGTAGACGCCCCAGCCAACCCTTTGCCGTACGGACTCACACGCGTGGCCGAGAATGTCAACTCGACCTGCTTCAGATCGGGATCCAGTCCGCGGCAGAACATGAGCACCTTTTGCGTGCGGGAGCGAAGGATCCGAGCACCGGAGGGGAGATCCTCGGGTGTCGCATGGTCGGGACCCAGCAGAACGAACACTGCCCCCTTGCCCGCATCCGGTCCCGTCACTCCAAGGTCCGTGATTGGACGATCCCACCAGTCAACCAACGACCCGGCTGTCGCTCCCGGCGGGTATTGAATGGTCAGGGGTTGCCCGGACAAGTCAAAGTATGCAAAGACGTATGGAGTCGTGACATTCGACCCCAACATCATGCTGACGTCGCGGTAACCCGCAACGAGCACGAGATCGCCACTGTGCGCGCCAGCATTGTCAACGAGCATCTGCCGTGCGCTCTCCATGCCCACGGTTGGAACTGCCCACTCATAGCAGACGGCGGCACGGTGGAAGTCCATCGCATCGAATAGTCTGTTCACCGTCTCCGGTGTAGGAACTCCGAGATCGAAGTTCAAAGGACCGATCTGCGTCTGGACCACATCGAGAGCCGCTGACTGCTGTTGCGCGCCTATGGACGTTCCCATTGAAGTCAGCATCGCCAATGACGTCGCCATCTTGAACGCTCCTCGTCGATCCATCGACATGAATATTCCTCCAGTCAGTGCATGGGCCATTGGGCATGAACGATTCGACGCGTCGTGCGCTCGCCGGCTTCTCCGGCGGCGTGGCGGAACAGCAGGCCGCAGTCGACGATCACTGCCGCGATGCCTTGGTTGGAACCTTTCGAGACTGCGCCGATTCCGACAGCGCCTTGATGGTCGAACCGTCTATTGACATGGTGTCTCCTTACTCTCATGGTGGGTTCCGAATGCGACATCGACTCCGAGACGCCGCGCATCGCCGTGCAACACAGGTTCTTGCGGGCCGACCGCGTGCGGCATCTTGCAGTCAGTGCTTCGGCGCGAACCAGGGCGGGCTGACGCGCGTCTGGACAGTCACCGCCTTCAGGTGCGTGTACATGTTCAGCGTCTCGTGGCAGTACTCGCTGCCGATGCCGCTTTCCTTGAAGCCACCGAACGGTGAGCCGCTTGCCAGATTGAAGTAGTGATTGATCCACACCGATCCAGCCTGCAGGCGGTCAGCCGTCTCCCAGGCGTGGCGCAGGTTCGAGGTGTACAGGCCTGCAGCCAGGCCGTACCGCACTCCGTTGGCCTCCTCGATCATCTGGTCGTAGTCCTTCCAGCGAATCACGCTCAGCACGGGCCCGAAGATTTCTTCCTGGGCGATGCGCATGTCGTTGCGTGCCTCGAACACGGTTGGGGCGATGAAGTAGCCGGCCTCGTGCCCATCCACTGGCACGCGCATTCCACCGGTCAGAAGACGCGCGCCCTCTGCTTTGCCGATCCCGATGTAGTCGAGTACGCGCTTGCCTTGCTCAGCGGAGACCAAATTGGACAGCGTGGTGTCCGGCGCGAGGGGCGAGCCGATCTTCACGCGACCCATGCCGGCGACAAGGCGGTCGATCACAGCGTCGTAAATGGCGTCGTGCACAAATAGGCGGGTGCCGGCCAGACAGGACTGTCCATTGCAATACATGGTCGCGAACATCGCGTTGTCGACCACCGCGTCGATGTCCTCGACGTCGGGAAAGATGATGTTCGGACTCTTGCCCCCGAGCTCAAGCGACACCGGCACCAAGCGCTCGGCGCCAGCGCGCGACACGATCCTGCCGACGTCGCTGCTGCCGGTGAAGGCCAGCTTCGCAACGCCGGGATGCGCGGTCAGCGCGGCACCGGCTTCCTCGCCGAAGCCCGGCACGATGTTGACGACGCCTGGGGGGAAGATCTTCGCGATGTGCTTGCACAGTTCCAGCGTACTGAGCGAGGCGTTCTCGTCGGGCTTCAGAACAACCGTGTTGCCGGCAGCCAGTGCGGGGGCGATCTTGAACGCGGCCATGATCGCGGGTACGTTCCACGGAATGATCTGCCCACATACACCGTAAGGCTCGCGCTTGGCGACCAGGTAGCCATTTGGGATGGGCTTGCCGAAGCCTTCGTGGGTGATCGCCGCCGCGGCAAAGTAGCGGTACTGGCTGATCGCGAAGAAGTGATCCATCCCGGTCTCGAACAGACGTCGACCGATGTCGAGCGAGTCAATGCGGGCGAGGCGCTGGGCATCGGCTTCCACGGCATCGGCCAGTTTCAGCAGCAAGGCAGAGCGCTCTTCGGGCGAGGTGGCCCGCCAGGCTGGAAAGGCCCGCGCGGCCGCTCGCACGGCCGCGTCGACCTCCGACTTGCCACAACGCGCGATGCGCGCCAACGTTTTGCCAGTGCCGGCGTGGTGTGCGGCGAATGTCTCGCCGGCGACCGGCTGGAACACATTGTCGATGAAAGCGCCGTAGGTCTCGGAAAGGTCAAGTTCGGTGGTGAGGCTCACTGGGTTCTCCCGGTTTGTGACGAGGGTGGCGGGACTCGCTGTTGTCGCCAGGGCAGTGTGCTTGCAGAGGCAAGTCGCCGCGATCCGGTTTGCGCAGCGCTGTCCGCATAGCGCAGGCTCGAGACGGCTCGCTTGCCCGCAGTGCCGCGCCGCCGTACCGCCTTAGAGCAATGGACAGCACGCCGCTCTCGCGGTAGATAATTGCGCATCCGGCGCCCGTTGCCGTACAGTCCCCTGGAGCGCCAGCTATGCACCGTCAGACTTGCGATCTTGAAGAGGCGATCCAGGTCGTCGGTTCTGTGTACTGTCCGCACGAGCTTTACCTGGACCGCCGAGCCTCGGCTCTGAATACCCGACTGACCGCTTCTGAGGCGGGGAAGTTGTCGGTTGTCGAGCTCGCCTACGGCGCCCGCGTAGCGGTCGACGCCGGCGAGTTTCCGAACCTGTACCTTTTCATGCGGTGCACCGGTGGCGAGGGTGTCGTGCGCCAGGGTGCCGCGCAATCGGCATGGCAGCCGGGCGCGACGATTCCGGTGTCGGCGTGGCATCGAACCGGGTTCGACTTCGGCCCCAGCTTCGAGCAGTCCACGTTCCGGCCTGAGACGGACGCGCTAGAGGCCTGCTGTGCTCGCCTCCTCGGTCGGCCGCTTGACGACAAACTCTGCTTTGATCTTGTCCCGTTCACCGCCGAGTTTGAGCGCACATGGACTGGTGTGTTGGGACTTGTCGGCGCGCTGCCCGCCGTGCTGCCCGATCCAGCCCACCACGCACTCGAGGAATTCGTGCTCGCGTCCTTGCTCACTGGTCACCGCCACAACTACACAGCCTGGCTGTTCCGCCACGAACAGGTGTCGCGGCCAGCTCGCCTCGTGAGCCGCGCCGAAGCCTACATCCAGCAGCATATCGAGGACACTACGCTCACCGCGTCCTGCATCGCTCAAGCGCTCGGCGTAAGCATGCGGGCGCTGCAGTGCTCATTCCAGGAGTACCGCGGTGTGACGCCGACGGCCTACGTGAGGCAAAGACGGCTCCAGCAAGTGCGCGAACACCTCCTTGCCGGAGAGGAAGGCGACAAGGTCATCGACGTTGCGCTAGCCCACGGCTTCTTCCATCTCGGTCGCTTTGCGCACCAGTACAGGGCTCAATTCGGTGAGGCACCGTCCGACACGCTGCGCTCGCGCCGTCGGTCACCGGCACGGTGATTGATCGTTTCGGCATCACAGTTGCGGTCAAGAGGGAACTATCGCCCGACCTCGAGCAGTTGCAGCTAGCGTTGCTCGCGGCGGACGCGAACGTAAGCCCATAGCTGCTCCAGTTCGAGAGGGCTGAGTACGCCTTTCCATGCGGGCATGCCTCCGCGTCCTTCGAGTACGGATGTGCGAAAGCGCTCAGGGTCGTTGGCTGGAAACTTGCGGAGGTCGTACGCGGCGCCGCCGGCCAGCACCATGTTGGGCCCGTGACACGACTGGCAGCGCGCGCGGTAGACGAGTGCACCTGCGACGGTGACGTCCTCCTGCGATGTCGCAGGCGCTTGCGCCACCACCGATGTGGACACCATGACAACTGCCACAAGCAGCATCGATTGACAGAGCCTCACGGCTTGAGCGCGAATGTCCATAGCGAACCACCGATCGGTGCGGTCTTCAGCCGTTCGTCGCCGGCGAAGCCGAGATAGATGGTGCCGAGGCCGCTGGCCACGGTCACGTATTGCCGGCCTTTGTGTTCCCATGTGACGGGCTGAGAGTTGATGCCCGAGCTGGTCTGAAAACTCCACAGCTGCCGGCCGTTGCGAGCGTCGAACGCGAAGAGCTCGCCGGTGATCGATCCGGTGAACACGAGATCGCCGGCCGTGCTGAGCGTCCCTGACCAACTGGCGATCTTCCATGGATGCTCCCAGCGCACCTTGCCGGTCAACGGGTCCAGCGCCTTGAGGATGCCGCCCTTGTCCTGGTCGAAACGCCACTGCGCATCGAAACCGAACCACGGAGCGCCGACGACGTAGTCCTGCTTGACCGGCTGGTAGTCCCATTCGTTGACGAGCACGTTCGCGTACAGCAACCCGGTCTTCGGGTGGAATGACATCGCATTCCAGTTCTTGCCCCCGAATGCCGACGGCGCAATGCCAGTGACCTTCTCACCTGTGGCTCGCATTCGCTTCACAGCCGCCGACTCCACCGGCCGGCCCGTCGCCATGTCGATGCGCTCCGCCCAGTTCATTTTGGTGAAGGGGTTGGCCGCGAGCAGCTCGCCGCTCAAGCGATCCAGCACATACAGAAAGCCGTTCCGGTTGGCCTGCATCAGCACGGGCCGCCGCTTGCCGGCCACGTCAATGTCGGCCAGCACCAGCTCGTTCGTGGCATCGAAGTCAAACGTGTCGTTCGGTGTGGTCTGATAGTGCCAGACCAGCTCGCCGGTCTTTGGGCGCAGCGCCAGAATCGACGCGGTGTACAGGTTGTCGCCGGGCCGGTCAGTTGCGTTCCAAGGGGCGGCGTTGCCGGTGCCCCAGTACAGCAGATCCGCCTTGGGGTCGTACGAGCCGGTGAGCCAGGCGGGGCCGCCACCATGTTTCCATGCGTCACTGTCGGGGGGCCAAGTTTCACTGCCGGCTTCACCCGGCGCAGGGACCGTGTAGCGCCTCCACAGACGTTGGCCCGTGGACGGATCGTAGCCCTCGATATAGCAGCGCGCGCCATTCTCGCCGCCACCCACGCCAACGATCAGCACTCCGTTTGCCACCAAGGGGGCCACGCTCATCGAATAGCCCATCCGGTAGTCGTCGCTGCGCGTCTTCCAAAGTTCTTTGCCGGTGCGCGCATCGAGCGCCAGCACGTGCGCATCGAGCGTCGTGCGGAAGATCTTGCCCTCGTACATGGCCGCACCGCGGTTGACCTGACCGCTCGTGGCGGCTTTGGCGACGTCGGGCGCGTAGTCGATCTCGTGCTTCCATAGCATGCGCCCGCTGACGCCGTCGACCGAATAGGTGAAGCGGCCGGTCGTGTAGTAGATGACGCCTTCGTACACGATCGGTTGCGCGACATCGCCGAGATTGTTGTTCGTGCTCATCGCCCATACCGGCGCGAGCTGCTTGACGTTCCCGGCATGGATCCGCTTCAGCGGGCTGTAGCGCTGGGCGTTGTATCCGGCGCCGTACATCAGCACGCCGGGTCCATCCGCTGCCTTACGCAGTTCCTGATCGGACTGGGCCAGCGCCTGTGACGCCATGGCGATGGCAGGAAGAGAGAACACCAGCGATAAATGCCTCATGGAAATGTCCTCAAAGTTCAAACGGTGCATCGCGCCGGCCGGACCGCGATTCGTTGCACCAAAGGTCGCTAGCGTAGGCAGCAGGCCCTAGGCCGGCGATCCGCTTTGCGCAGGATTGTCTGAATTGCGCTGCCGTGGCCCTTCGGGCAAACGAGCACTCAATGGGATGCGTCTAGCGGACAGTCATGCGCAAAGCGGATCGCGGCAGGAAGTGCCGGGTTGCAAACTGCCGGGCGACGACAGCGAACCGTTCTGCCTTGCCAGCAATGTGAACTTTCCAATGAGCCTGACTATCGAGCTGGGCCTGTCCAAGACCTACGGCGTCTTCATCGACAACCATTTCCGGCCGCTGGCCAGCGAGACATTTGAGGCGCGGCATTCGCGCACCGACGACATGCTGGCCCGCATCGCACGTTGCGGCGAGATCGGCGGGGATTCGACGGGGCTAGCGGCAACCAAGGCATTGACGGAGTGGCGTGCCAAGTCGCCAGAGGAGCGTTCTTTTCTGCTGATGAAACTGACCGATGCCGTTGAAGCCGATGCACAGCGTCTGGCTTGCATCGACAGGAGCAGGCTCGGCATGGTGGCAGCAAGACCGAGCTTCCTTCCGCTGGTTTCCTGAAACTCCTCGATTGCCTTGGGGAGCCCCGGGGCGCCCACACCTAAACCAAGGACCACCATGCTCTTCGAACCTCTCGTCACACCTTCTATTCAGCTCGCCAACCGCGCCGTCATGGCACCCATGACCCGCAATCGGGCCGTCGATGCCAACACTCCCAACGCCTTGATGGCCGAGTACTACGGCCAGCGTGCATCCGCCGGCCTGATCGTCAGCGAAGGGACGTCGTCGTCGCCCAATGGCTTGGGCTATGCGCGCATCCCGGGGCTTTTCAATGACACGCAGGTGCGCGGATGGAAGGCAGTCACCGATGCCGTACATGCCAAGGGCGGAAAGATCTTTGTGCAACTGATGCACACGGGTCGCGTGACCCACGCGGCTAACCTGCCAGCTGGCGCGGAGGTGGTCGGGCCGACGGCCGAGACCTGCCCCGGTGAGATGTTCACCGACTCGCAAGGCATGCAGCCGCACAGCGCGCCTCGGGCAATGACGGCGGCGGACATCGCCCACGCGCTGGCTGAGTACGCGAGCTCGGCGAAACTCGCGATCGACGCGGGATTCGACGGCGTCGAGCTGCATGCCGCGAACGGCTACCTGATCGAGCAGTTCCTGAACGCCAACGTGAACCAGCGCACCGACGCCTACGGCGGCAGCATCGACGGTCGCAATCGCTTTGCGCTCGAGGTCGCGGGCGCCACGGTCAATGCCATTGGCGCCAATCGCGTCGGCATCCGGCTGTCGCCCTACGGCGTGTTTAACAGCATGGGGCCCTACCCCGACGTCGACGCCCAGTACCTGGCGCTCACCCAGGAACTCTCGCAGCTCGGCATCCTGTACCTGCATCTGCTGGATCATTCGGCGCTGGGAGCGCCGCCGGTGCCTGCCGAGTTGAAGTCGCAGCTTCGCGCTGCGTTCAGGGGCGTTTTCATCCTGGCCGGCGGTTTCGATCGTGCCGGTGCCGAGAGCGCGCTCCGGGCCGGTCAGGCGGACCTCATCGCCTTCGCCCGCCCGTTCCTTGCCAATCCCGACCTGGTGGAGCGCATGCAGGCCGACTCGGCGCTGAATGCCATCGACATGACGACGTTCTACACGCCGGGGCCGAAAGGCTACACGGACTATCCGGCACTAGCGGCCTGACACTCTGTGGAGGTGCTGGCTGTCAAACAACGTAGTGACCGGGACAGGCATTTCGCGAAGGCATAGCAACAAGAGCATGTAGCGGAAGGCTGACCGGAAAAGTCATTACAACCCGGACGAAGAGGTTGCCCTACACGCCCGGATTCCCTTCTCTGAGCCCATTTACTGGAGCCGCTGATCTGCCTCCCAGGGATTCGATCGTGCACACCCCCGAACCGACGACAGGGAATCGACGCGCCCATGGCCAAAGTGCACCCCCAGACCGCGCCGCGGCCTAGCCATGATAACGGAGACAACATGTTGAAGATTTCTGCGTTCTCACGACGCTCCTTCCTGGCTGTTGCGCTTGCGATACCGGCGTCCGTGCTGGTCGCCTGCGGCGGCAGCGACGATGATGCCCCGGCACTGACCGCCGGCGCAGCAGCGACCGGGGATGACTACAGCGCACAAGTCGCGAAACAAGTCCTCAGCGAAGGGGGCAATGCCGTCGACGCGGCCGTGGCCACGGCATTCACGCTCGCGGTGACTTATCCGGAAGCCGGGAACATCGGCGGCGGCGGGTTCATGACCATCTACATGGACAGCAAACCCTACTTCCTCGACTATCGCGAGACGGCACCTGCCGCCGCGACATCCGCGTTCTATTTGCAATTCAAGGACACCTCGGGCCAACAGGATCCCAACAGCAGTGTCTGGGGCGCCCAGGCCGTTGCGGTGCCGGGCACGGTGGCGGGTCTCTGGGAGGCGCACAAGAAGTTCGGCAAGCTGCCCTGGTCGCGACTCGTGACGCCGGCCATCGCACTCGCACGGGATGGCTACTACCCGGCCCAGGAGTCGATCTCATGGCGCGAGTTCATGCTCAACGCGTTCAGCGCAACGCCCTACCCGGCAAACCTGACCGAGTATTTCGGCAGCATGTCCACGGGCGTTTTGTTCAGGCAACCTGAACTCGCGACGACGCTTGATCGAATCTCCACCCATGGTGCCGATGGGTTCTACCAAGGCGAGACTGCCGACCGGCTGGTGGCGGCCATGACGCAGGACGGCGGCAAGGGCATCATTACGAAGGCCGACCTGTCTGCCTACAAGCCCGTATGGCGCGATCCGATCTCGATCCAGTGGAACGGCATGACGGTCTTGAGCGCGCCGCCACCGAGTTCCGGAGGCATTGCGCTTGCGCAGCTGCTCGGCATGAAATCGACGCTCTCGAAGACCCTGTTCTCCGGCGTCGCGGTCAACAGTGCGCAATATATCCATCTCAACGCCGAGATGATGAAGCGCGTGTTCGCCGATCGCGCAACGTTCCTCGGCGATCCCGACTTCACAGATGTGCCGGTCGCCGGGCTGCTGGACTCGACTTATGTCGCCGCGCGAGCGGCAGAAGTGAATCCCACCGCCATCACACCGACCGCGGACGTCAAACCCGGTACGCCGAAGATGCACACGACGCACTTCTCCATCGTGGACAAGTGGGGCAACGCGGTGTCGAACACCTACACGCTCAACAGTCCCTTCGGCAGTGGCGTGATCGTGCGTGGCGCAGGGTTCGTACTTAACGACGAGATGGACGACTTCGCGACTGTTCCCGGCCAACCGAATTTGCTCGGAGTCGTGGGTGGGGCCGCCAACGAGGTCGCCGCTGGCAAGCGACCGTTGTCGTCGATGTCGCCCACGATCGTGCTGAAGGACGGCAAGCCCATCACAGTAATCGGTACGCCTGGTGGCTCTCGCATATTCACCGCCGTGTACCAGGTGCTTGCGAACTTGTTTGACTATGGGATGGATGTCGAGCAGGCTGTTAAGAACCGCCGCTTTCACCATCAGTTACCTCAAGGGACGGTGATCGAAGGCGAGCCGTACTCGCCCATTTCTGCCGATGTTGCAGCCGACCTGGTCGCAAGCGGGTATACGGTGTCGACCAACTGGTTCAACACGGATGTGCAGGCGATCCAGATCACGAACGGCACACCCAAGCCAGTCGCGGATCCGCGGGGTCGTGGACGGGGTGTCACGGCAGATTGAGCAACCAGCCCCGTGCGCGCAACTGAGTGCCGACTGATCCGCGAGCCACACACCGAGGACGCCTACGACACCCATTCCCACAGGTGGTCGCGGCCGCGGAAGACACACGCATCTTCGCGAACGGCCCTTGGTTGTTCGGGGATGACAACGCGGACCTGCAGACGATCCACCATCTCGGTGGCGGCAACGTCGTACATGCTGGCGGGGTGCTGCAGGCACAGCGTCGTAGCCGATGGGCAGGGGGGCCACTGCGACGTGCATCGAACAGCCGTGCGCGAAGCGCTAGCACCGCGCAAGAGAGGTTCTGGCGCAGGGGAACCCAACCACGAGACCAGCACCCCATCGCCCGGCTTGATGTCGAGCGCTTCAACCGGACGTTGGCCCGTGGGTCTGCACGGCGGCGTGGAGGTACGTTCCTACACCGTAATCGATCCGCTTCGAGTTGCGTTTCCCTGACTCGGCATCCGCTCCGGCACGAAGCCGATCGCGGTGCGGGTTTCCATGGCTGCCCGATCGCGCGAGATTGTCACTGATGCTTCAGGCGACCTGACTAGCGACAAACCTCAGTAGGCCACCTGGGTGGCTCACCTGGTGAGCCAGTCCTGCTGGAGGATGTGAGCACCCATACAGGAGGTGACTCATGACCATGAACCGTGTTCAGTTTCAGCAGGGACTGTCGATGACGGAGTTTCTTGAGCGCTATGGCAGCGAAGAGAAGTGCGAAGCCGCCGTGATCGGTTCTAGATGGCCACGGGGGTTCGTATGCCCGGCATGTGGCGCGGGCCGTAGCAGGTCATTCCGACGCGCGGGGCTGCCGTACTGGGATTGCCTGGCCTGCAACCACCAGTGCAGCCTGATCAGCGGCACGATCTTCGAGTCAACGAAGCTGGCTTTGACGCAGTGGTTCTGGGCCATGCACCTTCTGACACGGGCCAAGAACTGCGCATCGGCATTGGAGCTCAAGCGCGATCTGGGGGTGTGCTACAAGACCGCGCTTCTGCTCAAGCACAAGGTGATGGAAGTCATGCGCCTACGCGAAGACTCCCGCCAGCTCACCGGGCGTGTCGAGTTGGACGACGCCTACCTGGGCGGGGAGCGAGCAGGCGGCAAGCCGGGGCGAGGTTCAGAGAACAAGGTCTCGTTCGTTGCCGCAGTGCAGACCACCGAGAGCGGGCAACCGACGCTGTGCTGCTTCGCTCAGATCCCATTCACTACCAAGGCGATCTCGGACTTCGCAGCCAAGTCGCTCGCCTTACCAGCCACAGTGGTCTCCGACGGACTGGGCTGCTTCAGCGTCTTGGCAGACATGGGCATGATTCACGACCGCACCGTCACTGGCGGTGGCAGCGCCTGCGTCAAGCTGCCGCAGTTCGCCGCTGTCAACACCACATTGAGCAATTTGAAAACAGCCTTCGCTGGCACGTACCACGCGTTCGACTTTGCAAAGTACGCACATCGCTACCTCGCCGAAGTGCAGTATCGATTCAACCGCCGCTTCGGCCTCAAAGCCATCCTCGGTCGCCTCCTCAACGCCGCCACGTCAACCCCGCCTCGGCCCGGCCGCGTGCTTCGCATGGGCCTTACTGAGGTTTGTCGCTAGTCAGGTCAGGCGATGACAGTCAGCTTGGCCCTTGAACAGCCCGACGATCAGGCTGCGCATCCATCGGTGGGCTGGATCCGTATCGAAACGGCGGCTCCAGTGGATGGACGGAGTGAACGTGCTGCGCGGAAGGGTAGCGGGAGCAGGGCATAGCGTTCGGCATCGACGAAGCCGCGCGCGATGGCCTGTTGCATCACGACGGCGAGGTCCGTCCGCGCGATGATGGCGGGCAGCGCAAGGAAGTGTGCAGAGGTGAGCAGGAGTCGCCCGTCGAGGCCGAGCTGCTTGAGGACTCGGAAGGTCTCCGAGTGCGAACGCACGGCGACGTACTCGAGCCGCCGTAGGTCCTGCGCCGTGGCGTGTCCCTTCGTCGCGGCAACCAGTGGATGTCCGGCGCGCACGACGACGGCGTAGCAGTCACGCAGCAACTCGACCCGCTCGGTGCCGCTCACTGAAGGCAGGAACCCGAGCGCGAAATGGATCGCCCCGATTTCGAGTGCATCGGTGATCTTCTCGTGCGGCAACGGGGTCGTTTGCACGCGCACCCCCCGGCGCTTCAAGGAAGCGGGCTTTCCGGCCGGTGTCGTGAACTTCGTGACTCATGCGCCGGCTGATGCCGCTGCGATCGCGGAGGCCATCGTCGCGCACCCTGCCCAGCGGCGCGTGAACTTCACCGGCTCGACGCGCGTGGCCAAGCTGATCGCGCAGACCTGCGCCAAGTTCCTCAAGCCTGTGGTGCTGGAGCTGGGCGGCAAGGCACCGCTGGTGGTGCTGGACGACGCCGACCTCGACGCCGCGGTCAACGGCGCGGCCTGCGGCGCCTTCGCCAACAGCGGCCAGCTCTGCATGAGCACCGAGCGTCTCGTGGTGGATCGCCGCATCGCCGACGCCTTCGTGGATCGCGTCGCCGCCAAGGCGACCAAGTTGCCGCTCGGTGACCCGCGTAAGGGCCCGGTCGTGTTGGGCGCGGTCGTGGACGCGAGCACGGTCGAGCGCTGCAACGCGTTGATCGACGACGCGCTCGCCAAGGGCGCCAAGCTCGTGTGCGGCGGCAAGACCTAGAACACGCTGTTCCCTGCCACCCTGCTGGACCATGTGACGCCCCGATGCGGATCTACCACGAGGAGAGCTTCGGCCCGGTGAAGCCCGTGGTGGAGTGAACGGCGTGGAAGAGACAGTGCGTGTGGCGAACCGGATCGATTGCGCCAAGAGCGCAGGCTTCACGCCGGTTCGTAGTGCATGCTGTTGATCCGCCCTGCCCGGGTTCGGGCGATGGCTGTCCTCGGCGCCGCCGCTTCAGGGCTGCGCCGGCTCGATTTGTGGAAGGGCTTGGCTACTTGCGCTTGGCTATTTGCGCGACGCGCCCACTAGCACGAACAGCATGGTGGCTGCCTTGTCGCTCTTATTGCGCCAGGCGTGGCGCGTACCGTTCTGGATGACCACATCGCGCGGCGCAAGCTTCTTGGAGACGCCGTCATCGAGTTCCAAGTGGAGCTCGCCGTCGATCAGCACGCCATAGTCAACCGAGTCGGTTGTGTGCATGCCTGGGTGGTCCATCTCGAAGCACTCGGCCAAGCCCGGCACCACCTGCATGTACTCGCCGCCAGCGGCGGCAGGGTCGAACCCTGGTTTCATCATCACCGAGTCGGGCGGGAAGGTCACGAACATCAGGTTCGTGCCACCTGGCCCGGGAACCCACGAGGGTGCGGTGATCGAAGGATCACCTGCGGCAGCAGGCAACGAAGGGCTGGGCAGTGTCTCCCACACGAGAGTGGTGACGAAGCCCGGCACGTGCTTGAACGCCGTGCTGCGCGGCGTGGCCACGTCTGAAACGAAGATCGATTCTCCGCTAGGGCTGTGACCCGTGACGATGCGCCTGACTTGCATGGTTTGACTCCTGAGTTTTCGAAGGCGTTGCCCGGCAAGGCCGATGACCCGACCGGGGGCATGGGGCTCAATGCATGATCACGACATTGCTGAAGCCGCCGGTGCGCTGCTCGATCGCATCCAGCGCCTCGTTGACCTTGTCGAGCGGGAAGCGCTCATGCTCGAACACTCCCAAGTTCAGCGTGCCGGCGTGTGCCATGTCGGCCATGTCCTGACCTTCTGCGGTCGAAAACCACAGCGAGCCGATGTACGACTTCTGCAGGCACATCAGCGGGAACGGCTCCAGCGGGATCGGGTCGGCGACACCACCGATGTTGATGGCCTTGCCACCACGTCGCAGCGCATTGAACGAGTCGAGCACGGTGGCTACCGGGGCATTGGGGCCCAGCGCTTCGATCAGCGCATCGACACCATAGCCACCGGTGGCCTCCATCACGATCTCGGCGGTCGGCCGCGTGCCCAGCGCGATCGGCACGATGCGCTGCGGATCGAGCGTGTGCAGCTTGTCCAGCAGCGCCTTGTTGCGTCCGGTGGCGAACACCTTCGCAGCGCCCATCGCCAACGCAAGGATCACCGCACCGAGGCCGAGCGTACCGGTCGCGCCGTCGATGAGTACCGTCTCGCCCGGCGAGAACCGGGCCTTGCGCAGTGCCGAGTACGACGTGCCGAGATAGCCGAAGCGTGCACCTTGCTCGAACGAGATGCTGTCAGGCAGCTTCACGAGATTGGCTGCGGGTGCCGTGAGGTACTGACCGAAGCCACCGTAGGGGTAGTCCTCGTAGATCTGCTGCGAGCCCGGGCCGAAGCCGAAATACCCTTGGAAGGTGTACGCGGTGCAGTTGATGTGCTCACCTCTGCGGCAGGCTGTGCAGGTACCGCATGACAGACCCGGGTTCACATAGACGCGGTCACCCGGCTTGATGCCAGACCGGACCTGGCTGCCGACCTGGGACACGACGCCGGCCGAGTCGAGGCCATAGATCGCTGGCAGCGTGGGCAGCGGCAGAAACGGGAACCACTTCGGATAGTTGGTCACCACGTTACGCAGGTTCGGCACCACGCCGGCAGCCTTCACTTCCACCAGAACGTCGGTGGGGCGGACTTCGGGAATCGGGATGGTGTCGACCTGGAACGGCTCACCGATCTTGTGCAGGCGCGCAGCGCGCATCATCTTGGCCATGCTTGTCTCCTTTGGAACGTGGGGAAGTTGACCGGGCGACGTCGCCCGGTTGAGAGGGATCGCTTTCTGGTCAGTGCGCCAGGAAGTCGAGCACCAGGCGGTTGAACTTGTCGGCGTGCTCCCACTGCGCCCAGTGGCCGCAGCGGCTGAAGACGTGCAGGTCCGCCTTCTGCAGCCCGGCCAGCAGACGCAGGCCCACGTCCAGCGGCACGAAGCGGTCGTCGCGACCCCAGATCAGCAGTGCGGGTGAAGCGATCTCACCCAGGCGGTGGCCCACATCCGGAAACTGCTTCGGGTTGGCCTCAGCGCTCTTGACGAAGTTCTCCAGGTGATCGCGGCGCGTCAGCATGTTGTCGAGTCGGGCCTTGAAGAGCACTTCCGTCAGATTGCTCGTGTCGTACACGAACACGTTCATCATGCGTTTGAGGTTCTCGATCGTTGGCTCGCGGTAGAGCGCGCCAATCAGCTTGATGCCTTCGGTGGGCATGGGCACGAACGGGCTCACCCCCCCGGTGCCGCCACCCATCAGGACGAGCTTGCCGACGCGCTGCGGATGGGCCAGCGCAAAGGCCACGGCGCTGTGCCCCCCCATCGAATTGCCGACGAGGTGCGCCTTGTCCAGGCCGATGGCATCCATCAGGCCTTTCAGCGCGCAGGCATTGAGTTCGGAGCGTGACCCCCGGCTTACCACCGCATCGCTCTTGCTCCAGCCCGGACAGTCCATCAGGACCACGCGGTAGCCAGCTGCCACGAAAGGCTCGACGTTGCGGTTGAAGTTGGCCCAGCCGCTGGCGCCGGGGCCCGAGCCGTGCAACATCACGACAGTCTGATCGCCACTGCCTGCGTCGTTGTAGTGCAGCTGCAAGTCCAGTTCGCCTTCCTTGATGCGAACGAACCGGCTGGTGGCGGATTCAGTGATGGCGGTGTCAGTGATGCTCATGTCGGTGGCCTCGAATGTGTTGTGCGGGCAAGCGCGTCAAGCGGCTTCGCTCATAGTGGGCGTCTGGTGAGTGCGCTCATGCTCGAGCGCCTTCAGCAGGTCGAGTGCCACGTCGACGATCATGTCTTCCTGGCCGCCCACCATGCGTCGCCTGCCCAATTCGACGAGGATGTCCACGGCCTTCAGCCCGTACTTCTTGGCCGCCAGTTCAGAGTGGCGCAGGAAGCTCGAATACACGCCGGCATAGCCCAGCGCCAGCGTCTCGCGGTCCACACGTACCGGCCGATCCTGCAGCGGGCGCACGATGTCGTCGGCCGCGTCCATCAGCTTGTACAGGTCGCAGCCGTGGCTCCAGCCCAGGCGCGCAGCCGCAGCGATGAACACCTCCAGCGGTGCGTTGCCCGCGCCCGCGCCCATGCCGGCCAGGCTCGCGTCAACGCGGTCGCAGCCCTCTTCCACGGCGACGATGCTGTTGGCCACGCCCAGGCTGAGGTTGTGGTGAGCGTGCATGCCGGTTTCGGTCTCGGGCTTGAGCACCTCCTTGTAGGCGCGGAAGCGCTCGCGCACGTCGGTCATGCTCAAGGCGCCGCCGGAGTCGACCACGTAGATGCAGGTCGCGCCGTAGCTCTCCATCAGCTTGGCCTGCTGCGCCAGGGCCTGAGGCGTCGTCATGTGACTCATCATCAGGAAGCCCACGGCCTCCATGCCAAGGTGGCGCGCGGTCTCGATGTGCTGCTTCGAGACATCGGCCTCGGTGCAGTGCGTGGCCACGCGCACGATGCGGGCGCCTGCGTCATACGCAGCCTTGAGGTCGTGCACCGTGCCGATGCCGGGCAGCAGCAGCGTGGCAATCCTGGCGTGCTTCACCACGCTGGCCACCGCCTCGATCCACTCCACGTCGGTGTGGGCGCCGAAGCCGTAGTTGAAGCTGCCGCCTTGCAGGCCATCGCCGTGCGCGACCTCGATGGAGTCCACCCTGGCCTCGTCAAGTGCCTTGGCGATCTGCCGCGCCTGCTGCACGCTGTACTGGTGGCGGATGGCGTGGCTGCCGTCACGCAGCGTCACATCGGAGATGTAGATTTTCTTCTGGGGGTCGTGGCTCATGGGGTCCTCCTTCAAGCAGCCACGGCGTCGAGCATCCGCTCGGCCATCGATTCGGCCGTGCGCAGCGCCGCGCTGGTCATGATGTCGAGGTTGCCCGCGTAGGCCGGCAGGTAGTGCGCTGCACCTTCGACCTCGATGAAGATGCTGGTCTTCAGGCCAGCGAAGCGGCCGACGCCCGGAATGAGCAGCGGCTGCTCGATGCGATCGAACTGCACGCGCTGCTTGAGTCGATAGCCCGGCACGTAGGCCTGCACGTCAGCGGCCATGCGCTCGACCGAGGCGGCGACGGCGTCTTCGTCGGCAAGCTCCGAGAGTGTGTACACCGTGTCACGCATGATCAGCGGCGGCTCGGCCGGGTTCAGCACGATGATGGCCTTGCCCTTGGTTGCGCCACCCACCATCTCGATGGCTCTCGACGTGGTTTCGGTGAACTCGTCGATGTTGGCCCGGGTGCCGGGACCTGCACTCTTGCTGGAGATGCTGGCGACGATCTCGCCGTAGTGCACTTTGGTCACGCGCGAGACGGCCGCCACCATCGGTATCGTGGCCTGGCCACCGCAAGTCACCATGTTGACGTTCAGAGCGTCCAGGTGGTCGCGGCCGTTGACGACGGGGATGCAGTAGGGGCCGATGGCCGCCGGCGTCAGGTCGATCAGTCGGATGCCGGGCTTGAGGCTGCGCAGGAAGGCGTCGTTCCTCACGTGTGCGCCGGCACTGGTGGCATCAAAGACGATGTCGATCTCCTCGAACACCGGCAGGCGGGTCAGACCCTCGACGCCTTCATGCGTGATCGCCACGTTCAAACGCGCGGCACGCGCCAGGCCGTCGGAGGCCGGGTCGATGCCGACCATCGCACCGACCTCGATGTGTCGGCCGTGGCGCAGGATCTTGATCATCAAGTCCGTGCCGATGTTGCCGCTACCAACGATGGCGGCTTTGAGCTTGCGGGTCATGCGGACTCCTTTCATGCGGCGGAGAAGCGCGCAATCACGCTGCCCACACCGTCGATGTGCGCTTCGAAGCGGTCGCCGGCAGTCACCGGAACCATCGGGCCGAGCGCACCGGTGAGAACCAGGTCGCCGGCGCGCAGCGGCTGGCCGAGCAGGGCGAGCTTGCGCGCCAGCCACACGGCGGCATTCAGCGGATGGCCGAGGCAGGCCGCGCCGCTGCCGCTCGAGACGGTCTCGTCGCCGCGCTTCATCGTCATGCCGCACAGCTTGAGGTCCAGGCCGTCGAGCAGTGTCGGCACGCCGCCCAATACCACCAGGCCGCTGGAGGCGTTGTCGGCCACCGTGTCGGTGAAGCGGATGTTCCAGCGTGCGATGCGGCTGCCGACGATCTCGATGGCCGGCAGCACGTAGGCCGTGGCCGCCATCAATTCCACCAGCGTGGTGTCGGCAGCAGGTAGGTCGCGCTCAAGCACCAGCGCGACCTCGGCCTCGACCTTGGGTTGCAAGGTGCGCGAGATGGGCACTTCCTCGTCGTCGCCGTAGAGCATGTCGGCGAACAAGGTGCCGAAGTCGGGCTGGTCCACGCCGAGCTGACGTTGCACGGCCGGCGACGTCAGGCCGATCTTGCGGCCGACCACCCGCCGGCCCTGTGCCACGGCATGCGCGACGTTGGCCTGCTGGATGGCATAGGCCAGACTGCCGTCGGCGTCGGCGCCGATCTCGTCGCGCAGCGGTTCGATCGGCTCGCGCTGGGCCTCGGCCAGGCGCAGTCGCTCGGCCCAGGCGGCAATACGTTCGGTACGGGGGTCCATGGTGTCTCCAGTGGCTGATGTGTGAATCGGGTGTGATGGGATCAGGAGAGTTGCTTCAGCACCATCACGCCGAAGCCGGCGATGTATTCAGGAATCGCCTGGTAGTGACGCAAGGTGCACGACAGTGCTAGGCCGGTGGGCAGCGCACTGCGCGCCACGAGCCAGCTCTTGGACTCGTGGGCCGAGAGGCCGGCCTCCTGTTCGATGCTGTCCTCGCTGATGGCGCAAAGCGCATCCAGCGCGGCACTGCCGCCTGCCAACGCGTCCATCCAGCGGTGGTCCCACTCGGGATTGATTGGCTTGATCGAGCTGTCGCCAGCGGCCAGCGCGCGGCCTGCAGCCATCACGCGCTGCGTCTTGGCTTCGCGCTCGGCCGGCGTGGGCTCGCTTCTCGATGTGATGCGCTCGCGCACGGCCGCGTCGGGGTGCGACAGCGTGGGCACGGGCGGCTCGTGAGACAGCCCGCCAGATCCGATGAGCAGCGTGCGCCGCGGCTCGCCGTCGAGGAAGCGACCGATGGCCTGACCCAGTGCGCGGCAGCGCCGCAGTCGCGGGATGCCCGGCTGAGCCACCGCGTTCAGAAAGATCGGCAGCACGGGGGGCGTTTCGAGGCCACCCCACAACAGCTGAAGCGACTGCGCGAAGCCGTGGTCCACCACCATGCGGCGCGACACGGCGAGGTCGAAGTCCTGGTCCATCAGCCGCGTGGCTAGCGCGAGTGCCGCATCGGCATCCACGTTGAGCGGCCCCGACGGCGTGAGGTAGTCGCCCACCGAGCGGGCTTGCGTGCCGATGCAGAATGGCGGCATCAGCTCGTTGAAGAAGCCGTTGTAGTGGTCGGGCGCCACCAGCACCACCAACTCCGGCGAGAAGGCCTGCACCTGCTGCCGTGCCATGGCGATGGCGGCCTGCAACTCATGCTCGACCGCCGGCGCTACCGCATTGAGTCCCAGCAGCGGCGTGTGCGACATGCCGAGGAAGGCGCGTTCCATCATGTCTGCTCCGTCGACGGGATGGCACGGTCAAGCAGTGAGGCCAAGGCCTGCTCGAGCTCACGTTGTGCCTCGGCGGCATCGGCAGCAGCGTGATGGCGGCGCCAGGCCACGACACCATCAGGCCGCACGAGCAGCGCGCCGGCTTCATCGACCTCTCGCACGCCATGCCAGTTGCAGTAGGCGTCGTGCGCACCGGCCTGGCCGACGACCACGGTTCTCAAGAAAGGCAGTGCCAGCTTCTTTGCGGCATCCGCCCATGCCTGGCCGGCGATGCCGGTCACGAGCGAGAAGCGGCCCTTGCCCACCAGGTCCAGGGTTGAGACGCGGCGGCCATCGGCGCCCACCAGCCAGGCATGGGGCAGCTTGGCACCGGGCCGGGTCGTTGCCTGCACATAAAGCTGCGGGTCCCGCTTCCAGACTTCCTCGGCGGCATCCATGTCTGGCAGCACCGCTGCGGACACGCAACGCTGGTTCAGCTCGACGCCTTGCGCGTTGAACTCGGTGTTCTTCAGCTTCAAGGCCTCGGCCAACGCAGAGCGCCGGGCCACGCCCTCGGGTCCGGGATCGGCGAGCTTTTCGATGCCGGCCGCCACGGGGTCCGCCGCATCCGCATCGCGGAAGGTTCGGTTCAGCGGGGCATAGTCCAGCCTGGACTGGTTGGCGCGCTTGACGATCTGCGCACCCACCGGCGCACGCTCCAGCGTATAGGAGTCCAGCAGGCGCTCACCGGCGTGGCCCTTCACCACGAACGCCAGCTTCCACGCCAGGTTGAAGGCGTCCTGCATGCAAGTGTTCGAACCCAGACCGCTCGAAGGCGGATGGCGATGCACGGCGTCGCCGCCGCAGAGAACGCGTCCCTTCGAGTAGACCGGCGCATACGCCTGGTTCACGTACCAGACGGACGTGCTGTCGATCTCGATGTCCAGATTCGGATCCCCGACCAGGATGCGCACTCGGCGCCTGATCTCTTCGGGTGAAAAGTCGGGCTCGCCCTTGGCCATGTCGAAGCCCCAACCGGCGATCCATTGCTTCCACGGCTCGATGGCGCGCAGCAGCCCCATGCCGATCTCGCCGAACGCCGCATTGGACGTGACGATCCAGTAGAGGATGCTCGGCCGGTGGGCCACGTAGCGGGTCAGGTCGGCTCGAAACAGCACATAGGCTGTGGCAGCGCGGGCCAGCTGCCCCTCCAACTTCAGGCCGGCGTCGTCCATGACCTTGGACTTGGCGCCGTCGGCACCCACCAGGTAGCGCGCCCGCTGCGCGTACTCGCTGCCGCTCTTCAGGTCACGCAGCGACACGGTCACGCCGGTGGCGTCCTGCTCGTGCCCAAGGTACTCGGTGTTGAACGAGAAGACCGCGCCGCGTGCCGCCGCACGCTGAACCAGCAGCGGTTCCATCTTGTCCTGGGGCAGGTCCAGCATCGCGCAGGGGCTGCCCTGGAGGTAGTCGCCGATGCGTTCGTCACCGGTGCCCCAGGTGCGCAGGCGGGCAATTTCGGGTCCGGCCAGGCTGGTGGTGAAAAGGGTGTCGCCCATCCACTCCCAGGGCGTTGCATCGCGTCGTGCGTCCTGCTCCAGGCCAAGGTCACGAAGGACCTCCACGGCGCGCTGGTTGGTGATGTGCGCACGCGGTGAGTTGGCGGTCCAGTTGTAGCGGTTGACCACATGCACGCGTACGCCGTAGGTGGCCAGGGCCAGTGCGGTGGTGGCGCCCATGGGGCCGGTGCCCACCACAAGGACATCGGTGTCGAATTTCATTGCCTTCTCCTTTGCTGCGCCTGTCGTCACTTCACGGTGGCCTGGATAACCGCCCCATAGGCGTCGATGTCACGGCGCAACCGGGCTGCGAGTTCTGCGGGCTCGGCGGGATAGGGATCGCCGGAGAGGGCCAGCTTGTCCTTCATGGCAGGCTGCTTCAGTGCGGCGCTGAACTCGCGACTCAGCCGCTCCACGATCGGCTGCGGTGTTCCTGCCGGCGCGACCAACATGAGGTAGTTCGCGATGTCCAGCCCGGGGTAGCCGCTTTCTGCCAAGGTCGGCACGTTTGGCAGCAGCGGGTGGCGCTTTGCCCCGAGCGTGGCCAGCGGAACGAGCTTGCCGCTGCTGATGTATTGCTGCGCAAAGTGGACCGGCATCAGCATGGTCTGGATCTGTCCGCCCAACAGGTCTGTCGAAGCGGGCGCCAGTCCTTTGTAGGGGACGTCCATGAAGTCGCCTCCGGTTAGCTTGTTGAGCTGGTGCATGTGGATGAACCACGGACTGCCCGGCCCCATCGACCCGAAAGCAACTCCCTTGTCCTTGGCACGCGTCAGCTGGACCAGGTCCTTGACGTTGCGCGCCGGCACGCCGGGATGGACGACCAGTACCAGGGGAATCTGGATCAACCCGGACACGGGGACGAAGTCGCGCACCGCGTCGTAGGCCACCTTGGCGCCCAGGAGCTCGTTGCCCTTGGGCAGCTTGCCGATCGCCTGATTGATGGCGTGTGAGTCGGACACCACGCCCAGCGTGTATCCGTCGGCGGGTGCACGCGCGACAACCTCCGTGCCGATGACACTGGACGCGCCCGGGCGGTTGTCCACGACGATCACCTGCTTCAAGCCGGCTGCGACGACTTCGGCGGCGGCCCGCGCTGCGGAGTCGGCGTTGCCACCGGCAGGGTACGGAACAACGATGCGGATCGGCTGCTTGGCAGGCCACTCCTGTGCCCAGGACGGGCCGGCAGCAAGACTCAATGCAGCCATGGTCGAGAGGGCAAGAGAGGCACGTCGGGTGATGGTCATTTGGTCTCCAATGGAACGGTGGATCTGAAGCGGTTCGCAGTGCGCTGCGTATGCTTCGCAGTGTCCGAGCGAGGGTGGCCCGCGTATAGTTGGTGCACAGAGTGCACCGATCAGAGGCTGCCGAATGCGTATCGACACTGATCCGGAGGCTGCGAACTACCGCGAGGTGCGTGGGCTGAGCCGCGGGCTGGCCGTCCTGCGGGCTTTGAACACGATGCCCGGCGGCATCGGTGGCGTGGCCGAATTGGCGCGCGCCAGTGGCCTGCACCGCACCACGGTCAAGCGTCTGCTCGAGACCTTGAGGGCCGAAGGCCTGGTGCACCACAAGGACGAAGGCGCGTCCTACGCACTGGGCTTCGAGGTCAGGCGGCTGTCCGAGGGCTACGTCGGTGCCGAGTGGGTCGACCGCGTGGCTGCCCCAGCCATGCGCGAGCACCTGCGCGCCCTTTCATGGCCCAGCGACTTGGCTACGCCCGATGGCGGGTTCATGATCGTGCGGGAATCGACCCATCGCGTCAGCATGCTGTCCCAGCACCGCGCGACGATTGGCATCCGCATTCCGATGCTGGTCTCGTCGCTCGGCCGAGCATGGCTGACCTGGTGCGCGGACGAGGAGCGGGAAGCCACGCTCACGCTCTTGCGAAATCGCGCAGATGCGATCGGAGAGTTGGCGCGAGACGGCGCCTATGTGAAGCGAGTCGTTCGGGAAACCCGTCGGCGCGGATACGCTGTCAACAAGGGTGAATGGGCGGCCGAGGCCAGCGTTACGGCCATCGGATTTCCCGTGCGCATCGGGGAGCATGCGATCGGTGCCATCAACCTTGTTCTGCAAAACAACGTCGTCTCGGACCGCGAGATCGCAACGCGGTACGTGCCCTTGTTGCGCAGTCTCGCAGAGGAGATCTCCAAAGGCGCAGCGAGGTTGCCACGTGGTTAGCCACACTACGATTCAGGTCAAAGTCTAGGGCAAACCCTTTATCCTGAGGGACATCACAACCCGTCAACTTCCAGCGAGCTGCAACTTGAGCGGCCGCTATTTGCGAGCAAGGCGGCTGGCCGCTCATGGCCGGGACCGGAGATCCCTGGCCGCACAGGTAAGCTGACTCTCGACGAGATCAGTCCGAGATCTGAGGTAAGGCGCTTGGCGTGGAAGCGTCCGCCCAGAGATGCTGCCGAGTCGGTGAGCGCCTTGCCTCCAGGCCATCACCGAAGCACTCGAACCCGAGGGCACGACACCTTCCCCAGCGCGGCGGCCTCGATGCGGTGTAGAAGGCGCGCATCAGGCTCCCAGGAGCCGCCCCGAGCGACAAATCGCTGGGCAGCGTCGATGACGGGGCCGCCGGCAACCTCATCCGTGGGCCTTGAACGATCAAACCTCAAGTCCAGTGGGCGATTTGCTGGGTGTTCAGGCGCCCGAAAGAACCTCAAGCACCGCGTCGGCTTGATCGTGCGCATCAACCAGCACACCGCCACGCTCGACTGCGACGGCCAAAAGTGGCAGGTCGCCTTCGAACTCCTCCGATCGGGCTCCTGCTCGTCGCGGCACCGGATGAACCGCTGCCGCGAATCGCCCCCAAGCCCGCGGCGTGGAATTCCCGGCCCGCTCCACTATATGCAGTTTCAGCGACGTTCGGTCCGTCAACCTCCTTATGCGGGCTCGGACATCCCTTCTGCAATGCCCTGCGCGCGCGCCGCCATCGGCACGCCATAAAGTTCAGGGGCACTCCACACTCGAACAAGTCCAGGGCGCTTCGTCAACATCCGCGCGGCGGCATGGTCCCAATCTGACGGGTCCACGCTGCCGACAACCTTCACCACACTGTCGTCATCCTCCACGATCAACCACGTGGGCGCGAAGCGGCGCATGGCCCAAGTCGTGGGCCAACGCCAGCCTAGGAAGAGCAAGTAGCCAGTGATCCCCGCGCCAAAGCAGGTGAACGCGAACTGCTGCATCAACGAAGACCCGCTCGGTGCGATTAGCAAGAGGTAAATGGCCAGGGTGACACCTGCCCACAAACCGGATGTCGCACCCCCGGCTTCTCCATCCTCCACCAGCAGCGGGTACCTTCAACCAGCCTGTGGAGCGGTCGATCCGGCCGATCGCGTCGAACTCATCGAACCAAGACTGCCCGGTCACCGTGTCGCCCAACACCAGGCGCGCGTTGTGCTGCGTCCTACGGTGCGACTCCAGTGCTATCGCGGCGGCTGGATCGGTGCCGGGGTCAAAGTAGGTCTCTTGACCGCGCGGTGACTGGCCCCATGCGTGGACGGCCCGCTTGTACTTCTCATAGCCTGCAACGCTGCCATCGTCGTCGACAGTGAATGCCAGTTCGAGGCGACCGAGCCGGTCCGCGATCTGGTTGGCGTGATTGCGTGTGTTGTCGAAACCGAGGCAACTGACGCAGCCGGCGGCTGCGTCGACGTAGAGCCTCTGTTCGCTGTTGACGGTTACCGCGTTCATCGCGTGAGCTCCGAAACTACTTGCATACGGATGCCCCAATGAAGAATGCGTCGGCCTGTCGGCGCGACGCCCTACGGGACTTGGGGCCAACTTGTGGTGGCACCGGAGATGTCAGTCAACAGGGCCTTCCTGGTGGACCGCCAGGTCTTCGGCGACAGCGGCGTCGCCGGGGCTCGACCCGCCACGCGAACGCGCGGGACGGGCGTGGTGGCTGAAGTCCCAGCCGCAGTCGCGGCAGCGGTACCAGATGAGTTGGCCCATGGCGCCCAGCAGCACCCCACGGCCGGGGCACATCGGGCAGGGCGGCAATGACAGTCTTGCCATGCCCTATACCAGCCCGCGTTCGGCCATCGACACCGCGTGTTCGCCGGCGACGATGAGGTGGTCCATCACGCGAACATCGACCATGGACAGAGAGGCCTTCAGCGTCTGCGTCAGATACTCGTCGGCACGACTCGGTTCAGCATGGCCACTGGGATGGTTGTGGCAGAAGACGACCGCGGCTGCATTGCGGGCCAGGGCGCCCTTGACCACTTCGCGCGGGTACACCGAGGTCTGGGTGAGCGTGCCGCTGAAGTGCCGCACGGCCTCGATCAGCGCGTGTTGCGCGGTCAGATACAGCACGACGAAGACCTCGTGCTCCAGGCCGGCGCAGTACAGGCGCAGCCAGTCGCGAACCACCTGCGGCGAGTCCATGATCGGGCCGGCCTGCATTCGGGCGCGAAGGTCGCGCATCAGCAGTTCGCGGGCGACGCAAAGCTTGCGGGCGAGCGGATCGCTCCGCACGGGTGTTGTGCCGTAGCAGGCCTCGCCGTCGCAGGCGTGGCGTGCGGCGCCGCCGTCGGTCGGTGGTGAGAGCAGTTCTCTCTCCAGGTCCGCACGCGAGAGGCTGGACATGTCCATGGCGTTCTCCTTCAGGAGTGTGAAGCAGGAACGCCTTTCCCGGAGCGGGAACAAGGTTCCCGCTGGGAATGCGCAGCACTTCGGGCTGCGCGGTGGTGAGGGCAGGTGACGACTGCGACGCCGGCCTGGCCGGGGTGCACTCCGAGATGGAATGCAAAGAGCCCTGGCAGTGTCACGCGAGCGTTGGTGGCGGGCAATGCCTGGCGGCGCGGGCGCCACGTCAAATCGCCAGCACTTGGCCGATGTTTCGTGGGTCGGCGTCGGCCTTCACATTCCAGCCGATGCGCCTGACGATGCTTGGCAGACACAGCGAAGTTGGTGATGCGGCCGACCTGTGAATCCGGTGTCACTACAGCGCGAGCGCATTGACAGCCAGGAAAACTTTGCATCTGGGCGTGGACGGCCGAGCGCAAGGCCCCGAAAACCGATCAAGATGCGCGGGCACGACGCTGATTCGCCACCCCATGATTCGCCTTGGCCACCAGATTCGACTGACCCGCCGTGAGGTCGAACGCTTCAATCGGATCACCGCCATCGAGCCGGTGGACGTTCGAACGCTCCAAGACCTGGATGCCTATGTCGCGCGCTGCAAGGCGCACTACTGGGGCGTGTCCCGTGACACGCAGTTCCTGCATTGGTTGATCGACCGGGAGGTGCAGCAGTGCCGCCAGGCAGCCTGATCCACCAAGAGAAACGCCCGGCCCGCCGAAGGGTGTACCGGGCGTTGAAAGTCGTCGTCAGCCAATAGCAGGCTCGGCCATCGACTGCGGGAACCATGCGTCGAAGGCCTGGGCACCACTGACCGTGGAGCCTTGCAGCAGGGCGGTCGCAGCGTCCCGGTTGAGCACGGGCTCAAGATCGCCGTAGTCGTCGTACTCGGTGCGGAACGAGGTGTACAGGTCGAGGTCGTTGTCGTCGAGTTCGGCCCCGATTACCGATGTGGCTTCGATGCTGTCGAACACGCCGTCGAAGAGTACCGAGCCGGGCAACTCCGCGTTGGGTACCGGCGCAACGGCGGCCACCGAATTGCGGACTGAGCGGTAGCTGCCGCCCTGGTCGTTGTACTCGGCCGTCGCGGTGAGGGTGATCCGAAGCGACTGCAGCCACGAGTGCCGCAAGAACAGACCAGCCAGGAAGGCGCCTGCCCAGGACTGCTGAAGGCTGTCGTAGGCGCGCTCGGCGTCCCGGAAGGCCTGGATGACGTCTCTGCCGGCGTCGGTCAGCGTGATCGAACCATCGGTACCGACAAGGTGGTCGGCGCCTTTGGGTGCGTGGGTATCACTCATGGGTGTGTCCTTCTTCTGCGGTGGTTTCCTTCCGAGAAAACCACCGCTTTGGGGTGGAGGTGGGCCAGCAAGGGCGCCCACCAAAGAGGGTGTTCGCAGACCTGATGCCAGTCACCACGGCCGTCGTTGTCGCTGACGTGAACTTCGATGCATTGCTCGGAGACGAGCATGTCGCGCAGCAGTGCGTCGTCACGTATGCCGGAGCGTGTCGCCAGTATGTTCAGGTGCGACAGGTCGATGGCGTAGGACACCCCCGACTCGAACACCTGCCGGTACTCCTGCCAGCTCGACACCAGCAAGGGGGCACCGTTGGAGGGGTATTGCCCTTCGATGCCCACCGGGCAGCCGAACAGATCGGCGCAGCGCCTGGCGTTGTCGATCACTCGCGCCATGGAGGCTTCGGCTCGCAGCCCTGGGTGGGCCGTGTACGCCGGCGCGGCCAGGCGCTGGCTGATGCGCGCTGCCTGTCGGAACCAGTCGCCGTGGGTGTCATAGCCCGACAGGTTCGCCAGACGGTGCTGGCGCAGAACCCGGACGTTGGCATGCAGTCGAAACTGGGTGTCTGCAAACGCGGCCCACAGTCGATCCGCCAGATCTTCGGTGAGGACGCCGTAGCTCTGCGGCACGAGTTGGACATGGGCCGTGGACAGGCGACCGAACATCGGCTCTGTCGCGGCACTGGCCATCTGCCGTGCCGCCTCTTCGTGGCGGAACCCCGGCCAGCACGCGAGCGAAAGGTTGGCTGTCGGCAGCTTCACAGCGTCGTCTCCACGCAATCGGAGTCGATGAAATACACCATGTGTTCAATGCGCACGGTAGCTGCGCTGCAGTCGAAGATGACTTTGCCAGAGGCGCCTTCACCATCTTCCCAACCGCCGTGCAGCAGCTCGAGGGCTTCGTCCACGAAGTCTCGCAAGGCCCGTTCGATCGGGACTTCTTCTTCGGCGACGAACTGCTGCCACTCGCCGTCCAGGAACTGGCTTCGCTGGGCGAGCACGGTGATGATCGCGGACTCGTCCAGGGCAGGCCCTTCGGCGATCTCGAACGCCAGGCTCTCAATGCCGCCCGAGTCGCCCACGCCAGCGTAGGTCACCGTCGCGCTGTACACGCCGCGCTGCGCAAGGGCGGCCAGCAGGATCGGCTTGTTTCGCGCGAGCACGGAGTTCTCGTCCAGGCTGGGGGGTGCTGGCGGGGCTTCGGTTCCTTCGATGAGGGATATGGTTGCCTGTGAGGTCATTGCTGTTCTCCTTTGCAATGGAAGAGGGGCATGACTTCCCGCATCGGGGCAGACGCGCCCCTCGGGGTGGTGGTAACTCGATCCCTTGCAGTGCCGGCTCAGGCGGCTTCCTTCAGGGGTGTCAACCGCTGCTCCAGCGGTGTGGCGTCGCCGATCTGCAGGGCCGTGCAGGCCTGCAGCACGGTGGGTTGCGCCGCGACGTCGATGTCGTCCACGATCTCCACTCGCGCGAGCACGGTGCCGTGTGGGGAACGGACCTCCATCTCGCCTGCGCCGGCCGTCCAGGTGGCCTCGACCACGTAGTCGGCCTGGCGGGGCAGGCGGTCGAGCACCAGCTGGGCGCCGGTATCGAACGACTCGGTTGTGACGGTATCGGTGAGATCGCCGTACTCGCGGTCGTAGAAGTTGACCTTGTAGGTCGACGCGGCAGATCGGGCGCTGGGACCTTCGGCATGCAACGCGATGGCACGCAGGGTTTCTTCGGCAGAAGCCATGGCGGTTCCTCTCGTGGGAATGGCGGCCCACCAGAGGCAGGTCGTGGGTTCGGGGATTGGCGCGGACCGGCGGGTACGCGCGGTGATCAGAGGCCACGCAAGGTGCCTCGCAACGGATGGGGGAGAAGGTCGGGCGACCCACGCGCCACCGGGTGGTGGGCGTGGGCCTTCGACGATCCAGGCAGTTCAGCGTGCGCTTCACTGCCCAAGCCAGCCGTCCAAAATGGACAACGCAGCGCTTCGGTTCAAGCGGCCTTGTTGGCGACTTGGGACCTGGGAGAACCTGGGCCAGCGGTGTCTGACGAGGTGGCCAATTCGTCGAAGTTCGACTTCGCTTGCGCGAGTTCACCTTGTCGCTTGAGCTGGCGCACCTGGGACATTGCCGGTTCACGGGCAGTCTCCGGCAGAAACTCGACGGCGAGGTCGGCGCCTTGCCGAAGCTCGCGACGCAGTGCGCGGGGTGCTCTCACGAACAGCCCGAGGCAAAGCCAGCGGACGAACTGGCCGACCCGCTTGTTGCGCGCCTGGCGTGCCTTGTGGCTGCGCTGCGATTCCTTGCAGCACAGGTACAGCGCCAGGTGGCTGCGTTTCATCTCCGGGTCGGCATCGAGCTGGGACAGCACCTCCGCGGCGATCGTGGCGTCGTGGCCGACGCGCCGGTAGAAGGTGACCCAGGCTTTCTCTTCCTCGAACTCGACGCCGAAGCGTTTGGCACGACGACGGGCTCTCTCAGGTTTCTCAGGGGACATGGTGTTGGCTCCGGTGACAGAGGGAACACCCATCCCCAGCGGGGAGACGGTGAACTCCCCGAGGGTTGCAAAGGCATGTGGCACTGGTACGCTGACCAGCCCACATGGACAAGGCCCCACGATGCTTCGTGCAGGCAACGCGCTACGGTTCACGCCCGACGAAATCGAGGAGTTCCGATCGCTCGGACTCGACTTCGACGGGGCGCGAACACAGGACGATGTCGAACAGGCGCTGGCCGCATGGGCCGGCACGCTTGTCGTCGAGCGTCCTGATCTGCTGGACAAGATCGTCTCGGAAATGGCGAAGGTGAAGGGCGTGAAGCCCCCGGCACGTCTGACCACGGTGGTCAGCGACGCCCCTTCTGCCGGTTCTCCTCGGCAATCTTGATCCAGCGGTCGGCGATCTCGTCCAGGTAGAGCAGATCGTCGGGCTCGATCTCGCCCGACTTGCGCAGTCGGGCGATCACTTCCTTGACCACTTGCGGATCGTCCCTGGCGAGTTGAATCACCAGGGCAGCCACGCGCTTGCGGTAGAGACTGATCAGCATGACCCATCTCCGTCGGCGCGATTCTCGACAGCCTTGTGCGCTTGCCCGAGAGCAGACGGCGGAGGCCTCATCAGCGCCGCGATGGGCGGCGCAGACAGTATCCGGGCACGCCCGGAACCACCCAGCAACACCCCGACAGGGCGCAGCACTCTCGTCACATGAACTGCGAACATGGTGTTCTCCTTCAGCGAATGAAAGGGAACACCCGTCCCGGCGGGGAACTCGGGGTTCCCCGTTCGGCATGCTCCAGCCGGTGGGGGCGGAGCGGCTCGGTGGCAATGAGCCACGGTGTTCAGCCCGAGGACCGAACGAATCACACGGCCATGGAGATGGCCAGACCAGAGCGACGTCCGGTCACTGCAAGGCAGGTAACGACTGCGACGCCAGCGAGCTGGACTTCAGGAGGCCAAGGCCTCGGGTGAAGGCTGTGCAGGCGCGATGCCCACGGGTAGCACTGACAGTCTCGCTGCGGCATCGGCGCAGCGCAAGGTGGGCCAGTCGTGCTCGCGTCGATGCCACCCGCAGTGCCATCAAGGACGAGGCGCAATCGGGTGGCGTAGGCGTGCTGCGCTCAGCGCGAAGTACTTCCCGGCAGCGGCGGCACGCGGGCCGTCTTTGACATGAGGCCCGATACTGGATAGCTTTGAGGTGTCCAGATTCGGGGATTCCTCAGGAGCGCTCTTGCTGCAGCCTCGGCCTCCACTTTGGTGCACACCATCGGGACTGCGATTCCGAGCGCGCCCGCGTCGAGCAACGGCTTTGCAAGAGATGGCGAGTTTGACGCGATGCGTGCCATGGGAACGGTATCCGTCCCTGCCGTGGCGGCGATCATGGCGTGTGCGGAGGGGAGATCGATGGGTCCGTGCTCCATATCGATCAGTAGTAGATCGAAGCCTGCGCGCGCCATGATCTGCGCCACCTGTGCACTTGGAACCGTCTATATCGCGCCGAAGCTCGGCTTGCCCGCTGCCAGGAGGTCCTTGACTCTGTTCAGTGACATGAGAGAACTCCTTTGGGGGTGGCAGATCGCGCCTATCGTGGCGCAGGCGGCAAGCGCGGCAGCGTAGTATCCCAGCCGACGCTCAGCGAGTTGATGTGGGGTGCACGAGTGACGATGAGGACTCGTGCAAGAGTTGGTCGCCGGCCGAGGATCGCGTGATCACATTAGGGCCCTGCTGGCGCGGATCACTATTTGGGCATTCAGATGCAGTTTCGGAACAGGGCTCGTACGGGCGACGATCAACGCCATGGGGCGGTCAGACGCGACGCGATCGACGGCGCGCCGTCTGCCGCGTGGCTGGAGGCGCAGCAGGCGTTCTCGGAGCAAAGGCCAGCCGCACCAGGACCGGCTGTGGTGATTGTCCGCAAGGGCAGGGCGTTGGTTGCAGCGGCGCCGGTCGCCGAAGCCGCGCCGGATCAATCCGGACCTCCAGCGGAGAAGGTGGCACGCGTGTTCAGGGTCGTATTGGCTGGGGGCCTTTCAGCCAGTTCTGTTCCGCCCGACCTCAACCGCTACGGCCCACAGTCGCCGGGGGAGGGAACCGGTGTCGGACGCAAGCGACGATTCGATGCCGAGAAACGCCCGGGGCCGGTGCTGCGGACCGTGCCTGTCGCGCCTGTTCAGGCCAGGCAGCTTGGCCAATCCGAACCTTCAACTCACAGAGTTCCGGTTCTCCATCCATTGGCGGAACTGCGCAGGATGCTGGCCCGAGTCGATGCCGTGATTGACGACATCAGACGGGCGCGTGCTTTCCGGTTTGTCGAGGAGAACTCGGCGGGCAGCTGGGAGGGGCTCTCGGGCGCTACGACTGCAGTTCAAGAGCAGCTCGACCGACTCGCCGCGCGGTCACCTGGCCGGGGCGCCTGAGCCGTGCACGGTCCTGAGAGCTGAGTTTTCCCGTAGGCGCACCTGTTGGCGACCTTGACGCGCACGCCGGCGGCCGGCGCGTGCGCGCTACCATCGTCATGGAGCACGGGTTTCCCGGGCTCTCCTGCTTTTCCTCCCTGAGCAGGAGCGTGGCCGTGATGACAGCGGTCAGGCTTCCCCGGCTTTACCGCTGGGGCGTTCTCTATTGGCTCGCGTGCGGGGGCGCACAAGAAGAAAGTCGCACGGCTGACGCGCGAGCACGATGCCTAACGGTGGATCTGCGGCGGGGTGTCGGTGAACTACCACGCGCTCAACGACTTCCGCAGCGGCGGCGGCAACGACGCGGTATTGGACGAAGTGCTCAGCGACAACGTGGCCGCGCTGGCGGCGGTGGGGGCCATCACGCTGGAGCGCGTGGCGCAGGACGGCATGCGCGTGCGTGCCGACGCAGGCGCGGCCTCGTTCGGCCGACGGGCCAGCCTGGAGGAACATCATGCCGAGGCACGCGAACTGGTGCAAGCGCTGAAGACGCAGGCACAGGTGGACCCGGGTCAGGCCAGCCGGCGCGCGCAGGCAGCCCGGCTGCGCGCGGCTCAGGAGCGCGAGCAGCGCATTGCCGACGCCCTGGCGCGACTGCCCGAACTGGAAGCGGCCAAGCGGCGCAATGGCGACAAGCCCGAGGACGCGCGCACCAGCACCACCGACGCCGATGCGAGCAACATGAAGATGGGTGACGGCGGGTTCCGTCCGGCCTACAACGTGCAGTTCGCAACCGACTGCGCCAGCCAGGTGATCGTGGGCGTGGATGCCGTCACCGCAGGCAGCGACATGGCGCAGGTGGCTCCCATGGTGGTGCAGGTCGAGCAGCGCCTGGGGCAGCCGCCCGAGCAGTGGCTGATCGACGGCGGCTTCCCCGCGCATGTGCAGATCGACGCGGTGGCGGGCAAGACAGAGCTGTATGCGCCCGTGCCCAAGCCCAAGGCGCGCAAGGGCAAGGACGGCGATGAGCCACCCGCACCGGGGAGCGAGTTCGAGCCCAGGCCGGGCGACAGCGAAGCGGTCGCGCAGTGGCGCCAGCGCATGGGCAGCGACGCGGCACGCGAGATCTACAAGGACCGCGCGGCCGCCGCTGAATGCGTCAACGCGCAGGCCCGAAACCGGGGGCTGTTGCGCATGCCGGTGCGCAGTCTGGCCAAGGTCAGGTGCGTGGTGCGGCTGTACGCGCTGACCCACAACCTGATGCGCATGGCCACCCTCGCACCGCAGTTGATCGGCTGGGGCACAGCTGTGTGCGTGCCGGCCGCGAGCCCCGCGTGAGGCGCGCAACATGGCCGAACACCGCCCAGCAATGCCCATACAGGCCCTCACGCGCTCGGACAACAGCTGCGCGTCGTGACGGCCTTGATCAGCCATCGACCGTCGCGTTCCGCCATCCGTCAACCACTGTCAGCCGAGAGGTGAAAGCTTCTCAGCCTCTGAGTCCCTCGACCTGCCGAGGATGAAGTCCTTCAGCGCCTGGGCCAGTGGTGTCAATCGCTCGCCACAGATACCGATCCACCGCGCCATCTCGAGCGCGGGATGTGCCACCCTCGTCAGGTGGGCAAGGGAGTTGCTCGGTTGGCCGCGCTGGTGGCCCGGGTGCGCAACGATGTCCCGGAGGCCCCGTTGATCGTTGTGAGTGCCATCGTCGGCGCGGCGCCTGTTCCTGCCAATGGCTTTTCATTGTTTGTGCCATTCGCAGCCGCGCACACGCTGCCTAGACTGCGACGCAACCAAGACCGGTACGCCATGCAGCGATCGGCAGTGCTCGCCAAGGAGACGCCATGGAACCGTATCGATCGAAAGGCCCACCACAAGCCGCGATGCTGCTTGAGGTGCTGGGAGTGACGCTGCGTTTCGGTGGCGTCGTGGCGCTCGACGGCGTGTCGTTCAACGTGGCGCAAGGCCAGATCTGCGGCCTGATCGGTCCGAACGGCGCCGGCAAGACCTCGCTGTTCAACTGCCTGTCGCGTCTCTATGCGTGTCAGGACGGTGAGATCCGCTTCGAGGGCCAGCCCTTGACTCCGCTGCCGCGACACCGCCTGGCCGGCAAGGGGATCGGCCGCACGTTCCAGAACCTGGCGTTGTTTCGCAGTCTCACGGTGCGGCAGAACATCCGCATGGGCACCCAGTGCCGCAGGCGCACCGGCTTCCTGGCGCACGCGCTCAGGCTGCCGGCGGTGGCGCGCGAGGAGACCCTGCACCGGCAGCGAACCGACGAAATGATTGAGCTGCTGGGTCTGGGCGACGTCGCCGATGTGGTGGTGACAGAGCTGCCATTCGGCACGCAAAAGCGGGTCGAGCTGGCGCGCGCGCTGGCGGCCTCGCCGAAGCTGCTGCTGCTGGATGAACCGGCGTGCGGGCTCAACCACCGCGAGGTCGAGCAACTCGGCACGCTGATACGCGATCTGCGCCGGCGCTTCGACCTGACGGTGCTGCTGGTGGAGCACCACATCGGACTGGTGATGGCACTGGCCGACAAGATCGTGGTGCTGGACTTCGGCCGCAAGATTGCCGAAGGTGTGCCGGCCGTCGTGCGCCACGACCCCGTGGTGGTCAAGGCCTATCTGGGAACGGCAGCATGAGCTCTCCGCTGCTCGACGTTCGCGGGCTGCAGGCGGGTTATGGCGCGACCCGTGTGCTGTTCGGCATCGACCTGCAGGTCGCCCCGGGCTCGATCACTGCGCTGCTGGGCGCCAACGGCGCCGGCAAGACGACGACTCTGCGGGCGCTGTGCGGGCTGATCCGCTGCCAGGGCCAGATCACGCTGGACGGCCAGCGCATCGACGGCATGGCCACCGAAGAGGTCGTGCGGCGCGGCGTTGCGCATGTGCCGGACGGTCGCGGCACGTTCACCGGGCTGACCACCGAAGAGAACCTGCGCATGGGCGCCGTCACGCGCCGCGACAAGGCCTGCGTGCGCGAGGACCTGGAGAGCTTCTATGGCTACTTTCCGCGGCTCAAGGAGCGGCGCAACCAGCAGGCGGGAACGCTGTCCGGGGGCGAGCAGCAGATGCTGGCCATCGCGCGTGCGCTGATGCTTCGGCCCCGGCTGCTGCTGATGGACGAACCCTCGTTCGGCCTGGCGCCGCTGATGGTGCAGGACATCTTTCGCATCATGCGGCGCATCCGCGAAGACCAGAACGTCGCCATCCTGCTGGTCGAGCAGAACGCGGCGCTGGCACTCGAGCTGGCCGACACGGCCTACCTGCTGGAGACCGGCCGTATCGTTCTCAGCGGGACGGCCGCCGAGGTGCGCAGCAACGATGCGATCCGCGCGGCCTATCTCGGCGCAGAGGTGGCTGCGGCATGAACGCCTTCGTGTCGCAACTGCTGGCGGGTCTGGCCACCGGCGGCATCTACGCCAGCCTGGCCCTGGCCCTGGTGGTGATCTATCGCAGCACGCACCACATCAACTTTGCACAGGGCGAGATGGCGATGTTCTCCACCTTCATCGCTGCGCTGCTGATCGAGGCCGGCTGGCCCTACTGGGCTGCCTTCTTCGCCACGCTGGTGATCGCTTTTGCGATGGGCGCTGTCACCGAAGCGCTGCTGATCCGGCGCCTCCGTACGGCGCCGGTGCTTTCCATCGTTGTGGTCTTCGTCGCGCTGCTGGTCATTCTTCACAGCCTCGCCGGCTGGTTGTTCGGGTATGCGATCCGCTCTTTTCCGAGTCCCTTCGCGGAGACCTCCTGGTATGGCGGCAGTCTGCTGTCGCCGCATCAGGTCGGGGCCATTGCCGTCACCTTCCTGATGCTGGCACTGGTGTACGTGTTCTTCCGGTTTTCAGCGCTGGGCCTGTGCATGCGCGCGACGGCGGAGAACCCGGTGTCGAGCCGGCTCGTCGGGGTGCGCGTCAACCGCATGCTGGCCTTGGGCTGGGGCCTGGCGGGCGCCATCGGCGCCGTCGCCGGGATGATGATTGCGCCGGTCGTCTTTCTCGACGTGCACATGATGTCGGGCGTGCTGCTCTACGCGTTTGCGGCGGCCGTGCTGGGTGGTGTCGGCAGTGCACCGGGCGCGGTCGCCGGCGGCTTCATCGTCGGGGTGCTCGAGAACATGCTGGGCACCTATGTGGTGGGCTCCGAGCTCAAGTTGTCGGTCGCCCTGGTGCTGATCATCGGCGTGCTCGTCGTGCGCCCGGACGGCTTGTTCGGCAAGGCCGTGGTGGTGCGGGTATGAGCGCGCATGGCCGCTCCGAACGCTTGTACCGCTGCGTGCAGTGCGCCGGGTTGGTCCCGTGAGCATGCGAAGCCGAGGCTTCATCGCCGCCGGGCTGCTCGCGGCCTGCGTGCTGCCATTCATGCTGCCCAGCTACATGCTGTTCCAGCTGACGATGGTGATGGCCTACGCGCTGGCGCTGCTGGGGCTGAACCTGCTGACCGGGTTCAACGGCCAGATCTCGCTGGGTCACGGTGCCTTCTTCGCGCTGGGCGCGTACGCCGCGGCGATGCTGATCGAGCTTGCGGGTTGGCCCTATTGGGCAACGCTTCCGGCCGCGGCTCTGCTGGGGGGTGGCGTCGGCTACCTGTTCGGGCGGCCCGCGCTCAAGCTCGATGGTGTCTATCTGGCGCTCGCCACGTTCGCGCTCGGCGTGGTAACGCCGCAACTGCTGAAGTACAAGGGGCTGGAGCCGTGGACCGGTGGTTCCCAGGGCATCGTGCTGGACAAGCCCGACGCGCCCTTCGGCCTGCCCCTGGACGCCGACCAATGGCTGTATTTCTTTGGCCTGGCGGTGGTGCTGCTGATGTTCCTCGTCGCACACAACCTGCTGCGTGGTGCCATCGGCCAGAGTCTGATCGCGGTGCGCGACCACCCGATTGCGGCCGAGGCCATGGGTATCGACAAGGCGCGGGTCAAGAGCATCACCTTCGGCATCTCGGCGCTGTACACCAGCGTCGGCGGCGCGCTCTCGGCGGTGGCCGTGCAATTCGTGGCGCCCGACAGCTTCACGGTCTTCCTGTCGATCTCGCTGCTGGTGGGCGCCGTGGTCGGCGGCCTGTCGTCGTTGTCGGGCGCGCTGTACGGCGCGGTCTTCATCCAGTTCGTACCGGCCTTCGCCGAGCAGGTGTCCAAGGCCGCGCCCTGGGCCGTTTACGGCGCCATCCTGCTCGTACTGATGCTGGTGTGGCCAAGCGGCGTGGCCGGCGGCGTCGCACGCCTGCAGTCCTGGATCACCACAAGGAGCAACTCATGATCAAACCCCTCGTCTTCGGCCTGGCCTTCACGCTGGCGCTGGCCTGCGGCAGCGCCGCTGCGCAGAAGAAGTACGACCCCGGGGCATCGGACACCGAGATCCGCATCGGCCAGACCATGCCCTACAGCGGCCCGGCATCGATCTACGGTGAGGTGGGCAAGACCCAGGCCGCCTACTTCAAGATGGTCAACGAACACGGTGGCATCAACGGCCGTCAGATCAAGTTCCTGAGCCTGGACGACGGCTACTCGCCGCCCAAGACGGTGGAAGGCGTGCGCAAGCTGGTGGAGCAGGAGCAGGTGCTGCTGCTGTACGGCATGTTCGGCACGGCCACCAACACGGCCGTGCACCGCTACGTCAACGCCAGGAAAGTGCCGCACCTGCTGCTGCTGACGGGCGCGTCGAAGTGGAACGACGCGGCAAAGAACCCGTGGAGCATGAGCTTCTTCCCGGACTACCCTTCCGAGGCACGGGTCTATGCGCGCAGCATCCTCGAGACCAAGCCGAACGCGAAGATTGCCGTGCTGTACCAGAACGACGACTACGGGCGCGACTACCTGCAGGGCTTCAAACAAGGGCTGGGCGCGAAGGCGAAGGCCATGATCGTTGCCGAGGCCTCGTACGAGGTGACCGATCCCACGGTCGACTCGCAGCTGGTGCAGCTGCAGGCCTCTGGTGCGGACGTGCTGGTCAGCTTCAGCACCGCCAAGGCCGCGATCCAGACGCTGCGCAAGGTGCACAGCAGCGGCTGGAAGCCCACCCACTACATGGCGCAGGGCGCGGCGCTGATCGGTGCGGTGTTCAATCCGGCCGGGCCCGAGAAGGCCATCGGGGTGATCTCGACGGCCTACGCAAAAGACCCCAACGACAAGCAGTGGGAAGCCGACGCGGCCTACCTGGACTGGCTGGCCTTCATGAAGAAGTACCGGCCCGACGGCGACCTGCGCCTGGGCTCCAACGTCTACGCCTACTCCAGCGCGCGGCTGATGGTGGACATCCTGCGCGCCTGCGGCGACAACCTGACGCGCGAAAACGTGCTGAGGCACGCGGCTTCGATCAAGGCCGTTCAACTGCCGATGTTCCTGCCCGGTGTCGTCGTCAGCAGCAGTCCGCAGGACTACCGGCTGATCAAGTCGCTGCAGCCCGTCACCTTTGATGGCAAGCGCTGGAACAAGCTGGGCGACTTCCTCACCATCTTCTGAGAGAACTGTCGCATGCATCCCGTTTTCAAGACGCTGCGGCTGCCGGTGATTGCCGCGCCGCTGTTCATCATCAGCACGCCGCGCCTGGTGATTGCGCAATGCAAGGCCGGCATCGTCGGCTCCATGCCGGCACTCAATGCCCGCCCGCCCGCGTTGCTGGACGACTGGCTGGCCGAGATCGTCGAGACCCTGGCGGCGCACGACCGCCAGCATCCGCAAGCGCCGGCTGCGCCGTTTGCGATCAACCAGATCGTCCACAAGAGCAACGACCGGCTGGACCACGACATGGCGGTGTGCGCCAAGTACAAGGTGCCCATCGTCATCACATCGCTGGGCGCACGGCCCGAGATCAACGCAGCCGTGCATGCATGGGGCGGTGTCGTGCTGCACGACGTGATCGACGACCGCTTTGCCCGCAAGGCGGTGGACAAGGGCGCCGACGGCCTGGTCGCGGTGGCCGCGGGGGCGGGTGGCCACGCCGGCACCACGAGCCCATTCGCGCTGGTGCAGGAGATCCGCCGCTGGTTCCAAGGCCCGCTGGCCCTGAGCGGCGCCATCGCATCGGGCGACGCGGTGCTGGCGGCACTGGCCGCGGGTGCGGACTTCGGCTACATCGGCTCGGCCTTCATCGCCACCGAAGAGGCACGTGCCGACGACGCCTACAAACAGATGATCGTCGGCAGCACCAGCCGCGACATCGTCTATTCCAATCTGTTCACCGGCGTACACGGCAACTACCTGCGCGGTTCGATCGACGCCGCCGGGCTCGACCCCGATGCGCTGCCGCAAAGCGACGCGAGCACGATGAACTTCGGCAGCGACCGCAAGAAACCGTGGAAGGACATCTGGGGCTGCGGGCAGGGCATCGGTGTCGTCGACGCCGTGCTGCCGGCGGGTGATCTCGTGGCACGCCTGCAGCGTGAGTTCCGCGCGGCCCGCGAACGCCTGAGACTGGAGATGTCGGCATGCAGCTGACGCAAGGACTGCATCGCGCGCGCCAGCAGCGCCCGCACGATGTCGCCACGGTGTTCGGCGCCCGGCGCACGCCGTTCTCGGTGCTCGTGGACCGTGTCGCGCGGCTGGCCGGTGCGTTTGCGCAGCAGGGCATTTCGGCGGGCGAACGCATCGTGCTGCTGGCCCACAACAGCGACCGTTATGTCGAGGGGCTGCTCGCGGCCTGGTGGTTGGGCGCGGTGGCCTGCCCGCTGAACACGCGCTGGAGCGCGCCCGAGATCGCGTATGCACTCAACGACTGCGGCACGCGCCTGTTGGTCATCGACGATGCCTTCGTGCCGATGCTGGCCGAGCTGGGTGCGCTGCTGCCTGGTTTGTGCCCGGTCGTGCACGCCGGTGAGCAGCCGGCACCTGCCGGGCTGCTGGCGTGGGAGGAACTGATCGCCGGCGCCGAGCCGCTGGAAGACACCCGCGCGAGCGGCGATGCGTTGGCCACCATCCTGTACACCGGCGGCACCACCGGCAAGCCCAAGGGCGTGATGCTGTCGCACGCCAACTTCTGGGTCTCGGCGGTGGCGCGCATGGCGGAGGTGCCGAACCCGGAGGACGGCGTGGCCCTGCTCGTGGCGCCGCTGTTCCACGTTGCCGGCCTCGGCCGCGTGGTGTCGCAGATCGTCACCGGCTCGACCTGCGTGCTCTTGCCGACGTTTCGCGCCGAGACTGTGCTGGCGACCTTGCAGAAGGAGCGTGTCACCGACGTGGTGCTGGTGCCGAGCATGTTGCAGATGCTGGTCGACCACCCGCAGTTCGCGATGCACGATCTGCGCCATCTGGGCCGCATCGTCCACGGTGCATCGCCGATCTCGCCGGCGCTGCTGGAACGGGCCATGAAGGCGTTGCCGCACTGCGGCTTCCTCAGCGCGTACGGCATGACAGAAACCGCGGCCACCGCGTGCAGCAACGGGCCGTACCGCTGGCGCGAAGGCGTGCCGCCGGCCGCGCACGAACTGGCCGCAGGGCGTGCGTGTTACGGCAACGAAGTGCGCGTGGTCGATGCTGATGGCCGCGAGGCGCCGTGCGGCACGGTGGGCGAGATCGTGGTCCGCGGCGCCAACGTCATGCGCGGCTACTGGAACCGGCCCGAGGAGACCCGCGCGGCCTTGCGCGAGGGCTGGCTGCACACCGGCGACGGTGGCTTCATCGACGCCGCTGGCTACGTGTACATCGTCGATCGGCTCAAGGACATGATCATCAGCGGCGGCGAGAACGTCTATTCCGCGGAGGTCGAGGCCGCACTGTCGAGCCAGCCCGCGGTGGCCGCTTGTGCCGTCATCGGCACCCCGAGCGCGACCTGGGGTGAAGCGGTGCACGCCGTGGTGGTGCTCAGGCCCGGTGCTGCGGTGAGCGAAGAGGCCTTGCGCACGCATTGCCGCAGCCGCCTGGCCGGCTACAAATGCCCAAAGACCATCGAGTTCCGCGAAGCGCTGCCCTTGTCGCCGGCGGGCAAGGTGCTGAAGACCGTGCTGCGCGAACCGTTCTGGAGCGGCAGCGCGCATCAGGTCAGTTGACCGCATCGCGGGGCCGACGACCGAGTTCATTGGCTTCCAAGGACAACCCCAGGAGACAAACCATGCAACTGACCGCATTGCGCCGCTATGCATACCTCACACTCATTGCCACCTGCGCAGGCTCGTTCGTCGCGTGCGGGGGCGACGACGATGCCGAAGACCCTGGGATCGGCGTGCGCCTGAGCAGCACCGACGCGGATGGCGCGCCTTTCCCCAGCGATCGCCACACGGTCGCCGACGCCTCGCAGATATCGCAACGCAGGGTGGCGCTGCCGAAGCCGGACTGCGCCGTCTACGTCAGCGACTGCGTGGACATCGAGGTTCTGAACCAGCTCGACGGGTTTTCGATCTCCCCGCGATTCACCGTGCCCTTCGACACCGACATCGACCCGAACAGCGTCGACAGCAACAGCGTCTTCGTCGTCCGCGTCGGCGTGGCGGGCAGTGAGCGCATCGGCATCAACCAGGTCGTGTGGGACCCGCCCACCAAGACCCTGGCCTTCAAGAGCGACCAGACGCTGCAGGAGAGTTCGCGCTACATGCTCGTCGTCACCAACGGCGTGCGGGATGCGAGAGGCCAGGCGATCGGCCTCGGCCCCTGGTTGGACAGGTCGACCGGCCTGCCGCTGGGGCCGGAATCGCCCGGCGACAACGGCTATCGCGCGCAGCTGCGGACCGCGCTGCAGGCACTGCCCGCGGGCGGCGCCCGTCCCGTCGCGGCAAGCCTGTTCAGCACGCAGAGCGTGTCGGCGGACCTGGTGAAGATCAACAAGTCGATCAAGCAGTCGACCCCTCAACCCATCGACTTCATGATTGGCCGCAGTGACAGCACCGCCGTGCGTGCCCTGTTCGACGTGGGGTCGCTGGCAAACATCCAGTTCCGACAACAGACCGGTACCGCGCCGGTCTACACGGACAGCAATGTGCAACTCTCGATGCTCTCGGTGGTGCCGGGCAGTGTGCGCCAAGTGGCCTATGGGCAGTTCAAGTCGCCGCATTACCTGGTGCGCGGCGAATACATCCCGCCGACGGGAACACTGACCGGCACGCCGACGGTGCAGGGCGAGAAGCGCCTGATCGTGCAGGTGGTCATCCCTGAGGGGGCAAGGCCGGCCGGCGGATGGCCGACGGTGATCTACGGGCATGGTTTCGGCAGCAACCTGCATGAGGGCTCAGTCTCTTCCGTGCTCGCCTCGCAGGGCCTGGCCACGGTGATGATCAATGTGGTCGGCCACGGCGGGGGCGAACTCGGCACGCTCAACGTGCAGCGCACGGCGGGCCCGGTGGTCGTCGTTCCGGCGGGGGGGCGCGGCATCGACCAGAACAGTGACGGCTTGATCGCCGCGACCGAGGGCAGCACCGCCGCAGTGCCCAGAGCGCTGCTGGCGGCCAACGACGGTTTGCGCCAGACGGTGGTGGACCTGATGCAACTGGTGCGCCAGATCGAGGCGGGGGTTGATGTCGACGGCGACGGAAGCGTCGACCTCGACGGCTCGCGCATCTACTACACCGGGCAATCGTTCGGCGGCATCTACGGCACCATGCTTCTCGGCGTCGAGCCCGCGTTGAAGGCCGGAGTTCCCAACGTTGCGGGTGCCTCGCTGATCGAGGTCACGCGCCTGGGCTCCTTCCGCCCGTTCTTCCGCGCACCTGGTCTGGCATCGCGCAAGCCCTCGCTGATCAATCTGCCGCCCTTGCCCGACTTGCCCGCGCCCTTCAACCTGCAGTTCAACGAAAACATTCCGCAGCGCGACCAGCGTCCTGTTGTCAACGGTGTGCCGGGTGCGATGGCCATCGCCAGGTTCTTCGACTGGAACGAGTGGGCTGCGCAGTCGGGCAGCGCGTTGGGCTACGCCCGCCTGATCCGCAAGGAGCCCCTGGCCGGCAGTCAGCCCAAGCCGATCATCTTCATGTTCGCCAAGGGCGACGTGACGATGCCGAATCCGACCTCCAGTGCGATCGTGCGGGCCGGCGATTTTGCGGACCGGGTCAGCTATTTCCGCAACGATCTCGCCTACGCGGCCAACCCTGCTATCCAGAAGAACTCGCATGTGTACATGACGGCCGTTCTTGACCCGGCGGGGCGTGACCATGCGCTCATGGCGCAGCGCCAGATCGCGGCCTTCTTTGCCAGCAACGGCACCTCGATGATCGACCCGGACGGCGCCGAGCCGTTCTTCGAAACGCCGATCGCGGGCCCCCTGCCCGAGGAGTTGAACTTCATCCCCTGACGCATACGCTTGGCAGAAACGCGGCGGCTGGTCTGCACCCGGCGCCAGGGTGCAAAGCGCTCGGGGTGCAGGCCGCCGTCCGTGGATTCGCCGTGCAGGATGAGCGGCTACGATCGGCGAGACGCCACGCTCGATCTGCAATGCCCTTCACCCACCACACGGTCGCGATCCAGCAGATGCAGATGCTGCTGCAGGGCGCGCGCCAGCAGGGCATCGACGTGCAGCCGCTGCTGGCGCAGGCTGGCATCTCGCCGCTGCTGCTCGAGTCGCCCCTGGCCCGTGTGTCGCAGCAGCAATTCGCCGCGTTGCTGCGCATCGTGCGCCGAACGCTGCGCGACGAACTGTGGGGACTCACCAGCAGGCGGCTTCGTCCCGGCAGCTTCGGCCAGTGCATGAAGATCGCCTCGGACTGCGCCACGCTGGGCGAGGCGCTGCGCGCCGGTTTTGCCTTCTTCGACCTGCTGCTCGACGACTTCGTCGCGCGCTTGTCGGTCGAGGACGACATGGCGCGCATCCGCTTCATGCTGCGGCGACCCAGCGATGCGCGGCTGGAGTACGCCATCAAGGCCTTCATGCTGTTCACATTCGGCTCGGCCTCCTGGCTGGTGGCCCGACGCATCCCGCTGCTGGGTCTGGACTACACCCCGGGCATGCAATCCACAGAGACCTCGCGTGTGTTCCAGGCGCCGATACGCCATGGCCAGCCGCACATGGGCATGGCGTTCGAGGCGCATTGGCTGGACCTGCCGGTCGTGCAATCGCCGCGGAGCCTGCGCGAGTTGTTGGCCGGCGCGCCGGCCAACCTGATTGTCAAGTACCGCGACACCAGCAGCCTCACCGACCGCATCCGCCGCCTCCTGCGCAAGCGACTGGGCGGCGATCTACCGTCCTTGGAGGACGTCAGTGACGCGCTGGCGGTGACCCCGCAGACCCTGCGCCGCCGCCTGCGCGAGGAGGGCCGCGGTTTCCAGCAGATCAAGGACGACCTGCGACGCGATGCGACCATCGAGTACCTGATGCAGACCAAGCTGCCGCTGATCGAGATCGCCAACCGCATCGGCTTCTCCGAGGCCAGCACTTTCCACCGCGCCTTCAAACACTGGACCGGCGTGGCACCGGGCGAATACCGGAGCTCACACTGGCACGTGGAGTAGGCAGCCACCGAACGGAACGGCATATCACTTTGGAGCTTCGTGCCATCGGCCATTGCAGCGCTGCCGCCTACGCTAGTGGCATGGACGCGATGACACCAGTTGCCTTCGACGCGGACTCCCGCAAGGCGTTCGAGGCGGTTCCGTTCACGCGGCTGCTGGGCGTGCGTCGCGAGTTCTCCCGCGATGGCAAGGCGCGGTTCGTGCTTGAAGATCGCGCGGAGTTCGGCAACCAAATCGGTGCCGTGCACGGCGGCTTGGTGCTGACGCTGCTTGACGTAGCGATGGCCAGTGCCGCGGTGTCGTGCCGCAACTTCACACACACCGCTGTGACGCTGAACCTCAACTGCAGTTTCCTCGCACCGGGCCGTGGCACGCTGACGGCCGATGGTGAAGTGCTGGAACACGACGAGCACATTGCCTGCTGCCGTGCCACGGTGACCGACGGCAGCGCTCGCCTGGTCGCACAGAGCCTGGGCAGCTTCCGCTACTGGCTCTTTCCCTTGCAGCCCGATCCATCAGCAGACGAGCGAGGCTCTTCCTGACATTAGAAACGGCGCAGTTAAGCCTGCGCAGGAGAGACCCTGGCGCCGAAGGTCATGGAGTACGAGAGCCCGGGTCGCGCCCGGTTGACCCGCGAGCGGTCGGTCAGATCGATGTTGCCTTCGGCACCTTGCCCAGCGTCGCGCCCTTCCTGGCCAGCGGAAAGCCCAGCGCCCTGGCGGTGACTTCGGGCGCGCACTCGCCGCTGCTGCCCGATGTGTACAAAGTCGACCATCGCCACAGCGGTGTTCGATACGTCAGCCCACAGCAGCGCCACGTCGGCAAAGACCAGGCCATCCTCGCCGCGCGGCACGCGCTGTACGCCAGCGTGCCGGGTGGCGCTGCTGAGCTTGGACGCAATCCAGAGCGCGACGCGGTCGTCACAACACACACCGCAGAAAGCTGCGTGACTCAGGCGACAACTACCTTGACGTGCGCCGGATTGAAGAAGTGCAAACCGCAGCCACTCCCCTTGTCTCAGACTGTTGCGTGTTCAGCCGACCGGAGCCGGCTCTGACGACTGGCTCGATCCGCTGTAAGGGATGGCGGACGTCAGCCTGTCGGCATCGTCGTACCCGATGGGGCACCAACCTCAGCCGCCCAAATTACCAGGCGGGACTGCGGTTTCGTCAAGCAGGCAGCCCGCAATAGCCGCGGCAGGATCGAGCGCAAGTTGAAGCGGCGGTTGAGACGGTATTGAGCCTCGGCACTGGTTATGGTGGCCGCAAGTCAAGCCGGGGCCTCGCGCGGCCGCCGACGCGCCTTCCTCGAGGCTTGCCGTCACGCTGCCGGCCACCAGGCATCTGTTGCCCATGTGGCACCTCCGGGTCAGGCGAGGGCGGTGCGCAGAGCGTTGTCGAGATCCGTCCAGAGATCGTTCACATCTTCGATGCCAACGCTCAGCCGCAGCAGCGATGGCGGCAGATGGCCTTGACCAGGGATCGTGGCGCGGCGCTCCATCGTCGACTCGACCGCGCCCAGGCTGGTGGCATGGCGGATCAGCCCGACGGTCCTGCACACGGCATCGGCAACCGTGGCGCCGCCCCGCGTATCGAACGAGATGATGCTTCCGTAGCCCTTGAGCACGCGCTTGGCCGTTGCATGGGTCGGGTGTGAGGCCAGGCCAGGATAGCGGACCAGTTCAACCGCCGGGTGCGCTGCCAGCCGCTCGGCCAGAACCATCGCCGACTGCTGCGCCCGCTGCAGGCGCAGTGCCATGGTTCTTGCACCTCGAACAGCCAGAAAGCACTCCAGCGTGCCCGGCGTCGCGCCCGTCAACTCGCGCGATTTCTTCAGGGCATGCCAGAACGCCTCGTCCTTCGTCGTCGCCACGCCCGCCAGCAGGTCGGAATGCCCGCCGATGAACTTGGTGGCCGACTGCAATGACACCGTTGCACCGAAGTCCAGCGGGCGCTGGTTCAAGGGCGTCGCGAACGTGTTGTCCACGGCCAGGATCGCCCCGGGCCTGCGCGGCGCCGCGCAGATGGCTTCCAGATCTGCGACACCGAGCAGCGGATTGGAAGGCGACTCCAGCCACACCAGGTCGGCGGCCTTGGCGGCATCGATCCAGCCGGCGGTGTCGTGCAAGGCAACGCGTTGAACGGACCATCGGCCCCGTTCTCCCCCCGCGGCGGCCAGCCCGGCCACCCCTTGATAGCAATCGTCGGGCAGCACCACGCGGGAACCCGCAGGCAGTTGATCGAAGACGGCGGAGATGGCCGCCATGCCCGATGAAAAAGCGAGCGCTTTGCCCGATTCCAGCCCTCCCACCAACTCCTCGAGGGCCTCCCAGGTCGGCGTGCCGTCGTCGCGCGCGTAATCGCGTCCCTTGCCAAGGATGAAGTTGGATGCCGGAACCAGCGGCACGTTCAGGGGAGCGCCTGGCTCCGAGGCGCGGCCGGCCGTCACAAGCCACGATTCCGGGCTCAGGTCGTTGGAATGTCGGGTCATGTTCAGGTCCTGTCGAAGTTGATGGTTGCTGCCGGGTTGGTGGGGTCGCACATGGGTCGATCAATATGCCGAGCCATGCATCAGGTCGTGCTCGCCAGCTTGAGCCCGACGATTCCGGCGACGATCAGGCCGAGGCACACCAAGCGCCCCGCCGTGGCGGGCTCGCCGAAGAGCAGCATGCCGAGGATCGCGGTGCCCACGGCACCCACACCCACCCAGACGGCATAGGAAGTCCCGACGGGCAGCGTCTTCATGGCAATGCCCAGCAACACGACGCTGACCACCATGGCGGCCAGCGTGAAGACACTGGGCCACGGACGCGTGAACCCTTGTGTGTATTTGAGTCCGATGGCCCATCCCACTTCGAGCAGGCCAGCCACCACCAACAGAACCCATGCCAATGCGTCTTCCTCTCGATGTGCCGTGGTCAACGGTCGGCCGGAGCCGGTATCTGCCCCGTCGACACGCCGCCTTCACGCGTTGCCAGCGGGTGGGCGATGCCGCCGTCGCCATAGCTGCGCAGTACCTGGGCGATGGTGACCTGGTAGCCGTCGAGCCACCGCCCCTGCCTCTGCTTCGCCGCCAGATGGGTCGGATGCTGGACGAGCTGCTGCAGGCCCTCGAGGCTTGCCCAGTAGTAGACGTTGCAGATCAAGCCCGTGGTCGGGTTCTCCCAACTCTCCTCGCCCAGATAGCCGGGGCAGGATTTGGCGATCTGCGCAATCACCTGGTCAAGCGCGTGAAACGCATCGTCGAACTCGCGCTTGGCGAACGTGAAGGTGGCGGTGTACATGGGCGAGGTGGAAGTGGATCGTTCGGTCAGTCAGGGCTGCGCATCCGCGATGCCAGTTCGGCATGGCCTCGCTCGCCAAGGACCTGCGCGGCGGCGAGCCGGTCGCGCGCTTCCCTGTTCTGGCTGAGCTTGGACTTGCCTGTCAGCGACGTGATGGCGATTTCGATGCCGACGATGTGGCGCAACATTTCGTCGATGTACGCTGGCGTAGAGTCGGACATCTTCCAGGGCTTGGGCTCGGCCGCCTCGTGCCGCCGGGTCAGTCCCGCCACCAGTCCGCGCACGAAGCGCTCGTCGTCGCGCACGGTGAGCCTGCCATGCGCGTGGACCACCTCGTAGTTCCAGGTCGGCACCTGGCGGTGCGACTCGTGCTTGCTCGGATACCAGCTTGGAGAGATGTAGGCCTCGGTGGCTCGGAAGACCACCATCACCGAGGAATCGGTCGGGCAGCTCTGCCACACCGTGTTGGCTCGGGCCACATGGGCAGTCAAGGTGCCCTGCGGGCCGACGTCGGGATCGAACTCGAATGGAAGGTGGTCGGCATCGAGGCCGTCGCCGCCATGTGTCACCAGCATGCCGAGCGGATGCTCGCGGATGATCCGGTGGAGGACGGCCGGGTCGGCGACGGCAAAGTGGGGCGGGATGTACATAACGAGACGAAGAGCCTTTGTCGCAGTGGCTAACACGAGACTACCCCGCTGACCGGCACAATCGCAAGAGCCAGTATTGTGGAGTTTCAATGGGCCAGTCTCGAACGCCTGCTTCGTCTCGACACCCGGGCGCCACGGGCGCGGGCCGGAGGATCTATGACCTCCTGCGCGCCCAGATTGCCGACGGGACGCTGGCGCTCGGCGCCCGGGCGCCTTCCACCCGCGCACTGGCGGCCGAGCTTGGCGTGTCGCGCACCACGGTCACCGCGGTCTACGAGCAGTTGGCGGCGGAAGGATTCCTCGTCACATCCAGCGGACGCGCAGCGCGTGTGGCCAGCACGCTGGTGCCAGGCGCCCCGGCGGTCATCAAGCGCGGCAGCCGCCCTGCGGCAGCGCTCTCGCGCTTCGGGCGCCGCGTCGAGAAGATGGTTCTCTCGGCGCTGCCCGCAGCCGAGCCGGCCCCGATCGACTTCCTCTACGGTGCGATCGCCACGCGGGACTTTCCGGCGCTGGCGTGGCGGCGTGCCTACCTGGCGGCGCTGCTGAATCCGCCGCCACGGCTGTATTACGCACCGCCCGAGGGCGACATGTCGCTACGGCGCGCGCTGCAGGGTTACCTGGGGCGCGCGCGCGGCCTGCGTTGCGATGCCGAACAGATCGTCATCGTGCACGGCTCGCAACAGGCCATCGATCTGTGCGCGCGGGTCTTGCTGAATGCGGACGATGCCTTCGCGTTCGAGGAGCCGGGCTACCTGATGGCGCGGCGCTGCTTCGAGGCGACCGGAGCCAGGCTGTGGCCTGTGCCGGTCGACGCGCACGGCCTCGACATCGATCGCCTGCCGCACGACACCCGGGTGCGCCTAGTCTATGTGACGCCATCGCACCAGTTCCCGCTTGGCGCAACGCTGCCGATCATACGGCGGCAAGCGCTGCTGCGCTGGGCCAGGCTACAGCGAGCGTGGGTGATCGAAGACGACTACGACGGCGAGTTTCGCTACGGGCAGCGGCCCATCGACGCCCTGCAGTCGATCGACACCGAGGGCCGCGTGATCTATGTGGGAACGTTCTCCAAGGCCTTGTCACCGCAGATGCGGCTCGGCTACCTGGTGCTGCCGCCGACGCTGGTGACCGCCTTCCGTCAGGCCAAGCGGCTGACCGACCGCCATGCCCCTGTGCTGGAGCAGCGTGTGCTGGCCTCACTGATCGAGAGCGGCACCTACGAACGCCATGTTCGGCGCATCAGGCGCGAGAACGAACGTCGCCGCACGGCCTTGCTGGAGGCCATCGCCGAGCATCTGCCCGACGACACACGGGTGGAAGGTGCAGCCGCCGGTCTGCATGTCGTGGTGTGGTTTCCCACGCTCCCGCAGACAGCCGAGCTTGACGTTGTCGAGGCGGCGCGCCGACGGGGTGTGGGTGTACACCCGGTGTCGGGACTGTTTGCCCGATCAATGCCGCATCATGGCGCACGGCCCGCAGGCCTTGTGGTCGGCTACGCGAGCCTGACGGCCGAGCAGATTCGACTCGGCATCAGCGGGCTCTCCCAGGCGCTCGCGGATCTGTCGTTTCCGCCGGGACGTCGGTCGCGCTGACGATCCGTTCCTGGCAGGCGGCGCGACCGGCCTCTCGTCTCCGGAGGACTCCACGTGCACCTCGAAGTACAAAATTGGGATGGCCTGACGTCCACCACGGGCTATGCCACAACTCACGAAGGACTCGACCATGGTCGCCCGCATCGACGAAGAGATCACCTTCCGCAAACTCGAGGTTCTGGTGGCGTTCATGGAGGCGGGCAGCCTTGCACGCGCCGCGGAACGTCTCGGCATCAGCATCGTCAGTGTGCATCGCGCCTTGCACTCGCTCGAGGCCGGTGTGCGCTGCACACTGTTTCGTCTGGACGGACGCAACCTGCTGCCGACGGACGCGGCGCAGGCCTTGACCGACGTCGCGCACGAGGTGCTGCGCACGATGGCCGAAGGCATCCGGTCGACACGGCAGATGGCGGGCTATGCGGCGGATCGCATCCGTATCGGCTCGCTGTACTCGCTGACCAGCGGAACCGTGCCTGCATTGATCATGGGACTGAAACTGCGCAAGCCCGATATCCACACCGAACTGGTGCTGGGATCCAATGCGGACCTGCTGCTCAAGCTGCGCGACGGTTCGATCGATGCCGGACTGATGGGGCTTCCAGAGGGCGCGACCGACGTCGAATCGCAACTGCTGTTCGAGGACGATATCTTCTTTGCCGCGCCGGCGAAGTCGCCCCACGCTGCGCTCGAGGCCGTCGACCTGGGGGCGTGCATCGACGAACGCTTCGTGAGCCTGACCGAAGGCTTCGTCACCTATAGCCGGTTCGTCGAGGCATTTCACCTTGCAGGGTTCGAGCCCAATGTCGTCATCACCACAGGCGACATCTTTTCGCTGATGAATCTGGTGAGCGGTGGTATCGGCTGCACGCTACTCCCGGGGCGGGTGCGAGGTGTTCTTCCGCGCGATGTTCAACTGATTCCCCTTCAGCCGCGCTACCAGATGCGCCAGAAGATCACCCTCGCGTTCCTCCGAACGCGAGAACGTGACCCGAACCTGCTGTCGCTGCTGGCCGCGTGCCGTGGCTACACGGCGCAGATCGCCGCCACGCCCCATAGCGACTCACGGTTCGTCTGAGGCGCGACACGACAACCTTTCCGGAGAGCGTAAAGGTTTCCGGCGCAGGTTGATTGATGGGCTGCGGCGGCAGGCCTAAGGTTGCACCAACAACGACAACCTAGGGGACAGTGATGAAGACCTTCGATCCCGGCAGGCGCACACGCCTGGCGCTCTCACTTGCAGCCCTGCTCAGCGCGTTGGCGCCGCTGGCCACACACGCGCAGCAGGCTGCATGGCCTACCAAGCCGATCACGATCGTGGTGCCGTTCCCGGTGGGTGGCGGCACCGACGCGTTCGCGCGGCCGCTATCGGCACAGCTGACCAAGCAACTCGGAATTCAGGTGATCATCGACAACCGCGGCGGTGCGGGCGGCAACCTCGGCGCTGGCATCGCAGCCAAGGCGGCGCCCGACGGGTATACGTGGTTCATGGGCGCGGTGCACCACGCGATCGCGCCGTCGATCTATCCGAAGCTCGACTACAACCTGGCCACCGACTTCGTGCCGATCGCGATGATCGCGAGCGTTCCGCAGGTGATCGTGGTCAACCCGCAGAAAATCGCGGCCACCGACCTGAAAGGGCTGCTTGCGTACTTGAAGGCCAACCCGGGCAAGGTGACCTACGGCTCAGCGGGCAACGGCTCGTCGCACCACTTGGCCGGCGAGCTCTTCAAGGCGCAGACGCAGACTCTCATCACGCACATTCCCTATCGCGGCGCGGGGCCGGCGCTGCAGGACCTGATCGGCGGCCAGGTCGACATGATGTTCGATGGCCTCGGCTCGTCGGCCACGCACATCAAGAACGGCCGCCTGAAGGCCATCGCGGTGGCGGGCGACAAACGCGCACCCGGGTTCGCCGATGTTCCTACCACCACGGAAGCGGGCGTGCCGACCTACAAGGTTGCCACCTGGTACGGACTGTGGGCGCCCAAGGGCACGCCGCAGGCGGTGCTTGATCGCATGAGCACCGAGTTGCGCAACGCCTTGGCGTCAAAAGAGATCCAGACCGCGTGGGCCAACATTGGCGCCGAGCCGCCCACGCTGGCGGGCAAGGCGTTCGGAGACTTCGTCGCGGCTGAGACCAGGCGCTGGGCCGAGGTCGTCAAGGCCGGCAACATCAAGCTGGAGTGAACGCATTGGCCCGAGACTGGAACCAGCGCGCCCGCAGCCGCGAGCAGCGCCTGACACGCGTCGGCGCAGCACTGAACACGCGACTCACAGGCAAGCGCGTCGCTCATGGCGATGCGGTGGCGCTACTCGAAACGGTGCTCGAACCGGGCGACCGCGTCTGCCTCGAAGGCAACAACCAGAAGCAGGCCGACTTCCTGGCTCAGTCGCTGCTGCAGATGGACCCGCAGCGGGTGCATGGCCTGCACATGGTGCAGTCGGTGCTGGCGCTGCCGGAGCACCTGGACATCTTCGAGAACGGTATTGCCAGCCGGCTCGACTTCAGCTTCTCCGGCCCACAGGGCGCGCGGCTGGCCAAGCTGGTCTCGGCCGGCAGCATCGAGATTGGCGCCATCCACACCTACCTCGAACTGTTCGCCCGCTACTTCGTCGACCTGACACCCAAGGTGGCGCTGGTTGCTGCGCAGGCCGCTGATGCCGAGGGCAACCTCTATACCGGCCCGAACACCGAGGACACACCGGCCATCGTGGAAGCCACCGCGTTTTCCGGCGGCATCGTGATCGCGCAGGTCAACGAGTGGGTGGACGGCAAGTCGACCACGCTGCCACGCGTCGACATCCCGGCCGACTGGGTCGACTTCGTCGTGGTGGCGCCGCGGCCCAATTTCATCGAACCGCTGTTCACGCGCGACCCGGCGCAGATCAGCGAAATCCAGGTGCTGATGGCCATGATGGCCATCAAGGGGATCTATGCCGAGTACGGCGTGCAGCGCCTGAACCATGGCATCGGCTTCGACACCGCGGCGATCGAACTGCTGCTGCCGACCTACGCCGAGTCGCTCGGGCTGAAAGGCAAGATCTGCCGCCACTGGGCCCTGAACCCGCACCCGGCGCTGATCCCGGCGATCGAGGCGGGTTGGGTGGAATCGGTGCACTCCTTCGGCTCGGAGCTGGGCATGGAGGACTACATCCGCGCCCGCAGCGACGTGTTCTTCACCGGCCGCGATGGCAGCCTGCGAAGCAACCGCGCCTTCTGCCAGGCCGCCGGCCACTACGCCTGCGACCTGTTCATCGGCTCGACGCTGCAGATCGACCTCGACGGCAACAGCTCCACCGCCACGCTGGGTCGCATCTCCGGTTTCGGCGGCGCACCCAACATGGGGGCCGACGCGCGTGGGCGCCGCCATGCCAGCCCGGCGTGGCTGAAGGCCGGCCGCGAAGCGCGTGCGAACCGGAGCGGCGCCGCCGGCACGCCGCGCGGCCAGAAGCTGGTGGTGCAGATGGTCGAGACCTTTCGCGAGCACATGCAGCCCGCTTTTGTCGAGCGGCTCGACGCCTGGACGCTGCAGGGACAGGCGGGCATGGCCTTGCCGCCGATCATGATCTACGGCGAGGACGTGACCCACATCCTGACCGAGGAAGGCATCGCCAACCTGCTGCTGTGCCGCAGCGATGCCGAGCGCGAGCAGGCCATCCGCGGCGTCGCCGGCTACACGGCCGTGGGCCTAGGGCGCGACCGGCGCATGGTCGAGAACCTGCGCGATCGTGGCGTCATCCGTCGGCCCGAAGACATGGGCGTCGATCCGCGCCAGGCCACGCGCAACCTGCTGGCCGCGCGCAGCATGCGCGACCTGGTACGGGCTTCGGGCGGCCTCTACAGCCCGCCCAAGCGCTTCCGCAATTGGTAGTCCGGAGACCCGACATGAATGACATCCCCGCGGGCCTCGAAACCCTGGACTTCAGCTTTGCCGGCGAACGCCCGGCGGGCAGCTTTGCTCCCGTGCTGGTCGGCGTCGTTGGTTCGGGCAACCTCGAAGTGCTGATGGAGCCTGCTGCGGGCGCACACTGCGAGATCCACATCGAGACCTCGGCACGCGGCTTCGGCACGATCTGGGAGGCAGTGGTGCGCGACTTTCACCAGCGCCACCCAATGGGCGGCGTGCGTGTATCGGTCAACGACATGGGCGCGACGCCCGCAGTGGTCAGCCTGAGGCTGGACCAGGCCGTCCTGGAGTTGGCCCCATGACGTCCAACATCGCCGTGAGTTATGCCGAGTGCTCGGCACGCGAGCGCCTGGCACGCCTGGTCGATGCGGGCAGCTTCCACGAGTGGTTGCCGCCGGCCGAGCGCGTGACCAGCCCGCACCTGGCGCAACTCGGTGTGCCATCGGCGTTCGATGACGGCGTGGCGATCGGCCGCGCGACGCTGGCGGGTCGCCGCATCTTCATCGCCGCCCAGGAAGGCGAGTTCATGGGCGGTGGCGTCGGCGAGGTGCACGGCGCCAAGCTGGTCGGCCTGCTGCGGCGCGCGCTGCTGGGCCGCCCCGGTGAGCGTCCCGATGCGGTGCTGCTACTGGCTGAATCGGGCGGCGTGCGTTTGCATGAGGCCAATGCCGGCCTGATTGCCGTGTCCGAGGTGATGCGGGCGCTGCTTGATGTGCGAGCGGCCGGCATCCCGGTGGTGGTGCTGATCGGCGGCGCTAACGGCTGCTTCGGCGGCATGGGCATCGTGGCGCGCTGCGCCGACCGCGTCGTGATGAGCGACATCGGTCGCCTGGCGATGTCCGGCCCAGAGGTGATCGAGGCCTCGCATGGCGTCGACGAGTTCGATGCGCGTGACCGGGCCCTCGTGTGGCGCACCACTGGCGGCAAGCACCGCTGGCTCAGCGGCGATTGCGACGCGCTGGTGGAAGACGACGTGGCGGCGTTCCGGGCTGCGGCCATCGATGCGCTCGATGCGGCGGCTCCGGTGACGCTGCAACGCCTGGAGGCCGAGCACAGGCTGCTGGCGGCCCGACTGCGGCTGCTGCCCGACGCCGTGGAAGGCGACGAGGCCACGGCCTTGTGGAGGCTGCTCGGTGTCGCCGACGCTGCCGGCGTGCCCGACCTGGACGTCGATGCAGTGCGCGCACTGCGCACCACTTGAGGAGCCTGCGAATGGACTGGAACGCCCTGGCCACGGACTTGTTCGGCAGCGAGCACGGCATCGTGCAGACAGGCAACCTGCTGCTCGGCACGGCGCACATCGACGGCGAGCCGATCTCGGTGATCGGCACCACGAACCACGCGCCGATCGGCGTGCGGCTCGCGCTGGCCCAGGCACGCGCCGTGCTCGATACGGTCGCGCAGCATGCCGGTCGGGCCATCCTGCTGCTGATTGACACGCAAGGGCAGCAACTCCGCCGACGCGACGAGTTGCTGGGTATCAATCGCGCGATGGCCCACCTCGGCATGTGCATCGATCTGGCGCGCCGCCGCGGACACCGGGTGCTGGGGCTCGTGTATGACCAGGCCTTGTCCGGCGGCTTCATCACGTCCGGACTGATTGCCGATGCGTGCGACGCGCTGCCCGAAGCCGAGATCCGGGTGATGCGCATCCCGGCGATGGCCCGGGTCACGAAGCTCCCCGAAGCGATGCTGAGCGCGCTGTCGCAGTCCAACCCGGTTTTCGCGCCCGGTGTCGCCAACTACGTGGCCATGGGCGGTGTCCGAGCGCTTTGGAAGGGTGACTTGGCCGCCGCACTGTGTGACGCCCTGACCCATGCGCCAATCGAAGACCGGCGGGCGCTGGATGGTGCGGAGCGGGGCGGGCGCCGGCTGGCGGCGAGTGTGGTTCAGCGCGTGCTCGCCGCGCCCTGAAGGGGCTGGCCATGGTGCCCCTGCATAGACACCAGATCGCCTGGCTCAGCGAAGCCGGCTGGCGCAGGCTGGAAGAACGCGACTGGGACGCTACTGCGCGCGACTGCATCGCCCGCTGGGCCACCATGCGGCTGCCGCTCGTCGTGACACGACAGGCGGACACCGCCAGCGACCGTTTGATTGCACTCGGCTTGCCGGCCCCTGCCCGATGGGGGCACCGGCGCCTGGCCCTCACCGTCCCGCGCAGCGACGTGCTGTACTTCGACGAGTTTCCGGTCGCTGAAAAGGCGCTCGGCTTGTTGCCGGTTCCGGCGCGCCCGGCATGGCGCAGTCTCTGCGCCGACCTGAAGGCGGCGCAGGCCAATGCACGCGTCTACGGCAGCTACGGATGGCAACTGCTGAGCGGGTTCGCTCATGTGCACGCCGGCTCCGACATCGACCTCTGGTTGCCGGTGTCGAACGCGGATCAGGCCGACAGGGTGGCCGCTTGCCTGCACGGCGCTTCAGCTGATCTGCCACGTGTGGACGGCGAGTTGATGTTCGACGACGGTGCTGCCGTGGCTTGGCGCGAGTGGCGGGCCTGGCGCGCCGGGCAAGTGAAGTCGCTGCTGGTCAAGACCATCGCCGGCCATTCGTTGGTGCACGCTCGGTGCTGGCAGGGCGCTTCAGCGGTGGCAGAGGCCGCGTGATGCAAAGCAGCGTTGCCAGGGTGCCGGCAGGTTGCGACCCTGCGCAGGCTCGCGCCCTGTTGGCACCCGGAGCCATTGGCCGCGCCGCCACGCTTGCACTCCATGACGAGCTGGCCCTTTCACCCAAGCCGGGCCTGGTCACGCTCGTCGACTGCGGCAGCCACCATGACATGGACGGCCACACCTTCATGTGCAGCTTGTTCGCACTGCGCGGCTACTTCGCGGGCATCGCGCGGCTGGGAGAAATGCGTGCGCCGTTCGAGGCACTCGAGCGCTGTGGCATTGAGGCCGAGGCCCGGATGCTCGCGGCCACCCACGGCGTCAACACGCACCGCGGCGCCATCTTCACGCTCGGGTTGCTGTGCGCGGCGGCGGGCGCGGTGGTCCGCTCGGGTTGCCGCCCGAGTCCCGAGGTGCTGCGATACACGCTGCTGGAGTGCTGGGGCGATGCGCTCGCTGCGCGGGCCACCCGGCAGTCGGTCTTGCCGGGCGGCATCGCCGCGCGCCGACATGGCCTGCGCAGCGCTTCGGCGGAAGCGGCGTCGGGGTTTCCGGTTCTCTTCGAGACGGCTTTGCCGGCCATGCAGGCGGGTGCCGCACGCGGCCTGTCGCGGCACCAGGTGCTGCTGGATACGCTGTTCCATGTGATTGCGGTCCTGGACGACAGCAACCTCGCGCATCGCGGTGGGCTGGAAGGTCTCGGCCACGCCCAGCAAGCAGCACGTAACTTCCTTGCGGCCGGCGGTTCGGCGCGGCCGAACGGCGTTGCGGCAGCCTTGGCCATCGGCCGTGACTTCGTCAGTCGTCGCCTGTCGCCTGGAGGCGCCGCGGACACGCTGGCCGCCGTGTGCCTGGTCACACGTATCGGACTGCTGCGCGTTGCCTGACGAGCATGGGTTTCGCGATCGTCTTCTCCGGGCAGGGCATGCAGCATGCGGCCATGCTGCCGTGGCTGGCCGAGGATGCACTTGTGGAGCAAACGCGGCGTGCACTGGGCGTCGGCGATTGGCGATCCCCCCTCGACGATGCGGCCTGGGCCTCCTCCAATGTCAATGCCCAGGTGCTGCTGACGGGGATCGACCTCGCCGCCTGGACACAGTTGTCAGGGTCGCTGCCCGTTCCCGCGGCCGTGGCGGGCTACAGCGTCGGCGAGCTCGCGAGCTTCGCCGCCGCCGGCGCGCTCGATGCGAGCATGGCTGTCGTGCTTGCCGCTGCCCGTGCGCGTGCGATGAACCGCTGCGCCGAGGCGACGCCGGGAGGTTTGCTCGCCGTCAGTGGCATGGCGGCGGCGCAAATCGAGCGGCTCTGCACTGTTTCAGGCACAGCGATCGCGATCGATATCGGCAGCCACGCCGTCGTATTGGGTGGGCCGCACGCGGCCTTGGACTCGGCAAACCGAGCCGCCCAGGCAGCGGGTGCGCAATGCACGCGTCTCAAGGTCAACGTGGCCTCGCACACGCCGTGGATGCTGGCGGCCGCCGATGAGTTCGCGCAAGTGCTGTCCTCGCTCGCGCTGCATGCGCCACAAGCGCCTCTGTTCAGCAACACCGGCGAACGCATCACGAGCGGCATCCAGGCCGCTCAAGCCTTGGTGCTGCAGATTTCGCAGACCGTGCGCTGGAGTACATGCATGGACCAGATTCACGCGCGGCGGGTCAGCTGTGTCCTCGAGATCGGACCTGGGGCAGCGCTTGCACGCATGTGGAGTCAGCGCTTTCCCGGTGTCCCAGCTCGGTCGGCCGATGAATTCCGGAGCAAGTCAGCGATCATCGATTGGGTACGACGCAGCTGCGTGGACTGAACATGAGCGAAGAGCGTTCGCGCCCGGAGTCGCAGGCCGTGCCAGGCGCCGCCTCGCGTGAGGATTCGGCCGCTTTCCACGGCGCGCTGTGCGCGATCTGACGAAGCCGTTGGCCAGTAGTCATCAAGCGGCGACGCGACCCGCCCTGTCCGCAAACAGACCGACGATCAACTGCCGCAGCCACCGATGCGCAGGGTCGGACTCGAAGCGACGGCTCCAATGGAGCGATACCTTGAACGTGCTGCCAGGAAGGTCGACCGGCAGCAGCGCGTAGCGGTCGGCGTCGACGAAGGCGCGCGCGATGTCCCGCGGCATCACCACGGCGAGGTCCGTGCGCGCGATGATCGCCGGCAGGGCCAGGAAGTGGGCGGACGTCAGCACCAGGCGGCTGTCGAGGTCCAGTTGCTGAAGGATGCGTAGGGTTTCCGAGTGGGAGCGCACAGCCACGTAGTCCATGCGGCGCAGGTCCTGCATCGACGTTGGCGCCTTGGTCGACGAGGCCAGCGGGTGCCCCGCGCGCACGACCACCGCGTAGCGGTCGTGTATCAGCTCGACCCGTTGGGTGCCGCTGATCGACGGCAGGAAGCCGAGCGCGAAGTGCAGGGCCCCGGTCTCGAGCGCATCGGCGATCTCCGCGTGCGGCAGCGGCGCGGTGTGGACCCGCATCCCGGGTGCGTCGCGGTGCAACGCCGCCATCAGTTCCGGCAGCAAACGGGCTTCCCCGATGTCGCTCATGTGCAGTCGCAAGGTCATCCTCGAAAGCGAAGGATCGAAGGCGCCGCCATCTTTCAGTGCGTCGTGGATGGCCCTCATGGCCGGCTGAACTACACCGGCAAGCCGCTCAGCCCGCAACGTGGGCCGCATGCGGCCATTGGCGCGCACGAACAGCGCGTCGCCGAGTGCCAGCCGCAGGCGCGTCAGTCCTTGGCTGGCAGCCGGCTGTGACAACCCCAACGCCTCGGCCGCGCGGCTGACGCTGCCAAGGCGGTACACGGCCTCGAACAGCCGCAGCAGGTTCATGTCCAGTCGACTGATATTCATCTGGTGGATTTAGCGAAAGTAAGTTCATTGTATTGATGCATGGAAGAACAGCCCGGACACTGCCAACGCAGGCAAGGAGCACCTATGGATCAACGCGTCGACTCGACCCTGGCGCAGGCACTGAGGAGTGGTGGAACCGTGACCGTGCGCGAAGCGGTCTACAGACTGCTGCGCGCGTTCGGGATCACCCACGTCTTCGGCAACCCGGGCTCAACCGAGCTTCCGCTGTTCATGGACTTCCCGGAGGATTTCCGTTACGTGCTCGGCCTGCAGGAGTGCGTGGTGGTGGGCATGGCCGACGGCTACGCACAGGCGACGCACAACGCGGCCTTCATCAACCTGCACTCGGCAGCGGGTGTCGGCCATGCGATGGGCAACATCTTCACAGCGTTTCGCAACCAGACGCCGCTGCTCATCACCGCCGGTCAGCAGGCGCGCTCGATCCTGCCGTTCGAGCCCTTCCTCGGCTCGACGCAGGCGCCCGAACTGGCGAGGCCGTACGTGAAGTGGAGTGTCGAGCCGGCACGGGCCGAGGACGTGCCGCTAGCGATCGCCCGCGCGTACTACATCGCGATGACACCGCCGCGCGGTCCGGTGCTGGTCTCGGTGCCCTCGGACGACTGGGGCATGCAGACCGTACCGGTCGATGCGCGGGCAGTCAGCCGCCAAATCCGGGCTGACCCTGATCTGCTCGCACGTATTGCGCACGACCTTGACCGCGCGCGCGCACCGGCCTTCGTGGTCGGCGCTGCCGTCGACCGTGATCGCGCGTGGGACGAGATCGTGCGGCTGGCCGAGCGCCACAGCGCACGCGTCTACGTGGCGCCCATGTCCGGCCGCTGCAGTTTCCCGGAGGACCATGCGCTATGGGCCGGCTTCCTGCCGGCCATGCGCGAGCGCATCGTAGAACGCCTGACGGGGCATGACCTCGTGTTCGCGGTGGGTGCGCCGGCGTTCACCTATCACGTCGAAGGGCAGGGGCCGCATCTGCCGGCGGGCGCTGAACTGGTGCAGCTGACCGACGATCCGCAGGTCGCGGCGCGCGCTCCGACGGGCACCTCGGTGATCAGCAGCATCCGCCTCGGCCTGCTGGACTTGCTGGCGTGCAGCACGCCCGGGCCGCGCGAGATGCCGCCGCGCCATGCGAAGCCGTCACGCCTGGCCGAGCCCGATCCCGGTGAGCGTCTGCCCGTGGCCTGGGTCCTGCAGATGCTGGACGATCTGCGCGGGCGCGACAGCATCGTGGTCGAAGAGGCGCCCAGCGCCCGCCCGATCATGCACGCGCACCTGCCGATCTATGAGTCGGAGACCTTCTACACGATGTGCAGCGGCGGGCTGGGCTATGGATTGCCGGCTGCCGTTGGCGTGGCGATGGGCAAGCCGGGCAAGCGTGTCATCGGCCTGATCGGCGACGGCTCGGCAATGTATGCCGTCCAGGCCTTGTGGAGCGCGGCGCAGATGGCCTTGCCGGTCACGATCGTGATCCTGAAGAACCGGCGCTATGCCGCGCTGCATGAGTTCGCCAGGATCTTTGGCTACCGCGCGGACGAGCCGATTCCGGGAACGGACTTGCCCGATCTGGACTTCGTGGCGCTCGCAGCCGCGCAGGGCGTTCGGGGCTTGCGCGTCGAGCGAGCCGAGCAATTGCGCCCTGCGCTGACGCAGGCAATGCAGACGAGCAAACCGTTGCTGGTCGAAGTTGAAGTGGCCTGAATCTCAAAACCCCATCACACCGCATCAGGAGACAAGCATGGGCACGATATCGATGTTGATCAACGGCGAGGCTCGCCAGGCCGGAAACGGTGCGACCTTCGATCGGCGCAATCCGCTCGACGGCTCGATCGCCACCACCGCGCCGGCCGCCACGACAGCCGACGCAAAGGCGGCCGTGGAAGCCGCGGCCGCCGCCTTTCCGGCCTGGTCCCGCACAGGCCCCGGCGAGCGTCGCGCCCTGCTGTTGAAGGCCGCGCAGGCCATCGAGGAGAAGACTCAGGCCCTGATGGCGGCCATGGCTGCTGAGACCGGCGCCGCGGCGCCCTGGGCCGGCTTCAACGTGCACCTTGCGGTGGGCATGCTGCAGGAAGCGGCCGGCATCACGACCCAGATCGGCGGCGAGGTCATCCCATCCGATGTTCCCGGCAGCCTCGCATTGGCCGTGCGTCGCCCTGCGGGCGTGGTGCTGGGCATCGCCCCCTGGAATGCGCCGGTGATTCTGGCGGTGCGAGCCATCGCCACGCCGCTGGCCTGCGGCAACACCGTGGTGTTCAAGGGGTCGGAAATGAGCCCCGCGACCCACGGACTGGTGGTCGAGGCGTTCAAGGATGCAGGCTTCCCGCCGGGCGTCGTCAACTTCGTGACCAATGCGCCGGCCGACGCAGCCGACGTGGTCGAGGCCATCGTCGCCCATCCGGCACTGCGCCGTGTGAACTTCACCGGCTCGACCCGCGTCGGCAAGCTGATTGCGCTGACGTGTGCGAAGCATCTGAAGCCGGTGGTGCTGGAACTCGGCGGCAAGGCGCCGCTGGTGGTGTTGGACGATGCCGATCTGGACGCAGCGGTCAACGGTGCGGCGTTCGGCGCCTTCGCCAACAGCGGACAGATCTGCATGAGCACGGAGCGCATCGTTGTCGACCGCCGCATCGCCGATGCCTTCGTCGACAAGCTCGCCGCCAAGGCCGCGAAGCTGCCGCTGGGTGATCCGCGCAAGGGCCCCGTGGTGCTGGGCTCGGTGGTCGACGCGAGTACCGTTGAGCGGTGCAATGCGCTGATCGACGATGCTCTGGCGAAGGGCGCCAAGCTGATGTGCGGCGGCAAAGCCGAGAACACGCTGATGCCGGCCACGCTGCTCGACCATGTGACGCCGCAGATGCGCATTTACCACGAGGAGAGTTTTGGTCCCGTCAAGCCCGTGGTGCGCGTGGATGGCGTGGACGAGGCGGTGCGCGTGGCCAACGACAACCCGTACGGGCTGTCTGCCGCGGTGTTCGGGCGCGACATCGCGCGCGCCTGGGAAGTGGCCAACCGCATCGACTCCGGCATCTGCCATATCAACGGCCCGACCGTGCACGACGAGGCGCAAATGCCCTTCGGCGGCGTGAAGGACTCGGGGCATGGCCGCTTCGGCGGCAGGGCCGGCATCGATGCCTTCACCGAACTGCGCTGGATCACGGTGCAGACCACCGAACGGCACTATCCGTTCTGATCGATCAGCGAGAGATCCAAAACAATGAAACTCCTGCTGAAGATCGCTGCGCTGTCGATCACCATCGCTTGCGGCGCCGCTGCAAATGCCCAGGATTGGCCGAAGCAGCCTGTCAAGCTCATCGTCAACTTCGCCCCCGGCGGCGCCGCGGACCAGCTGGCGCGGGTCATTGGTGTGCCGTTGCAAGAGGCTCTGGGCCAACCCGTGCTGGTCGAGAACAAGGGCGGTGCCGGCGGTAACCTCGGCGGCGAACTCGTCGCGAAGTCGCCTGCGGACGGCTACACGCTGCTGATGAGCTCGGGCGGTATGGTGTCGACCAACCCCCACCTCTACCCGAAGATGCCGTTCGACCCGGCGAAGGACCTCGTCGCAGTGGCCTCGGTGGCCCGGGTGCCGTTTTACCTGGTGGTGCGCGCCGACAGTCCCATCAAGGACTTCAAGGGGCTGATCGCCGACCTGAAGGCCCACCCCGGCAAGCGCAGCTTCGGTTCGCCCGGCAACGGCAGTGCACCGCACCTCGCTGCGGAGATGCTGAAGGTGCAGACGGGCACGACGGCCGTGCACCTGCCTTATCGCGGTGCGGCGCCGGCCCTGACGGACCTACTCGGCGGCCAGCTCGATTTCCTGTTCGATCCGGGCATCGCGATCCAGCACGTGAAGGCCGGCAAGCTGCGCATGCTGGCGGTGGCCAGCCTGAAGCGCTCGCCGCAGATGCCCGACGTTCCCACGCTCGACGAACTGGGTTTGAAGGGCTTTGATGCCGATGCGGTGTTCGGCCTGTACGCGCCTGCCGGCACGCCGGCATCCGTCGTCAAGCGTGTCAATGACGAAGTCAACCGCGCGCTCGCCACGGCGGCGGTCAAGTCGGGCATCGAGGCCATCGGCAACGTGCCGGAACCGCTGGCGCCGCAGGCCTTCGCGGCCCGCGGCGCGGCGGACTACAAGCGTTTCGGCGCCTTGATCAAGGAACGCGGCATTCGCACTGACTGATGCAACAGGCAGTTGCCGGGCCCTCGCCGGCCGAGCCACCGGCAAATTCCGAGCCCACGAGAAGGACAGACATGAACGAGACCACAGGGTCCGCCTCCGGCGTAGCGCCCGCCATCGAGGTCGATGTGCTGATTGCAGGCGGCGGCCCCTGCGGTCTGATGCTCGCCAACAAACTGGGTCGCTGAGGAATCCGCTGCCTGGCTGGACGTCGATGCAGTGCGCGCACTGCGCTGGCGAACATGCGTGGACCAGATTCATGCGCGGCGGGCCAGCTGTGTCCTTGAGATCGGGCCAGGGGCAGCCGTTGCGCGCCTGTGGAGTCAGCGCTTTCCAGACCTGCCCTCTCGCTCGGCCGACGAGTTCCGAAACGAATCGGCGATCGTCGAATGTGTGCGACGCAATTGCGGGGTCTGAAATCACTGCGAAGAGCGTTGTAAGCGCTCAATGGAGAACGCCCTTGCGGGCGCCTACGTTCCCACGTAGCTAGGCAAACGTGGCGACATGGTGTCAGACAATATGGGAGAGTTGGTGCGGCGGCTAGCGGTCGCGTGCAAACGCGACGGGCCGCTGCGAACCCTATGGGGACAACGTCTGAGACAGTGTCCGCGCCAGATCCTCTCGCAGATCGTCGACGCTCTCCAGGCCGATCGAGAAGCGCAGGAGGTGACCAGGGTAGCGCTGGCTGCCACTGCGAATGCTGCTCATGTCATACGGCATCACCAGACTCATCGGACCGCCCCAAGACAGACCAATGCCGAACAACTGGAGGCGGTCGCAGAAGTTGTCGACCTGCGCAAGGGTACATGATTCGTCGATGAGGATGGAGAAGAGGCCTGCCGCCGCACTGCAGTGGGTCTTCCAGTATTCGTGGCCCGGACAGGATTCGAGCGCGGGGTGGAGGACCTGGCGAATTCCCTCTTGCTTGGCCAGCCACGACGCAAGCGTTCGAGCGGTGGCGTCGTGCAGGTCATAGCGGGCCTTGATGGAGGCCAACCCCCGCAGCACCAGTTCCGCGTCGTTGGCGCCAACGCCCATACCGAGATCCAGGTAAGCCACCCGAAGCTTTGAATGCAATGCGTCGTCGTTGGTGATGATCGAGCCCATCAACACGTCAGCACCACCTGACGGGTACTTTGTCAACGCGTGGACACTGATGTCCACGCCCATCTCGAACGGAGCGAAGGCGACGCCCGCACCCCAGGTGTTATCGAGCGCAACCACCGTGCCGGCGTTCTTCGCGATCGCCACCAGAGCGCGAAGATCGGGAAACTCCATGGTGATCGATCCTGCCGCCTCCATCCAGACGAGCTTGGTGCGCGGCCCCAGCTTCGATTGCAGATCAGCGGTATCCAAGGGGTCGTAGCACCGATGCGTGATGCCCAAGGCAGAGAGTGTCGAGCGCGCATGGCGCAACGATGGTCCGTAGACGTTCGTTGGCAGGAGCACTTCGTCGCCGGCGGACAGCAAACCGAGGTTGACGACGGCGATGGCAGCCTGCCCACTCGGCCCCAACAGGCAGTGACGACCACCCTCGAGCGTACAAAGCCGCTGCTCAAGCGTGTAGGTTGTCGGCGTGCCGTACAGACCGTAGCTATAGCCGTCGCGCTGACCGAATGCCTTTGCACGTTCGCGCACCATCGCCGCAGTGTCAAACAGGACCGTCGATCCTTTGAACACTCCGGGCGGGACCGCCTTGTAGCCAGCCGGTGGGGCATAGTCGTGGTGGATCAGGCGGGTGCTGATGTCTTGGGCCATGGTTTGCTTGAATTGGTTGAGAGAGAACGACGCCGTCTCCGTGCCTTGTCGAACCAGGCGCCTACCGCGCGTCCGTGTCGAGCGCTTCGTTGTCCGTTAGCACTGCAGCAGTGACATCGTCGATGAATCGAGCCGGTGCCAACCGCCGGCGGTCGATGCTCAATTGGAAGACATCAAAGCGGTTGTAATAGCCGACGATGTCGTGGAACTGCTTTGGCTCAACGCATTCGTTCAGGTCGAACGTGGCATAGGCCAGGCCCTCCTCCTGATGCAGGGTATCGCCGACCAAGCCCCCGGTTGGATCGATGAACTGGGTGGCGGCACGCGGTGTGTGCTCCAGCACCTCTGCAGCGTCGGCATCCGCACCCTGCAGCAAATCGTCCAGCATGGTACGGTCCATGAAGCCCGCATTGAGGACACCGAACACCTTGGCTTCGAACGAATGGGCTCCCGCGCGGATTCGGTTGGCCGCGAGGTTGTCAAAGTTCTTGCCCGAGGCGGCGCCCGGCTTGCGCGTCGGCCAGATCGCTGGCCAGCACGAAATGTGGATCTGCTCTCCCTGCGCCGCGAGGGCGAAGCGCGCGAGTGGATTGGTGTTCTCGCCGCAGATCAGTGCACCGATCTTGCCGACGCGTGTATCGCTCACGCGCAGACCGTGACCATCGCCCGACGCCCACACCATCTTTTCGTAGAAGGTCGGCACCAGCTTGCGGTGGTGGTTCAGGATCGATCCATCGTCACCGATCAGCACATTGGTGTTCCAGATGCAGCCCACGCTCACCCGGGTGCTCTCGCTGAACCCGAGTGAGACGAACACGCCATGGCGCCGCGCGGCAGCGCGAATGCGGGCCATTTCGGGGCCATCCACCAGGATGCTGTTGGCCACCATCCGCGCGAAGCGCTCGTGGTTGTAGATCGGTGCCCACAGAGCGGCCCACACCGGAAACCCCGGCACGAAGGACTCGGGAAAGACGATCAGCTCCGCGCCTTGCGCCGCCGCTTCGTCGATCAGCGATATCGCCTTCTCGACGGTGGCCGACGCGTTCATGTAGATCGGTGCTGCGTGGGCGGCAGCCACCTTCACTCGAGGCAGGTTCATGGGCAGGTCCATTGGTATTCAGTGGGATCACGCAGAAGGTGCATCGGCTGGCATTCCGTGGGCAGCCGACCCGATTGCAGGCGGTCATGCCTCTCCTCGCGCGGGCGGGTGGTTCCGCCCGATCAGGTCCAACGCCGAGATCAGGTCTTCGACGCGCGGCAGCGCAAATGGCATCGTCATCACGACGCCGGCATGGAGCAGGCCGTCCGGTTCGACAAGGTAAAGGCCCGGCTCGGTGAAGATGGGCGGGTCCTCGATGGGTGCGCGCAGCCTCGCCTGCGAGGACGAGACGTACAAGCCCCAGTGGCGGCCGGTCTCGATGGGCAGGCCATAGCCGATCGGCAACTCCGCCAGCCGCCACTCTTCCCGGGTATGCGTGGCGCGTTCGAGCGAATCGGCGCTGATCGCGATGACCTGCACGCCACGGCGCGCGAACTCGTCGCGCAGGCGGGCCAATGAGGCCAGATAGGCACAGCACGTCGGGCAGTGATGGCCGCGGTAGAAGACGATCAGACTGAACCGATCCGGGGCGGTCCGCGCCAGATCGTAGCGGCCGCCGCCGAGCAGGGGAACCTGCAGCGGGGGCACCGCCTGGCGTGGCGTGGGACGGGTGTTCACCGCTGTGACCTCAGGCCTCGGTCGGGTGTTTGCGTTGCAGGAAAGACAGCATCCTGCGCTTGGCATCGATGTAGCCCGCCTGATCGGCCAGCCCCAGCCGGTCGCGCGGCTTGGGCAAATCGATCTCGACGATGTCGCCGATGGTCGCCGACGGGCCATTGGTCATCATCACGACCCGGTCCGAGAGCAGGATCGCCTCATCCACGTCATGCGTGACCATCACGACCGTGGTGCGGATGTGGTTGACGATCTTGTTGAGTTCGTCCTGCAGGCTGGCCCGTGTCAACGCGTCGAGGGCACCGAAGGGCTCGTCCAGCAGCAGCACCTTGGGCTCGATGGCCAGCGCACGTGCAATGCCCACGCGTTGCTTCATGCCGCCGGACACCTCGAAGGGCAGCTTGGCCGCGGCGTGGCCCAGGTGCACCATGTCGATGGCGCGTTCCACACGCGCCCGGTGCTGGGCCGTGCTCTCGCTGGCGAAAACGTTGGCGACACCGAGCATGACGTTGTCGAAGCAGGACAGCCACGGCAGCAAGGCATGGTTCTGAAACACCATCGAACGGTCGGGCCCGGGTGCGCGCACTTCGAGGCCGGCGCTCGTGATGGCGCCCGAGGTGGGAAGAACGAGGCCCGCTATGAGGTTCAGCAAGGTGCTCTTGCCGCAGCCGGAGTGTCCGAGCAGGCAGACGAACTCGCCGTCGCGCACTTCGAGGTTGACGCCGGACAGCGCGTGGAACGGCCCGCGTTGCGTGCCGAAGCTCATCGACACGTTTCGTACCGAGAGGCTGCTCATGCTCACTCCCGAAAGCTCAGCCGTCGCATGGCGAAGGCCAGCATCTGGTCGAGCACCAGGCCCACCGACCCGATCAGCAGGATGGCGACGATCATGCTGGCAATCTGCATGTTGTTCCATTCGTTCCAGACGAAGAAGCCCACGCCGCTTTGCCCGGCCACCATCTCTGCAGCCACGATCACGAGCCAGGCGATACCGATCGAAATGCGCATGCCGGTCAGGATCATCGGCACCGAGGCGGGCAGCACGATCTTGCGCAGACGCTTCCACGGCGACAAGCCCATGACACGGGCCACGTTGACCCAGTCGCTGCGCACGGTGGCGGCGCCGTGTGCCGTGTTGATCAACACCGGCCACAGGGCCGAGATGAAGATGATGAAGATCGCTGACACGCCGCTATCCTTGAAGGCGTAGAGCGCCAATGGCATCCAGGCCAGCGGCGAAATGGGCCGCAGCAGCTGGATGAAAGGGTCCAGCGCCTTGTTGAGCATCGGAACCAGGCCTACCGCAAAACCGATCGGCACCGCCACCAGCACGGCCAGCGAGTAGCCCAGCAGGACACGGCCGATGGACGCCAGCAAGTGCCATGCAATGCCCAGGTCGTTGTCGCCATGGCGCTCGAACGCCCTGGCACCCAGTTCAACGGCCCGGCGAAGCACTGCGCCGGGACCGGGAATGGCCGACACGGTCGCAGCCGCGGGGCCGGTCTGCCCCATCAGCCGCGCGTACTCGCTGTCCACGGCATTCGTCACGGTGGCCGCAGGTGCGGTGGCGACATGCCAGGCGACGATGAACGCCGCAGCGATCGCCAGGCTCAGCATCCAGGGGGCAGCACGGAGTTTCTTCATGTCAAGCCCGGCGCAGCGACTTGAGGTACTCCTCCGGCTTGCTGGAGTCGAACTCCTTGCCAAGCACCAGCTCCTTGCGGAAGCCGAGGGCGGGCGCGCTGGCCCCGCGCTCTTCCAGCAGCTTCTTCGCATCGGTTGCAAGCATCACCTGCCTGGCGATCGCCTTGTAGTCCACATCTTCCTTGATCATGTTCCAGCGGCGCATCTGCACCATCAGCCACACGGCCATGGAATAGTGGGGGAAGGGCTGGAAGTCGACCCGCTGCGGCACCGTCCGGACATTGCCCAGGCCATCGGCGAAGCGACCGGAGATCACCTGGTCGATCACGGCCTCCGGCTGGTTGAGGTACTGAGGCTGTGCCAGCACCTTGGCCATGCCCGCACGGTGCTCCAGCTTGGAGACATGCAGGCTGGCGCCGATGATGGCGCGGTAGACCGCCATGAAGGTGTTGGGGTGCTGCTGGATCCAGCTTTCCATCGCCGTGACCGAACAGCAGGGATGTCCCGGCCAGATCTCGTTGCTGGTGATGTGGATGAAGCCCGCGCCCTCGAAGACCGCCCGCTGACCACCCGGCTCGCCGCCGAGGAAGCCGTCGATGTTGCCGACGCGCAGGTTCGATACGTACTCGGAGGGGGCCACCACGCGGTAGCTCACGTCGCGCTCCGGGTCGAGGCCGAAGGACGACAGGTAGTGACGCAGCAGCAGCATCTGCTGGGACTGCTCGAACGGAACCGCAAAACGGAAGCCCTTCCAGTTGCGAGGGTCGCGGTTGTCCTTGTGCTTCATTGCCAGCACCAGCGAGTTGCCGTGCTGGTTCAGGATGGTCAGGACACGCGCCGGCGCCTTGATCGATCCGACCCCGAGGGACATCGACAGCGCGACCGGCATCACCTGCTGCGAGACATCGAGCTCGCCATTGATCATCTTGTCGCGGATCAGCCCGATGCCCGCCACCTTCTGAAGCGACACCTCGAGCTCGGCGCGGGTGAACAGGCCCAGTTGCTCGGCATAGATGAGCGGCGTGGCGCAGGTGATGGGCAGGAAGCCGATCTGCAGCTTGCGTTTCTCGAGCGCGCCGGCCGGCTCCTGGGCCATGGCACTGAGCGAGGCTAAAGGCAGCAGCGAGCCCAATGCAGCGGCAGCCGCACCCGGCCCCACCGCCGCCAGGAATCGCCGGCGCTCCGCCGCATCGGGCAACATGCCCGCCAGCAGCCCCTGAACGACCCCGTCCTGCAGGCAGGCGTCGACGGACGTGCCCTCATGGAATGCGCCGCAGCGGCAGGCGCCGATGCGACGATAAAGATGGCTTGCTGGCACCTCGGTGGTCATGGCGGCTTCTCCAGGACCCTTGCACGGGCCATCAATGTCGATGGCGTGATGGTGGCAGGCAAGCACTCAAATCGCGATGCCGAAAATTCGCAACCCGCCCTGCACGGGCCCACCTGCCCTGCCGAGATCAGCCGGGACTGTTCAGCCAGCCCTGGTCCTGGTCCAGCGTGTGAACCAGGTATTCGATGACTGTGCGGATTCGATTCGAGAAGCGCAGGTCGTGGTGGGCGCTCACCCATAGCTCTCGTTGCACCGCGACCGTGTCGGCCAACACCGGGCTCAACTCGACTTCCCTGACCACCGCAAATCGCGGCAGCAACACCAGCCCGATGCCGCTGGAAGCTGCGGTCATCTGCGCGAGCATGCTGGTCGATTGAAACGCCAGACGCGGGTGCGTGATGACCTCGTTGAGCCAGCGCACCGCGTCCAGCTGGACAAGATCGTCGACATAGCTGCAGAACAAGTGCTGCTCAAGATCGGTCACGCTCGCCGGAGCACCGCATCGGTCGAAGTACGCCTGCGACCCGTAGAGGTATAGCGAGAAAGTCCCGGCAGCCTGCGTGTGCAGGCCGCTCCCCGCGGGCTTGAAGAAGCTCAGGAAGACGTCGGCTTCGCGTCGCGTCACGTGGACCTGCTGAGCCGAGGTCACCAGTTCGATCTTGAGCTCCGGATAGCGCTGCACCAGCGGCGCCAGCTTGCGGGCCAGGTACATCGAACCGATGCCTTCCATGGTCGCGACGCGAACCTGCCCGAAGGGTTCACCGGCCTCGCCGCCGAGCGCCTCACGCAAGCCTAGCATCGCGGCTTCCATCGCTTGCGCACTTGGTTCGATGGACTCGGCCAGTTCGGTCGGCTTGAGTCCGGAGCGGTGCCGCTCGAACAATGCCCCGCCAAGGGACAGCTCCAGCTGCGCAATGCGACGGCTGATGGTCGAATTGTCCACGTGCAGTTGGCGGGCCGCGCTCGAAAGGCTTCCGAGGCGCACCACGGCCAGGAAGACCCGCATGTCGTCCCAGTCGAGATCGCGCAGGGCAATTTTCTTGACGGTCATGGTGATGGAGGCATGCAAGTGGCGATCCGGCGGCAGCGCGGTCATTGCGCCGCCGTCCGGCATTGTCCCCCTGAGGCACCCTCAGCCCTGTCGTTGCCGCAACAGCGCAAACGGCATTGCCAATTTCCCATGCAACGCCCAGGTGCCTACGCTGTGGTGCGCCGCTACAGTGGACCCAATGAGGACTTGGGGAGCCCCCAGTGGAAAACGAACGCCTCCCTTCGGAGCGCGAGGCTTGCCTGGCAATCGACCCGCCTGGCTTCCACTTGCGCCCGCCACCGCCGCCACACCATCTCGGCTCACGGATCACGCCGGAGGATCTGCTCTTCGAGACGATCCACATGGGTGCTGCGGTTGTAGACATCGATCGCTGGCGCCTGGTTCTGGATGGTCTCGTGGACCGACCCCGGAGCTTCACGTTCGGGGAGCTTCAGCGCCTTCCGGCGGTGACCATCGAGGCCTTCCACGAGTGTTACGGTAGCCCGCTCACGCCGCCTGTGAAGGCACTCTGGCGCGTGGGCAACGTGCGCTGGACGGGCGTCCAGCTGGGCGAACTGCTCGCGGCTGCAGGTATCCAGTCTTCGGCCCGTTTCGTCTGGTCAGAAGGACTGGACCATGGCGACTTTGCCGGTGTGACGGCCGACCGATACCAGAAGGACCTGCCGCTGTCGAAGGCGCTCGCGCCGGAGGTGCTGGTCGCCTTTGCAATCAACGGCGAGCCGCTGCGCAAGGAGCGCGGCGGACCTGTGCGGCTTGTGGTGCCCGGCTGGTACGGCACCAACATGACCAAGTGGTTGTGCCGGCTGTCGGTACAGGACCGGCGCGCGCCCGGCCCGTTTGCCACCCGCTGGTACAACGAGTCGGACCCGGGCGATTCCTCGGGCATGGCGCGGCGGCCTGTGTGGCCGGTGGAGACAAACTCGATGATTGTTGCCCCCGCGCCCGACAGCGTCGTCGCGGCCGGTCCTTGCCTCGTTTCAGGCTGGGCCTGGAGCGATGGTGGCGTGACTGACGTGGAAGTCAGTGGCGACGCCGGGGCGAACTGGCAAGCCGCCCGGGTGGAGCCGCGACGCGACTTCGGCTGGCAGCGCTTCTCGGCCAGTATCCACGTGCCGGTAGGCCGCCATACACTGGTCGCCAGAGCAAGGAGCGGGGCAGGGCCGTACCAGCCCGCGACGGGTCGACGCAACCATGTTCATGAGGTCCCTGTACTTGCAATTGCTGGTGGCGCCGCATAGGCCTCACAGCAAAGTGACCTCAGGATTGCCGCGTGCGTCGTCTGCGCTACGCCCTTTGCGCGAAGCTAGGTTCTTGGGACCGCTGCGCCCCCCGGCAATTCCTGGAAAGCTGTGGCGGGCGCCTACGGGGCGTTGACCGGTGCAGAGAGTCGTGCAGCGACCTGCCTGCTCTGGTGAGGCTAGTGCTGCGCGTGAGGTTGTAGAACTTTTAAGTGCAACGCCCGGTTCAAAGAACTGGGGATGAAGACTTGTGAGAGCTGGCCAAGGTCTGCGTGAACACCTCCAGCGGGGTATGCCAGTCGTGCGTAGCGCGCGGTCGGGTGTTCAGCCTGTCGGCGATGCCGTCGAGTTCGGCTTGGCTGTAGACGCTGAGGTCAGCGCCCTCGGGCAGGTATTGCCGGGTGGCCCGTTGGTGTTCTCGCAGGTGCCACCCTGTCAGGGGCTGTGGGGGTCGCAGCAGTAGACCTTCAGGCCGGTCTGCGCGGCCAATCGACATGCCGGGACATCTCCTTGTCCTGGTCGTAGGTGAAGCTCTTGCGCAGCGGTGCGACGATCGAATTCTGCTTGGCAGAGAAGATCGCCAACGCTGACGCAGCGATGGCGTCGTCCATCTTGGCCAGCAGCACCTGGCGGCTCGTGCGCTCCACCCGCATACCCACCGAGGACGTGTTTCCGGCGCCCTTGAGGAGGTCGCCTTCCCAGTGGTCCGGCGTCGCGCGATCTTCTACCTCGGGCGGGCGACATTGAGCAACTGAATGGCAGCCGGCCGTGGCGCCTCGAGACCACCGAGACCACATCGCCGCTGGACTGGCCGATCCGGACCATCGATGGGGGGCACCACCAGGAGAGCGAGACCGAAACCAGTGCAGGCCACATCGAGCTGTTGACTCAGCCGCTCAGCTTGGGCCGTTTCGATCTGCAGCCCATCATCGGTGAATCGGTGCAAGCCAAGGACGCCGCAGCGTTGTTCAACCGCCTGCCTGAACCGAAGTCACTCGGTCACTTGATCCACTGGGCCTGATCAGCCATAACCCCCGTCGTGCCCATCGGCTTGACGACGTTGTTCGCTGTCGGGTTCTTCGCCTCATTGCCCACGCAACAGCTCCGACACATTTTGTGCACATGGCCGGCAGTACCCTGATTGCCAGGGGCACTTTGTTCGTGTCGGCTGGACGGGTAGCTTGTGGCACCGATGTCGCTTTCGTCCCAACATCATGACGTGATCGTTCTAGAGAACGGGACTTGTGGTGCGATCTACTTGAGGGGCCGATCCCGCGCGTTTCCGGTACGCCGGCTGGCTAGCAAGCTCATCCTCCATCACGGTTCCTTTCCCGGAGTCATCGATTGACGTCTGCGTCTGACGATTGCCGTGTTTGCCACGGTGCTCCGATCACCCGATTCGCGAAGCGCAGTTTTTGGACGTCGGGCGGCGCGAGCGCGAACGGGTGGGCGTCCGGCGTGCCGAGACTCAACGAACTGAGCGGCGCGATCGTCATTGATAGGTTGCCGCGCGCGATACCGCGGCCAAGGCTTGGCAGCGTAATGCTCGCGTCTGCGAGCATCGACGCGGACGTGAATCTATGTCTGTGGGAAGCAAGTCGCAGAACGGCCATCCGGGTTGACCCGTTGCCTGTTACTGGGCGGCTTTGCATCGGTCGGGACTCTCGATATCACTGCCACATCACATGAAACTGACAACTGCATTGGTACCAACAACATTCTTGGTGCTAGTTCTGATCACCGTAGCTTGCGCGAGGATAGGCGCAAGAAGCAGCTTGAGCGCAGATTCTTGGTCTGCAGCTGTTTGCAAGGCCCCGTATTCAGGGATCTACGGAACACGAGCCAAGTTCGGTCTTTCGGGCCCGCCTGCCGGCGTGGAAGGTCTGCTAATGACCTGCGCGGCGGCAGATGCACTCGAATATGATCTGAACGAAGTTACATCTCCGCATTCCAATGGTCTGCGATAGCTTGGTCTGAAGGCATACGAGTTCGACAGCGGTGCGGTCACGCCGATCAAACGCTTCGGGTCGGCTGCCAACCTGAACATCCACCTGCATTGCCTGGTGCTGGGCCTGCTCGATGCGGTCCCAGGGCAGACGACGCGCCAGCACCGCCAGCGGGTGCTGCAGATCGATCATGGCATCGAATCGAGAGCGGAAGAAGTCGGGTGTGCTCATCACCGAAATCCCTCAGAAATCATCTGCTCGGATAACGATTCCTGAGAGATCCAGTTCACCGCGTTTACCCGGAATCGCTAGCATTCATGCGGGTTGTGGGCGTTTTGCAGGGCCGACTATGTACGGCGAGTGGCGGCAGAACCTCGTCAAGAAGGTAGACGATCGTGATCCGGCCTATCTGCGTCCGACTACCTTCGACGCGGTGCTGTGCGTGCTGTTTCCCGGCATGGCCCGCCGCATCCCCCACGGGTCCGGTCGCGTCGTCGACGAGTAGCGGCGCACCTTGATCGACGGGCGAGCGATGAGAACCTGATCATCACGGGCGGACAGTCCGCCGGTGACGATCAGGAGTCCCCATGAAGCTTTCCAAATCTGAACTCGAGGCCGTGATCGCCGCCTCGTCCCGAATCTTCGTTCCCTTCAACAAGCTCGTGCTGTCGGCCGCGCGCCAGGCCCGGCCCGAGGACGCACCGGGCGTGTTGCCGCTGCCGGAGCTGGCCGCCTCGATCCACGTTGCGGGGCTGCTGCACAACCTTGTCGTCGTACGCGGGAAGAAGGGCGTGTACGAAGTCTGCGCCGGCGGCCGTCGGCTGCGCGCAATGGCGTTGCTGGTCGCGGATGAGCGCTGGCCCCACAACCAGCCGGTGCCGGTCCTGGTGGTGGCATCCGAGCAGGCGCTCATCGCCAGCCTCATCGAGAACGTGCAGCGCGAGGCCATGCATCCGGCCGACGAGTTCAGGGCCTTCGCCCGACTGGTGGCCGAGGGCCGGTCGGTCGAGGACGTGGCCGCCACCTTCGGCGTGACGCCGCTGGTCGTGGCTCGACGGCTGAAGTTGGCTGCGGTGTCGCCCAGCCTGCTCGGCGAGTACCGTGCCGAGCGCATCGGCCTTGATTGCCTGATGCTGCTGGCGTCGGTCGACGGCCACGACCGCCAGGAAGAACTCTGGTCGCAGCTGCCCGAGTGGGCACGCAGCGCCGACCAGCTGCGCCGGCTGCTGCGTCGCGGCGAGATCGAATCCGACCGCGACAGCGTCGCGCGCTTCGTGACGGTGGAGCGCTACGAGGCCGCCGGCGGTGCGCTGCGGCGCGATTTGTTCAGCGACGACGCCGGCAAGGCCTGGATGCTGGACGCCGCGCTGCTGGAGCGCTTGGCGATCGACGGGTTGCAGGACACCTCGCGGCAGCTCCAGGCCGAAGGCTGGCGCTGGGTCGATGTCCGCGCGCGCTACGTGCACGAGGACTACGCGCGCCACGGCGAGGTGCGGCGCACACGACGTGTGCCCACCGAGGACGAGGCGGCACAGCACGCCTCGCTGGAGGCCCGGATCGCCGAGTTGCACGAGCGCCTGGAGGCCCTCGCCGACGCGGACGGCGATGAGGACGAGTGCGCGCGTCTGGAGGCCGAGGAAGAGGGCCTGCAGGCCCAGTCGGCGGCCCTGGACGAGTCGCTTGCCGCCTACGCGCCTGACTGGATGGCCTGGTCGGGCTGCGTGGTGCATGTGGGCGCACAGGGGACGGTCGAGGTCAGGCGCGGCCTGATCCGCCCCGAGGACCGGGCAGGCCTTGAGGCGGCGCGCCGTTCGGAGCCGGAAGCTGCGGACGGCGGCGCCACCGCGATGGTGCGAGAGCCCAAGACCACCACACGCCCCGTCCACTCAGAGCGGCTGATGCGGCGGCTGACGGCCCACCGCGTTGGCGCAGTCCAGGCCGAGCTGCTGGAGCGCCCGGATGTCGCGTTGGCCGCGATCACGGCCCACCTGACGGCCGCGTTGCTGAGGGACGGTTTTCGGACGCTGCGCGGCGGGCCAGAGGCCTTGACGGTAAGCGCCGGCAACACGCACGATGGCCTGCGCCGCGAGGGCGACGAATTGGTGGCGTCTGCAGCCTGGAAGGCGATGGAGGCCATGCGGGCGGAGTGGGAGGCGCTGTTGCCCGAGCCGGGTCAGGCCATCCTGCCGTGGGTCCTGGCGCAGGAGCGCGATACCGTGCTGCGCCTGCTGGCCTTCCTCGTCGCCTGCACGGTGACCGGTGTCGACGGTGTGGAGCGTGATTGCCGAGCCACCGACGGGCTGGCGCGTGCCCTCGGGTTGGACATGCGGCGCTGGTGGTCGGTGACCGCGGACAGCTATCTGACGCACGTGTCCAAGGCGCGCATCTTGGAAATCGTCGCGGAGGCCGGCAGCGACAGAGAAGCGGCGCCGTTGGCAGCCCTCAACAAGGCTGGGGCGGTGGTGGCTGCCGAGAAGGCGCTCTCGGGTAAAGGTTGGCTGCCGAAATGCCTGCGGACTCCGCCTGAAGCGACTGCGCCGATGGACGACGCCGTCACGGAAGGTACCTGAGCGCTGCGTGGCCCAGAGGCCACGTACGCATCCGACACAATGGCGGTATGACGACGAGGCTTGCGAAGGACTTCCGGTCCTTCGCCGATCTGGCGGCGGGCTACGAGCGCGACCGCGACTACCGCATCGTGCAGGTGCAGCGCCCTGGGGTCGCGACGGCGATCGTCGCGCCTCATGGCGGCGCCATTGAAGCGCACACGTCCGACATTGCGCGCGCGATCGCTGGCCACGAGTTCAGCTTCTATGCGTTCGAAGGCCTGCTCAAGGCGGGCAACTTCGGGGCGCTGCACCTGTCGAGTCATCTCTTCGACGAGCCCGGCTGTCTCGACCTGCTCGCAGGCAGCGACCGGGTCGTGACCGTGCACGGCTGCGGCCGGGCCGACGAGGTCGTGCTCATGGGCGGGTGCGACGCTGCGCTGAGGAACGCCATTGCCGAGCGCGTGCGGGCGGCCGGACTGGCGTGCGAGGATCCGCCATTTGGCCTTGACGGTGCCGACCCGAACAACCTCTGCAACCGGGGCCGGAAGGGCGCTGGGGTGCAGCTGGAGGTGTCGCTACGACTTCGACGAACGCAGCGCCGCGCCTTGCTCATCCGTGCCGTGCGAGAGGCCCTGCTGGAGGCTTGACGAACCCAGGTAGGCGCTTGCGGACCTGCTTCTGGAATGGCCCGCTAGGCTCGCGACAGCCTGCCGGGCGGCGCCATCGATTTCCGGCGGCGGCATGCTGCCCCCTCGGACCGGTGGAGAACTGCCGGTCAGGGACTCGTAGTGGTCGATGAGCGCTTGGTGGCGCAGGCCGTGTGCGGTGATGCCCAGCTGCGCAGCCGCGATGCCGAACTTGCGCAATACGTTGTCGAATCGCCGCAGGTTGCGCTTGAGGTCATGGGCGGGGTCGCCCAGATGCGCATCGCGGCTGCTCGAAACCTCCTGCGCGAAGGCAATGGCGGTTCGCCGGGCAGGGCTGTCGATCGGGACGAATCGGACTCTCCCGCCCTTGCCGTGGATGCGCGCGTACAGGTCCGCTGCCTGCGCTTCGGGCGGCAGGCCCGTATCCGCAAAGGGCACGACGCTCTGGTAGGGACGGAACAGCACGGACTCCTTGCGCCGCAGCCCGAAAGCCCGGACCAGCCGCAAGGAAGCCCCGACGTGGCGGTCGTGCGCCACCACCCGATCCACCAGGACGTCGATGTCGACGTTTTGCGCCGACCAACTCCTGTCGCGCTGCGCGTACTCGTGGCGCCGGTATTCGTCGACGTCGAGCCCGTAGTAGGCCGGCTCGCGCACGAAGCCATGTTTGCCGGTCCACATCGCCAGCCCGCGCAGAAAGCTCAGATAGGTCTGGATCGTGGCCGGCTTCAGGTGTTCGTCCTGCCAGACCTTGACCATCGCGCGCAGGTGCTTCTGCCCGAGGTTGCGCGGGTCGGGCACCTGCTTGAACCCGGCCTTCTCGTGCAGGTCACGAAAGAAGCGCCGCAGGAACTGCGCGCGCTCTTGTCGGGTCTTGTGAGAGACCGTCTTGGCCATCGACGTGTGCAGCGCGTTGAACAGCGACAGCATGACCTCCAGGACGCGCAGCGGCGGCGCCTTGCCGGCACGGTAGCGCGCCAGGATCTCCTGCGGCGTCTGCGTTCCCCAGTCTTGCCGCCGCGGCGGCTGCTGATTCCGCAGGCGCCCCGGACTGCCTGGTTCCTGGCGCCGGCGTTGAAGGGGCGCGCGGTGTGGCGCTGGATTCGGTGAAGTGTCGTCAGTCACGGGAGTGCTCCGGAGGTGATGGCCTGCTGCCCGAACGGCAGGCCGGCGTTGCGTACGGCTGAAGTCAAGAGGCGTCATCGATGCGGCGGACTCCGGCGCCGCGCCGATGCGTGGTCGGTGTCTCGATGCGGCGCGTGACCACGAACGGCGCCGCATCGACCCAGGGTTTCGCGGGCCTGATGCGATCGGGGCCAGCTCGGTCGGTCTTAAAAATGAAAACGGTTGATCCGTCCGCTTGCGCATTTCTGCGACTGCGGGGTGGTGACGCCGCCATGCCTCGCGGGCAGGGCTATCGGCGTCGGCGGCAAGGTCATGCCTTGCGCGTCACTGGTGGATCAGGTCTGGATTCGTAGCGCCATCCGCCCGCATGGGTCCACCCCTGACCGAGGGTCCAGGGCGGTGTCGGGCTCATGAGCGAAGGGCACGGGGAGCCAAAAGGGCAAACACGACCGTGCGTGCGTGGAACGCGTGCTCAAGGGATGACGGGATCAGTGGTGCGGCATCAGGTGCCAACCGGCTGGTCGAAGGTGGTGGCGCGTCTCGGGGACGCCCGGCTATGCCGGCAGGGCCACGTCGTTTGCACTACGAAGTGGATCCTCGGTGCCGCCGCCTCAAGGGACAGCGGCCGTCCGGTTCAAGACCGGATCGGGGAGGGCAGGTAACGACTGCGACGCCTTTCGCTCCACAGGGAGCTGGCCAGGACGGCCATCGGGAATTGCAGTTGACGCCGGCAAGTGCGCTTGGTCAACGGTGGGTGTCCGCAATCGCTCGTTCTTTGGGGCGTTTGGTGCTGGCGCTTGCGGCGATAAATGCGTGTGGCTGAGGTGGGATTATTTGCTGGCGCGCATCCGACGGCGCGCGCACCGAGGGGTTGACAAGGAGATCTGTCGCCTCTGGTGCTTGGCAGTTCGCTCACTGCAAACCCAGCGGAGCCGTGGGATGTGTGCCTTGCGCGTCCCCTTCGTCAGCCGGTGCCCCGTACTGCAACGGGACCGTAGCGCGACATGCAGGCCTCCCGAGCCACGCGAGCGCGCGCTGCTCGCGGTGGGGTCTAAACACACGCGGCTGCAATCGAACCAGGGTCCGAGGCGATCTCGAATTGGGGCGGTTTCGCTCGCCGTTCTCTGTGGACGGGCCGAATCCGCAGATCAATGCTGAGGCGTCTTCAGCCACTGCGGAACCGCCTCATGGAGCTGGTCGTTCGGGCAATCGATGTCGGGTTCGGCAACACCAAGTTCGTCGCCGGCGTGGGCTCAGGCCGCCCGGGCGACATTCGCTGCGCCTGCTTTCCGTCGCGGGCCTACCCCAGTACGCGAGACCCCTCGAAAGCGCTGGGCAGTGAAGGACGCAAGACCTTCGCGATACCGATCGACGGCCTGCACTACGAGGTCGGTCCGGACGTGATGCTGGCAGCCGACGCCTTCCGCGCGACCGAGATCCACGGCGACTACATCGACACGCCCCAGTACTTGGCCCTGGCGCGCGGTGCGATGCGTGCGATGAAGGTCGATGCCATCGACCTGCTGGTGGTCGGATTGCCAGTGTCGGCCTATGCCGCCAAGAAGGGCGCCTTGGAGAGACTGATGACCGGCCGCCACGATGTCGGAGGCGGAAAGTCCGTGGTCGTTCACAAGGCGCTCGCCATGGCGCAGCCCAACGGCGCGCTGATCGACTACGCGACCCAGCACGGCAAGGTCGAGGCGATGGAGCACGAGCAAAGCCTGGTCATCGACCCCGGATCGAGGACCTTCGACTGGCTCGTGGCGCGCGGCATGAAGCTCTCGCACAAGCAGAGCTACTCCGTGGACCGCGGGGTGTCGAACATCCTGCAGCTCATTGCCGATGACATCAGCCAGGAGATCGGCCAGCCCTACACCAACCTGGACGGCATCGATTGGGCGTTGCGCTCGGGCAAGAGCCTCACGGTCTACCAGCGCCAGTACAACCTGGCCCGCATGCGACCGATGGTCGAGGTCATCGCGAGGGATGCCGTCGCCGCGATGATGCGTCGCATCGGCGGGGCGTTCAACGTGCAGCACGTGATCCTCGCCGGAGGCGGTGCGTTTCTGTTCAAGAAGGCCGTCAAGCAAGTGTTCAGCGCGCACCAAATCCTCGAGGTGAAAGAGCCGATGTTCGCCAACGTTCGTGGATACCAGGTAGCCGGTACCAACTTCGCACAGACTGTCCTGGCTGGCACGACCCGCGTGTGTGGAGTCATCGCACCGGGAGAGGGTGCATGACCTCGGGGTCAGGCGACGCGCAAGGGCCCGTGCGGCTCTTCTTCGAGATGTCCCGCGACGACAACCCGCGTCTGTACGACGACCTGATCCGGTTCAACAAGGGCACCAGGCGAGTCAATCGCCTGAGGTTCCTTGCGCATGAAGGTTTGATGGCACAGCACGGGCTTGTGTCAGCAAGCGGGTCGGCGCTGGTACCTCCTGCAAGCCCGGGGCGAGGCATCAACCACTCGGCCGCGCGACACACCAATCAAGCCTTCGACTCACCGCAGGACGCGGAGAGATAAGCGGGCTCGCTGACCGCGCTGCGTGGTCCAGAAAGCAAACGGCCGGGCAGCCTCCGTGTGCGCGGACGGCGTTGCGTGCCTGATCGGGCTCCGGACCGACCGGTGCCTTCTTGGATGACTCGATCTTCGCAAGGGCTTGGCCGGGCAGTCGCGGACGCCTGCTCCTTCGCTAGGCTGGGATTGGGGGCAAGAGCTCGCCTGGATGCAGAGCTGGTCTTTGCTGCCCTGGTGCAGCGTGGGCGCCGGAGCGCCGGGTTGACTCGATGAGAACGCATGCGATCGTGAGGCGACAACAAGAGGAAGGTGTCGCTATGCGCAAGTTCTCCTGGATCCGTGGTCGAATGATCGAGGTGCACAGGTACATCAGCGTGCCGTCTCGGTGGCACGAGTCCCCTCCCGCGCGAGAAAGGCGGGAGTTCTGGCTGGCGACTCAGCAAGGCGAGGCCAAGCTCGTTGTGCATACGCGCTTCATGCCGGCGCGAGCGGGTCACGAGATTGTCTGCGTGCTCCATGAGGGCCGCCTCGCGGCGATGCATAACGTGAGCACGGGGGAATCCCTCAACTTCGCGCGAAGCGATCCACCACCGCTGTGGCCAAGAGGTCACCGTGCGGTTCTCGTTCTCTTGCTTGTCGGGGCCATGGTGCTGTGGGTGTCGGGCTGGACCCTCGCGAGCGCCGCCGCGCTCCTGTCGGCTGCTGTCTTCTTCCCGTCGATGGTGGGGCTGAGAGCGTTGCAGTCGTGGGTGGCAATCCTGACGACGGAGCGAGCCCTCGAATCCGCACGGCATCAGGCGCTCTGGGAGACGCGACTGAGGCGTGTGAAGTAGGCGTGCCGTTCGGACCTGCATAAGCTCTTGCCCGTGCCTCGACCAAGCGGGATCTCCGCGTCTGGCCAAGGTCGCGCGTTGCCTTGGTCGTTGACATGGTTGCTCCGATGACTTTACTGGCGCTCGAGCGGGCCTGGTGTGTCCTGGCGCGGCGGGCGCGGGTGCTAGGGCAGCAGGACCTCGTCGATGTCTTGTACCGTCGACGCCTTCTGGGCCGGCGACAGTGGTTTTCCGGGCTGCCTGCTGATCTTCTTGAACCCAGCCTTGGTGTGGGCGCTGATCGAGGTCTGCCTGGGGTGCTGATACAGGGCGTGGTTGCCGGCAGAGAAGAAGGCCTTGCTTGTCCGGGCACTCGCCTGCACGACGTTCAGCCTGCTGGCAGTGTCACCGTGATGCGGGACGACCACGGCGTCAAACGATGCCGACGCCAAAGCTTTGATCGCCGGGTTCCCGTCCGTGGAGAAGCGGTCGTATACATAGTCCCCGGGGAACAGCAAGCGGCCTTTGAAGACAGCTTCGACCACCAGGCATTCGCCGTTTCTGTCCGAGTGCCTCGGTGCGCTGCGATGCAGATTCAGTACCGGCGGCCCGCCGGTCCCGTTCGTCACGGTCGAGCTACCTATCGCGTGCACCCTGCCGACGACATGTTTCGACTTCAGCCCGAGCGATGCCGTGTTGGAGGGGATGTAGATGGCTGTGACCTGATGGCACAGCCGTTGGTCCCAGTCCAGCACCCGCCAGTGGTCCGAGTCTGGGTGCGAGATGATCGCCTTCAGTGTCGCCAGCGCTCGTGTCCGGGTCTCCAGGTCGTTGTTGAAACTGGCTTGGCCGGTGTTCGATTGATACGCTTGCCGGGTGACGGGCGTTCCTGCACCGACATCCAGCAGGATCCCGCCGCCGGCGTCGCCCTGGACGAGGCTGCACATGCCCTGCCCGACATGGAATGCCATGAGTTGGAAGTTCTGCCGCGATGCGATCGACGGGCTGGTCGTCGAAAGCGCCGGTGCCCTCAGCTCAGGTCCGCTCACAAACGACAGCCACTTTAGCGTCATGTAGGTGGGCAGGCCGGTGTCCGTGAAGAGCTCGTAGGCGTAGGAGTTGGAGGTCTCGCGCGCCTTCGTGTAGTGGATGACGATCCACCAGCCGGGAGGCCATTCCTCGAGTGCCTGCGTCCATCCGCGAAGTACCAGCTGCGAAGCGTTCAACCTTCTTGGAATACCCAGTAGCTCCTGGACGTCAGTCCATGCGATGTCAATAAGGAAGGTCGAGCAGCCGGCGCCGGAGTTGAATGCCTCGCTCTTGAAGTCTTGCTCGCTGACACCGATCAGTCGCAGGCACATCGCCGCCGGTGCGTAGTCCTGGACGCCCGCCGCGTGGTCGACTTGCGCGTACATGACGCCATTCGGGATGGGCATGTGTGGTTCTCCTCAGCGGGTGGTGGGTCGAATCGGTACGGCCTGGCCGGGGCGCAGGAGCAGGAATGCCGCGAGCAATGGCCAGCCGAGCAGGAGCGCCCACTTCGTGGACGCGCATGTACCGGCCAATACATAGAGCACGGGTGCCAACTCGCCGGACGCTGCACCGATGAATCGCAAGTGCAGGAGGTTCTCCGCGAAGTCTGCAGTCGCAGCCACGGCGAGGAGCCAGGGAAGCGGCATGGCGGCGGGGCCGGTGGTGCGAACTTGCTCAACCACCCAGCGGCCGGCCGTGCTCCCAAAGACCGCGTAGCTGGCCAGCGTGCCGTAGTCCCAGGCGAAGTGAGACCTGAACCGAGCCACGCCTTCCGGACGCCATGCTTCGAGCACCGCGCGGAATGCATCCTCGCTGAAAGTGAGCTGGAGGTGGAGGATGTTGGGGTCGAGCCTGCCCAGCTTCCAAGCTGACGCGACCAAGCATCCGGCGAATAGCACGAACGAAACCGCGATGGTGGCAATCAGGCGTGCATTCACGTTGCCTGCCCTTGTCGCATCAGAACCCCAGCTTGCTGCGAATGAAGTCCACCGTCCTGGGTTGAGAGAAATAGTTGAGGTGGTGCACGATCGAGTTCGTGCCGAAGTCCAGGCGCTGGTCCGCGTTGGCCATCGTGATGGCCGTGCTTCCGTTGGGCACTGCGACCAGGCCGAAGTCGGCCATGGACGCGGTGTCGACGACCAGATCGTTCTGCCCGGAGAACAGAGCGTCGGTGGTCGCGTCCGCAGCACGCAGCAGCGGGTCCCGGAAGGCTTTCCAGAATTTCCAGCCGATCGCCTCGCTCTCGAAGTTGCTCGACACCAGGAAGTAGGCCGCGGACGGGGGCGAAGGGCAGTTGAACGAGAGTTTCTCAAGCTCGACGTTGCCCTCGATGAAGTCCTTGGCGTCCGGGCCGAAACGCGACATGCCTGCCAGGCCCGGGACTGCAGCCACGACGGCGTCGGCCACGGGCGTGCTGGCCAGGATGTTGCTCGCCGATCCCACGAGGGTCGCCAGGCCTTGGGCGACCGTGAAGATCGGCACGGCCAGCGCCGCGAGTTCGGACGCCTTGCTGATCGCCTCGGCGTAGTTGGCGAAGAGCTTGAGAGCTTGCCGGAGGCGGTAGGGCGAGGCCAAGCCCGTGCCCATCAGCGGGGAGCCGACGAACACCACGCGTGTACGAGGCATCAGTTCCCTCTGCAGCACCTCAAGCCACCAGCGGGTGACGAGGCCGCCGCGGCTGTGGCAGATCACGTCGATCTGGGCCTTGGTGCCCGCAAACGCACGGGCGAGGTCCAACGCGTTGATCCACGGGGCCACCTGGAGCGTGGGATGCTCGAACAGCAGGACCTGGTCGTAGTTCGCCGTAGCTGAGTTCAACAACTCGACCCCCGGCGTCTCGTTGCCATCCTTCAAGTTCCTGAACTGATCGACGATGGCGGCGCACTTGCTGAAAGTGCCGTGCACGACCAGCAGGATCCGTCCCTGCTGGACGGCTCCCTGGCCAACCTCGTGTCCCGCCAAGTCGTAGATCCCGTAGCGGTCGTTGAAGCCCCTGTCGAGCTTGCGGAGGAGCTGCGAGACCTGCGATCCCTGCACCGGCTTGAACATGGTCTGGTCGATGGGCATTGCGTCGAACACGCTGATGCGTCCCCGGCGCAGTGCCTGCTGCTGCCGCGGGTGAGGAGCCGGGCCGCCATCGACCTGCCAGTCCAGGAGCCCCGCTTCATCGCGAACGAGCGTCAGGTAGGCAGATCCGTCAGGCTCGACGCCGGCGCCAGCGCGGCGCCTGCGGACGCCTGCAATGCTGGCGGGCTGTCCGGCGTTCTTGCCAATGTCATGGCCTGCGGCCTCCAGGTTCTGGGTAGCGGCGGCGAAGAGCGCGGCCGCGGGGTCGTTGGGGGCGAGGGCTGTCATCGTGCTCCTCCGAGCAGCGGGATCGGCGTGACGCCAGAGTCGCGTGCGATCTTCAGGTCGATCATGGCTTGGTACTCGGAGATCGAGCGAATGTTGCGGCGGCCCTCCTCGGCGGCGGCCTCGAAGCCGCCGCGCACCGTGAGCCAGGTCGTCTCGAGCGCGACGAGGTCGCCGCGGTTGATGCGCCTTTGCACGTCCGGCCTTTGGTCGGCGCCGAAGACGCCGCCGCGGTAGGGAAGTGCGCTGCGCGCGCCGGAGTCCGCGTCCTCACCTTCCGGCATGACCACGGCGACATCGCCGACGTCCAGGAACAGGTTGCGGACGTCATCGCTTCGCCAGTACCCGACGAATGCGTGGGCCCTGAGCAGGAACAGCACCGGCCAGAAGCCGACGTACTCCAGGCAGGCGGCCATCAGCAGCGCCAGGTCGATGCAGGTGCCGCGTCGCTCCTCCAGCATCTGGCTCGGTGTTCGCAATCGCTGCGTCGCGTTGCCGTAGCTCGGCGGCGGATTGATGTAGGTGAGGGCGTGTTGGTTGAGTACGGCGTACCAGATTGCCCTGACCTGCCTGTCCACGCAGCCGTACTTCGCCTCCAGGTCGGCGCCTTTCTCGTCCACGCTCTGGTAGCCGTCGAAACCCGCGGTCGGGTCGTCCGACAAGGCGCACAGGATGGCATGGGCCGAGTCGACGATGCGGGCCACGGCGGGGTCGCGCGGGAGCACGAACGATGGCAGCAGCCGCCACTCCTTGACATCCCCGTCCTGCCATTCGTCCACCGGCGCGAGGGCCACGCGGCACGTTCGCTCTTCGACCAGGTCGCCGTCGCAGTGGACCGTGACGTGCAGGCTGCTCTGGATACGTTCGCTCTGCGTGCGGATCAGCGCGCTCGTGAGGGGCAGCACGACCTGGTTCTCGAGCAGCATGCCGTCCTGTCCGTCCGGAAGCTCCACCGTCGCCCGGAACGGGAATGCGATATCGCCGGCATGCAACTCCACCTCGACACGAATGTCCCGGATGGGACCGGTGACGTTCTGACGCTCGATCCTGAGTTCGCTCAGGGGGCTCAGGCCGTTGTGGAGTAGCGAGTAGTTCATTAGCTGCCGCTCGGTGACTTTGACCCTGATGCGGTCCCTGCCGCGCACCTTCGCGGCTTCGGGCGTCTTCGTGCGCGTGGCGGCCGCGCGAGGCTTCGCCGCCGTTGACGCCTCGAGCAGCGACGTGGCGCTCCACAACACGATGCCGGCGCCACGCATGGCCTCCTGCTGCCGGACTGTGGTCACGGCACGCTTGAAGGCATCGAGTAGCGGTGAGCCCTGCGCCAACTGGCGGTAGAGCGTCGTGCTGAACAGCATCGCCAGGTTGTCGTCGATGACGTCCTGGTATCCGATCGCGCTGGCCGCGCCCTTGGCGACTATGCGCGAGGCCAGCCTGGCTCCCGAATTGTAGAAGTTGCACATCACGAGGCCGGGCTTGCGGGCTCCCGCGCAGACCACGTCGGCCAGGCTGTCTGCGTCCGCCATCTCGATTCCGCTGTCGCTGGTGTCGGAACGGAAGACAAAGCCATCGCGTCGCAGGCGCGACGGAAACTCGCTCTCCAGGTGCAAGAGTTCGATCGCTTGGTGGGTGTCGACGCCTGCCAGGTGCAGCAAGGAGGGTTCGACCTTGCGAACCCAGTTGAGGGCGTCGACCACCAGCGGATCGCGAAGCCGGTTGTTGAAGCTCCCGCCCAAGCCCAAGGCCTCGCAGATGGAATCGCCTTCGCCCTGAGTGTTGTAGTGGGTGCGCAGTTCACCGGGCGAGGACTCTATGGAGGCCGCGCGCTTGGGGTCGACACTCCCGCCGCCGCCCGGTGCTCCGTAGAGATGGCGAATGACGATCGGCGTGTTGGACTGCTGGCCCCGCATGGCGGCGGCCAGCACGTATTCCCATGGAAACACGCGATGCGCCCATGCCTCGCTTTCGGCGTTGCCGCTCGGCACGCTGACCTCGATGACCTCGGCGCGGACCATTCGGTCCAGGTGGTCCTGCAACTGGGCGAACAGGGGACTGTCCTTGCCCTGTCCGGGCAAGCTCCCACCGGCTCGCCACCGCTCCCGGCTTCGCGCCACATATGACCAGCGCATGGCTGTCTGCTGGAACTCCTTGGAATCCAGCGCGAACGTGAAAGGGTTCTTCGGATCGTTGTCGAGCCGGATCGTCACTGAATCCTTGGGGGTCTCGGCGTCCATGCACGCATCTCCTTGTGAGCACGAAGCTGGCCGGACCGCGACCGCCAGGCTGTCGCCAGGTGGACCTCGCTAGCCTTCTCGGGCCTGCTGTCGCCCGCAGAGCCTAGCCTGCATCGTGGGCTGATGGTGTGCCGTGCCGTGCCAGGGTCATCCCCAATCGTGGGGAGCGCGGGCCCGCGGATCGGTCATTCTCTCGACTGAAGCTGCCACATCTGCGCATACACGCCGCTCGACGCCGGCAACTCGGCTTGCGTGCCGCACTCTGCGACCTGTCCCTGGCCACGACTGCGACTTGGTCTGCGTGCCGGGCAGCGGCAAGGCGATGGGTGATGAAGATCGTGGTCCTTCCTGCGTAGGCCTCGGCCACGCGCGCAAGCACTTCGGCCCCAGTGCGGCTGTCGAGCATCGACGTGGCTCGTCGAACAGGTTGACCTCGGGACGACAGATGAGTGCCCCGGCCAGGGCAATGCGCTGGCGTTCGCCGCCTGACATCTTCAGGCAGCGCTAGCCTAGCCATCGTGAGGTCGCCGTGCGGCGGGAACGGCACGAACTCGTGCAGGCCCGCCAGTCGCGAGGCGCGTTCAGGCTCAGCGTTGGTTGCTTCGGGTCGCCCGATCCGGATGTTGGAATCGATGCTGTCGTCCAACGGCATGATGTCCTCGGAGACGTAGCCGATCCTTGCCCTTGCTTCGCGCGGCCCGGGTGCGGAAGCGCCGTCCCAGAGGAGCTGGCCGCTGTCTGCATCGACCATGCCAAGCAGCAGCTTTGCGACGGAGGACTTGCCGAAGCCACTGAGACCCACGATGGCGGTCGTCTTTCCGGCGGAAATCTTGAGGCTGGGTCCCCTCAGCACCGGTTGGCCGAAAGAGGAGTAGACCGGTGCCGAGCCGAAGCGCGTTCGCAAACAAAGCTGATCGAGGTGCAACTCGTGCTGGAGGAGGAAGGGTCCAGGTCCGTTGCCCGGGGCGCGGCAGTCCATCGAGACGCTGAGGGAAGTGCTCGAAGGCGACATCTACGAGGCGGCGGCCGGGCGCTGCGGTATTACCCGGACGCCCGTCGAGCGTCGGATCAAGGTCCTGGCCCTCCAAACGTGCGACCGGGTCGGCATCGAGGGCTTGACGAGTCGTTCGGCGCGGCATCACCAGCTCTGTTGAATCGCAAAGAGCGGCCGGATCTCAAACTATCGTACTCGCGCGGGCGGGCCGGAGCCTGCTGCCTGCCGTGCGCGAGAGATGCGAGGCTTGCCATGTTCCGAGTCCCTATTCCGGTATTGTCAGTCCCCCTGGTGTTGGCCGCGAGTCCGGCGCTCGGGTGGAACGCCGTCGGGCACATGGCTGTCGCGGCGATCGCCTATGACCAGCTGACACTCGCTGCCAAGGCCAAGGTGAAGGAACTGCTCAAGCTGAACCCCGACTACGCCACTTGGATCGCGGAGGCAGGGAGCAATGACCCCGACAAGGTGGCGTTCATGCGTGCAGCCCACTGGCCGGACGACATCAAGTTTAGGAAGGCCTACGATAACCCTGACAAGCAGGGATCTCTGGGCGCGGGGAACGTCGTTGGGTACGGGGACATGAAGCCGCACAAGTACTGGCATTACAAGGACATCCCGTTCTCGATCGATGGCACGAGCGTGCCTGCGCATGCGAAGACGCCGAACGTCCAGACCCAGATTGCGGCGATGCGAAAATTGCTGGGTTCCGACGCCTCGGACGAGGTCAAGTCGTACTCCCTGTCGTGGCTGAACCACCTGGTGGGCGATGTGCACCAGCCGCTTCACGCCGCCGCGCGTTTCAGCGCCGCGCACAAGACGGGCGATGTCGGCGGGCTCAACGTGGCTGTCTGCGCCAGCGCCTGCACTGACCTGCACTCGTTCTGGGACGGCGCCGTGGGCGGGGCGAAGACGACCAAAGCCGCGGTGCCCGTTGCCCTCAGTCTCCAGGAGCGCCTGAATAAGAGCCCGCCCAAGCCGAGCCTGGCAGCCAAGTCGGACGAGAACGTGTGGATCAGCGAGAGCTCCGCATTGGCGCGCACGTACGCGTACGCACCGCCCGTGGGAACGAGCAAGGACCAGTTCACCCTGGACGCGACCTACGTCTCCAATGCTGGCTCGATCGCCGAGAAGCAGGTGGCGCTGGCGGGCGTCCGACTGGCCAACCTGATCAATGCCAGCCTGAAGTAGGCGTGGCTCCCGGGCTGCCCGGGCACGCGGTGATGTTGGTATCGTGTTCCCGGGCGCCAGCCGGAAATGGTTGGTCGTCTGCCTGACCATCACCGCAACCGACGATCCGGAGTTCGCGTGGCCGACGGCTCAAACCTGCCGACCGACGAGTACGACCTGGGGAGCAAGACTCTCGACGAGATCTTCCAACTCTACTCGCAGAAGCTCCAGGAGATGCAGCTCCTCGAGCAAGGCCTGGCCACGACCGAGCGGGCCAAGGCAAGCGTCTCGCAACTGCTCGAGATGCTGGGCAAGTCCGTCGCGAACGACAACAACCCACCGCCTCGCATCACCTTGCTCGCGATCGAGCGCGAGCTGGTCGCGAGGTTGGCCAGCGAGCCCTCGGAGCTCTACCGGATCCAGCCGCGGTACTTCGAGGAACTCGTGTGCGCCTTGCTGGTGGACATGGGACTGGACGTCCACCTGACGCCTGCGACACGCGACGGAGGCCGGGACATCCTTGCCGTCTCGAAGTCGCCGTTTGGGAACCTGCTGACGATCGTCGAGTGCAAGCGCTACGCGCCGCACAACAAGATCTCGGTCAACGAGTTGCGCAGCTTCCTGTTCACCGTGCGCGACCAGGACAGGGCTTCCTGCGGGTTGTTCGCGACGACCTCGTTCTTCACGCGCGACGCTGGCAAGCTGGCTGCCGACTATGCGTACCAGCTGAAGCTGCGGGACTTCGGCGGGTTGAAGGAGTGGCTGCTCAACTACGGCAAGTGGTCCGAGACCAAGCGGTCCGGGATATGGCTGCCGGATCCTCCGGTTGCTCCGGTCTCGGCGTCGTTCGCTGGCCAGCCTTGAGGTTCCGAGCCGGCGGCTCGCCGCTACGGGACTCGCACGCGTAGCGTACGGAACTGTTGCTTGGCCTTGCCGGCCGACCCGCAGGCGGCCGCGGGCTGCTTCGATCCGTCGTCGCTGAGCAGGTCGACCTCCTTGGACCCCGGCACCGAGAGCAGGGCCTCGGGAAAGTAGCCTGCGGGTAGTTCGAGCAGCATCGTTGGTGGCTTGACGGGATCGCCTGGCCAGCGGAAGAGGGCGAAGGTGCCGGTGTCGGCGATGGGGCCGCCGACGATCAGGTACTCGTTGCCAACCTTGTCGATGCTGCGCACGCCGCGGCCGCCCAGGTCGACGAGGATGGGCACGTCGAACTTGGCCGAGATGTCCTTTCCCCTGATCACCTCGGCAGGGTTCGTCAGGGGCAAGAGGAGGGCCTTGCCCCTGACCAGCGGGTTCCTGAAGCCGATCAACAGGCTGTCGGCCTTCCAAGCCGCGAGTCCTTCGATGTTCAGGCCTCCAGGCTGCTCGGGCAGGGTCTTGGCCGCGTCGGCAAGCTTGAGGTCGTCCAGTCCAGGGGCTTTGATCATGGCCTCGATCAGGCCCGTGTAAGGGCGCTCATGCGTGACCAGGGTCGGCGTGGCTCCCCTCTTGGAGACTCGCGTGGCAAAGAACTGCCTGCGCCAGTCGCGGGGCTTGCCGGACTTCGGCAGGCTGTGAGACGAGATCCAGTAGACGATATCGCCAATGATCGCCCCGCCCTCGATGTCCGAGGCCTTGTCTCCGGTCTTCAGGAACTCGGCGAGATCGAGACTGGCGCCGATGGGCTTTGACTGGCCGCGGGCGTAGACCAGCAAGGTGTTGCACTCGTCCTCGGCCACGACGAAATGACGATCGTCGACCATGGCTGCCGCGGAGGCCTCGGCCATGCCGCTGTAGGAGGTGCCCGGGACGGGTTGGGCGTTGCACTGCAGCGCGAGGGCTGCCAGCACGACGGCTAGGCAAGTCGTCCCGCTGGTTGGTCGATCTGTCTTGGTCTTCATGGGGCAGTCTCGCTTGCGGATGGGGCGAGCCTATGCGAGCTGGGCCAGTTCGAAGTGCATGCCGTCCGGCCGGCCAGCGAAGTGGCCGCCCCAGTAGAAGCCTAGGCCGTTGGCGATGTCGACCAACTCCCGCACGCAGCCGCGCGCCCCAACGCCGACGGGCGTGTGCCCGAGCGGGTTCTCCCAGGCGTTGAGGTCGATCGCCGTTCCCCAGGAGTGGTTGGAGAGGTTGGCCGGCTTGGGGACCGTCGCACCTCGCTTCAAGCGGGCGTTGAACGCGCCGGCGCAGGTGAGGATCCGGTCCGTCAGCCCTGCATCCTCCCAGCGCTCGAAGAGCTTGAGGAAGGCGGGTGCTGCCAGCCGGTGGCAATGGATGGTCCCACGATCGCGACGGACGTGCCGGCGCCCTGCCGCGAACATGCACTTGTCGAGCTGCGGGATGTGGAGCTCGACGATGTTCTGTTCCACCCAGCCGTCCAGGATGTCGATGTGCTCGCGGTTGGTCGCGGTGGGTGTGTGCCGGAAGTTGAAACCGGTGAACAGGTCGGTAGTGTGCTTTGCGGTGGGCTGCGGCGGGCCAGCGGGCACCGGTGGCCAGGAGAGGGAATTGCTGGAGCCCGGCGTGGCTGGCCCCAGGAGCACCAGCCCCTTGCCGGCCAGGGTGTGGAAGGTCGGCTCGTCGACCTTGCCGGACTGGTCCAGGCCCAAGGTCTTCTGGTACTCGCGCAGCGCGGTTCGCGTCAGCGACCCGAACGAGCCGTCTGGAGATAGCGACGCGCTGGTTGCGCTGTTGAGATGCTCTTGCAGGCGCCGGACGTCCGTGCCTTCGTCACCGTACTCGAGGTCGTAGTCCACCAGGTTCTCCTAGAGAGCAGCAAGAAACGCCGTGGCCACGGCGCCTTCAGCCAGGCCGTCGCCATCGACGTCGACGATGGACCAGCTGTCTTGCGCGCCCAAGACAGTGAGGGCCGTGTTCGGTGGCAGCACGCGGATGACGCCGAACTGCATGCCCGGGCCCTCGCGGAGCCGCAGGCCCGACGAGGCTGTCGTCCTGAACCGCGAGCCTCCTCCGGTGGAGGCCGGCGCCGCGTGTGCCGTCGCGATGGGCTGCAGCGGCGAGAAAGCCCCGAAGCCGTTCGCAGTCGAGTTCAGGTCGTCGACGTCGACGCCGATCCCGCAGAGGCTGCTGGGCAGCCGCTGGGCGAGCGTCCAGCGGCCACTGGCCTTGAACTGCTTGCTCTCGTGGTGCCCCATCGACTGCGAGATCCAGGCGTAGTTGCACAGGCCCGCATCCAGGAGACGCGCGAGTACGAGGCCGTTCCCGTATGCACCGATCTCGAACTTCCGCGTGAATGCTCCGGACTTGGCGACGGCGTCGATCGCCTTGAAGTGGGGGAGCACCCGGTTGGTGTAGTTGGCAGCATCGCAGTCGAAGTCGACCGCGAAGTAGATGGCCGTGCCAGCGGGCTGGCCGATGGTCTCGATCGCGTATTCGAAGCTGTACTCAGCGTCCTTCTTGCCTGCTGCGCTGGAGAACGAGTCCGGCGACGCGCCGCCGGCTTGGTGCACCACGGCGATGGACAGGCCCGCGCCGACCAGCGCCTCGGCCTCGGTGCGGACGAGGCGCTTCTCGGGCTGGGACGTCGTCCGGGCGTAGTACCGGATTGCGGTGGCGACGCCAGAGGACTTCAGGCAATCGAGTCGCGTGGTCAGGCGACGGTTGGTGTCGATGATCAAGTGGGCCTCCTTCGGTCAGGTGCGAGGTCGAGCGGGCTCGTGACGTCCGTCTCGCCTACAAGCGCTCGCGGATCTTGTCGATCAGCGACTTGTAGAGCTGTTTTTCGTCGTCGGTCTGCGCGGCCTGGTAGCGGTCGAGCAGTTGCGCCAGGTCGGTGTCGCCGATGCCGATGGCCATGACGGGTCCGGCCGGGGCCTTGTGCTGCACGGTGTCCAGGCCGACCTTGGGAAGGACCGCGTTGATGATGCGTTCGATCGCGCTGAACAGGAAGTCCGTGCTGTAGCCCGCCAGGAAGCCCAGCGCTGCGGAGCTCAAGGTCACGACCTGGCCCGAGTCGTCGGAGACATGGTCGACGAAGAGCATGATGGCGCCGCCGCCGACCGTGCCCAGCAGGATGCGATTGAAGTACTCGGACCTCCGCTGCAGGTCGAAGGTGCGCTGGTAGATGTACTGGTGGGCCGACCTGAGCAGGTACACGCAGGCGCCCAGGCCGCCGTAGAAGTAGGGCGTGAGGATCTCCAGCAACTGGAGGCTTGTGTTCGGCCAGTCGACATTCCCGTCGAACACCGGCCCGAACCGCCGCATGCCCCATTGGGTGCAGACCACCAGGCCCGCGAACATTAGCGCGGCGATCCACAGCCACCAGGTGAAGCGCTGCGCGGCGGACTGCCCGAACAGGAACATCCGCAACGAGCCACCTTCGCGCGGCGTCCGCGTGTCCCTGAGTGTCTGCGCGGTCATGGGCGCGGCAAAGACTGAGAGGCGGTTGTAGGCCAGCTCGAAAGCGATCCACTGCGCCGCGGAGAGCGACCTCTCAACGGGCTCGTGCCTGCGAGCCAGCTCGCCATGCAGCACCTGCACGCCGAGCAACGCGGCGGTGACCTTGATGGTCTCGACGATGTCCTTGTCGACCATCTTGTCCTCACGGGTGTATCCCGAGGACACGAGATGTTCGAGCAGGTAGAGCGCGTCGGCCACCTCTTCGCTCAGGGCCAGCTCGCCACTCACGGGCACCTCGTCGGGGTTTGGGGTCATTGAACCTCCTCCGCGAATTTCTTGCAGCCTGAATCGAAGCTGCTCTTGGCCACCGGCCACAACCTGCCTTTGGCCGCCTTGGTCATGCCGAGCGGGTGCAGCTGTTCAGCGAACTTCAAGCCGGTCAGTTGCTCGATGCGCCCGATGGGGACCAAGCGCTTGCCGGGAGCCCAGGGTCCCTTCTTGTAGCTGGCGTCTTCCTGGGAGTACAGGAAGCCCATGCCTTCCCATCCCGCGGCCGTCTTGCGGGCGACGACCTTGAAGAGGGAGTCCGGGATGGCGATCGGGAACACCACGCGGCGGGAGTCCGACTCGAGCCAGGTCTTGGGCTCGCCCGAGACGAACACGGGGCCGGTGATGATCCAGACCGACTTGGATTCGTTGGCCCAGGCTCCCGTGTAGCACTCCAGGGTCAGCCACGCGCCGGTGTTGAACTTGGAGCGCTGGGGCACCGCGTTGACCACGTTGTGCGTGAACCAGCCGGCGGTGCCTCCCAGGCGTTCGGCAAGGTACTTCTGCGTCAGGTGGCCGCGCTCGTACCAGTTCGGGTGGTTCTTGCGGAATGCGGCCGAGAACATGTAGTCCTCGTGCCTCGGTGCCACGCCATCGACGTTGAGGGCAGGGATGGTGAACCAGCTGCGAGGGCGCTCCTTGCCCTCGATGGCGCTGGCACGCGCTGCGCGCCGGTCGACCCTGTGGATCGTCCACTGCGGTATCCCCCAGGGACGTGCATCGCCTGACTCGAAGATCGGCCAGGTGCCGAACTTGCTGATGTAGGCCTCGAAGCACAGCAGGTCGGCCCCATCGGCGATCAGCTGGGGGTTGTGCCGCTCCATGAGCGGCATGGTGCAATTGACGGTGCCGCTCTCGGGGTCCGGCGCGGCCTGGGCCGCAGGCCAGCCGAAGACAAGGGAGAGCGTGGCGCCCAGCCACGAGGCTGCCAGGCGGAGTTTGCGGAGCTCCTTCCAGCAGGCAGCGGGGACAGGTCGTTCCATGTTTGCTCCACGCGGGCCGCATGCGCCAGCAATTGGAGAGCAGTTGTCGCTGGAATCGGTCGTCCGGACATCAGCCGGGTTGGGGATGAAGTTCGCGTTTCGCAGCGAGGGCTCTTGGAGCTGCCCCTCGCCGTCGATGAGCGGCTAGGGGTTTGCCGGGGGTGGGTTGGCGGCTTCCATCCCGTCAATACAGCCGCGGACCACTTCGTCCGATCCATGACCGTGCTCGGGCTCGTTGACATGCTCTCGGGGATCCCGGGTTTGATCCGGAGCTGGGAATGCGGCGAATCGCCCTGGGCGAGGACGCGTACCGGAAGGTGCTGCGGGCGTTCGTGGTGATCTACGAGCGAGGTGCGCTCGATGGTGTTCGTGCGGATTGCAGCGGCAGGCTGTTGATCACTGCCAACTCGCTTCGCGACGCAAGCGCGGCCATCGGTGCCTGCGAGGTTGCCGAGATCGCATCGGCCCTGGGCGTCGAGTGCCTTGCGAACGCACGCGGCTGCGTCGGCTGCCTTCGCGGTCTCAATGCGCTCATCGAATCGCGGGGCGCTGGGCGAGCTAGCGGATCCAGGTGCCGGAACGCGGTCGCCGGGCACGTAGCGCGACGACCTAGGGCTTGGCGACGGGCTTCCGGCTGAACCGTGACAGCCTGAGGTCGTCCCTGAGATCCGCCTTGTGGAGCGGCAGGTCGACACTCATGTCCGAGGAGAACTGGTCAAGCATGACCTTCAGTTCGCCGTACTGGGCCGACGACCTGAAGAGTTCCATCTCCGGCGCCCCGGCGAGTGGCCGGGGCTCAGGCTTCGGGCACGAGGACCTCATGGTCTTCGCTGCTTGGTCCAAATGCATGGGGAAGAGTGGATCAGCGTTGGGTTCGCGCACCTTGTCCCAGGTAAGCCAGCGCTGGTTCGGCACGTGCATCTGGTCGACCAGGGGGCAGACCAACAGTTGCACGGCGGTCGGGTTGCACGACTTCTGAGCGAGGCACGTGTTGATGCGAGCGAGGAATCCCCGCAGTGGCCCCCAGTGATACTTGTAGTACCAGTTCCGAATCGAGTACATCAAGGCGATGTTGTCGCCTCGGCTTGCCGAGAAGAACTCGTAGTTGGTTCCTTCATAGAGATCGCGCAACTGTCGCATGCCGATGGTCATGCGCGCTGCAGTAGCCACGGCAGGGTCGCGCGCCGGATCGGCGACCTCGAAGGTCAGGCCCATCGTCGACTGGATCGCGGCCTCCCTGGTTTGCTGCTCGATGAGCGCATTCTGTCCCCCGAGCAACTTGTTCTGGGATTCGAGCTTGGTCGTCTGGACTTCCAGGATCTCGTTCTGGCGGAACAGGAGAGCCGAACCCACGAGCGCGAACAGGGCCGTGAGCAGTGCCAAGGCGGTCCCGACGACCCAGCGTCGCGCCGTGATGACGCTCAGTCTCGCGGCGACGACCCTCGCCACGTCGGCTCCCGCTGCGGTTGCTGCTGCGGCGTCGGACTTTGCTACGGCAAGGGCCAGGCGCTCCGTCCCTGAAACGACGGCGGTCAGTTCCGTCGATGCAACCCGGAAGACTCTGTCGAGGATGCGCTGGTGAAAGAGCGTGACGAGTAGGCCCACCCCTATGACGACGCACAGGGCGGCGATCACGATCCATGAGAGGGACTGGAGATGTTGGGAGGCGTACGACGGGAAGTACAGGAGCGCAGGAACCGCGAGGAGGAACCCCAGCACCAGGAGCGTGAAGTCGCGAATCAGGGTGCTCTGCTTCTTCATGCGCAGCTGAATCAGGGTGAGTCGAGCCGATCTAAGCGTGGCTGACGTGGGTGGAGGATCCCGAACTCGATGGGTCCGCGCCGAGGCACCAGGAGCGCGCCCGTGCTTCTCTCACGCGATTCTGCGGGTACTCCGCTGCTGGCAAAGCCCTCGCTTCCACAGAACTGTGGAAGCGACGAGGAAGCCTTGCGAGCACGCGGTAGTTCGGGTCGGGCCCGAGCCTGTCAGGAAGTCTGTGTGCGAGGCAGGGCATGACGACAAGCAGCATGAATGCCACGCAAGACCAAGACCGCCGGGGCGGACCAAGCGGCGCTGCCGCAGATTCCGGCTGAGTTGCTGGAGAAGTTGATTCCCGGGCCGGTGACGCAGGGGCAGTTGGGAGACATCTTCCAGCAGTTCAAGGAGGCGTTTATCCAGCAGGCCTGGGCGCGGAGATGAGCCACCAACTGGGCTATGCGCCGGGTCAAACCAAGCCCGAAGGGACGGTGAACCCTGATTCGCAACAGCCTGGACTACGCCAGCTGGAAGGAACGCAAGGCGCTCGCGGCGGCGATCAAGCCGATCTACACCGCACCAAGCGCCGAGGCCGCCCAGGCCGAGCTGGAAGCGCTTGAGAGTGGTCCGTGGGGCATCAAATTCCCCACGGTGGCAGCCGCCTGGCGCCGGGCCTGGGACAAGGTCATACCGTTCTTCGCGTTCCCGCCCGAGGTACGCAAAGTGATCTACACCACCAACGCTATCGAGAGCGTGAACGCGCGACTGCGCAAGACCATCAAAACGCGCGGACACTTCCCCAGCGACGATGCGGCGACCAAGCTGATCTGCCTGGCGCTGCGCAACATCACAGCTGACTGGGGCCGACCGGCCAACACCTGGAAGACAGCGATGAATCAGTTCGCGATACTGGCTGGATGCGAGCGCAGTTTCGCGGCCACACCGCGCCAACCGAGCCCCTCCGACGAGGTCAGCAGCCGGGGGCCTGCGGGAACTTGCGCTGACCGTGCTCAAACAGATCTATCGAGCCCTCCGGCGGTACGCCAGCGTCCTTAGCGGCTCGCCATGTGGTCACGCGCAAAACCGCCCTAGAAGCGCAGTCGAACCTAGCTGGCCAGCTTAGGGGCTGCCACCGACAGTGACCTCGGCGCTGGGCGAAGGGGCGACGTGGGCGGAGATTCGAACTCCGATCGCAAATGCATCCTACTTGGAAGACCGCACGCCGCAGGAACAACTATAGCCAGAAACGACGCGTTGCCCGGAGGACCTTGGTGGATCACAGAGCAGTCGCATCAGAAGGCTCTTGGAGAGCTTGATTTTTCCCCACTCCAAGGGGCCTGCCTTGACGATGTGTTCCTTCCAGGACGTACTGCGCCAGTTCTCGAGGCGGCGCAGGATCTGCACCGCCAGATATGCGTCGTCGGCCCCTTGGGAGGGGCGTCTGCCGCGTCGTCGTCGCTGGTCCGGTGGGTACTTCGCTGGATTGTCGACCCTTTTCTCAAGTGGCCGCGAGTGGGGCTGGAGCGAGGTTGCGAGCGCTTCCAGAACTGTCTCCCCGGGCTTGCCGGGCTTGTGCTTCACCGCGATCCGGGCAGCCAGGTCGTAGAGTCTGAGGCTCGCCTTGGGGTTGTTGAGTCGCCGGATTCCGTGGCACAGGTATCGCAGTGCGTCCTCGGGCTTGTTGTCTCGCAGACTCGCCAGCGCGGCAGCCTCGAAACTGGCGGATGCGTCGCGCTTGGGAATCAGGTAGGGCGCGCGCTTCTTGCGAGTCTCGGGCGTCCACTGGGACGCTGTCAGCATGTCGAAGGGTTCCGCCGACTGGACAATTGTGGGAAGGTCGAGAATGCCTGCGCCCCCGTTTTCCGCGAATAAATAGCGCACCTGCGGGACGGATCGCTTGTCCAGCGAAGATGCCTCCCGCCCTTGTCGCGTTGAGTCCACCGCAGGGTGCCGGGCGCGGACGTCGTCCGGGCGCGACCCGTTCATTGCACGGGCGCGAGTAGGCTTGCCGGCTCGCGCATCGCGCTTCGCGTCCTGCCGTTCGGGCAGCACCAGCTTGACGAATACTCCTGGCGTGGCCCACTTCTCCGTGACGATTCGCACGCGCTGCTTGCGCTTCTTCTTCCTGGGCTTCGTGACCATCACCTGGTCGAGCAGGCATTTGGCCTTCACCCTCAACGGAACGGGAAGAAGCGTCCAACTGCGCGCTGTGCGCACGGCAGCTCCGCGTCCCGTTGCCGCGGCGAGTACAGGGACGGCCAGCAGTGTGGCGAACGGAACGACCACGGCGAGCATCCTGCGACGTTTGCTCTGCGGTTCGCTGCTGCCAGGAGGCGTCCATGGCAGGAGGACCATGATGGTCCAGGCGACAGTGAAGACGAGGAGCACGCTCGCGACGATGAATGACAGATCGATCCGCATCGTCGGGCGTCGCGAGGCGTCATCACGCAGAAGTGAAGGCAGTGCCGTGTCGACCGCGGACGCGAACAGATAGTAGGCGAGTGCGAGGACAAGCGTGATCACGAGGAGAGCCAGCAACTTCGCGCGAGGGCCGGAGGTCGAATGGCCGAGCGCATTCTTCGTCTCGAAGGCTCCGCCGAGCGCACGCGATATCGGGAACGGCGTCAACCAGAGCGGGATGGGGCCTACGTGCTTGTCGAACTTCTCATTGAAAACTTCCGGTGACATCGGAGACGTCATGTCGGGCTCGTCCTCTTCTTCAATCTTTTCGGTGGCAAGCTCCACAGCTTCCACATAGAGCCGGAGCATCTCGCGTCGCTTGCGCTCGACGTAGAAAACTGCAGCGCACAGCAGGCTCAACTGGGCGATCGGAGCAAGGCTCGTGACCACCTTGGTGTCGAAGAGCGGCGTCTTGAGCGGGATCTCGACAACACTGGCGACGGTCTTCTCGCGTTCGTCCTTCAGGGCCTTGAGGCGCAGCTTTTTCTGCTCGATCGACGTGCACAACGCCCGGATCTCAAGGCGGACACCGGTCGCTCGGTCAGCCGCTTCAGACGCGGCACGCCCGGCTTTCCGGGCCGCTTCGACCCTCCCGGAGGACCCGCCTGCCGTCTTGGCCACGACGAGTGAACCGTCATCGGATACGCTGCTGAAACCTCTCGCCTCCGCTTGCCTCTTGAGGCGCGCGGACTCGTTGGTCACCGGGCCCTCTGGTGCCGAGGACAGGGCCCCACAGACGTCTAGTGCTGCTGCGCGATCAGATTCGAGAGTAGCACTCCTGCAATGACGGATGTGCACGGCAGGCAGAACGATCCCCAGGCCCTCTCGCTCCCGGAGGACCCGACAGACGTCACGATCGAGTTGCTGCTGGAGCATCGTCGCGTCTGCACGCAACTGCTTGATGGCGCCTGTCTCCTCCGACAGCCGCACGGTCGTCTGCGCAAAGCCGAAGAACCCGAATGCAGTGAGCGCGACAGCCCAGGAGGCGACTATCGTCGTGCTGCTGCTGATGCGCCCATCGAGTTTCTCGAGTCGCTGCTCTACCCGCTGCTCGCGGCCTTCGGAGGGCTTTGACGGCTCCTCCTGGAGTGCATCTGGTCTTGGCGGCGGAAGGAGCGCGCCCAATGCAGCACGCAAGCGCGAGAGCAGTTGACGATTGCGTCTTGGTGGCACAGTTTCCCTCCCCGTTGCGCCCAAGCGTCGACGGAGGTATTCTGCTGTTCCGGCGGAATAACGTCCATCGACAAGGGAAAGTGCCGCTCGGACCGCGCTCGTTCCGGACACGCCGGTTCGGGCGATCAGGCCGCGAGGTGTTGTAGTTCAAGAGTAGCGGCACAATTGCCCAGCCGCTTTCGGGTAGTGTGCCTCGACCCACAGCCCATCGCGTTCGGGGTCGACGTCGCTCAGCAGATCCAGCACCCCGACGATCGCCCGGCCCAGCGAGGCCGGGTCCTGCATCAGCTTCTCCGAGCCATGCCATTGCGGATGATGCGCTGGCTGTGGCAGTGCGGGCACATCCGAAGCGTGTGCAGCCGATCCTCGACGATGGCCCGCACTTCCTCGTTGGCCTGCGCCGCTTTCAGCCGGCCCATCAACTCCCTGCGCTGCGACCAGGTCATCGCCTCGATAGCCCGAAACACCTGATTCAGTTCGAGTCTGCAGCACCCCCAACTTGAAAGCCCGTGCAGCCAGACGCAGATAAGGGCGCTGTTCGCGTTGAGTGAGGATGAGATCAGATGCCGATGGCCAGGGCCAGCAGCGCAGGCGGCGTGAGCGCAATGGGGCGGAATCGCTCCAGCGCCCGGAACCAGCCGAGGTAGTGGCGAAGATAGGAAGACGCTACGCCGTTGAAGCGGCGCAGCCAGTTCTTTAGCCGGCTGTGGTACCCGTTGACGTTGTTGATGTGCCAGGGGCCGAGCGCGTGCTGGCCGGCGCTGGCGTTGATGGCGTGGTGCTCGACGCCGATATGGCGTGCAGCGGCCGCCAATGCAGCGGAGCCGTCGGTGCACAGCACGGCATCTGCGGCCAGTACAGGCTGCAGCACGGCCGCCAGATGCACGGTGTCCAGCGCCTGCATGATCTGGTCGGCGCAGGCGCCCGAACGATCACGCACGACCAGCACGATGTCGTGCTCGATGGACATACCCCGGATCGTGGCGCGGCCGCCCCTGCTTCTGGCTTTGCGTCCCAGTTTGCGCAATTCGCGACGCTGCCCCTTGTGGGACTTGAGCAGCCAGGTCTCGTCGGCCTCGACGATGCCGCTGAAGTGGCCGGCCTTGACGTGGTGCGGCAAGGCCAGGAAACGGTGGCGCCAGCGAAACGCCGTGCTGCGCGCCACCTCCAGTTGCTGCGCCGCCTTCGTGATGCTCACGCCGTCGAGCAGCGCCTGCGTCTGGCCCAGCCAGCGCTGGCGGTAGCGCAGTCGCGCCAGCGGCGTGCCCGTCAGCGCGTTGAAGGTCCGCCCGCAGTCGCGACACTTGTAGCGCTGCAGGCCCTGGGCCATGCCGTTGCGGACCACGTGCTGGCCGTTGCAGCGCGGGCACATCCGAAGCGTCTGCAGCCGATCCTCGACGATGACGCCGACTTCCTCTTTGGCCTGCACCGCCTGCAGCCGGCTCGTCAACTCCCTGCGTTGCGACCACGTCATCGCCTGGATCGCCTGAAACACCCGATTCAGTTCGAGTCTGCGCATCGTGTCCCCCGCCTTGGCTCATCCGGCACCGCGCCGTCCAGCCAGTCTTGCAGGGTGGTGGCTCACAGCGTGAGCCTGTCACTACTCAACGCGAACAGCGCCCAGATAAGCACCGTATGTGTGCATTGCTAGGGAGGGCGCGCAGTTGTCCCACACGCAGGCGGCCCGAACGCCGACAGAATCCGTCGGAGCGATAGGGGATCCTGTGCAAGCAGAACCCCCGCGTCTTGGCCCGATTCGGGCAGAGAGGAACACTTTGAAACCGCCCGGTTCAGCCTTGTCGGCGCAAGATGCGCGTGGAGCGTTTGTTCATCTGCAGCCACTTGGACCAACGTCGACCCCGGGAAATCACTCTCCTCCCACCGGTGGATCAACGCGACAGCACTCCTTGACCGCTAGGCGTACTTCTTGCATGCTCGCACGCGATAAGCGCAGCTGCACTCTGAACCTCACCGCAGCTGCCGATTCGAGGCGGGCGGACGCTGCGCGCATTAGCCGCAGGCTCAGCCCCCGATCCCAGGGGGAGGTCAGTCGTAGCGTCGGATGTCAGAATCCGGACGACACCTCGTTACAAGAGGATACGAGTTGCGAGTCAAGCACTACGACGATCTGTCCAACCCTGCCGACGGTGTTTGGCGGCAGATTTTGGGCCTCATCCAAAGCCCCTTCGTCGACGAGGTGCAGGCCGGAGTCGAGTTCACCGACGCCATCGCAGAGATGGACCTTCACGGTCGAACCTACGGCAGCCAACTCGCAAACGGCCACCACAGCGCGCTTCAACCTCCTGGCTTCTTGTATGCCTACGAGGTCAACGGGTGCCGGCTGTACTACTCCGCATGCCTCCATAGTGGTACAGGACGTCCGATCGAAGTGCGATGCCTTTATGCCGTTTCTCGGGGTATACCCGAGGCCGCGTGCATTCCAGAATGCTATCGCCGTCACACGGCGATTGTCTAACACAGAGCTGTCATGGCACCCGAAAGGTTCCGAATGAGTATCTCGTTTGAACAACTTCAGGCGGCAGCGGATCGAGCGGCCAAAGGGGATGTGACGGTACTGCGGCGCCGCATGGAAGGGCGAGCGCGGCTGGCGTGCGCTAATGCTATTGGGCAGGCGCTTCAGTTCAAGAGCATCCCACTGACAATCTCTGGCATTGAACATTCAGCCCTTCCGGGGAATACGGGTCTGGCGCCCGACCGCATCTTGGCGATGGCGCAATCTAACGAGTCTGAACCGGTGGAGCTGGCCGACATTCTGACGGTTATGTCCGCGTTGGAATGTGATCTATCTCTGATCGTAAATCCCATAGAGGCTCGAGGTACTGACCGCGAATCTCGCTCGTACCAAAGTCGCTAATCGAATCGATTTTCGCGCATGCCTGGCCTGCCTTCGCCTCGTCGTGCGATGGAAGTCGGCGGGTGGTGTGCTTTGGCGATTGCCGCTATCTTCTTGGTATGGCAGGTCTGCGCTGCCCCCGATGACCACATAAGAGCCCTGATCATCGGGGTTTCAGGCGCGCTCAGCCTCGTCATTCCACCCGCGCGGCAAGCGTTCAGGAACTACGTCTTTCGAAACTCCCCACCCGAGAGAGGTGTCGTTCCGGCTGATGTGAGCAACGCAATCCTAATGCGCAAGCTCAAGACCTTCACCGAGTTCTCATGGTGGGATGTGGTCTTCTTTGTCCTTGGCCCGGTACTCTTGTCAATCGGTTGCCTGCTGGATGTGACGCACGACCTGCACGAGAAGGCATGTAAGGCGGCTGAAGCTAGTGGCAGGAAGCCGCCTATTGACTGCCAGTAGGTAGCTTGAACCACGGACTCGCCTACCTCGAAACAGGGTGATGTTCGCTTGGGCTCTTTGTGTGCCGTACGCCGCCGGACCTGGGTCGGCAGCTTGGACGCCGGGCTCAGCTCCACTGCGGTTAGCTCGTCGATCTTGACTCTCATCGTGGGTGCCCCTCTGCAGGGTACTTATTGCTCTTGCGCGATGGCTACGTGCGCAGCGCTTCCGTGAGCGTCCGGCCGTTCCACCTTGAACCGAGCCCGTGCCCCGTGACCGTCACGATGGGGTCGTTGATCCAATGAGGGCGACGGACTCCACGAGGTTGAGCGCGGCGAGCAGCAGGAACTTCTCGGCATCGGTGCGCACACGACAGCAAGTCGTAATCGCCGAGGTATCCGCAGCCCGATGCTGATGCCGGATGTCGCGTGTCTGGTGCCTACGAGCGCCCGACCTACCTCCACTCGGGTGGGGATAGGTGTCGGCGTGCGCGTCACGCTCGTCGACAGCGTTGACTTCAGCGTGGGCTACATGGCCAACCGCCGACGCCAAAGTGGTGAGCCGGCGGGCGCGTTCTCGTTTGTCATGCAGTTCAAGGACTCGTTCTGAGGCTGCTGTGGCGAGACGGTGAGGGAGCGATGCTGTCAGTGAGAGGTCGCCAATACTGGCGTCGCAGCGGCAGCGGCGACGGGCACCAGTGATCAGAGAGCACACGGGCCGAACCCGGAGCAAGCCCGCGACACCTACTTGATGATCCGCCTTCATGGGTCAGAATTCACTGCGGTTTCTCGCTCGTGTCACGCGCTCTCAAGGCGTCGCACCTGAAGTGGGTGAGTAGCCGGGTGGGTGGCAAAGATCGGCGCAGGAAGTTGGTTTTCAACCTATTGATTCTTAAGTGGAATTTTTCTACTCAGGAGCAGTACGACATCGTTCGGACCGGACCCGGTTCGCAAGGGCCCGGCTGACCGAGCCCGGGCGCGTATCCTCCGGGCTGCACCGCAGCCCCATGGACTTGCCGACCGCCCCGCCCCGCATGCAGCGCAGCGCCGTCTGGCGCTTGCGCCTGCTGGGCGGCTTCGAGCTCGACGACGGCCGCCAGCGCCTGACACGCCTGCGCAGCCGCGCCGCCATGGCCTTGCTGGCGCGGCTGGCGCTGGCGCCGGGGCGGCGCTTCGAACGCAGCGCGCTGGCCGGGTTGTTGTGGCCCGAAGCCGACGCCACACTGGCGCGCAGCCGCTTGCGGCAGACGCTGTCGCTGCTGAAAGCGGTGCTGGAACCCCCCGGCAGCGCGCCAGTGCTGGGGGCCGACCGGCAGTCGCTGTGGGCCGAACCCGAAGCTCTCTGGTGCGACGCCGCCGCCTTCGAAGCCGACCGCGGCGTGTCGGCGGGCGAGCTCTACCGCGGCCCGCTGCTGCCCGGTTTCTACGACGACTGGGTGCTGGTCGAACGCACACGCCTCGAAGCCTTGTCCGAACGCGGCGCGGCGTTGGCAGCGAACGCCGCGCCTGCCGCGCCTGCTTCGCCGCCCACGCCCCGCGGCCCGCGCGGCGACCGCCTGCCGCAGGATCTGACGCCGCTGATCGGCGCCGAACCCGCGCTGCTGCCGTTGCTGGCGCTGCTGAGCCAACAGCGCTGGGTCACGGTGCTCGGCCCGGGTGGCGTCGGCAAGACACGTCTGGCCGTCGAAGCCGCGCGCCGCAGCGCCGAGGGGGCGGCGCTGGAGCGAGCGCTGTTCGTGCCGCTGGTGCATGCGGTGAGTGCTGCCGACCTGCTGGCGCGGCTGTGCAACACGCTCCAGCTCGGCCAGCCGGCCGATGCGCGCCAGCAGGTGCTGGACGCGCTGTCCAACGGCCTCGCGCTGCTGCTGCTGGACAACGCCGAAGAGCTGGACGCCGAAGCCGTGGCCTGCGCCGCCTTCCTGGCCGAACGGCTGCCGGGCGTGCGCTGGCTGGCCACGTCGCGCCGGCCGCTGGGATTGGACGGCGAACAGACCTTCACCGTCGCACCGCTGCCGCTGCCGGCACCGGACGCCACGCTCGAAGCGCTGGCGCACAACCCGGCGGCGATGCTGTACCTGTCGCGCGCCCGCATGCACCGCGCCGAAATCCACGCCAGCCGCAGCAACCAGGCGGCGTTGACGGCGCTGCTGCAGCGGCTGGAAGGCCTGCCGCTGGCCATCGAACTGGCGGCAGCGCAAGCGCGCACACAAGGGCCGGCAGAGTTGCTGGCCGCGTTGTCGGCCGACACCCCCGGCAGCAGCGCCTGGCCGCGCCGCCTGCGCCGCCGCGGCGCGCGCGACGCCGACGGCCGCCACGGCAGTCTGTGGGCCGTCATCGACTGGAGCTGGCGCCTGCTGGCGCCCGAACAGCAGGCACTGCTGCAGACGTTGTGCCTGCTGCCGGCCGGCGTCACCACCGCGCTGGCCCTGCGCATGGCGGCGCTGTCGCCGGCGGCGGCAGGGGCCGCGCTGGACGATCTGGTTGCGCAGTCGCTGCTGCACGAACGCCGGCTCGGCGACGCGGCCCCGCGCTGGCTGGCCAGCGAGCCGGTGCGCGCTTTTGTTGGCGAGACGCTGGACGCTGCCGCCCAACGGGCCTTGCGCGCGCGCATCGCCGCGGCGTACGGGCGCTGGGCCGTCGACAGCACAGCGCGCCCGTCGCTGGAAGCGCAGCGTGCCGAGCTCGGCAACCTCGACGACGTGCTGCGCTGGGCGCTGGAAGACGGTGACGACGCCGCGGCGCTGCGCCTGCTGGTGAACTTCAGCGCCTTCCAGCTTTTTGCGTTGTCCGGCCCGGCGCTGGACAGCGCCTGCCGTGCCGCCGAGGCCTGCCCCGACCCCGCGCTGCGCAGCCGGGCCCAGGCCGACCTGTCCTGGTATCTGCTGCAGGCCGGCCGCCGCGATGCGGCGCGACAGGCCGCGGAGGCCGGTTTCGCCGGCGCGCCACCGGGTGCAAGCGCCGAACGCCCGCACGTGCTGAGCGCCGTCGTCCGCCAGCGCTGGATGGACGGCACGCCGGCCGTCGAACTGCAGCCGCTGCTCGACGAGGCGGCGACGCTGGCGCACGGCAATGCCGACTGGTCTGCGGCCGGTGCGATCGCGACGCTGCGCGCCATCATGGCGAGTGCCGGCGACCCGCCCGTCGCCGAACTGCGCCGCCTGCATGGCGCCGCGCTCGAAGCCTGGGAACGTGCCGGCGACCCGGTCGCCATCTGCGGTGCACGTCACAACCTGGCCGTCATCGAACTGGAGCACGGCAGCCTCGATGCGGCGGCACACATGCTGCCCGCCCTGATCGAAGAGACCCGCCGGCTGGGCAACTGGCGGGTGCTGGCCAACGCCACCGACGCGATGAGCCAGGTGCTGGCGCGCCAGCGCCGCTGGCCCGAGGCGCTGGCGATGGCGCGTGAGAGCCTGGGGCTCACCTTGCGCTTCGGCCTGCGCTACACGATGGCGTCGTCGCTGTTGTGGAACCTGCCGCGGCTGCTGGCGCGCCGCGGCCACCACGAAGACGCGCTGCGCCTGCACAGCTACGGCGAAGGCGCGTGGCAGCGTGCCGGGTTGCCGCTCTCGCCGGGTGAAGCCGCACGGCTGGCACGACAGCGGCGTGCACTCGAAAGGCTGGTGGCACCGGCGCGCCGCCCGCTCTGCCGCGAACAGGGGGCCGCGGCGAGCGAGGCCCAGGCGCTGGCGTGGGCGTTCAGCTGAGGTTCGCCTGCGCCTGCAGCCGCCGGATCGCGCCGCGGCGGTTTACCAGGAAGCCGAGCGCGGCCAGGCCAGCGGCGAACAGCGCCCAGTTGGCGGGTTCGGGCACGGCGGCGGTGACGGCCTCGGTCACCAGCAACCGCACGCTGTCGCTGGGCACGTCGTAGAGCACGGTGAAGGCGCCGCTCGCGAAGCCGCTCAGGCTGACGCTGGCAAAGCTGCCGACCAGCGCCGTGCTGGCGTCCAGGATGGTGAAGGTGTCGCCCACCGCATAGCTGCACGCGCCCAGGCAGTGGAGCGCCAGCGTGCCGCCCAGGAGCGCGGTGCCGGTGACGTTCAGCAGGTCGTGGCTGACCAGCGACGTCAGGTCGACGGCGAACACCGCGCCCGCTTCCTGCGTCAGCGTGCCGCCGGTGAGCGACAAGGTGCCGACGCCGAACGAGCCCGGCGCGATGCTGCCGCGGTTCGTCAGGCCGCCGCTCACCTGCAGCGTGGCGTTGCCTGTCAGCGTGCCGTCGTTGGTGAGGGCGTCGGTCAGCCGCAGCGTGCCCACCTGCACGTCGACGACACCGTGGTTGACGAACGTGAATGCGCCGGCCGAGCCGCCGATGGTGGTGGTGCCGGTGCCGCCGCTCTTTTGCAGCCTGCCGTTGTTGGTCAGGCTGACGGCGCTGCCGCTGCCGTAGGACATGCCGGCGTTGCCCTGGAAGTCGAGCAGACCGTTGTTGACGATGGCGCCGCCGTCGCGCAGCGAGATGCCGGTGGCCGAATTCAAGGCCACCGTGCCGTTGTTGGTGAGCAGCGTGCCGGCACCGCCGATGGCTTTGTTGGCGGTGGCGCTGCTGCCCAGGCCGGTGAGCGTGGCGCCGCTGGCGATGGTCCAGCCGCCGCTGAGGTTGCCGCCGCTCCAGCCGACCTGGCCACCCAGCACCGCGTTGTTGCCGGTGAGGTTCACGCTGGCGCCGGTGACCAGCTGCAGGTTCGTGGCCTGGAAGCTGCCGTTGAAGGTCGACGCCGAATTGACGACCACGCTGCCGGCGCCGCTGAACACGGTGCCGGCGTTGAAGGTGTTGCTGCCGCTGAGCTGCAGCGTGCCGACCTGCGCGTCGATGCTGCCGTTGTTGACGAAGACCAGCGCCGCTTCGTTGCCGACGGTGGTGGTGCCGGTGCCGCCGCTCTTCAGCAGCACGCCGTTGTTGGTGAGGCTGGTCGGCGCGCCGCTGCCGTGGAACACCCCCGGGTTGACGCGGATGTCGAAAGTGCCGTTGTTCACCAGCGCGGCGCCGCTGTTCAGCGCGATGCCGGTCGCCGAGTCGATCACCAGGCTGCCGTTGTTGGTGAGCAGCGTGCCGGCGCCGTTGATCGCCTTGTTGGCGGTGGCACTGCCGGCCAGGCCGGTGAGCGTGGCGCCGCTGGCCACGGTCCAGTTGCCGGTCAGGCCGCCGCCGACCCAGTTGACCTGGCCGCCGATGACGGCGTCGTTGCCGGTGATGGCGGTGCTGGCGCCGCTCTGCAGTGTGAGGTTGGCCGACTGGAAGGCGCCGTTGAAGGTGGACGCCGACGTGACGAGCACGCTGCCGGCGCCGCTGAAAACGGTGCCGGCGTTGAAGGTGTTGCTGCCGCCGAGCTGCAGCGTGCCGACCTGGGCCTCGACGGTGCCGCTGTTGACGAAGACGAAGCCGGCGTCGTTGCCGATGCTGGTGGTGCCGGTGCCTGCGCTCTTGCGCAGCGTGCCGGCGTTGCTGAAGCTGGCCGCGGCACCGCTGGCATGGAAGAGCGACGCGTTGCCCTGGGCGTCCCACAAGCCGTTGTTCTGCACGCTGGCGCCGGCGCTGAAGCTGATGCCGCCGCTGCTGGCCAGCCAGTTCACGCTGCCGTCATTGGTGAAGACGACGCCGTTGAAGCTCTTGCCACTGCTGCCCTGGATGTTCAGCACATCGGCGGCCGCCAGCGGCTCGGGTGCGGTGGTGCCGGGAATGAAGCTGCCACTGGTCCAGGTGAAGGTGGCGGCCTGCGCGGGGAGCACGGGCAGCACAAGCCAGGCGGCCAGGGCCAGCGGAGTGGTGCGCAACGGTGTCATCGGGGTTGTCTCCTGCAGGCTTCGTGAAGCTGCATGGTCGGTGGCCACCGTTCCGCCATCGCAAGCGCTGGCGGGCGCGCGGCCCCCGCGTTCACGGGGGGCGCCGCGTCAGGCCCGTGTGATCGCCAACACGTATTCGCGCAGCGCCGCGCTGGGCTGGTAGCGGCGCTGGCCGCTGCTGTCCTGCGCCGTCTTCAGCACCGACAACGCCACCAGCTCGTCCAGGCGCGCCTGCATGGCGGCCGCGCTATGCGGCGCGGCCGGCGTCAGCGTCAGCGTCAGCGTCCACGTCTGGGCGTCTTGCAGCGTCGTGTCGCCGGGCCAGCGGCACAGCGCGGCCAGCAACTGCTGCTGGGCAGCGTCGAGCAGGCGCCAACCCCATTCGATGGCCGCCAGCATCGACGCAGGCCGCGGATCGCTGCCGCTGCGCGCGCCGCGCCGCGCCAGCAAAGCCAGGCCGGCGGCCGGTGCCTGCCCGTCATCGCGCGCCGCGCGCAGCAGCGCCAGCAGCTCGGCGGGTTCGAGTGTGCGCACGTGGCCGGCCGCCAGTTCGATGGCCAGCGGCAAGCCTTCCAGCCAGGCCAGCAGGGCCACGAGGCCGGCGCGGTTGCCGTCATGCAGGCGGAAGTCGGCGCGCTGCGCCCGCGCGCGGTCGACGAACAGCGCCACCGCGGGGTTGAGCGCCAGCGTTTCGAGGTCGGCGTCGCCACGTGGCAGCGGCAGCGTGTCCAGCACGAAGCCGCATTCGCCATCCAGACCCAGCGGGCGGCGCGACGTGAGCAGCCAGTGCGCCGCGGGCAGCCGTTCGGCCAGGTGCACGATGGCGCGCGCGGCGGCGTCGCTGAGCTGCTCGCAGTTGTCGAGCAGGATCAACGGACGGCAGCCGTCCAGTGCGTCCAGCACCAGGCCCGCCGGGTCGCCCGCGGTTTCGATGCCCAGCGTCTGCAGCAGACGGCCCAGCAGCGCAGCGGCGCCGGTGACGTCGACCAGGCTGACAAAGAGCGCATGTTCGAACCGCGGCGCTTGCGCGTCGTGCCCAGGCGCGCACAGCCAGCGCGCAACCTCGACGGCCAGACGTGTCTTGCCGACGCCGCCGGCGCCGAGCACGGTGACCAGCCGCTGCTGCGCCACCAGTGCGCGCAGGCGGGCGCCCTGGGTGTCGGCACCGACCAGCCGGGTCAGCGACTGCGGCAGGCGTGGCGCCGCGGCGGGCGGTGGGGGGGGCAGTGGTTTCGGCGCCCGCGGGGTGCGGGCCAGGCCGCCCAGGCGACGCTGCAGGTCGGCCAGGCGCTCGCGTTCGTCGACCACCCATTCGTCGCCGAAGCCGGGCAGCAAAGGGCCGCGGTACAGGGTTTGTGCGTCGTCGTGCCGGCCGCTGCGCCAGGCTGCTTCGAAAGCCACCACGTCGCACCACAGCGCGCCCGGCGCGCCACACGCAGGACACGGCGGTCGGCCAGCAGCACCGGTGGCGCGCCGGGTGGTTCGAGTGCGGCCTTCAACAGCGCCAGGGTCTGGCGCAGCCGGTTGCGCGCGGCCAGCGCATCGGCATCGGGCCAGAGCAGCGTTGCCAGCTCCTCGCGTGCATGGTCGCGCCCCGGTGCCAGGGCCACACGTGCCAACAGCAGCACCGCGGCGCGGCTGCGCAGGCGGGCCGGGCGCGGCGTGTGAAGCAGGGGGCCATCGTCGAGTTCGAATGCACCGAGCAGCCGCACGCGCCACACTGCCACGTCGGCGGGCACCGTGGCGGCGGTGGGGTGCAAGTTCAACGGCGTGGGCATCCCGGCCAGTCTAGTGCGGCGTCGCACGGCGCGCGGCCGCCCAGGCCCACCCGGGGCCTGGCACAACCGGCCGCCGTGCGTGGGCAACCGAACCCCGGCACACTGCGGCCATGATCGCCTTCGCTTTCGACAACACCTACGCCCGCGAACTGCCTGGTTTCTACGCGGCCTGGAAGCCAGCCGCGGTGCCGGCACCGCGTTTGCTCTATCTCAACCGGCCGCTGGCGGCCGAGCTGGGGCTCGACGCCGCGGCGCTGCACGGCGCCGAAGCCGCGGCCCTGTTCGCCGGGAATGCGCTGCCGGCAGGGGCCGAGCCGATAGCGCAGGCCTACGCCGGCCACCAGTTCGGTGGTTTTTCGCCGCAGCTCGGCGACGGCCGCGCGCTGCTGCTCGGCGAGCTGATCGACAGCGCGGGCCAGAGGCGCGACATCGCCTTCAAAGGCTCGGGCCGCACGCCGTTTTCGCGCGGCGGCGACGGCAAGGCGGCGGTGGGCCCGATGCTGCGCGAGGTGCTGATCGGCGAAGCGATGCACGCGCTCGGCATCCCGACGACACGGGCGCTGGCCGTGGCCGCCACCGGCGAACAGATCCGCCGCGAGACACCGCTGCCCGGCGCGGTGCTCACGCGTGTGGCGGCAAGCCACCTGCGCGTGGGCACCTTCCAGTTTTTCCTGGCCCAGGGCGACATCGACAAACTGCGCCAGCTGGCCGACTACACGATCGCGCGCCACGACCCCGCGCTGGCCGGGGCACCGGACCGCTATCTGGCGCTGCTGCGAGCGGTGGCCCAGCGCCAGGCGTCGCTGATTGCGCAGTGGATGAACGTCGGTTTCATCCATGGCGTGATGAACACCGACAACATGACGATCTCGGGCGAGACCATCGACTATGGGCCCTGTGCCTTCATGGAGGCCTACGACCCGGCCACCGTGTTCAGCAGCATCGACCACGGCGGGCGTTATGCCTACGGAAACCAGCCCCACATCGCGCGCTGGAATCTGGCGCGTTTGGCCGAGACGCTGCTGCCGCTGATGGCCGACGGGGAGGATGCGGCGGCGGCGCAGCGTGCGGTGGCGCAGGCCACTGAGGCGATCGACGCCTTTCCCGGTGTCTTCGCCACGGCGCTGCTGCAGGGCCAGCGCGGCAAGCTCGGGCTGACCGCGGCCACTGACGCGGCCACGGCCGCCGATGACGCCGTGGACACGGCGCTGGTGGCCGACTGGCTCGCTCTGCTGCAGGCGCAGGCGGTGGACTTCACGCTCGGCTGGCGGCATCTGGCGGCGGTGGCTGAAGGCCGCGACATGGCGCTGCGCGCGTTGTTCAGCGACCCGGCGCCGCTGGACGGCTGGCTGGTGCGCTGGCGTGAGCGCTGTGCACGCGACGATGCGAGCGGCGGGCCCGGCAACGTGGAGCGTGCTGCGCGCATGCGCCAGGCCAGCCCGTGGATCATCCCGCGCAACCACCGTGTCGAGGAGGCGCTGGCTGCGGCGACGAACGACGATGACCTCGGGCCGTTTGAACGGCTGCTGGCGGCGCTGCGCGCGCCTTTTGATGACGTGCCGGAGTTGGCGGTTTACGCCGTGCCGGCGTCGGCTGAGGCAACGGCTGGGTACCAGACGTTCTGTGGGACTTGATGAGCCGATTCCATGGTGTCATGCGTGTCATGGGGTCTGTGGACTGTGCTGCTCCAGCGTTTCGAGCAGCCAGAGGACTTCGGTGGCCGACCCGTAGTCCAGCTCCGGGGCGTCAGCCAGGCTGCGGTCGCGGCGGCTGCCAGTGACGATGGCCTGGAGGGCGCGGAGGAAAGGCAGCAGCCAAGCCCAGTCGGGGTCGGCGGCATGTTGCTGCAGCAGCGCTGCGGCCTGGGCAGCCTCACCGGCGAGCAATGCGTGGGTCACGGCCAGGCTGATGCGGCCATTGGCATTGTGGTTCTCGCCGCCATCGCGGCGGTAGGCGAGGTAGCTCGCGATGGCCTTGCGCCTCGCTTCCTCGGCGCCATTCGGGTTGCTGGCGGCGGTCTCGATGTTGGCGAGGTTGGCCCAGGTCTTCCATGGCTCTGAGGCATGGCCGAATTGCGCATCGCATTCGATGGCCCGTCGAATTTGCTCTCGCGCTTCATCGAAGCGGCGAAGTTTTGTGAGCGTCGCGCCAAGGTTGTTCCTCGCGCGGCCTTCGTTCGCCGCGTCGCCGCTCAGCACGCACTTGTCTGCCGCCTGGAGATAAAAGGCCACGGCATCCTCCGAGCGGTTGAGGGCATCGTCATACACGTTCCCGAGTTGAAGGAGCGTTCGCGCTTGCCCGGTGACATCGCCCAGCCGCACGTTGATCGCGAGTGATTTCCGGTAGGCATCCTCCGCTGCTTCCGGCTGGTCAGCGTGCTCGTACACCATGCCGGTCTGATGCCAGATCACGGCGACGGTGCCCGGTTCGTCCAGCTGCGTGAAGCGCACGCGCGCTTCGGAATAGGCCGCCAGCGCTTCCGGGTAGCGACGCTGTAGCAGGAGAACGGCACCAAGTTGGCCCTTTCCTACGGCGACCTGCCGAGCGTCCTTGAGTAGCTCGGCTCGCCGGATGTTCTCTTCATACGCCAACGCCGCATCTTCGAGCCGGCCCAGGTTGAGCAAACAATCGCCTTGTTCAGCAAAACACGCCGCCGCCATCCCTTCCGGGGCTTCGTTGGTTTGCTCCTTGGCCACTGCCTCGAAGCGCTGGCGAGCCTCGTCCAGCAGCGGCAGAGCCTGCTCGGAGTCGCCGACACGTTGCAACACGCGGGCCAGCAGGAAGCAAGCAATGGCCATGTCGTAGGCGGCGATGGGATATGCCTGCTCGCCCATCGCACGTGCTCGCCGCAGCAACACCTGCGCGTCCTTGAGCGCCTCGCGCAATCGCCCACCGACAAGCTGCTGCTCGATGCGGGTCCGCGTCGCCTGGAACTTCGCGTGATTCCAGGTTTCGCCCAGCGCCGCCGCTGCGTTGTCGCGCACCTGCGCCACACGCTCCAGCAGCCGCGGCTTGCCGAGCGGTTGCAGCAGGTCGTAGAGCGACGTGGCCAAGCCGATCGTCGCCGCGGCATCGCCCGCACGCTGCATCTGATCGAGCAGTGCGAAGAGGTTGGCCAGTTCCAGCAGCGTCAGCGTCGACGCGACTTCGGCGTTCTGGTTTCGCTGCCGAGCAAGGAACTCGACATACGTGCGCATCGCCTCGACCCAGCGCGCCGCCAGCGCCGCGCGCTCGGCCGCATCCATGCGCCCGCGTAAGGCAGGGCACATCGCGGGGTTCAGCGTGAGATGGTCAAAGCGGTTCGGCGTCGCCAGCCCGGTGCCGACCAACTCACCGGCCAGCACGGCAACGTCGTCCTTGTCCCATTCCATCATCACTCGCAGCACGTCCAGATCGACCGCGCCATGGAACACCCCGAGCGCCTGAACCCTGTCTCTGTTCGCCTCCGACAGCCGCCGCAGCGACAACTCGACGCTGGCGAACAGCGATTGTTCGCGGCTGCCAGGATGCTGCCGCTCCATCTCGGCCATCAGTTCCACCAGCGCGGCGTGGGTCGCCGCCACACCCTGACTGCGCAACTCGGGCGCCAGCAGCGCCAGCGTGCGGGCATGGCCGTGCACGGCGTCGACCAGCGCATCGATGGCTTCGCGCGCCGCGTCCAGCGCGGCACCCGCTGCAGCGCCGCCGTCAGCGTTCAACGCACGTTCGACCAGCTTCACCGCATCTTCGTGATCCAGCCGCTGCAGCTCCCGCAGACAGCGCGGCGCGTCGAAAGGCGCCGGCAGCACCTCTCGCGTGGTGAAGACCAGCCGCGTCTCGCCCAACTGCAGCAGCCGCGAACACAACGCCAGGATGGCTTGCAACTCGCGCCCGGCGTCCTCCGCCAGCGCCTCGGGAGTGTCCTGTTCGACATACGGCGGCAACAGGATGCTTTCCATGTTGTCCAGCACCAGTAGCGTCGCTTGCTCGCGCAGCACACGCTCGACCTCCAGCGTCGCGTCTTCCAGGTCGCCTGCAGCAGAGAAGTCGGCCTGCACGAGTTGTTTGCCCAGCGCGTCGACCACCGCGCGCTGATTGCCGTGCGTCTCGACCGAGACGAAGGCGGCCCGGAGCACCTGGTGCGAGCGCACCATCCAGCGCGCGAACTCGGCCGCCAGCGCCGTCTTGCCTTCTCCCCCCTGCCCGCGCAGCACGGCGTAGCGGTCTTGCCCGCCCAGCAGCCGCTGTAGCGCCAGCAGTTCGCGGCTGCGCCCGATGAAGCCGGTGGGTGGCGTTGCCGGCAGATCGCCCAGGCGGCGGGCCAGCGCGGTCTGGAAGTCGGCCACCGTCTGCTTGGCCGGTGTGGCGCGGAACAGCTGTGGGTCGTCTTTTTCCTGGAACAGCACCGGCACGAACCAGTCTTCCAGCCGCAATTCGCCGACGCCGAAAACGCGGTCGCGGAAGGTGTCGTCCTTCAGCCGGCGCTGGGCTTCGAGCATGGCGCTGCCGACACGTGCGCCGCGGGCCAGCGCCTGATAGAAGGCCGCGACGAAGAGGCGGGCGGTTTCGACCAGCACGCTGTGGCTCATCGCCACCACCGAGGCCACGCCTTCGGTCAGCAGCGTGGTGGCGACCGACTCGGAAGCCTTCTCCGACATCGCCGTCTGGCAGGCTTCCAGAAAGACCAGCGGCACGCGGTGGTCGCGCAGCAGCGCGCCGAGTTCGGGCGTGTACACGGTGGCGTGGCGCCGCCGCTCCAGCTGGCCCACGTCCTGCGGCTCTTCGAAACACAGGCCACCGAGGCCGACGTTGCGGTCGTAGACGCCGTGGCCGTCGAAGTGCAGCACGTGGTAGGGCTTGCCGGCTTGGCGCGCGCGGTCGAGTTCGGCGCGCAGCGCGGGCAATGTCGGCGGGCTCAGGATGTGCAGCCGCACCTGGCCGCCGAGGGCTTCCATCGCGTCGACCAGCGGCAGCGCGCTGGCGCGGTGGTCGATGTAGCCACAGGCCTCGTCTTCGGGCCGTGCGGTGACGAGCAGGATGCGGATCGGCGTCGCCACCACCGGCACGCTGAGCACGGCGCTGTTGGGCAGGCGGCGGCGCACGCGTGTGGGCTGCGCACCCTGGAACAGGAAGGCGCTGCCGTCGTGCAGCAGCTCCCAGGGCAGGGCCAGCAGTTCGGTGGCCGCCGCGCGGGCGGCGTTCTGGTCGGCCTCTGACGCGCCGTCTTCCAGCGAAGCGTCGACATGCACCGAGAAGCGGCGCCCGGCCTGCGCGTCGATCTGCGCCCACGACTGCAGGACGTTTTCGCGGTGTGCGGCGGGCAGCGCGGCGTCGTGCAGCAGCCGGCCCCATTGCACGAGCTGGGCTTCGACCTTGCGGGCGCGTTCGCGGAAGTACTCGCTGGGCCAGACGGCGAACTTCTCCAGGTACCAGCGCAGCTCTTCGGCTTCGATGGGGCCGAGCGGCGCAGTGAAGCGCCAACTCTGGCGGCTGACCACTTCGCGCCGGTCGGGCGTGGCCGCTTCGTGGATCAGGCGTGCGCGGCCCGTGGCGCGGCGTACACCGGCCTGCTTCTCGGAGAACTTCAGGTCGGTGAGTTCGAGCACGAGTTCTTCCACCGGCTCGGGCGGCGGCTGCGGCGTGGCCGCGATGTCGGTGGCCTTGCGCCGGCCCAAAGCCACGAGCAGGGCATGCATCGTGGCCTCGACGCCGCCGGCACCGCTGCTCACCGCAAGGTAGACCGGTTCCTCGCCAAACTGCGTTTCGAGCACACCGAGCTGGGTGCCGTTCAGCGACAACGGGATGACGGGGTACTTGTCCTTGCCTCGTTTCTTGCGCAGCTTGAGCGCGTGCTGCAACTCCTTGCCCACCCACTTCGATTGCAAGGCATCGGTGCTGACGACCACCGCGTACGCCGACGCGGCTTCGATGGCTTTTTGGATCTCGGCCCAGAGCGGGTCGCCACCCCGCAGCTCGCGCGAGTCGATCCAGCCTTCGTGCCCATGGTCGGCCAGCATCTGCCGGAGTTCGCCCACGAAGGCATCGTCCTTCGAGCTGTGCGAGATGAAGAGCTTCCCGGTCGCAGACATACGCCTCCCAGCGCACCGATGGGCCGAGTCTGCCTCAGCTTGCGGCGCATGACCATCGGTCGCATTGCGCATGTGCCGCGGTGCCCGTTAACGATCGAAACACGGCAGCGGTGGCGCTAACGCGCAATTGAAACGGCTGCGTCCCAGCATCCGGGTTCTCGCTGCAGCCCCCGTTGAGGCCGTGGCCTTCAAGGAGCCCCTTCCCGATGCCAAACCTCTCTCCCGCCCGCCGCCGTGTGCGCACGCTGCTCGGCACCGCCGCGCTGCTGGGCGCGCTGCCGCTCGATGCCACCTGGGCCGCGTCGCTCTACAACGTCTCGCTGCTGGTCACAGGCACGGCCGAGCCGACACCGCTGATCGTGCTGAACCAGCCGATCTACAGCTGCGGCGCCGCCTGCCTGTACGTCAACAGCGCGAGCACCGGCATGGACAACGCCTACACGATGGCACCCGGCCCGTTCACGGTGGGCGTCTGGCCGCCGGTCTACGGCATCAACGTTCCCGGCGTCGCGTCGGTGGCCGAGACGCTCGCCGTCGCGCCGCCGGTCGACCCCGGCACCGTGCAGGACGGTGGCAGCATCGGCGTGCAGCAGAGTTCGAAGGTGCAGTACGACTCGCTGCCGTTGCTGGGCGGTGTGCGCCGCCTCGGTGTGCAGACCTGGAAGACCGGCAGCGGCGCTGCCGCGGTGAGCTACGCGATCCAGCTGACGACGCCCAACAACAACCTGCCGCGCCGCACCTATCTCGAATTCTCGGTACCGGAACTGGCGCGCAGCCTGCAGTACGCCAGTTATGTGGGCGGCCCCAGTGGTAACCAGCCGATCACGAGCAAGCCCAAGCGTCTGCAGACACGTGCCGCGGTCGACCTCTATGTCGACGGGCTGCCCGTGTGGTCGTCGGAATCGAACCTGCTGGTGCCGCAGCGCTTCGTGCCGCCGTACGACCAGCAGATCACCGTGAAGTGGGGACAGCCGCTGGCCGCCGACAAGGTCACGCTGTTCCTCGGCACGCTGCCCGTCGCCAGCTCGCGCACGATCGCGATGGTCATCCGCAGCGACTTGCGCGTCGAGGCGCCGACCTGCCACAACACCACCGACTTCGGCGTCACTTCGCAGCGCTGCCACAGCGAGCTCGAGGCGCTGTCGCTGCCTTCCGTCAATGAGAACAACGGCTACACCTTCCAGTTCAAGCCGGACTTCAAGATCTACACACGCTGAAGACAACACCACCATGAAGACCCATTCGATGACCCTGGCCGCGGCGCTTGCCGCCACGTCGCTTTGCGCACAGGCCCAGATGCCGCTGCCGGTGAAGGTGCTGGTCGGTGACGAGACCAACGTGCTGTCCGGCATGCCTTACCTGAGCCCGGCCACCCACACCTTCCACGTCGCCGCGGCGGCGAACGGCTCGGCGCACGACAAGCCGCCGATCAACCTCGACGCGAAGCGCCGGACCGGCAGCAACGCCGCCGTCTACCGCGGCACGCCGGTGACCAACCCGACGCTGTACCCGCCGGGCCCGTCGGCCGGTGACCTGCTCGAGTTCGAGACCAACGGCGACGTCTCCCAGACCTGGGCGACGATGACGGCCGACGGCATTCCGTACCTGCACGCCACCGGCTTCGGCGAGTTCCTGTCCGACGCCAGCGCATCGTGGAACACGCGTGTGACGGTGCCCGCCGTCGGTTCGCGCGAGGTTGTGCTGCGTGTCGTGGTTCCGCCGGTCAGCGTGGCCGGCGCGACCGAGCAGCAAGGTATCGCCCGCTGGCGCGCCCGCATGCGCGCCGACGTGCTGGTCAACGGCTTTCCCGCCTGGTCGACCGAGGCGCTGCGCATGACCATCGATCCGAAGATCGAGTTCAGCATCCTGAAGGAAACGCTGGTGCTGCAGCAGTTTGGCGACGCCCTCGGCTTCCCGACCAACGACGAGGACACGCCGCCGGCCAACGACGGCTTCAACAACGACACCTACGCGGGCAACATCAACGGCGCCTCGGGCAAGCGCACTGTCTACCTGAGCCTGGGCCGCTTCAACGCCAACACGGTGGTCGATCTGTCGATGAGCCTGCGCGCCAGCGCCACCAGCGTGCCCGCGGCCAGCGGCGGCACCGACCACCGCTGCAAGTTCAGCATCCCGCAGAACCGCTTCTTCTGCTCGCGGGGTACGGTGACGGTGGACGGCAGCATGGGCGAAGCGCCGCGGGTCTACCTGCTGCCCTGAGCGGCGACGACCCGACCGGTGGACAGCGGCGCCGCCGAGGAGTAGCTTCTCCGCCCCGGCCGCGAATGGAGACAGCGATGCACAGGACCTTCGTCACCCGTTGGCTGCAGGCGTTGCGCCTGCCGGGCGTCTGCCTGTCCATCGGTCTGTTCGGCTTTTGCGGCGGCATCGCCGGTGCGCACCCGCTGGACCCGCTGACGGCCGACGAGATCGTCGGTGCCGCCAACGTGCTGCTGGTGGGCGGCGCGGCCCAGCCTGGCGCCATCTTCCAGAGCGTGGAGCTGCGCGAGCCGCCCAAGGCCGCGGTGCTGGGCGGCGGCACCAGCGACCGCCAGGCCACCGTGTTCTGGCGCCAGAACAAACAAAGCTTCAAGAGCACGGTGAACCTGCGTGCCGGCAGCTTCACGCCGCGGCAGCTGATCCCGCGCACGCAGGGCCAGCTCGGGCTCACCATCACCGAAGTGGTGGACTTCAGCTTCGCCTTCCAGGATCCGGCCTTCCTGCGCGCGCTGGCGCTGCGTGGCATCAGAACGCCCGAGCAACTGCAGAACGTGCTGGTGACGCCGCTCACGCCGGGCAGCTTCGGCCTGCCTGAAGAGCAGCGCCGCATCGTCAAGGCGCAGATGTACGACACCGGCGGCGCCAGCATCAACCTGTACGCGAAGCCGATCGAAGGCGTGCAGGCCATCATCGACCTCGACGAACGGCGTGTGCTGCAAGTGCTGGACAGCGGCGTCGTGCCGGTGCCCGCTGCAACGCACGAGTTCGACGAAGCCAGCGTCGGCGCACTGGTCGGCTTGCGGCCGGCATTGAAGCCGCTGCGCGTGACGCAGCCCGATGGTGCGAACTTCCGCATCGACGGCAACTTCGTCGAATGGCAGAAGTGGCGTTTCCATGTGCGCTTCGAGCGCCGCGCCGGGCCGGTGATCTCGCTCGTCACCTACGGCGGGCGCTCGGTGCTGTACCAGGGCTCGATGGCCGAGATCTTTGTGCCCTACCAGGACCCCAGCGCGAACTGGTACTACCGCACCTACATGGACGAAGGTGAATTCGGCTTCGGGCTGCTGGCGTCGCCGCTGGCGCCCGGGCTCGACGTGCCGGCCAACGCCGTGCTGCTGGACGCGCTGGTGGCTGCGGCCTTGCCCGACCCCACCGTGCCGGTGGTGCCGTTGCCGCTGCCGCGTGTGGTCGGCATCTTCGAGCGCCTCACCGGCGACCCCGCGTGGCGCCACTTCGAGAGCTTCCGCGGCCGCTACGAAGGCCGCGCCGCCGTCGAACTGGTGGTGCGCAGCATCTCGCAGGTGGGCAACTACGACTACCTGATCGACTGGGTGTTCACGCAGAACGGCGTGCTGCGTGCCGAGGTCGGGCTGACCGGCATCGACGCCCCGAAGGCGCTGGCCGGCAGCCTGCCGGGCGAGAACCACAACCGCCACAGCGCGCCGGTGGCGGCGCAGCTGGTGGCGCCTTACCACAGCCATCACTTCAGCTTCCGCCTCGATGTCGATGTCGACGGCACTGCCAACAGCTTCGTGCTCGGCCATCTGCGCCAGACGCCGGCCGCGGGGCCGCGGCGCAGCGTCTGGGCGCTCGACGAGGAAGTGCTGGCCAACGAGGCCGCGCTCGAGCACGAACACGCCGTCTGGCGTGTGATCAACCCGAACCGCCGCAATGCCTTCGGCCAGCCCACCGGCTACCAGCTGGAAAGCCACGATACCGAGGAGCCGCTGCTTGACCCGGCGGACTACCGGCGCGCGGCGTTCATCGGCCACCCGCTGTGGGTGACGGCGCACCACCCCGACGAGCGTTATGCCGCCGGCGACACACCGAACCAGCACCCGGGATCACCCGGCCTGCCCGCCTATCTGGCCGACCGCCAGGGCCTTGTCAACCGCGACCTCGTGCTGTGGGTCACGCTGGGCCACCACCATGTGACGCAGGCCGAGGACTGGCCGGTGATGTCGATGAAGAAGATGCACTTCGAACTGCGGCCGGCGAACTTCTTCGACCGCAATCCGGCGCTGGACCTGCGGCGCGCGCCGTTCGAGGTGGTGGTGCCCGGGCGCTGAAGCGCGGCACCACCGGGCTTCACATGAAGGCGTGCAGTTCGAGGAACAGCGTGCGCCGGTTGTCGAAGTTGTTCTGCGGGATGCCGCCGTTGCGCCGGTAGCCTGCACGCAGCTGCAGGAAGGGGATGGGCGTCAGCTCGTAGAGCAGGCTGTGGCGAACCTTGTGGTCTTGCGAGACATGGCGGTCGGGGTCGAACAGCTCGGTCGTGAACTTCAGGTTGTGGCCTTGTCGCACGGTCCAGTTGACCTCGCCCAAGGCCCCCAGCAGCCTGCGCCGGCCTTCGGGGAAGGCGCTGTCGCCCACCAGGTCGATCTCGGCCAGCCACGCCAGCGGCCCGGTGCGCAGGCCACCGAACACGCCGCTGGCCAGGCGGTTGCCGGCCGAAGACTTGGTGTGTGCCGTCACCAGCCCGACCCGCCAGTCGGGCTGCAGCCACACCGCCTGCGCCGTCAACTGGCGCCCGGTGGTCGGGCCGACGTTGCCGGGGCCGTTGCTCGACACCAGTTGCACCGACCAGGTGTCGCTCTCCATGCCGAGCTCGACGCCCTTGTCGGGTGTGGCCATGCTGACGCCGCTGACCGAGCGCACGAACGCGGTGTTGTCCTGCAGCCGCCAGCCGAAGGGCAGGTAGAACTGGCCGGCCTTCAGGTACCAGCGCTGGTCTGCCGTGGTCAGGCGCACATAGGCCTCCTGGCGCTGCGGCTTGCCGGGGCGCATCAGCTCGTCCAGGTGCAGGCCGACGTGGTCGGGGATCAGCTGCACGTCGGCGTACAGGCGCGATTGCTCCAGGCCGCGTTCGGTCTGCGCCGGCTGCGTCGGCACTTCGGTGCGCGTGGCGCTGGTGCGCAGGTCGCCGCCGACACGCAGCCAGTCGAGCATGCTGCCGCGCCACACCGGCACGGCTGCCGGCAGCGGGTTGGCCGCCATGCCGAACTGCGAAAACGCGGCACCGGCGCTGTTGCGCAGGCCGCCGCCGGTGGGGTTGACGTGGCAGGCATTGCACTTGAAGCCCTGGCTCACCGCCAGGTAGGGTTCGGCATGCGCCAGCCAGGGCATCAAGCAGGCGACCAGCCCGACCAGGCCGGTCAGCAGGTGGCGCAGAACGGTGTGATTCATGGCTGGGTCTCCCGCGGTGCGCCAGCGGCGATCCACTGCCGGATGACGGCGATCGTCGCGTCGTCCAGAAACGGCCCGCCCAGCGGCATGCGCGAACCGACGGCGGCGCGGCCTTCGAGTTTTTGGATGAGGTAGCTGTCGTCGGGTCGCCCAGGGGCGACACGCTGCAGCGACGACACCTCGCCGCTGGCGACGCCGACCAGCAGCGCGTAGCTGCTGGCCGCGTCCAGCCGCAGACCCACCGGCGCCGCGGCGCCGGCATGGCAGCCGGTGCAGACGGGCGTGAAGACGTTGTCCTGGATCGACGCGAAGCTCGCCGTCAGCGGTGCGGCGCCGCCCGTGCCGCTGGTCGGCCGGCCATTGCTGTCCAGCCCCTCGCCGCTGCCGCCGCCGCAGCCGGCCAGTGCGGCAGCCAAAACGGCGACCGGCAAAACGGCCGCGGCGGGCCTTCGTCCATGCCAACAAGTTCCCATCGACTCGCTCCAGTGCGTGTGTGCAACCGCTGTGAGTACCATCCGGCCCGTCCGTCGGTTCAAAGCCGGCGCGTTTTTCTCAGCACACGCCCATGTCCGACAGCCACTGTCCACGCCGAACCAGGCAGCGCCTTCGCACGGCGCTGGTGTTCGCGTCGGCCACTGTCTGCACGGCGTTGTGCGCGCAGCCGCTGGTCTGGAGCGGGCGCGTCGGGCTCGCGTCGCACTGGATCGTGCGCGGCCAACAAGCCAGCGACGGCGACGCGCCGGTGGTCTTCGCCGGCGCCGATGCCTATGGCAGCACGGGCTGGTCGCTGGGCGGGGCGGCCCTGCGCCTGCGCGACCGCGACGGCAACTGGAGCGACGGCTGGTCGCTGCATGCCGGCCACGAAACCGCGATCGACGCGGACTGGCGCTGGCTGGTCGACCTGCAGCATGTCGGCTACGAAGGCAGCGCGGCGCTGGCCGCCTGGCGCGGGCCGCGGCTCGCGCTGGGCCTGGCGTACGGCGACCGCTGGTCGCTGACCTGGAACGCCGAGCAGCCGCGAGATCAGGCGCTGGCGGCGCGCAGCGTGGATTTCAACATCCGCTGGCCGCTGCGGCCGCAGCTCAGCATCGGCGGCGGCATCGGCCGCGTCGTCAGCAGCCAAGGGCCCCACAACAGCTACGGCCAGATCGGGCTGACCTGGCATGTCGGCGGCTGGCAGGCCCAGCTCGACAGGACCTGGGGCCCGTCCAACACCGGCTACGGCCAGCCGCTGGGGCCGCGTGCACGCTGGCTGGCCGGCACGCAGTGGGCGTTCTGAACTATTTTCACGTTGCCGACAACCTTCTGCACACCGAAGCGGTACTCACCTCAACCCCCGGCTATTCGATGCCGATCACCCGAGTGCCATGTTCAGCGACCGCTTGCGACTGCGCCGCGCGCCCGACGAAGACGAAGCCCAGTGCCTGCGACGCGTAGCGCTGCAGGATCGCGCCGCGCTGGCCACCCTGTACCGCGCCTACCACCCGCGGCTGGTGCGTTTCCTTGCCCGCTTCTCGCGCCAGGACAGCCTGGTCGAGGAGGTCATCAACGACACCTTCTGGGTCGTCTGGCAGAAGGCCGGGCACTACCGCGGCGATGCCCGGGTCTCGACCTGGATCATGGGCATCGCCTACCGGCAAGCCCTGAAGGCCTTGCGCGACGGCGACGATCCCAGCCTGTACGGCAGCGACCAGGATCTCGAACCGCTGCTCGTGACCGACCCCGACGCCGACCGCGAGACACGCGACTGGCTCGACAAAGGCCTGCGCCGGCTGCCGGCCGAACTGCGCCTGACGGTCGAGCTGGTGTACGGCCAGGGCCACACGCTGGAAGAGACGGCGGCGATCATGGAATGCCCTGTCGGCACGGCGAAGTCGCGGCTGTTCCACGCCCGTGTCCGCCTGCGCAACCTGCTGCCGGCGCTGGCCGGCGCCGCGGCCGCGGCCGAAGGAGCGAACGATGAATGACGACACCCGCACGCACCAGGAGGTCTGGGCGCTGCTGCCGTGGCTGGCCAACGGCAGCGCCACGGTGGAACAGCGCCGCCATGCCGAAGCGCACCTGCGCGGTTGCGCCAGCTGTCGCGCCGAGCTGGCGCGCGAGCGCGAGTTGGTCGACGGACTGGCGCAGCCGCCGGCATCGGCGCCTGATGTGGAACGCGGCCTGCAGCGCCTGATGCGGCGGCTGGACCAGGCTGCCGACGCGCCGCCAGTGCTCGTCCGTGGCCCCGGCCGTGTTCGCGCCCTGGCCGGCACGCGCCTGCGCATCGGCACCGTCGCCGCGCTCGGGCTGGCCGAACTGCTGGTGGTGGCGGCAGCGGCGCTGTGGTGGGCCGGCACGCCAGCGCCAGCCGACGCGACGGCGGCACCCTACCGCACGCTGACGCAACGTGTGCCTGGCGGCGCCGGCGCTACCGACGGCCCGCACTGGCGCGTCGTGTTCCAGGGGAAGCAGACCGTGCACGATCTGCAGGCCTTGCTGCGCGAACATGGCCTGGCGATCGTCGCCGGCCCCACCGAGGCCGGTGTCTTCACGCTCGGCGTCGCCACGCAGGGGCCCGCAGGCAACGCGCCAGACGCCGACGCGCTGGCGGCACGGCTGCGGCAATCGCCAGCGGTGCTCTTCGCCGAGACGGTGTCGAACATGCCGCACATGCCGCACAAGGAATCGCGGTGAGCGGCTTGGCGCGGTGGTTTTCGCGGTGGTGCCGGCGCGCCGCACTCGCGCCCGCCGCTGCCGCCGCGCTGGCGGTGGCGGTGGTGGGCTGCGCCGCGCCGAGCCACCCTGCGGTCACGGCATCGGCCGCGCCCGGTGTCGACGCCGGTGCACCGGCCGGACTCGACGACCGTGTGATCGTTGTCACCGTCGTCAACCGGGTGGCCGAACTGCCGCGCATCGCCGGTTCGACGGCGGGGCTTTACGGACGGCGGCCGCGCTACGTGGCCGGCAGTGACGCGCAGGCGCTGCTGGCCGACGTCGCGCGCGACCACCACCTGGTGCCGCTGGCGGCCTGGCCGATTCCGGTGCTCGGCGTGCACTGCGCGACGCTGCTGATCCCCGAAGGCGCTTCGCGCGCCGAGGTGCTGGCTGCATTGCAAGCCGACGCGCGTGTCGACCTGGCGCTGCCGCTGAACCGCTACACGACGCTGGCGTCCGTGGCCGTGTCGGCGCAACCCTACGACGACCCGTACCTGCCACTGCAGCGCGCCCTGCAGCAGCAAGGTGTGCTGCAAGCGCACCGCTGCACACGCGGCCAGGGCACACGCATCGCGGTCATCGACACGGGTGTGGACACGGCCCATCCCGACCTGCAAGGCGTGGCCAGCGACAACGCCAACTTCGTCGACCGCGACCTCGCGCGTTTCCGCCGCGACAGCCATGGCACCGAGGTCGCCGGCATCATCGCGGCGCAGCCAGGCAACGCACGCGGCATCGTCGGCATCGCGCCCGACGCCCATCTGATCATGCTGAAGGCGTGCTGGGAACGCAGCGACGGCAGCGCGGCCTGCAACTCCTTCACGCTGGCGCAGGCGCTGTCTGCCGCCATCGACCGCGGGGCGCAGGTGATCAACCTCAGCCTGGGCGGCCCGGCCGACGCACTGCTGACACGGCTGGTACGCAGCGCCCAGGCGCGTGGTGCCGTGGTCGTCGGCGCCCAGCCCGCGGGTGCGGCGCACGACGGCTTCCCGGGCGGCGTCCGCGGTGTCATCGTGGCAGGCGACGCGGCGGCGTCGGGTGGAGGTGGGCTGGGCGCGCCAGCGCGCGAGGTGCTGACGCTGATGCCCGGTGGACGCTACGACTTCGCCAGCGGCACCTCGATGGCCGCGGCCCAGCTCAGCGCCATCACCGCGCTGCTGCTCGAACGCCGGCCCGGCCTGGGCGCCGACGCGATCGAGGACCTGCTGCGCAAGAGCAGCGCGCCCGACACGGGCGGCGGGCCGAACGCCTGCCGCGCCCTGGCTGCGCTGGACAGCCGCTGCCGCTGCTCGGCCGCGGACTGAGCGTCTTTCGCGCACAACCCTTTGGCCGCCAGACGGTACTCACCGGGCATGGACACGGGCCCTTCGGCCCGGCATGCACGGCCCAGGCGGGCAAGGACAGTACGATGACGACGACGATGACCCGCAAGGGCTTTCTGGGTGCCGCGACCGGCGGCACGATCCTGTTGCTGCTGCAGGCCTGCGGCGGCGGTGGTGATGACAGCACCACCACCACCCCGCCGCCGCCGGCCAGCGGCTCGCGCAGCTGCAGTTCCTCCGGTGCGGCGATCACGGGCAACCACGGCCACGCACTGGCCGTCATCGCGGCAGCCGACCTCGATTCGGCCAGCGCCATCACCTACAGCATCCAAGGCTCGGCGGGCCACAACCACACGATCACCTTGAGTGCGGCCCAGCTCAGCACGCTGAAGGCCGGCCAGAGCGTCACGGTGACGTCGTCGACGGACTCGTCCCACGACCACTCGGTGCTGATCTCCTGCGTCTGAGTTCAGCGGCTACCAGCCGCGCAGATGGGTCGGGACCTGGCGCTTGAAGTGGTCCAGGCCCGGGCCTTCGCGGTGGACCGTGACGCGCTGCTTCTCGTAGCCGAAGATCGGGTACGAGCCGAGCTGCTCGGCGCGGTCGGCGCAGGTGACGACGAGGCCGACGCCGCGGTCTTTCGCGAAGTCCAGCGCACGCTCCAGTTCGACGATCGATCCGTCGGGGTCGCCGCTGACGTTGCAGCTGGTGCACAGTGGCGCGGCGTAGTTGGAGCCGCCCCAGACCGGGTCGGGCGGCAGGCCGGCGAACGAGGCCTCGATGTGTTTGAACAAGGCCCTGTGCACGCCGTCGAGCAGCACACCTTGGTGGGTGCCGTCGCGCAGCGTCGCCGAGTCGAAGTCGCTGCTGCGAAAGCGCAGCCGGATGAAAGTGCCGGTCATGCGTTCGAAGTCGGCGGCGGTCGAGAACTCGGCCGGCATCTGGCTGCTGTCGGCCTGCGCCAGAAAACCCTGCAGCGAGCCGATCGCGGTGCCGTAGTTCTTGCCGGGCAGGCGGGTCTTCGAACGATCGAGCTGCGCCGCGCCCCGTGTCGTTGGCGCCGCGAGCAGCACGAACACGGTCGGCAGCTGGACGACGATCGCGTCGGCGTGGACCGCGGTTGCAGCCTGCTCGAAGGCGCCCGGGTCGCGGATGTCGATGCGCTTCATGGCTGCACCAACACGGCTGCCTGGCGCCGGCGCTGTCTCTGGCACATCAGCGAGCCGGCGTTGGTGATGTCGGGTTCGATGTCGAGCCGCCGGAGCAGTTCGAACGCACTCGCGGTGGCGGCGCTGAGAACCGGCAGGCCGAACCTCTGCTCGGCTGTTTCGATGGCAGGGAGCGACGGCATCTGCACGCAGGCCGAAAGCACCAGCGCGTCGGCGCCCGAATGGTCGATGCGGCTTGCGATGGCCAGCAGCCCGGCGGGGTCGAGCCGGCCGACCTGGACGTTGTCGACCACCTCGAGCGAGTGCGACTGCAGCACGGTGATGCCGTATTCGGCCAGGGTGGCCGTCACCTGCGCCGTCAGCGCCTGCCGGTACGGCGTGATCATCGTGACCTTCGACGCACCCAGTGCCTGCAGGCCGGCGACCAGCGCGCCGGCGCTGGTAACCACCACCGGCGAAGTGCTTCTTGTGCCCGCCACGGCGTGATCGGCCAGCCGGGCCTGCGTGTCGCCAACGCAGCGCCGGCCGCCGGACATCACGGCCACCAGGCAGGCGTACATGATCGCGTCGACCTCGGCGTCGCACAACGCGTCAACCGCGTCGCCGGCCGATGCATTCATCGCGCGCAAGGCCTCGGGTGTCACCTGCGTCAGCCGCAGCCGCGCCGAATGAAAAGTGAAAGTGTGTTCGCCGCGTGCCTGCTGCCGGCGCAACAGCTCGGGCACTTCGGTCTCCATCGTCGTGTTGGAACTCGGAACGATCATTCCGATGCGGTGCTGCCTGGGCGCGTGGACCATGGGGGATCTCCGGTTGGGGTCTTGCGAGCGCGCTGCGGCACACCCTGCCGGGCGCGTTCGATGACACCTACGGAAGCCGCCGGCCGGATGCACGAACCCGTTCGGGGCGCGGCGCATGCGGGCAGTGTCTTGAGGGGCTGCCGCAGGGCCCATCCCCAAGGCCACCCGGGAGGCGACCCAAGCTAGGGGGTGCCTGGCATAGGTACAAGCACTGTGCCCATGTTCGTTGGTTCTGGCAGAAAGAACGTTGTACTATTTTGTTCGATCGTTCAGCTTCGATGGCAACCGGACGGACTTTCACTCGCACGTTCAACCAGAGGAGGGCACGTGTCCATGCCGAAGAGAGCAGTCCTGCGGCCCGTCTCCGAGCAGCAAGCGGCCGCGGGCGGTGTGGCCTCTGTGGACCGTGCGTTGTCGTTGCTGGAGGTGTTCACCACCGACCACCCCGTGCTCTCGCTGTCCGAACTCGCAGACCGCACGCGCCAGTACAAGAGCACCGTGCTGCGCCTGTTGGCTTCTCTGGAGCACTCGCATGTCGTGCGGCGCCACGCAGACGGGCGGTTCAGCCTGGGTGCCACCGTCGCGCGTTTGCATGCGGTGTACACCTCGTCGTTTTCGCTGGGCGAGGCGGTGGTTCCCTTCCTCCACGACCTGGTGCTGCGGACACACGAGAGTGCGGCGTTCCACGTCCGGCAAGGTGACAAGGAACTCTGCCTGCAACGCGTGGACTCGCCGCACACCGTGCGTGACCACACCCGGGCGGGTGACCTGCAGCCGCTCAACGGCAGCGTTGCCGGCCAGGTGCTGCGGGCGTACTCGGGGGCCGCTGGTGCGAGGTACGAGCAGATACGGCGAGACCAGTGCCTGGTGGCCGACGGCGACATCGTGCCCGAGCTGGCCGGCATCTCGGCCCCGGTGTTCGGCGCCAACGGCGAACTGCTCGGTGCCCTCGTCCTGACGATGCCATCGACGCGCATGCAGGCCGCGCACACCGACGACGTGCGGCAGGCGGCGCAGCGCATGACACAACGATTGGGCGGCACTTACCCCGTGGCCGGCGCCGGCCGCGCCGGACGTGGCACCCGGATCAGGGCGAACCCTCGTTGACCGATCGCACCGGCTATCTACAATTTGGAACTGCGTTCTGTGCAACGAAACGATTGCAACACACCCCACCGATAGGAACAGTCATGAAATCGACGCTGATCAAACTGACGACGGTCGTCGCGCTGCTGGCCGCTGCGGCGCTGGTGCAAGCCCAGGACATCCAGGAACGCACGATCCGCCTCGGCCACCTGAACAACACCGACCACCCGACGAGCTGGGGGGCGAAGAAGTTCGCCGAGCTCGTGACGGCCAAGAGCGGCGGCAAGATCACGGTCAAGGAATTCCCCAGCAGCCAGCTCGGCAACGAACTGCAGCAGCAGTCGGCGCTGCAAGGCGGCGTGCAGGAGATGCTCGTGGCGTCCACCACGTCGCTGACCGGCATCGTCAAGGAATTCGGGCTCTTCGACTTCCCGTTCCTCTTCAGCAACGCCAAGCAGGCCGATGCCATGGTCGACGGTCCGCTGGGCAAGATGGTCACCGGCAAGCTGGGGGAAAAAGGCCTGGTCGTGCTGGGCTTCTTCGACCTGGGGTTCCGCAATGTCACCAACAGCAAACGGCCCATCACCAAAGGTGAAGACCTCGACGGTCTGAAGGTCCGCGTGATTCCGAACCCGGTGTTCCTGGAAACCTTCAAGACCTTCAAGGCCAACCCGCTGCCGATGCCGTTTGCCGAGCTGTACAACGCGCTTGAAAGCAAGGCCGTGGACGGGCAGGAGAACCCGTACTCGGTGATCCTGTCGAACAAGATGTACGAAGTGCAGAAGTACGTCAGCGCCACCAACCACGTCTACGCCACCAACCCGATCCAGATCAGCAAGCGCTTCTGGGACAAGCTGTCGCCGGTGGAGCAGAAGCTGTTGCAGGATGCGGCCATCGAAGCCCAGAACTACCAGCGTGTGGCCAGCCGCGACGCTGCGGGCAAGGCGCTGGCCGAGCTCAAGGCCAAAGGCATGACGTTCAACGAGCTGGCCCCGGCCGAACAGGCCCGCATGCGTGCCGAAGTCAAGCCGATCCACGACAAGTTCTCGGCGTCCTACGACCCTGCCGTGGTGACCCTGTTCAAGAGCGAGCTTGAACGCGTGTCGAAGTTTTGATGCGCAAGTTCTGAACGAACCCGTCTCAGGGTTCAACAAGGCGCGGCACGCAGCGCGTGGCCGCGCTTCGCCTGAACAGGAGCAAGCATGGAGCGCCTTGTCGATGCATTCTGCCGGGCGCTTGTCGCCATGATGGCCGTGGCGCTGATGGCGATGGTGGTGCTGGTTTTCGGCAACGTCGTGCTGCGCTACGGCTTCAATTCGTCGATCACGCAGTCCGAGGAGATCGGGCGCTGGCTGTTCGTCTGGATCACCTTCATGGGTGCCGTGGTCGCGCTGCGCGAACACGCCCACCTCGGTACCGACGCCCTGGTGGCGCGCCTGCCCCCGCTGGGCAAGAAGATCTGCCTCGTGCTGGGCCATCTGGCGATGTTGTATGTCTGTTACCTGGTGTTCAAGGGTGGCCTTGAACAGACCCGCATCAACATGGACGTGCTGGCGCCGTCCACCCAGGTGCCGATGGCCGTGTTGCATGCGGCGGGTGTGGCCTTTTCGTTCTGCGCCGGCGTCGTGCTGCTGCTCGACCTGTGGTTGCTGTTCAGCGGCCGCATGCAGGAGGACGGCCTGGTGATGGTCCAGGAATCCGAAGAGCTGGCTGCGCTGCATCGGCAGCATGGCGACGACCTCACCAAACAACGCTGACCGGCCCGCCATGACACTCGTCGTCTTCCTCGGTTCGCTGCTGCTTGCGATGGCGATCGGCATTCCCATCTCGTTCGCGCTGCTGGTCAGCGGCGTGGCGCTGATGTGGCACATGGACATCTTCGAGGCCCAGATCCTGGCGCAGAACCTGCTGGGCGGTGCCGACAACTACCCGCTTCTGGCCGTGCCGTTTTTCCTGCTGGCCGGCGAAATCATGAACGAGGGCGGGCTGTCCAGGCGCATCGTCGAGTTCGCGATGGCGCTGGTCGGCCACATCCGTGGTGGCCTGGGCTACGTGGCCATCGTCGCGTCGATCCTGCTGTCAGCACTATCGGGCAGCGCAGTGGCCGACGCCGCGGCGCTGACCGCGATGCTGCTGCCGATGATGGTGGCCGCGGGCCATGCGCCGCACCGCGCCGCCGGGTTGATCGCGGCATCGGGCGTCATCGCACCGGTGCTGCCGCCGTCGATCGGACTGGTCATCTTCGGCGTCACGGCCAACGTGTCGATCTCCAAGCTGTTCATGGCCGGCATCGCACCTGGCCTGATGATCGGCCTGGCGCTGTGGATCACCTGGGCCATCGTCGCCCGCCACGAAGGTGCTGTGCCGCCGCCGCGCAAGCCGTTGGGCGACCTGCTGCTCGCGCTGCGCCGTTGCGGCTGGGCGCTGATGCTGCCGGTGATCATCCTGGTCGGCCTGCGCATGGGCGTGTTCACGCCGACCGAAGCCGGCGTGGTGGCGGCGGTTTACGCCCTGTTCGTGTCGAGCGTGGTCTACCGCAGCCTGAAGCTGCCGCAGTTGTGGGGCATCTTCAAGGCAGCGGCCAAGACGACCGCCGTGGTCATGTTCCTGGTGGCAGCGGCCATGGTCTCGGCCTGGCTCATCACCGTGGCCGACCTGCCCAGCAAGGTGGTAGGCATGTTGCAGCCGTTCCTGACCAGCCCGATCACGCTGATGGTGCTGATCATGGTGCTGGTGATGATCGTCGGCACGGCGATGGACATGACGCCGACCATCCTGATCCTGACGCCGGTGCTGATGCCGGTGGTCAAGGCCGCCGGCATCGACCCCGTCTACTTCGGCGTCATGTTCATCATGAACAACGCCATCGGGCTGATCACGCCACCGGTGGGCGTGGTGCTGAATGTTGTGGCCGGCGTCGGCCGCATGTCGATGGACACCGTGACCAGGGGCGTGCTGCCGTTCATGATCGCGCAGTTCCTGGTCATGTTCCTGATGGTGCTCTTCCCGTGGCTCGTCACCTGGCCGGCGCGGCTGTTCTACGGCGGCTGATCTCAGTTGTCTGACTGCTGATCGTCGCCGGCCGGTGCGGCTGGGGCCACGGGCGCCGTGCGCGCTGTCGAGGTGCTGCGAGCCGGCACGGCATCGAGATCGATGGTCTGCAGCGTGCCGAGCGGCAGGTACTTCAGCACCATGCGGCGCTCGTCGAGCGACTGCACCGCGTACTGTTCGTCGAGCGGCCCCGGGGCGTTGATCACAACCGAGTGGTCGCCGCGTTTCAGATAGACCGCCGTGCGGCCCGCCGCCGTCCACTTGCCGAGAAGGGCATAGGGCAGACGTGGTGGCTGCGGCACTGCCGCCACGACCGGTGTGACCGGTGTGACACCCAGCAGTTCGGCGGCCGTGGGCGCAAGCGGTGCCGCAGGCGATGGCGCTGTGTTCGTGTGCAGCGGTTCGCTGGCGATCGCGCCGTCGCCGGGCGTGTCGCCGCAGGCGGCCATCGTCATCGTCAGGCCCGCTGCGGCGCAGCGGGCCCACGGTGAGCGTTCGATGGCGCGCCGCATGTCAGGGCACCGCGACGTGCGACACAGCGCGGCCCGGCGAGTAGATGTCGTTGATGTTCCAGTGGCCAGCCGTCGGCACCGGTTCGTTGAGCATGGCGACGTCGATGACAAACGGCTTGTTCGAGGCGATCGCGCGCACCAGCACGTCCTTGAACTCCGCGGCCGACTTGACCTGCACACCCTCGGCGCCATAGGCCCTGGCGACGGCGGCAAAGTCCGGCGAGTACGGTTCGCCGTCCTTGCGGAAGACGCAGCCGATCGTCGTGCCGTAGTGCGCCATCTGAAGGCCGGCGATGGTGCCGTAGGCGAGGTTGTTCATCACCACCCAGATGACAGGAACGCCTTGTTCGACCGCGGTCGCCAGCATCGCCGGGTTCTGGCCGAAGCCGCCGTCGCCCACCAGCGCCAGCACCACCTTGTCGGGGCAGGCGAGTTTGGCGCCGATCGCGGCCGGCGCACCGAAACCCATCGTCGCGAAGCCGCCGGGCGTCAGGATGCTGCCCGGTGTGTAGACCGGGAACTGCTGGCCGACGCCGTTCTTGTTCCAGCCGACATCGGTGGTGATGATTGCGTCGCGCGGCAGCACTTCGCGCACCACCGACAGGATGCGTTCCGGCCGCAGCGGGAACACATCACTCTGGGCATGGGCGCGGTTGCCGGCCACGAACTCGGCGCGGTAGTCGGCGATCTGGGTCGTCAGCGCGTCGTTCCTGCGCCCGTTCGGCACCAGCTTCTTCGCCACGCGGTTCAGCACGATCAGCGCCTGCTTCAGGTCGGTGACCACGCCGATGTCGACCGGGAAATTGCGGCCGATCTCGCTGGCGTCGATGTCGATGTGGATCAGCTTGCTGGGCGGGAAGCTGAACGTGAATTCCGGGTCCCAGGAACTGCAGTCGGCTTCGGCGAAGCGGGTGCCCAGGCCGATGACCCAGTCCGCCGTGCGGCACTTTTCGTTGACGAACTTGGTGCCCCAGAAACCGGTCATGCCCAGCGTCAGCGGGTGGTCGTCGGGTAGGGCGCCCTTGCCCATCAGCGAGTGCGCCACCGGAATCGCCAGGTGGCTGGCGAACTCGCGCAATTCGTCGGCGGCGTCGGCGATCAGGATGCCGCCGCCGGCGTAGATGACCGGCGCCTTGGCTTCGAGCAGCGTGCGGATGATCTTCTCGGCCGTCGGGTCGTCCATCGATGGCTTGTGCAGTTGTTTGGTGTGCAGCGCCAGGCGCTTGAACAGCTGCGTGTCGACTTCCATCGAGAAGATGTCCATCGGCACCGACACCAGCACCGGCCCCGGCCGGCCGCTTTCGGCGAGCTGGAAGGCCTTCTCGATGATCTCGGGGAAGAGATCCGGGCGTTCGACGCGCCAGACCCGCTTCACGAACGGGCGGTAGATCTCCGACTGCGAGGCGTCGGCGTGCAGGTTGACTTCCTGGTGCGGATGTTTGCCGTAGTAGTGGCTCGGAATGTCACCGGCAATCACCACCATCGGGATCGAGTCGAGCGCCGCGTTGGCCACGCCGGTGGCGGCGTTGGTCAGCCCCGGGCCCAGGTGGGACAGCACGACGGCGGTGGTGCGTTTGGCGCGCGCGTAGCCGTCGGCGATGTGGGCGGCGATCTGCTCGTGGCGCGTGTTGACGAACTTGACGCTGGAGTCCTTCAGCGCCGCCAGCACCGCGATGTTGGTGTGCCCGCACAGGCCGAAGAGGTATTCGACGCCGCGGTCTTCGAGGTACTTGACGAGCTGTTCAGAGATGAGTTGTTTCATTGGGGAACCTCAGGAGTCGTGGGCGCTGTCTCGGGTGCATCCGCCAGCGAACGCCGCTGCGGCCCCGTGTAGCGATAGGGAATGGACGGGGACATGGGGCCCTTGATACGGCGGCCTTCCTTCGACTGCTCCCACGCATGCGCCAGGATGCCGACCGAACGCGAGAGGATGAAGATGCCGCGACCAAGTTCGGGTTCGAGCCCGAGCTCGCAGTAGATGACGGCAGTGGCGCCGTCGATGTTCATCGGGATCGGGCTGCCCTTGCGCGCCTGCAGCAAGGCTTCGACGCCGGTGCCGATGCGGGCGAAACGGCCGCTCACGTCGCCGGCGGCCTGCGCCTCGCGCACCAGTTGCAGCAGCCTGACGGCGCGCGGGTCGATGCCATGCCAGCGATGGCCGAAACCGCCGACGATCTTGCCGTTGGCTGCGATGTAGCGGTCGACGCCGGCTTCGATGTCGTCGGCCGATGCCTCCTGGCCGTCGCCGGCGTGCGCAGCGATGTCCTGCAGCAGCCCCATGCATTGCTGTCCGGCGCCGCCGTGCACGTCGTCCAGCGCGTTGATCGCCGACGCCATGGCGCCGTTCAGCGGCAGGCCGCAGCTGACCGCCATGCGCGAGATTGCGATCGACGGTGCATGCGGCCCGTGGTCGACCGAGGCCACCAGCGTGGCTTCAAGCAGCCGCGACTGCGCGGGCGAGGGGATCTCGCCGCGCAGCATCAGCCAGATCATGTCGGGGAAACGCAGCTCGCCGATCAGTTCCTGGATCGGGTAGCCGCGCACCGAGATCCGCCCGGGCTGGATGTCGATGATCGAGGTCGACCACCAGGCGCTGGCTTCTTCGAGCCGCTGTTCGGCGCTCTTCATACCGCCCCCACGCTGCGCAGGCGCCGGATGTCGTCGCTGCTGTAGCCGATGTCGGCGAGTACCTGGTCGGTGTGCTCACCGAGCCGGGGCGGCGGCAGGGCGACGTCGGGCTCGCTGCCGGACATCTTGAAGCCGGTGCGTGCCACAGTCAGCGGCCGGCCGACGCCAGCAACGCCGTCGAAGGTCTTGAGCAGCCCGCGTTGTTGCACCTGCGGCAGGGCCAGCGCCTGCGGCACCGTCAGCACCGAGCCTGCGGGAACGCCCGCCTGGTTGAACAGCTGCTGCCATTCGGCCCGCGGACGCTGCTGCAGCGCGGCCTCGATCTCGGCGGTCAGCGCGGCACGGTGCCGTTTGCGTGCTTCGCGCTTGGCGAAGCGAGCGTCGGTAACCAGCGCCTGCAGGCCGAGCACACCCATCAAGGCTTCGAACTGTTCCTGCTTGTTGGCGGCGATGTTGATGATGCCGTCCTGGGCCTTGAACGCACCCGAGGGCGCGGCGGTGAAGTTGTCGTTGCCATGGGCCTGCGGTTCGACACCGGCGATCAGGTAGTTCGAGACCACCCAGCCCATCGCACTCAACGCCGTGTCGAGCATCGAAACATCGATGAACGTGCCCTGGCCGGACGCGGCCCGCCCGACCAGCGCGGCTGCGATCGCGAACGCCGCGGTCATGCCGGCCAGCGTATCGGCCACCGGATAGCCCACACGCAGCGGCGCCGTTTCGCGCGTGCCGGTGATGCTCATCATCCCCGACAGGCCCTGGATGATCTGGTCGTAGGCCGGCGCAGCCTTCATCGGCCCTTCCTGCCCGAAGCCCGAGATGGCGCAGTAGATCAGGCGCGGATTCAGGCTCCTGAGTTCGCCGTAGGACAAGCCCAGCCGTTCCATCACGCCGGGCCTGAAGTTCTCGACCAGCACGTCTGCGTCGCGGACCAGGCGCTTGAAGACCTCTTTGCCGTCGGGCGACTTGAGGTTCAGGCAGAGCGACTTCTTGCCCGCGTTCTGCGCCAGGAACGAGGCGCCCATGTGGTGGGCGTTGAGGTCGGTGTCGGCGCCCAGCTGGCGGGCGAGGTCCCCGCCTTCTGGGGCCTCGATCTTCAGCACATCGGCGCCGAGCAAGGCCAGCTGGTAGGCGCAGAACGGCCCGGCCAGAACATTTGTCAAGTCCAGGACGCGGACCCCTGCCAAAGCACTGCTCATCGATGTTCTTCCCTGTGCTGTTCTATTGCAGGATCAACGCCTCACGAAGGGGTTCGGCACGTCCAGGTCGGACGAGATCCAGACGCACTTCGTGTGCAGGTACTCCTTGATCGCCTCGGTGCCCGACTCCCTGCCGATGCCCGACTCCTTGACGCCGCCGAACGGCGAGGTGAAGCTGGTCGCGCGGTAGTTGTTGACCCACACCGTGCCGGCCTTGAGCTTGTCGGTCATCAACATCGCGCGGCGCAGATCGCGTGTCCAGACGGCCGCGGCCAGCCCGAAGTGCACGTCGTTGCCGATCCGGATGGCGTCCTTCTCGTCGTCGAAGGGAATCACCACCAGCACGGGCCCGAACACCTCTTCCTGCGCGATGCGCATGTCGTTGCGAACGCCGGTGAAGATCGTCGGCTCGATGAACTGGCCCGCACCCAGGTCGGGCCGGCTGCGGCCGCCCATCACGCAGGTGGCGCCCTCGGCCTTGGCGATCTCGATGTAGGACAGGATCTTCTCGAACTGCGGCCGGGTGGCGATCGGGCCGATCTGCGTGTCGCTGCTGGCGGGGTCGCCGAGCTTGACGTCGCGCATGAAGGTGAGCAGCTTTTCGACCAGCTTGTCGTGGATGGAGCGTTGCACCAGCAGGCGTGAACCCGCCTGGCAGCTTTGCCCCGACGCGGCAAAGATGCCCGAGACGACACCCTTCACCGCCTGGTCGAGGTCGGCGTCGTCGAACACGATGTTCGGCGACTTGCCGCCGAGTTCCAGCGTCACCGTCTTGAAGTTCCGGGCCGCGAGTTCGTAGATCTTGCGGCCGGCTGCCGAGCCGCCGGTGAAGCCGATGTGGGCGACCAACGGGTGCGTGACCAGCGCCTCGCCGACCTCGGGCCCGAGCCCGGTGACGACGTTGACCACGCCTTTCGGGAAGCCCGCTTCCTCGAACAGGCGCGCGAACTCCAGCATCGACGCCGAGGTGAACTCGGACGGCTTGATCACCACCGTGCAGCCCGCGGCCAGCGCGGGCGCGAGTTTCCAGCTGGTCAGCGTCAGCGGCGAGTTCCATGGCGTGATGATCGCGATCACGCCTTTGGCTTCGAAACGTGTGTAGGCGAACACGCCCTTCTTGTCGGTGGGGATGACGTCGCTCTGGATCTTGTCGGCCAGGCCCGCGTAGTAGCGGAAGTAGTCGGCCATGTAGCGGACCTGCGAAACCACTTCGGAGGCCAGCTTGCCGTTGTCGCGCTGTTCGATCTCCGCCAGGCGGCTGGCATTGGCGACGATCAGGTCACCCAGGCGCCAGAGCATGCGGCCCCGTTCGGAGGGTGTCAGCTCGGGCCAGGCGCCTTCGTTGAATGCGCGGTCGGCCGCCGCAACCGCCGCCTCGGCGTCTGCGGCGTTGCCGCGCGCGATGAAAGCCCAGGTCTGGCCCGTGAACGGGTCGTCGGTGGGCAGGTACGCGCCGGACGCCGGCAGCACGGTGGCGCCGTCGATGTGGTGCCCGTAACGGGGGAGGGCGGCGGTGCTGCTGCTCATGCGATTCCTCTTCGCGGTGTCGGCCGATGGACCAGGCTGCCACCGGCGCCATCGTTCCATTCAGCATAACAGGATTCTAATTTCAGAGGCATCCTGCGCTTCTAGGTAGAGGTCCTAGGTGGCGGTCCCGGGCGAGGCCCCGCCGGTCAAGGATCGGCTACCCTTCAGACTTCCGTGGATTGGTGTGGGGCAGGGCATGAGCGATCAAGATGGCGTTGCGGCGGTGGACCGGGCTTTGTCCATCCTGGATGCACTGACCGAGGACCGCGTCAGCCTGGCGGAACTGTCGAAGCGGACCGGCCTGTACAAGAGCACCGTGCTGCGGCTGCTGAAGTCGCTCGAGAAGGCGGGTTACACCTTGCGCACGCCCGAGGGCAACTACCGGCTCGGCTCCAAGGTGCTGTCTCTGGGTTCGATCTACCAGCGCCACTTCCGCACCTCCGACATCGTGCCGCCGGTGCTCGAACGGCTGGCGGCCGATGTCCATGAAGGCGCCTCCTTCTACATCTGCGAAGACAACCAGCGCATCTGTCTGCACCGTGTCGACAGCACACGGGCCATTCGCGACTCGGTGCACATCGGCGACCGCCTGCCGTTGACGGTGGGTGCCGCCGGGCATGTGCTGCGCGCCTTCAGCGGCACGCGGGGCCCGAAGCTCGACGAGATCCGTCGCCAGATGTATGCCGCTTCGTACGGTGAACGCGACCAGGAGACGGCTGCGATCGCAGCGCCGGTGTTCGGCCTGGACAACAAGCTGATGGGCGCGCTCAGCGTCTCGGGCCCGCGCTACCGGCTGGAAGCGACGGGCGAGGCGCAGCTGGTGCGCGTGCTGTTCAAGTACGCCAAGGAACTGACGCAGACGTTCGGTGGCAACGTCGACGACTCGACGTTGTCCGGCTGGAACCTGCCGCCGGCAGCCGCGCGCCGCGCGAAGAAGTCCGACGAGCCGAAGGCCGCTGGACCGGCGAAGAGCGCCCTCAAGGCCAACGAACTTAGCTGAGCCTCGGCCCGCGCGCGACGCGCCCTGCGGTGACGCGGGCGTCTGTCGCCGCGCCGTGAGCTGATCTCCCGGGCGCCCGGGCGCCCTGGCGTGCCCGCTTGCGTCGACCCGCAAGGCCTGCGTTCGACGCTGAAGACACGCGTCGCGACGGCGTTCTGCAGACCCGCATTTCCTTCGGCACCGACGGTGCGCGTGGCCGCGTTGGCGTTCGCGAGCGGCAAACCCTGTTGACATGCAGAAACTGGAATCGTAGGATTTCAAAACGCTGTTCTGTCAGGAAGAACGGTGAAAACGACCCGACATCGAACACTGGAGACATCGATGAAACTGAATCTGCTCACCGCGCTTCTGGCTTCGGCCGGCGCGTTGGCTGCCCCGGCAGCCGCCTTCGCCGCCGCGGCCGACCTCGCCAGCTGCTGCACGCCGGGCGACCAGGACTTCCCGAAGGTCGGGGGCAACCTGGGCAACCAGAACTACTCGGCGCTGAAGCAGATCACGCGCACGAACATCAAGACGCTCGGCGGCCAGTGGATCAACCGGGTCAACGGGGGAGTCGGCATCACCAACCAGAGCACGCCGGTGGTCGTCGATGGTGTGATCTACCTCGAGGTCGGCGGCAACGTGATCGCCGTCGACGGCAAGACCGGCCTCACCAAGTGGACGGCGGTCGGCAAGGCCAGCGGCACACGGCGCGGCGCCGCGGTCGCGAAGGATCTCGGCCTGGTCTACACGCTGGGCAGCGGCAACAGCCTGGTGGCGCTCGACATCGCCACCGGCAACGAGCTGTGGCGCAAGTCGTATGCCAGTGTCGGCAGCGTGGCGAAGGTGGCGCTGGTCTACCACGACAAGCGGCTGTACATCGGCACCAACGACGGCAGCATCGGTTCCGGCCTGATGGTCGACGCGACCAACGGCACGCTGCTGAACAATTTCTGGGGTGTGCCGCAGAACCCGGGCGACGTCGGCTACGACACCTGGGGTGGTGCGCCGATGAGCCAGCGCGCCGGTGCGACGCCGTGGTTGCACCCCGCGGTCGATCCCGAGTCGAACTCGGTGTTCTGGGTCTTCGGCAACAACCGCGGCGGCTCCTCGCAGGACGGCTCGACGCGGCCTGGCCTCAACCTCTTCGCGTCATCGGTGGTGGCACTGGACCTGAAGACGGGCGCCTACAAGTGGCACTTCCAGACCGTGCACCACGACCATTGGGACATGGACAACATGGCGGTGCTGTTGGCCGACGTCAGCATCGCCGGCCAGCCGCGCAAGGTGGTGATCGTCAGCGGCAAGACGGGACAGAACTACGTTCTCGACCGCCTGGACGGCTCGGCGCCGCTGGGCATCGACGAAGTGCCGGTGCCGACCGATGCGCGCCAGGCTTCGTGGCCGACGCAGCCGCGTCCGCGCCAGGGCGGTTGGACCGAACACTGCGCGATCTGGGAACCGCTGGGCGGCCCGGTGCCGGGGCACCCGGCGCGCGCGGTGCCGAACTACCCGCGTGGCTGTCTGTACGCGCCGCACTGGGACGGCAAGCCGGTGCTGAGCTTCCCCGGCCACGGCGGCGGCGCCGACTGGAACCACTTTTCGTTCAGCCAGAACACCAAGCTGATGTACACCGGCATGGGCTACGTCGGCGCGTCGCACTCGATCAACGAAGGCAGCAACGGCCTGCGTCCGCCGGGTGAGTACATGACGGGTGCCGTGGTCGCCGTCGACGTGGCCACGAACACCGTGCGCTGGAAGAAGCCGATGCCGTATTCGCTGGCGCACGGCAACGGCATTCTGACGACGGCGAGCGATCTGCTGTTCATCGGTCAGCCCGACGGCAACCTGATCGCGATGGACGCGACGAACGGCCGCGAGCTGTGGCGCTTCCAGACCGGCGCGGCGATCAGCGCGAGCCCGATCACCTACCAGGTCGACGGTGAGCAGTACGTTGCGATCCTGGCCCAGGGCACGGGCATCCCGTACGGCACCAGCGCCGCCACCGGCGTGACGCTGGGCGACAACCTGATCGCCTTCAAGGTCGGCGCGACGCAGGTCGCGCAGTTGCCGACGCCGAAGCCACCGGCCCTGCGGCGCCCGGTCTCGGGCAGCCCGGTCGCTGGCAGTGCGGTCTCGAACACGGTGATCCTGGGCAAGTCGTCGCCGACGGCCGCCGAGCAGTCGATCAACAGCGGCAGCACAACCGGCGTGTACCCGACCCACATGCAAGTCCCCGTGGGCACCACCGTCACCTTCACCAACCCAGGCAGCAACGCCAACACCCACTGTGCGACGCAGTTCTTCGAGGGGCTGTTCAATTTCTCGCTGCCGCCGGGCCAGTCGGCGACGTACACGTTCACGAAGGCGGGTGAATACTTCTTCAACGATTGCTACAACCCGCGCTCCACGGCCAAGATCGAAGTCCAGTAAGTCGCTCCAACAGCTGTCGGCAACCGCCGATCCACTGATCAACGCCGCGCCCTGCGCGGCGTTTCCATTGCATCAACATGATCTCTCGCCATCCCTTGCGCGGCTGCGCCGGTGTGCTGCTCGCGCTGCTTGCCAGCCTGGCTGCTGCGCAAGCGCCCGCCGATCCGCCACCCGCTCCGTCGCTGCAGACCTTCATCGACCCACGAGCCCTGGTGGCGCTGGGCGATCAGCTGCTGTTCAATGCCTTCCATCCTGCCATCGGGCAGGCGTTGTGGTCGGCCGATCCCGGCCGCGGCACGGTGTCGTTGCTGACCGAGATGCGGCCCGGATTCCGCGGCGCTTCACCCAGCGGCCTGACCGTCTTCGAGGGCAAGGTCTACTTCGCTGCCGACGACGGCGACAACGGTGTCGAACTGTGGCGCAGCGACGGCAGCAGGGCCGGAACGCGCATGGTCAAGGACATCCACCCGGGCCCGGAAGCATCGGTCCCGGCATTCCTGACGGTCTTCGGCGGCAGGCTGTTTTTTGCCGCCAGAGACACGCAGCAGGTCTACCGGCTCTGGCAGACCCACGGCGATGCCGCGACGACGCTGCCGGTGCCCGGCGCCGTAGCCGTGAGGAACCCGCAGCAGTTCACCGTCGTCGGCGACAAGCTGTTCTTCACCGCCACCGATCGCAGCACCGGCAACGAGTTGTGGGTGCTGGACAGTGCGGCGTCGGCGCCGCGCCTGGTCAAGGACATCCGCCGCGGGCCCGAGGATTCGGTGCCAAGCCAGCTGACGGCGGCGGGCCGGCACCTGTTCTTCACCGCCACCGACGGCGTGAACGGCTGGGAACTCTGGAAGAGCGACGGCACCCAGGCCGGCACGGCCCTCGTCAAGGACATCCGCGCCGGCGTCGACGCCTCGCGGCCGGCGTATCTGGTCGCCAGCGGGAGCGCGGTTTTCTTCGCCGCCAGCGACGGCGCACACGGCGTCGAACTGTGGATGAGCGACGGCACGCCGGCCGGCACGCGTCTCGTCAAGGACATCAACGCCGGCCCGGGCGGTTCGGGTGCGAGCTACCTGACCGAGGCCGATGGCAGCGTCTACTTCTCGGCCACCGATGGCGTGCACGGCCGCGAGCTGTGGAAGTCGGACGGCACGGAAAGCGGCACCGTCATGGTCCAGGACATCCGCCCCGGCGCCGAGAGCTCGCTGCCCACCGGCCTGGCGCGTGTGGGCCGGCTGCTGATGTTCGCGGCAGCCACCGCGCAAGGCCACCAGCAGCCCTGGCAAAGCGACGGCACGGCGGCAGGCACACGGCGCGTGGGCGATGCTGCCGCGGCTGGCGGCCTGGTGTCGGCGAGCCGCTTCACGCCGGTGGCCGATCGAACCGCTTTCGTGGCGCAGGACACGAGCGGCAACGAGCGCCTGTGGCTGCTGCAGCCCTCGGGCGAGATCCGTTTGCTGGGCCAGCCACCCAAGTAAGTGGTTCCGATAGTTTGACACTTTTCCCTCGCACCCGTACTATTTCGGAATGGTGTTCTGCTGAAGAGAACGACGACGAAGTGAACGATTCGGCAGGCGCTTCGGGGTAACAAAAGACTCACCGGCAGACCTTGCCGCTTCGCGCGGCGGCTGTCTGGATACATACAACCTGGAGACACAGATGAAGTCAGTCCCGACCTTCGGACCCGTATTGCCAACGCTCAGGTCGATGGGGCTCGCGGCCGCGTTGGCGTGCGGCGCCAGCGCCAGCATGGCCGGCGAAGCAACGCTGTCGATCACGTCCTTCGCCGCCAGCGCCGCCGAGTTCTCCGGCAACTACGTGCTGGCGATGGACCCGTACCAGAGCTTCGACCTGACCGCGCTCAATGGCGGCGGTCTCTACGGCGCGGCAGCCGATTCGTATTCGGCCGATAACTGGAACCAGGGCGCCAACCGCCTGGCGCAGGTGTCGCTGGCGAAGGCAACCGGCAACACGGTGCAGTTCACCGACGTGATGACGCAGCTGGCCACGGGCGGCTTCAACCTGGGTGCGATGGCCCTCGCCGGTGGAATTCCGATCGGCACGCCGGCCAATGCCGCCAACGCCAGCGCCTTGCAGTCCGGGATCTTCACGCTGATCGATGGCGACGGCCTGGCCGTGGCCGGCAGCATCACGTTCGACATCTACTACGACCTGAACGTCAGCGAGCCGCTCGGGAGCGCGCTGACCTACGCACAAACCGTCGTCAGCCTGCTGTCGTCCAGCGACGGCGGCGGCAGCGCGTCCTTCGACGACGGGCTGCTGTCGAGCAGCCTGGCAGGCGGCGTGGGCGCCACGTCCGGCCACTTCAGCTGGACCTTCGATCTGGCCGCCGGTGAGTCCGCGTACTACACGCTGGCGGGCAGTGCGATCGCGGTGGCCGCGGTGCCCGAACCCGGCAGCTTCGTGTTGATGGGTCTGGGCATCTTCGCCACCGGCGCATGCCTGCGGCGCCGCAGGACGAACGAACGAGCGAGCTGATCCACCGGCGACAAGCCGGTCCATCGCCCCGAGCGCCCCGCATTGCGGGGCGCTTTGACTTGTGCGAGCGGTGTTGGGTGTCGCACCAAAGAAAAAACGCCCCCCGGACCTCGCGGTCCGGGGGGCGTTCTCGTGTGCGGTCTGCGCGAGGCCTATTTGACGCAGAACTCGGTCAGGCCCATCGCCGACTTGATGCCCTGCACGATCAGCTTCTTGAACTCCTGCTGTCCGGGGAAGCCCGAGCCGTCGCTGAAGGCGGCGCCGTCGTGCCCCAGCGTCGTCAGCCAGGCGCGGCCGCCGTCGTAGTACTGGCACCAGGCGACCGGATGGAAGCTGCCGTGCCCGGGATGGCCCGAGCTCTTGGTTGCCAGCGAGGACTCGTCGACCGTCGCCAGGAACTTGACCTTGGTCGGGTACGGCACCAGGTTGTACCACTCGTCCTTGAACGGAATCGTCGTCGGCAGACCGGCTGTCGATGGATCGGCCGAACCGACGATGTTGATCGTGCCGTTCTGGTTGGCGCCGTGGTTGTAGTAGTTGGCGTTGCCCAGCAGGCCTTCATACCAGGGCCAGTTGTATTCGGTGCCGAAGGCGTTGTGGATGGCCACGAAACCGCCACCGCCCTGCATGTACTTGCGCAGGTTCACCTTGCCCTGGTCCAGGTACGCGCTCGTTGCCGTGTCGACCGCGTACGCCGGGTTGACCGCGCGGCCGTGGGCCTGCAGCGCGTCGCGGCTGTTGCTCAGGAAGATGACGGCCTTGTACTGGCTCAGGCTGCCGAGACTGGTGACGGTTTCGGTCCAGTCGGCGGTGATCCCTTCGGCCGCCAGCCACGCGATGAGCGCGGACTGTGCGATGTGGCTGGCGGGGTTCAGCGGCGGGTTCAGGCCGGCCGCGAGCGGGGTGCCGATGTTGGCGTGGCGCGGACCTGCGGTGCGCGAATAGATCAGTACCTTGTTCGACCGGCCCGTCACCCAGTTGTTGTAGCACTTGGGGTCGGTGCCGCGGCAGACGTTGTAGGTCGGGTCCCAGCTCGACGGCAGCGCGCCCGGCGGCAGGTTGCCGTTGGTCGGTGTGCCTTGGGCCTGTGCGCTGCCGACGGCGAGCAACGCGGTTGCGCCTGCAATGCAGGTCTTGCGGATCCTGCTTGCCATTGTCTTCCTTCTGTCCATGGTGGGCCTTTCCAGGTTGGGGCCAGTTGTTGTCAGAACGTCCTTGCCGGGCACTCGGCCTGTCTCGTGGCGGAGGTTCTGTCTGCCAGAACATCGTTTTGTTTCTGGTCTCGGGCAGTATAGAATTGAGCAGGGGTCTGTCAATTGGGAGGTTCGCAAGGGCGGCCGAAAAATCCCCCGCGGATGAAGGGGCCGCCCATGGCCGCGCCTGGGGCTGCGCAGCCCCGTCAACGGCCAACTCGAATGCCGGCGCAGCCGACGCGCTGAAGTCCGTGGGGATCAGCCGCCGCTGAGCGCCAACACGATGGCGACGAAGTCGCCCGGCTGCAGCGCATGCTGGAGGTCGCGCACGCCGAGGCCGTTGACGAAGATGCGCATGTTCGGCCGCAGCCGGTTCTGCTCGTCGACGACGCGGAAACGCAGGCCGGGGTAGCGGCGGTCGAGGTCGGCGAACAGCGCGTCCAGCGTGTCGCCCAGCGCGTCGACGTGTGACTCGCGTGTGTACGAGCGCAGCGCGCCGGGGATCAGCACCTTCACGCGAGCTCTGCCACTTCCACCGCGTAGATTTCCGGCAGGTGCCGGGCGATGTTCGACCAGCTTGCGCCTTCTTCGCGGCCGATCCACAACTCGCCGCTGGTGGTGCCCAGGTACAGCGCCGGTGCTGCCTGCGTGTCCACCGTCATCGCCTGGCGCTTCACCGTCCACCAGGCCTGGCTCTCGGGCAGGCCCTGGTCCAGCCGCTGCCAGGTGCGGCCGGCGTTGCGCGTTACATAGGCCGCAGGGCAGCCGCTGGGGCTGGTGCGGGGCCAGACGTTGGTGCCGTCCATCGGGAAGACCCAGGCGGTGTCGGCGTCGCGCGGATGCACGAGCATCGGGAAGCCGACGTCGCCGACACGCTTGGGCATCTTGCGGCCGATGCGCTGCCAGGTGTCGTCCGATGGCTTGTCGGACCGGTCCATCCTGTAGATGCCGCAGTGGTTTTGCTGGTACAGCCGATCGGGGTTGCTCGGGCACAGCCGCACGCAGTGGGGGTCGTGGAAGGTGACGGTGGCCGCATCTAAACCTTCGACCACCTCCAGGCCCTGGATCAGCGTCGTCCAGCTGCGGCCGGCGTCGCGCGACTCGTGCACGCCGCCGCCCGACATCGCGAAATACAGGTGCGACGGGTCGCGCGGATCGACGATGACCGAATGCAGCTTCGGGCCGTCGGGCGTGCCGTCCTGCGCCGAACCCATCCACTCGCGGAACTGCGGGTCGTCGTTGACGCCCGGCAGCGGCGTCCAGCTGACACCGCCGTCCTCCGAGCGGAACAGGCCTTGCGGCGACGTGCCGGCGTACCAGCTGTCGCGTTCGCTGGCGTGCCCCGGCGTCAGCCAGAAGGTGTGGTCGACCGAACGGCCGGGCAGGCCGGGCAGATCAGCGGCCGGTTTGGTGAAGGCCGGCGGCTGCTGCGCCTCTTTCCAGCTGCGACCGAAATTGGTGGAACGGAAGATCGTCGGGCCGAGGTGGCCGGTCTTGGCCGCGGCCAGCAGCGTGCGGCCGTCGCGTGGATCGAGTTGCACGTGGCTGATGGTGTGGCCCAGGAAGTGCGGGCCGTCGACCTGCCAGCTCTTGCGCTTGGCGTCGCCGTGGAAAAGCCAGGCGCCCTTGCGCGTGGCCACGAGGATGACGATGCGTGTCGGCGATGCAGGCGTGCCGCGCGCCGTGGTTTTCCTGGTGGCCGGGGAGAGGGCTGACGTTGCGCGCATGGGGGCTCCTTGAGGGGCTGACGAATGGGTTGCCTGCACGACGAGCGAGAGGGCACGATTTCGACAGCCGGCGAGAGGAATGTTCTGGACGGTCACGGACAGTTTCGCAGAACCTCGGGCGGGCCCGGTGCGGCCCCGGTGTGCCCTGATGTACCCAGTAGCATGGGCCCCTCGATACCTCACACCGGAGACCGCGTGATGCCCGATTCCACTGCACAAGAGACCTTCCGCAGCCTGCACGCCGGCAGTGCGCCGCTGTTGCTGCCCAACGCCTGGGATGCGGGCAGCGCGGCGCTGATCGAGAGCCTCGGTGCCAAGGCGATAGCGACCACGTCCGCGGGTTTGAGCTGGGCACGCGGCTACGCTGACGGCGACGCCTTGCCGCCCGACGAACTGGTGGCTGCGGCCCGGGCCATCACACGCGCGGTGCGGCTGCCGCTGAGCGTGGACATGGAGGCCGGTTATTCGAACGAACCACCGGCCGTGGCGGAACTGGCGCTGCGACTGGCCGATGTCGGCGCGGTCGGCATCAACATCGAAGACGGCAGCCATGCGCCGGATCTGTTGTGCCGCAAGATCGAAGCCATCCGCCGCGCCGTGGGCGCCGGCATGTTCATCAACGCCCGCATCGACGTGCTGCTGCGCGCTCTGGCGACAGGCGACGCAGCGGTCGAGGCCATCTGCCGCCGCGCCGAGTCCTACCGCGCAGCAGGTTGTGATGGCATCTTCGTTCCCGGGCTGGCGGAGCTGCAGGGGATGGCGACGATCGCCCGGGCCATTGCTCCCCTGCCGTTGAACGTCATGCTGCTGCGGGGGCTGCCCGGCCTGGAGGTGCTGCAGCAGCACGGTGTGCGGCGGCTGAGCGCCGGTTCGGCGTTGGCGCAAGCCGCCCTGGCTCACACGGCCGGCCTGGTCGCGAAGTTTCTGGCGGGTGACGCCCAGGCCGTGTTCGGCGCGCCCGGTGCGGACTACAGCAGGACGAATGCGTTGTTCGCGAAGCGGTAGTTCGGTAACGCGGTAGTGCGCTAGTACAGCCGGGTCGATGCCGGCACCCAGGCCACCAGCCCGGCCAGCAGCCGGGGGCGCCAGCTCAGCGTGAAGGCCACCGCCAGCGCGGAGGCGGCCAGCGCCATCACCCACACCAGGGCGGCCATGGAGGCGTGGTCGGCACGCAGGCAGATCAGCAGCGCGGCCAGCAGCGCGCCGGTGCCCAACACACGCAGCGCGCGCGCCGTGCCGCGGCGCGGTGGGGCGGCGTCGTTGCGCACTTGTTGCCAGTGCACATCCATCGCCAGCGCCAGCCAGGCCGTGCCCACGGTGCACAGCAATTGCGCCAGCACGAGCAGCAGCGTTTTCGTCAGGGCGGCTTCAGGCACGGGCGGTCTCCGGCGAGGCATCGGCACCTGCATCGGCTGCGTTCGGCGCTGCCTTGCGTGCCGGGCCCGCTTCACGCTGGCGCAGCTTGCGCGCCGCCAGCACGGCCAGCGCGGCGCTGACCAGCAGCGCCAGGTCGAGCCCGGCCACCGGCCAGTAGCCGGCGCGTAGCGTCTTGATGAGATGGTCACCGGTGCTGGCCCAGTTCAGCAGCGGCGCTGCCACGGCCAGGGCCGCGACGGCCCAGCATTGTTCGCGCCAGGCGGGTGCCACGCGCGCCTGCAGCACCGGCGCCGTGCGCCAGAACGCATGCACCAGGGCCACGAGCCACGCGCCCCAGAAGGCCGCCTTTTCCCAGTCGGCGCGGTGCGGCAGTTCGGCCGGCAGCAGCCGGTTGGCCACCAGGATCGCCAGCGCCGCCAGCAGCATGCCGGTGACGGTGGCGACCGCCAGTGCGTCGGCCCAGCGTGCGCCTGCGAGGCCGGCCTTGGCATGCTGGGCCTTGCGTTTTTCGACGAAGAAGATGAAGCCGGTGGCGATGCAGACGCAGCCCGCCAGCCCGCCCAGCACGTAGAACCAGCGCAGCAGCCAGTGTTCGAAGTGCTGCAGGTGCAGCCCGGTAAGGAATTCGTTGATGCCCGACACCAGAGTCGCCGGCGGCTCTTCGCGGAGGACCTTGCCGCTGGGCCCGGCGAAGTGCACCGCCTGGCCCACCAGCGCCACACGGTCGCTGCCGGCGCGGTAGATGCTGACGTAGCTGTTGACGTCGCCGACATGGTTGACCGTCAGGAAGCCGACCTCGCCGGGCATGCCGCGTGCGGCCCAGCGGCGTTGGGCTTCCACCACCATCGCATCCACCGACGCCAGCGGCGCCGGCACGCCCGCGGGCTTGAAGGCCAGGCCCTTGGCCTGGGCCTCGGCGATGGCTTGCTGCTGCGCCAGCGGCTTCAGAAAGGTCTGCGACACCGGCAGGTAGATGCTGGCGAAGATGGTCAGGCCCGACAGCGCGAAGATGAAGTGGAAGGGCAGCGCCACGACACCGGTGAGGTTGTGCAGGTCGAGCGTGCTGCGCCGGGTGTGTTTGCGCGGCCGGAAGGTGAACAGCTCGCTGAAGATCTTGCGGTGCATCACCACGCCGCTGACCAGCGCGGCCAGCATCACCAGCGCCGCGGTGCCGACGATCCAGTAGCCGATGTCCTTCCACGTCAGGTGCAGGCTGTAGTGCATCGGGTAGAAGAACTCGCTGCCGATCTTCAGCTGGTCGTGCGGCAGCAGTTTGCCGCTGCGCGGGTCGATGGTCACATGGCCATGCACATGGTCGTCGGGGTCGCGCGGGTTGTTGCTGACGGCGAACTCGGCGAACAGGCTCAGCACCGGGTCGCGGTGGGTGGTGTACGCGGCCCAGTTCATCACCGGCAGCGTGGCCGGCAGCGGGCCGCCGACACGCTGGCGTGCCGCTTCCAGCTCGTCTTCTTCAGGCTTCATCGCGACGAAGATCGGCGCCAGAAGTTTGTCGAACGACGGCATGGTCTGCGGCGCGAAGCGTGTCTCGGGAACAGCCCAGCGGTCGATCTCGCGGTCGAACACCGACAGCGAACCGAAGAAGAAGCAGACCATCAGCACATAACCCAGCACGAGGCCGAACCAGGTGTGCAGCCAGGTCATCGACAGGCGCAAGCTCGAGAACATCGTCAGGCTCCGGTTCAGGCAAGCGAACGTTGCAGCGCCCAGGCGGCAGCCGTCATGGCGGCAGCGCTGCCGAGCAGAACCACCCAGACGCGGGCCAGGCTGGCGGCAGCGAAGGCCCAGAGAAACACGCCGAGGAAGACCAGGAAGGCCAGCAGCGTCAGGCTGGTCTGCGCCTGGTCGTAGGCGACACCCAGCGCCACCAGGCCGGCGATGCCGAAACTGGTGACGCCCCAGACGAAGGCATAACCGCCCAGCAGGGCGGCGCCGATGCGCAGAACGACGTGGGTGTGGTGGCGTGCAGGTCGGGTGTCATTCATCGGGGTTCCTCACCAGCGGTAGGCACCCACGAAAGCGGCCCGGCGCCGCACCCGAACCGTCTGGGTGCATGGCACGCAAGGCTGCCAGCGTCTGGCCGTGGCGGCGGCTGGACCGGAACGCGATAAATGGAATGCGACTGATTCGCATTATGCGCCTGAATGGCGCACGCCGGGCGATTCCGGGCCGCCGCCGGCGAACGGCGGGCCCGAACAGGTGCCCGCGCTTGTTCAGCCGAGCCGTGGCGACATCGGGCTGGCCTTGCGGCGGCGCTGGCCGAGCCAGCCGATGATGCCGAGGCCGCCGAGCATCAAGGCATACGTGCCGGGCTCGGGGACGCTGGGGGCGACGCCGTCGGTGTCCTGGAAGAATCTCCAGTCGTCACTCGGCCCCGAACCCTTGATGAAGTTGACGGTGAGCGACTGATAGAGGTCCCCCGCCGCGGCCGCCGATCCGACCGATGTCGCGAAGCCGTAGGTGGCGTTTGCCAGGCAGCCTGTGCACGTTCCGCCGGCAAAGCTGAAGTCCCACCCGATGTCCGAGCCGGGCGTCCCCGGATCGGGTGCGCTGCGATCGAAGACGGTCAGCACGGTGGTGCTGTTCAGGACCAGCTGCTCAAGTTGTCCGAGGCTCGATTTGGGTCCGAAATCGAAGACCCAGCTGGTGTTGCCGCTCAGACCGCTCAGCGACAGCGACCAGCCGGTGCCGGTGACGCCTCCGGCCTCCGGTCCGGTGGTGGCCCAGGACCGGATCTCGCTCGTGCCGCCGCTGAAGGTGGCCCGCACGCTGATGCCGGACATGTCGGCACCCGAGAGAAAAGGATCGGCGAGCGCCGCGATGTTGGCGACGGTGCCGTCGACGGAATAGTTCACCACCTGCGCGTGGGCCGGTGCGACTGCGAAACATGCGGTGACCGCGGCGGCGGCCAGCGAAAGACGGGGGGCAAAGTGGCTCATCAAGACTCCTCGGTTTGTCGAGATGCGGAAAGGACATGGAATCTCCCCGCTGCTTCGGGCACAACGGTTGTGCCCGTGCTCGCAATGTCTGCGCACCCCGTTGCGGCGCCGTTGCGGCGCCGGGGTTCAGCGCCAGACAGCGCGGAAGCTGGCCTGCACCTCGGAGCCATCGGCCAGGCTGGCGGCCAGGCGCTGCACCCACCTGGCGAGTACCTCGCCGCCCAGGGCCTGCGCCAGCTCCAGCGCGGCGGCGCCATGGCGCGTGGGTCGTCGAGTGCGGCCCGGGCCCGAGCCAGCCCGGCCGGGTCGGCGCCGGTGTGGCAGCGCAGCGCCAGCGCCAGTGCACGCAAGCGCAGTTCGTCGTTCATGCCCGGCGCATCGTCGGCCGGCAACTGCGCCAGCGCACCGGCGGTGTCGCCTTCGCGCCAGCGGCGCTGTGCGTCCACCAGCAGCAGCCGTTGCCGGATGCGCGGGTTCTCTATTGCCGCCGGCGGCCCCGGGCGCTGCAGCCAGGCGCCGGCTTCGGCCGTGTCGTCGCGCAACAGCGCCGCCACGGCGCAGGCCAGCCAGAGTTCGCTGCCGGCCTGCGGCGACTGCGCAAGCGCGTCGTGGTCCAGCGCCGCCAGCAGCGGGGCGGCGCGGGGCCACTGGCCCAACATCGCCTTCGGCTCCAGCACGGCCATCGCGACGCCGGCGATCGACATTGGCTGCCCGATGGCAACCACCTCGGCGATGGCCGGCTCGATGTGGGCCCAGGCCAGGCCCCAGTCACCGCGCGTGACGTACGCGTCGACGAAGAGGACGCGGAACATGGCCTTGGCTTCGCTGGCCGGTTGCCGAAGCGCCCGGCCAGCGTGGCCGCCTCGCGCAGGTCGACTTCGGCCGCGTCGAGGTCGCCGCGTTTGCCCTGGAAGGCACCGCGCAACTGCGGGCCGCGGGCGATCAGCAGGCCGTCGCCGCACTGCCGGCCGGCCGCGTTGGCCCGGATCGAACGCCGGCATCCGCCCGCGCCGCCAACCCGCCGGCGCGCGATGCCGCGGCTACGGCATGCGGCGCCGCCGAGAGAAGAGCAGCATGCTCATGGCGCCGAGGCCGCCGAGCATCAAGGCATACGTCCCGGGCTCGGGTACCGGCAGCACGCCGACGCCGAAGTCGACTGCATCGATGAAGTTGCCGATCGTGTGGTCGCCCGAGGCTTCGCTCACCGAGGCATAGCCGAAGCGGAGCGTGTAGCCGAGTGCGACGATGGGGGATTCCGGCGCGCTGGTGTAGTAACCCCAGCCGAGGTTGCCGGTCGAGTACTCCTTGCCGAACAGCAGCGTGTCGTCGCCGCTGCCGAACACGCCATCGGCGCCCAGGTCGGTGATCGTCAGCCGCATGGTGTCGACGCCGGAGCGGCCGCGGTGCGCGAAGTGGAAGTCGACTTCCTGGCCGGCCGCGATACCGGTCGAATCCTGGTAGAGCATCGCGTTCTGCGTCGCGTTGATCTCGGCGAACTGCTGGCCTTCGTAGGCGGTGATCGGGAAGCCCGGGTAGCCCAGCCCCGAGAAGCCGTCGTCCCAGATCTCGATGGCCCTGTCGCTGGAGGTGGTGAACCAGCCGGGCACGTTGGACTGGTCCGTGATGACGTAGCTGTTGTTGGGTACCGCGACCAGCGTGGTCTCGAAACTGGTGTTCAGCAGCCCGGCGTGGGCGGGCAGCGCGATCGCCAATGCGGCGGTGGCGGCAGCAATCGAAAGGCGGGGGGCAAATCGGCTCATCAAGGCTCCTCGGTGTGTCGAGATGGGGAAGGACATGGAAATCTCCCCGCTGCTTCGGGCACAACGGTTGTGCCCGTGCTCGCAATGTCTGCGCACCCCGTTGCGGCGCCGTTGCGGCGCGGCGCTGTCAGCGCCAGGTTGCGCGCAAGCTGGCCTGGGCTTCGGGCCAGTCGGCCAGACTGTCGGCAAGGCGCTGCAAGTGCGCGGCCAACACCTTGTCACCGAGGGCTTGCGCCAGCTCCAGTGCGGCAGTGGCAGGCGTGCGCGGGTCGTCCAGCGCAGCACGCGCCCGCGCCTGCTGCACTGCGTCGGCGCCGGCGCGACAGCGCAGCGCCAGCGCACGCAGCCGCAGTTCGTCGTTCATGTCCGGGGCATCGTCGGATGGCAGCTGCGTCAGCGCGCCGGGGCTGTCGCCGTCGTGCCAGCGCCGCTGTGCGTCCACCAGCGCCAGACGATGCCGCACCCGTGGGTTCTCGATCGCCGCCGGCGGCCCCAGGCGCTGCAGCCAGGCCTCCGCCTCGGCCGCATCGCCGCGCAGCAGCGCAGCCACGGCGCAGGCCAGCCAGACCGGGTGCCCGGCCTGCGGCGACTGCGCCAGCGCGTCGTGGTCCAGCGCCGCCAGCAGCGGCGCTGCACGCGGCCATTGGCCCAGCACCGCCATCGGCTCCAGCACCGCCATCGCAATGCCGGCGATCGACATCGGCTGGCCAAACGCTATCACCTCGGCGATGGCCGGTTCGACATGGGCCCAGGCCCGGCCCCAGTCGCCGAGCGTGAAGTACGCGTCGACGAACAGGGCGCGGAACATGGTCTTGATTTCGCTGCCCGGCTGCTCGGCGCACAAGGCCCAGCCTTCGTGAGCCACCGGCAGCGCGTCTTCGGGACGTGTCTGCTGCAAGAACGTGGCGGCCAGGTTGTACAGCGCGAACAGCTGCGTCGGCCGGTTGCCGAAACGCCCGGCCAGCGTGGCCGCTTCGCGGAGGTCGACCTCGGCCGCACCGACATCGCCGCGTTCAGCCCGGAAGGCACCACGCAAATGCAGGCCGCGGGCGACCAGCAGGTCGTCGCCACACTGCCGGCTGGCGGTGACGAAGCTGTCGGCGCGCTCGACCGCGGCGTCGAAGCGGCCGGCCGAGAATTCCAGCATCGCCAGCGAGCTCAGCAGTTCGGCGCGCTCGCGCCGCGCCGGCGGGGCGAGCGCCAGCGCCTCGTCGCCCAGCGCGCGTGCTTCGTCGATACGGCCGCGCTGCTGCAGCGCGTCCATGCGCACGATCAGCCGGCGCAGCCGGGTGGCGTCATCGGCAGGCGGGCTCAGCGTGTCCAGTACCGCCAGCGCGGCCTGGGCGCTTTCGCCGCGCACCAGGTAGCGTGCCAGCGCGTGGCCGGCTTCGACATCGGCCGCGGGCGGCAGTGCGGCGCCCGCACGCAGCTCTTGCAGGCGGCGGCGGCAGGTTTCGGCATCGGCCAGGCGCCCCGAGAGCTGCGCGGCTTCAAGCGCCCGCGCCAGCAGGGCGGCGGCCTGCGGCGGCGTTGGCTCGTCGGCCAGCCCCTGCTGCCAGTGCCGCGCCGCGTCGTCCAGCGCCGCCAGCGCGCGCGCCGCGTCGCCGGCGGCCAGACGGTGCGCGACGGCGCGCCGCGGCTCGCCGCAGGCCTCGAAGTGGCGCGCCGCCTCGGCGCTGGCGCCCAGAGGCTCGGCCGCCAGCGCCAGGCGGTGGTGCACCAGGCGGCGCCGTGTCGGCTCGAGCGCCGAGTCCAGCGCCTGGCGCGCCAGGTCGTGCACCCAGCCATAACCGCCGCTCTCGTGGGCACGCACCAGCTGGGCCTGCGCGGCCTGCTCCAGCGCCTGCACCGCTTCCAGTTCCGACAAGGCACAGGCCGGCGCCAGCCAGGCAGTGCCGAAAGGTTCGCCCGCCAGCGCCGCGGCCTCCAGCAGGCGCGCCACAGGCGCGTCCAGGCGGCGCACACGCGCGAGCACCGCGTCGCGCACGCTGGCCGGCATCGGCAGTTCGCGGTAGTCCTGCGTCACGGCGTCGAACGGCGTGCGCCAGCGGCCATCGGCGTCGACCTCCAGCAGCGCGGCCTCGGCCAGGTGGCGCAGGGTTTCGGCGATGAAGTACGGGTGGCCACCGGTGGCGCTGCGCAGGCGTTCGGCGAAACGCGCCGGGTCGGCGGCACCGGACAGCTGCTGCACCAGCGCGTAGACCGCAGCCGGCGGCAGCGGCCCGAGCGCAACGGTCTCGGCAGCGAGCGCTTCGCTGAAGCCCAGCAGTTCGGGTGCGTCGGCGGCGCCGCGCCAGGACACCAGCTCGATGGCGCCGCCGGCGCCGGTTTCGCGGCGGCGCGCCGCGGCACGCGCCAGCAGCGTGCGGCTGGAAGCGTCGGCGAGCTGCCAGTCGTCCAGCACGATGGCGTCGAAAGCGCCGCGCGACAGCGCCTGCCAGGCCTGGATGCAGGCCTCGTCGAAGCGCAGCTGCTCGGCCTGCGTGCTCAGCGGCGCTGGTGCCGGGCCCAGCTCGGGCAGCAGCCGGGCGAGTTCGGCGACGATCCAGCCGTCCAGCCCGCGCAGGTCCGGCGGCTCGCCGGCCAACACACGCAACACCCGTGCACAAGCGCCGAAGGCGATGTCGCGGTCGCCGCTGCGGCAACGCACCAGTGCGTACGAGCCCTGCGATGCCGCGAAGTCGGTGGCCAGGCGGGTCTTGCCGACACCGGCCTCGCCGACGATCACCACCGCCGCGCCGCGCAACCAGGCACTCTGCAGCCGGGCGACCTCGGTGGTGCGGCCGACGAAGGGCAGCACGTCGGGCCAGGCCTGCAGCGGGCCGGCGTGCGGGGCCGCAAGGGCCACAAGGGCCGCCGACGTGGGCGTGGACGAGATTGGGGACGTGGGCATCCCGGCGCCGCGCAGCGACTGCGCCAGCGCCACGGTCTCCGGCATCGGCTCCAGGCCCAGTTCGGCAGCGAGCAAGGCCTGGCAGCGCTCGAACTGGCGCAGCGCCGCTTCGCGCTGGCCGGTGGCGGCGAGCAGGCGCATCGCTTCGCGGTGGTGGCGTTCTTGCAGGCCGTCCACCTCCAGCAGGGTCTGCACGCGGCCCAGTGCGGCGCCCAGGTCGGCACGCGCCTCGGCAGCCGCGGCGGCGGCCTCCAGCGCACGCAGGCGCAGCCGGCCGGCGCGTTCGCGCGCGGCGCTCAGCCAGGGCTCGAAAGACGGTGAGTCGTCCAGCTGCAGGCCGTCGGCCAGCTCGCCCTGCCACGCGGCCAGGGCGTCTTCCGGCGCCGCGCGGGCCAGTGCGGCTTCGGCCTGCAGCAGGTCGCAGTGCAGCGCCGCGCCGGTGTGCAGGTGGTCGCCCTCGGCGCGCACGGCATCGGCCACGCCGGCCTCGCGCAGCCGCGCCAGTTCGCGGCGCAGGTTGCGGCGCGCGCTGGACTCGTCCAGCGACGGCCACAACAGCGCACACAGCCGCGGGCGGTTGCTGCCGCCATCCAGCGCCAGCACCAGCAGCAGCGCCAGTGTCTTGCGAGTGGCCAGCGCCACAGGGTGGCCTGCGCGCCACAAGCGCACCGGTCCCAACACCCGCAATTCGAGACCGGTCGTCGGCGGTTCCTGCATGGGCGGATTGTTGCCCGGATCTGCGCTGCGGCGCCGCGCCAGCGCAGGCGGCTACGGACACTGGGGTGCACCCCAGCTGGGGCGCACCCGCGCTCGGCAAGCGACGCATGACGCACTAGGCTGCGGCCGTCCGGTGCCTGTGGATCTTTCCCACAGGGACCATCGCGCACACCTGCGAGGCCACCATGCTCATCCAGTCCGATGCCCCAGCCGCCGTCGCCCGCCGCCCGTTCACCGAAGGCGACGGCACACCCGATGCAACCGTCCCGACCGGCGGCGCCGGCGACACGCGGGCGCCACGCACGATCGAAGAAGTGCGGGCCGCGAACCTGGCGGCGCCCGGCGGCCCCGTCGATGGCAACGGCGACGCCGGTGGCACGTACTCGACCTCGGTCCGCGCGCCCTTCGGGCCTGTAGGCGCCAGCGCCGCCGCGCGCGGCCAGGCCGCGCTTGAGCGCACGCTGGCCGACACGGCCGTGTCGTCGCAGCTGCAGAACGACGAGTTCGAAGTCATCCGGCACGACAACGGCCGCTACACGATCGTGCTGCCGGGGGTCATCGACCTGAGCAGCCCGCACTGGGGCCTGGACAACCACAGCAGCTCGGTGCGCGACGTCGACCAGTTCGCGCTGCCGTCGTCGGCCGATTCGAGCGTCGCGTCCAACCGCTACGCGCAGATGGTGCGCGACTACGTGCAGGAGAACATCCCGCGCGGTGCCGAGGTCATGCTCGTCGGGCACAGCTATGGCGCCGACACGGCGATCGATCTCGCGGCCGATCCGTCGTTCAACAACAGCGTGACCGGCGTCAACGTCACGCACGTCGTCGCCGCGGCCTACTTCAACCAGCCGCAGCTCGACGAAGTGCCGCAACAGACGCAGGTGCTCGTGCTGCAGAACGCCAACGACGGCGCCGTCATCGGCGAAGGCCTGGGCTACACCCCGACCGAGGCGCGCAACGCCGCGGGCCGTGCCATGGCGGAAGCGAGCGAGACCGTGCGTGACCTGCTGGGCCTGGGCAGTTCCATCGTGCGCGGCGACGGCGGCGGTGTGCTGGACCGCGGCGGCGACCTGGTGGGCCAGGCGCAGCGCCTGCTGACGCCCGATGCGCTGCCGCAGCCGGATGCGCTGGCGCTGCTCGGCACCGGCGTGAACCGTCTCGACGCGCACACGGTCGTGGCCCGTTTCGACGGCGGCACCACAGGCATCGGGCACCACCAGTCGAACTACATCGACTACATCAACGGCCCCGGCCAGCGTGTGCCCATGGTGCGTGATTTCTTCGCCTCGGTGTCACAGGCCGGGTACACCGCCCCGGGCCAGACGGCGGCCGTGGATGTTTCGGTGGCGGACCCCGCCTACCGCACCACCTACCCGGGCGACGGCACGGTGGACCGTGCACGCAGCCTGTGGGACAGCCTGCCAGGCTCAGGACACATCGAAGACGCACTGGGCACAGGCGCCAGCTGGATCGGTGGTGCTGCCTCGACCGCCTGGGAGAACCGCGGCCTGGTGGGCGACGCGCGCGATGCCGTGCGCGACGGCGCGGTCTCGGCGTGGAACCACCTGCCCGGCAACGACGCGGCGGAGTCGTTCATCGGCGACCTGACCGACGTGCTGCCGTTCAACAACGCCGCCGACGCGGCCTTCCAGGCGCTGAGCGGGTCGCAGTCGATCACGCTGGACGCCGACGCCACGCTGGCCGTGCAGCGCGATCCCGACTTCGTCAGCACCGAGGCTGACATCGTCGCGCGCATCAAGGACACCGAAGGTTATGGCGAACGGCCGATGGACATTGCGCTGTCCGACCTGGGTGTCGACCTGACGGTGGAACTGGGCGGGCAGCGCGGCGCCGGTGGCATGATGGACCAGCTCGGTCGTGCCTGGGATCTGCGCGACCCCAACATCCAGGCGACCTGGGGTGTGGCGGCCAACGAACTGACCTGGTTGCTGCGGCATGCACAACTCGACGGCACTGCCCACGTGGCGAGCGACGGCTCGATCACGATCGACTACAAGATCAGCGACACGCTGGACCTGCGCCCTGGTGAAGGCCGCAGCGACGCCTACAACGCGGTCACCAGCGTCACCGGCGCACTCTGGCACGACCTGTTGGGCGCCGAGGAGGCGTCGATCACCGGGAACTTCACGCGCACGGTGGAGTGATTCGCGCTCGGCGGCGGTCATCGCGGTGGCGCAGGCGGCCGCCGCGCCCGCCGGCCCTGGCCGCAGCTTTGTAAGGTCAGACGCACCCGACGCGACCAAGCTTGTGCGGCTGCCGTCGGTGGCCGAGTTGCCCCTCGGAACCGTCAGGACCTCTCCATGCGCACCACCACTTCCCACCACGTTTTCTCGCTTGCGGCCATCGCGGGTCTGGCCACCGCCCTGAGCACACCCGCCTTCTCGCAGGTCGACCCGACCCGACTGGTCGACGCCTTCGAGCGCGCCGGCGGCAAGTTCGAGGGTTACCGCCGATCGGGTGCGAAGGGGGTGTGCGCCGTCGCTGAGTTTGTCGGCAGCGCCGAGGGCCGCGCCTTGTCCACGGCCTCGGCCTTCAGCGGCAAGCCGGTACCGGTGACCGCCCGGTTCTCGGTCGGCGGCGGCAACCCGAAGGCGCCCGACAACGCAAAGAGCCAACGCAACATGGCGCTGCAGTTCGACCTGCCCGGCGGCGAAGCCTGGCAGATGGGCAACATCTCGGCCCCGGTGTTCGGGGCCGCGACGCCGGAGCAGTTCCTGGGCCGCCTGGAGTCGCTGGCACCGGACCCCGAGACGAAGAAACCGAATCCGGAGAAGATCAAGGCCTTCAGCGACGCCCACCCCGAGGTGCTGCTGCAAGGCAGGTATTTCGCCAGCCAGCCGGTGCCGCTGAGCTTCGGCAAGGTGAACTACTGGGGCGTGCACGGCTTCGGCTTCGTCGACAGCAGCGGCAAGAAGCAGTTCGGCAAGTGGGTCTTCGAGCCGGTGGGCGGCACGCAGGGTCTGAGCGACGAGGAGGCCAAGGCAAAGGGCGCCGACTTCCTGTTCGGCGACCTGCGCCAGCGCGTGGCGGCAGGCGACGTGGCCTTCGACTTCAACCTGCAGCTGGCCCAGCCCGGCGACAAGATCGACAGCGCCGTGACGCCGCTGCCCGACGAGCGCAAGAAGGTCAACCTGGGGCGGCTGACCATCAAGTCGGTGTCGCCCGACGCGACCGGCCCCTGCCTGACCATCACCTACAACCCGATGGTGCTGCCCCGCGGCGTGGAACCCTCTGCCGACCCGATGCTGGCCGCGCGTGCAGCGCCGTACGCAGTGTCGCTGGGCCGCCGCCTGACCGAGGGCGCGAAGCAGTAGGCTGGCAAGGGCTGCTGACGGCCCAGAGCGGCCCGGCGCGGCAGTTCAGCGCGGCAGATCAGCGCAATTTCGCTGTGAGTTCGACGTGGAGGTCATCGGCCGTGCGCGAGAGTCGGTTCCACGCATCGGCAAAACGATCGTCGATGAAACGCAACGCCTGCACGTCCCCGATCGACTGCAGCACCTGCCCGACACGGGCGAGTTCGGCGACGAGCGTATGCATCTCCGGTGCTGCCTGTTCGGCCGCGCGCTGCGGCAGCGCTGGCCGCGCCGCGTGAACCACATGCAAGACCGGGCCGGGGCGCCGGTCGGTTGCGATGCGGCGCGGCTGCCCTGCCGCCGCAACGACCGCCGGGCCGCCGTTGCGGGTGGCTGCTGCCGGCGGCCGGGGGCGGGCCGGGAGAGGCGCCAGAGCAGCGGGAGCCGTTTCGACCGGCTGCGGGGCGCGCGCGAGTTCGACTCTGAACACCCGCGGGCTCTTGCCTGCGGGCTCGGTGGCGGGGCCGGCGTTGTCGGCGGCGGCCGGCTCGGCGCCAGGTGCTGCGCCAGCGGCGAGCCGGTCTCGGCGCACGGTGACTTGCGCCTGCGTCGGCGGCGCCGGGTGCAACCGGGGTGCCGCGAAGGCGGCTTCGGCAGCCTGCCGGGCGGCGCTCATGGGTTCTGCAGGCAGGCCGCTGGCATCAGTCGGGAATACCGGCGAGGGCTGCGCACGGTGATGACGGGCTTTGTTCGACGGGGCGTATTGCGTTCGACGGTCAAATGGCACTGATGTCTACCCATTCCTTTGTGAGTGCGCTCGTTGTGGTTCGAGATGCGCATCTGCAGCCCCCTAGCTGGCAGCGCATTGTCGACGAACTCGCAAGGGCTGTCAGCCGACGGCAGCGGCCCGCACACCAGCGCCAGCGCGCCCATGCGAATGCGCGCTGCGCGGGGTTCAGTTGCGATCGGCCCGCGGGGCGCGTTCGGTGAACTCGGCGGCGGGCGGGCTCACCGCCGGCTCGCTGGCCGCGACCACGGGCGTGTCATTGGCCGCGACGACGGGCGCATCGGTGGTCGGAGCCACTTCCGCAGTGCGCTCGTTCTGCAGTGCCGGGTGCGAAGGCATCGCGTCGGCAGCCACAACCGGCTCGGCTGCGGGTGCGGGCGCAGCCGGAACGGCGATCGGGGCCGTTGCGACTTCAGCGGGCTTTTGCGTGGAAGTGCAGCCGATGGCGGCGAGCACCGAGATGGCGGCGGCGGTGGCGACGAAAGTTCTCACGACGTTCATGGCGTACTCCTGAGCAGGTGGGTCTTGAAACGGTTTTTCGGTCAAGCCGAACACTGCAAAGCGTAGGCTTGCGTGCTGCCCCTGGGTGACGGATGCAGCGCCGCCTGCAAGTAGGACGAAGCCGCTGATCGCGCCGCGGCCGGCGGGCGTGCTCGGCCGGTCAACACCGGTTCAGTCGGCGTTCATGTAGGGCACGGCCTGTTCGATGCGGCGCAGCAGCGACCACAGCGTCTCGACCTCGTCGGCGCTGAACGTGGACAGCAGCCGCTTCTGGCGGCGGCGCACCGACGCGCGCAATTGTTTGTAGACCGCCATGCCTTCGGGTGTGAGGCTGGCGATGGCGGCGCGGCCGCGGCGCTGGGTCTGTTCGATGGCGACAAAGCCGCGTTGCTGCAGCAGCTTCAGGCTCTTGCTCGCGGCAGCGTAGTCGAGGTCGGCCATCTCGGCGACCTCGCGCACGATGCGGTGGTTGCTGGTGCCGATGGCCATCATCGCGCGCCACTCCGACATGCCGATGTTGAAACGGCTGCGGTAGTGGGCCGACGCACCGTTGGCGAGCCGGTTCGCCACGCCCATGATGTAGGCCGCCAGGTAGCGGTTGACCTCGGCGTCGCTGCCCCGCAGCGGGGCCGGGCTCGTTGACTTGGCTGACGTGGCGGACGTGGCCGCGGCGGCCGCTGCAGCCTGTGTTTTCGGCCGGACCATGGTGCTCCCTCGGATTGACATCTCTTTTATGGACATGTCAATATGAACCGGTTTCCAGCCCGTTGGCAAGCCCGCATGTACCCGACCCTCGCACGGACCCTTTTTCGCATGACCCCGCCTCCACGCAAGCTGCGCAGCAACTTCCCCCGCGGTTCCTACCTCTGGGCCGTGCGCAACGCGCAGTGGCAGGGCATGGGCATCCCCGAGTCCGACTGCGAAAAGCCCAAGATTGCCATCGTCAACAGCTCGTCGAACCTGGCGGCGTGTTTCTCGCACCTGGACGCGATCGTGCCGGTGCTGAAAGACGCCATCCGCGCCGCTGGCGCCGTGCCCTTCGAGGTGCGCACCACGGCGCCGAGCGACTTCATCGTCGGCGCCGGTGGCCGCGGCGGCTACATCCTGGCGTCGCGCGACCTCGTCACCAACGACATCGAAGCCCAGGTCGAAGGCGCGCTGCTCGACGGCATGGTCTGCCTCACGTCCTGCGACAAGACCGTGCCCGGCCAGATGATGGCGGCGGCGCGGCTGAACATCCCGACGCTGATGGTGGCCTGCGGCTACCAGCCCAGCGGTCACTTCAACGGCGAACATGTCGACATCGAAGACGTGTTCGTCGGTGCGATGCACGCGCAGGTCGGCTACATGGATGTCGAGCGTGTCGTCGGCATGAGCCGCAACGCGATCCGCGGCCCCGGCGTCTGTTCGGGCATGGGCACCGCGAACTCGATGCACATCGCGACCGAGGCGCTGGGCATGGCCTTGCCCGGCAGCACGCCGGTGGCCGCCAACAGCGCGGCGATGTGGGCCACCGTGCGCGCCGCCGGTGCGCGCATCGTGCAGATGGTGTGGAGCGACCTGAAGCCGCGCGACATCCTGACCCCGGGCGCCTTCATCAACGCCGTGCGTGCGGTGCTGGCGGTGGGTGGCTCGGTCAACTGCATCAAACACCTGCAGGCGGTGGCGACCGAGGCCGGCTGCGGTGCCGATGTCTACGAACTGTTCGAGCGCCTGGGCCCGGTGACACCGGTGCTGGCCGGTGTGCGCCCGGTCGGCGAACACCTGATCGAGACCTTCGAAGCCGCCGGTGGTTGCCGTGCGGTGATGAAGCAGTTGCTGCCACTGCTGGACGCCAACGCGATGACGGTCACCGGCCACACCGTGGCCACGAACCTGGCCGACGCGACGGTGGCCGACCCCGAGGTCATCCGCCCGCTGGAGCGGCCGATCGCCCAACGCGAAGCCATCACGATGCTGCGCGGCAGCCTGTGCCCCGGCTTCGGCATCGTGAAGACCGGTATCGCCGAGCGCAAGACACGGCGCTTCAGCGGGCCGGCACTCTGTTTCTCGGCGGCCGACGCCGCCATCGCCGCATTGGAGAGCGGCGCGGTCCGCCCCGGCCACGTGGTGGTGATGCGCGGTGCCGGTGTCTGCGGCGGCCCGGGCATGGGTGGCGGCTCGTCGCGGGTGGTGTTCGCGATCGACGGCGCGGGATTGGGCGAGCAGGTCGCGATGCTGACCGACGGCCATCTCTCGGGCCTGGTCTGCAAGGGCCTGGTGGTGGCCGAGGTCTCGCCCGAAGGCGCGGTCCTGGGCCCGCTGGCGCTGGTGGCCGATGGCGACACCATCACCATCGATCTCGACGCCCGCCGTTGCGACCTGGAGGTCGACGCCGCCGAACTGGAGCGTCGCGCCGCCGCCTGGCAGGCGCCGGCCAAGCAGTTCGACACCGGCTGGCTGCAGATCTACCGCCGCAACGTCGGGCCGCTGGCGCAGGGCGCCGTGCTGACACACCACACAACGCACCACGGGGACAAGCGATGAGAACCGCCGAACGCAACGACGAGCGCATCCTCGCGTCCGACATCTTCGAGCGCGACATGCTGCGCGCGCCGCGCATCGACCACGGTTTCCATGCCGAGGCGGCGCGCAAGATCCCCATCTACCACCGCACCGGCGTGCTGGTGGTCGGCGGCGGCCCATCGGGCACGGCCGCCGCGGCCGCTGCGGCGAAGACCGGCGCCGACGTGACCCTGCTCGAGCGCTACAACCACCTCGGCGGCCTCTCGACCGGTGGGCTGGTGATCTGGATCGACCGCATGACCGACTGGCAGGGCCAGCTGGTGATCCGCGGTTTTGCCGAAGAGCTGTTCGACCGCCTGCCCGACGACGCCGTGGCCGGCCCGCCGCGCAGCGACTGGGGTTCGCGCGACAGCACGAAGGCCAGCTTCTGGTCGCAGCGCACTGCCGCCTACCACGGCGTCGTGACCTGGTCGCCGACCATCGACCCCGAACGGCTGAAGCTGCTGAGCCAGGAGATCGTGATCGAGCGCGGCGTCAAGCTCGTCTACCACGGCTGGGGCACGCAACCCATCGTCGAGGACGGTGTCGTCAAGGGCGTGATCTTCGAGAGCAAAGAGGGGCGCATGGCCATCATGGCGGGTGTCGTGGTCGACGCCACCGGCGACGGCGACCTGTTCGCACGCGCCGGCGCCGAGTACGACAACGACATCGAAGAAGCCGACGTGCACCATTGCATGAACACGGCCTGGCTCTTCGGCGGCGTCGACATGAACCGCTGGATCGCCTTCAAGGCCGGCCAGCCCGAAGCCTTCGCGCAGTTCATGGCCGCGGGCCGCGCCGCCTGCGGCCTGTTCGAGCGGCCCTTCGTCAGCTGGCGCAACGACATCGCGCTGTTCATGGGGCCGCGGCAGACGGGCTATTCGGCGCTGGATGTCGACGACCTCACGGCCGTCGAGGTGCGCTCGCACCGTGCGATGGAGCAGCACCTGCGCCACTACAGCGCCCATGCCCCCGGCTTCGAAAACGCTTACATGGTTCTCAGTGCGCCGCAGATCGGCGTGCGCCACGCGCGGCGGCTGAAGGGGGTGGACAGCGTGCTGCGCAGGCGCTGGCCCGAAGGCACGGCGCTGCCCGACGAGGTGGGTGTGACGCCAGCCGTGAGCCCCGCGTTCCCGAACATTTCCATCCCCTACGGCGCGCTGCTGCCGCTGCAGCTGGACGGCCTGCTGGCCTGTGGCCGCCACATCAGCTGCGACAAGAATTCGCACGGCTTCATGCGCGAGATTCCGCAGTGCTGGATCACCGGCCAGGCCGCAGGGGTCGCCGCCGCCACCGCGGTGGCGCAAGGTGTGCAGCCGCGTGCAGTGGACATCGTGCGGGTGCAGGCGGCGTTGCAGCAGCAGGGCGTGTTCCTGCGCAGCGAGCAGGCGGTGACGGCTTGATGGCCTGATGGCCTGATGGAACCGATGACATGGAACTGACTGCGGAAGAACGAGCAATGGCCGACGGCCGCGACGGCCCGGCCGTGGCCGCCGCGATGGACCTGCTGCTGCGCTACGGCCGCGCTCTGGGGGCAGAGCGGCTGGTGGAAACCAACAACGTCGTCGCGTCGATCAGCGCCACCACACCCTTCATGCGCGAGTTCGCCCGGCGCGGCGGCGGCATGGACGCGGTGTTCTCCGAGTTCAGCCTCGACAGCGACACGGTGGTGCCGATTCCGAAGGCGCGTGCCTACACCACGCACACGCAGCTCGGTTTCGACCCCGTGCAGGCCGCGCGCATGGGCGTCGACGAAGAGACGGTGCGCTTCTACCGCAAGGGCGAGGCCTTCATCAACGGCCTCGGTGTGCAGGCCACCAACACCTGCACGCCGTATCTCGTGGGCAACTTGCCGACCCGCGGCGAACACTGCGCCTGGATGGAGTCGTCGGCCGTCGTCTATTGCAACTCGGTGCTGGGTGCACGCACCAATACCGAAGGCCGCGAAAGTGTCGGTGCGGCGATGTTGACGCGGCGCATCCCGTACTGGGGCTACCACCTCGACATCAAGCGCCGCGGCACGCACCTGGTGAAGCTGCAGACCGTGGTGGAGAGCACCGCCGACTGGGGCCTGCTCGGTTACTGGATCGGCGACCGTGTGCAAGACCGCGTGCCGGTGGTCGAAGGTGTCGGCAAGCTGCCGAACCTGGCGCGTCTGAAACACTTCGGTGCCGCGGCCTCTTCGTCGGGCGGCGTCGAGATGTACCACCTGGTCGGCATCACGCCCGAGGCGCTGACGGCCGAGCAGGCCCTTGCCGGCCGCAAACCGGTCGACGTGCTGATCTTCGGCGAATGCGAGAAACGCGAAGCCTATGACCGCATCAACAGCACCGGCGCCGACCGCCAGGTCGACTACGTGATGTTGGGCTGCCCGCACTATTCGATCGAGCAAATATGGGAAGTGGCGCAGCTGCTGGAAGGCCGCAAGGTGCATGCCGACTGCGAACTGTGGATCTTCACGCCGCGGGCGCTGAAGGCGCTGGCCGACCAGAACGGCTACACCAAGACCATAGAAGACGCCGGCGGCCACCTGCTGAGCGACAGCTGCTCGGCAATGAGCCGCGCCGCACCGAAAGGCACACGCGTGGTGGCGCTGGACTCGGCCAAGCAGGCGCACTACCTGCCGGCAATCCTGGGTGTGCAGGCCTGGTTCGGCAGCACCGCCGAGTGTGTCGAAGCGGCGTGCACCGGGCGCTGGAGCGGCGGCTTGGCATGAACACCACCGACATCATCGTCTTGCACGGCCGCTGCGTCGTGCCCGGCCGCGCCGAGGGCGAGGCCCTGGTGACGCAGATGCACATCTCGGGCTGGGGCGGCATCGATTCACGCACCGGAACCATCGTCGAGACGCGGCACGAACTGCGTGGCATCAGCTTCGCCGGCAAGGTGCTGGTCTTTCCCGGTGCCAAGGGCTCGTCGGGTTGGTCCAATGCCTTCCACCTGACACGCACGCTGGGCGTGGCGCCGGCGGCGATGCTGTTCAACGAGATGACGACCAAGATCGCGCTCGGCGCCGTGGTGACACGTGCGCCGGCGCTGACCGACTTCGACCGCGACCCGCTGGAATGCATCGCCAGCGGCGACTGGGTTGTCGTCGATGCCGAGCGCGGCATTGTCGAGATCCACAAGAAAAAACCCCCTGAAGGAGACTCACCATGAACCGTTCCCGTCGTGCGCTGCTCGCCGGTGGCGCTGGCGCCAGCGCGCTTGCCGCCACGTTCGCCGGCATGCCGCTGGCTGCCTGGGCCCAGGCCGCATCCCCCGCCGCCAACTGGCCGAACAAGCCGGTGCGCATCATCGTGCCCAACGTGCCTGGCGGTGCACTGGACATCCTGGCACGCCTGCTGGAAAGCGAACTCAGCAAGACCTGGAAGCAGCCCGTCATCGTCGAGTTCAAGCCCGGCGCCGGCAGCATCACCGGCACCGACTACGTCGCCAAGTCGGCGCCCGACGGCTACACGCTCGGCATCCTGGCGATCGGCGTGCTCGGCATCCAGCCGGCGCTGCGCACGGACATGCCGTTCGACACGTTGAGAGACCTGTCGGGCACGATGCTGGTGGTGGGCAACATCCTGTTGTCGGCCTCACCTTCCGCGCCGTTCAACGACCTCGCCGGCCTCATCGCCTACGGCCGTGCGAACAAGGGCAAGCTCAGCTACGCCACCGCCGGCACCGGCAGTTCGATGCACCTGGCGGGCGAGCAGCTCAACCTGCTCACCGGCGTCGAGATGGTGCACATCCCGTACAAGGGCGCGGGCGGCGCCTACGCCGATGTCTTCGACGGCCGTGTGCAGCTGCTGCTGGACCCCTTGTTCAGCTCGATGCCGCACGTGAAGTCGAACCGCCTCAAGCCGATCGCGGTGATGGGCACGGCCCGCGACCCGAGCGCGCCCACCGTGCAGGCGGCCGGCGAGATGTTCCCGGACTTCGACTTCGCCAGCAACCTGGGCATCGGCCTGCCGCGCGCCACGCCGCCGGAGATCATCGCCAAGATCAACGCCGACGTGAACAAGGCCATCCGCTCCGAAGCGCTGGCACCGCGCCTGCGCGACATGGGGCTCACCGTCACCGGCTCGACGCCCGAGCAGTTCGACGCCCACATGCGCAAGAGCCTCAAGCTGTTTGCCAGCATCGTCAAGGCGGCCAAGGTCAGCCTGAACTGACACACACACAAGAGTTTGTCGAGGCCATCCCGCGGGCGGACCCCAGGTCGAGAGAACACTGGGCGCGGAAAGCCGTTCCAAGTGGCACGGAAGCTGCAACGTTGGCATCCGATGCTGCGCGTTCCCGTCCCTGGTGCGCGGCGCCGTGAAGAATTTCAAGAAAGGAAACGCATGCTGCACCCTGCTAGGGCGGCGGAATCTCGTTCGCCGTTGGCCGGCGAGGTCTTCGGGACACTGATCAATCTTTCCGGGCGCCGGCGCTTCACGTCACAACGGGTGGTCCTGTGTGCCGTGCTCGCGCTGCAAGGCCGCGGCGCGGCACTGCAAATGTCCAAGGACGCGCTGGCGACATTCCGCCACGCGCACCACACGCTCATCGACGGCACGGCCGAGCTGCCGGGTGTCTTCTGCGACGAACTGCGCGAGGCCTACTTCGGCGCCGGCGCCGGGGACAAGGTCATCCGCGAGTTCATCGACCTGGCCGGGCGCACACACGACGCGATCGACACCGGCCGACGCAGTGCCGCGCAACTGCTCGATGCGCTGGTCGAAAGCGCGACACCGCTGCTGGCGGTGCTGAACCACATCACGCAGATCTACGAAGACCTGGCGCGGCGGCAGGCGTCGGAGGCCAAGAAGCAGTTGCGCGGTGTGTTGAGCGACATCGAGTCGATCGCCAAGCAGGCCCACATGGTGGCCTTCAACGCACAGATCGTGGCCTCGCGTTCGAACCCGTCGGGGCGCGAATTCTCCGTCGTGGCGTCCGAGCTGTCGCAGATCACGTCGAGGATCGACGAACTGGTGCGCGAGGCGGTGCGAACCTCGGTCGCCTGAGGCGCCGTTCGGCGCGGTGTTATTTCAGGTGGTCGTTGATCAAGTTGGCCAGCCTTACGCCGGCGAGCGCAATTCGTTTTTCCGCGATCGACCCCGCATTGGTTCGATAGGTCTGGTCCAGCTTGAACGAGTCCGCCCCGGTTCCGACTGGTTTTGCATACGCATACTTTCGGGCGAGCCCAGAACTTTCACTGATCCAAATGCTCTCGGTGGACTTTGCTGCTTGCTTCGGATCCACCTGGAACGACGCGAGGCGCTGCTGAACCTTCAGCGCCTTCGGTATCGGGTCCTCCTTCGTCCTCGTAGCCCCAACGGCGTCGTCCCAGAACGCATGCAGTGAACCGCACTTGCTTGCGCAGACGGTCACGTCGTTGCCCCCGCCGTCGCCTTCCGGATGCTCCTTGCTGAAACGCGCCGAGGCGTGAAGTGGTTGATGCACATCGCCGACCAGGTGGTTGAGCCATGCCAGCGAATAGGACTTCACGTCGTCCGTGGCTTGGGATGACAACAAATCTCGCATCGTCGCTATCTGAGTCTGGGCGTTGGGAGTCTTCGCGTGCTTGGGCAGACCCGTGCCGTCGGCCGTGAAAGGAATGTCCTTGTAGTGCCAATACTTGTGTCGGGCCTTGTCTGCATAGCCGATGACCTTTTCTGCCCCCGAAGACCCTTGCTTGTCGCTCTTGTAGTCGTCCTTGAACTTGATGTCGTCTGGCCAGTAGGCGGACCGCATGAAGGCGACCTTGTCTGCATCGTTGCTGCCAGCTGCGGCAATCCAGCCGGCATGGTCCGGATTCAGCTTCAACAGCGCCCTCACTCTCGCTCGAGCCTCCGGACTCAGCCGGTCGTAGGCGATGGCCGCGACAGCCATGTGACCCACGTCGTTCCACCCTAGCGCCGGTAGAGCCGTCAGTGCCGAAAGCATCAGTAAGAGGATTCGAATCATGACGAGTCTCCCTGGTTGCGCGTCACGCGCGGTTCACCAGCAACGCGAAGACGCCCTTTGAGTCTTCGAGGAAGCCCGCCGGCGTCTTGGCGTAGCGCGTGATCGAAACGGAGTCGGAGACATTGCCGCCAAGGGCCAGCACTTCATCCGGCCTGACGCTGACGACCACATCGGTGTGGCTCTTGAAGGCATCGCTGACGCTGGCCTGATCGAAGGTGATCGGTTGCTCACGGGAACGCGCGATCAAGTCGCCGATCTGCGGCAAGTGCTCATGCAGCCGGAAGCCCCAGAACGGCGCGGCGGCTTTGCCCGAGCGCTTGATGGCATCGTGGATGTAACGGGAATGGCTGGCCGCGAATTTGAACCCGTTGTATTTCGGCGCCTGCGCAGCAGCGCTTCGCACCATGAACGAGATGGCGGCAGCCGACCAGGGGATGTCGGTATCGTGCCCGTCGTGTGGCAGGTTGATTGCTTGCCACATCTCGCCGACAAAGCGGAAGAACGGGTCCACCGCCTCCTTGCCCTGGCCGAACTTGAAGCGGCCCCATTCGACGACGGCAGCCGCTGCAAGCGCCTCGCGCGCAGGCAATGCCGGCGCGCGCAGGCTGGGCAACTCCGAGCCGCCAGTGGACGGGCCGGACGGCAAGAGCGCCTTGACGAACCCCGCCCGGGCGCCCCCCGGCAAGGGCACACTGACTGGCAGCCAGCCCGCCTGTTCGGCGCCGCTCACGTCCACGGCTTGGCCGAGGTGCAGCCGCAGCTTGAAGGTTTCCGGTGTCGCCGGGCCCGGGGCTGAACGCAAGTTGAGGGCTTCGACGTTCACATGCATGCGGGTCATCGCTATCTCCATTGCTGCGGGTTGGCAACTGCAGACCGCAGACCGTGTCGGCTTTCATGCGTTCTCCGCGGCGAACCTGCCGCAGCGCGATGCGATAGTGATGCGGCGGCCTGGAGCAGACACCCACAAGAAAGGGGGCAAACGATGGTGGCATCGACGCAGAGTCGTACAGATTGAGGATGTCCGTCACCCCTGTCGCAGACACTGGTGCGCCATCTGCCGTGCCATGCGCGTGCGCAGCGTCGCCACGCGGCGTGTGGAGAACTGCCGGCGCGAGGTGGCCGGGTCGACGTGCCGGCCGTGTCTCCGTGTCTTCTACGCGCCGCGGCGTCCCAGGCGTCGCGCCGCCAGCGCAACGAGCCCCAGCGCCAGCAGCAGCACGGCCGGCGGCTCGGGCACTGGCGCGGCGTTGCCGATGCCGCTGCTGAACGCGAAGCTGTAAAGCTGCGGGTCGACGCCGCTGCCGAAGCGGAACAGCGGGTCGACGAAGGCATCGGCCTGCGCCGACGAGAGCAGGTCGCTGGCGGCGGCACTGACGTCGGCACGCAGAACCACCCGATAGGCCTGCTGCGTGTTGAGCGTGAGCGACACGGTGCGCGCAAAGCCCTGCGCGAAGCTGCCGCTCATCTGGCCGGATTCCACCAGGTCGTTGGCGAGCCGGTTCGTCAGGCCCGACGAGTCGTACAGCTCCCACTCCACGGCCACCGCAAACGACGCGCCGGCCGAAGCCGTGCCCGTGGCCAGGCCGAGCACGTCGATCAGCACCGGCGCGGTGGGCGTTGGCCCGTCGATCACGAAGCTGAAGCCCAGGATGCCGGCGCCGTGGCCGAACAGCAGCGCGAAGCTGTCGCTGGGGCCGATGCTCGCGCCGGCGTGCACCGCCGACAACGGCACGCCCTGCACACTGAGGCCGACGCTGCCGAAACGCGGGTCGCTGACGCCGACGCTGCCCAGCGTGACCGTGTCGACGCGGTCGCCGCGATTGATCGACACCGTGCCGTTGACCGTGGCGGCGGGCGGCACGACAGCGGCGATGGCGGCCGTGTGCAGCAGGCCGATGCACAGCAGCAGGCGGACGATGGGCGAGGCAAGTCTGGGCAGCATGGTGGTGGTCTCCTGGGGGCGCGGGCATGCGTTGCTCGCTGTAGGCAATGTCGCAAAGCGGTGGCCCATCCATGACCGCCGCTTCGCAGCAGCGCCCAGGAGCAAGCCACCCATGCCAAGCAGCAGGTACGTCGCCGGCTCCGGCACGCTGGATACAAGCACCGAGGAATACCCGACGACCTGGCCGCCGGCGTTGATGCTCATGGCGCGCGTGATGCTGTAGGTGCCCGGGCCACCCAGGCTGCCGAGGTTGGTTGCGGTGCCGTTGTTCCAGACAAAGGCGTCGGGCGAGAGGTCGGAGTTGCCCACCACCTGGGCGCTGTCGTTGATGTCCACGGCGATGTAGCCGCCGTATGGATAACCACCGGTCAGTTCGGTGACCTGGCCTTCGCTCCACAGGTAGGCGTGGTTGTTGCCGGCCTGCGGCTGGACGTAGGACCCCGCCACTTGGCCGCTTGCATTGATGGCGCTGGCGAAGCTGTAGTGGCCCGAGTCGAAGCCGGCGAGTTCGCTCATGGCGCCGTTGCTCCAGATGACGGCGCTGTAGGAGCCATTGCCTTGCACATCGGCCGTGCCTGCCACTTGGCCGATGTCGTTGATATCGCTGGCCCAGCTGTTGGTTCCGTTCGCGGCACCGATGCCGGTCATCGTTCCGGCCTGCCAGACAAAGGCGCGCGGCGTCAGGCCATAGTCGTTCTGGGAAACGCCGACCACCTGGCCGGCGTTGTTGATCGCGCGAGCCTCGCTGTAGCGGTCACTGCCAAGTGTGCCCAGATCGGTCATCACGCCGCTGCTCCACCGAAAGGCGTGCTGCGAGCCATCGGCGGTCGTGGAAGAGCCGACCACCTGGCCCGCGTTGTTGATGCCGTAGGCAACGCTGTAGCTTCCGCCCAGCGTACCGAGGTCGGTCATGGTGCCGTTGCTCCACAGGAAAGCACGGCCCTCGCCATCCGTCCTGGTGGACGTGCCGACCACCTGGCCAAGTGCGTTGATGCCGTAAGCCGCGCTGAAGCCGCCGCCCAGGGTGCCGATGTCGGTCATCACACCCTCGCTCCACAGGAAGGCATGGTTCTGGATGGTGGAGGCCGCATGGGCCAGACCCGGTGCCAGAGCGCACAGCAGCAGCAGCCACCGCGGGGCAGTGAACGTGCTCATTGCAGCGGCCCCCGCTTCGCCGCGCGCCGCCGCGCTTGCCAGGCAAGGCCCAACAAGCCCAGGCTCATCAGCGCACAGCTACTCTGCTCAGGCACAACCGACGTGATGGACACGGTGGTCAGTGCGTTCCACAGAAACTGGCCCGCGGGGTCAAAACCCGGCGCGATCACGGAGAACTGGTCGCCCACCACCAGGACGACAGAGATTCGGTAGCCCCCGACGGAGGCCATCGCCGAGAAGTCGTTTGCACCCACGGCATAGTCGAAGGCGTGCACGGCGCCGCCTGGTCGGAAACTCCAGCCGCCGGCATCGAACAGTTGAAGTTCGTCGGTGCTGATGTGCCCGTTGGCATCGGTGTCCACGCCGGCAAACCGACCGCTCACGTCGATGCAGGTGTCGCCGTCGCACAGGTGCGAAAACTGGAAATCCCATGCGTGCGCGAGGGCTGGCGGGCAGGACGCGCCGACGATCAGTGCCACCACGGGCACAAAGAGGTGTTTCATCGGCGGTCTCCTGCAACTCTTCTGCGTGGGTTCCGATTTGGCGCCGAGCTGGCGCCAGTTGCAAGGGCCAAGATGTTCTCCGTTCTTGGCGATGGTCGCTGCAATCCCCTATTCGCGTCCATCGACCGCCACCACCGCCGCGGTGGTCTCCCGCTGCGGCGCCGCTCGCAGGACCGACGACACCGCCAGGCTCAGCGCCACCAGCGGCAACCCCAGGCCGAAGGTCCAGCGGATGCCCCAATGTTCGGCGACGAAACCCAGCAGCGGTGGCGCCAGCAGAAAGCTGACGAACGAGATCTGGGCCAGCGCGGCCACGTTGGTGGCGGCCGGCCTGTCGGTGCGCTGGGCCGCCGCCGACATGGCCAGCGGAAACATCACGCTGGTACCCACGCCCATCAGTGCAAAACCCAGCAGGGCCGCGGCCGGTGCCGGCGCGAAGGTCACCATCAGCGTGCCCAGGCCCAGCACGCCCAGCAACGTGCGTGCGATGGCCAGCGGGCTGTAGCGTTCGACGAAGCGGTCGGCGACATAGCGGGTGGCGCCTTGAGCGAACGCGCCGGTGGCCACGGCCAGGCCGCTGACGAAGGGTAGGGCCGCGAAGACGTCGCGCATGTAGATGGCCGACCAGTCGATGCCGGCACCTTCCAGCACCAGCCCGGACAGCGAAAACAGCACCAGGGCGCCGATCGCCAGCGTCGGCCGCGCCAGGTGGTGGGTGGCTTCGTCATTGCTGCCGCTGCGGTGCGGCGCCGCCTCGAAGCCGCTCAGCAGCAACCAGATCAACGCCGCCGACAGCGGCACAACAGCGGCCAGGTGCCACGCCGGCGGGATGCCCAGCCGCGCGGCCAGCGCGCCCAGCAAGCCGGCGCCGAAGAAACCGAAACTCCAGAACGCATGTGCGCGGTTCATGATGCGCCGGCCGCTCTGGTGCTCCACCCGGTCGGCCTCCAGGTTCACCAGCAGTTCGATCGCGCCGATGCACAGGCCTGCAGGCAGCAGGCACAGGAACAGCGTCACCGCCCCGTGCGCATGGGCCGCCCCTGCGTAGAACGCGGGCAGCAGCGGCATCAGCGCCAGCAAGGTGACGCGGTGCCCCACGCGCTCGATCAGCCGGCCGGCCAACGTCAGCGAGACCAGCGTGCCGCACGCCGCCCCGATCAGGCCGAGTCCGAGTTCGCTCTCGCTGAGGCCCATCGATCGCTGCAGTTCGGCCAGACGCGGGAAGATGCCGCCCAACGAGAAGGCGTACAGGAAGAAGGCGGCGAACACGCGCCGGTGGGGCGGCAGGTGCAGCCCGAGTCGGGTGATGCGAAGGGACACAAGGGCTCCAGGGGCGTCGGCAGGCATGTCGCTGCGGGAATAACTGCTCTGTCTGCGCCAAGGGTTGGTGACGCGAGACCAGGACCCTAGACTCTTCCACATTCATCGCAATGGACATGCAGGAGACTCCATGGACGACTTCTCTCAGCTCCAGGTCGTCATCGAAGGTCATGTGGCAACACTGACGCTGAATGCGCCGCCGGTGAATGCACTGACACGTGTGCTGAACGACGAGCTGACGCTGGCGCTCGACAGGGTTTCGGAGATGGACGATGTGCGCGCCGTCATTCTGACGGGTGAAGGCAAGGTCTTCTGCGCCGGTGCCGATCTCAAGGGCCGGGCCGAGAACATCAAGGAGCCGGGTGACCTCATCGCGCACTCGCGGCGCACACGCGAGTGTTTCCATGCGATCCGGGAGTGCGCCAAGCCCGTCGTGGTGGCGATCAATGGCGCCGCGCTCGGGTCCGGCCTGGCGATGGTGGCTTCTGCGGACATCCTGGTCGCTTCTGAGAAGGCATCGCTGGGTTTGCCCGAGGTCGACGTCGGCCTGCTCGGTGGCTGCCGGCATGCGATGCGCCTGTTCGGCCACTCGCGCCTGCGGCGCATGGCGTTGACGGGGTACCGCGTCAGCGGGGCGGAACTCTACCGGCTGGGCCTCGTCGAGGCGTGCACCACGCCGGAAGGGCTGATGCAGGCAGCGCTGGAGATCGCTGCGGCGATCGCATCGAAGAGCCCGGTGTCCACGCGCATGGGCAAACACACCCTGAACGTGATCGAAGACATGAGCCTGCGCGATGGTTACCGCTACGAGCAGGACATGACCGGCATCATCGGCAAGACCGAAGATGCCAGGGAAGCGCAGCTCGCTTTCAAGGAGAAGCGTGTACCGAACTTCAAGGGGCGGTGAGCTGCGGGCGTCAGGGCGCGCCGGGGCGTCGCATCGGTGACTTCGCCGCGGCGCCGATGGTGCTTCAATCGCAGGGTGCTGCTGCGCAGCGCCTGCCGCGCCCCACGCGCCCCTACAACGGAGATGCCCGATGTTTGCCGAACCTTCTGCCAAGACCCGTGATCTTCTGCAACGCCTGAACGCGTTCTTCGACCAGCACATCCACCCGAACGAAGCCCGCCACCACCATGAGCTTGGCACGCAGCGGCGCGCCGGCGATGTCTGGCAGCCGGTGCCCGTCGTCGACGAGCTGAAGCTCGTGGCGCGCAAGGCAGGCCTGTGGAACATGTTCCTGCCGCATCCGTACAAAGGGCAGGGCGGCATCTCGAACCTCGACTACGCGCCGCTGTGCGAGGTGATGGGCCGTGTGTCGTGGTCCGGCGAAGTCTTCAACTGCTCGGCGCCCGACACCGGCAACATGGAGACGATCGAACGCTACGGCAGCGACACGCAGAAGCAGCGCTGGCTTGAGCCGCTGCTGGAAGGCAAGATCCGCTCGGCCTTCCTGATGACCGAGCCGGCGGTGGCGTCGTCGGACGCCACCAACATCCAGTGCAGCATCCGGCGCGACGGTGGCGACTACGTCATCAACGGCCGCAAGTGGTTCAGCTCGGGTGCCGGCAACCCGCGCTGCGCGATCTTCATCGTGATGGGCAAGACCGATGCCGATGCACCGCGCCACGCGCAGCAGTCGATGGTGCTGGTGCCGCGCGACACGCCGGGCGTCACCATCGTGCGCCCGCTCACCGTGTTCGGCTACGACGATGCGCCGCACGGCCACATGGAGGTGCTGCTCGACAACGTGCGTGTGCCGGCCGAGAACATCCTGCTCGGCGAGGGCCGCGGCTTCGAGATCGCGCAGGGCCGCCTCGGGCCGGGCCGCATCCACCACTGCATGCGTTCGATCGGCGCCGCCGAACGGGCGCTCGAGATGATGGTCGACCGGCTGCAGGAACGTGTGGCCTTCGGCAAGCCGCTGGCCGAGCAGTCGGTCTGGCACGAGCGCATCGCCGAGTCGCGCTGCATGATCGACCAGGCGCGGCTGCTGACGCTGAACGCCGCCCACATGATGGACACGGTGGGCAACAAGGCGGCGCGCGCCGAGATCGCGATGATCAAGGTGGTGGCGCCCAACATGTCGTGCAAGGTGGTGGACTGGGCCATCCAGGCGCACGGCGCGGCCGGCATCAGCCAGGACTTCTGGCTCGCCGAGGCCTACGCGCACCAGCGCACCGTGCGCATCGTCGACGGCCCGGACGAAGTGCACCGCAACGCCATCGCGAAGATCGAACTGGCCAAGCGAGCGGCGCTGAAGCGGTAACGCGCCAGCTGCCCGCGGCCGTCAGGCTGCGGGCAGGGTGTTGTGCGCCCATGCGACGATGGCGGCCACCACGGCGGCCGGCTGCTCCGGAATCAGCGCATGGCTGGCGCCGGCGATCACGCGCACCGTGACGCGGTCGCCGAGCACCGCCTTCAGCTCCTGCGCCGTCTGGCGCGGCCGCCAGGGGTCTTCGGCCGCTTGCAGGTCGAGGATCGGCGCGTGGCTCACCGGCCACCACGTCGCTTTGGGTGGCAGCTCGGCGGCGCGGCGGTAGTTGTCGCGCCACTGCGGGTGCCAGCCCGTGAGCCAGGCTGAAGGGTCGTTGCCTGGGGCAAAAAACGCGAGCTGCAGGCTGGCCAGGCGTTCGGCCTCGGGCCGTGTGGCATCGGCCGCAATGTCCAGAGCGCGCGGCAGCCCGGGCGGGATGCTTCGCGCTGCACCGGCGAGCACGACCACGCCGCGCACGCGCTGCGGGTGGTCGAGGTCGGTCACACGTGCGACGTAGTGCCCGAACGCATGGCCGGCGACGATGGCCTGGCCGCCACCCAGCTGTTCGATCGTGTGCGCCACATCGGCGGCCAGCGTGTGCAGCGTCATGTCGGCCGGCGGTGCGCTGCTGCGGCCCATGCCACGCGGCTGCGGCCGCAGCACGCGCCAACCCTCAGCCGCGAGGCGCCGCGAGAAGTCGTCGAAATCGGCCGAGTCGCGCTGCGACGACGGCAGCAGCACGATGGCCGGTGCAGCGGCATCGCCGTCGACGAAAACCTCGATGCACGCGTTGCCGACCTGAAGCAGTTGCCTCACGGCGTTCAGTCCGCTGTCGCGCCGGACTTCTTGACGATCTCGGCCCACTTCGGCAGTTCCGCCTTGATCAGCGCCGTGAACTCCTCGGGCGTGCTGAAGGCCGGCTCGATGCCCAGCGCCACCAGCTGGGCCCGCAGCGCCGGTGTGGCCATCGCGCGGCCCAGCGCTCCGTGCAGCGCGGCGACCACCTCTTTCGGCGTGCCCGCGGGTGCGAAGACACCGAGCCAGTTCGACACGTCGTAACCCTTCAGCCCCGATTCGGCGATGGTCGGCACCTGCGGCAGTGCCGCCATGCGCTGCCTGGAGGTTACGCCGAGCACACGCACCTTGCCGGCCTTGATGTGTTCTTCATAGACGGTGTAGGAGTCGAAGGTCATGTCGATGCGACCTGCCAGCACGTCCACCAGCAGCGGCGAACTGCCCTTGTACGGGATGTGCACCATGTCGACACCGGCCAGCAGCTCGAACAGCGCGCCCGACAGGTGGCTGGAGCTGCCGTTGCCGGCCGAGCCATAGGTCAGCCCGCCCGGTTTGCCCTTGCCCAGCGCGATCAGTTCGGCCACGGTCTTGGCCTGCACCGACGGCCCGACAACGAGCACACGCGGTGTCGTGTGCGTCAGGCTGATCGGCGCGAAGTCCTTCAGCGGGTCGTAGCGCAGCTTGGGGTAGAGCGCGGCATTGATCGCGTGGGTGCCCATGGTGCCGAAGAAGAGCGTGTAGCCGTCGGGCGGCGACTTCGCTGCCGCTTCCGCCGCGGTGGTGCCGCCCGCGCCGCCGCGGTTGTCGACGACGATCTGCTGGCCGAGTTCACTGCCGAGCCGCTGCGCCATGCCGCGTGCCATCACATCGGCCGCGCCACCGGCGGGGAAGGGCACGATCAGGCGGATCGGCTTGTCGGGGAAGGCAGCAGTCGCCAGGCTTGAGGCGACGAGCAGCAGCGCGCCGGCGAAGGTGGCCTGGATGCGGTTCATTGTCTTGTCTCTCATGTTGTTCTCACTCCAGCGTGATCTTGCCCTTGGCCACGACGCGCTGCCACTTGTCGTACTCGGCCTGCATGGCGGCCTTGTACTCCTGCGGCGTCGCCGTCACCGCGAGCACGCCCTGCTTGAGCAACTGCTCTTTCGTGTCGGCCGACTGCGCCGCGGTCACGATGGCGTCGCGGAACTTCTTCTGCACGTCGGCCGGTACGCCGGGCGGAGCGATGACGCCGTAGACCGTGTCCATCACGACCCCCGGAAAACCCGCTTCCCGGGTGGTCGGCACGTCCGGCAGTTGTGGTGCACGTTGAGGGCTGGCCACGGCCAGGATCTTCAGCGTGCCGGCCGCCACGTGCGGCAGCACGTTGAGCAGGTCCACCATCGCCACTTCGATCTCGCCGCCGAGCAGCCCGGTCACCGCGGGTGCCGCGCCCTTGTACGGCACATGCGAAAGCTCGATGCCGGCCTCCTGCTTCAGCAGTTCGGCGCCGATGTGCGGTGTTGTGCCCGGTCCGGCCGAGCCATAGTTGAGCTTGCCTGGCGACGCCTTGGCGAGTGCGATCAGCTCGGCCAGGCTGTTGGCCGCCACCTTCTTGCCGACGGCGATGACGGCGGGGCCGCGTGCAACGAGCGTCAGGTACTGCACGTCCGACAAGGCATACGGCAGCTTCATCAGGTTCGGCATGCCCGCCAGCGGGCCCTGCGCCGTGAGTGCGAAGGTGTAGCCGTCGGGCGCCGCCTTGAGCGCGGCGTCGATGCCGATGGTGCCGCCGGCGCCGCCTTTGTTGTCGACGACGATGGTCTGCTGCAGGCTCTCTGCGGCCTTCTTCGCCACCAGCCGTGCGATCACGTCGCCCGGCCCGCCGGCGGCGTAGGGCACGACGAGACGAATGGGCTTGGACGGCCAGGCCTGTGCGTCGGCCGCCGGGCTGGCCAAGAACAGCACGGCGGCTGCGATGCACGGGCCGGTGAACAGGCCGGAGGACAGGCCGCAGGACAGGCGGGGCTTGAACATGTTGTCTCCTGGTTCAGTGCTTGAAGTCTCGTCGCCGCGCGCGCCGGAAGTAAGGCACCGGCGCCGCAAAGCAGGTATGCCGGTCGACGTGTAGGCAGCGGCGCACCGCAGCTCTAGAGTTGCCGCCACCCCATCGCACCCAGGTGCCACCGATGAACGCCAACGCCGGCCCGCTGTCCCACGTCAAGGTTCTCGACCTCAGCCGCATCCTCGCCGCGCCCTGGGCGGGCCAGATCCTTGCGGATCTCGGCGCCGAGGTGATCAAGGTCGAGCGCCCCGGCGCAGGCGACGACACCCGGTCGTGGGGCCCGCCGTTCCTGAAGGGCGCGGACGGCAAGGACACCCGCGAGGCCGGTTACTACCTGGCCGTCAACCGCGGCAAACGTTCGATCACCGTCAGCCTGGACAAACCCGAAGGCCAGCGCATCGTTCGTGAACTGGCGTTGCAGGCCGACATCGTGCTGGAGAACTACAAGGCCGGCACGCTGGTGCGCTACGGCCTCGACGAGGCGTCGCTGCGCAAGGTCAATCCCCGGCTCATCTATTGTTCGGTCACCGGCTTCGGCCAGACCGGGCCGCGGCGCGACCAGCCGGCCTACGATTTCCTGATCCAGGCGATGGGCGGGCTGATGAGCGTGACCGGCGAAAGGGACGGCAGGCCGGGGGGTGGGCCGCAGAAGGTGGGCATCCCCATCGTCGACCTGATGACGGGCATGTACACCGCCGTGTCGGTGCTGGCGGCACTGGCCCGGCGCAACCAGACCGGCCAAGGCGACAGCATCGACATCGGCATGCTCGACGTCCAGGTCGCCACACTGTCCAACCAGGCGATGAACTACCTGGTGTCGGGCCAGGTGCCGCAGCGCAACGGCAATGCCCACCCCAACATCCAGCCGCAGGACGTCTACGCCTGCGCCGACGGCGACGTGATCCTGGTGGTCGGCAACGACGGCCAGTTCGCGAAGCTGTGCGAGGTGTTCGCTCGCCCCGAATGGGTGGCCGACGAACGTTTCGCGACCAATGCGCAGCGGGTGCGCAACATCGGCGAGTTGTCGGCGATGCTGCGCGAGCTGTTCGCCGAGTGGCGACGCGAACACCTCATCGCGGCGCTCGACACTGCCGGCGTGCCCTGCGGCGCAATCAACACGGTGGCCGATGTCTTCAACGATCCGCAGGTCCAGGCGCGTGGCATGCTGAAACACGTGCCGCACCCGAGCGGCGTTAACGTGCCGCAGGTGGCCAGCCCGATGCGGTTCGCCGACGCGCCGCTGCAGACGCAGGCGGCGCCGCCGCTGCTGGGCCAGCACAGCGACGAGATCCTCGCCGAACTCGGCTATGGTGCCGCCGACATTGCCGCGCTGCGCACTGCGGGAGCGATCTGATGACGATGAAACTGCACTGGTCGCCGAGGTCGCCCTACGTGCGCAAGGTGATGGTCTGCGCCCACGAACTGGCGCTGGTCGAACGGCTCGAACTCGTTCGTTCGGTGGCGGCCATGCTCCAACCGAACGAGCGGCTGATGCGCGACAACCCCTTGTCCAAGATCCCGACGCTGGTGCTGGAGGATGGCTTCGCGTTGTTCGATTCAGCCGTCATCTGCGAGTACCTCGACACACTGGGCGGCGGCTCGCTCTTTCCCGGGCAAGGAGCCGACAAGTGGCAGGCGTTGCGCTGGCATGCCTTCGGCGACGGCGTGCTCGACGCGGCCATCCTCTGGCGCAACGAGCGCGAGCGCGCGGCGCCGCTGCAGCGCTTGCTCGACGCGTTCGACCTCAAAGTGCGCGCGTCGCTGGCACAACTCGGCGACGAAGCGCAGGCCCTGAACGAAACGCCGTTTTCGATCGGGCACATCACCGTCGGCTGCGCGTTGGGTTACCTGGACTATCGCTTCGCCGCCTTCGCCTGGCGCGACCGGGCGCCGCGCCTGGCCGACTGGTACGCCGAAGTCCGGCTGCGTCCGTCTTTCCAGCAAACGGAGCCTGTCGATGGCTGAATTCGTACAGGTCCAGAAACTGGGCCGGATCGCCGTCGTCACGATCAACCGACCGGAACGGCGCAACGCGCTCAACCTGCAGGTCAAGCAGGAGATCGTCGACCACCTGAAGACGCTGGCGTTGGACGCCGACGTGTGCGCCGTCGTGCTGACGGGCGAGGGTGGCTGCTTCGTGGCCGGCACCGACATCGCCGAGATGGCGCAGATGGGCGCGGCCGATCACGTGCGGCTCGACACCGACCGCGTGTTCCATTGCGTGCGCCAGCTGCCGAAGCCGGTGATTGCCGCGGTCGAGGGTTATGCGCTTGGCGGCGGCTGTGAACTGGCCCTGGCCTGCGACATCATCGTTGCTGCCGACGACGCGCAGTTCGGCCAGCCGGAGGTCCGCGTCGGCATCATGCCGGGCGCCGGCGGCACGCAACGCCTGCTGCGCACGGTCGGCCGCTACAAGACGCTGCTGTGGACGCTGACCGGCCAGATGGTTCCGGCACGCAAGGCCTTCGCCGCCAACCTGGTGAGCGAGCTGGTGCCCAAGGGCCAGGCGCTGCCGCGTGCGATCCAGATCGCAGAGCAGATCGCCAGCATGCCGCCCTTGGCCGTGCAGGCGATTCGCGAGGCCACCCGTCTGGGCGCCGACATGCCGCTGGACACCGCGCTGGCGCTTGAGCGGCGGCTGTTCGAGCGCCTGTTCGACACGCAGGACCAGAAGGAAGGCATGCGTGCGTTCCTTGAGAAGCGGCCGGCGAACTACCAGGGGCGTTGAGGGCGCCGGGGCCGCTTCACGCGTACAAGACCGCCGGGTTGCGCATCAGGATTTGTGCCACCAGCGCATCGCTCGCAGTCCAGCGCTTGAACACCTCGAGCAGGGCCGTGGCGGCGGGCACCGGCGTGACACGCAGATGCGGCCAGTCGCTGCCCCACAGCAGACGCTGCGGGTTCGCGCGCAACAGAGCTTGGTGGAACGGCTTGCCGAGTTCGAAGTCCGGCGCGGCGAGCAGGTTGCGATAGGCGCAGAGCTTGACCCAGGCACGCCCGTCTTCCACCAGCGACAGCAGGCAACGAAAACCGGGCTCGTCGAGACCCGCGTTCACGTCGAAGCCGCCCATGTGGTCGATCACCACCGCCACCGGCAGTTCGCGCAGGCGGCTGGCGATGTCCGGCAGCACTTTGCAGTCGGTCCACAGTTCGGCGTGCAAGCCGGCATCTGCCAGGCCCGGTGCCAGGGCCAGCAGGTCGTCGAACGATGCGCTGCCGGCGAAGTTCACGCCCGACCCGCTGCGGTGGCTGAAGCGTGCGGCTCGAACACCCTTGTCGCGCAGCGCCCCGAGGCTGGGCGAAGCGCCTGGGCGGGTCACGATCACGCCGCGCAAGTTCTTCTGCGCCGTCAGCGCATCGAACAGCAGCGAGTGGTCTTCGCCATAGGCGCTCGGGTGCACCAGCACACCGTGCGACAGGCCCAGCTGCGACAGCAGCGCCAGGTACTGCGGCGCCAAGGCCTGCGGCGGTGTGTAGCTGCGGTCTGCCGCGAGCGGGTAGCGCTCGTAGGGGCCGAACAGATGTGCGTGGCAGTCCCAGCCCGAATTCATGTCGTCTTCCTTTGCGGCAGCAGAAGGTCGCTTGGCGCTCACTCGCAACGGAAGCTGCTGGGCTCGTCGACGCTGCCCGCTCCCTTGTAGCGGGCCTGCTTCGGGTAGGCACACAGCGGCCGCGACCGTCCCGGAAAGGCCGTGCCGGTGGCCAGCAACCGGTCCGGGGCCTGACCCTTCTCGACCCAGGCGACGAGGGCGCCGAAGGCGTCGAACTGGTCGAGCGACGGCCCGCCACCACAGTGACCCATTCCAGGCACGTGGAAATAGCGTGCGAAGCCCTGGGTCGCCTCGACCCCGCCCTGTGCCTCGGCGAGGCGCTCGTACCAGCGGCGCACGCCGTTGGCGTTGACGAGCGCATCGCCCACGCCCATGTAGACGATGGCCTTGGCGCCACGTTCGCGGAAGGCGCGGTAGTCGGTTGAGTTGGCGGCGGTGAACGCGCCCGACGCCGCCAGGCGCGCCGGATCGCGGTCGAAGTCGAACTTCAGGTAGTCGAACTCCGGCGCCGGCGGTGTCATGAAGACGTACTTGACCGACGTGTTGGTCGCGCGTGCTGCATTCGGCACCGCCGTCGTCGAACTGCCGAGCATCGCGCCACGCCATTGGGCGACGCCGGCGTCGATCGGGTAGGGCTCGTAGAGCGCCTTGCCGGCCGAGTCGCGCGGGCCGGCGAGCACACGCGAAAGGGCGCTCACTTGCGCCGAACTCAGGCAGCTCTCGGTCTTGCTGCCGCTGCATTGCAGCGCTGCCGGGATGTAGCGGCATGCCGCGTGGTTGTCGACGCTGCCGTCGGCAAGACCGTCAAGGGCGTCGCAGCGCGCCAGCACATCGCGCTGGATCAACGCCAGGTCGGCATCGGAGAAGGCGCGGCTGAGCACCGGCCTGCCGTCCGCGCCTGGCGGTGCGATCGCCGTGAACTCCTGCAGGATCTGCATCGAGCCGGTCTGCGCCAGGTGTTGTTCGAGGATGGGCGCGCCGGCGACGATGCCGTCGAATTCGGCGGCGAAGCGCTGCGACGCGATCAAGGCCTGGCGCCCGCCGCCCGAGCAGCCGGCGTAGTACGAGTAGCTCGGTGCATGGCCGTAGTAGGCGCCGATCAGGGCCTTGGCACGGCGGGTCACCTGGTCGATGGCGTCGTAGCCCCAATCGATGCGGGCCTGCGGGTCGAGGCCGAACGAGGCGTCGCGCGGATCGCTGGCCCGGTGGCCGAAGTCGCTGCTGACCACCGCGTAGCCGTCGGCGAGCGCGGGTCGCGAGCCATTCTGGGCAAAACCATGCGCGGGCCGCACCGAGCCGTCCGTGCCGCCGCCGCCCATGAACTGGAAGCGGCCGTTCCACTGCTGGGGCAGGCGCAGTTCGAAGTTCGTCGCGTAACGCACGCCACCGACGCCGGTGCGCGCAGCGACCTCGGCCTTGACGGCGCAGTGGGCCGGCAAGGGCAGCGCGCCGGCCTGTGCCGAGCCCGCGGCGACGAGCGTGGTCGAGGTGATGACGGTGGCTGGCAAGGCGATACGCTGCAGGGCGGCGCAGTCGGGCACAAGGGCCGGTGCTGCCGCAACGGGGGCGTCGTGGCTGCAACCCGCCGCGGCGAGCGCCCCGATGGCGGCGAAAGCGGCAAGGCGCTGCGCCGAACGGCGTCTGCCATGCCGGTTCAACGCAGATCTCCTTGCGGCAGTGCAAAGGCAGGCTGCACACCTTCCGGCAAGGGAATCTCGTGCGCATTGAGCGTCATCGCCACCATCGTGTAGTAACCGACCAGCGCGGTGAGCTCGACGACGCCGCGTTCACCCAGGCAGGCCAGCGCGTTGGCATAGGTCGAATCCGAAACCGAATTGAGGCGGTTCAACTCCACCGCGTAGCGAACCACGGCGTCGTCTTCGCGTGACAGGCCGGGCGGCACGGTTTCGGCCAGCAGGGCTTCGATGATCGTTGCCTCGACACCGGCCTTCTCGGCCTCGATGCGGTGTGCATGCCATTCGAACGGCGACCGGCAGGCACGGCCCGTCACCAGGATCGCCAGTTCCGACAGGCGCGGCGACAGCGACGTGCGGTAGCGCAAGAGCTCACCGAGCGCCTGCCAACGTTCGGCCAGGTCGGCGTTGTGCAGCGCCGCGCGCAAAGGCCCGACGACCTTGCCGCGCGGGCCGGCGACGACCTTGTCGTAGACGCGGCGCTGGTCGGCGTCCATGGTTTCGGGGGTGGGCAACGAGATGCGGGGCATCGGTGTCTCCGGCGGTTGGCCGCGAGCTTAGTGGCCGCCGCCGCCCTTTGCCTACGGCGGCGCCGGCATCTCAGCTATGCAGCGCGCGTCAAGGCGGCGTGCTCTGCCGCCACATGCCCGTGCGGGCCATCTCGTTGACGATCTGCACGATCTGCGCCGCCACCGCCGAGACGGCACGCGCCGGGCCCTTGGACTTCGCCATGGCCATCGCAACCGTGCGCTGGAAAGGTGGCGAGACGATACGGGCCGCCTGCAGCCGGCCTTCGCCGACCTCGTTCCAGACCGCGTGCAGGGGCAGCACGGTGTAGAGCCGCTCCTGCGCCACCAGCGAGCGCTGCAGCGGCAGCGAATCGGCCTCGATCACCGGTGCCAGCGTGATGCGCTCCTGGCGCGCCACGGCGTCCAGTGCGGTGCGCAGGCCATTGGGCGCGCTCGGCAGAATGAAAGGCAGTTCGTGCAGCGCGCTGAACGGCACCTCTTCGGCGGCGGTCAGCCGGTCGCCCCTGGGGCCGATGAGGTAGCTGTCGACGCTGGCGAGCGACTGCTCCTGCTCGGGCAAGGTCGGGCCGTAGCGGTAGAGGATGGCGATGTCGATGCGCGCGTCGGCCAGCCACTCTTCGACCTGGCCGCTCGATCCTTCGAGCACCTTCAGGCTCACCGTGGGGTGGCGGCTGCGCATCTCGGAGAACAGGCGGCCGACCAGCGGCTGGCCGATCGACGGCAGCGAGCCCAGCGTGACACGGCCGCTCGGCTCGCGCGCTTCGCCGCGAATCTCGGACTCCAGCTGCTCGGCGTCGGTCAGCAGCGCCTTCACCTGCGGGAAGATGCGCGCTCCCACCTCGCTGAGTTCGACGCCGCGGCCGGTGCGGTTGAACAGCCGGGCGCCACACTCGCGTTCCAACGCATTGAGCTGCCGGCTCAGCAGCGACTGGTTGCTGTCGAGGAACAGCGCCGCGCGGGTCAGGCTGCCCAGCTCGCCGATGGCGAGAAAGGCGCGCCACTTGTGCAGGTCGGCAGCGATGTCGAGGCGGAAGCCGGTGGCCTTCGGGGTCAGCATGCAAAGGCCCTGAAAAACCGCCGCCTCAGCGCGAAAGCCGGTCGCGTTCGTCGGCGTCGGCTGCAGCCTGGCCCAGCGGGGCCAGCAGCGCATCGAGCACGTCGTAGGCTCGCTGCAGTGCCTCTTCGCCGACCAGGCCTTCGATCTCGGCGTAGCGTTTCTCGATCGCGGGGATCATGCGGCGGCCCAGCTGGCGGCTGCGGGCGGTGGCCGTGACGCTGACGCGGCGCTGGTCGCCGGCCATGCGCTCGCGTTCGACGAGGCCGGCTTCTTCCATGCGCTGCAGCACGCCCACGATGCTGGGACTGGTGATCTGGCACAGCTCGCACAGCTGGCGCGGCTCCAGCGGCCCGTGGATCAGCAGCGCGCGCACGATGCGCCATTGCTGTTCGGTCACGCCGTTCTCGTTCAGGATCGGCCGGAACCGGGCCATCAGTGCCTCGCGCGCCTGCAGCAGCAGCTGGGGCAGGTTTCGGTGGCGTGGTGACGTCGTCGGCATGCAGTCCTGTTCCGAATGCCGCGCGGTGTCGGCGATTTCCCTCGCATCATAGGGAATCGCAACGCGGGACGAGCGGGCGGCTTGCGGGCAAACACGGCGAGGCACGGGGCCGCGCGCTTGACAGCGGCGGGCTTGCGGCGAAGAATTGCGAACATGTTAGTAAATTGACTCCCGCCGGCCAAGCTCTTTGGCCGCCGAAACTGCAAAGAGTCCAACCATGCGAATTCATCACCTCATCGACGGCAAGGCGGTCGAAAGCCGCGACTACTTCGAGACCGTCGATCCGAGCACACAGGAGGTGCTGGCCGAGGTCGCCGCCGGCACTGCGGCCGAGGTCCATGCCGCGGTGGCAGCGGCCAAGGCGGCGTTCCCCGCCTGGGCGGCACGCCCGGCGGCAGAACGCGCCGGGCTGATGCGCAAGCTCGGCGAAGCGATCCAGCGCCATGTGCCAGAACTGTCGGAAACCGAGACACGAGACTGCGGCCAGGTCATCGCGCAGACGCGCAAGCAGCTGGTGCCGCGCGCGGCCGACAACTTCCACTACTTCGCCGAGATGTGCACACGCGTCGACGGCCACACCTACCCGACGCCGACGCACCTGAACTACACGCTGTTCCACCCGGTTGGCGTCTGCGCGCTGATCAGTCCGTGGAACGTGCCGTTCATGACCGGCACCTGGAAGATCGCGCCCTGCCTGGCCTTCGGCAACACCGCGGTGCTGAAGATGAGCGAGCTGTCGCCGCTGTCGATCTCGCGCCTGGGCGAACTCGCCACCGAGGCCGGCCTGCCGCCGGGCGTGCTGAACATCGTGCACGGCACCGGCCGCGAAGCCGGCGAGCCGCTGTGCGCCCACCCCGACGTGCGCGCGATCTCGTTCACCGGGTCCACCGCCACCGGCAACCGCATCGTGCAGAGCGCCGGCCTGAAGAAGTTCAGCATGGAACTCGGCGGCAAGAGCCCCTTCGTGGTCTTCGAAGATGCCGACCTCGAACGTGCGCTCGATGCGGCGATCTTCATGATCTTCTCCAACAACGGCGAACGCTGCACCGCCGGCTCGCGCATCCTGGTGCAGCGCTCGATCTACGCCACGTTTGCGCAGCAGTTCGCCGCCCGCGCCAGGCGCATCACGGTTGGCGACCCGATGGACGAGCAGACCATCGTCGGCCCGCTGATCAGCCCCGCCCACCTGGCCAAGGTGCGCGGCTACATCGAGCTGGGCACGCAGGAAGGCGCGACGCTGATCGCCGGCGGTCCTGACGCACCCGATCTGCCTGCGGCACTGCGCAAGGGCAACTTCGTCCAGCCGACGGTGTTCGCCGATGTCGACAACCGCATGCGCATCGCGCAGGAAGAGATCTTCGGTCCGGTCGCCTGCCTGATCCCGTTCAACGACGAAGCCGACGCTGTTCGCCTGGCCAACGACATCCCGTACGGCCTGTCGAGTTATGTCTGGACCGAGAACCTCGGCCGCGCGCACCGCGTGGCCGCGGCCATCGAGGCCGGCATGTGTTTCGTCAACAGCCAGAACGTGCGCGACCTGCGCCAGCCCTTCGGTGGCACCAAGGCCAGCGGCACCGGGCGCGAAGGCGGCACCTGGAGCTACGAGGTGTTCCTGGAGCCGAAGAACGTGGCGGTGTCGCTGGGTGCGCACCACATTCCGCGCTGGGGAGCGTGAGCATGGGAACAGTCGCCCTCGCGGCCAAGATCACACACGTGCCGTCGATGTACCTCAGCGAGCTTGACGGGCCGCGCAAAGGCAGCCGCCAGGCGGCGATCGACGGCCATGTCGAAATCGGCCGGCGCTGCCGCGAGCTGGGTGTCGACACGATCGTCGTCTTCGACACGCACTGGCTGGTCAACGCCAGCTACCACGTCAACTGTGCGCCGCAGTTCAGCGGCACCTACACCAGCAACGAGTTGCCGCACTTCATCAGCAACATGCCGTTTGCGTTCCCCGGCAACCCGGCGCTCGGCCAGCTGCTGGCACGCGCCTGCAATCAACAAGGCGTCGACACGCTGGCCCATCCAGCCACCACGCTGGGCCCCGAATACGGGACGCTGGTGCCGATGCGCTACATGAATGCCGACCAGCACTTCAAGGTCGTGTCGGTGTCGGCCTTGTGCATGGCGCACTACCTGAACGACAGCGCGCGGCTGGGCTGGGCCATGCGCCGGGCGGTCGAAGAACACTACGACGGCACGGTGGCCTTCTTCGCCAGCGGCTCGCTGAGCCACCGCTTTGCGCAGAACGGCCTCGCCGACGAGTATGCGTTCAAGGTCTGGAGCCCCTTCCTCGAAGCGCTGGACCACGAGATCGTGCGGATCTGGCAGCGCGGCGACTGGAAGACCTTCTGCGGCATGCTGCCCGAGTACGCCAGCAAGGGCCACGGCGAGGGTTTCATGCACGACACCGCGATGCTGCTGGGCGTGCTCGGCTGGTCGGCCTACGACGGCCAGGCCGATGTCGTGACGCCGTACTTCGGCTCGTCGGGCACCGGGCAGATCAACGCCGTGTTCCCCATCACGCCGCAAGATGGCCACGCGGTGCCCAAGCCGGTGGCGTCCAGCGCCGAGGGTTATGCCGCCGTTGCCGGCCGGCTGTAGCCCCCTTTTCAACAAACCGGTCTGACTGCCCATGCTTGCCCAGGACACCATTCTTCAACTCGCCCGCGAGCTTTACGACGCGCGCAAGACCCGCATCCAGCTGCGCCATTTCTCGCAGCGATTCCCCGAGATGACGGTCGACGACGGTTATGCGGTGCAGCGTGCCTGGGTCGCGCTGGAGCGGGCCGACGGGCGCAGCATCAAGGGCCGCAAGATCGGCCTCACCTCGCGTGCGATGCAGCAGGCCAGCCAGATCAGCGAGCCCGATTTCGCGCCGCTGATGGACGACATGTTCTTCGCGCAGGGCAGCGACATCGAGGCCAGCCGCTTCATCGCGCCGCGGGTCGAGGTCGAGCTGGCCTTCGTGCTGGGCAAGCCGCTGCAAGGGCCGGGCGCGACGCTGTTCGACGTGCTGTCGGCCACCGAATACGTGACGCCGGCGATCGAGATCATCGACGCCCGCATCGAGCAGTTCGACCGCGAGACGAAGGTGATGCGCAAGGTCTTCGACACGATCAGCGACTTCGCGGCCAACGCCGGCGTCGTGCTCGGCGGCCGGCCGGTGCGCCCCAACGACGTCGACCTGCGCTGGGTCGGCGCGCTGCTGCACAAGAACGGCGTCATCGAAGAAACCGGGCTGGCCGCAGGCGTGCTGAACCATCCGGCCACCGGCGTGGCCTGGCTGGCCAACAAGATCGCGCCTTACGACGAAAGGCTCGAGGCGGGCGACATCGTGCTCGCCGGCTCGTTCACGCGGCCAACCGCGGCCCAGGCCGGCGACAACTTCCATGTCGACTACGGACCGCTGGGCTCGGTCGCGTTCCGCTTCGTCTGAGCCGATTCCCATCGGAGCCTGCGCATGACAAAGCTCACCAGGCCGCCATCAGCCCGTTCGACGGCAGTGATTCGTCGAGCAGCTTGCGTGCCGTCTCCACGCCCGCAACCGGCAACCCGTGCGGATCGAGCAGGCCGATCTGTACGAGCACGCTCGCCTGGTCCCAGTAGATGTGCTCGTGGCAGAGCTTGTCGCCGCGGAACTTGACCACCGCCAGCAGCGGGATCTCGACACGCCGCCCGGTCGGTGCGATGCCCGGCAGCATCCACGGAATCTCGGTGGTGTGGGTGAAGCAGAACAGCATCTCGTCGACCACCTGCGTCGCGCCCACCGTGCGCGAGATCGGGATCAGTGTGGTGTCGGGCGGGTTGCTGTCGACGAAGAAGCCCTGGTAGAAGCGGTGCAGGTCGCGGTAGCCGACACCGCCGGTCATCGTCGGGATGTGGTTGACATAAGGCTCGGCGACCATCGTCGCCATCGTCGCGTCAACATCTCGGCTTGCGAACTCGTGCTCGCAGTGTTTGTCCCACAGCGCCGAGAGGTCGTGCCGCGGGCCGATGGCGCGTTTGAGCGTTGCGATGCTGCGTTCGTGCGCCAGCCCCGCCGACGGCTTGTGGAAGTGCTCGCCGCCGCGGCGTGCAAACGCGTGGTCCACACCGGGGTAGACATGCAGCTCGACGCCCGCGCGCCCACGCAGCTCGGCGAGGATGCGCTCGCGTGCCTCGGGTGGGCAGAACTTGTCGTTTTCGGCGACGTGCAGCGTGAGCGGGCAGGCGATCTTGCCTGCCTCGGCGAGCGCCGCCTCGATGCCCACGCCGTAGTAGCCCACCGCGACATCGCAGTCGGTGCGGCAGGCCGCCAGGTACGCGAGCTTGCCGCCAAGGCAGAAGCCGAGCACGCCGACGCCGCCGCGCACGTCGCCGCGCGAGCGCAGCGCAGCGATCGCCGCTTGCACGTCCTCGACGCCCCGGGTCTCGTCGAAGCCTTGGTACAGCGCAAACGCGCGTTGCCAGTCTTCCGGCGCGGAGCCCAGTTCGACACCCGGCTGCTGGCGCCAGAACAGGTCAGGCACGAGCGCGACATAACCTTCTTCGGCATACAGATCGGCCAGCTCCCGCATCGTCGCGTTGACGCCGAAGATCTCCTGCGCGATGACCAGGCCCGGGCCGTGGCCCGCGGCAGGCAGGGCCAGGTAGGCGCCGAAGCGGCCACTGCCGTCGGCGGCGGCGATGTCGATCGAAAGATGCCGGACCGGCTGCGTTGTCATCGTCGTTCCCCTTTTCGTGTTGCGGCTCAACGCAATGCCGCGAAGCGCCCGCCGTGGAAGACCAGCGGCTCGCCGTCGACGTGTGTGTGCTGCTCGACACGGCCGATGAACAGCGTGTGGTCGCCGGCCTCGATCGCGTCGCGGCATTCGCAGACGAAGTGCGCCAGCGCGCCGGCCAGCAGCGGAACCTCGTGTGCAGGCGCCGGTAGCCAGGCCACGCCGTCGAACTTGTCGGCCAGTGCCGGGTTCGCGAAGCGCTGCGCGTGCGCCGTCTGCCTGGCAGCGAGCACGTTGATCGCGAAGTGGCTCGCGGCGCGGAAGGCGCGCCGGTTCGGCGAGCGGTTGGCCAGGCTCCACAGCAGCAGCGGCGGGTCGAGCGACAGCGACGCAAACGAGTTGACCGTCAACCCGACCGCACGGCCGTCGGGTCCGCGGGTCGTGACGACGGTGACGCCGGTGGGGTAGGCGCCGAGTGCATCGCGCAGCCGGCGTGTATCCGTTGCGGCGGTTGCGGCGGTTGCGGCGGTTGCGGCGGCTGTCGGCTGCGCTGCGGCACAGGCCGCGGTGGTCGAGGCCAGGGCGGGCTGCATCTCAGGCTGCCGGCGCCATCTGCGCCGCGATGAAGCGCTCGCATTCGGCAGCGTCTGCCCACCACGGGAAGTATGCCGGCGGATGATCGAAGTTGTTCGCGATCACGGCGGCCAGCGGCGGGCACGTTCCGGCCGCACCCAGCAGCTGCAGGATGTGCTCGGGCGGCGGCGCGAGCAGCATGTTGGTCCAGCGGGTCACGTGCTGCGCGTAGTCCCAGTAGCGGTCGAAGGTGGCCTGCATCCAGGCGGCATCGAACGGGCGCTCGCCGTGCGCAACGATGGCGTCGTGCACGACCTTGAAGCACTTGGTCGCGTTGTTCGAGCCCTGGCCCGTGATCGGATCGTTGACCACCACCGCGTCGGCGATGCCGAACACGGGCGCGCCCGAGGGCAGCCGCCCGACCGGCCGGCGCACGGTCGGCGCCAGGCGGCCGGCGAGCGTGCCGTTGTCGTCGGTCAGCTCGACGTGGCGGCAGCGCTCGGCCTCCCAGGGCAGGAAAGTCTCAAGGATGCGCAGGCTCGTCGCGAGATGCTGCTCGGGTGTCTTCACGTCGGCCCAGCAGTCGAGCGGGCCGCCAGGAACACCTTCGAAGACCATGATCTCGCAGGCGCCGCTGGTGGTGAGCGCCGGGAAGACGAAGTACTCGCCGATGCCTGGGATCAGGTTGAAGCACACGCGCGAGTACGGCGTGCGCGGCACCATGCCCTTCACGTAGGTCAGTGCCAGCGCGCGCTGTGGCTGTTCGTACGGGCTCTTCGCCGCGTCGCGTTCGAACAGGCGCGTCACCTCGCCCTTGCCGGCGGCGACGACGGTCAGGTCGTGTGTCGCGGCGAGTTCCTCCAGCTCGGCGATGCCTGCGTCCTGCAGCACAAGCCGCCCGCCGCTGGCGCGAAAACGTTCGATCCACGCCGGCATCTTCAGCCGCTGGTCCACCGCCTGCGCCGGCCGGTCCAGCCGCGCCGCCCAGTCGATCAGCTTGGCCCCGGGCTGGCCCGGATGCGGCACGGTGAGGCCGATGCCTTCCACCGGCGGGCACTCGCGCGCCCAGCCGTCGAGGCCGAATTCGTGCTCGATTGCGAGCGCCGTGCCGAACATGCACTGGCTCGACATCACGCGGCCGTGGCGGATCTCGTCGGGGCTGCGGTTGCTGACCAGCGTGACCTGGTCGCCTCGGGCCTGCAGGCTGAGGGCCAGCGGCAATCCGGCCTGGCCGGCGCCGATGATCGCGATGCGTCTGGACATGGAGGTTCTCCGTGTGTGGGGTGGTGGGGTGGTGGCTGCGGCGTTCAATCCATCAGCTTCGGAATCGCCGGCACCCGGCCTTCGGGGCCGAGTGCCGAGTAGCCGCCGTCGACCGCATAGTCGGCGCCGGTGACGAAGCTGGCGCGCGGCGAGCAGAGGAAGGCGACGACCTCGGCCACCTCCTCGGGGTGGCCGACGCGACCGAGCGCATGGAAGGGCGCGGCGACACGGTCGGTTTTTGCACGGTCGCCGTGGCTCAGCTCGTCCATCAACCGGCACCAGGTCCAGCCGGGCGAGACCGAGTTGACGCGGATGCCGTCGGCGGCCAGGTCCAACGCCATGTTGCGGGTCAGCTGTACCAGCGCAGCCTTGGACACCGGGTACAGCCAGCGGCCGGTCTGCGCCACCTTGGCCGAGATGCTGGTGAAGTTGACGATGGCGCCGCCGCCGCGTGCCTTCATCGAAGCATGCACCGCACGTGCGGCCATCACCGCGCTGACGACGTTGACGTCGAGCGCCTGCAGCCAGTCGGCGCGCGGCGACGCGAAGCCGTTGTCGAGGTAGCTGCACGCCAGGTTCACGAGGATGTCGATGCCACCGAAGCGCCGCGTCACCGCGGCCACCGCATCGGCGAGCGCGTCGTCGCGGGTCAGGTCCAGCGGCAGCGCGAACAGGCGCTCGGGGTCGGCGGCAGCAGCCCGCGCGGCGCCGGCAGCGTCGATGTCGAAGATCGCCACCTGCGCGCCTTGGGCGTGCAGTGTGTGCACCACCGCCGCGCCGATCAGCGTGGCGCCGCCGGTCACGATGGCGGTCTTGCCCGCGAGGTAGGACATGGGTCGCTCCTGTGCGAAAGATAGGCCATGCTCGCGGCTTGCGTGCCGCGGCGCGAGCCATCGGCTGCGACGACTATCCAGAAACTGCAAGAATCACGCGCCAGTCTGCGCCAGGTCAGTTCGCTGGCGCGCACTGACCGCGCTACATTGACCGACATCGAACGACGAGGCCCGCCATTGCAAGGCGACAGGGAACCCCAGCGTGCAGGCGATGCGGCGCAGCTGCTCGACAGCGCGTGGGCGCGGGCGCGCCACCGGCAACCGCTGCTGGCCTCGTCCGACCGCGAGCAGGCCCAGCACGTGGTGGGCGGCGTCTTCCGGCCGCACCGCCTCGAACCGGCGTTGGCCGCGACGCCGATGGCCGCGCGCATGAACCACCTGGGCGCCGGCTTGCTGGGGCTGATCGACCTCGAATACGGGCGCGCGGTCGACATCCTGCCCGGCCCGCTGGAGAGCTTCTACCTGCTGCAGATCCCGCTCGCCGGCAGTGCGCAGATCGACGCCGGCGGCGAACGCTTCGAGTCCGACACCGCCTGCGCCAGCCTGCTCTCGCCGGTGCCGGACCTACGCATGCACTGGCGTGCCGGCAACCGCCAGCTCATCGTGCGCATCGAGGCGGCTGCGATGCAGCGTTTCGTCGACTGCTGGTGCGGCGAGCCGGCCGTGCTGCTGCCGAACTTTGCGCCGCAGCTCCGGCTCGACCGCCAACCGGCGCTGGTGGACTTGCTGCTGTCCTTGGTCGCGGTGGCCGAGCGCCAGTCGGCGGCCCGGGCCGACGGCGACGGGCACGGCGAGCCCGGTGCCGAGCTGTCGGCGATCTCGACCGTGCAATTGCACTACCGGCTGATGGCCACGCTGCTGGCGTCGCAGCCGCACGACGCGAGCGTGCGCCTGGCCGGCCGCGGTTCGCCCGTCGCGCCGCGCTGCGTGCGCCGGGCCGAGGACTACCTGGAAGCGCACTGCGCCGAGGCGATCACACCCGAGGCGCTGGCCGCGGCGACAGGCGTCAGCGTGCGCAGCCTCTTCCTCGGCTTCCAGCGCTTTCGCGGCGTCAGCCCGATGCGCTGGCTGCGCGAGCTGCGAATGCAGCGGGCACGCCAGGAGCTGCTCGGCGCCGGCCCGGGCGTGCACGTCACCGACGTCGCGCTGCGCTGGGGTTTCTATCACTTGGGCCGCTTCGCGCAGGAATACCGCGAAGCCTATGGCGAGGCGCCAGCGCAGACGCTGGCCGCGGCGCGAGACTTCGCGCCGGTGTGCCCGCCATCGCGGGAGGACGGCTTCAGTCCCGGTGCGACGATCGTACGCAGCCGCTGAGGAGCGGGCGCCATGTCCGGCGCCTCGAACCTGTCAGGCGGACGCGGTCAGACGGACGCACGCAGGGTTTTCGCCGCAGCCACCATGTTGGTCAGCGCCGGAATCACCTCGCCCCACTGGCGGGTCTTCAGGCCGCAGTCCGGGTTCACCCACAGCCGCTGCGCGGGAATGCGCTCGGCGGCCTTCTGCATCAGTTGCACGATGTGTTCCTGCGTCGGGATGTTCGGCGAGTGGATGTCATAGACGCCGGGGCCGATCTCGTTCGGATACTTGAAGTGGTCGAAGGCGTCGAGCAGCTCCATGTCGGAGCGCGAGGTCTCGATCGTGATCACGTCGGCGTCCATCTCGGCGATCGCCGCGATGATGTCGTTGAACTCCGAGTAACACATGTGGGTGTGGATCTGCGTCTCGTCGGCCACGCCGTTGGCGGTGATGCGGAACGATGCCACGGCCCAGTCGAGGTAGGTCGTCCACTGCGCTTTGCGCAGCGGCAGGCCTTCACGCAGCGCGGCCTCGTCGATCTGGATCACACGCACGCCGGCCTTTTCGAGGTCGAGCACTTCTTCTCGGATCGCCAGCGCCAACTGCTGGCAAGACACCGAGCGCGGCTGGTCGTCGCGCACGAAGGACCAGTTCAGGATCGTCACCGGCCCGGTCAGCATGCCCTTCATCGGCTTGCTCGTCAGCGACGCGGCGTACCGGATCCACTCGACGGTCATCGCCTTCGGCCGGCTGATGTCGCCGAACAGGATGGGCGGTTTCACGCAGCGCGAGCCGTAGGACTGCACCCAGCCGAACTGGCTGAAGGCATAACCGTCGAGCTGTTCGCCGAAGTATTCGACCATGTCGTTGCGCTCGGCTTCGCCGTGCACGAAGACGTCCAGGCCCAGCGCTTCCTGCTCGCGCACGCTGCGGGCGATCTCCGCCTGCATGGCCGCTCGGTAACCGGCCGCGTTCAGCTCGCCGGACTTGAACTGGCTGCGGGCATGGCGGATCTCGGGTGTCTGCGGGAACGAGCCGATCGTCGTGGTCGGGAACGCGGGCAGCTTCAGCAGCGCGGCCTGCTTCGGTGCGCGTTTTTCGTAGGCGCTCTTGCGCTGCCCGAGCCTGGCATCGAGCTGGGCGATGGCGGCCTGGACAGCGGGGTTGTGCACACGCGGCGAGCTTCGGCGCGCGGCAACGGCGGCCTGGTTGGCGGCCAGTTCGGCCTGGACGGCGTCGCGGCCCTGGTTCAGCGCGGTGGCCAGCAGCTTGAGTTCGTCGAGCTTCTGCAGCGCGAACGCGAGCCACGACTTCACCTCACGGTCGAGCTGGTGCTCGCTGGCCAGGTCCACCGGCACATGCAGCAGCGAACACGTCGGCGCGATCCACAGGCGGCTGCCAAGCTGCTTCGCAACCGGTTCGAGCCAGTCGAGCAGCGCCGCCAGATCGGTCTTCCAGATGTTGCGGCCGTTGATGACACCCAGCGAGAGCACACGGTCGGCCGGCAGCCTGGCCAGCAAGGTGTCGACTTCGCCGCGGGCGTTGAGGGCATCCAGATGCAGGCCCTGTACCGGCAGTTCGCAGGCCAGCGGCAGGTTCTCGAGCAAGGGGCCGAAGTAGGTGGCCAGCAGCAGCTTCACGGGGCTGGCGGCCAGCGCCGTGTAGGCCGTGCGCAAGGCCTGCTGCCAGTCGGGGCCCAGTTCGGTCACCAGCACCGGTTCGTCGATCTGCACCCACTCGACGCCCTGCGCCGCCAGCGTGGAAAGCAACTCGGCATACGCGGGCAGCAGACGTGGCAGCAGCGCCAGCTTGTCAGTGTCGTCCTTGGCCTTGCCCAGCCACAGGTAGGTGACGGGGCCGACGATCACCGGCTTGGCCTTCACGCCCTGCGCCTTCGCTTCGCCGAGCTGCTGCAGCAGGCGTGAGGCATCGAGCTTGAACTCGGTGGCGGCGCTGAATTCGGGCACGATGTAGTGGTAGTTGGTGTCGAACCACTTGGTCATCTCGCCGGCGGCGACACCGCCGCAACAGGCGCTGTGATCGTCGGCACCTGCTGCCGAGCGGCCCCGCGCGACGCGGAAGTAGTTGTCGAGCACGTCGCCATGGAAGCCGCGCACACGGTCGGGCAGGTTGCCGAGCGTGAAGCTCATGTCGAGCACCTGGTCGTAGTACGCGAAGTCGCCTACCGGAGCCAGGTCGAAAGCGGCCTGTTGCTCCCAGTGGCGTTGGCGCAGCTGCGCGCCCAGCGTTTTCAGTTCATCGCGCGACGACTGGCCTTTCCAGTACGACTCCAGCGCGAACTTCAGCTCGCGCTTCGCGCCGATGCGGGGAAAGCCGAGGTTGTGTGTCTTGACCATGTGCCTTGAATCCATCGAGTTGATGGGCACATCCTAGGCAGCCGATTGCATGAAGTAAAATGGTCATTCTTCACCGATCCATGAGCGCTGCTCATGTGGCAGCATGCTCGAACGGATCCACCTTTCCATCGTGCAAGAGGTCGACCGGCAAGGCTCGCTGACCGCGGCGGCCGGCGTGCTGTGCCTGACGCAGTCGGCGCTGAGCCACACGGTGCGCAAGCTCGAAGAGCAGCTGGGCACACAAGTCTGGCTGCGCGAAGGCCGCAGCCTGCGCCCGACGCAGGCCGGCCAGTACCTGCTGGCGGTGGCCAACCGCGTGCTGCCGCAGCTGGCGCTGGCCGAAGAGCGCATGCGCCAGTTCGCCGAAGGTGAGCGCGGCACGCTGCGCATCGGCATGGAATGCCACCCCTGTTATCAGTGGCTGCTGAAGGTGGTGTCGCCCTACCTCGCGCGCTGGCCCGACGTGGACGTGGACGTGAAGCAAAAATTCCAGTTCGGCGGCATCGGCGCGCTGTTCGGCTACGAGATCGACCTGCTCGTCACGCCCGACCCGCTGTACAAACCCGGCCTGCGTTTCGAGCCGGTGTTCGACTACGAGCAGGTGCTGGTGGTGAACCGTGGCCACGCGCTCGCCGGCGCGGCCTATGTGAAGCCGCAGCAGCTGACGGACGAAGTGCTGATCACGTACCCGGTGGAACTCGAACGGCTCGACATCTACAACCAGTTCCTGATGCCGGTCGGCATCACGCCGCGGCGGCACAAGACGATAGAGACCACCGACATCATGCTGCAGATGGTGGCCAGCGGCCGCGGCGTCGCGGCCCTGCCGCGCTGGCTGGTGCAGGAATACGCCGGCAAGATGGACATCGTGCCCGTGCGGCTGGGCCGCCACGGCATTGCCAAGCAGATCTTTCTGGGCGCGCGCGAGACCGACGTCGACATCGACTATCTGAAGGCCTTCGTCGAACTGGCGCGCCAGCCGTAGGCCGCCGGGCACCGCTGCCCAGCCAGGCCGCGCAGGGCAGGTGCTGCCGCAGACGGATTGCTCAGGTCCAGGCCGCGCAGCAGCACCCAGTCGGGCGTCCGCGAGTCGAAGCCGAACATCTTGGGTTGCTGCATGGTGCCGAAAGTGAGCGGCTATTGGTGGTCGAACGTATGTGCACGAGAACATATCAAAGAGATAGGTAAATCACTTCCTATCACCTCGCAGATTCAACCCGACACAACGACAAATTGTCATGGGTCTGCACGACAGTTTGGCAATGGCGCCGCAGGGAACAAACGAATGGCGTAGCGCTGATCGTGCGCGTTTGATAGCAAGGCGCGGGCAGGAAGCCTCAGCGCACGTTGGGCCGCACCAGAAAGAACCAAATCAAGGTGGAGTTAGATACCTTCCCGAAACTGCTCCTTCGCAACGTCAAAGAACGTGGCGAGCGCCCGGCCATTCGCGAAAAGACACGCGGCATCTGGCACACGCTGAGCTGGCGCGAGCTGGCTGATGAAGTGAGCGCACTGGCGGCCGCGCTGGCGGTGCAAGGCCTGCAGCGCGGCGCGCATGTGGCGCTGGTCGGCGACAACCGGCCGCGCCTGTACGCAGCGATGTGCGCGGTGCAATGGTTGGGCGCCGTTGCGGTGCCGCTGTACCAGGACGCCGCCGCCGCCGAGATGGTGCTGCCGATCCAGATCACCGAGGTCACGCACGTCTTCGCCGAGAACCAGGAACAGGTCGACAAGCTGATCGAGATCCTGCCGCGCTGCCCGAGCGTGCGTTGCATCGTCTATGACGAAGACCGCGGCATGCGCCACTACAGCCAGCCCGGGCTCGTCAGCTACACCACGCTGCTGCAGCAGGGCCGCGAGGCGGCGGCGTCGCAGCGCGAACGGCTGCTGTCCGAGGCTGCCCGGGGCAGCGGTGCAGACCCCGCGTTCGTGTTCTTCACCTCGGGCACCACCGGTCCGTCCAAGGGGGTCGTGCTGACCCATGCGTCGTTGATCGACCGCGCCAGCGCTGCCGCAGCGATGGAGGGCCTGAAGGACAGCGATGTCGCGATGGCCTACCTGCCGCTGGGCTGGATCGGCCAGAACCTGTTCAGCTACGCCCAGCCGATGGTCGTGGGCTATTGCGTCTGCTGCCCGGAGTCGTCGGAGACGATGCTGGCCGACATGCGCGAGATGGGCCCCACCTATCTGCTGGCGCCGCCGCGTGTGCTGGAGACGCTGCTGACCCAGGTGTCGCTGCGCATCGCCGACAGCGGCCGGCCCGAACGCGGCCTGTACCGGCGCTGCCTGGCGCTGGCGCAGCGTGTCGGCGCGCGCATCCTGGCCCGCGAGCCGGTGCCGCTGGCCGACCGCCTGGCCTACGCCGCCGCCGACCTGGCGATCTACGGCCCGCTGCGCGACGTGCTCGGCATGAGCCGGGTGCGTGTGGCCTTCACCGCGGGCGACGCGATCGGCCCCGAACTGCTGATGTTCTTCCGCGCCATCGGCATCAACCTGAAGCAGCTGTACGGCTCCACCGAAACCGGTCTCTTCGTGGCGGCGCAGCGCGACGGCCAGGTCAAGCCCGACACCGTGGGGCCTGCGGCGCAGGGCGTGGAGCTGAAGATCACGCCACAGCGCGAGATCCTGGTCCGTTCGGCGGGCTTGTTCAGGGAATACCACCGCGACCCCGAAACCACCGCGCGCGCCAAGGCGGCCGACGGCTGGTTTCACACCGGCGACGCGGGCTGGCTGGACGACGACGGGCACCTGCGCATCATCGACAGGCTGAAGAACGTCGGCGCGCTGAACGACGGCACGCTGCACGCACCGAAGCTGCTGGAGAACAAGCTGAAGTTCCTGACCTCCGTCAAGGAGGCAGTGGTCTTCGGCAACGGCCGCGACACGGTGTGCGCGCTGATCGACATCGACCTGGCGGCGGTCGGCCACTGGGCCGACAAGCGCAGCCTTTCCTACACCGGGCATGCCGACCTGGCCTCGCTCGACGAGGTCTACGGGCTGGTCGCGGAAGGCATCGCGCAGGTCAATGCGGGGCTCGCGCTGGACCCGCTGCTTGCGAAGTCGCAGATCCACCGCTTCGTGATCCTGCCCAAGGAACTGGACGCCGACGACGGCGTGCTCACGCGCACCGGCAAGCTCAGGCGCGGCGCCATCGCCGAGCGCTACCGCGTGCTGGTGGACGGCCTCTACCAAGGCCGCAGCAGCGTGCGCCTGGACGAGAGCATCGAACTGAAGATCCGCGACGCCAAGACGTTCGCCGCGCAGGGCGCAAAGGCAGCATGAACACCGCCACCATGCCGAACCCTGCGCAGACGCAGGCGCAGGCCGCCGCCACCGCGCCGCAGCGCGCCTTTGCCATCGGGGCGCCGATCCTCGAGCTCGATTCGATCTCGCTGCGCTTCGGCGGCGTCCAGGCGCTGACCAACATCAGCTTCAACGTGCTCGAACACGAAGTGCGCGCCATCATCGGCCCGAACGGCGCCGGCAAGAGTTCGATGCTCAACGTCATCAACGGCGTCTACTTGCCGCAGGAAGGTGGCATCAACTTCCTCGGCGAGCGCCTGGTCGGCATGACACCGACACGGGCGGCGCAGATGGGCATCGCGCGCACCTTCCAGAACATCGCGCTGTTCCGCGGCATGTCGGTGCTGGACAACATCATGGCCGGCCGCATCCAGCGCATGCACGCCAACTTCCTGGAAGTGGCGCTGCAACTGCCACGGGCACGGCGCGAGGAAGCCGAACACCGCGAGAAGGTCGAGGAGATCATCGAATTCCTGCAGATCGAGCACATCCGCAAGACGCCGGTGAAACGCCTGCCCTACGGCTTGCAGAAGCGTGTCGAGCTCGGGCGCGCGCTGGCCGCCGAACCGCGCATCCTGCTGCTCGACGAGCCGATGGCCGGCATGAACATCGAGGAGAAGCAGGACATGTGCCGCTTCATCCTCGACGTCAACGACCACTACGGCACGACGGTGGTGCTGATCGAGCACGACATGGGTGTGGTGATGGATCTGTCCGACCGTGTCGTCGTGCTCGACTACGGCAAGAAGATCGGCGACGGCACACCCGACGAGGTGCGTGCCAATCCCGACGTGATCAACGCCTACCTCGGCGTGGACAGATGAAGCCCCCAAGCTCGCTGGCGCTTGTTACCCCCCGAGGGGGCCGTCCGCTGACGGACCGGCAGAGCCGGATCCGTGGCGGGAAGCTTGGTTGGACCTACTGAAGGGAAGCGGAGTCCATGGCGTTTTTCTTCGAGGTACTCATCGGCGGCCTGCTGGCCGGTGTGATGTACGCGCTGGTCGCGTTGGGCTTCGTGCTCATCTACAAGGCTTCGTCGGTGTTCAACTTCGCGCAGGGCGCGATGGTGTTCTTTGCCGTGCTGTCGTTCGTCGGTTTCATGGAGCTGGGGCTGCCCTTCTGGGCGGCGCTGCCGGTCACCGTGGTGCTGATGGTGGCGGTGGGCATGCTCACCGAGCGCTTCGTGCTGCGGCCTCTGGTCAACCAGAGCGAAGACACGCTGCTGATGGCCACCATCGGCCTGACCTTCGTCATCGAAGGCGTGGCCCAGCTGGCCTGGGGCGTCGACGTGCGGCGCCTGGACCTGGGCATCAAGGACGAGCCGATCGGCTGGCTGATGGACAACACGGGTGTGCTGGTCAGCCAGCTCGACATCACGGCGGGCGTGGTGGCCGGTGCCATGGTGGCCTCGCTGGCGCTGCTGTTTTCGCGCACCAAGATCGGCCGCGGGCTGCGTGCGGTGGCCGACGACCATGCCGCGGCGCTGTCCATCGGCATTCCGCTCAAGCACATCTGGGCGCTGGTCTGGGCGACCGCCGGTGTCGTCGCCCTGGTGGCCGGCATGTTGTGGGGCGCGCGCAGCGGCGTGCAGTTCGCACTGACCTTCACAGCGCTGAAGGCCTTGCCCGTGTTGATCATCGGCGGCTTCACTTCGGTGCCGGGTGTCATCGTCGCCGGCCTGATCGTCGGCGCGGCCGAGAAGCTGGCCGAGGTCTACGTCGGCCCCAGCGTCGGCGGCGGCATCGAGGGCTGGCTGCCGTATGTGCTGGCCGTGCTGTTCCTGCTGGTGCGGCCCGAAGGCCTGTTCGGCGAAAAGATCATTCGCCGCGTCTGAGGATCAACCCACCCATGTTCTATCGAGAAGCCGGCCAGTTCTTCACCAGCTACGCGCAAGACCGCCAACTGCTGCCGTTGCGGCAAGACCGCATCGGCATGGCCGTGATGCTGGTCGTGGCCACCGTGGGCGTGCCCTATTTCGCCAGCGACTACTGGCTGAGCGCGATCCTGATCCCCTGGCTCATCCTGGCGCTGGTCGCGCTGGGGCAGAACATCCTGATGGGCTACGCCGGCCAGCTGTCGCTGGGCTCGGCGGGTTTCATGGCGGTGGGTGCGTTCGCCTGCTACAACTTCATCCTGCGTGTGCCCGGCATTCCGTTCCTCGTGGCGGTGGCGCTCTCGGGCTTGTGCGCGGCTGCGGTCGGCATCGTCTTCGGCCTGCCCAGCCTGCGCATCCGCGGCCTGTACCTGGCGGTAGCGACACTGGCCTCGCAGTTCTTCATCGTCTGGGCGCTGGACAAGTTCGGCTGGTTCAAGAACTACGACACCTCGGGCGTCGTCACGGCCCAGCACATCGTCATCTTCGGCCACCGCTTCAGCGCGCCCTGGGAGAAGTACCTGGTGATCCTGGGCATCGTCGCGGCACTGACGCTGGCGGCCAAGAACATGGCGCGCGGCAGCACCGGGCGGGCCTGGATGGCGGTGCGCGACATGGACGTCGCGGCCGAGGTGATGGGGCTGTCGCTGCTGCGCACCAAGCTGCAGGCGTTTGCCATCAGCTCGTTCTACTGCGGTGTCGGCGGTGCGCTGTTTGCCTTCGCCTACCTGCAGACGGTGGAGCCTTCGGCCTTCAACATCGAGCTGTCGTTCCGCATCCTGTTCATGGTGATCATCGGCGGCATCGGCACCATCCTCGGCTGTTTCCTCGGCGCCGGCTTCATCCTGCTGATGCCGGTGTTCCTGAACACGCTGTTCCACGCCTTCCTCGGCAAGGCCATCGACAGCAGCATCGCCTCGGCGCTGGAACAGGTGATCTTCGGCGTGCTGATCATCATTTTCCTGATCGTCGAGCCGCTCGGTCTGGCGCGGCTGTGGCAGCTCACGAAAGAACGGTTGCGCTTGTGGCCGTTCCGGCACTGATGGTTTTTTTCCGCTCATCAACAGGAGACATGCGCATGCGCATCGACACGATTCTTCGCCGGGCCCTGGCGGTCGCGGCCCTCGTCGCGGCCGCTGCGGCACCTTCGGCCGCGCTGGCCGACGAGCAGTACTTCGGCGTGCCGAGCAGCCGCGTCGGCCCGTATGCGGCCATGGGCACCGGCTACTACGGCGGCATCATCGACTACCTGAACTACGTCAACATGAAGTTCGGTGGCGTGGGCGGCGTCAAGCTGACGTACGAAGAGTGCGAGACCGAGTACAACGCGGCCCGCACCGTCGAGTGTTACCAGCGGCTGCTGAAGAAGGGCGAGCAGAAGATGGTCGTGTTCGACACGCTGGGCACACCCGGCGCCTATGCCGTGATCGGCCGCATGGCCGACGACCACGTCGTGCTGGCCCAGTACGGCTACGGTCGCACCGACGCCGCCGACGGGCGTGTCTGGCCCTGGGTGTTCAACGCCGCAGGCCACTACTGGGGGCAGATCGCCGTCAAGCTGAACTTCATCGCGCAGAAAGAGGGCGGCATTGCGAAGATGAAGGGCAAGACGATCGTGCACCTGCACATCGACACCGCCTACGGCCGCGAGCCGCTGCCCGCGATGCGCAAGATCAGCGAAGAGTGGGGCTTCAAGCTGATCGAGATCGCGATCCCGCCGCCGGGGCTCGAGCAGCAGTCGCAGTGGCTGCAGATCCGCCGCGAGAAGGCCGATTGGGTGACGTTCTGGGGCGCGGGCTCGGGCATGAATTCCACCGCGATCACGACCGCGGCGCGGGTCGGCTTCCCGCGCGAGAAGATGGTCTACGTCACCTTCGGCGGCGCCGAGGAAGACATGATCCCGGCCGGCGACGCAGCCAAAGGTACCTTCGTCGCGGCCAACGCCGCGCCGGGCAAGTTCCCGCTGATCCAGGACATCGAGAAGGTCGTCTACGCTGCCGGCAAGGGCAACATGCAGAACCCCGAGCGGGTCGGCACCGTCTACTACAACCGCGGCGTCGGCGCAGCGGTGATGTGGATCGAGGCGCTGAAGAACGCCCAGCGCATCCACAAGAAGACCGGCAAGACGGTCAACGGCGACGAGTTCCGCGACGGCTACGAAGCGCTCGACATCACCGACGCGAAGCTGAAGGAACTGGGCATCCAGGGCATGTCGGCGCCGTTCAAGATGTCGTGCGCCAAACACGATGGTTCCGAGCGCTTCCGCATGATGCAGTGGGACGGCAAGAAGTTCGAGATCCTGACCGACTGGGTTGCGGCGCCTGATCCCAAGTTCATCCGCAAGCTGATCGAAGACTCGGCGGCGAAGTACGCCACCGAGAACAGGATCACGCCGCGCCCGTGCAGCTGAACATGCAAGCCACCGCGGCCCCCCCGGTGTTGGCGGTCAGGAACATCGAGGTCATCTACGACCACGTGATCCTGGTGCTGCGCGGCGTTTCGCTGGAGGTGCCGCAGGGCAGGATCGTCGCGCTGCTCGGGGCCAACGGCGCCGGCAAGAGCACGACGCTGAAGTCGATCTCGACGCTGCTCGCTTCCGAGCGCGGTGCGGTGACCAAGGGTTCGATCGAGTTCCGTGGCCAGCGCACCGATGCGCTGACCCCCGGCGACATGGTCGGCATGGGCATGGTGCAGGTGATGGAAGGCCGCCACTGTTTTGCCCACCTGAGCGTCGAGGACAACCTGATCACCGGCGCCTACACGCGGCCGATCAAGGGCGCCGAGGTGCGTGACGCGCTGGAGAAGGTCTACGCGTACTTCCCGCGCCTGAAGACGCGGCGCACGAGCCTGGCGGGCTACACCTCGGGCGGCGAGCAGCAGATGGTGGCGATCGGCCGCGCGATGATGGCCAAGCCGAGCATGCTGCTGCTCGACGAGCCGTCGATGGGCCTGGCGCCGCAGATCGTGGCCGAGATCTTCGGCATCATCCGCGACCTGAACCAGAAGGAAGGCGTCAGCATCCTGCTGGCCGAGCAGAACACCAACGTGGCGCTGAAGTACGCCGACTACGGCTACATCCTGGAGAGCGGCCGCATCATGATGGACGGGCCGGCGCAGGCGCTGGCCGAGAACGCGGATGTCAAGGAGTTCTACCTCGGGCTGTCGTCGGAAGGACGCAAGAGCTTTCGTGACATGAAGTCCTACCGACGCCGCAAACGCTGGCTCTGAGCGCAGCCCAAGTCCGGCGGCGCTTCAAGCCGCAGCGGCAGGGGACGTCAGGCGCGTCAGAAAACCCTGCGCTGCCAGCTCGCCGACGGCCACCTTCACGGCCGCCAACTGCGAGGCTTCGGTCTGCCGCGCCGACGGGCCGATCACCACCAGCGCGCCGAGGAAACGGCCGTCGCCTTCAAACACCGGCACGGCCACCGACGCCAGGTCGGGCAGCCGCTCGTTGCATGTGATCCAGTGGCCCTTTTCGCGCACCTGGCGCGAGGTGCGCGAGTCGTCGCCCGTGTGCGCCAGCAACACATGCGCCGACGAGCCGCCGGCCGCCAGCGGGATGCGGTTGCCGACCTCGACGTGGTGCGCCACGCCGCGCGGCGTGTTGTCGCGGTACAGGCACACCCGCTCGTTGCCGCTGCGGATGTAGAAGGCCACCGTCTCGCCGGTCTGCTGCATCACGCGGCCCAGCACCGGCTGCAGGCGGTCGGCGAGGTTGAAGGTCGACAGGTACACGCCGCTCAGGCGCAGTGCGGCCGGGCCGGGTGCGTAGCGGCCGTCGTCGAAGCGCAGCACCCAGCCTGTGCGCAGGAAGGTGCCGAGCAGCCGCAACAGCGTCGCCTTGTCCAGGCCGGTGCGCTCGGCCAGTTCGCGCAGCGCGAGCCGCGGCTGGTCGCGCGTGAAACACGCCAGGATCAGCAGACCGCGCTCAAGCACGCCCGTCCGCAGCACGGGTTGGGCGGGCCCGTCATCGGTGGCGCTTGACGTTCTCATGGGGCCTCTTTATAGTTTTATCTACCGACTATATGTTTCATTGAATGAAACTTCAAGGGGCGCGATGAAGATCCGAACCCAGGCCCTTCTCGGCCTCGTTCTGGCGCTGGCGGCTGCCGTGCCGGTGGCCACCGCGGCCTACCCGGAGGCGGCGATCAAGCTGGTGGTTGGGTTCCCGCCCGGCGGCGGCGGCGACACCTACGCCCGCCTGGTGGCCGAGCACATGGGCCGCAGCATGGGCAAGGCCATCGTGGTCGACAACAAACCCGGCGCCGGCGGCAACCTGGCCGCCGACAACGTGGCCAAGGCCAAGCCGGACGGCTACACGCTGCTCTTCGCGATGAGCGGCAATGTCGCGCTGGCACCGGTGATGCGCGGCGACAAACTGCCGTACAAGACACCCGACGACTTCGTGCTCGTCGGCTCGGCGGTGGAAGCGCCGCACGGCCTCTTTGTCGCTGCCGGCTCGAAGTACCGCAGCGCGAAGGATTTCTTCGCCGCGGCCAAGGCCGGCAAGCTGTCGTTCGCCTCCACCGGGGCCGGCGGCGCGGCGCACATCGGCATGGAGATGGTGCTGCAGGCGGCCAAGGTCGACATGCTGCACGTGCCCTACCGCGGTAGCGGCCCGGCGATCACCGACCTGATCGGCGGCCAGGTCGACAGCTTCTTTGCCACCGCACCGCCGGTGATGGGCCAGGTGAAGGGCGGCAAGCTGCGCCTGCTGGCGATCACCGGCGAACAGCGCAACCCGAGCATGGCCGAGGTGCCCACGTTCAAGGAGCTGGGCATCCCCGTGGTGGTGACGCAGTGGTACGGCGTGGCGGCGCCGGCCGGCACACCCGCCGAGGTGGTGGACTACCTGTCGCAGCACCTGTCCAAGGCGCTGGCGACGCCCGAACTGAAGCAGGCCATCCGGGTGGACGGTGCGGTGGAGTTCGACCGGCCGAAAACCGAGTTCCGCAAGTACGTGCTCGACGACATCGCCATGTACCGCAAGGGCGTGACGCCGGAGTTGATCAAGGCCGCGCTGGAGTGAGCAACGGCCGCGTCGACACCATGAACGCCCTGCCCGAAGCGGCGCTGACAGCCCACCTGGGCAGGCTGCAGCAGCGGCCGATCGCCGCCGCCACGCGCGAACGCCTGGCGCAGGCGATGCTCGACTGGTTCACCGCCGGTTGGGCCGCGGCCGACCTGCCCGCGGCCGCCACGCTGCGGCAGGTGGCGGCCGACAGCGTGCCCGGCCCCGGGCCCGCCGCGGTCTTCGGCGGCGCGGCCAGGCAACCCCTCGGCGCCGGCTTTGCCAACGCCGGCATCGCCCACCTGCGTGAGATCGACGACGCCCACCGCGCAGCGATGCTGCACCCCGGCGTGGTGGCCATCTCGCCGGTGCTGGCGTTGGCCGCGGCCCGGCCGATGGCGCTGCGCCGCGTGGCCGATGCGGTGATTGCCGGCTACGAAGTGGCGCTGCGTGTCGGCGAAGCCCTGGGCGCACGCCACGCAGCGAGTTTCCATGCCACCGCCACCGCGGGTTCGGTGGGTGCCGCGGCGGCCAGCGCGGTGGCGCTGGGCCTGCCGGCCGATCAGCTGCACCACGCCATGGGCATTGCGGCCACGCAGGCGGCCGGGTTGTGGCAACTGGTCGACGACGAAGCGCACGAGTCCAAGTCGCTGCACCCGGCGTTCGCGGTGCGCAACGGGTTGATGGCAGCGTGGGCGGCCCGCGCCGGCCTGCCCGGGGCACGCGCTTTTGTCAGCGGCCGCCGTGGCCTGCATGCGTTGCTCGCCGGCGACGGGCCGCTGGCGGCGCTTGACGGTGAATTGGGCGCGGCCGAGCGCATCAACACCACGACGATCAAGGCCTGGCCTTGCTGCGCCCAGCTCTTCACGCCGCTGGACGCCGCCCGCGCGCTGCTCGACGAACACCGCTTCGCGCCGGGCGACATCGAAGCGGTGCAGGTGGTGATCTATCCGCACGCGTTGAAGATCGCCGGTGTGCTGTGGCCGCGCAAGCCGGCGGAAACGCCGTTCAGCCTGCGCTACGTGCTCGCCATGCTGCTGGGCCGCGGCGCCCTGGGCATCGCCGACATGGAAACACCCGAACTCGAAGCGCCGGCGCTGACGGCACTGGCCGCACGCATCCACGTCGCCACCGACGACGACTTCCAGCGCGCCTTCCCGCACAAGCGGCCGAGCCGCGTGACGGTGACGCTGAAGGACGGCCGCAGCTTCAGCGCCTACCGCGAACTGCGCCGCGGCGACCCCGAAGACCCCTTCACCTGGCCGCAGCTGCAGCAGCGCCTGCGCAGCTTCGTGCCGGCGCTGGAGGACGCCACCGCGGCCCGCCTCACGCGCTGGTGCGAAGCCTTCGCCGATGCCGGCCGCGACGCTGAAACCTGCAGCCCCGAACCGGCGCTGTTCGGCGGCTGAAACGATGGCCGCCGCCACCACCGACCCGGCCGTGTGCTGCGCCTCTGACTCATCCCAACGTTAGGAAACCTTCCATGTCCGCTGTCTCCGTCTTCGACATGCAGTCGCTCCAGCACCTGTGGAGCACCGAGGAGCTGCGCACCATCTTCGGCGAACGCAACCGCATCCAGAAGTGGCTCGACTTCGAGGCCGCGCTGGCGGCTGCGCAGGCCGAGCTGGAGATCATTCCCAAGGCCGCGGCCGAGGAGATCGCCGCGAAGGCGCAGGTCGAGCACATCGACATCGCGCAGATGTCGGCCGAGATCCGCCGCATCAAACATTCGCTGGTTCCGGCGCTGAAACAGCTGCAGGGGCAGTGCTCGAAAGACCACGGCGAGTGGGTGCACTACGGCGCGACGACGCAGGACGTGGTGGACACCGGTGTGGCGCTGCAGTTGAAGGAATTCCATGCGGTGGCGCTGCGCGATCTGCAGGCCGTGGGCCGCGAACTCGCGCGGCTGGCCGTGGCGCACCGCGACACGCCGATGGCTGGCCGCACACACGGCGTGCAGGCGCTGCCCATTACCTTCGGCCACAAGTGCGCCGTCTGGCTGGACGAGATCGGCCGTCACCACGAACGCCTGCTGCAGGCGGCGCCGCGGGTGCTGGTGGGCATGCTCGCCGGCGCGGTGGGCAGCCAGGCGTCGCTGGGGCCGCAGGCCGAAGCGCTGGAGCGCCTGATGCTCGACAAGCTGGGCCTGGGCACACCGGCGATCAGCTGGGCCCCGGCGCGCGACCGTTTCACCGAATACGCCAACCTGCTGGCGATGCTGGGCGCCACCTTGTCGAAGATCGGCAACGAACTCTTCAACCTGCAGCGCAACGAGTTCGGCGAGATCGAAGAAGGTTTCTCCGAAGGCAAGCTCGGTTCGTCGACGATGCCGCACAAACGCAACCCGACCTCGGCCGAGAACCTGGCCGGCCTGTCGCGCCCGCTGCGCTACAACGCCGCGCTGATGGTCGAGGGCATGGTGCAAGAGAGCGAGCGCGACGGCATCGCGTGGAAGATGGAATGGAAGGCGCTGCCCGAGTGCTGCCTGATCGCCGGCGCGATGCTGTTCCAGGCGAAGAACCTGCTCGCCGGGCTGAAGGTCAACGCCGACGTGATGGCCCGCAACCTCGACAAGATGCGCGGCTACCTGCTGTCCGAACGTGTGATGCTCGAACTCTCCGGCCGGGTGGGCAAGCAGACCGCACACGAGTGGATCTACGATGCCTCGATGCACGGCATCACCGCCAAGATCGGTTTTGCCGATGCGATGCGGCAGCACCAGGGGCTGGCCGGGCTGCTGACCGAGGCCGAGATCCGCGGCCTGACCGACCCCGCCGGCTACCTGGGCCAATGCGGTGCGACGGTGGACCGTGTGGTGGCGCAGCAGCGCGGCTGGCTGGAAAACTGAAAGGCGACGATGAACCTCTACGACACGCTGATCTCGGCCGAACAGCTGCGCGCTGCGCTTGCCAGCGATACAGCCACCCTGGTGATCGACTGCAGCTTCGAACTGACCGATCTTGCCGCCGGTGAACGGGCCTACGCCGCCGGCCACCTGCCCGGCGCCGTGTACCTGCATCTGGAACACGCGTTGAGCGCGGCCAAGACCGGCCGCAACGGCCGCCACCCGCTGCCCAGCCGCGAAGCCTTCGCCGCGACGCTGCGCGCGCTCGGCGCCAACGACAGCACGCAGATCGTCGCCTGCGACAACGCCGGCGGCATGTACGCCGCGCGGCTGTGGTGGATGCTGCGCTGGGCCGGCCACCGCGCGGCGGCGGTGCTCGACGGCGGCATCGCGGCCTGGAAAGCGGCCGGGCTGGCGCTCAGCACCGAGCTGCCGCCGGCGCGTGCTGCCGGCAGTTTCAGCCTGCGTGCGCCGCTGGTCGACACGCTGGACTACAACGCCGTCAAGGCCAACCTCGAATCGCGCGCGCGCCTGGTGCTCGACGCCCGCGCACCCGACCGCTTCCGCGGCGAAAACGAGACGCTCGACCCGGTCGGCGGCCACATCCCGGGCGCGAAGAACCGCCTGTTCCGCGACAACCTCGCGCCCGACGGCCGCTTCAAGGACGCCGCCACGCTGCGCCGCGAGTTCGATGCCATCACCGGCGGCCGGCCGGCCGGCGAGTTGATCAGCCAGTGCGGCTCGGGCGTCACCGCCTGCCACAACCTGCTGGCGCTGGAAGTCGCCGGCCTCGGCGGCGCGGCCTTGTACCCCGGTTCGTGGAGCGAGTGGAGCGCGCAGCCTGGCGCGCCGATCGCCACGGGCGCGGCGTGAATGAAGCCCAGCCGGACACCCCCTTGCGCCCGCACAGCGCGCACTGGGGTGTGTTCTCGGCGGGCTGGAAAGACGGCCGGCTCAGCGTGCAGCCGCACCCCGGCGACCCCGATCCCAACCCGCTGATCCACAACTTCCCGGGCGCCATCCACCACCCGGCCCGTGTGACGACGCCGATGGTGCGCCGCGGCTGGCTCGAGCGCGGCCCGGGCGCCGACCCGCGGCGCGGCAACGACGCCTTCGTCGCGATGGACTGGCCCGAGGTGCTGGACCGGCTGGCCGCCGAACTGCGCCGTGTGCACCAGCAGCATGGCAACGAAGCCCTTTTCGGCGGCAGCTACGGCTGGTCCAGCGCCGGGCGCTTCCACCATGCGCAGAGCCAGCTGCACCGCTTCCTCAACACCACGCTGGGCGGCTACGTGCGCTCGGTGAACAGCTACAGCGCCGGCGCCTCGGGCGTGATCCTGCCGCACATCATGGGCCCGATGGACGAGGTGGCGCGGCGCAACGTCACCTGGGAGCAGGTGGTGGCGCACACCGACGTGCTGCTGGCCTTCGGCGGCATGGCGCTGAAGAACTCGCGTGTGGCCAGCGGTGGCATCAGCCGGCATGTGGAGCGCAGCGCGATGCGCGATGCCGCGGCGCGCGGTTGCCGCTTTGTCAATATCGGGCCGCTGCAGAGCGACCTGCCCGAAGAGTCGCACGCCGAGTGGCTGGCCGTCACACCGGGCAGCGACACGGCGCTGATGCTGGCGCTGGTGCATGTGCTGGTCAGCGAAGGCCTTCACGACCGCGACTTCATCGCCCGCTGCTGCGACGGCTGGCCGGTCTTCGAGGCCTATCTGATGGGCCGCAGCGATGGCCAGCCGAAGAACCCGGCCTGGGCGGCGCCGATCTGCGGCATGCCGGCGGTGGCCATCGAAGCGCTGGCGCGAAGACTCGCCGGCCGCCGTGTGCTGGTCGTCGTCGCCCATTCGCTGCAGCGTTCCGAACACGGTGAACAGCCGGTGTGGATGGCGATGGTGCTGGCCGCCGTGCTGGGCCAGATCGGCTTGCCCGGTGGCGGCTACAACTATGCGCTGGGCACGCTGGCGCACTACGGCAAACGCACGAACGCGGTGCCGGCCGCCGCGCTGCCGCAGGGCGACAACGCGGTCCAGGCCTTCATCCCGGTGGCACGCATCGCCGACATGCTGCTGCACCCCGGCGAGCCTTTCCGCTACAACGGCAAGACACACGCCTACCCGCACATCCGCCTGGCCTACTGGGCCGGCGGCAACCCCTTCCACCACCACCAGGACCTGAACCGCCTGGCCGAAGCCTTGCGGCGGCTGGAGACCTTCGTCGTGCACGAGATCGCTTGGACCGCCACCGCGCGCCATGCCGATATCGTGCTGCCGTGCACGATGACGCTGGAGCGCGAAGACATCGGCGCCGCGCCGACCGACCCGCTGGCGGTGGCGATGCACCGCATCGCCGAGCCGCATGGCCTGGCGCGTGACGATTACGACATCTTCTGCGACCTGGCCGAGCGCCTGGGCCGCCGCGACGCCTTCAGCGAAGGCCGCAACACGCGCCAGTGGCTGGCCCACCTCTACGAGAAGACACGCACCGGCCTCGAAGCCCGCGGGCTGGAGGCACCGGACTTCGAGACCTTCTGGCAGCGCGGCGGGATCACGCTGCCGCAGCGGCCCGACGACGGCGGCATCCTGCGCGCCTTCCGCGACGACCCCGTGGCGCACCCGCTGCCGACGCCGAGCGGCAAGCTGCAGGTCAGTTCACCGACGATCGCCGCCTTCGACGCCGCCGACTGCCCCGGCCACCCGGCCTGGCTGCCGCCGTCGGAAGCGCCCGATGCCGAACATCCGCTGTGGCTGGTGGCCAACCAGCCGGCCACGCGGCTGCACAGCCAGCTCGACTTCGGCGGCCACAGCCAGGCCGCAAAACACCGCGGCCGCGAGGTCTGCACGCTGAACCCGGCCGATGCCGCCGCACGCGGCATCGCCGACGGTGACATCGTTCGCCTGTTCAACCGCCGCGGCGCCTGCCTGGCGGCCGCGCGCATCGGCAGCGAAGTGATGACCGGTGTGGTGCAGTTGCCCACCGGCGCCTGGTACGACCCCGGCGTCGACGCGCGCGGCCGGCCGCTGTGTGTGCACGGCAATCCGAACGTGCTGACGAAGGACATCGGCACTTCGTCGCTGGCGCAGGGTTGTTCGGGGCAGCTGACGGTGGTGCAGATCGAGAGGTTCGACGAGCCGCTGCCGCCGATCCGCGCCTACGAGCCGCCGGTGGCGGCTGGCTGAGATTCAGTTGCAGGTTTCTCCGGCCGACGGCGTGAAACATGCGGCGCGGTCGCCGCGAACGCACGGCCGTTGCCCCAGCGCGCAGACGAGGCCTTGTGAACAGGTTTCTCCGCGTGACGGTTCGTAGCATCTCTGCCCGTACCGGCCCAGACAGGCACGGGTTCCGAGGCCGCACACGGCGCCGCGCTCGCATTGCTCGCCGGCCGAGGGGGTGTAGCACCGGGTGCCGTACACCCCGGTGCACGGCCGCTGGCCCGCAGAGCAGACGAGCGCCGCGTCGTTCGCCGCGGTGGCCGGGCCGGCAGCTGCCAGGCCGGCCAGCAGCAGGGCTGCTCCGAGTGTTTTGAACCTTGCGACAGGTGCGAGGCGTTCGAGTTCATGCGTCGCAGTGCAGATGCGCTTGCAGATGCGCGAGGTGTGATCCATGGTCGACTCCTATTCCCGTCGTTCGCTGCGAGGTTGCCGGGCCGCCAAGGCTCTTGCCTTGCGCTCGTAGGACTCGACTTCGCGGAACGACACGATCTGCCTGCCCCTGTATCGCGTGTAGTCTGCAATGAACTCCGGTGTGCTGCCGTAAGGCCCGGCAACATGGCCGGGGCGCTTGGAATCGGCAAAGAAGTAGCGTTTGCCGTCCCGTTCGAACGACGCGACCCAGTGTCGCCGCAGCGTGTTCCCTGCGATCGATACGGGGTCGAATTCGATCATTAGGTACGCCGGCTTGGCCCCGGGGTCGACGACACGGAGCGTTTCGACCGCGAAGCGTGCAAGGTCCACGCAGACGCCGCTGGGCGCTGCGAACAAGGCCTCGGGTGTGAGGATGGGCATGTGCCCGTTCTTCTGACGCTGCGTCTCCGACAGCTGCAGGGCACGCGACAGGTCGTACTGGAAACGGGCGCCGATCCAGGCGTTCACATCCCCGGCATCGCGCCACAGCCGGAGCGATTCACCATACGACGGCGCCTGCGTGAACGGCGCGCCGTTCGGGGCGCGGGCGTCGGGGGCATCGGAGGCGGGGTCGGCGGTGCCGGGCAACGAACTGCAGCCTGCAAGGGCGGCCATGACGACGGCCAGGACGATTCGCATGGTGTCTCCTCAACGCTGCTCGGTGCCGAGCGGGTACGCCACGATTGAAATCGTGCCAGCTTTCGGGCAGTTTCGGTCGAAAGTGGAGCGCAATGACAGCAGACCGCGCGAAGGGGATGCAGGCGGGGCGCGCTGGGCACCGGTGGCTGCTTGAAGCCGGTGCCTGGGGCACCGCCTATGCAGTCGCCGGCGCCCTGGGCCTGTACCTCGGTGGCACGCCGGACCAGCCGTCGCCGTTCCAGCCGGCGGCCGGTGTCGCGCTGGCGGCTGTGCTGGCGCGTGGCTGGCGTGTGCTGCCCGGCATCGGCCTGGGCGCCGTCGCCCTGCACGCGCTCGCGCCTGCGTTTTCGGCCCAGGCAGGCGGCATCACGGCAGCGTGGTGGTTGCCGGCGGCGCTGGCCTTGGCTGCGCTGGCCCAGGCCCTGCTCGGTGCCGCAGGCATCACGCGTTTCGTGCAGCAGCCGCTGACGCTGGCCGAGCCGCGCGACATCAGCCAGTTCTTCGCTTGCTGTGCCGCCGCTGCCGTGGCGGGCACGGCGCTGGCCGTGGCCGCGTACTGGATCTCCGGTGCGATCACGGGTGCGGGTGCGGGTGCCGGCGCGGGCGCGGACGCCGCGGCGCTGGCGGCGGCGTGGTGGTTCGGCCAGGCGTCGGGCACGGTGGTCATGGCCCCGGTGGTACTGGCCTGGGCGGCGCCTTCCCATGCGGACTGGCCCATCGTCGCCGTGCGGTTCATCGAACCGTACGAACGCAACCGCCTCGCGCCGGGCACCAATTCGAGCGCCAATCCCGCCGCTGGGCCCGTCATCGCCGCAGCACTGCGCAGCGGCGGGGTCGCTGCGACACCGGCGTTTCCTTTGCGCCTGCCCGACGGCGCTGCGGCGCGCGATGCACAAGGCGTGGTCATCTACCGGGCGCTGTACCGCGGCGAGCCTGTGCCCGGGACCCAGCCCGAAAGCGAGGCGGCGCGCGAAGCCTCGGCCTACGGACTGGTCTTCGCGACGCTGCGCATGGGCGAGGTGCTCGACTCGGTGTCGGCCACGCTGGCGCGGGGCTACACGCTGTGCCTGGTCGATCTCTCGACAGAGCCCGCGCCGCGGCGCATCGCCGGCGCGCCGGCCTGCGACACGCAGGGCTCGGCGCTGACCTACCGCCGCCCGCTGCAGTTCGCCGACAGGCGCTGGGAGCTGCGGGTCGGTATGCCGAGCGCCGCCGACGCCGCTGCGGCGAGCGGCTTCGCCTGGCCGTTCGCGCTGTTCGGCTTTTCGGGCACCGCCGCGCTGGGTGCGATGCTGCTGGCCGTGACCGGCCGCACCCGGCGTGTCGAGCTGGCGGTGGCCGAGGCCGAGCGTGCACGCGAAGCCGCGGTGGCGGCCAACCAGGCGAAGAGCGAATTCCTCTCGCGCATGAGCCACGAGCTGCGCACGCCGCTGAACGCGGTGGTGGGATTCGCGCAGCTGATGGAGTCCGACCAGGAACACGCGCTCGGCCCGCGCCACCGGCGCTGGATCGAACTCGTGCGCCAGGCCGGCTGGCACCTGCTGGAGATGATCAACGACATCCTCGATCTGTCGCGCATCGAGAGCGACCGGCTCGAACTGCGTGCCGAAGCGCTGTGCCTGCAGCCGCTGCTCGAACAGACGCTGGCGATGGTCGAGCGCCTGGCCGCGCAGCGCCAGGTCACGGTCACGCTGGTGCCGGCCGGCGCGGCGCTGTCGGTCCTGGGCGACGCGACGCGGGTCAAGCAGATCGTGACGAATCTGCTGTCGAACGCAGTCAAGTACAACGTCGACAACGGTCGCGTCGAGATCCTTTGCAGGGCCGTCGGCGGCCGCGTCGAGATCGAGGTCAGGGACACGGGGCTGGGCATGTCCGCAGCGCAGCTCGAGCAGCTGTTCCAGCCTTTCAACCGGCTCGGGCGCGAGCACACCGAGCTGCAGGGCACGGGCATCGGCCTCGTCATCAGCCGCCGTCTGGCCGAGATGATGGGCGGGCGCCTGCAGGCCAGCAGCGAAGCCGGCAAGGGCTCGTCATTCGTGTTGACGCTGCCGCGCGCTGACGGCGGCCAGGCCGTGCGTTCGGAATTCGGCGCGCTGGACCGCGGCCCGGTGGAAGAGGCCCAGCGCGACGTGCTCTATGTCGAGGACAACGCGATCAATGCCGAACTGCTGCGCGGCATCCTGGCCCAGCGGCCCGCCATTCGCCTGGAGGTCCTGACCACCGGGCTGGGCGCATTGGCGGCAGCGCGCGCGCAGGCGCCCGACCTGATCCTGCTCGACCTGCATCTGCCCGACATCCACGGGCTCGACGTGCTGCGGCGGTTGAAGGCGGAGCCGGCCTGCGCCAGCATTCCAGTCGTGGTGGTCTCGGCGGACGCGATGGAGGCGCAGGTCGACGCGGCCTTGCGGACGGGCGCCGTCGACGGCCGCGGCCCGTCGGACGGCCGTCAGGCCTCGCCGAGCAGGAAGTTGGGCGCCACGCCTGCAGCCACCTGCGGGTCGGCGCTCTGGTCCCCGCTCTCGTCTTTCAGCGCCACGCCGGTGAGCCCGCGTTGGCGCGCTTGCGTCAGCAGGTAGGCCAGGCGCGTGGCGGCGCCCTCGTACGGCAGGCCCTCGGGCCGCACGTTCGAGATGCAGTTGCGCTCGGCATCGGTGCGGCCTTCGCGCGGCTCCCAGGTGAGGTACAGGCCAAGGCTGTCCGGCGAGCTCAGGCCCGGCCGTTCGCCGATCATCACCACCACCAGGTGGGCGCCGAGCAGTTGGCCGATGGCGTCGCCGACGGCCACGCGGCCTTGTTCGACCACAGCCACCGGTGCCAGCGACCAGTGGCCTGCCAGCCGCGGCAGCAGCGCCGCCAGCAAGGGCGCGGCGTGGCGCTGCACGGCCAGCGACGACAGGCCGTCTACCAGCACGAACGCCAGCACGAGCGCCGGATCGTGCGCCGCCGTGCCCGCGGCCTGGTGTTTCGCACGCGCCGCTTCGAGCTGCAGGCGCGATGCCGCGCCGAGCTGCCGCCCCAGGTCGGGCCGCTGCAGGTAGGCGGCGCGGTTGGTGGCGGCGCTGTGCAGCGGCAGCGTCGCCAGACCGAGCGCCTGCACCTCGCTGCACAGCGACGCCACGTCGAGCGCGCGGTGCACGGCATCGCGTGCCTGCGCATGGGCGAGCTGGAAATCGAGCTGTGCCGTGGTGGGCAGGCTGATGCCGGCCCGACCCAGGCCAATGCGCGCCGGCGTGAAGCTGCGCAGTGCACTCCAGGGGTTGTCGACCACGGTCGGCATTGGCGGCAGCAGTGCTTCGGACAGAGGGCTCATGGGTGGCTCATGCCGTCTGCAGCAGCGCGCGTTCGAAGGCCGGTGGCAGACCGCCGGCATGGGCCACCAGCCGCGCGTCGGCGCCGGCGTGGAAGACGCCCATGCGCTCCAGCCAGGCCTCGAACTCGGGTGCGGCGCGCAGGCCGAGCACGCGGCGCGCATAGAGCGCGTCGTGGAAAGACGTGGTCTGGTAGTTCAGCATCACGTCGTCGGAGCCGGGAATGCCCATGATGAAGGTGCAGCCCGCCACGCCCAGCAGGGTGAGCAGCACGTCCATGTCGTTCTGGTCGGCCTCGGCGTGGTTGGTGTAGCAGATGTCGCAGCCCATCGGCAGGCCGAGCAGCTTGCCGCAGAAATGGTCTTCGAGGCCGGCGCGGATGATCTGCTTGCCGTCGAACAGGTACTCGGGCCCGATGAACCCGACCACCGTGTTCACCAGCAGCGGCTTGAAGTGGCGCGCGACCGCGTAAGCCCGTGCTTCCAGCGTCTGCTGGTCGCAGCCGTGGTGGCCGTTGGCCGACAGCGCGCTGCCCTGGCCGGTCTCGAAGTACATGACGTGCTCGCCGAGCGTGGGGCCGGCGCCGCTGTCGCCGCTTTCGAACATCGCGCCGCGCCGCAACGACAAGGCCGCCGCGCGTGCCTCGGCCAACAGCGCGAGGTCGATGCCGAAGCTGCGGTTGGTGGCCTGCGTGCCGGCGATGGACTGGAACACCAGGTCCACCGGCGCGCCACGTTCTATCGCCTGCAGCGTGTTCGTCACGTGGGTGAGGATGCAGCTCTGGGTTGGAATGGCGTAGCGCTGGATCACCGCGTCCAGCATCTGCAGCAGTCGCACCACCTGGGGCACGTTGTCGGTGGCAGGGTTGATGCCGATCACCGCGTCGCCGCTGCCGTACAGCAGGCCGTCGAGCAGGCTGGCGGCGATGCCTGCGGTGTCGTCGGTGGGATGGTTGGGCTGCAGCCGCGTCGACAGCCGCCCCGGCAGGCCGATGGTGTTGCGAAAACGGGTCTGCACGTGGACCTTGCGCGCTACCTGGATCAAGTCCTGGTTGCGCATCAGCTTGCTGGTGGCAGCCACCATCTCGGGCGTGAGGCCCGGGGCCAGCGCCGCCAGCGCCGCGGCGTCGACCGCGTCGCCCAGCAGCCATTCGCGGAAGGCGCCTACCGTCAAGTGGCTCACCGGCGCGAAGGCCGCGGCGTCGTGCCCGTCGACGATGAGGCGGGTGACCTCGTCGGCCTCGTACGGCACCACGGCCTCGTTCAGGAACTGGCGCAGCGGCACGTCGGCCAGCGCGTGCTGCGCTGCTGCACGCTCCTCGGCCGATCCCGCCGCCACACCCGCCAGGCGGTCGCCTGAACGTTCGGGCGTGGCCCGCGCCAGCAGGCTCTTCAGGCCGTCGAAGTGGAAGCGGCGGCTGCCGACGTTGTGGCTGTACGCGGGCATCGGTGGGGTCGTTCGCCGTCAGGCGGCGGCTGCTGCTGCCAGCGCCGCACCGCGCCGGCCGGCGGTCGTCAGGAAGTACAGGTAGCCGAGCACGCCAAGGCCGAGGAACAGCCCGGCCACCAGGGGGTTGAAGTACACCATCGTCAGCAGGCAGACGACGGCCGCCGCCAACGCGAATGCCGGGAACAGCGGGAACACCGGCGCACCGAAAGGCCGCGCCAGCTGGGGTTCGGCGCGGCGCAACTTGAACAGGCTGGCCATGCTCAGGATGTACATCACGATGGCGCCGAACACGGACATCGTGACGATGTTGGCGGTGAGGGAGTTGCCGCCGATCTTGATCAGCTCGTCGCTGAAGATCGCCGCGATGCCGACGACACCACCGGCCAGGATGGCGATGTGCGGTGTCTGCAGCTTGGGGTGCACCTGGCCCAGCACCGGCGGCAGGTAGCCGGCACGCGCGAGCGCGAAGATCTGGCGCGAGTAGCCGATGATGATGCCGTGGAACGAGGCCACCAGGCCGAACAGGCCCAGCCACACCAGCATGTGCAGCCAGCCGCTGCTTTCGCCGACGATGGTCTTCATCGCCTGCGGCAGCGGGTCGTTGATGTTGGAGAGCTTGGACCAGTCGCCCGAGCCGCCGGCAAAGACCATCACGCCCAGCGCCAGCACCACCAGCGTGAGGATGCCGCCGATGTAGGCGATGGGGATGGAGCGCTGCGGGTTCTTCGCCTCCTCAGCCGCCATCGCCACGCCTTCGATGGCCAGGAAGAACCAGATCGCGAACGGGATCGCGGCGATGATGCCGCTGATGGCGCCGATGTTGAAGGTGTCGGCCCCGGCCCAGCCGCCCTTGACGAAGTTGGCGGCAGAGAAACCCGGCGCCACCACGCCCATGAACACGAGCAGTTCGAAGATGGCGATCAGCGTCACGAAGAGTTCGAAGCTGGCGGCGATCTTCATGCCGGCGATGTTCAGCGACATGAAGACGAGGTAGGCACCGACCGCGACCCACTTCGGTTCGAGCGCCGGGAACTGCACGTTGACGTAAGCGCCGATGGCCAGTGCGATGGCCGGCGGCGCGAAGACGAACTCCACCAGCGTGGCATAACCGGCCAGGTAGCCGCCGGTGGGCCCGAAGGCGCGGCGGCTGTACTCGAAGGGGCCGCCGGCATGCGGGATGGCGGTGGTGAGTTCGGTGAAGCTGAAGATGAAGGTGGTGTACATCAGCGCCACGAACACCGTCGTGACCATGAACCCCAGCGTGCCCGCCGAGGCCCAGCCGTAGCTCCAGCCGAAGTACTCGCCCGAGATCACCAGCCCGACGGCAATGCCCCAGAGCTGGAAAGTGCCCAGCGTCTTGGTGAGAGTGGACCCGGTGGAGCTGCTCATGATGTTTCCCGTGGTGAGTGCACAGGCGCTGCAAGCAAACTGCGGGCCAGCATGGTGCGCCACGCGAGAGAAAATCGTTGACAGATAAACGTATGAAAAGTAATGTGATGGCTTGATGCCAACGGCTGGCATCGGCCGCGGCGGCGCGGATTCACCCATCACAAGGTGCCCATCGCATGAAGATTGCTGTCCTCGGTGGCGGCCACGGCTGTTATGCCGCCGCTGCGGATCTGTCCGCGGCAGGCCATGAGGTGCGCCTGTGGCGGCGCGACGCGGCCGCGCTGGCGCCCGTGGTCGACCGCGGTGCCATCGTGCTCGAAGACGCCGAAGGCACGCGCGAAGTGCCGCTGGCGCTGGCCACCGGCGACATCGCGCTGGCGCTGAAGGGTGCGCAACTGGTCGTGCTGCCGACGCCTGCGCTGGCGCAGGCCGACATCGCGCTGGCCATGGCGCCGCACCTGACGCCGGGGCAGGTGGTCTTTCTCGCGCCAGGCACGTTCGGCAGCTACGTGATGGCGCAGACGGTCCGCGATGCCGGCAACCCTGCCGACGTGGTGTGGGCCGAAACCGGCACCTTGCCGTACCTGGCGCGCAAGCAGGGTCCGCGCCAGGTGCGCATCACCGTGCGTGCGATTCGCCTGCCCACGGGGGTCTACCCGGCACGTTGTGCGGCGCAGGCGATCGAGGTCATCCGCGCGGCCTACCCCAGCGTGCATGGCTGCGGCGACGCCTTGTCGGGGGCGCTGATGAACGCCGGCCCGGTGATGCACCCGCCGCTGATGGTGATGAACGCAGCGCCGCTGCAGCACTTCGAGCGCTGGGACATCCACAACGAAGGCACGCAGCCGGCGGTGCGCGCGGTGACCGACCGGCTCGACCACGAACGCATCGCCGTGCGCGAAGCGCTGGCTTATGCCGGCCCGCACTACCCGCTGGCCGACCACTACCTGAACGACCGCTGGATGTACGGCGACGCGCACAAGCAGCTCGTCAAGTCGGGCGACTGGCGCGAGCACATCGACCTGCACACACACCGCTACATCACCGAAGACACGGTGCTGGGGCTGGCCTTTCTGGCGTCGGTGGCGCGCTGGGCGGGTGTCGAGGCGCCGGTGGCGCACGGGCTGCTCGCCATCGCCGGCGCCTTTCTCGGGCACGATCTGCGCACCGGGCCGCGCACGCTGGAAGCGCTGGGCCTGGCGGCGCTGGACCGCGACGCGCTGCGCCAGCGCCTGCATGGGGGCGCGTGACGGTGGCGCGCTTCGTGGCCGTCGGCGCCGGGCGCATGGGGCGTGGCATCGCGATCGCTTTCGCTTACGCCGGCCATCGCATCGCACTGGTCGACCTGCGCCGCCGTTCGGCCGCTGACTGGCAGCGGCTGTGCGACGAGGCCCGTGCCGAGATCCGCGCCAGCCTCGACACGCTGGCGGCACTCGGCGCCTTCGCGCCTGAACAGGCCGAGGCCATCGCGGCACGGGTCGAACTCGTCGACGCCGATGGCGCGGCGGCGGCGCTGGCCGAGGCCGAGCTGGTGTTCGAGGCCGTGCCAGAGACGATGGCGGCCAAACGCGATGCCTTCGACGTCATCAACCGCCATGGCCGCGACGACGCCATCGTCACGTCCACCACCAGCAGCATCCTGGTCACGCAGCTGACGCCGCTGGTGCGCGGGCCGCAGCGTTTCCTCAACATGCACTGGCTCAACCCGGCGTACCTGATTCCAGTGGTCGAGCTGAGCACCCATGCCGGCACCGACGCCACGGTGCTGGCGCGCACACGTGCGTTGCTGGAAAGCATCGGCAAGCTGCCGGTGCTGTGCGGGCCGACACCGGGCTACATCGTGCCGCGGTTGCAGGCGCTGGTGATGAACGAAGCCGCGCGTCTGATCGAAGAAGGCGCGGCCACGGCCGAAGAGATCGACAAGGCGACACGTTTCGGCCTCGGCCTGCGTTTCGCCGCGATGGGCGTGGTCGAGTTCATCGACTTCGGCGGCAGCGACATCCTGCACCACGCCAGCCGCGAGATGGCGGCGTCGATCGACGCACAGCGCTACGCCGCGCCGGCCATCGTCGCGCAACAGGTGGCGCAGGGCCGGCTCGGCCTGAAAAGCGGCAGCGGCTTCTATGAACACACCGGCCGCGACGTGGCCGCCTACCGGCGCGACGTGCTGGCGCGCACGCTGGCGCAGCTGCGCCACGCCGGGCTCTGGCGGCCGCCGGCCGATGACGAGGCCTTGTGATCCGCCGCGCCTTTGCCGACCTGTCGATCGGCCAGGTCCACTACGCGGCTTGCGGCGACGCCACCGCGCCGGCCGTGCTGCTGCTGCACCAGACACCGCGCAGCTGGCTCGAATATCACGAGGTGCTGCCGCTGCTGGGCCAGCGTTTTCGCGCCATCGCGATGGACACACCCGGCTTCGGCGATTCGGCACCGCTGCCCGGGCCGGCCAGCATCGAAGCCTGGGCGGCAGTGGCGGCCGAGCTGCTGGCCGCGCTGGGCATCGCGCAAGCTCATGTTGTCGGCCACCACACCGGCGGCGTGATCGCGCTGCACCTGGCGGCGGCGCACGCGGCGCGGGTGGCGTCGCTGGTGTTGTCGTCGACGCCGTTCACCAACGAAGCCTTGCGCCGCGCGCGCCGCGAACGGCCACCGATCGATGCTGTCGAGCCCAGCGCCGATGGCAGCCACCTCGCTGCGTTGTGGCAGCGCCGCCAGGCCTTTTACCCGCCGGGCCGGCCCGAGCTGCTGGAAGCCTTCGTCTGCGATGCGCTGAAGGTCTCGGGCGATGTCGAAGCCGGCCATCACGCCGTGGCGTCGTACCGGATGGAAGACCACATCGGCCGCGTCAAGCAGCCGATGCTGCTGGTCCACGCCAGCGACGATCCGTTTGCGTCACCGCACCTGCCGGACCTGCAGTCCCGTCTGCCGCAGGCGCAGGTAGCGCAGATCGCCGGCGGCAGGGTGCCGCTGCCCGACCAGATGCCGCAGGCCTTTGCGCAGGCGGTGATCGGCTTCCTGGACCGGCGGGCTTGACGCTGGCGCGGCACGCCTGCGCGGCGTCAGTCGTCTTCGTCTTCGCCGAGGACGGTGGCCGAAGCGCTGTGCAGTTCGACGATGCTGCGCAGTGTCGACTTCAGGTCCTCGGCACGCTGCAGGCCGAAGGGTTCCAGCACGCGCTGCTCGTGTTCACGCGCCAGCGGAATCAGGCGCGACACCATGCGCGTGCCCGTGGGCGTGATCTGCACCAGCGTGATGCGGCGGTCGCCGTCGTTTTCCAGACGTTCGACATAACCCTTGGCCGTCATGCGGTCGAGCAGGCGCGTCACCGTCGGCTGCTTGATCGTGGTGATCTGCGCCAGGCGGCCGATGCTCAGCGGTTCGTTGCCGGCCAGCGTGGCCAGCACGCGCCATTCAGACACCGTGAAACCCTGCGCGGTGACTACGCGGTGGAACTCGCCCGAGATCAGCTGGCTGGCCTGCGCCAGCAGCGCCGGCAGGTAGTCGTCGACGAAATGGGCCGCTTCCTGCCTCGCCTTTTTCTGCATCGCCCCATTGTGCCTCGGGCCCGTTTTTTGCAAGCCTGTTGACGTATGAGTTTTCATATGTTTAACTATAAACCAGTGCGGTGCATGACGCATCTGCGTGACGGAAACCGAGAGGCGCAATGGCTGAGCGTTCGTTCGTCGAGGAAGTGAAGAAACTGCGCCTGGGCGCCGGCGAGGTGTTCCGCGGCGAAGGCATCCTGGCGGTGACCAAGGCGCTGCTCGAATCGGGCGTGGGTTACGTCGCCGGCTACCAGGGCTCGCCGATCTCGCACCTGATGGACGTGCTGGCCGATGCGCAGGACATCCTGGCCGAACACGGCATCCGCTTCGAGAACAGCGCCAGCGAAGCCACCGCAGCGGCCACGCTGGCGGCTTCGGTGAACTACCCGCTGCGCGGCGCCGCGATCTTCAAGTCGACCGTCGGCACCAACGTCGCGTCGGACGCGCTGGCCAACCTGGCCTCGGGCGGCGTCACCGGCGGCGCGCTCGTCGTCGTCGGCGAAGACTACGGCGAAGGCTCGTCGATCATGCAGGAGCGCAGCCACGCCTTTGCGATGAAGTCGCAGATCTGGCTGCTCGACCCGCGGCCCAACCTGCCGGCCATCGTGCAGGCCGTGAAGCAGGGTTTTGCGCTCTCGGAAGCCAGCCGCACGCCGGTGATGCTGCAGCTGCGCATCCGCGCCTGCCATGTGCACGGCGAGTTCGTCGCCGCCGACAACGTCAAGCCGGCGTTCACGGTGCGCGACGCACTCGACCATCCGCAGCGTGATGTCAGCCGCATCGTGCTGCCGCCGGCGAGCTTCGTGCACGAGCAGGAGAAGGTGAACCAGCGCTGGCCGGCGGCGGTGCGTTTCATCGAAGAACAGGGCCTGAACGAGTTCTTCTCCGAAGCTGCCGACGACATCGGCATCGTCGTGCAGGGCGGCAGCTACAACACGCTGCTGCGCGTCTTGCTGCAGCTCGGTGTGGCCGATGTCTACGGCAACAGCCGCGTGCCGCTGTACGTGATGAACGTCGCCTACCCGGTGATCGACAGCGAGGTGCAGCGTTTTGCGTGGGGCAAACGCGCGGTGCTGATGGTCGAAGAAGGCCAGCCGAACTTCATCGAACAGAACATCGCGACGCTGCTGCGCCAGGCCGGTTCGACGACCGTGCTGCACGGCAAGGACCTGCTGCCGGTGGCCGGCGAATACACCGCGGCCGAACTGCTGAAAGGCGCACGCGCCTTCCTCGAACGCTACGGCCGCATCGAGCCGCTGCCGGCGCCGCCGCGTGCGGTGGTGCCGATCCAGGTTGCCGATGCCGGTGTGCACGCGCGTCCGCCGGGCTTCTGCACCGGCTGCCCCGAGCGGCCGATCTTCACCGCGATGAAGCTGGTCGAACGCGAGCTGGGCGCGCACCATGTCAGCGCCGACATCGGCTGCCATCTGTTTTCCATCCTGCCGCCGTTCAACCTCGGCAACACGACGATGGGTTATGGCCTGGGCGGTGCCGGTGCCGCGGCGCTGAACAGCGCCGGCGGCAAACGTGCGATCAGCGTCATGGGCGACGGCGGCTTCTGGCACAACGGCCTGACCAGCGGCATTGCCAACGCGGTGTTCAACCGCAGCGACAACCTGACCATCGTCGTCGACAACAGCTACACCTCGGCCACCGGCGGCCAGGACATTCTGTCGTCGACGGCCTTGAACCCGACCCGCAGCACCGGCCATGCGATCGAAGCGGCGGTGCGCGGCGTCGGTGTCAAGTGGGTGCGGACGCTGCGCCGCACCTACGACGTCGCCGGCATGCGCGACACGCTGAAAGAAGCGCTGACCACCGGCGTCAAAGGCCCGAAGGTGCTGATCGCGCAGAGCGAATGCATGCTCAACAAACAGCGGCGCGAAAAGCCGCTGGCGCGCAAGGCCGTGGCCGCGGGCAAGCGCATGGTGCGGGAACGTTTCGGTGTCGATGCCGACACCTGCACCGGCGACCACTCGTGCATCCGCCTCTCGGGCTGCCCGTCGTTGTCGATCAAGCCGAACCCGGACCCGCTGCGCACCGACCCGGTGGCCGCCGTGCTCGACAGCTGTGTCGGCTGCGGCCTGTGCGGCGAGGTCTCGCACGCGGCCGTGTTGTGCCCATCGTTCTACAAGGCGCAGATCGTCGACAACCCCGGCCGCTGGGAGCGCGCGCGCCAGCGGCTGCGTGCCGCCGTGATCGGCTGGTTGCAGGAGCGCGATGCTGCGGCTCGCCAACGGTATGCGTTCTGACGCCATGGCCGGCGTGCAACCGATCAAGATCGCGATCCTCGCCATGGGCGGGGAGGGCGGCGGTGTGCTCGCCGACTGGATCGTCGCCCTCGGCGAACACAACGGCCACATCGCGCAGACGACCTCGGTGCCCGGCGTTGCGCAGCGCACCGGCGCGACGATCTACTACGTCGAGCTCTACCCGCAGTTGCAGGCCGAGCGCGACGGCGGCACGCCGGTGCTGGCGCTGATGCCGCTGCCGGGGGATGTCGATGTCGTGCTGGCCTCCGAGCTGATGGAAGCCGGCCGCGCCGTGCAGCGTGGCCTGGTCACGCCGGAGCGCACGACGCTGGTGGCATCGACGCACCGTGTCTACGCCATCGCCGAGAAGACCGCGATGGGCGATGGCCGCGCCGACAGCGACCAGCTCGTTGCCCAGGCCCAGGCCGCCGCCAAACGCTTCGTGCGCTTCGACATGGCGCAGACCGCCGAAGACGCCGGCAGCGTGATCAGCGCGGTGCTGTTCGGCGCGCTGGCCGGCACCGGCGTACTGCCGTTTTCGCGCGCGCAGTTCGAAGCGACCATCGAACGCGGCGGTGTCGGCGTCAAGCCCAGTCTGAAGGCCTTCGGCGCCGGCTTTGAACGCGCGGGCAGCGGCCCCACGGCCGTGGCGGCGGCGCCGGCCAAGCCGCCCGGCGTGCCGGCCGATGCGCAGGTGCGGGCGCTGCTGGAACGTGTGGCGAGCACCTTTCCCGCCAGTGCACGCGAGATGCTCGTCGAAGGTGTGCGGCGCCTCGTCGACTACCAGGACCCGGCCTATGCCGGGCTGTACCTCGACCGCCTGGCGCGTCTGCCGGCCCACACCGAACCGCAACTGCTGCAGGAAACCGCGCGCCACCTGGCGCTGTGGATGAGCTACGAAGACACCGTGCGTGTCGCCGAGCTGAAGACCCGCGCGACCCGCTTCGAGCGTGTGCGCGGCGAGGTGCGCGTGCAGGGCGGCCAGCTGCTGGCGATCAACGAATACATGCACCCGCGGCTGCAGGAGATCTGCGAAACGCTGCCGGCCAGGCTGGGCCGCTGGCTCGAAACCTCTGGCTGGCCGCGGCGCCTGGTCGAGCGTTTCACGCAGCAGGGTCGTGTCGTCAGGACGAGTTCACTGCGCGGCTTCTTGATGCTCTACACGCTGGCCGGCCTGAAACGCTGGCGCCGCAGCAGCCTGCGTTATGCCCTCGAGACGCAGCGCATCGAACAGTGGCTGCAGCAGGTTGCCCAGGTGGCCGCCATCAACCCGCAGCTGGCGGTGGAGGTGGCGATGTGCCAGCGCCTGGTCAAGGGCTACAGCGACACCCATGCACGCGGCCTGAAGAACTTCGAAACGCTGATGGCCGCGGTGCAGCGTGCCGGTGCCGCGCTGGCGCCGGCCACCTTGCGCGAACTGCGCGTCGCGGCGTTGGCCGACGAACACGGCGACCGGTTGCGCACGACGCTGGCGCGCCATGCACTGGCCTGAGCCATGATGAACATCCCGACGATCCTGACGCTGCGTGTTGCCGAGGCACGCGCGCTGAACCCGCTGATCCGGTTGATCCGCCTGCGTGCCGACGACGGCACGGCGCTGCCTGGCTTCAGCGCCGGTGCGCACCTGCGTGTGCAGGTCGAACTGGCCGATGGCAGCGCCGACTGGCGCCACTATTCGCTGATCGACCTGGCGCCAGGCGCCGATGCCACGCCGACCGAGTACGTCATCGCGGTGCGGCGCGAAGACACGGGCCGGGGTGGTTCGCTCTACATGCACCAGCGTGTGCAGGTCGGCCAGACGCTCGCCATCGAAGCGCCGAAGAACGAGTTCCCGCTGCGCGAACACGCCGGCTGCGCCGTGCTGGTGGCCGGCGGCATCGGCATCACGCCGCTGGCCGGCATGGCGGCGGCCTGCGTCGCGCTGCAGCGGCCGGTGCGGCTGCACTACGCCGGCCGCAGCCGCGAGTTGATGGCCTTGGTGCCCGAGCTGCAGCAACTGCTGGGCGACGCGTTGGAAATCCACGCCGATGCAGAGGCCGGCGCGCCGCTCGATGTCGACGCGGTGCTCGACGCCTGCGGCGCCGACGACCAGCTCTACGTCTGCGGCCCGAAGGCGATGCTCGACACGCTGCTGGCCCAGACGCAGGCACGCGGCTGGGGCCGGGAGCGTGTGCACTTCGAAGTCTTCACGGCACCCGCGGTGGCGGCAGGCGACCATGCCTTCGAAGTCGTGCTCGCGCAAAGCGGGCGCAACCTCACCGTGCCGGCCGAACGTTCGATTCTCGACTGCCTGATCGCTGCCGGCTGCGACCCGATGTTCGACTGCCAGCGCGGCGAATGTGGTGTCTGCGCGGCGACGGTGCTCGAAGGCGAGATCGACCACCGCGACTACGTGTTGAGCGAGCGCGAAAAGAAAGAAGGCCGCGTGATGCAGATCTGCGTCTCGCGCGCCAAAGGCCAGCGCCTGGCGCTGGACCTGTAAGGAGACACGGCGATGAATCGCTACCGCAACCAACCCGACCGGATCAACGCCCTGGTGCGCGAGACCGAGGTCCACAAGGACCTCTTCATCGACCCCGAGTTGTTCGATCTGGAGATGGAGCACCTCTTCGCCAACACCTGGGTCTATGTCGGCCACGCCAGCCAGGTGCCGAACAAGGGCGACTACATCACCACCACGGTCGGCACGCAGCCCCTGGCGATGGTGCGCCACAGCGACGGCAGCGTGAAGCTGCTCTACAACCGCTGCCCGCACAAAGGCACGCAGGTGGCCGGCGACGAGGGCGGCAACACCGGCAAGTTCTTCCGCTGCCCGTACCACGCCTGGACCTTCAAGACCGACGGCAGCCTGCTCGCGGTGCCGTTGAAGAAGGGTTACGACAACACCGGCTTCGAACACTGCGAAGCCAGCCGGGGCATGGCGCCGGTGGCGGCGGTGCAGGTCTACCGCGACTTCGTGTTCTGCCGCCTGAACCCGCAAGGCGTGGGCTTCGAAGCGTTTTTCGGCGAAGCGCTGTCGACGCTGGACAACATGGTCGACCGCTCGCCCGAAGGCAAGCTCGAAGTGGCCGGTGGCGTGCTGCGCTACATGCACGGCTGTAACTGGAAGATGCTGGTCGACAACCAGACCGACACCTGCCACCCGATGGTGGCGCACGAGTCGTCGGCCGGCACCGCCGTGCGGGTGTGGAAGGGCGCACCCGAGGGCACACCCAAGCCGATGGCGGTGGAGCTGTTTGCACCCTTCGTGAACCCCTACGAGTTCTTCGAGAACATGGGCATCCGCGTCTGGGACAACGGCCACGGCCACACCGGCGTCGCCGATTCGATCCATGCCGCCTATTCGCCGGTGCCCGGCTACTGGGAGCGGATGGTCGCCGCCTACGGCGAAGAGCGCGCGAAACAGATCCTCGGCGAGGTGCGCCACAACACGGTGTACTTCCCGAACATCATGGTCAAGGGGCCGGTGCAGACGCTGCGCCGCTTCGTGCCGATCGCCGCCGACAAGACGCTGGTCGAGTCGTGGACCTTCCGCCTCGTCGGCGCACCCGATGAGCTGCTGGAACGCACGCTGATGTACAACCGCCTCGTCAACGCACCGACCTCGATCGTGGGCCACGACGACCTGGAAATGTACGAACGTGCGCAGCAAGGCCTGCATGCACGCGGGCGCGACTGGGTCAACGTCGGGCGTTTGTACGACGCGGCAGAACGCGGCCAGGTCAACGTCGCGACCAACGGCACGAACGAGTGGCAGATGCGCAACCAGTACCGTGCCTGGGCACGCTACATGACGGCTTCCCTGCACGACGAGGTGGCCGCATGACGGATTTCAGCGAGCGCCAGCTCGTCGACTTCGTCTATGCCGAAGCGCAACTGCTCGACGAGCAGCGTTTCGACGCCTGGCTGAACCTCTTCACCGACGACGGCCACTACTGGATGCCGCTGACACCGGGGCAGCAAGACCCGCGGCTGCAGACCTCGCTGCTGTACGAAGACAAGCTGCTGCTGCGTGTGCGTGTCGAACGCCTGAGCGGTGCACGCACCTTCTCGCAGCAGCCGCGCAGCCGCTGTCACCATCTGCTGCAGCAGCCTGCGCTCGAAAGTGCCGACCACGGCGCCGGCCGCTTCACGCTGCGCACCGCGTTCCACTATGTCGAGACGCGGCGCGATGTGCAGACGCTGTTCGTCGGCTGGGCCACGCACCAGTTGGTCAGCGACGCCGGCGCCTTGCGCATCCAGCTCAAGCGTGTCGACCTCGTCAACTGCGACGCGGCTTTCGGCAACATCAACCTGTTCATGTGACGATGACGACGCTGCCGACCACTGTCGCCGAAACCTTTGCGCTGAGCGCCGCGAACTTTCCCGGCCAGCCCTTCCTGTGTGTGCTGCCAGAGACCGCGGCGATCTACGGCGTGCCGGCGGGCGAGACGACGTACGCCGCGCTGCAGTCGCAGATCGAGCCGCTGCGTGCCGCCTACGCCGCCGAGGGTTATGGCCACGGCCACCGCGTCGGCTTGCTGCTGGAGAACCGGCCAGCGTTTTTCCTGCACTGGTTTGCGCTCAACGGCCTGGGCGTCTCGGTGGTGCCGATCAACCCCGACCTGCGTTCGGCCGAACTCGAGTACCTGGTCGCGCATTCGGAGATCGCACTCGCCGTCGCCTTGCCGGAACGTCATGCAGTGCTGCGTGCTGCGGCTTCGGCGGCCGGTCGCACGCTGCCGGTGATGGACGCCGATGAGAGGCCACCCACAGCGCCGTTTGCGCCGCCAGCGGCTTCGCAGCCCATCACCCAGCGCAGCGAATGTGCGCTGCTCTACACCTCGGGCACGACCGGCCGGCCCAAGGGCTGCATGCTGCCGAACCGCTACTTCCTGCAAGCGGGGGCCTGGTACGCCGGCATCGGCGGCCTGGCTGCGCTGCACCTGGGCGGCGAGCGGATGCTGACGCCGCTGCCGCTGGTGCACATGAACGCGATGGCTTATTCGACGATGGCGATGGTGGCCACCGGCGGCTGCCTGATCCCGCTCGACCGTTTCCATCCCAAGAGCTGGTGGCACAGCGTGCGTGCATCGCGTGCCACCGTCGTGCACTACCTCGGCGTGATGCCGGCGATGCTGATGAAGGCGGCGCCCGGTGCATCGGACCGCGCGCACCAGCTGCGCTTCGGCTTCGGCGCCGGCGTCGACCGCAGCCTGCACGCGGCCTTCGAAGAACGCTTCGGTTTTCCGCTGCTCGAAGCCTGGGCGATGACGGAAACCGGCGCCGGCGCGGTGGTCATCGCCAACCGCGAACCGCGGCAGGTGGGCAGCAACTGCTTCGGCCACGAAGGCGCAGATGTCGAAGTGCAGTTGCTCGCCGACAGCGGCACGCCGGCAGCGGTGGGCGAACCCGGCGAACTGCTGGTGCGCCGTGCCGGCCCGGATGCGCGCGATGGCTTCTTCGCCGGTTACCTGAAAGACGAGGCGGCCACCGAAGAGGCCTGGGCGGGAGGCTGGTTCCACACCGGCGACATCGTCCGCCGCGGCGCCGACGGCCAGCTGCACTTCATCGACCGGCGCAAGAACGTCATCCGCCGCAGCGGCGAGAACATCTCGGCGGTGGAGGTCGAAAGTGTGCTGCTGCAGCACCCGCGTGTGAAGGCGGCGGCGGTGGCTGCGGTGCCCGATGCGGTGCGCGGCGACGAGGTGCTGGCCTGCATCGTCGGCGATGGCATCGAGGCTGAGGCGCAGCCGCAAGCGGCGGCCGAGATCGTCGACTGGTGCCTGGCACGGCTGGCTTACTACAAGGCGCCGGGTTACGTGGCGTTTGTCGATGCACTGCCGCTGACCACATCGCAGAAGGTGCAGCGCGGCAAATTGCGCACGCTGGCGGTGTCGCTGCTCGGGCAGGCGAATTGCATTGCGACCGGTGCGATGAAGAAGAGAAGTCCATGAGCCGCCGCCGCAATTCGTACGAAGGTGTGGCCGTCACGGTACCGGTGACGGTGCCCTACATGCGTTATGCGACGCAGGGTGCGCACTGGTTCATCGGCCAGGCGCTGCACGCGTTGGTGCAGGCCTCGGGCCTCGCCAAGGAGCAGATCGACGGCCTCACGGTCAGCAGCTTCTCGCTGGCGCCTGACACCGCGGTCGGCGTCACCCAGCACCTGGGTCTGTCGCCGCGCTGGCTGGACCACATTCCCACCGGCGGTGCCTCGGGCGTGATGTCGCTGCGCCGCGCCGCGCGGGCGGTGCAGGCGGGTGACGCCGACATCGTGGCCTGCATTGGCGCCGACACCAACCATGTCGATTCGTTCCGCCAGACGCTGGGCAGCTTCAGCCACTTCGCGCGCGACGCCAGCTACCCGTATGGCTCGGGCGGGCCGAACTCGATCTTCGCCTTCATCACCGCGAACTACATGCGGACCTTCGGCGCCACACGCGAAGACTTCGGCTGCATCGCGGTGGACCAGCGCAGCAACGCGCTGAAGAACCCGAATGCGATGTTCAAGAAGCCGCTGACGCTGGACGAATACATGTCCGCACGGCCGATCTCGGACCCGATCCACTTGTTCGACTGCGTGATGCCGTGCGCCGGCGCCGAAGCCTTTCTCGTGATGCGCGAAGAGCGGGCGCGCGACCTCGGCCTGCCGTTTGTACTGGTGCGCGGCGCGATCGAACGCCACAACGCCTACGGCGACGACCCGGTCATGGTGCGCGGCGGCTGGCGCATGGACCGCGACGAACTCTATGCCCAGGCGGGCGCCGTGCCGGCCGACATCGATTTCGTGCAGACCTACGACGACTACCCGGTGATCGTGATGCTGCAGTTCGAAGACCTGGGTTTCTGCGACAAGGGCGGCGGCCCGGCCTTCGTGCGCGCGCACACGACCACACACGACGGCAGTTTCCCGAACAACACCAGCGGCGGCCAGCTCTCGGCAGGCCAGGCCGGTGCCGCAGGCGGTTTTCTCGGCATGACCGAAGCCATCCGCCAGCTCACCGGCGCGGCTGGCGCGCGTGCGGTGCCGAACGCGAAACTCGGTCTCGTCACCGGCTTCGGCATGGTCACCTATGACCGCTGCTTGTGCACCGGCGCCGTGATCCTCGGAGCCTCGTCATGACGATGCCGCTGATGAAACCCAAACGCAAGAACCCGGTCTTGCGCACCCGGCAGATGAACCTGCCGCCGTGGGCACGCAGCCGCGTCGCTTTGGGCATGACGGCGGCCGCCGCCGAAGGCCGCTTCGAACTGCAGGTCTGCCAGGACTGCAGCGCAGTGCAGTACCCGCCGCGCGAGGCCTGCCACCGCTGCCTGTCGGCGCGGCTGCAATGGCGCGCGCAGTCGGGGCAGGGCACGTTGCTCGCCACCACCACCTTGCACCACAGCAACGACCCGTTTTTCCGTGAACGGCTGCCCTGGCGGCTGGGCCTGGTGCAACTGGACGCGGGCCCGTCGCTGATGGTGCATCTGCACGGCGAGGTCAGCGACGCGCCGACACCGGTGACAGTGGGTGCGCGCCTGGACCGTGCGGGCCAGGCGGTGCTGATTGGATTTCCCCGCAATGGGAGTGAACACATGGCCGACGACAAGATGCTGCGCGAGATGACCAGCGACCCGAAGTTCCGCAAGGTGCTGGTCACCGACGGCAAGACCGCCGTCGGCCAGGCCATCGTGCAGGCGCTGGTGAAAGCCGGCGCCGACATCGTCTGGGTCGGCCATGCCGAACCCTGGAAGAAGCTGCCCGGCTTGGACGACATCAGCGCGCTGCAGCAGGTGACGCTGGTGCCGCTGGACCTGAGCAACGGCCGCTCGGTGGCCGAGCTGGCCGGTGAGATCGGCGGCAAGGTCGACATCGTGATCAACAACGCCGAGGTGCATCGCGCCTTCGGCATCGCAGCACGGCGCGGCACCGATGTCGCGAAGGCCGAGATGGACATCAACTACTTCGGCCTGCTGCGCCTGGCGCAGGAGTTCGGCCCGGCGCTCAAGGGCCGTTCGGCCGACGGCGTGACGAACGCCTGCGCCTGGGTCAACCTGCTGTCGATCTACGCGCTGGCCAACTTCCCGCCGCACGGCACCTTCTCGGCGTCGAAGGCAGCGGCGCTGTCGCTGGCGCAATGCCTGCGCGCCGAGATGCGGCCGGCCGGCATCCGCGTCATCAACCTGTTCCCGGGCCCGATCGACGACGAGTGGAACCAGAACCTGCCGCCGCCCAAGGTGGCGCCCGCGGCAATTGCGAGCGCCATCGTGAAGGCGCTGCGCGACGGCGTCGAAGACGTGTATCCAGGTGACGTGGCGCAGGAATGGCTGGAGCGCTGGCGCGACAACCCCAAGGTGCTGGAGCGCGAGCTCGCAGCGGGGGGGCTGTGATGGCGTCGCCTGCAATGACTACGCCTAGCGCGGCGGATCGGCGTTGCTTGCGGTCCGCTTGCGGCCCATTGCGGACACCTGAAAGCAACACGCATCGATCAGCGCGAGAGCGCTGCGGCGGGGTGCCCTGTTCCGTTCATGTCCCCCGGGCCGGCTCACTCCTTGTTCGCTTCGAGTCGAGCCGAACCGGCCCTCCTCCTTTACTTCACTCCACAGGGCACCCCACCACAGCACTCTGGGCACCATGGAGGCGGGCCCCCGCCGTGGCATGCCGCAGTGCTGCCCTGCGGAGGATGTCGGGTGACCGGCGCAGCGAAGTAAAGGAGGAGGGCCGGATCGGCTCGACTCGAAGCGAACAGGCGGTGAACCGGCCCGGGGGACATGAGCGGAGCCGGTCACCCGGCAGCCTCCGCTCGCGCCGGCCAACGCATTTGGCAACGCTTCCACGAACGACCGCAACGGGGCGCAAACCGCCGCTCGATGTCGCGTCACTCATGCACTGCGCGCTCGATGCAGCACACCGGAGTCGTTGAGATGCAAGCAGCCCACTCCGTTCTGGCCAGCCTGGTGCACGCCCTCGCCGGTGGCCACATCCGCGTCATCGACCTGACGCAGACGCTGACGCCCGACTTTCCGCAGATCGCCTTGCCGCCCGAGATGGGGCAATGCTGGCCTTTCCGCATCGAAGAGGTCTCGGCCTACGACGAGCGCGGGCCGGGCTGGTACTGGAACAACTTCTCCTGCGGTGAACACACGGGCACCCACTTCGACGCGCCGATCCACTGGATTTCGGGCCGCGATCTGCCGAACAACGCAGTCGACACGATTCCGGTGCAGCACTTCGTCGCGCCGGCCTGCGTGATCGACTGCAGCGAAGCGACGAAGGCCGACCCCGACTACCTGCTGAGCGTGGCCGACATCGAACGCTTCGAAGCCGCACACGGCCGCATCCCCGCCGGTGCCTGGGTGCTGATGCGCACCGACTGGTCCAAGCGGCACGACGCCGAGGCCTACCAGAACTTCGACGAAACCGGCCAGCACACACCGGGGCCGAGCTCGGAAGCGGTGCGCTTCCTGGTCGAGCAGCGCGACGTGCTGGGCTTCGGCTCGGAAGCCATCGGCACCGACGCCGGCCAGGGCTACCACCTGCGCCCACCGTACCCCTGCCACTACTACATGCACGGCGCCGGGCGCTACGGGCTGCAGTGCCTGAGCAACCTGGACCTGCTGCCGCCCACCGGCGCGGTGCTGATCTGCCCGCCGCTGAAGATCCAGAAGGGCAGCGGCTCGCCGTTGCGTGTGCTGGCCTTGGTGGAGCAGGGTGCATGACGAACGTCGCGGCGGTCACCGGGGGCAGTGTGGGCATCGGGCGCGCGATCTGCGAAGACCTGCTGGCGCGTGGCTACGAAGTCGTGTCGCTGGATCGCCAGTCCGCCGGCTTCTCGCACCCGAAGCTGCACACCATCGAAGTCGACCTGACGGACCGCGCAGCCACGGCCGATGCGGCACGCGAGATGGCGCAGCGCTTCGCGCCGACCACCGTGGTGCACAACGCCGGCGTCATCCGGCCGGCGCTGCTGCCCGAGGTGCAGCTCGAAGACCTGGATACTCTGACCGCATTGCACCTCGGCAGCGCCGTGCAGCTGGTGCAGGCGGCCTTGCCGGCGATGCGGCAACGGCGTTTCGGCCGCATCGTGCTGATCTCGTCGCGTGCCGCTTTGGGCGCCGTCACGCGCAGTGCCTATTCGGCGACCAAGGCCGGCTTGCTGGGGCTGGCCCGCACCTGGGCGCTGGAGCTGGGCCCCGACGGCATCACCGTCAACGTCGTCGCGCCGGGGCCGGTGCGCACCGAGATGTTCCACGACGTCATCGCCGCCGGCAGCGAACGCGAACGCCAGCTTGCCGCATCGCTGCCGGTGCGCCGCCTCGGCGAGCCGGGCGACGTGGCACGTGCCGTCGCCTTCTTCGCCGATGCGGCGAACGGCTACGTCACCGGGCAGACGCTGTACGTCTGCGGCGGCAGCAGCGTCGGAGGGCTTGTCCTGTGACCGGCAAGGCCGACATCGCTGCGCTGGTGCAGGACGACCGCGTGCACCGCGACCTCTACATCGACCCTGCGCTGTTCGCGCTGGAGCAGCAGCACTTCTTCGCCAGCACCTGGAACTTCGTCGGCCATGCCAGCCAGGTGCCGGCCGCCGGCGACGTGGTCACGGTGACGCTGGCCGGCCGGCCCTTGCTGCTGGTTCGCCAGGCCGATGGCAGCCTGCGTGTGCTTTACAACCGCTGCGCACACAAGGGCACGCAGCTGGTCAGCGACGAGTGCGCCAACGTCGGCAAGTTCTTCCGCTGCCCCTACCACGCCTGGACCTACAAACTCGACGGTGCGCCGCTGGGCATGCCGATCAAGGCCGGCTACGAAGGCACGCGGCTCACAGACTGCGAATCGGGCCAGGGCCTCGCGGCGCCGAAGCACATGGTGGTGTACCGCGACTTCGTGTTCGTCAAGCTGTCCGACGCCGGCCCGGGTTTCGAGAGCTACTTCGGCGACGCGCTGCGTGCGATCGACAACCTCGTCGACCGCTCGCCGCTGGGCCGCCTGCGCGTCGACGGCGGCGTGCTGCGTTGCATCGTGCATTGCAACTGGAAGATGTACCTTGAGAACATCAACGACACGGTGCACCCGCTGTCGACGCACGAATCGGCGACCAGCGCTGCGAACCTGCTCTGGCAAGGCCAGCCCGCCGATGCCCCCAAGCCGATGGCGATGGAGCAGATCCTGCCGTTCGGCGCCGGCTACGACTTCTTCGACCGCATGGGCGGGCGGGTGCTGCCGAACGGCCACAGCGTGCTCGGCACGCAGTTCAGCATCCATTCCGGTTACGCCGCGCTGCCCGACTACGAAGCAGCGATGCGCGCCGCGCACGGCGAAGAACGCGCGGCAGAGATCCTGCAGCGTTCGCCGCAGAACGCGCTGTGTTACCCGAGCCTGGCGCTGAAGGGCTCGCCGCAGGCGATCCGCGTCATCCGGCCGCTGGCGGTGGACAAGACGCTGGTCGAAGCCTGGAGCTTTCGCGCCGAAGGGGCGCCGGAGATCCTGTTCGAACGCGCGATGACCTACAACCGGCTCGTCTTCTCGCCGATGTCGGTGGTGGCGCACGACGACGTGCACCTGTTCGAAAGCATCCAGCAAGGCCTGCACGCCGACGGCAACCCCTGGATCAGCCTGCACCGCAACTTCGATGCGCGCGAGCTGGAGCAGGGCACGAAGGACGTCAACGGCACCAACGAGCTGCTCATGCGCAACCAGTTCCGCGCCTGGGCGAAGTTCATGACCTTGTCGATGGCGGACTGAAGCCATGCACGCCAGCCTCGAACGCGAACTGGCCGACTTCGTCTTCGACGAAGCGGCACTGATCGACGCGCGCCGTTTCGACGAATGGCTCGCGCTGTTCGCCGACAACGGTCGCTACTGGGTGCCGCTGCAGGGCGAAGCACAGGCCGAAGGCGCGGCGCACAACGCGCTGGCCGACGAAGACCGGCTGCTGCTCGCGCTGCGCATAGCGCGGCTGAAGAACCCGCGTGCCCATTCACAGCACCCGCCCAGCCGCTGCCAGCACGTGCTGCAGCCGCCGCGCCTGCTGCAGGCCGACGACGCTGCGGGCCGCTACACGCTGCGCACGGCCTTCGTCTACATCGAATCGCGCGGCCAGCACCAGCTCACGCTGGCCGGCACGGTGCGCCACCGGCTGTTGCGCAGCGCCGGTGGCCTGTTGATCGAACTCAAGCGTGTCGACCTGCTCGACGCCGGCGCTGCGTTGCCGGCGATCCAGCTATTCCCCTGACCCCTGACCTGTCGTTCCCATTCCCCATCACCGGAGAAGCCGATATGAACACCTGGATCCGCAACGTGGCGCTGGCCGCCAGCACGATGACCTTGGCCGCTGCCGCATTGGCCGCCGACCTGAAGGTCGGCCTGAACGTCTCGATGTCGGGCCCGAACTCGTCGATCGGCATTCCCTACGCCAAGGGCATGCAGGCCGCGCTGGCCTACAAGGGCGAGGTCGGCGGGCGCAAGATCCAGCTCATCGTGCTCGACGATGCCTCGGACCCCACCACCGCCGGGCGCAACGCACGCAAGCTGGTCGAGGAAGACAAGGTCGACGTGCTGATGGGCGCCTCGGGCGTACCGGCGTCGCTGGCAATGGCCCAGGTCGGCAAGGAAGCCAAGGTGCCGATGATCGGCCTCAGCCCGCTGCTGATGAACGCCGCCGACAACGCCTGGGTCGTGACGGTGGCGCAGCCGCCGCAGCTGATGATCGACGCGGTGGTGGAACGCATGAAGCGCAACGGCGTCAAGACCGTGGGCTACATCGGCTTCTCCGACGCCTGGGGCGACCTGGTCTTCAACGCGCTGAGCAAGGCCGCCGAACCCGCTGGTATCAAGGTGCTGGGCAACGAACGTTATGCCCGCGCCGACGCTTCGGTGACCGGCCAGGTGCTGAAGCTGGTGGCGCTGCGCCCCGACGCGGTGATGACCGGCGGCGCCGGCACGCCGGGCGCCTTGCCCTTCCTGGCGCTGTCGGAACGTGGCTTCAAAGGCGGCGTCTACGGCCAGCACGGGTTGATCAACCCCGACTTCATCCGCGTTGCCAGCACCTCGGGCAACGGCGCGCTGATGCCCACCGGCCCGGTGATCGTCGCCGAGCAGCTGCCGGCCGACTACCCGACGAAGAAGGTCGCGCTCGACTTCCGCGCTGCGTACCAGAAGGTCAACGGCGCCGCCAGCACCGACGCCTTCTCGGCCTATTCGTTCGACGGCTGGCTGGTGTTCGTCGACGCGGCGGCGCGTGCTCTCGCCGCCAGCAAGACCGAACCCGGCACGCCCGAGTTCCGCACCGCCTTGCGCGACGCGGTGCTCAGCACCAAGGAAGTGGTCGGCACCCACGGTGTCTACAACTTCAAGGCGGGCGACCTGTACGGCGTCGACCAGCGCGCGCGTGTGATCGTCAAGCTCGACAACGGCCAGTGGAAACTGGCGCCCTGAACGCGCGACCTGTACGCAACGGAGTCCGCCCATGACCTGGGACATCGCGCTCATCCTCGGCATCGACGGCCTGGCCAACGGGGCGGTCTACCTGCTCGCGGGGCTGGGCCTGGTGCTGATCTTCTCGGTCACACGTGTGACCTTCGTGCCCTTCGGCGATGTCGCCGCCTTCGCCGCCTTGACCCTGGCGGCCTTCGAGGCCGGCCGCACGCCGGCCACCATCGGCCTGGTGCTGACGCTGGCGGCGCTGGCGGTGGTGGTCGAGGTGGGGAGCCTGCTGCGGCGGCGCGAAACAGCGCGCATTCCGCGTGCGCTGCTCGGCTGGGGGCTGCTGCCGGCCCTGCCGTGCCTGGCGGCATGGGCCATTGCGGGCCAACCGGTGCCGGCGGCGTTGAAGATCGTGGTCGCCGTGCTGCTGGTGGTGCCGATCACGCCGCTGGTGGCGCGGGTGGCGTTGCAGCCGATTGCCGACGCGTCGACGCTGGTGCTGCTGATCGCTGCGCTGGCGCTGCACTTCCTGTTGTCGGGGCTGGGGCTGCTGTTTTTCGGCCCCGAAGGTTCACGCACCGGGCCGCTGGCCGAAGGTGCGCTGACGCTGCCCGGCGGTTTTCCGCTCAGCGCCCAGGTGATGTTGATGATCGGCGCGGCCATCGTGCTGAGCGCGATGTTCTACCTGCTGTTCGAGCGCACGGTGCCGGGCAAGGCGCTGCGCGCCACCGCCGTCAACCGCACCGGCGCACGCCTGGTCGGCATCCGTCCGGCACGCACCGCCTTGCTGGCCTACACGCTGGCGTCGCTGCTGGCCGGGCTGATCGGCGTGCTGGTGGCGCCGGTGATGACGATGTACTACGACTCGGGCTTTCTGATCGGGCTCAAGGCCTTCGTCGCCGCCATCATCGGCGGCCTCGTCAGCTACCCGCTCACTGCCATCGGCGCGCTCGCCGTCGGCACCGTCGAGAGTTTTGCGTCGTTCTGGAGCGGCGCACTGAAGGACGTGATCGTGTTCAGTCTGCTGATCCCGGTGCTGATGCTGCGCTCGTTCATGGCCCGGCACGCCGAGGAAGAAGCCGAGGAGATCGACGCATGAAGCCTCGCTTCGTCATCCTGGGCGGCGTGGTTGCGGCGCTGGCGCTGGCGCCGCTGCTGCTGGGCAACTTCGCCATCTCGCTGCTCAACGATATCGGCATCGGCGCGCTGGTGGCACTGGGGCTGGTGCTGCTCACCGGCGTCGGCGGCGCCACCTCGTTCGGCCAGGCGGCGTTTGTCGGCATCGGTGCCTACGCCACCGCCTGGCTCACCACGGCGCAAGGCCTGTCGCCGTGGCTCGGCCTGTTGTTCGCGCTGGTGCTCGCCGGCAGCGCGGCGCTGCTCATCGGTGTGCTGACGCTGCGCCTGGGCGGGCACTACCTGTCGCTGTCGACCATCGCCTGGGGGCTGTCGATCGCGCTGCTGTTCGGCAACATCGACGCCCTGGGCCGCCACACCGGGCTGGCCAACATCCCGCCGCTGCAGCTGGCCGGCTGGTCGCTGGTCTCGCCGCAGGCGATCTACGTGCTGATCTGGGTGCTGCTCGGTGCCGCCTGCTGGTTCAGCCACAACCTGCTGCGGTCGCGGCCGGGGCGTGCGATCCGCGGCCTGCGTGGCGGCGCGGTGCTGCTGGGCAGCGTCGGCGCCGATGCGTTCCGCGTGCGGCTGACGCTGTTCGTGATGGCGGCGCTGCTGGCCGGCCTGGCCGGCTGGCTGTATGCACACATGAACCGCTTCGTCAGCCCCTCGCCTTTCGACGTGCGCGCCAGCATCGAGTACCTGCTGATGGCGGTGGCCGGCGGGCTGGGGCAACTGGCCGGTGCGCTGGTCGGCTCGGCGCTGGTGCTGCTGCTGAAAAACGGTCTGCAGGATGTGTTGCCGCTGCTCAGCCAGCGCGGCGGCCAGCTCGAGGCTGTCGCCTTTGCGGTGTTGTTCATCGTGCTGCTGCAGCAGGCGCGTGGCGGGCTGATGGGCTTCGTGACGCACTGGACACGCGGCCGCTTCGCCGCTGTGCCCGAAGGCGCGCCGACGGCGCCGGCCGAGCCACTGCCCCGGCGCACGCTACCGGCCGCCGGCCAGCCGGTGCTTGCGGTGCAGGGCGCCGTCAAACGTTTCGGCGGCCTGGTGGCGGTGAACGACGTCAGCTTCGAGGTGCGCGCACGCGAGATCGTCGGCCTCATCGGTCCCAACGGCGCCGGCAAGTCGACGATGTTCAACCTGCTCACGGGCACAGCGCCGATGACAGCCGGCCGCGTCGAATTCCTCGGCCGCGACGTCACCGGCATGGCGCAGCAGCAGATCGCGCGGCTGGGCATGGCGCGCACCTTCCAGCACGTCAAGCTGCGGCCGCAGATGAGCCTGCTCGACAACGTCGCGCTCGGTGCCCATGCCCGCGCGAAGGCCGGTGTCGTCGCCGCCGGGCTGCGGCTGGACCGGCGCGAAGAAACACAGATCCTGGCCGCGGCCCGGCAGCAGCTGGCGCGCATTGGCCTGGCCGGGCGCGAGCACGAACTCGCCGGCAGCCTGCCGCTGGGCACCCAGCGGGTGCTGGAGATCGCCCGCGCGCTGGCCGCCGACCCGGTGCTGCTGGTGCTGGACGAACCCGCGGCCGGCCTGCGCCGCAAGGAGAAGCAGGCGCTGGCCGAGCTGCTGAAGAAACTGCGTGACGAAGGCGTGACCATCCTCATCGTCGAACACGACATGGACTTCGTGATGAAACTCGTCGACCGCCTGGTCGTGATGACCTTCGGTGCCAAGCTCACGGAAGGTGCGCCGGCCGCGGTGCGCGCCGATCCGCAGGTGCAGGCGGCCTATCTCGGCAGCACGCTGGAGAAGCCGGCGGAGGTGGTTGCATGACAACGGCGATGCTGGAAGTCAGCGACCTGCACGTGTCGTATGGCCAGGTCGACGCGGTGCGCGGTGTGTCGCTGGCACTGCTGCCGGGCCAGATCATCTCGGTGATCGGCCCCAACGGCGCCGGCAAGACGACACTGCTGGGCGCGCTGATGGGGCTGCTGCCATCGACGGGCGGCTTGCGCTTCGAAGGCGAGGACCTGCGTGCGCTCGATGTCGAGGCGCGTGTCGAACGCGGCCTGTGCCTGGTGCCCGAAAAACGCGAGCTATTCGGCGAGCTGAGCGTGCTCGACAACCTGATGCTCGGCGCCTATTCGAAGCGCCTGACCGGCGCCACGCTGCGCAGCCGGCTGAACGGCGTCTACGAACGTTTTCCGCGCCTGGCCGAACGCCGCAAGCAGCGGGCAGACACCTTGTCCGGCGGCGAACGCCAGATGCTGGCGCTGGGCCGCGCGCTGATGTCGGCACCGCGGCTGCTGATGCTGGACGAACCCAGCCTGGGCCTGGCGCCGCTGGTTGTGGTGGAGATCCTGGCCATCGTGCGCCGGCTGCGCGACGAGGGGGTTGCGATCCTGCTGGTGGAGCAGAACGCACGTGCCGCGCTCGAAACCTCGGACCACGGCTACGTGCTGGAGACTGGCGAGATCGCGCTCAGCGGCGCCTCGGCCCAACTCGCGGGCGACCCGCGGGTGCAGGCCACGTATCTCGGCGGCGGCACCGATGACGAATGAAGCCGTGATCCCGTTGCCACCGGCGCAGCGCACGCTGCCGGCGATGCTGCGGCATGCCGCCGAACACCATGGTGAGCGGCCGCTGCTGGCGATCGCCGGCGCCGACTGGAAGCACCGCGACGCCGCCGCCGCGGCGGCGCGCTGCGGTGCCGCGTTGCGCGCCGCTGGCGTCGCACGCGGCGACCGCGTGGCGCTGATGTGCAGCAACCGCGTCGAGTTCGTCGAGGCCTTTCTCGGCTGCGGCTGGATCGGCGCCGTTGCCGTGCCGATCAACACCGCGGCGATGGGGCCGCAGATCGGCTATTTCCTCGCCGACAGCGGTGCCCGCCTGCTGGTGATCGAAACCACGTTTGCAGAACGGCTGGCCGGTGCCGATCTGCCGCGCACGGCGTTGCAGGCGGTCTGGGTCGTGGGCGCCGGCACGCCGGCAGCGCCTGCCGGCGTGCCGTGCCAAACCTTGCCTGCAAACACTGACACGGTCGATGCCGAAGCCGTCTCGCCCGGCGACACGCTGGCCATCCTCTACACCTCGGGCACCACCGGTCCGGCCAAGGGTGTGTTGTGCCCACACGGTCAGTTCCACTGGTGGGGCGTCAACAGCGCGCAGGTTCTGGGCGTGGGCGCCGCCGACGTGCTGTGCACGACGCTGCCGCTGTTCCACATCAACGCGCTGAACACGCTGGCGCAGGCGCTGCTGGCAGGATGTTCGGTGGCGATCGAAACACGTTTCTCGGCCTCGCGTTTCTGGGCCACGATGCACGAACGCGGCGCCACGGTGGCCTACCTGCTGGGTGCGATGGTGCCGATGCTGCTGGCGCAACCGGCCGGCGCGCTGGAACGTGGGCACCGTGTGCGTGTCGGGCTCGGGCCCGGTGTGCCGGCCGCCGCGGCCGAGGCTTTCTTCGCACGCAGCGGCGTGACCCTGCTCGAAGGTTATGGCTCGACCGAGACCAACTTCGTCATCGCGAGCACCGTCGACGCGCCGCGGCGCCGCCTGATGGGCTGGCTGCGGCCGGGTTTCGACGCCCGTGTCGTCGACGAACACGATGCCGAGCTGCCGCCCGGCGAGGCCGGCGAACTGCTGCTGCGTGCCGACGAACCCTTCGCTTTCGCGAGCGGCTATTTCGGCCTGCCCGACAAGACCGTCGAGGCCTGGCGCAACCTGTGGTTCCACACCGGCGACCGGGTCGTGCGCGACGCCGACGGCGCCTTCCGCTTTGTCGACCGCATCAAGGACGCGATCCGCCGCCGCGGCGAGAACATCTCGTCGTGGGAGGTCGAGCAGGTGCTGCAAAGCCACCCTGCGGTGGCCGCCGTCGCGGTCTACCCGGTGCACTCGGCGCTGGCCGAAGACGAGGTGATGGCAGCACTGGTGCTGCACGCCGGCCAGGCCTTCGATGCGGTGGACCTGCTGCGCCACTGCGCGACGCGGCTGCCGGCGTTTGCCGTGCCGCGTTTTCTGGAAGTCATGAGCGAGCTGCCGCGCACCGAAAACGGCAAGGTGCGCAAGGTCGTGCTGCGCGAACGCGGCGCCGCCAATGCCACCTGGATCCACCCAGACATCAACAACCGATGACAAGCCCATGCCACATTCCCGCCACCACATCCTGCCCACCCTCGTCGCCGTCCTCTGCTGGGCCGGCAGCCTGCACGCCCAGACCAGCGCCGTCGTGCCGACACCCGAGCAGGTCAGTCCTGCCGTCGAGCAGGCCTACACCCGGCTGCTGGGCGCGGCGCCCATCCAGCGCCTGCTCGACGGCATCAAGGCCGACCACGACCGTTCGGTCGACGACCTGAAGCTGTTGACCGAGATCGAGGCGCCGCCGTTCAAAGAGCAAAAACGCGCCGAAGTTTTTCTGGCGCGCATGAAGGCCGTCGGCATGACCGACGCCGCGATCGACGGCGAAGGCAACGTCGTCGCGCTGCGCAAGGGCCAAGGCGGTGGCCCCAAGCTGCTGCTCACCGCGCACCTGGACACGGTGTTCCCGGCCGGTACCGACGTCAAGGTCAAGGCGCGCGACGGCAGGCTCTACGCACCCGGCATCGCCGACGACGGCCGCGGCCTGTCGGTGATGCTGTCGTGGCTGAAAGTGCTGAACGAGCAGCGTGTGCAGACCGTTGGCGACCTGCTCGTCGTCGCCGTCACCGGCGAAGAGGAACTCGGCAACCTGCGCGGCGTGAAGCGCATCTTCGCCGAGCACCTGGACATCGACGGCATGGTCGGCCTGGAACCGGCGGCCGACGGCGGCGTGCAGGTGCTGGGCACCGCCAGCCACCGCTTTGAGGTCACGTTCAAGGGGCCGGGCGGCCACAGCTTCATCGCCTTCGGCCAGGTGCCGAGCGCGATCCACGGCCTCGGCCGCGCCATCGCCAAGATCGGCGAGATCCGGCCGCCCAGCTTCCCGAAGACCACCTTCACCGTCGGCACGGTGAGCGGTGGCACCTCGGTCAACACGATCGCACCCGAGGCGCGCATGGCCATCGACATCCGCTCCGACGACATGGGCCACCTGCTCGAAACCGAGAAGCAGATCCTGGCCGCGGTCGACGAGGCGGTAGCCGACGAAAACCGGCGCTGGGGCACCAGCTCGCTGACGGCGACGCGCCTGCTGATCGGCGACCGCCCCGGCGGCCGCACGCCGAGCGACGCCGCCATCGTGCAGGCCGCCGTGCGCGCCAACACCGCGTTCGGCCGCAAGACCATGCTCACCGGCGGCAGCGCCGACGCCAACGTGCCGATGTCACTGGGCATCCCCGCCATCACGGTCGGCGGCGGCGGCAAGGCCGGCGGCTTCCACACCGCAGGCGAGTGGATCGACGTCACCGATGCCTGGCAGGGCGCGCAGAGTTCGCTGCTGACAGTGTTGGGCATGGTCGGTGTGCAAGGCGTGAGCGAACCGCTGTTGGCCAAGCGCCCGGCGCGTGTGAAGTGACAGCGAACCTACAGGTTCACAGGCGTGCGCGCCGCAGCACCCCGGCCAGCACGGCACAGACCGAGACCAGGTAGAACATGCTCAACGAAAAGCCGCTGCTGACCGCCGGCGACGACGGGCCTGCTGGGCCCAGCGCGTAGACGGCCGAGATGGCGGCGACACCGAGGGCGTTGCCGACCTGCTGCAGGGTTGCCAGAACGCCGGCGGCCACACCGGTGTCGGCGGCCGGCGCCGCTGCCAGCGCCGTCGACACCAGCGGCGCCATCAGCATGCCGATGCCGGCGCCCTGGGCCAGCAGGCCCGGCAGCATGCCGGGCACACCGGGGAATGCCGCGGCAGCCAGCACCTGCCACAGGTGGCCCGCCACCAGCACGGCAGCACCCGCCATCATGCAGCGCAGCTTGTGATTGGCGGGAACACGCGCGCCCAGCATCGACGACACCAGGAAGGCGGCGCCCAGCACGGCAAACACCCAGCCCGATGCCAGTGGCGACAGACCGACGGTCAGCTGGAGATGCAGGCCCAGCACGAAGTAGAACGAAGCCACCGCGCTGTAGAACAGGAACACGGCCAGCACGCCGAGCCGGAATCCACGCGCCGCCAGCAGCGGTGCGGGAATGATCGGCATCTTGCCGGCGCGGCTGAGCTGCCGTTCGTGCCATGCGAACCAGACGGCGCAGACGCCGGCGGCGGCCAGCGCCGCAACGGCCCACGCCGGGAAGCCCATCTCCCGCCCATAGGTCAGCGACAGCACCAGCAAGCCGAGCGTGGCGCCGATCAGGCCGGTGCCCAGCAGGTCCATCGACAGACGAGGCTGCCGTTCGGTCTCGGCGACAGCCCGCGCCGCCAGGGCGATGCCGGCCAGGCCGATGGGCAGATTGATCAGGAAACAGCCGCGCCAGCCCAGACCGCCCAGGTCGGCTTCGATCACCAGGCCGCCGATGACTTGCGCCGTCACGCCCGCCACGCCCATGGCCATGGCGTACCAGGCGAACACCCGCGCCCGTTTGCTGCCGCTGAAACCGGCGCCCAGCAAGGCCAGCACCTGCGGCTGCAGCAGCGCGCCGGCCAGGCCTTGCAGCACACGCATCGCCACGAGTTCCGCCGGCGAACGCGCCAGGCCACAGGCGAGCGAGGCCGCGGTGAAACAACCCAGGCCGACGAGGAACATGCGCTTGCGCCCGAAGATGTCGCCGAGCCTGCCGCCCGCCACCAGGCCCGCGGCCGTGGCCGCGGCGTAAGCGGCCACCACCAGGCCGAGCAGGGCCGGTGACGCGCCGAGTTCGCGCTGGATCGACGGCAACGCGACGATCACGACGAAGAAGTCCAGCACCACCATGAACGCGCCGCTGAGAATGGCGGCCACCGCGACACACTCGACGAGGCTGAACGACGCGGCCCGGTCGGGGCGCGGGCCGTTGGCGGTGGCTGTGGTGGATTTCTGGCGGCCTTCGGTCGTCAACGGGAGCCCTCTGGAGCGGAGGATTGTGCCCGCCGAAGGCGGCTGCACGCGGCGCACGCGATCAGATCGTCATGGCGCTGATCGACCTCGGCAGCTTGCGCGCCATCGCGAAGGCGATGAAGCTGTCCAGCGGCATCGGCCGGGCGTAGCCGTAGCCTTGCACCACGTCGCAGTGCAGCCGCCGCAGCAGGTCGATCTGCGCTTGCGTTTCGGCGCCCTCGGCGATGACGGACATCTGCAGCGACTGCGCCAGCCGCACCATGCCTTTGACGATCTTGTAGCTGGCCTCGCTGTTGGCCATCTCGCTGACGAACGAGCGGTCGATCTTCAGCGCGTGCACCGGGAAACGGGCCAGGTAGGCGAACGACGAATAGCCGGTGCCGAAGTCGTCGACGCTGACGCGCACACCCATGCGGCTCAGGCCTTCGAGCACCTGGGCGCTGGCGTCGACGTCCTTCATCAGCGCCCCTTCCGGCACCTCGACCTCCAGCCACTTCGGCTCGATGCCGGCCTTCGTCAGCGCCTGGCGCACACGGTCGACCATGCACGGGTCGGCCAGAGAGTCGACCGAGAGGTTGATGCTCACCAGCATCTCCAGGCCGGCGGACTTCATTTCGCCGATCAGGCCCAGCGCCTGCTCCAGCACCAGCTGGTCGATCAGGCCCATCAGGCCGCATTCCTGTGCCAGCGGCAGAAAATCGGCCGGCGACATCATGCCGCGCGTCGGGTGCGGCCAGCGGATCAGCGCCTCGGCGCCGACGACGTCGCCGCGTGTCAGGCAGCCCTGCGGCTGCAGCACGAGAACAAACTGCCTGGCCTTGATCGCAAGCCGGAGTTCGGCCTCAAGTTCCGCGCGCAGCTTCGACTGCGCCTCTTGTCCCGCCTGGTAGAAGGCCACCGTGCGCAGGCCGTCCCGCTTGGCCTGCCGCAGCGCCAGCGCGGCACGCTTGAGCAACAGCTCGGCGTCGCCGCCGTCGCGCGGGCAGGCCACCGCACCGGCGCTGTAGCCGAGCACGAAACTCTGGCCGTTCAGCGTGACCGGCTGTTCGGCGGCGGTCTGCAGGGCGTGCACGCGCCCGGCACAGCCGTCGACGGGGTTCTGGCTGAGCAACGCGAATTCGTCGCCGTTCAGGCGGTACATCGCCTCGCCCGCAATGCTGCCGGACTGCAGGCGCGACGCCATCTCCAGCAGGACCATGTCGCCGCCGCCATATCCCAGCGCGTCGTTCACGCCCTTGAACCGGTTCAGGCCGAGCACGGTCAGCGAGAACGGCACGCTGAGCGCGAGCAGCGCCTCCATGTCCTGCACCAGGCCCAGCTTGTTCCGCAGGCCGGTCAACGTGTCCTTCACCGCCTGCGCCGCCAGGTGGTACTGCTTGACGACACTCTCGGAAGCGTCGTTGGCGAGCATCATCATGCCGCCGTCGACCGGGAAAACACGCACCATCAGCCAGCGCCCGAGCACCGTCGAGTAGCCGATCTTGGCGAACGGCTTGCCGTCGCGGCGGCAGTTGTCGATGCTTTCGAAGAAAATCGATCGTTCGAAAAGCGGCTGGTATTCGAACGGTGTTCGGCCGATCACCTGGGCCCGGGTCATGCCTAAATTCGCGAGGTAAACGTCGTTGCAGTAGCGCACGACCCAGTCGCGGTCGACGTAGATGACGGCTTCGCCAGCCTGCCGCAGCAGTGCCGTCAGATCGATCGTCTCCAGCGGACCGAGGAAGGCTTCGAAGTTTTCGCGGATCATGGGCGTTGCTTTCCTTGCGCTGCCGCTGCCGGCAAGCGCGCCGATTGACTCATCACAGCCAGACCTCTACCTTCGCGCAACGACATGGCGTTTGATTTCTCGGAACTCAGCCTGAATCTCCAGCGCGCGCACGGCCGTCGCATCGCGCTGCGGCCCGCGGCGCTGTGCGACGCCTGGCCCCTGTTCCACGCGACGCGCAATCCACTGTTCAACAAACACCTGCTCTGGCCGCAGCCGGAAGAGGAGTCTGCCGTCCTTGAACGCATGGATCTGATCGTCAACGCGGCCTCCCGGGGGCGACTTAGTGCCTTATCGGCAGTCGTCAAGGCAACTGGAGAGTGGATCGGCTTGTTTCGGTTCCAGCCCTACGGTCGCGACCCGGGCGACCCGGGCACGCTGGAGATGGGCGTCTGGCTGCACGACAAGTTCTGGCACGGCCGCTACAGCCTGGAGATCGGCAAGCTGTGTGTCGACGCCGCCTTCGCGTTGTCGGAGGTGGAGCGCCTGGTCGGCGCTTCGGCGCCGGACAACCGCGGTTCGTGCTCGCTGATGATGGCGGTCGGTATGTCGCCGACCGATCTGGTGATGCGCGACGCCGAAACCGGCATCCCCGTGCTGCTGCAGGAGTACAGCATCACACGCGAGCAATGGCGCGGCCGTCAGACCGCGGCACGCGGCTTCGATGTCGTGCAGGCGGGGTCCGGCACGCCGTCTGCCCCTGTCCGCATGCTGCAGGCCGCAGGGGACAGCTGAGCGCGCAGCGGCGTGGCGCGAGCGCCTCAGGGCGTCAGCCGGATGTTCGCTTCCTTGATGATCCTGGCGTAGAGCCCCGCTTCGTTGCGCACGATCTGCTGGAACTCCTCGGGTTTGCCGCCGCCCACCTGCAGGCCGAGCGATTCGATGCGGGCCGTGACGTCGGGCAAGCGCAGGATGCGTTCGATCTCTGCCGACAGCTTTTGCACCACTGGCGCAGGTGCCGCCGCCGGCAGGAAGACGCCGAACCAGCCATACGGGTCGAACGAGTGGTAGCCGAGCTCGACGAAGCTCGGCACCTCGGGCAACCCAGGCGTGCGCGAGGTGCCGGTCACCGCCAGCGGCCGGAACGATGCCAGGTGGGGGCGCGCCGTCGCACTGTCGATGAAGGCCGACGACAGCTGGCCGCCGATCAGGTTGGTGACCAGCGGTGCCGCGCCCTGGAACGGCACATGCACCAGGTCGAGCCCGGCCTGCATGTTCAGCAGCGCGCCCTGGATGTGCGACGAGGTGCCGGCGCCGTAGCTGCCGAAGTTGTGTTTGCCCGGCTGCGCCTTGACCATCGAGACGAAGTCCTTCAGCGTCTTCGCCGGTGAACTCAGCGGCACCGCCAGCAGGCTGGGGCTGCGCGCGATCATCGTCACCGGCGCCAGGTCCTTCAACGGGTCGTAGGGCAGTTTGTCCATCAGCGCCGGCTGCTGGATCAACGCGGTGATGCCGATCAGCACGGTGTAGCCATCGGGCTGGGCACGGGCGACTGTGCCGTTGCCGATGGTGCCGGCGGCGCCGGGTTTGTTCTCGACCACCACCGTCTGGCCCCAGGATTCCTGCAGCTTCTGCCCGACCGTGCGCGCCAGCGTGTCGGTGGCACCGCCTGCCGGGTAGGGCACGATGAACTTCAGCGGCTGCGACGGGTAGCCGCCTTGTGCATGTGCCGGCAGCACGAGCGTGGCCAGGCCGGCGGCGAGCAGCTGGCGGCGTTGCAGGGTGATGGTCATGGGTTTGTCTCCTTGGTGTTGTGGTTCAACGGCTGGCGTCGCGCACGAGATTGCGCGCGATCACGATTTGCTGGATCTGCGACGTGCCTTCGTACAGCCTGAACAGGCGCACGTCGCGGTAGAAACGTTCGATGCCGTGGTCGGCGACGTAGCCGGCGCCGCCGAAGATCTGCACCGCGCGGTCGGCGACGCGGCCGCACATCTCCGACGCAAACAGCTTGGAGCACGAGGCTTCGGTGGCCACGTTCTGGCCTGCGTCGCGCCGGCGCGCAGCGTCGATCACCATGCAGCGCGCGGCATAGATCTCGGTCTGGTTGTCGGCCAGCATCGCCTGCACGAGCTGGAAGCTGGCGATAGCCTCGCCGAACTGCTTGCGCTCCATCGCATAGTGCAGCGCGTCGCGCTGCATGCGTTCGGCGACGCCGACGCAGATGGCGGCGATGTGGATGCGGCCCTTTTCCAGCACCTTCATCGCCGTCTTGAAACCCTGGCCCTCGCGGCCGCCGATCAGCTGTTCGGCGGGCACACGGCAGTTGTCGAAGATCACGTCGGCGGTGTGCGCGCCGCGCTGGCCCATCTTGCGGTCGCGTTTGCCGATCGTGATGCCGAGCGTCTCGGCCTCGACGATGAAGGCCGAAACGCCGCTGGCACCCTTGTCGGCCGGGTCGGTGCGCGCCATCAGCGTGAACAGGCCGGCGTGCGGCGCATTGGTGATGAACCGCTTGGTTCCGTTGACGACGTAGTGCTCGCCATCGCGGATGGCGGTGGTGCGCAGCGACGCGGCATCGCTGCCGGCCTCGGGTTCGGTGAGCGCAAACGAGGCGATCAGCTCGCCTGTGGCCAGGCGCGGCAGGTACTTCTGCTTCTGCGCCTCGGTGCCGTCGAGCAGGATGCCTTGCGAGCCGATGCCCACGGTGGTGCCGAACAGCGAACGGAAGGCCGGCGAGGTCTGGCCCATCGCCAGCATCACCATCACCTCTTCTTCCATCGTCACGCCGAGGCCGCCATAAGCTTCCGGCACGGTCAGGCCGAACAGGCCCAGCTCCTTCATGCCCCGCACGATGTCGTCGGGGATCTCGTCGGTCTCGGCGACGACGGCCTCGGCCGGCACGAGTTTGTCGCGCACGAAGCGGTTTACCGCGTCGAGCAACGCTTCGAGAGTTTCTGGGTCGCGGATCAAAGGTGTTTCCTCATAATGTGTCGGCGGTGCCGAGCACGGCGGTGGCCTGGCTCGACAACATGCCGCCGTTGGCATGCACGACGGCGGTGTGGGCGTCTGCCACCTGGCGTTCGCCGCAGCCGCCGCGCAGCTGGCGCACGGCTTCGATCAGCGCGAAGATGCCGTACATGCCGGGGTGCACACACGACAGCCCGCCGCCGTTGGTGTTGACCGCGAGCCGGCCGCCGGGCGCGATGGCGCCGTCGGCAACGAAGCTGCCGCCTTCGCCTTTGGGGCAGAAGCCCAGGTCTTCGAGGAACAGCACGGTGTTGATCGTGAAGGCGTCGTAGAGCTGCACCACGTCGATGTCAGCCGGTGCCAGGCCGGCCATCGCAAAGGCCTGGGCGCCCGACTGGCGCGCGGCGGTGACGGTGAGGTCCGGCATCGACGAGATCTGCCGGTTCCACACCGCCGCGGCGCTGCCGAGCACATGGACAGGCTTGTGTGGCAGGCCGCGGGCGCGTTCGGCGCTGACCAGCACGCAGGCGCCGCCGCCATCGGTGACGAGGCAGCAGTCGCGCACGGTCAGCGGGTCCGACACCAAACGCGAGGCCAGCACGTCGGCGCGTGTCAGCGGCTCGCGCATGAAGGCTTCCGGGTTCAGCTGCGCCCAGGCGCGCGCGGCCACCGCCACGTCGGCGAGCTGTTCGCGCGTGGTGCCGAATTCGTGCATGTGGCGCGAGGCTGCCAGCGCATACGCCGACACCGGCAGCATCGGCTCGTAAGGATGTTCGTAGGGCTGCGGGTCGAGGAAGCGGCGCAGGCCGACGATCTCGCTGCGGCCGAACGTGCTGCTGCGCTGGGCGCTGCCGTAGCAGACGAGAACGGCCTTGCAGCGGCCCGATTGCAGCGCCTGCATCGCAGGCAGCAGGTGGGCAACGAAGCTGCTGCCGCCGAGCATCGTGCTGTCGATGTACTGCGGGTTCAGCCCCAGGTATTCAATCACCGGCAGCGGCCACATCACGGCCGATGCGCTGGCGGTGGCGATGCCGTCGATGTCGGCCATCGTCAGCCCTGCGTCGGCCACCGCGGCACGGGCCGCATGCGCCAGCAGTTCGATGTCGGTGTGGCCCGGGGTTTCGCCGCAGCCGTAGGTGGCGACGCCAGCGATCGCGGCGCTGCCGCGCAAGGCCTTCATGCGATGCTCTCTTCGATGGCGTCGAAGACGACCAGGCCGCGGCCCTCGGCGATCGCCACGCGTGCTTGCACACGTTGGCCGATGTGCACCGCCGCGGGCGCCAGGTTCTCGATCCGGCCCATCAGCCGCACGCCCTCGTCGAGGTCGACGAGGCTGATGTTCAGGTCGCCGCCGGCAGCAGGCTTGCGCCGCACCGTGGTCACCGCGTAGACGGTGCCGGTGCCCGCCGGTGCAACCCAGGCCAGACTTGCGCCGCCGCAATGTGGGCAGCCGGTGCGTGGAAAGTAGACATGCCGCGTGCAGGCACCGCAGCGCTGGATCAGGAACCGGCCGGCGTCGAGCTCGGCCTGGTGGAAGGCCTGAATACTCATGCCGGATCCCAGCTGAACACGTCGCCCGAACGTTCGAGGTCGAAGAAGCTCGCCTTCAGCGCCGGCAGCGCATGGCTGGCCACCGTCTGCGGGCTCCAGCCTTCGCTGCGGTGCACCGAGCGCACGGGCCGCGGCTGGCTCATCAGGAAGATCTCGTTGTTGCGCACCGCGAAGATCTGGCCGTTGACATCGCTCGCGGCGTCACTGGCCAGGCACACCGCCAGCGGCGCGATCTTCGCCGGCGTCATCTGCTTCAGGCGGTCGACGCGGGCCTGCTCTTCAGGCGTGCCGGTCGGGATCGAGCCGATCATGCGGCTCCAGGCAAACGGCGAGATGCAGTTCGAGCGCACGCCGAACTTCTGCATGTCGAGCGCGATCGACTTCGACAACGCCGCGATGCCGAGCTTGGCTGCCGCGTAGTTGGCCTGGCCGAAGTTGCCGATCAGGCCCGAGGTCGAGGTCATGTGCACGTAGCAGCCGCTCTGCTGTTCCTTGAAGTGCGGCGCCGCGGCGCGGCTGACGTGGAAGCTGCCATAGAGGTGGACCTGGATCACCGCGTCCCACTCTTCGGCGCTCATCTTGTGGAAGAAGCGGTCGCGCAGGATGCCGGCGTTGTTGACGACAACATCGATGCGGCCGAAGGCATCGAGCGCCGTGCCGACGATGCGCGCTGCGCTGGCCGATTCCGACACGCTGTCGGTGTTGGCCACAGCGCGGCCGCCTGCGGCGCGGATCTCGTCGGCGACACGCTGCGCGGGGCCGTTGTCGTGGCCCTCGCCGCCAACCGACGCGCCGATGTCGTTGACGACGACGCTGGCGCCTTCACGCGCCATCGCCAACGCGATGTCTTTGCCGATGCCACCACCGGCACCGGTGACGACGACGACCTTGCCTTCGAGCATCATGGGGTGTTCTCTCCTGAATCGGGCCACTGGAAGTGCGGTGGCTGTTTGTCGAGGAAGCGGCGCACCGCCTCCTGGTGTTGCGGGCTGCCGAAGGCCAGCGCCTGCGCGTTGGCTTCGGCGTCGAGCAGCGCGGCGAGCGCGCCGGGATCGGACATCGTGCGTTTGACCATGCTCACGGCCAGCGGCGACGCAGCGGCGAAACTCGCCGCCAGCGCCAAGGCACGCGGCAGCAGCTGCTCGGGCGGATGCAGTTCCATCACGATGCCGAGTTCTTTCGCTTCCAGCGCGCCGACCTCGCGCGCCGACAGCATGAGTTCCTTGGCGCGCTGTGCGCCGACCACCCGCGGCAGCGTGTAGAACGCGCCGCAGTCGGGCACCAGGCCGAGGCGCATGAACGACAGGCAGAAACGCGCACGCGGCGTTGCGACGACGAAGTCGGCCGCCAGCGCCAGGCTGAAGCCGGCGCCGTAGGCCGCGCCGTCGACCGCGGCGATCACCGGCCGGTCGAGTGTCAGCAGCTCGGCGATCCAGCGCTGCGCGCCGTGCATGCGTTCGCGCCAGCCGGCGCCGTCGAGCTGCGCCGCGGCAATGCCGCGCAGGTCGCCGCCGGCGCAGAAGTGGTTTCCGGCGCCGGTGATGACCAGCGCGCGGATCGCGGGCTCGGCACGCACGCGGGCAATGGCCTGCGACAAGCCGTCGCGCACCTCGGGTGTGAAGGCGTTGCGGCTGGCCGGGCTGTCGATGGTGGCCAACGCGGTGCTGCCCTGCAGTTCGAAACGAACGCTCATGGCGCTGATTCCTTGTTTGCATGGGCTTCCTGCAGCTCGCGCCAGAGGATCTTGCCGGTGCCCGATTTGGGCAGCACATCGATGATCTCGACCAGCCGCGGCGCCTTGTAGACCGCCATCTGCTCGCGGCACCAGGCGATGATCTGCGCCGGTGTGACCTCGCCACGCGCCTCGGGCTTCAGCACCACCAGCGCTTTGACGGCCTCGCCCTGACGTTCATCCTGCACGGCAATGACACAGGCCTCGTGCACGGCGGGGTGCGCATACATCGCGCTCTCGACCTCGGCCGGCCAGACCTTGTAGCCCGACACGTTGATCATGCGTTTGAGGCGGTCGCGCAGGAAGAAATAGCCGTCTTCGTCCATCACCGCCAGGTCGCCTGTGCGGAAGTAGCGACGGCCTTCGATCGACATGAAGGCATCGCGGTCGGCCTCGGGGTTGCGCCAGTAGCCGAGCATCACCTGCGGTGCGTGGGTGACGAGTTCGCCGACTTCGCCCGGCGGCAATTCGGCCAGCGTCAGCGGGTCGACGATGCGCGAATCGACGCCTTGGGTCGGCACACCCAGGCATTGGCGCTTGCAGCGTGCCGGCGGGTTGGCGTGCAGAAAGGATGCAGTCTCGGTCAGGCCGTAGGCTTCTTCGTAGTGCAGGCCGTAACGCTGCAGCAGCATCTTGCCGACCGCCTCGGGCATCGCCGCGCCGCCGCCGGACAGCAGTGCCAGGCTGCCGAGGTCGCGCTGCGCGGTGGCCGGGTCGGCAAACAGGTCGATCACCATCGCCGGCGGCGCCGACCACGCCGTGACGCGGTGGCGTTCGATCAACGATGCCGCGGTGGCGGCATGCCAGCGCGGCATCATCACCGCGGTGGCACCCAGCAGCAGCGGCAGGTTCATGCCGTTCTGCAGCCCGAGCATGTGGAACAACGGCGCCACCGTCAGCACGACCGAATCGCGGTGCAGCCGTTTCCATGCCGCCGATGCCGTCAGCGACGCCAGCAGCGTGGTGTGGCTGTGCCGGCAGCCCTTGGGCTTGCCGGTGGTGCCGGAGGTGTAGGGCAGCAGCGCCAGCGCGTCGGGGTCGGCCGGCATTGCGCCAGGCTGCAGGCCCATCGCGATGGCTTGTTCGAGCGACGCCAGGTGCTTCGTGTGGAGCGGCGGCGCGGTTGCATCGCCAGCAGCCCACACCACCGCGGAGGCGATCTGGTCTGGGGCTTCGCCGATTGGCAGCAGCGGCAACACGTCCTGCGCCAAGACTGCGACGCGCGCGCCGCTGTCTGCCGCATGGAAGGCGATCTCTGCCGCCTTGTTCATCGGATTGACCGGCACGACGACGGCGCCTGCGCGCAGCACCGCATAACAGGCCGTCACCCACTGCGGGCAGTTCTGGCCGATCAGCAGCACACGGTCACCGGGTGCCACACCCAGCCGCTGCTGCAGGTAGCCGGCGAGTGCATCGGACTGCGCGTGCAACTGCGCGTAGCTGGTCGCGATGTCGCCGAAGACGATGGCCGTTTTGTCAGTGTTCGCAGCGGCGGATGCAGCCAGGCAGGCAGGCAGCGTGGTGCGTGGCACCACCGGGTCCCGCGCAATGCCCTCGGGCCAGAACCGGAAGTGCGGCCGCACGGCGCTCATCGTTTCTCCATCGAACGCGCGATGATTTCCTTCATCACCTCGTTGGCGCCGCCATAGATGCGGCCGACTCGCACGTCGGCATACAGCCGCGCGATCGGGTACTCGTTCATGTAGCCGTAGCCGCCGAAGAGCTGCAGGCATTCGTCGACAACACGGCAGCAGGCGTCGGTGGTCCACCACTTGGCCATTGCGGCGGTGGGCACGTCCAGCGTGCCCTGCAGCAGGCGCGCGATGCAGTCGTCGACGAAGGCCCGCGCCAGCTCGGCCTGGGTCTCGCACTCGGCCAGCGTGAAGCGGGTGTTCTGCAACTGCATCAGCGCCTGGCCGAAGACCTGGCGCTCGCGCACGTGGTCCAGCGTGTCGGCAATGGCGCGCCGCATCGTCGCGGCGGCGCCGACCGCGATCAGCAAACGTTCGCGCGGCAGCTGCTGCATCAGCTGCGCAAAACCGCGGCCTTCGACGCCGCCCAGCAGGTTGTCGGCAGGCACACACACGTCGTCGAAGAACAGCTCGGTCGTGTCGAGTGTCTTCTGGCCGATCTTGTCGAGCAGCGCACCGCGGCGAAAACCCGCCGTGCCTTCGGTTTCGACCATCAGCAGCGAGATTCCCTTGGATCCCCCTTCGGCATCGGTCTTCGCGGCGACGCAGACCAGCCCTGCGTGCAGGCCGTTGGTGATGAAGATCTTGCTGCCGCTCAGGCGCCAGTGCTCGCCGTCGCGCCGCGCCCGCGTGCGGATGCGCTGCAGGTCGGTGCCGGCACCGGGCTCGCTCATCGCAATGGCGGCCACCAGTTCGCCGCTGGCCATGCGCGGCAGCCAGCGCTGTTTCTGTTCTTCGCTGCCGTAGGCCAGCAGGTAGTGCGCGACGATGCCGCTGTGCACGTTGTTGCTGAAGGCCTGGGCCATCGCGCTCATCTGCTCTTCGCAGATCACCGCTTCGTGCAGGAAGTTGCCGCCGCCGCCGCCGTAGGCTTCGGGGATGCTGGCGCACAGAAGGCCTGCGGCGCCGGCCTTGTTCCAGATATCGCGGTCGGCATGCTGCTGCTCGCGCCAGCGTTGTTCGTGCGGCACACATTCGCGGGCGAAGAAGCGGCGCGCGCTGTCGCGCAGCAGCACCAGCTCTTCGGTCTCCCACGGCCGGGCGGCGCTCACGGCCGCCCACCACCGCAGACCAGCACCTGGCCGCTGACGTAGTTCGACTCGGGAATGCAGAACAGGTACACCGCACCCGCCGCCTCGTGCGGGTGGCCGCCGCGGCCGAGCGGGATCATCGCTTCGGCGTTCTTCAGGATCTGCGGGTTGACGCCGACGCGGATCGTGCGGCCCTCGATGTCGATGCTGGCGCCGGCGTCGGCATCGGCTTCGGTCAGCCGGGTCTTGATCAGCCCGAAAGCGACGCTGTTGACGGTGACCCTGTAGCGGCCCCATTCCTTGGCCATCGCCTTGGTGAGGCCGTTGATGCCGGCCTTGGCCGCGGCGTAGTTGGCCTGGCCGGCGTTGCCGTAGACGCCCGACGTGGACGAGACGTTGACGACCTTGCGGAAGACCTCGGTGCCTGCGTCGGCCTCGCGCCGCGCAGCTTCGCGGATGAAGTGCGACGCCGCGCGCAAGATGCGGAATGGCGCCGTCAGGTGCACCGCGAGCATCGCCTCCCATTGCTCGTCGGTCATCTTCTGCACCACGCTGTCCCAGGTGTAGCCGGCGTTGTTGACGATGATGTCGAGGCCGCCCCAGCGCTCGACCGCGGTGGCGATAAAACGCTCGGCGAACCCGGCCTCGGTGACGCTGCCGGCGCAGGCCACCGCGGTGCCGCCCGCGGTGGTGATCTCGGCCACCGTTGCGGCGGCCGGTTCGGCGTCGAGGTCGTTGACGACCACGCGTGCGCCTTCGCTCGCGAGTTTCAATGCGATCTCGCGGCCGATGCCGCGGCCGGAGCCGGACACCAGCGCCACCTTGCCGTCGAGTTTGTTGCTCATGTTCATCCTTGGATTCATGGGTTCACGGCCAGGCGATCAGCGCCTCGCCGGTCAGCTTCACGATGCCGTCGCTGTTGCTGGTGGACAGCTGCACCCGCACGTTGCCGTCGCGCTTGTCAACGACACGGCCGCTGCAGGTGATGCGTTCACCGACCTGCGTGATCGCTGCGAAACGGATGTCCAGCGAGCGGATCGCCGACTGCGGCACCCAGTTCGTCAGCACGCGCGCCAGCCAGGCTGCGGACAACATGCCGTGCGCGAAGACATCGTCCATGCCGGCCGAGCGTGCGAAGTCGCTGTCGACGTGGATCGGGTTGTGGTCGCCGGAAGCGCCGCAGTACAGCGCCAGCGTCAGGCGCGAGATCGGCGGCAGTGCCAGCGTGGGCAGCGCATCACCCACCTGCAGCGTGTTCCAGTCGGGCAGGGGGCTCATTGCGGCGGGTTCCGGTAGACGGTGACGCAGCGCAGATCGGCCACCGGCTCGCCGCGCTGGTTGCTGACGCAGGTCTTGCGCACGATGAATTCGAGCGCACCGCCCTTCTTGTCGTAGATGTCGTCGATGCGCTGCTCGAAGCGCAGCGTGTCGCCGGCATGGGCCAGGCGGTGGAAAGTGAAGCCCTGTTCGCCGTGCAGGATGCGTTTGTAGTCCAGCCCCAGCAGCTCGCGGACGGCAGCCGGGTTCGGCCCTTCCATCTCCAGGCAGAACAGGAAGGTCGGCGGCACCGGCAGCGCCGGGTGGCCGGCGGCGCGGGCGGCGTCGTCGTCGCTGTAGACCGGGTCGTCCTGGCCGGTGGCTTTCGCGAAGAAGCGCAGCCGGCCGCGTTCGACTGCCACACAAAACGGTGGCATCTCGTGGCCGATGTGGCGGCGGTCGATCATGTCAGCTGCTCCACCGCGCTTCGCGCGATCCGTTCGGCCTGTCGTAGCGGGCCGAGGCCGCTGGGTACCGGGCTCCGCTCATGTCCCCCGGCCCGGCTTGCTGGGCAAGCCGGGCCTCCTCCTTTACTTCGCTGCGCCCGGTACCCAGCGTCCTCGTCCTGCCGCCCGCTTGGCATGCCTGCTAGTGGCACGCCACCAGGGGTGCCTGAGCGGGCGATTGGGGTGCCCTGTGGAGCGAAGTAGAGGAGGAGCCCCAGCTTGCGCAGCAAGCTGGGGCGGGGGACATGAGCGCAACAGGGCACCCCAAGCGCACGCGATCGCCACAGACCCAACGACCGCAACGGGCCGACAGCGGACCATGGTGTCCGAAGCGAGCGTGGGGGATTCATGTCAACGCCTGGTACAGCGTGACGACGCAGGCGCCGCCAAGCCCTAGGTTGTGCTGTAGCGCCAGCCGCGCGCCTTCCACCTGGCGCTGTTCGGCCTGGCCACGCAGCTGCCACACCAGCTCTGCGCATTGCGCCAGGCCGGTGGCGCCGAGCGGGTGGCCCTTGGACAGCAGGCCGCCCGAGGGGTTGGTGACGACCCGGCCGCCGTAGGTGTTGTCGCCGTCGATGATGAAACGCTCGGCCGTGCCTTCGGGCGTGAGGCCCAGCGCTTCGTAGGTGATCAGCTCGTTGGCGGTGAAGCAGTCGTGCAGTTCGACCACGTCGAGCGCCTCGGGGCCGATGCCGGCGGCTTCATAGACCTGTTTCGCGGCGGCTGCCGTCATGTCGTAGCCGACGAGCTGACGCATGTCGCGGCTGTCGAACGTGCTCGGCGTGTCGGTGGTCATCGCCTGCGCAGCGATCACCACGCGCTGGTCGAGGCCGTGTTTCTTGGCGAACTCGGCCGAGCACACGATGGCCGCCGCCGCGCCGCAGGTGGGCGGGCAGCACTGGAAGCGTGTCAGCGGGTCGAACACCGTCGGCGAGGCCATCACCTCGTCGAGCGTCAGCGTCTGGCGGAACACCGCGAGCGGGTTGCGCGCTGCGTGCTGGCGTGCCTTCACCGAGATGCGGCCGAAGGTGTCGCGGCGGATGCCGTGCTGCGCGACGTAGTCGCGCCCGGCACCGCCGAAGAACTGCGCGGCGCGCGGTGCATCGGTCTGGAAGCCCTGCTTGTCGAGCATGGTGTCGGCGAAGCGTTGCATCGGCGACGGGCGGTCGTCCCAGGCACCTTTCAAGGCGCCGGGCTGCATCTGCTCGAAGCCGAGCGCGATGGCACATTCGACGATGCCGCTCTCCACCGCCTGGCGAGCCAGGAACAGCGCGCTCGATCCGGTGGAGCAGTTGTTGTTCAGGTTGAACACGGGGATGCCGGTGAGGCCGACGCCGTAGATCGCGGCCTGGCCGGCGGTGGAGTCGCCGTAGACATAACCGACATAGGCCTGCTGGACATCGGCGTAGTCGACGCCGGCGTCGTCGAGCGCCAGCTTGGCGGCACGTGCGCCCATCACGGTGTACGGGTCGCTCGCACCCGGCTTCGTGAACGGGATCATGCCGACACCGACGACGTGGACAGGGCGTTGCATTCGGGTCATTTGGATCGTCCTCGTGAGTAGGGTTGGGTCATCAAGCCGGGTCGCGGTAGCGGAAGGTGGCCATCGCCTGCGCCGCGAGTTCGCCGTCTTCGTCGGTCATCTTCGCTTCGCAGAAACACACCGAACGACCGCCGCCGGTGACGCGCCCGCTGGCGACGAGGCGCCCGCCGGCCGGGCGCATGAAGGCGACATGCATGTCGATGGTGACGACCTCGCGCGCATAGTCCACACGCGACAGCGCGGCATGCGCCATCGCGCAGTCCAGCAGCGTCATCACCACACCGCCATGGCCGCCGGCATGGTTGTTCAGCAGTTCGGGGCGCAGCACGATGGACACCCGCGCTTCGCCGCCTTCGGCGTGTTCGCGCACGATGCCCAGATGTTCGAAGAAAGGCACGTGGCGGTCGGGGCCACTCTTTGGCCGCGCGTTCATGCACGGCCCCGCTGCGCCGCCGCGGCCGCAGCCGTGAAATCGCGCGGGCCGGTCAGCGCCAGGCCACCGTCCACCGGGATCACCGCGCCGGTGATGTAGCTGCCCCAGTCGCTGGCCAGCAGCATCGCCATGCGGGCGATGTCCTCGATGCGGCCCAGGCGCTTCAGCGGCACACGTTCGGCCATGGCCTGCAGCGCGTCGTCGCCCGGCGCCAGGCGGCGCAGGCCTTCGGTGTCGGCGATGGGGCCCGGCACGATCGAATTGATGCGGATGCCCTGCGCGCCCCATTCCAGCGCCAGCACCTGGGTCAGCATGTCGACGCCAGCCTTCGCGGCGCAGACATGGGCCTGGAACGGCGTCGGAATGAAGGCCTGCCCGGCCGAGATCTGGATCACGCAGGCGCCCGGCTGGCGCAGGTGGGCATGGGCCAGGCGCACGACGTTGAAGCTGCCGAGCAGGTCGATGTCGACGACGGTCTTGAAGGCATTCGGCGACATGTCCAGCGCCCGGGCGAGGAAGTTGCCCGCAGCGCCCGAGACCAGCACGTCGATCGGCCCGAAGCGCGCGACCGCCTGGCTGTACGCGGCGTCGATGGCCTCGGGCTGGCGCACATCGGCCGGCACGCCGATGGCCTCGGCGCCCAGCGCTTCGAGCTGCGCCACTGCGCTGGCGAGCTTGTCGGCCGAACGGCTGAGCAGGCTGAGCTTGGCACCGGCGCGCGCAAAGGCTGTCGCGATGCCGAAGTTGATGCCGCTGGAGCCGCCCGCGACGAAGACATGGCGGCCACGGAACTGGGCGGTGTGCAGGTCCATCGTGGTGCTCATTCCGGTTTGAAGCCGATCTCGGCCAGCATCTTCTGTTCACGTTCGAACTGGGCCCGGGCGTAGGCGGTGTAGGCCTCGCCGCTGGTCACGGCAGGCTGCATGTCGAAGGTCTCCAGCTGCGCCAGGTAGGCCGGATCGGTGGCGGCCTTGCGGAAGGCGGCGCCCAGGCGTGCGGCGATCTTCGGGTCCAGGTTCTTCGGCGTCACCAGGCCCACCGGCGAATCGATGACGAAGTCGTGGCCCAGCTCCTTCACGGTCGGCACATCGGGGAAGCGGTCGAGCCGCTTGTCGGTGAAGCTGGCGAGCAGCCGCACCTTGCCGCCCTTGGCCTGCGCGCCGAAGCCGGGGTCGGCATAGACATCGAGCTGGCGGCCGATCAGCGTCGTCCAGGCTTCGCCGCCGCCCTTGAACGGAATCATGTTGAAGCGTGTGCCATTGGCGCGCGCGAGGCGTTCGCCGACGATGCGGTTGACGCTGATCGCACCGACGTTGCCGTAGCTGATCTCGCCCGGCCGTTTCTTCGCGTCGGCCAGCAGATCGCCCAGCGTTTTCCACGGCGCATCGGCGGCGACGGCGATCGCGGTCGTCAGGCCGAACAGGCCGCCGAGGTAGGTGAAGTCGCGCAGCGGATCCCAGGTCACTTTCTGCGTCAACGGCGCGCGGATGACGCTGTTGTGCATCACCGCGACGGTGTAGCCGTCGGCTTCGTTCATCATCGCTACGCTGGCCGGGCCGGTGACGCCGCCGGCCCCCGGTTTGTGCATCATCACCACCGGCTGGCCCAGGTCGCGCGCAGCCGCTTCGGCGAGCGCGCGGAAGATCGGGTCGAAGCTGCCGCCGGGCGGGAACGGCATCACCAGGGTGATCGGCTTGGACGGGTAGACGTCCGCAGCCCGGGCCACGGGCACTGTTCCGAGTGCCAAGAGTGCAGCGAGTGCGGCGAGCGCCATGCGGCGGCGGGGATGTTGGTTCATGGGCTGTCTCCTTGTTGTTTCGGCAAAGGCAGGTAGCGAAAGCTGCCCTGCGCACGCGCGACGACATGGCCATCGCCATCGCTGACGCTGGCCTTGCACCACGCGACGCCGTCGGCTGCGCGCAGCAGCTCGCCGTCGGCGGTGAGCACACCGCGGCCGGGCTCGACGAACGCGGTGTCGAGGTTCAGCGTCACGGCGGTGCGCTTGAAGTCGATGGCCGATACCGCGGCGCTGGCCATCACCACGTCGAGCAGCGTGAAGACCGCGCCGCCATGCACCGCGCCGATGACGTTGCCGAGCTCGGCGCGTGGCGCCAGCACCAGGCGGGCGCGGCCGGCTTCGGAGAACACCCGCTGCACACCGAGCAGGCGCATGAAGGGCACGCGGTCGAAGATCTGCCGCGGGTCGTCGAAGGCCACCGGTTTCAGCGTCATGCCGGGGCCTGCTGGCGCAGCAGGTTCTTCAGCACCTTGCCGGCGGCCGACAGCGGCAGCTCGTCGACGAAGGCATAGGCGCGCGGGCACTTGTAGCCGGCCAGGCGCTCGCGGCACCAGGCGCGCAATGTGTCGGCGCTGGCCGGCTCGCGCAGCACCACGAAGGCGTGCACCGCCTCGCCCCAGCGCACATCGGGCACGCCCACCACCGCGGCCTGGGCCACGGCAGGGTGCGCACGCAGGGCGGCCTCGACCTCGGCGCTGTAGACGTTTTCGCCGCCGCTGATGATCATGTCCTTCAGCCGGTCGACGACGGCCAGCGTGCCGTCGGCCTGCATGCAGCCGGCGTCGCCGGTGTGCAGCCAGCCGCCTTGCAGCGCTGCGGCGGTGGCCTCGGCATTGCGCCAGTAGCCGGGTGTGACCATGGGGCCGCGGCACAGGATCTCGCCGACCGTGCCGTGGGGCAGCTCGTGCCCGTCGGCGTCGGCGACGATGATCTCGGCACCGAGTCCGGCGCGGCCCACCGAGTTCAGCCGCCCCGCTGCGCGCGCTTCGGCCGAGCGGTGGTTGGCAGGCAGGTTGATGCACACGGCGCCGGCGGTTTCGGTCAGCCCGTAGGCCTGGAAGAACTCGGCCTCGGGCCAGGCGGCGAGCGCCCGGTCCAGCAGGTCCGGCGGCATCGGCGAAGCACCGAAGGCGATGCGGGTCAGGCTTTGCACACGTTCGGGCGCAAACGTCGGCTCGTCCAGCAGCGACTGCAGCATCGTCGGCACGACCATGATGTCGCCGATGCCGTGGCGCTCGATCGCGGCGATCACCGCCTCGGGGCGGAAGTGGGCCATCGTGACGCAGCCGCCGCCCACCAGCGTCTGGCCCACCAGGCGGCCGAGGCCGGCGACGTGGAACAGCGGCGCGACGAGCAGCGAAACGCCGTCCGGCGGGTTGGGCAGTTCGGCAGCGCGTGTCACCGATGCCGACCACAAGTTCGCATGTGTCAGCACCACGCCTTTTGCGCGGCCGGTGGTGCCGCCGGTGTAGAGCAGCGCCGCCATTGCATCGCCGCCGGTGCGGCTGTCGGGCAGCGGCGCCAGGGCCGATGCTTCGTCGGCGAAGCGGGGCAAGGTGATGCACGCGATGTCGCACCGCGGCAGGCGCTCGGCCAGCGCCTCGTCCACCAGCACCAGCGCCGCGGCGCTATCGGCCAGTGCGTGGCCGAGTTCGGGGCCGGTCCAGCGCACGTTCAGCGGACAGGCCACCGCGCCGCGCCACCAGCAGGCGAAGAGGGCCAGCACAAGATGGTCGTCGTTCGGTGCCAGCAGCGCGACACGGTCGCCGGCGTTGACGCCGCGCGCAGCCAGCGCGGCGGCTTGCCGTGCGACGCTGTCGACCAGCTCGGCGAAAGCGTGCTGCCGCTGCGCGCCGTCGCCGCCCAGGTGGGTCAGCGCGGTTTTCGCGGGGTGCCGCTGCAGCGACCGGTGCAGGCCTTGGGTGAGGTACATGGTGGCGCCGAGTGTGGCCACGCAGCGCCGTGCAACCAATGGCCGGATGCGCCAACCACGATGGCCAATCCGTTCAGACCCAGCAGCCTCAGGGAATGTCCTGAGGCCCGGCGTTCTCAGACCGGGCCGTGCGACAACCGGTACTCGCCGGGCGCGACACCGGCCCACTGCTTGAACGCACGGTGGAAGGTGCTGGCCTCCGAGAAGCCGACGCGGCTGGCAATCTCGGGCAGCGCCAGCGAGGTCTGCAGCAGCAGCTCGATCGCGGCATCGCGCCGCGTTTCGTCCTTGATCTGCTGGAAGCCGCGGCCCTCGTCGCGCAGGCGACGGCGCAGCGTCTGCGGGCTGACGGCCAGCACGGCGCCGACCTCTTCGAGCGTCGGCATCTCGCCGCCCAGGCTCTTGCGCAGCAGCTGGCGGATGCGGTCGGTCAGGCTGCTGGTGTCGCGGTACTTCACGATCAGGTTGGCCGGTGCGCCGGCGAGGAACTCGCGCAGGCTTTGCAGCGACTGCACCACCGGCAGCTCCAGCCAGTGCGCCTCGAACGACAGGCCCACGTGCGCCTGGGCGGCGCGCACCGGCACCTGGTAGACCCGCGAGGTGTCGGTGCTGGTGTGGCCTTCGGTGTAGTCGACGCTGAGGAGCGGAATGCGTCTGGCCACGAGCCACGACGCGGCGCCGAAGGTCAGCAGCATGAAGGCCTTGACGGCATAGTCCAGCCGCGCATCGGGCGCTCGGCGCAGCACGAACTGCAGCCGCGCGTTGCCCTGGTCCACCGTCAGGCGCGGCACGAAGTCGTGCAGCAGCAGGTGGTAGAAGCCAAAGCCCTGGCGCAGCGCGTCGCCGAGGGTCCTGCAGGCCACCAGCTGGTGCATGCAAAAGGCGAAGCTGCCCGGCGGCAGCGGCTGCTGCAGCAGGCCCCAGAGCTCGTCGCGCAGGCGCCTTCGCAGCACCCGGATCAGCGCCGCGTACTGGCCTTGCGAGATGCGTGCAAGCGGCACCTCCAGCAGCGGCGGTGCGATGCCGGCGCGGGCCAGCAAGGGCTCCACCGCCAGCCCGCGGTGGCGCGCACCGAGCAGGATGCTGCGCACCTGCTGGATCGCGACGGTGTGGTGGGTGATCGTCATGGCGTCAGGGCCGAACGATAGCCCGGCGGCGCGCGGTCACTCGCCTGATCACTCTCTTGTGCGTTTGTTCAAGTTACCCGATGGCCCCCGAGGCGCGCAGCGCGGCGATGGCACCGGCATCGAACCCGGCCTCGGCGAGCACGGCGTCGGTGTGCTCGCCGGGTCGTGGCGCCCGCCGCGGCACGGTGGGGGCGAAGCCGGTCATCTTCACCGGGTAGCCGAATTGCGGCTGGCCACCGGCCTCGTCGGTCACGACCATGCCGCGGGCCTGGAAGTGCGGGTGGGTGAGGGTCTCGTCCAGACGCAGCACCGGTGTGACGCAGGCCGGCGCGTCGGCAAAGAGAGCGGCCCAGTGGGCCAGTGGCCGCGTCGCGAACACCGCGGCGAGCTCGCTGCGCAGCCGCGCCTCGGTCGCTGCGTCGCCGCTGCGATGCAAAGGCGCCAGGTCGGGGCGGCCGACGGTGGTGCACAACACGTCCCAGAACTTGGGTTCGAGCGCACCGACCGCGAGCTGGCGGCCGTCGGCGGTGCCGTACAGGCCGTAGCAGGCGAGGGCACCGGTGAGGGTGCCTTCGCCCGCCAACGGCACGTTGCCGTGCTGGTGCAGGGCCGCCAGCGGCAGCACGGCATGGGCCAGCACGCCGTCGGCCATGGCGATGTCGACCCAGCGGCCGCGGCCGGTGCGCGCGGCGTCGAACAGCGCGGCCAGCGTGCCCATCACCGCGCTCATCGTGCCGCCCAGCAGGTCGGCGATCGGCAGGTTCGACAGGCCGGCCATCTGGTCGCTCACGCCGGCCAGCGCGGCGTAGTTCAGGTCGTGGCCCGGCAGGTCGCGCAGCGGGCCGGTCTGGCCCCAGCCGCTCAGGCTGCAGACGACGATGCGGGGATTGGCTTCGCACAGCACGTCGTAGGCCAGCCCCAGGCGCGCCATCACGCCGGGACGAAAACCTTCCAGCAACACGTCGGCGCTGCGCACCAGCTGCAGCAGTGCATCGACGCCGCCGGGTTGCTTCAGGTCGAGGCGGATCGCACGTTTGTTGCGGTTGACGAGCGCGCGCACGGCCGGGTTGGCGTAGTCGCCGGCACCAAGGTCTTCGACCTTGATGACGTCGGCGCCGAGGTCAGCCAGATGCTGGGCCGCCAACGGGCCGGGCAGCAGGCGGGTGAGGTCGAGCACGCGCACGCCGCTGAGCGGCGCCGCGGTGGCCATGGAAGGTTGCATCGGCCGGCACTGTAGGCACGGCCGCACGGCCCGGCAATGGCGTGGCCGCTCCGCGGCCATTGGCAGAAAGCGCCAGCCGTGCCGTGTCCGAGGCTAGCATCACACCTCGGCAGCTGACCCTGGGCCAAGAAGGTGATGAACGGGACGAGAGATCCGGCGCTCGGCAATGGCCGCTGGCGGCCCTGGAGGCTGTTGCGGCGCCGCGGCGTCTGGCTGCTCATGAACGGCCTGGCCGCGGCGCTGCTCGCCGCCGGCCCGGCGGCGGCGCAGGTGGCTTCGCCGCACGCCGTCGACATTCCGCGCTGGTTCTCCAACAGCCTGCTCGACTTCAAGGACGAGATCGCCGAGGCGGCGCGCGAAGGCCGGCGCGTGATGGTCTATTTCGGCCAGGACGGCTGCCCGTATTGCAAAGCGCTGATGAAGGCCAACTTCGGCCCCGGCGCCATCACCGACAAGACGCGCAAGCACTTCGTTGCCGTCGCCATCAACATCTGGGGCGACCTCGAAGTCACCTGGATCGACGGCACGAAGACCAGGGAGAAAGACCTGGCGCGCCTGCTGAACGTGCAGTTCACACCGACGCTGCTGTTCCTGGAAACCGATGGCAGGCTGGTGCTGCGTCTGAACGGCTACCTGCCGCCCGAGCGATTCACCCACGTGCTGGACTACGTGATCCAGCGCCGCGACCGCGAGCAGTCGCTGGCCGAGTACCTGGCCGCGCAGGCCTCGGAGCCGGAGATTCCTATCCGCGGCCCGCGCCCCTACCTGATGCGCGACCCGGCCAGCCTGGCACGTGCCGGCCGCGGCAAACCGCTGGCGGTGTTGTTCGAGTCGCCGTCCTGCCAGCCGTGCGTGGACATGCATGCCGAGGCCTTCACGCGCGAGCCGCTGCGAAGGCTGCTCGGTGGCTTCGACGTGGCGCGGTTCGTCCCCGGCGCGCCTGCGGCGCTGGTCACGCCCGACGGCCGCAGCTCCGACACACGGCGCTGGGCGCGCGACCTGAAAGTCGACCTGTATCCGACGGTGGTCTTCTTCGATGCCCGTGGCAAGGAGGTCTTCCGCTTCGACGGCCAGCTGCGGCCGTTCCACATCGAAAGTGCCTTCGACTACGTGGCCAGCGGCGCCTACCGCCGCGAGCCGCAGTTCCAGCGCTTCGTGCAGGCGCGTGCCGACAGGCTGCGCGAGCAGGGCAAGCCCGTCGACCTGTGGCGCTAGGCCAGCACTGGGCCAGCGCCAGGCCAGTGCCTGGGCCTACCCCATGTCGCGCGCCCGTGCCAGCAGCGTCTTGTCCTGCCGCAGCACGTGTTTGGCCACGCGCTGTGTCGGCGTCTGCGGCAGGGCGTCGACGAAGACGATGTAGCGCGGCAGTTTCACCGGCGCCAGCCGTGCGCGGCACCACTCGGCCACGTCTTCATGCGACAGCTGGGCCTGCGGCGCGGCCACGACGGCCACCAGCACCTCGTCTTCACCCAGCGCCGAGGGCACCGCGATCGCTGCCGCCTGTGCCACCTGCGGGTGGCTCTCGATCACGCGGTCGAGTTCGGCGCCGGAGATGTTCTCGCCGCGGCGGCGGATGATGTCCTTCTGCCGCGCGACGAAGAAGTAGTAGCCGTCGCTGTCACGCCGCACCAGGTCGCCGGTGCGGAACCAGCCGTCGTGGAACGAGGCCTGCGTCTGCTCGGGGTCGTTGAGGTAGCCGAGGAACATCGCCGGTGTTTTCGCCTGCAGTTCGCCGACGGTGCCGTCGGGCACCGGCTGGCCGTGTTCGTCGCAGACACGCATCTGCACAAACGGGCCGTCGTGCAGCGGGTGCGTGCCGGGCACGCCGATGCTGCCGAGTTTCTGCACACCCTGCAGCGGGTTGCAGGCGGCAGCCGGGATCTCCGACATGCCATAACCTTCCAGCAGCACGGGCACATGGAAGTCGTTCTGGAAGGTCTCGAAGATGTCGGCCGAGATCGGCCCGCCGTAGATGATGCGGATGCGGTGCGTCGTGTCGAACTCCGAACGTGGCCGCAGCGCCAGGATCTTCGCCAGCGAGGCCAGGATGTTGAGCTCGGTCGCGCGGGTCTTCGCTGCCAGTGCCCAGAAGGTCGACGCCGAGAAACGCCGCGCCGTGATGAAAGCGCCGCCGGCGGCGAGCGCGCCGCCGAGTGAATAGAGCAGGGCGTTGACGTGGAACAGCGGGAACACGGTGAGCAGGCGGTCGTCGGGCCGCAGGTCGAGCCGGCCGACGAAGGCCTCGGCGCTGAGCACGTAGTTCGCGTGGCTGTGCAGCACACCCTTGGGCCGGCCGGTGGTGCCCGAGGTGTAGATCACGACGGCGGGTGTCTCGGGCGCCAGCGCCGGCGGCGCAGTGCCGTTCGCGGCTGGCAGCAGCGCCAGTGCGGCATCGGCATCGGCGGCAGCCAGGCCCACGTCTTCCAGCAGCAGGCGTTGCGCTGCCAGACCGATGCGCTGCGTCAAGGCATCGAAGCGCGGCGCTTCTGCCGCCGAGGTCACCACCAGCGCGGCGCCGCAATGTCCTAGCTGGTAGGCCAGGTCGTCGTCGGTCAGCGCCGGGTTCATCGGCACGAAGATCGCGCCCAGCGACACGGTGGCCAGGAACAGCAGCACGGCGATGTCGGAGTTGTTTTCGACATGCGCGACACGGTCGCCGGGCTGCACGCCCAAGGCGGCCAGGCGCTGCGCCAGCGCGGCGCTGCCCGCGGCGAGCTGCGCGTAGTTCCAGGCGCGCGCTTCGAACTCCACGGCCGGCTGCTGCGGCACGGTGGCGGCACGCGACTGCAGCAGTTCAGGAATGGTGCGCACCGGCCCGGGGTAGCGCTTCAGCACATCGGCGGCGTTCATCACAGGGCCTTCCTCAGTCGATCTGGGCACCCGAACTCTTCACGGCCTCGGCCCACTTCGCGGCTTCGCGTGTGCCGAACTCGGCCATCTCCTGCGCCGTCATCGGCCGCGTCTCGATGCCCTGGCCGGCCAAGCGTTCCTTCAGCCCCGGGTTCGCGAGCGCCCGCGCTGCCGCGTCGCGCAGCTTCGCCAGCACCGGCGGCGGCGTCGCCGCCGGCGCGTAGAGCATGAACCAGGCGACGAGGTCGAAGTCGGCGACACCTTGCTCCTGCAGCGTTGGCACCTCGGGCGCCGCGGCGCTGCGCTTGGCGCTCGACGCGGCCAGCGCACGCAGCTTGCCCGACCTGATGTGCGGCAGCACGGCAGCCGGGTGGTAGAACATGAACAGCGGCTGCCCGGCCATCACCTCGGTGAGCGCCTGCCCGCCTTCCTTGTACGGCATGTGCACGGCCTGGCCGCCCAGCCGCGCTTCGAGCAGCGCACCGGCGAGGTGGCCCGAGGTGCCGTTGCCCGCCGACGCGTAGGTGGCGCCACCGGCCTTGGCCATCTCGGTGCGCAGGTCGCGCAGGTTCAGCACCGGCGACGTGGCGGCGACGACCAGCAGCGTCGGTGTCGCACCGACATACGCTACCGGCGCGAAGTCCTTCAGCGCGTTGTAGGGGATCTTGCGGTACAGCGACCCGTTGATCGCATGGGTGCCGACGGTGCCCATCACCAGCGTGCTGCCGTCGGCTTCGGCGGCAGCAACCGTCGCGGTGGCGACCGTACCACCGGCACCGGCGCGGTTCTCGACAACGACGGTCTGGCCGAGCGCCTTGCCGAGTTCGTCGCCGACGGCGCGCGAGACGATGTCGGTCGTGGTGCCGGGGCCGAACGGCACGACGAGCTTGATCGGCTTGATGGTTTGCGCGGCCGCAGGCAGTGCAGCGGCCAACAACACGGTGAGCAGAAGTCGCAGCTTCATGGTTCGGTCTTCGGTGTCCAGCCCGCGGGCAGGGCGCCGGTGTAGCGCTGTTCGCGGGTGGCCTGGTACGACAGCGCAAAGCCGATCGGCTGCGCCAGTTCTTCGGTGAGATGGCCGATCAGCCCCGCGGTGCGCGCCAGGATCGGCACGCCCTTCAGCGCATCGAGCGGAAAGCCGACGTCCAGCAGCACGGCGGGGATGGCCGCCGAGACATTCAGCCGCAGGTCGCGGCCGGTGACCGCCGGCAGCACACGTTCGACAGCCTCGGCAATCGCGACGAAGCGCCCTGGTGTGCCGGCCTCGGCCGCCACTTCGAACAGCCGCGCCACACGCGGGTCGCGGGCCTTGTGCAGCGGGTGGCCGTAGCCCGGCACGGCCTGGCCGGCGGTGCGCAGTTCTTGCACCACCTGGTGGGCTGCGGCATCGAGCGACAGCTTGCCTTCTTGTGCCAGCGCATCGATGCGCGCGAACAGCCGCCCCGCGGTTTCCGATGCGCCCAGGATCACCGAGCCGCAGCCCAGGATGCCGGCGGCCACCGCGCCCTGCAGCGCGTCGGGTGCGGCGGCCAGCGTCATGCGGCTGGCCTGCACGCTCGGCACCAGGCCGTGTTCGGCGATGGCCACCAGCGTCGCGTCGAGCACGCGGCTTGCCGCAGCGTCGGGCCGTTTGCCGGTGACGAGCAGGAAGAAGTAGTCGACGAAACCGAGCTTGCCGATGAGGTCGCGGCAGAGGTCTTCGCCACGCACGACGATGGTCTCGTCGTCGGAGGTGCAGATGGCCGATTCGGGGATGGTGGCTTTGCCGATCTTCATGGCGTCACGTCGGGTTCAGGAGGCGGGGGCGAGGTGGAAGTCGTAGCGCGCCGAGTGGTACACGCGGTCCATCACACGGCCATCGGGCGCCGTGCCCGGCGGGTGTTTCTCCCAGGGAACGATCAGGCTGTTGCGCACGCCGAACACGACATCGGAATCGAGGAACGGGCTGTCGGACGGGAACAAGTGCGTCGTCACCGGCACGTGGCCTTCGGCGTAGACCATCGCGTGGATGTGGCCGGGCCGGTTCGGATGCCGGCCCATCTTGTTGATCATGTCGCCGACCGGGCCGTCCATCGGAATCGGGTAGTAGGTGGGCTTCACCGACCAGAAGTGGTAGCGGCCCTGCGCATCGGTGTGGAAACGCGCGCGCAGCCGCATGCCGACCTCACCGCCCATCTGCATGTCGTAGACACCGTCGCCGTCGCCGGACCAGACATCGAGGCAGCAGTTCGGAATCGGCTTGCCATGGGTGTCGCTGACGGTGCCGCTGTAGAACGCCGGCTCGCCGGGCATGTTCTTGCCGATGTCGCTGCCCGCCGGCAGCACCGGCGAACCTTCCCAGTAGAACGGCCCTTGCACGGTGGCCTCGGTCGGCATCTCGCGCAAGGCCGGGTCGCCCAGCGCCTGCTTCGAGCGCCGCGCCTGTTCGAGCCCGACGACCATCATCGAGACACCGAGCGTGTCCGACAGCAGGATGCACTCCTGCCGCTGCTCGTTGCAGGTCTGGCCGATGCGTGTGATGAACTGGATCGCCGCCATCCATTCGTCAGGCTTCAGGTCCACCTCCTGCACCAGCGCGTGCAGATGGCGCACAACGGCGGACATCACCTCCTGGTAGCGTGCGTCGCCGCAGTTCTCGAACGTGCGCAGCACGGCGGCGGTGAGGTCTTCGATCTGGAGGGCGGCCATGGTTGCGTTCGCTCAGTTGGGGTTGAACAAGTCCTGCGGAATGCCCGCGGCCGAGAACACGTAGTCACGCGAGGCTTCGAGCTGCGTGCGCAGGTTGTTGATGTCGGCGTCGAGCAGCCGGCCTTTCCACTTGCGCACCTTGCCGGCGACGATCACCGTCTCGACATTGCCGCGGTCCATCAGCGACACCACCGCACCCGGCACGTGGTTCAGCGGCGCGACGTTGATCGCCTGCGCGTCGAGGATCAGGATGTCGGCTTCCTTGCCCGGTGTCAGCGAACCGACCTTGCCGTCCAGCCGCAGGTGTTTGGCGCCGTTCATCGTGGCGTAGCGCAGCACGTCGCGGGTGTTCAGCAGCGCCGGCGTGCCGGCCGGCGGTGTCGGCCACCAGTTGCCGCTGGGCAGGCCGGAGTCCAGCACCATCTGGTTCACCACCATGCGCTGCATCGTCATCATCGAGCGCATCTGGGTGAAGAAGTCGGCCGTCATCGTGCATTCGACATCGGTGCTCAGCGACGGCTCGATGCCCAGACTCTGCATCTTCAGGATCGGCGGGATGCCGTGGCGCATGTTCATCTCGATCGGCACCGCCAGCGTGATACCGGCGCCGACTTCCTTCACCCGCTGCCAGGCCATGTCGGACATGCCGGTGAAGTGCACGAACAGGTTGTCTGCGCCGATGCCGATGTCGCCGTTGACGCCGCCCTTGCCTTGCGCCAGCAGGTCCATGATGGGCCGGATGCCGAACGGCGACAGGATGTGGGCAACGATCTGCAGCCCGAGTTCGCGGCCGATCGCCCACGCCTGCGAGTAGGTCGGTGCACCGAGATAGACCTCGCCGCCCATCGTCATGCTCACAAGCTGGTCGGACGACGAGAACCACTTCTTCTTCAGCCGCGCCGCGTCGGAAGGATAGGCGTAGGCCGGGCCGGGTGTGCCGCCGGCGCCTTCGAAGTAACCCAGAGCAGCGCGGCGGCCGGTGTCGAACAAGGCCTGCGCCACCGCGTCGGAATGTTCCGGCGAATGGTGGATCTGCGAGATGTCGTGCACCGTCGTCACGCCGTGGTCGAGCTGGCTCAGGCCGCCGAACAGTTCGTTGATGTAGACGTCCTGCGGCCGGTACACCGGCGCGAAGCGCGACAGGATGTACTCGAAGTAGGTCTGGTTGCCGCTGGGTGTGTTCGAGCCGTCGTTGATGAGCAGGCCATCGGCCAGGAAACTGCGCAGCGCGGTTTCGAACTGGTGGTGGTGGGTGTCGATGAACCCCGGCATCACGATGCGGCCACGGGCATCGATCACCGGGATGCCGGGCGCAGCGAGGCTGGGGCCGACGGCGAGGATCTTCTTGCCCTCGACCAGCACGTCGGCGTTGACGAAGTCGCCGACCTTCGGGTCCATCGACATCACCGCGCCACCTTTGATGAGGTAGCGGCGGCCCGCGCGGCCGCTGCCTTCAGGCGCGCGTGCTTCGTTGTTGGCCAGCGCCGGGCGTGGCGCGAACAGCGCCAGGCCGCCGGCGCCGGCCGCTGTCGCCGCAGCGGCAGTGGCCTTCAGGAAGCCGCGGCGGGAGTCCCAGTGCCGTTGTGGACGGCCTTCATCGCAGAGTCTGCACATGTGCGTTGTCTCCTGTTTTGACGTTGATTTCCGCCACCGTGGACCCGGCGGGAAGGGTTGCGCCCGTGGCCACGGCCGGAAAACCGGCTCGCTGCGGCCACAGGTTGGCGAATGCGTGGATCGCTGCGCTGGCGTAGAGGCCGGCGCGTGTGAAGGGCTCGTCGGCGAGCCAGGCTTGTGCGGCTTCGCTGCTGTCGAAGTCGATGGCGAGCAGGCTGCCGGTCATCGTCACACCGTCGTCCTGCAGCAGCGGGCCGGCGAAGGCGATGCGTTCGGCCACGAGCGCGAGATAGGCCTTGTGTTCGGGCCGCACACGCTCGCGCAGCGCGGCGCCGTCGGGGCGGTCCAGCAGCACGAAGGCATAGAGCATGTCAGTAGCTCCACTGAACGCGCGACTCAAGGCCCGCGCAATGTCCCGTTGCGTTGAACGGCCGCTTGCGGCCCTTTGCGGACGTTCGTTCCTGGCGTGCGCGTGCTTGCACCGTGCCCAGGGGCCGGCGGCCCGGGCATGCGTTCTCCGGCCCACGCTCGCGGGCGACCACCGCGGCATGCCGCCAGCAACCCATCAACACCCGGTTCGCGCGCCCGCCTTCGGGCGACCGCGAATGGGGCCTGCGCCCGCACGCCCGAGCCGCCGACCCCGCCCAGCGTGTGGCGTTCCTGCAGGCACGCCACCCTGTGCTGCAGGACGGCGGTGGTGTCTGCGGGCGCAGGCCCCATTCGCGGTCGCCCTGGCTCTTGCGACGCGAC